>BNJV01002954.1_pt1 | contig 752667 bp, 842 predicted proteins | sample 8540591 | NCBI WGS metagenome assembly BNJV01 (sample SAMD00202457, study PRJDB9452) | human saliva metagenome | host: Homo sapiens
AATGGTGTGTTCCCCAGTAATAGAAAGCACCAAATCCAGCTCCCGTAACCAAGAGACAGGCGAGAACGACACTAATAATGATATTTCTCTTTGACATGTCTTGCCCCTCTCTATTCGTCACCAGTTAGGTCAGAGAAAGTTGCCTCTGAGTCTGTTTCAGTGTGGCTTGAAGAACTTGATGATGAGCGTTCAACACTTGATGAAGCCTTAGATTCAGATGATTTTTCAGTGCTTGATGATGAACTTTCTTTTTCCTTGTAAACATCAACGTTGAAAGCCCACTTATCACCCTTATAACTTACCTGAATTTGAGCATATTTTGCCTTGATAAGATCTGACAACTTACTATCACTGTTAAGAACATCGTAAATCTTTTGAGCGAGAGCTTTGGCATTGTCTTCCGTTTTAGCACCATCTTTAGGTCCATCTACAATGTCTTGAGCCTTAGGCGTTTCACCTTGACGGTAGAGGGACGTGCTTTCAGTGTCCTTCTTAGCAGTAGCATTTTCACCAGTCTTATCACCTTCATGTGAGAAGAAACTCCATGCAGGACGACCTGAACGTTTTTGTTGATATACTTGTTCGAATTCACTTTGAACCTTGTCTTGGAAAGCATCATCAGTCAATTCTTTTTCCTTAGAACTTTCTGTACTTGCTTTGCTTTCACTACTGCTTGCTGTTGAGCTTGATGCAGAAGATGATGATCCACTTGTCGAACTTGATGAAGCATCTTTAGATTCTGATGATGACGAAGATGAATCCTTGCCATCTTTAGAATCTTTGTCTTTATCGTTGTTATTGTTTGTAGTGCTATTTGAGAATGAAACGCTATTGTCAGAATTATCTGGAGCGTAAATCACTGTATTCTTAGAATGGTCATCAGAGACAAAAGTGCTGTTATTGATAATCACTCTGTTGTTATCACCATAATAGTTGTTGATAACAATCTTAGAATGTGCACAACGGTAACCATTACCAGTCACATGGTAACCTGCTGGGACATCACCATCACGTTTCAAGATGAGGACGTCACCTGCGAAGATAAGGTCAATATTCTGAATATTATTATCGTAGGCTAATTTTTCAATAGAAATTCCAGTCGCTTGAGAGATTCCCCACAAGGTATCTCCCCATTGAATCACGTATTGTTGGCCATCTAACTGCTGTGGATTGATGTTCTGAGTTGTCAAATTATTTGTAATTTGTTCAGGTGTGCTGGCAATCCAGTTTGTAATATCAGCAGCGTGAGCACTCGTTTGATTTTGATAAAAGCTATCTGCTAACACAGATACCATAGGCATCCCAGTAGGTGCTAGTAAAGCGCCAAGCATCACAGCTTTACTAACATAATTTTTCTTTTTCATCGTATTTCCTCCTTATATCATACGAAACTTACTTTGCTATTGTACACCCTTATTATTATATTTGTCAATAAATTCTATAACTTTCTAATCTAACGTTAATACTAGTTAATGATTTGTCCTAAAAATAGACTAACCCTAGCTTTATTCATCTGACATTTAATCATTTGTCCTATCTTTAGAAGGTGATTTATGATACAATAATTACGACTATTTTATGGAGGACTAACATGTCAAATCAACACATGGAAGAATTGAACGATCAACAGATTGTCCGTCGTGAAAAAATGGCGGCCTTGGCTGAACAAGGAATCGATCCTTTTGGTAAGCGATTCGAACGCACAGCTACATCTGGTCAATTAAAAGAAAAATACGCTGACAAAACAAAAGAAGAATTGCACGAAATCAACGAAACTGCTACTATCGCAGGTCGCTTGATGACTAAACGTGGTAAAGGTAAAGTTGGCTTCGCCCACATCCAAGACCGCGATGGTCAAATCCAAATCTACGTGCGTAAAGATGCTGTCGGTGAAGAAAACTACGAAATCTTCAAGAAAGCTGACCTTGGTGACTTCCTCGGTGTCGAAGGTGAAGTTATGCGTACAGATATGGGAGAACTTTCTATCAAAGCTACTCATATCACACACTTGTCTAAAGCCCTTCGTCCATTGCCTGAGAAATTCCACGGACTTTCAGACGTTGAAACAATCTACCGTAAACGTTACCTCGATTTGATTTCTAACCGTGAAAGCTTTGACCGCTTTGTTACACGTTCAAAAATCATTTCTGAAATCCGTCGCTACCTCGATGCTCAAGGTTTCCTTGAAGTAGAAACACCTGTTCTTCACAACGAAGCTGGTGGTGCTGCTGCCAAACCTTTCATCACTCACCACAATGCACAAAACATCGACATGGTGCTTCGTATCGCAACTGAGCTCCACCTCAAACGTCTCATCGTTGGTGGTATGGAACGCGTTTACGAAATCGGACGTATCTTCCGTAACGAAGGTATGGATGCCACTCACAACCCTGAGTTCACATCTATCGAAATTTACCAAGCTTACGCTGACTTCCACGATATCATGAACTTGACTGAAGGTATCATCCAGCACGCTGCTAAAGCTGTCAAAGGTGACGGACCTATCAACTACCAAGGAACTGAAATCAAGATCAACGAACCATTCAAACGCATCCACATGGTTGACGCTATCAAGGAAATCACTGGCGTTGACTTCTGGCAAGACATGACTTTGGATGAAGCCAAAGCTATCGCTGCTGAAAAGAATGTTCCTGTTGAAAAACACTACACTGAAGTTGGTCACATCATCAACGCCTTCTTCGAAGAATTCGTTGAAGAAACATTGATTCAACCAACATTCGTTTACGGTCACCCAGTTGCTGTGTCTCCATTAGCTAAGAAAAACCCAGAAGACCCACGCTTCACTGACCGTTTCGAACTCTTCATCATGACTAAAGAGTACGGAAATGCCTTCACCGAATTGAACGACCCAATCGATCAATTGTCACGTTTCGAAGCACAAGCTGCTGCTAAAGAACTCGGTGATGACGAAGCAACAGGTATCGACTACGACTACGTTGAAGCCCTTGAATACGGTATGCCGCCAACAGGTGGACTCGGAATCGGTATCGACCGTCTCTGCATGCTCCTCACTGATACAACAACTATCCGTGATGTCTTGTTGTTCCCAACGATGAAATAAAGAATGATAAAAGTTTTCTTTGAGACCTACCTTAGGTGAAACGGGCGCTAGCGACTTCCTTGGAAATTCCATAACTAATTTTGAGCCTAAAGTCTCAAAAATTCTGAGTGGCTGAAACATTATGTTTCAGCCACTTTTTTCATAGCAGAAAGTCTTGATGGGGCTTGCTTTGAAAAAAATCTATCGTATAAAATAAAAGAGTTAACTTCCCTAAATATACTGACCACAAGAAGTTAGAGAGAAGGAGATTACAGCACCATAACGCTTGGTCGGATAAAATTTTTTTCATGCTAGCGAGAGTTTCAAAAACTGATGCAAGCTCCTGTCATGCTAGGATTTTTGAAGTACTCCACGTAATTTGATACCAAGTTTCCTAATTATGTACGTGAAAACATTAGCGATCGATGAGTGGAACTTTGATATTTCAAATCTTAAAATTAGATTTTTATTTTTTTGAAACTCTATATAATACCAATTAATCTGTACTTTTAATAACCATCATAATAATGGGTATAAGTAATCGTACATAATAAGCATTTTGTACTCGTCTTTCACCTTTTTCCATTACTACTTTTTTGATAAAATATTTCTAACAAAAGGAGGGAATTATGAAAGAAATCATTAAAATTTTCGAGTACATTGTCGTTTACTTTATACCTATCTTATCCATTAGCATACAATTATTTTCTGAGCTAAAAGCTAAAAAAAGTGAGGAAAAAGTTACTGCCGAACTGGCGAAAAATGAAGTTAATTTTACAATTGAAGAAAACAATGGTCAAATTATAATTAACCAAAACACTGACACAATCAACCAAAAATTGCAAGAACAAGTTGAACAATACAACCGAAAACTTGAAAATAGCAAATTTTATTCTAGAGTCTTATTCAAAATCTCAAGTTATATTTTCTTAGCAATTATCATTTTAAATTTCACCTATCAAATTATTAATGTTTTAGATACCCTATCAGCAGCACCTTGGCCACTAGCGAATCTCTTCACAAATCCAAATGCGGAAACTAAATTTCATGTTCTGATTATAGCTTTTAAGGATGCGTTACCAAGTATCTATAATCAAATTTTACAATTTATAGCTCTATTTTTACTTATAAACTCTATAAAATGGGGGGCACGTATCTATCTTTCAGTACGAGGAAGTACTGGTAAATTCTTATATTATTTATTTGTAAGTTCTATTTATTTCTATAACTCCATGCTGAACTTCAGCAGTACTATCAATAGCTATACTCAAAGACTACTACCTTATCTTAAAGACTCGTCTCAAGTATTTGTTACTCTTATTTCTACATTTATATTACTCTATATTGGTCTAACAGTTTCAGAAGTAACCGTCAATAGGTTCTTCGACTTACAAAAAGCAGAGAAAAAATCAACTGTTCAAAATTTTATCATCAACTCAATGGACAACTTTATTACCCAACTACTTATACCTATTTTTATATTAATTGTTATACGCTACATCAGTTAAAATAATATCCTAAAAGTATTGTTTATAAAAAAAATAGCATAAAAATCTAGTTATCCGCATAAAAACTGGACTTATCACACTTTATCAAGGTCAAAACCACTCAATTTACTACTAATTTACTACTTATGAATGAGCTTTGATACGACGATTTATCCTTGAAAAGTGAAGATATAAAGATACTTCCAATAAAATTTGAATATTTAATAGGTAGACACTTCAAAAAATGAGGTGTCTATTTTTTTACCCGATTTTGAAAGGAAGTGAACTTATGAAAACAAAAAATCAAGAATCAAAAGGTCGTTCCCCACTCTTTAAGACCATCAAACATTCATTCAGCCAATAAAAAAGAAAGGATAGGTAAAAATATGGAACTTAAATTTGTGATTCCCAACATGGAAAAAACATTCGGCAATTTAGAATTTGCTGGCGAGGATAAAGTCGTTCAGCGAAGAATCAACGGACGGCTAACTGTCTTATCAAGAAGCTATAATCTCTATTCTGATGTTCAAAGAGCAGATGATATTGTGGTGGTGCTTCCTGCTGAAGCTGGCGAAAAACATTTCGGCTTTGAGGAACGTGTGAAGTTAGTCAATCCACGTATTACCGCAGAGGGCTACAAAATCGGCACTCGTGGTTTTACAAATTACCTTTTACATGCTGACGACATGATAAAAGAATAAAGAAAGAGAGGAAAAATGATGAGATTAGCAAATGGCATTGTATTAGATAAAGACACGACTTTTGGAGAATTGAAATTCTCTGCTCTACGTCGTGAAGTGAGAATCCAAAATGAAGACGGGTCGGTTTCAGATGAAATCAAGGAACGTACCTATGACTTAAAATCCAAAGGACAAGGACGCATGATTCAAGTAAGTATTCCTGCCAGCGTGCCTTTGAAAGAGTTTGATTATAACGCACGGGTGGAACTTATCAATCCCATTGCGGACACCGTTGCTACTGCCACCTATCAAGGAGCAGATGTTGACTGGTATATCAAGGCAGACGATATTGTGCTGACAAAGGATTCTAGTTCATTCAAAGCTCAACCACAAGCAAAGAAAGAACCGACACAAGACAAATAGTCGCTAGGTAGAAAGGAGACTTTTTCGCATGAAACAGCGTGGTAAAAAGGATTCGCCCATCTGGTAAAGATTTAGTCTTTCATTTTACGATAGCGTCACTCCTGCCTGTTTTCCTGCTGGTTGTCGGACTGTTTCATGTGAAGACAATCCAGCAGATCAACTGGCAGGATTTTAACCTATCACAAGCAGATAAGATTGACATTCCCTATTTAATTATCAGTTTCAGTGTCGCAATTCTTATCTGCTTGCTGGTAGCGTTTGTATTCAAACGGGTTCGCTATGATACGGTTAAACAACTTTACCACCGTCAAAAACTGGCAAAGATGATACTTGAAAACAAGTGGTATGAATCTGAACAGGTCAAAACAGAGGGTTTCTTTAAAGATAGTGCTGGTCGTACAAAGGAAAAGATAACCTACTTCCCTAAAATGTATTATCGACTTAAAAATGGCTTGATACAGATACGGGTGGAAATCACGCTGGGAAAATATCAAGACCAACTCTTACACTTGGAAAAGAAATTAGAGAGTGGCTTGTACTGTGAGCTGACGGATAAAGAGTTAAAGGATTCCTATGTGGAATATACTTTGCTCTATGACACCATAGCCAGTCGTATTTCTATTGATGAAGTAGAAGCTAAAGATGGTAAACTTCGCTTAATGAAAAACGTATGGTGGGAATATGATAAGCTCCCTCATATGTTGATTGCTGGTGGTACAGGTGGCGGTAAAACTTACTTTATACTGACACTGATTGAAGCCTTGCTTCATACAGATTCAAAACTGTATATTCTTGACCCGAAAAATGCTGATCTTGCGGACTTAGGTTCTGTGATGGCAAATGTCTACTATAGAAAAGAAGACTTGCTTTCTTGCATTGAAACATTCTATGAAGAAATGATGAAACGTAGTGAGGAAATGAAGCAGATGAAGAACTATAAGACTGGCAAAAATTATGCTTACTTAGGTCTCCCGGCACACTTCTTAATCTTTGATGAATACGTCGCTTTCATGGAAATGCTGGGAACAAAAGAAAACACCGCAGTTATGAATAAGCTGAAACAGATTGTCATGTTAGGTCGTCAAGCTGGCTTCTTTCTAATACTGGCTTGTCAACGTCCAGACGCAAAATATTTAGGCGACGGAATCCGTGATCAGTTTAATTTCAGAGTGGCTTTAGGTCGTATGTCTGAAATGGGCTATGGCATGATGTTTGGCAGTGACGTACAAAAGGATTTCTTCTTAAAGCGAATCAAAGGTCGTGGCTATGTTGATGTAGGAACAAGTGTCATATCAGAGTTTTATACTCCCCTTGTACCAAAAGGATATGATTTCTTGGAGGAAATTAAAAAGTTATCCAACAGCAGACAGTCCACGCAGGCGACGTGCGAAGCGGAAGTCGCAGGTGTGGACTGATCTTGCTGGCTGGTGTGGCAATAGCCACGCCAGCACTTAACCCCCCGTATCTAACAGGGGGGTACAAATCGACAGGAAACAGTCAAAAAAACATTAGAAAATCCTTTGGTTACAAGGGATTTACAAAATTTCAGCGTATGTCAAATGGGCTTTAAAAGTTGACATACGCCTTTTTGATTGGAGGGATTTTTACTGAATGAACAAACTTGGTTACAGCATTTAAAAGAAAAACGCTTGGCTTATGGACTATCTCAAAACCGTTTAGCTGTTGCGACTGGTATTACAAGGCAGTATCTAAGCGATATTGAAACAGGAAAAGTCAAGCCATCAGAGGATTTACAGCAGTCCCTTTGGGAAGCTCTGGAACGCTTCAATCCCGACGCTCCCCTTGAAATGCTGTTTGATTATGTAAGAATTCGCTTTCCGACAACAGACGTACAGCAGGTGGTCGAAAACATCTTACAACTGAAACTGTCCTATTTTCTTCATGAGGACTATGGTTTCTATTCTTATTCAGAGCATTATGCTTTAGGCGACATATTCGTCCTTTGCTCCCATGAACTGGACAAAGGAGTTCTGGTGGAATTGAAAGGTCGTGGGTGCAGACAATTTGAAAGCTATCTTCTGGCACAACAAAGAAGCTGGTATGAGTTCTTTATGGACGTTTTGGTGGCTGGCGGTGTGATGAAACGCCTTGACCTTGCCATTAACGATAAGACAGGGATTTTAAATATCCCTGTACTCACTGAAAAGTGCCAACAGGAAGAATGTATCTCCGTCTTCCGCAGTTTTAAAAGCTATCGCAGTGGCGAACTGGTACGCAAAGAGGAAAAGGAATGTATGGGAAACACCCTCTATATCGGTTCATTACAAAGTGAAGTTTATTTCTGTATCTATGAAAAGGACTACGAGCAGTACAAGAAAAATGATATTCCCATTGAAGACGCAGAAGTAAAAAACCGTTTTGAGATTCGATTGAAAAATGAGCGTGCCTATTATGCAGTCCGTGATTTACTCGTCTATGACAATCCAGAGCATACCGCCTTTAAAATTATCAATCGGTATATCCGTTTTGTAGATAAAGACGATTCCAAACCTCGTTCTGATTGGAAACTGAATGAAGAATGGGCTTGGTTTATTGGGAACAATCGTGAACGATTAAAACTAACCACAAAACCAGAGCCTTACTCCTTCCAAAGGACGCTGAACTGGCTATCTCATCAAGTTGCCCCGACCTTAAAGGTTGCGATTAAACTTGATGAAATCAACCAGACGCAGGTTGTAAAAGACATTCTCGACCATGCGAAACTGACAGACCGACACAAGCAGATTTTGAAGCAACAGTCAGTAAAAGAACAGGACGTGATAACAACAAAAAAATAACTCAAATACAAATTCATTGAATATAGAGAGGAGAACATTTTTATGAATTTTGGACAAAACCTTTATAACTGGTTTCTATCAAACGCTCAATCACTGGTGCTTTTAGCAATCGTTGTGATTGGCTTGTATCTTGGCTTCAAGCGTGAGTTTAGCAAACTGATTGGCTTTTTAATTATTGCGATTATTGCGGTTGGCTTAGTCTTCAACGCTGCTGGAGTAAAAGACATTTTACTAGAGCTATTCAATCGCATTATTGGTGCTTAAATAAAACCGTTCTTTTGTGGAATATAAGTGGTTTTCTTATGTTCCGCAAAGGAATGGTACACCAAACGAAGTGCGGTAGGGATTTTTGAATCTCTACAAAGAAAGGACGTGAATATATGGACGATATGCAAGTCTATATTGCGAATTTAGGCAAATACAATGAGGGCGAATTGGTCGGTGCGTGGTTTACCTTTCCCATTGACTTTGAGGAAGTCAAAGAGAAAATCGGCTTGAATGATGAATATGAGGAATACGCCATTCATGACTACGAGTTACCCTTTACGGTTGACGAATACACTTCCATTGGCGAACTCAATCGACTATGGGAAATGGTATCGGAATTACCCGAAGAATTACAATCGGAGCTATCTGCTCTGCTCACTCATTTTTCAAGCATTGAAGAACTAAGCGAACATCAAGAGGATATTATCATTCATTCCGATTGTGATGATATGTATGACGTGGCACGCTACTACATTGAAGAAACGGGTGCTTTAGGCGAAGTACCAGCTAGTCTTCAAAACTATATTGATTATCAAGCCTATGGTCGGGATTTAGACCTTTCAGGAACGTTTATCTCAACCAATCATGGGATTTTTGAAATCGTCTATTAAATCTGTCGGTACATTACTACTGGCAGATTTTCTATTTTACGGGGTGGCTCAATCAGCTACCCCTATTTTTTATGAAAGGATTGATTACATGAAGAAAATACGAAGCTATACCAGTATCTGGTCTGTGGAAAAGGTACTGTATTCTATCAATGATTTTAGACTTCCGTTTCCCATAACCTTTACGCAAATGACATGGTTTGTCGTGTCACTCTTTGCAGTGATGATACTTGGCAACTTGCCCCCTCTTTCCATGATAGAGGGAGCATTTCTCAAATACTTTGGGATTCCTGTGGCTTTCACATGGTTTATGTCTACAAAAACTTTTGATGGTAAAAAGCCTTATGGATTTTTGAAGTCTGTCATTGCTTATGCACTGCGACCAAAGCTGACCTATGCAGGAAAAAAAGTAACGCTTGGCAGAAACCAGCCACAAGAAGCCATTACAGCAGTTAGGAGTGAATTTTATGGCATATCCAATTAAATACATTGAAAACAATCTCGTCTGGAATAAAGACGGGGAATGTTATGCTTACTATGAGCTTGTTCCTTACAATTACTCATTTCTAAGTCCAGAACAGAAAATACAAGTGCATGATTCTTTCAGACAGCTTATCGCACAAAATCGTGATGGCAAAATTCATGCTTTACAAATCAGTACAGAATCCAGCATACGTTCTGCACAAGAGCGTTCCAAAAATGAAGTCACTGGCAAGCTCAAAGCGGTTGCCTATGACAAAATCGACCAACAGACAGACGCTTTAATATCCATGATTGGCGAAAATCAAGTGAACTACCGTTTCTTTATCGGCTTTAAGTTGCTTCTCAACGATCAGGAGTTTTCTATGAAAAGTCTTACCGTTGAAGCAAAAAATGCTTTGTCTGATTTTGTCTATGATGTGAACCATAAGCTGATGGGCGATTTTGTTAGTATGAGTAATGATGAAATCCTGCGTTTTCAGAAGATGGAAAAGCTCTTAGAAAATAAAATCTCTCGTCGTTTCAAAATCCGCAGGTTAGATAAGGACGACTTCGGCTATCTGATTGAACACCTTTACGGACAGACAGGCACTGCCTATGAAGAGTATGAGTACCATCTATCAAAGAAAAAGCTGGATAATGAAACGCTGATTAAATACTATGACTTGATTAAGCCTACTCGCTGTTTGGTGGAAGAAAAACAGCGATATTTGAAAATCCAGCAGGAAGATGAAACCGTCTATGTAGCTTACTTTACCATTAACAGCATTGTCGGAGAACTGGACTTCCCGTCCTCTGAAATCTTCTACTACCAGCAACAGCAATTTACATTCCCGATTGATACGTCAATGAATGTGGAAATTGTAGCGAATCGTAAAGCCCTATCTACTGTCCGCAATAAAAAGAAAGAACTGAAAGACTTGGATAACCACGCTTGGCAAAGTGATAATGAAACCAGCTCCAATGTGGCGGAAGCTCTGGAAAGTGTGAATGAGCTGGAAACCAATTTAGACCAAAGCAAGGAATCTATGTACAAGCTGTCTTATGTGGTAAGGGTATCAGCAAATGATCTTGACGAACTCAAACGTCGTTGTAATGAAGTGAAAGATTTTTATGACGATTTAAGCGTAAAACTGGTACGACCATTTGGGGATATGCTCGGCTTACATGAAGAATTTTTACCTGCCAGCAAGCGTTATATGAATGATTATATTCAATACGTGACCTCTGATTTCCTCGCTGGTTTAGGTTTTGGTGCTACTCAAATGCTGGGGGAAAATGAGGGGATTTATGTTGGCTACAGCTTAGATACTGGACGCAATGTCTATCTGAAACCTGCTCTTGCCAGTCAAGGGGTTAAGGGTTCAGTAACCAATGCGTTAGCGTCGGCTTTTGTTGGTTCGCTGGGTGGTGGTAAATCCTTTGCGAATAACCTTATCGTCTATTATGCGGTGCTTTATGGGGCACAAGCAGTGATTGTAGACCCAAAAGCAGAACGTGGCAGATGGAAAGAAACCTTGCCAGAGATTTCCCATGAAATCAATATCGTCACTCTGACTTCTGATGAGAAAAACAAAGGCTTACTTGACCCTTATGTGATTATGAAAAATCCCAAAGATTCTGAATCACTGGCTATTGATATTCTGACATTCCTTACGGGGATTTCCTCTCGTGATGGGGAACGCTTCCCAATCCTTAGAAAAGCCATTCGTGCAGTAACCAATAGTGAAGTACGAGGGTTGATGAAAGTGATTGAGGAATTACGGGTTGAGAATACGCCACTAAGTACCAGTATAGCCGACCATATCGAAAGTTTTACAGACTATGACTTTGCACATTTATTATTCAGTAATGGTTATGTGGAGCAGTCTATCAGCTTAGAAAAACAACTGAACATTATACAGGTTGCGGACTTGGTACTTCCCGACAAGGAAACTTCCTTTGAGGAATATACCACTATGGAGCTTTTATCCGTTGCTATGCTGATTGTCATTAGTACCTTTGCTTTAGACTTTATCCATACAGACCGAAGCATTTTCAAGATTGTAGATTTAGACGAAGCATGGAGCTTTTTACAGGTAGCACAAGGAAAAACACTATCTATGAAGCTGGTTCGGGCTGGTCGTGCTATGAACGCTGGGGTATATTTCGTGACCCAAAATACAGACGACCTCTTAGATGAAAAACTGAAAAATAACCTCGGCTTAAAATTTGCATTTCGTTCCACTGACCTTAACGAGATTAAAAAGACCTTAGCCTTTTTTGGTGTAGACCCAGAGGACGAAAACAATCAGAAGCGATTGCGTGATTTGGAAAACGGGCAATGCCTTATCAGTGATTTATATGGTCGTGTCGGTGTGATACAGTTCCACCCTGTATTTGAAGAACTGCTCCATGCCTTTGATACCAGACCACCTGTGCGAAAAGAGGTGTAAATGTGAAACCATCAATAGTAAACAGAATAAAATCAAACTGGACGCTGAAACGTCTAGGTAAAGTGGCAATGACAGTGGCTTTCACACTTGTGATTGCCATTTTTCTTTTAGCCATGCTGGGAACGGTGGTTCAAGCTGCGGGCTTGGTAGATGATACGGTCAATGTGGCAAATGAATACAGCCGATACCCACTTGAAAACTATCAACTGGATTTTTATGTGGATAATAGCTGGGGCTGGCTTCCGTGGAACTGGTCGGACGGGATTGGAAAACAGGTCATGTATGGACTATATGCCATTACCAATTTTATTTGGACAATCAGTTTGTATGTTTCCAATGCGACAGGTTACTTAGTACAGGAAGCCTATTCCTTAGACTTCATTTCCGCTACAGCAGATTCCATTGGTAAGAATATGCAGACCTTAGCTGGTGTGAGTGCAAACGGATTTTCAACAGAGGGTTTCTATGTTGGATTCCTCTTACTCTTGATTTTGGTTCTTGGGGTTTATGTTGCCTATACGGGACTGATAAAGAGAGAAACCACAAAGGCAATTCATGCCATTATGAATTTTGTGCTGGTGTTTATCCTATAGGCTTCCTTTATTGCCTACGCTCCCGACTACATTAAAAAAATCAATGACTTTTCATCAGACATCAGTAATGCCAGTTTATCACTTGGCACGAAGATTGTCATGCCCCATTCCGATAGTCAAGGCAAGGACAGCGTGGACTTAATCAGAGATAGCCTGTTTTCCATACAGGTTCAGCAACCGTGGCTACTGCTTCAATACAACAGTTCAGACATTGAAAGTATCGGTATTGACCGTGTGGAAAGCCTGCTCTCCACCAGCCCAGATTCCAACAATGGCGAAGACAGAGAAAAAATTGTTGCGGAAGAAATTGAAGACAGAAGCAATACCAATCTAACCATTACAAAGACCATTAACCGTTTAGGTACAGTCTTCTTCCTATTTGTCTTCAATATTGGGATTTCCATATTTGTATTCCTATTAACAGGAATCATGATTTTCTCGCAGGTACTTTTTATCATCTATGCTATGTTTCTGCCTGTGAGCTTTATTTTAAGCATGATTCCATCATTTGATGGTATGTCAAAACGAGCCATAACAAAGCTCTTTAATACCATTTTGACACGAGCTGGAATCACATTGATTATTACGACAGCATTTAGTATTTCAACCATGCTCTATACCTTATCGGCTGGTTATCCGTTCTTTTTGATTGCTTTTCTACAGATTGTGACCTTTGCAGGAATCTACTTCAAGCTGGGCGATTTAATGAGTATGTTTTCTCTACAGAGTAACGATTCTCAAAGTGTGGGAAGTCGTGTGATGAGAAAACCTCGTATGCTTATGCACGCTCACATGCACCGTCTACAGCGGAAACTTGGACGTTCCATGACTACTCTAGGGGCTGGGTCTGCCATTGTTACAGGTAAAAAAGGACAGTCGGGTTCGGGGAGTTCTGCAAGGACACAAGCAGATCACTCCCGACCAGACGGAAAGGAAAAATCAACACTTGGAAAACGTATCGGTCAAACCATCGGTACAGTAGCTGATACCAAAGACAGAATGGTAGACACTGCTAGTGGTTTGAAAGAACAGGTTAAAGATTTGCCGACCAATGCAAGATATGCAGTATATCAAGGAAAATCCAAAGTAAAAGAGAATGTCCGTGATTTAACCAGTAGTATTTCTCAAACCAAAGCGGACAGAGCCAGTGGACGCAAGGAACAGCAGGAACAAAGGCGAAAAACCATTGCGAAGCGTCGCTCTGAAATGGAACAGGTCAAACAGAAAAAACAGCCTGCTTCTTCTGTTCATGAAAGACCGACTACAAGACAAGAACAATATCATGATGAACAGACCTCAAAACAGTCTAATATTCAGACTTCATATAAGGAATCTCAACAAGCCAAACAAGAGCGTCCAGCAGTTAAGTCCGATTTTTCAAGTCCAAAAGTGGAACGCCAAGGCAATACCGTTCAAGAAAAAACCGTTCAAAAGCCAGCAACTTCAACCACTACAGCAGATAGAACTTCACAACGTCCAATCACAAAAGAACGTCCGTCTACTGTTCAAAGAGTACCACTACAAAATACAAGAAGTAGACCACCAATCAAAACCGCCACCATTAAGAAAGTCGGTAAGAAACCATGAAGTTGAAAACTTTAGTGATTGGTGGTTCTGGATTATTCTTGATGGTCTTCTCACTGCTTCTGTTTGTTGCCATTTTATTTTCAGATGAACAGGACAGCGGAATTTCCAATATTCATTATGGAGGTGTGAATGTTTCCGCAGAAGTGCTGGCTCATAAGCCTATGGTAGAAAAATATGCCAAAGAATATGGCGTTGAAGAATATGTCAACATACTTCTTGCGATTATACAGGTGGAATCGGGCGGTACTGCGGAAGATGTTATGCAGTCCTCGGAATCCCTCGGTCTTCCACCTAATTCATTGAGTACAGAAGAATCCATTAAGCAAGGTGTGAAGTATTTCAGTGAATTATTAGCCAGTAGCGAAAGGCTCAGTGTAGATTTAGAATCGGTTATCCAGTCCTACAATTATGGTGGTGGTTTCTTAGGGTATGTGGCTAATCGTGGAAATAAATATACCTTTGAACTGGCTCAAAGTTTCTCAAAAGAGTATTCAGGTGGCGAAAAAGTGTCTTACCCCAATCCCATAGCCATACCTATCAATGGGGGCTGGCGATACAACTATGGCAATATGTTTTATGTGCAACTGGTAACGCAGTATCTTGTCACAACAGAGTTTGATGATGATACGGTACAAGCCATCATGGACGAAGCACTGAAATATGAGGGCTGGCGATACGTTTACGGTGGAGCTTCCCCGACTACTTCTTTTGATTGTAGCGGACTGACACAATGGACGTATGGAAAAGCTGGAATTAACTTACCACGAACCGCACAACAGCAATATGATGTGACCCAGCATATCCCACTATCGGAAGCACAAGCTGGCGATTTGGTTTTCTTTCATTCTACCTATAACGCTGGCTCTTATATTACTCATGTTGGGATATACCTTGGCAATAACCGTATGTTTCATGCAGGCGACCCAATCGGTTATGCCGACTTAACAAGCCCCTACTGGCAACAGCATTTAGTGGGAGCAGGACGAATCAAACAATGAGAAAGGAAGATTTAATGATGAAATTTAGAAAAAATCAGAATAAAGAAAAACAGATACCAAAGGAAAAGAAACCTCGTGTCTACTATAAGGTCAATCCTCATAAAAAGGTTGTGATTGCCTTGTGGGTACTTTTAGGGCTTAGTTTCAGCTTTGCGATATTCAAGCACTTTACAGCTATAGATACTCATACTATTCACGAAACAACTATCATAGAAAAGGAATACGTTGATACTCATCATGTAGAAAATTTTGTAGAGAACTTTGCGAAAGTCTACTATTCATGGGAGCAATCCGATAAGTCCATTGATAATCGAATGGAAAGTCTAAAAGGCTATCTGACAGATGAACTTCAAGCTCTCAATGTTGATACAGTACGCAAAGATATTCCTGTATCGTCTTCTGTAAGAGGATTTCAGATATGGACGGTAGAGCCAACTGGCGACAATGAGTTTAATGTAACCTACAGTGTAGACCAGCTCATTACAGAGGGAGAAAATACAAAGACCGTCCACTCTGCTTATATAGTGAGTGTCTATGTAGATGGTTCTGGAAATATGGTACTGGTTAAGAATCCGACCATTACCAACATACCTAAGAAATCAAGTTATAAACCAAAAGCCATTGAAAGTGAGGGGACGGTTGATTCCATTACAACCAATGAAATCAATGAGTTTTTAACGACGTTCTTCAAGCTCTATCCTACAGCGACAGCCAGTGAACTTTCCTACTATGTGAATGACGGGATATTAAAACCAATCGGAAAAGAGTACATCTTTCAAGAACTGGTAAATCCTATTCACAATCGTAAGGATAATCAAGTCACGGTATCGCTGACAGTGGAGTATATCGACCAGCAGACCAAAGCAACGCAGGTATCTCAATTTGATTTGGTACTTGAAAAGAACGGGAGTAATTGGAAGATTGTAAAATAACAAATATTGGTACATGATTACAGCTATTTTGTAATCACGTACTCTCTTTGATAAAAAATTGGAGATTCCTTTACAAATATGCTCTTACGTGCTATTATTTAAGTATCTATTTAAAAGGAGTTAATAAATATGCGGCAAGGTATTCTTAAATAAACTGTCAATTTGATAGTGGGAACAAATAATTGGATGTCCTTTTTTAGGAGGGCTTAGTTTTTTGTACCCAGTTTAAGAATACCTTTATCATGTGATTCTAAAGTATCCAGAGAATATCTGTATGCTTTGTATACCTATGGTTATGCATAAAAATCCCAGTGATAAAAGTATTTATCACTGGGATTTTTATGCCCTTTTGGGTTTTTGAATGGAGGAAAATCACATGAAAATTATTAATATTGGAGTTTTAGCTCATGTTGATGCAGGAAAAACTACCTTAACAGAAAGCTTATTATATAACAGTGGAGCGATTACAGAATTAGGAAGCGTGGACAAAGGTACAACGAGGACGGATAATACGCTTTTAGAACGTCAGAGAGGAATTACAATTCAGACAGGAATAACCTCTTTTCAGTGGGAAAATACGAAGGTGAACATCATAGACACGCCAGGACATATGGATTTCTTAGCAGAAGTATATCGTTCATTATCAGTTTTAGATGGGGCAATTCTACTGATTTCTGCAAAAGATGGCGTACAAGCACAAACTCGTATATTATTTCATGCACTTAGGAAAATGGGGATTCCCACAATCTTTTTTATCAATAAGATTGACCAAAATGGAATTGATTTATCAACGGTTTATCAGGATATTAAAGAGAAACTTTCTGCCGAAATTGTAATCAAACAGAAGGTAGAACTGTATCCTAATATGTGTGTGACGAACTTTACCGAATCTGAACAATGGGATACGGTAATAGAGGGAAACGATGACCTTTTAGAGAAATATATGTCCGGTAAATCATTAGAAGCATTGGAACTCGAACAAGAGGAAAGCATAAGATTTCAGAATTGTTCTCTGTTCCCTGTTTATCACGGAAGTGCAAAAAACAATATAGGGATTGATAACCTTATAGAAGTGATTACGAATAAATTTTATTCATCAACACATCGAGGTCAGTCTGAACTTTGCGGAAAAGTTTTCAAAATTGAGTATTCGGAAAAAAGACAGCGTCTTGCATATATACGTCTTTATAGTGGCGTACTGCATTTGCGAGATTCGGTTAGAATATCGGAAAAGGAAAAAATAAAAATTACAGAAATGTATACTTCAATAAATGGTGAATTATGTAAAATCGATAAGGCTTATTCCGGGGAAATTGTTATTTTGCAGAATGAGTTTTTGAAGTTAAATAGTGTTCTTGGAGATACAAAGCTATTGCCACAGAGAGAGAGAATTGAAAATCCCCTCCCTCTGCTGCAAACGACTGTTGAACCGAGCAAACCTCAACAAAGGGAAATGTTACTTGATGCACTTTTAGAAATCTCCGACAGTGACCCGCTTCTGCGATATTATGTGGATTCTGCGACACATGAAATCATACTTTCTTTCTTAGGGAAAGTACAAATGGAAGTGACTTGTGCTCTGCTGCAAGAAAAGTATCATGTGGAGATAGAAATAAAAGAGCCTACAGTCATTTATATGGAAAGACCGTTAAAAAAAGCAGAGTATACCATTCACATCGAAGTTCCACCGAATCCTTTCTGGGCTTCCATTGGTTTATCTGTATCACCGCTTCCGTTGGGAAGTGGAATGCAGTATGAGAGCTCGGTTTCTCTTGGATACTTAAATCAATCATTTCAAAATGCAGTTATGGAAGGGATACGCTATGGCTGTGAACAAGGATTGTATGGTTGGAATGTGACGGACTGTAAAATCTGTTTTAAGTATGGCTTATACTATAGCCCTGTTAGTACCCCAGCAGATTTTCGGATGCTTGCTCCTATTGTATTGGAACAAGTCTTAAAAAAAGCTGGAACAGAATTGTTAGAGCCATATCTTAGTTTTAAAATTTATGCGCCACAGGAATATCTTTCACGAGCATACACCGATGCTCCTAAATATTGTGCGAACATCGTAGACACTCAATTGAAAAATAATGAGGTCATTCTTAGTGGAGAAATCCCTGCTCGGTGTATTCAAGAATATCGTAGTGATTTAACTTTCTTTACAAATGGACGTAGTGTTTGTTTAACAGAGTTAAAAGGGTACCATGTTACTACCGGTGAACCTGTTTGCCAGCCCCGTCGTCCAAATAGTCGGATAGATAAAGTACGATATATGTTCAATAAAATAACTTAGTGTATTTTATGTTGTTATATAAATATGGTTTCTTGTTAAATAAGATGAAATATTTTTTAATAAAGATTTGAATTAAAGTGTAAAGGAGGAGATAGTTATTATAAACTACAAGTGGATATTGTGTGCTGAGAGCTTTCTTCTATACTAATAGACGAAAGGGTGTGAAAATGATTTTTAAATGATACTGTGGAACGGAACAGTAGCCCTAGTATTGACTACTGTCGTTTCTATTCATATTGGCTATTCTAGGACTGAGATGAAAAAATCTATAAATGCTCAGAATAAAATTGAACCCGCAAATCTCCCCAAAACAATGGTGAGTCATGTACTTGTATTATTCCGAAAAAATACACCTCTGGTGCAGTGAGACAAATTGGTGTATCTTATAGTGGCTTCGTAGATGAAAGCTATACTCTACTATCACTCTTTGATGATGTAGAACAAATTGAAAAAGATAATAGACTTCAGACAGCTATTGATGTTGTCAGAGAACAGTTTGGTTTTTTAGCCATACAAAAAGGAACCGTCCTAACTGAAGGTTCCAGAAATATTGAACGCAGTAAACTTATCGGTGGTCATTCCGCGGGTGGATTGGAGGGATTAAAATGAAACAAGAAAAAAATACAGTACAATTTTTCAGAAATCCGTAGCAAAAGGATGTAATGATATTGAAATGCTTGAAAGATTTTTTTACATGGAATCGTTGAAACAGCAACTTCAAAACTTCGTCAGAGAAAAACTCAAAAACAACTGAAATATCGATACGACTAGTACATGCTAAATCTGAAAACCGATTACCATTGGAATTTACATTTAGCATTAAGCCAACAAGCTCATCTGTGATAATCTATACTGAGGTAATCAATCGCTTTTAAAGAATGTTACACAGGTGGGGGAATTCAAGGTTTTTACGATTCAATTTGATAAAAAAATACCCTTGCCTCTGCATAGAAAAGGATTTGATATGATTGACCGTTCATATTTACCATTTCAATCAGCAAGAGAGTACCAGGATACAAAGATGCAAAAATGGATGGGCTTTTTTTCCTATCTGAACATGCATCAGCACTCTCTGATGATACAAACAAAGTAACGTACATGTCTGACTTATCACTAGAGAAGAAATTATTACTCCTCAGTCAAGTATACGCCGGGCAGCTACGCACACGCATTCAAGTGATTGAAAAAAACAAGCGTGTTTCCTACACTGGAACAATACCAAGTCTGACCAAAGATTTCATTTTGATAAAAAAACTACAACAGGTCACATCAATTTGAAATTAAAAAGACATTATTAGTATTGAACTTGTCGAGGAGGTGCTCTATGAATCAGCTTGAGTTTCAGCGTAATCACCTACAAATGGACTATTATAGCGAGAGCTACCAAGATTTTTGAACGTGACTTCTACCGCTACTCTAACATGAATATTCCATTGACCTTCCTAACTGATGATATCCTAAAAAAACAATGGCGACTTCACGTAAGAATTACTTTGTCCTCAATAAGGAAAAGTCCAGAGATAACCGCGATCACTTCTTCATATTTGAAGTAAGTACCGTAGATGAGAATCCGCTAATCTATCATTATACATATAAGAAAACTACAATATATTTAGCAGAAAAATAGGAGCAGTTCAATTGACTGTTCCTATTTTTAATATTCATAAAATCTAAAGTCTTTATACTCTTTTAACAATGGAGTCGCCAACCAGAACAGACTATACTGACCAGCGACTACCTTTAAATTTAATGTTTCAGATTTATTTTTCTTATCTCTAATTTCATAAACTACATCTGCTACATTTTTCGAGTAATCGTTTATCGTGGGTGATAAACACGATAGTTCCGGTGTACTCCTTCATTAGTATTTCCAAAGCCTCTAAACTTGGTATGTCAAGGAAGTTACTGGGTTCATCCATTATTAGGATGTTATATCTACCCATGAGCATTTTAGCAAGCAACAATTTTATAATTTCTCCACCGCTTAAAACAGATAAACTTTTTTTCCAATATCGTTCTGTTTGAACCCCATAGATGCTAGCACTGAACGAATTTCTGATATATTGTAGTCACAATCCTTCTGCATAAACTCCATAACATTCTGATTACTGTTGTACTTGTAACCATTCTGTGCAAAGTAACCTATTTTTTTGCCTTAGGCGAAATAGAAATTCCTTCTTCATGGTTTAAGATCATTTTGGATTAAAGTTGTTTTTTTCCGATTCCATTACCACCAGTTAACGCCACTTTTTGCTCCTAACGGAATTTGAAAAGATGCATTTTCAAACAGAGCCTTATCCCCAAATACTTTATTAATTTCTGCACCGACTATAGGGTATGGATTATGGAGCTCCAATGCTTTTACTTTTGCCTGAAACGAATTTCTGCGAATGCCTTCCGGAGCTTCTACTTTTTCCTAAGGCCGCAATCCTGTGCTCTAGGGTTTTAGCAGCATTATACATCTTTTTTTCCTTACTTCCTATTGATTTTTGATGAGCTAAACGCCCTCCGTCTTCAGTACTTTTTTTCTTTGAAGAACCTTTTGCCTTCTGTTCTATTTTACGAGCCTGTTTTCGCTTTTCCTCCGCAGCCCTTTCCAATCGGGCACGTTCCGCAATAAATTGTTCGTATTCTGCAGCTTGGCTCTTACGTTCTTCCTCTTTCTGACGAAGATAATCAGAATAGTTTCCCCAATACTCAGTGATTTTGCCATCTTTCAGTTCCCATATTTTATCTACTATTTCATCAAGAAAATAGCGGTCATGGCTAATAACTAACAGTGCACCTGTAAAATATTTTAGCTGTCCTATTAGAAAATCAATTCCTTCACGGTCTAAATGGCTCGTAGGTTCATCCGCTAAAATACCATGAACCTGTGCCGATAAGGCCTGTGCTATTTTAAGCCTTGTTTCTTCACCACCGCTCATAGTCTGTATATTTAATTGCTCAACACCTAGCTTGCCTACAAGTGCAAAAATCTTTTTTCCTCCTGCAGAGTTACTTCGTCCAACTGGGGAATATAGGCAAGTTCACCCAGACGATTCATTTTTACATCCTGGGGAGTTAATTCTCCTAAAAGTACCCTGAGTAAAGTGCTTTTTCCAGCACCATTTGCTCCTACTAAACCAATACGGTCATAATCATATACTTCTAATTCATTTATATCTAAAACATCGCGTCCTTTGAATTCCACACGAATGTCTTTTGCTTTTAATATTAATTCCATAACATTTCCTCCTGTCTATAATCGCATGCTTTCATTTGCTTGTATGCAGGGAAAACCCTGCGATTTTAGCAGGAAGAGTTACATGAAAATAAGATACATAAATATTCCTCCAATATTGTTTATTTTAAATCTAATTTTCTAACCTCAGTTATCATTTGGCAAACTATAGCAATGCCAATAATTAAAATACCTGATAGTAAAAAAACCAATGATTTACACCGATTTTATCAGCAAAGAATCCAGAAAGAATTAACCCAATTGGCATAGCAAGTGACATGATACTTCCGATCAAAGAAAATACACGTCCTAAATATTCAGGCTTAATTTTCTCCTGAAAAAGAGCTGTTTGCACACCGCTATAAAATGGCACCGAAAGCCCCATTATTGCACAGCAAACTACGAATATTACAAATCCATTTGGAGGAAGTATTCCCGAAACGGCTAAACTGGTCCCCATTATAAAAAATGAACTTGTTATTAGTAATACATGCTTTTCGAAGCCCCCTAATCTTCCTAATAATAAGCCTCCTGCTAGCATCCCAAATGCAAAGGAAATTTCCGTAATAGAAATATGCACAGGCGTTCCATTAAAGTGTTCCATGCTTATTAAAGGAAATAGTGCATTGATTGGCATATAAACAAAAAGTATATAGTGTTCCTAAGAGTAATAAGGCAAACAATCCTTTTGTTTTGTCTCAGAACCACAACTCCTTCTTTCATCTCCCTTATGAAATTTGGTTCTAAACTTTGCACTTGATTACCCAGCTTAGGTATACGTACAATTGCTACCGTAATAGATGCAATCACAGCACCCAATACGTCGATGGCAATAATAGCATTTAAATCCCAAACGGAGTATAAGAGTGCTGCAACTGCCGGACTAACAATATAGCTTATAGACTGCAAAGACTGACTATAGCCTGCGCATTTCGTTAGCTGTTCTTCTGGTACTAAAAGTGGTGTAACCGCATTGAGTGCTGGGGTATGAAAAGCTGTTCCAATGCTACGGATAAACAATACTATCATAATCATCCAGACAGGTAGCTCCATACAGAATGCAACAATAGCAAGCACTGCACCAGCTGCTGCGATAATTAAATCGGCACCAATCATTATCTTCTTCCTATCATGACGATCCACTAGCACACCAATGGCAGGTCCCAAAATCGCATAGGGTAAAAAACCTACTAATGAAGCCATAGACAAGACCATCGCAGATCCTGTTTTTTCTGTAAGGTAAAAAATAATCGCCATTTGCAGGATGGCACTAGTGATTAATGATACTGCTTGCCCTGCCCATATTGCATAAAATTTTCGTTTCCAATTGTTGTATTTTTCCATTTATATTATCTCCTGCATATTATTTTTGCTTGAATTTCTATTTTTGAATAGCATTCTAGGCAATAAAAAATGCAGGCCAAACCCCACAATGTGGCTTTTGGTCTGCATACATACAATTTGGAAACATTCATATTAAAGACATAGTTAAATAAAGGTATAGTTAAATAACCAATATCCTCACCGTAACTAATGAATGCTCAATATCGTATAAATAAGCACAACAAAAAAGCCTATCATCGGGTATAGATTCTGCTTTTTTTATTGCCAGCTTATCTTAAACGCATTGAGGCTGTCATAGTTTCGGTTCCTCCTACATCTTTGTTTATATCAATTTATAGTATAACACAACAAGATGATATGTTCAATATAAAAAGTTATGGAATGAGACTCATACTTCCAATTCGATGCCAGATTTAAAGGATATGACGAAGTTTTTCTTCATAGACTGTAACGCTCTGGATTATCTTCCTTAGTAGCAAGCGATTAGCTTTCACAAAATCTTCTGTTTGTAGTTTTAAAAATTCATCAGGATTTTCTAACTCAACCTCAAAATATTTCATTTTACATTCCCTCATTTCATTTATTGATAAATTGAGTTTGCAAAAAAAGAGTGGACAATTTTTTTGTCTACTCTTAACCTTTAAAAATAGTTTTTTAATCGATTTGAAGTTGCCTAAATTATTACTTATTCGGTAAAATGAAGTATTGCTTTCAACAGATTTCCTTCAACTACACTTCACTTGATTCAAACAAGGTGGGTACATTTCTATTCCCACAAACTCCTTGTCAATGGAAACAAACACGTACCCACAGGGTAAATGGAAATAGAAACTGATAATTTCTAGCTATCACTTCTACTCATTCCAAAAATTTTCTCACTCTGATACTTACCCACCATAAAGCAAAAAGCCTTGCAATCAAGGCTTTCATTATCCCTTTCGTTCAAAGGTTTCTAAGCTTTTACGAGCAGAGCGACACACTCAGCGGTTCGCTATCTCCGTTCTGTCTGCGTGCTAGCACTTGTCAATCACGGACAGCTATCGCATGGGCGGAAGTAAATGCTAATCTTCGTCGTTTTACTCCTTGACTAGCAAACTTACCGCCTCAACATGTCCTGTATGTGGAAATAAAACACGATTAAAGATAAGGGAAGATACTGAATTAAAAAAATTCCCCCTCTATTGTCCGAAATGCAGACAAGAAAATTTAATTGAAATAAAGCAGTTCAAAGTAACTGTGATTACAGAGCCAGACGCAAAGACGCAGAGCCGATAAAATGAGATTAATACAATCTCATTTTATCGGCTCTTTCCGTTATGTATGGATTCTTTTAATTAGTCTTCGATGTTTCTTGCTTCGTTGATACCGCTGGCTAAAGATTCCATTAAGGATAGTTCTTTGTCTGTAAAGCTATCCATGTATTTCTCTATCTGTAATCGTCGGGTGCTTTTTACCAAGTTATTAGCAGGTAAGAAAAATTCATCAACGGAAACATGAAGTAACGATACAAGGTCATAAAGAACTTGTATGCTGGGGTGTTGCCCTTTATTTTCAATATTAGTTAAGTACCGTGGGTCAATTTCAATCAATGCTCCCACTTGTTCACGAGTTAAACCTCGTTTCAATCGAGCTTCTTTAATGGCTAAACCAAAGGCTCTAAAATCATATTTATCTTCTTTTTTACGCATAGTAGACCACCTCTATACATTTTATTGTTCCTACTGAATTAAAAACAGGTATAGAAAAACGTGTTATATGGTTTATAGGTTTATATTTAATAAAAAGCACTACTAAACGCCAATAAAAAAACCGTTATATGGTAGTGCTATTTACGCTGTTAAAATATTGTATATTACTTCCAAATGGCGGTTTGTTGGAGGTCAACGTCGCCATGAAGTACATCATATACAATAAATTTCCTTACATTGGGTTCTTGTCAAAAAAAGTCGTCTATCTGCAATAGATAAGTACGTCCACCAATGTGGTTTTATAAATCATATAGATAGAATAACAGAAGCATGTAAACAGAGAAATAAATCTGTTTATATGCTTTTTTGGCTATTCAGAACTTTTTTACAAAGTTTATTTATCAGTAATGCAACAAATCCCCCTTTCACATTGGGACTAAGAGTGAAAGGAGATAAACGAGCAAGGCTCACTTCCTTTCCTAGACAGAAAGGGGGTGAGAAACATGAAACCATCTTCTTTTCAGACCACAATAGAAAATCAGTTTGACTATATCTGTAAACGTGCTATGGAAGACGAGCGAAAGAATTATATGCTTTATCTTTCAAGGATTGCAAAGCGTGAGGTGTCCTTTTCGGATGTTGGCGATTATCTTGTTAGCCAGTTTGCGACAACAGATAACTATTCAACTGACTTTCAGATTTTTACACTCAATGGGTTATCAGTAGGCGTTGAAAATGATTTGTTGAGTGAAGCATTACGTGAGTTGCCAGACAAGAAACGTGAAATTCTACTGCTGTTTTACTTTATGGACATGAGCGATTCAGAAATTGCAGACCTGTTGAAATTGAACCGTTCTACTGTCTATCGGCATAGAACCAGTGGACTAGCCTTAATTAAAAAGTTTATGGAGGAATTTGAAGAATGAAAACACAATATCCTATGATTCCCTTTCCTCTCATTGTAAAGGCAACAGATGGCGATACCGAAGCGATTAACCAGATTCTACATCATTACAGAGGGTACATAACGAAGCGTTCCCTACGACTTATGAAAGATGAATATGGCAATCAAAGTATGGTCGTTGATGAAGTCTTACGTGGAAGAATGGAAACCAGACTGATTACAAAGATTTTGTCATTTGAAATTAAGTAATATCCTCTCTCCTTTCGTGGAAGCGTGCTAAACCATTCCACGCTTCCCGAACAGGGAGGTTTGTTATTCCACCAAAGCATATTGAGCTTTCAATGTGTTTTGATAGGCTAACGAGCCATTGTTCTTTGAAAACTGAATAAAAGTAATCGAATACGTTTCGATAAGAAAAGAGCCAACGGAACTAACCGCCATGACCTATCTTATAAAGATAGCGAGCGATTCATGTTAGTGATCCGAGAAGCAATCTTTAGCAGGATTGCCTGCAACGACATTCTTATCGTGATAATGATACTCCCATACAGTCAATAGTCCGAGCGTGATAAAACCGTCGCAGGCAATGAGTATGGCTACATGAGAACCATGCAGGGGTGGAACTCCCGTGAGCTTTGCTAAAGCTGTTCGATTGCTGGTAAAACAACTTTTATGAAATCCAAATAAGTGATTTGGAAAGGAGGATTTTATGAAGCAGACTGACATTCCTATTTGGGAACGTTATACCCTAACCATTGAAGAAGCGTCAAAATATTTTCGTATTGGCGAAAACAAGCTACGACGCTTGGCAGAGGAAAATAAAAATGCAAATTGGCTGATTATGAATGGCAATCGTATTCAGATTAAACGAAAACAATTTGAAAAAATTATAGATACATTGGACGCAATCTAGCGTCGCCAAAGGGTCTTGTATATGATAAAATAGTATTAAGTCGTATCAAGGCTCTTTCCATAAAGGAAAGGAGCAAATGCCATGTCAGAAAAAAGACGTGACAATAAAGGTCGAATCTTAAAGACTGGAGAGAGCCAACGAAAAGACGGAAGATACTTATACAAATATATAGATTCATTTGGAGAACCGCAATTTGTTTACTCGTGGAAACTTGTGGCTACAGACCGAGTACCAGCAGGAAAGCGTGATTGTATCTCACTTAGAGAGAAAATCGCAGAGTTACAGAAAGACATTCATGATGGTATTGATGTTGTAGGAAAGAAAATGACACTCTGCCAGCTTTACGCAAAACAGAACGCTCAAAGACCAAAGGTTAGAAAAAACACTGAAACTGGACGCAAATATCTTATGGATATTTTGAAGAAAGACAAGTTAGGTGTAAGAAGTATTGACAGTATTAAGCCATCAGACGCTAAAGAATGGGCTATTAGAATGAGTGAAAATGGTTATGCTTATCAAACCATCAATAACTACAAACGTTCTTTAAAGGCTTCATTCTATATTGCTATACAAGATGATTGTGTTCGGAAGAATCCATTTGACTTTCAACTGAAAGCAGTTCTTGATGATGATACTGTCCCTAAGACCGTACTAACAGAAGAACAGGAAGAAAAACTGTTAGCCTTTTGCAAAAAGCTGATAAAACCTACAGCAAAAAAATTATGATGAAATTCTGATACTCTTAAAAACAGGTCTTCGTATTTCAGAGTTTGGTGGTTTGACACTTCCAGATTTAGATTTTGAGAATCGTCTTGTCAATATAGACCATCAGCTATTGAGAGATACTGAAATTGGGTACTACATTGAAACACCAAAGACCAAAAGTGGCGAACGTCAAGTTCCTATGGTTGAAGAAGCCTATCAAGCATTTAAGCGAGTGTTAGCGAATCGAAAGAATGATAAGCGTGTTGAGATTGATGGATATAGTGATTTCCTCTTTCTTAATAGAAAGAACTATCCAAAAGTGGCAAGTGATTACAACGGCATGATGAAAGGTCTTGTTAAGAAATACAATAAGTATAACGAGGATAAATTGCCACACATCACTCCACATAGTTTGCGACATACATTCTGTACCAACTATGCAAATGCAGGAATGAATCCAAAGGCATTACAGTACATTATGGGACATGCTAATATAGCCATGACGCTGAACTATTACGCACATGCAACATTCGATTCTGCAATGGCAGAAATGAAACGCTTGAATAAAGAGAAGCAACAGGAGCGTCTTGTTGCTTAGTAGTACAAATGAATTTACTACTTATTTACCACTTCTGACAGCTAAGACATGAGGAAATATGCAAAGAAACGTGAAGTATCTTCCTACAGTAAAAATACTCGAAAGCACATAGAATAAGGCTTTACGAGCATTTAAGAAAATATAAAAAGATAATTAGAAATTTATACTTTGTTTGTCTAAAAAAGCAGCAAACTATAAACTAGTAGGTTCCACACCAAATGTAGACCCATACTTCCCCATAAGTCCGATTTATAGCGCACCATCCCTAAAAAGATCCCAAGTGAAACATATAAACACCAAGCTAGAATGGTTCCTGGATGATGTACTAAGGCAAATAAAACACTTGTCAAAGCAACTCGAATATCTAATTTTCTGACCAGGTTCCATAAAATTTCTCGATACAGAAATTCTTCAACCATACTCGCATTGATTAAGAACAATAAAAATGAAAACCAAGGAACCTGATGTTGAAGTCCAATTAAGTTTGCTTGATTCGTGGTTCCTTGAGCATGAATCAGACTAAAACATAGGCTTATAATCAGTAGGCTAACGAATCCAATACCAAGCCATTTCATCCTAGTTTTCATATTGACCTTGACCACTTGTTTTCGTTGGCCATACATCCATAAAAAAGAAATGAGCGACGCACAATAGAGAATCTGTAGTATGGTTAACTCACCAATACAAAGCAATTTCAGTAAGTATAGGGATACCAATAAGACATTTACTTGTTGGAATATATAAACTGGAATTATTCTTTTCATAGTTACCTCCGAAATAAATCTTCATAATCTAGATCTAATACCTGCACAATCCTTTCTACCCATGGACTTTGAGGCATTCGTTGTTCCATCTTGTAGTGGCGTATTTTTTGATACAAACGATTCAATTCACTTGGATAGTGAAACTCTCCCGCAAACATTTTTCTGGTTAACTCAATCCAGCTAATATTTCTTTCAGCCAAAATAATGGACAAGTTCTCCCAAAATCGTTCAGCCATATTGCTTCTCCTTTAACTAGATAAATAATGTGTTTGTGCCATGTAAATCAATTGTTTCGTATCTCTTGGCAATAGAGCTCTAGCCTCTTCCAAATTCAGATTTGGATAAACTCTCTTATTTGAAACCGCAAGAGGAAGCCTGATGCATAGTTCAGGATTTTTTAATATCATTTCAATGAAATCCGTTAATCTTAGATTGTCACGGTTCTTAAATCGTAATAAATTGGGAGATAGAAACTCAAAACAATCTGAAGAATAGCTCATCATCTCAATTAATTTATCCTTTGTCATTTCAGAAATCGAATGACAAGACACCTCGATGCCATACTTTTGAAAGAAATCCAAAAGAAGTTGATTTCTTTGGCTATTTTTACTTAGATAGAGATCAATCATGGGAGACCTCCCAAAGATTCGGTTCCATTTGATATTCTGAGACGATTAAGGAATCTAATGAATTTGAGAAGTTAATCGATTTCTTGTCTTCATCATAAGCTTTTACAGTTACTTGGGTTGTAAGTATTCCTTCTTTTCCCTCGGCTCGATAGCCTTGTCCATATAAAACAAAAACAAGATTCTGATTATCATCTACAAAGGCATCAACCCCATTCTTTATGTCTTGACTTTCAAGGAATTCCATAACGTTTTGAAGATAGGACTCGTAAAATAGTGGGTAGTTGTGTTTTTTATGGTAATCATCTAAAAATGTTACTTCAAACTCACATGGATAATTGGGCATCAAAAATAATTGTTCATCCAGCTGTTTGATTTCTGCATCATGTAATTCTGTTTCTAATTCATCACAATCTAGTATTGATTCTTTATTTAATGCTTTCATCTTTTTCCTCTATTTCTTTTAATTTCTTTGCGATCGCGGCAATCACAGGAACGGTTACACTATTACCAGCTTGTTTATAGAGCTGACTATTACTAGAGACTTTTCTCGCAGCTTCAAAAGCCCAATCAGGAAAGCCCTGCAAGCGAAAACACTCTTTAGGAGTGATTCGTCGTATCCTCAGACGGTAAAATTGTCCATCTATCAAGACACCAGCTACATGATAAACTTGTTTATCTTCTCCTTCATAGCTACCCACTACTCCCATTTGACCACTAGTTGTTAACGTATTCGCTATACCTTTTCCAACTCTACCACGCCGATACTGAGAACTTGGTCTTTCCAAATTGATTGAATCTCCAATCTCTGCTTGAGCGTATCCTTTTTTAGTTGCTTCCCTGACTTTTAAAAATTGGATTGGTTCTGGAATCAGTATTTTGGGAATTTTATCTCCTCCTTGCATCGTAGTCAGTGTTGGAGATAAGCCCTCACTTCCATAGACGCGACCGGTCTCCTTAAAGCTAGTGGGTAAATCTCCAACAACGACAATGCCATGACGATCCTGAGTATTTAAAGTAAACATCGGCTCTTGATTTTCCTTAAAGCGTCTACCATTTTGTCTCTTGTCTAATCTGTCTGGTGTCATACAAGGAATCGCAATCTTAAATCCTTCTCCTTTCCCACGAACTAAGGTTGGCGCAAGACCTTCTGAATAATAAACTTTACCGCTCATTCCACTTTTTGATGGATTCAAATTTCCTAATGTTTTTAAAATCTCAGAGTTAGTTGCTTGACCTTCTCGTCTGAAAGGAAATAAGAGTCTGGTACCTTTCTTTCTAGAATGTCCGATAATAAACACCCTCTCTCTGTTTTGGGGAACGCCAAAATCCTTACTGTTAAGCACCTGCCACTCAACATCAAACCCCAACTCATCAAGTGTGGTAAGGATTGTGGTGAACGTCCGTCCCTTATCGTGATTGAGTAGGCCTTTAACATTTTCAAGAAAAAGAAAACGTGGTTGGATTTGTTTGGCCGCCCGAGCAATTTCAAAGAACAAAGTTCCTCTAGTATCTTCAAATCCCAATCGTCTTCCTGCGATTGAAAATGCTTGACAAGGGAATCCCCCACAGATGATATCGACTTTCCCTCTAAGTTTTTTAAATTCATCATCTGAAACATTTCGTATGTCATGAAATTCTATTTCTCCTTCCGTTTGAAAAATGGATTTATAAGATTCTCTAGCAAATTTATCAATCTCACAAAATCCAATACACTCGTGTCCGACACTTTCCATTCCTAGTCGAAAACCACCGATACCTGAAAATAAATCAATAAATTTCATTTCTTGATTACCCCTTTCTGATCGACTATTAATGTCCAAAGAGTCAAACCACTTGAAATGAAAATGAGCATAACTAATATCCACTCGATTGGCGACATTTAACCACCTCCTTTTCTAACACGGTTATTCCAAACAGAATACAAGCCGTTAAACACAAATTCAGCAAGCACTTCCGCACGTCTAACAAAGCGGACATTATCTAGAGCATACTGATAGATTTTCTCAAAATCAGTCATAGCAATTTCACTGGCTGTTTCAGAAAAACCTTCGCGTCTAAATTGATCTTGTACCAATCCCCAAATATAATCTCGATCATATTTTGTGACCTTTTCTACTTTTCTTTTCAAGATAGGTTGAGTATTCCTATCCTCCTCATCCTCAATAAATAAAGAATCAGTCTCACTATATTTAGTCTCACTAACTTCAGTCTCACTAGGGGCTGAATGTGAGACGGGGGCCGTTTGATTTTCAACCTGCCCTAGTCTTTTTTTAACACTAGGCCTGTTTGAATTACCTACTGGGGTAGAAGATAATTCCCCTAAATAAATCTTATTAGCTAGTCTTCCTTTCTCACTTGAAGACTGTTGAACTTCATCAATTAAGTCATATTCTTTAAGAGTTTTTTTGATGGACAGTAATTTTGACTTCGAACAACCTAACAGCCTCATCAGTTTAGAATTAGAAAATACTAAATAGACCGCGCCTTCTTCATCTATCCAACCACGACTGAGAGATAATTCTAAACGATCTTTTAAAATAGAATAAGCCACCTTTACTTCTAGTTTCATATCCATATATTTCTCATCCTCAAAAAGAATTTTAGGTAATTTATAATACCGTTCTGAAGTTTGGTATTGATTTGCGGTAATTCGTTTCATAGCTCTCCTCCAAGTTCTTTGAGTATTAAATCGCCATTTGATTCCAAGCGAACCAAGCCACTTTTTTCTAATTCAGCCATAAGAGAGATGGCTTCAACAATGTCAATTCCCATTTCACGTACTAAAAATGAAATGACGATATAGCGTGATGATTGTAATTCTTTTGTCATTTTCCCTCCAGAAAATAAAAAAAGGAGAACAATATTCAACTGTTCTCCAAAATATTTTTATTAAAAAGAAAAACCCTGCCAAATTAATTTTTGGTAGGGTTTTTGGCAGGAAACTAAATTAATTTATCAGTTTCTAAAATGTGTTCACGATTCTAAAAGGCTGATACTATAGTATTCCGAATTCTAATTGGTATATGCCTCTTATTTAAGAGTAACTGAAGCACCAGCTTCTTCCAATTTAGCTTTAAGTTCTTCAGCTTCTGCTGCAGCAACGCCTTCTTTGATAACGTTTGGTGCACCATCAACAAGTTCTTTAGCTTCTTTAAGGCCAAGACCAGTGATTTCACGTACAACTTTGATAACGCCGACTTTCTTGTCACCAGCTGCAGTCAATTCAACGTCAAATGAATCTTTAGCAGCGGCAGCTTCACCAGCACCAGCAGCAGCTACAGCTACAGGAGCAGCTGCAGTTACACCAAATTCTTCTTCGATAGCTTTTACAAGGTCGTTCAATTCAAGGATTGAAGCTTCTTTAATTTCAGCAATAATGTTTTCAATGTTCAATGCCATTGTTATTTCCTCCAAATAATTTTTAAATTTATAATATTTTTTTCGTAGCTAGTCTACGCTGCGTAGCTTAAGATTAAGCTGCGTCTTCTTTGTTTTCTGCAACTGCTTTGACAGCAAGTGCAACGTTGCGAACTGGCGCTTGAAGTACAGAAAGGAGCATAGAAAGAAGTCCTTCGCGGTTTGGAAGAGTTGCAAGTGCAAGAATCTCTTCTTTTGATGCGACAGCGCCTTCAATTGCACCACCTTTGATTTCAAGTGCATCAGCGTTCTTAGCAAAGTCGTTCAAGATTTTCGCTGGAGCAACAACATCTTCGTTAGAAAATGCTACTGCAGATGGTCCAACAAAAACAGATGCCAGGTCTTCAAGTCCAGCTTTTTCAGCTGCACGACGCAAGATTGAGTTTTTGATAACTTTGTACTCAACTTCGCTTCCACGAAGCTCACGACGAAGAACGGTATCTTGCTCAACAGTCAAACCACGAGCGTCAACAACGACGATAGATGCAGCAGCTTTCATTTTCTCAGCAACTGCGTCAACCAGTTCCGCTTTTTTAGCAATAATAGCTTCACTCATTTAGTGTTTCACCTCCGTAATTATTTTGCTTGGGGAATTTTCCAAAAGAAAAACGCGCCCAAACCTAGACACGAAAGTACAATACGCTTCTTTTTACATGATACGTTTTGTCCTCGGTAGGATCTTTATGAGTCGAGCTCCCCTACTGTCTTAGGCAGTTTTTTTCCAAACCATATATAAGTATACCACACTACTTTTGTTTAGTGCAAGAGTTTTTTTCTTATTTTTTTAAAAAAATTTATTTATTCCCAATTGTCAAGTCAAGTACAACAAAGGTGTCCCTCTGATTAAGTGAGTTTTTCTCAAGCTGTTTGATTTAGCTCAAACAGCTTTTTTGCAGACTGATAACCAAGGATTCGTCTCGGTCTTTCATTGATGCCCTTTGAAATGAACTCTCTTAGTAGTCCATTGAAATGTTCATTTGTACCTTGGTCATAAGATGAATAGGCATGAGCAAAATAAACATCTAAGCCCTCTATCTCACCCAATGAAGAAAATTTGTTTCCATTATCCTTAATGATGGACTTAATCGGGTAAAGCTTCATAGACTCTAATACGGCTTGATTGACATACTCTGTCTTCTTCTCTACGAGTTTCTTTGTGATAGCATAACGTGTTTGTCATTCTACCAAGGTCAGAATAGAAGGTTCTCCTACTGTCTTCTCCCCCAGAACAGAATCGATTTACCAATCTCCAAAACGGGAACGATTATTGATTTCTTCTGGTCTTTCTTTAATTGACTTTCCTAGATGTTCCTTGGTAAAGGGGCGCTTGCTAAATTTCTTACGGATCCGCACTGCTCTTGGCAAATCAATAACCATAATCTCTAACAATCCATGATGGATATAGATATAGAGCGTCTTGGTTGAAGGTACAACTACATCTACATGTTTTAATTTATAGGTGTGAACAAATGTATCCACGCTATGTATTCTTGGTTTCTCTTTCATAGCTTCTGTAAATTCTATCAGAAAGTCGTCTGAAACACGATCCAGTTTCAGATAATAACTGGCTTCTCTAGCATAACGATAACGATTTTGGACAGCATCTGCATAACAGTGTTGATAGTAAACCTTCTGCCCATTTACTTTTTTCACTTGTGTTATGGAACCTTTATTAATTTCACAAGTAATAGTAGAGCGATTTTTCCCCAGTCGACGAGCAATTTCCGCAGGTTTGATTCCTGAGCATAAATAAGCCTCAATTTTTCCTCGTTCAGCTTCAGATAAGTGTTTGTAGGCTTGATTTGTGGTAGAATAATTTGTGGACACGTTCATTTTCCTTTATACTGTTTTTCGCAACTCTAGTATGTCAGATGAACATGTCTTTTTTGTTGCACTTCATTTTACAACAGGGCAATCGTTTTTTTCCGAATAAGAAATGCACTTACTACTAAAAATACTCCTGTTCCCCCAAAGAAAATCACCCCAATGATAAATATCCAGCCATCATTGGCATGTTCAGTCGTACTTAAATAAAGATTGCTATTCATATTTTGATAAAGAACTGATGATGGTTCAAGGATAGACTTTAAAAAGCCTGATAAATCGACAATACGATTATTTCTCGACTTATTCTTTTTGGTAGCAAGTGGTTGTAGTTGAGTTCCAATTATGGTTGCTGGATGATCGTAAAGAGTTCCATCCGCAGCTTGCTCCATGATACTCTTAATTGTGGCATCATTCTCGCTAGCTTCGATCACTGCATATTTCCCATCTTCGTCTTTACTATATTGGACAAGATAAAGTACACTTCCGCCTTCAACTTCCCCTACCACTTCTGGATAGATATCATAAACCGGCATTCGTACTTCAACTCCTGAATAACTATCACTGGCAAATTCTTTTGTGGGATTTTTTTAAGCTTACTCCCCAAAAATCCCATCAATCCTGCCAAAAGCAAGAAAAATCAGCGCAATGACTAGGGCAGAAATAAATCCTTTATTTCTTTTTTCCTTAAACATAAGTGTCTCCTTTAGTTTGGTAATTAAATTATATCAAAATTGATCAGTTTTTTAAAAATACATTTTTTTAGATTGCTAATTCCCTATCTAAAAAAAGAGTTTGAGAAAAATCCCAAACTCTACTATTTTTTGATTTTATTTTCTAGCTATCTTTTCATCTTCTTCTAGTTGCTTAACCAATTGATCAACGCTATCAAATTTTACCATATCACGGATACGGTCCAACCAGGAAACGATGACAGTTTCCCCATAGATATCGTCAGAAAAAAATCAAAGATATGAACTTCAAAACGCTCTTCTTCACCATCAAAGGTTTCATTTTTACCTAGACTCGCCATACCACGATAGACTTTTTCTTTTGAATTTCAACGTCAACGGCATAAACACCATCAGCTGGCATATATGTCCGATCCAAGTTGACTAGATTAGCTGTTGGGAAGCCAATAGTTCGACCTCGAGCATTTCCGTGAACCACTACACCTCTCGTTGGTAAAGGGAATCCCAGAAGTTTGCCTGCCTCTTTTACATCTCCTTCTAGAATGGCTTGGCGAATGCGAGTTGAACTAATTTTCCCCTTTTCGTCCTCAACTGGTGGAACAACAACCACTTCACCATGGAAGAGTTCTTTTAAATCCTCAGCTGTTTTTCTATCTGAACCAAGAGTATAGTCAAAACCAACTACAATCGTATCTGCCTTTGCTTCCTTGACGTAGGTATCAATGAATTCTTTTGCAGTCATATTTGCTACTCGACTAGTGAAATCCATCAAATACAAGCTCTCAACTCCAGCTCGCTTCAATCGACGTTCACGTTCGCTAGCATTCAAAATATGCAATAAGTGTTCAGGTGAGTATTGATTCAGAGTTAGTTTTGGTGATTCGTTAAAAGTTACTAGAGCTACTCCCTGGCGCTTTTCAGCAGCAATGTTAGAAGCTATATCAAATAATTTTTGATGTCCAAGGTGAACTCCATCAAAATAACCTAGTACAAGGACGTTTGGTCCTGGTGTTGCGATATCTTTTTCTGTTTTAATAGGTACTGTAATAATCATAGTATTTATTATACCAGAAAAATGGTGCTTTCAAAACAATTTAGACTGAATTCAGGACATAAAACTTAGAGCAAACTTTCTCTGACTTCTTTTCGCAACATTTCTAGACTTTCGATCCCGTACTTATCCATAACTTTTGGTAGATTTTCGATAATATCAGGACAAGCATAGGGATTTGTAAAGTTGGCTGTTCCGACACCGATTGCTGAGACACCAGCCAGATACATTTCTAAGGCCGCTTCAGCTGAATCCACTCCTCCCATACCAATGATTGGAAGCTTGGTTGTTTGAGCTACTTGACGAATCAATTTAAGAGCTACCGGAAAGACTGCAGGTCCAGACATGCCACCTGTTCCATTTGCGAGGATTGGTTTTCTAGTCTTGAGATCAAAACGCATACCAACAAGAGTATTAATCATGGTGAGACCACTAGCACCAGCATCTTCTGCCGCCTTAGCAATGGTTACGATGTCAGTAACGCTTGGAGTCAATTTGACGTAAACGGGCACTTCCGATGCTTCCACAGCTGCTTTTACCACATCATAAGCCAACTCAGGATCTTGTCCAATTAAAAGTCCATGATTTCCATGATCGACGTTAGGACAAGAGATATTAAGCTCAATGGCTTTCACGTTAGTTGCCTTGGAAATACCATGAGAAACTGCTGCGTATTCTTGTTTTGAAAAGCCAGCAACATTGGCAATAATAGGGAGATTTGGGTATTCTCTTTGAAGCCAAGGCAGTTTCTCAGAGAGAACGACCTCTAAACCTGGATTTTGTAAACCAATAGCGTTGAGCATACCTGCAGGTGTTTCTGCCACTCGTGGAGTTGGATTTCCAAACCTGGGTTCTAGGGTAGTTGCCTTAATCATGATGGAGCCTAAAAGGTCTAAATCATAGTACTTGGCATATTCTTGACCAAAGCCAAAACAGCCTGAAGCAGGAATGATAGGATTCTTTAACTCTAAACCCGGTAGAGAAACTTGTAATCGATTTGCAGTCATGACACTCTCCTTATAAAACTACTGTTCCTGTTTTAAATACAGGTCCATCTTCACAGACACGTTGACTAACTGTTTCACTATCTGGTACTTTCAATACGCAAGCATAGCAAGCCCCCATGCCACAAGCCATACGGGATTCAAGAGATAGATAAGCTCTTGGATGGTCGGAAAAGGTTTGATTGATATATTTCATCATACCAGGTGCACCGCATGAGTAAATTGCATCGAATTCGTTATCAAATTCCTTTATCACTACTGATACATTTCCTTGGGTTCTATAAGAACCATCATCAGTCGTTACAAAGACTTTGCTGTATTGGGATAATTCATCTTCCAAAATAACTGCATCTTTGGTCGCAAATCCTAGAACCGTTGTGACATCTACACCACGCTCATGCAGTTGCTTAGCTACTTCAAGTAAAGGAGGAACACCAATCCCGCCACCAACTAAGAGAACACGACTATGCTGCTCTAAATCAGATAAATCAAAACCATTCCCCTGAGGTCCCATAACATCTAAGCTATCACCTGTTTTTAAGGTTGAAAAAATTGCCGTGCCAGAACCTTCGATACGATAGATAAGACGGCATTGTTTATTAGCCTTATCTATAGACGAGATTGAAATCGGACGCCGCAAGAGATGAGCATCATCAGGTACACGCAAATGTAGAAATTGTCCAGCTTTCATAGCTTCAACCATTTCTCCTTGAAGTAGGAGTTCAAAGATCGCTGGTGCGATTTCCTTTTGGGACACTACTTTCATGGTTTCCAAGCGAATAGCACCCATGCGTTTTTTACAATTTGGATTCATAATTTTTTTCCTCCTTAAATTTCAAAGGGTTCAGAAAAAGAAAAACCTTGCAATCGCAAGGTTTCAGTAAGATACTTACAGAAAAGAATCAAATAAACTTTGTTTATTCGAAGTTTGTGTAATCTATTTTCTATCTGACACCTTGTGAGCCTCTCTGGACTTCCCTTAAAGGTTAAATTTTTACTAGTATACTATATCAACCCTAAAAAGTCAAGCAAAAATAGGTAAGGTGTCAGACGTATTTTAGTTTACTTATTTTTGTGAAGAAAGAATCCGCTCCAATTTTTGATAATCTTTGACACTATCAATTTCATAGATAGAGTTTTCTTCCAATTCCTCTACGTAAACATCTAGTTCTTTGATATTATCTTTAACCATGTTATCCCAGTAGAGATCTACAAATTCCCCACTTGCATAGGCCTGGTCGATAAATCCAACGATTTTCTCCGCTGTTGGAGCATCCCAGAATGACACACCACTCAGGATGCGACCATTCTTACTATCAACGATGATATCTTGAACTTTATAATCTTCTCCGTAAACTAGGAACCATTCATTATCACAGTCTTCACGATAAACGCTGAAGTATGTTGAACGCTCGAGGTCATTGCGGAACATATTTTTGAAAAGATAGTTATCCGCATCGATAACGTAGCTGTTAGCCAACTCTTCTTTTACCAAGTAAAGTGAGTAAAAATTATTGTAATCAGCATACTTGTCGTTGAAGACTAAATGAACGCCATACTTCTCTTTAAGGTAGTCGAATTGTTCTTTCAAATAACCTACCACGATGATAATGTCATCAATTCCACGTTCTTTCAAATTCAATTTGATATTCAACCAAAGGTTTCTGATTGACTTTAACCAAAGCTTTGGGAGTATTTTCTGTCATGGGTCTCAAACGAGTTCCCAATCCAGCTGCTAAGATGATCGCTTTCACGCGTTTTCTCCTTTATTCTTTAATAATAATATAAACACCAGCCATTACAACAAATGAAGTTATAATGGTCAAGACAGTCAGAGGTGTCCCCAAGAACATTGCTGCAAACAGGACAGTCCAAACTACATAACTGACATTTAAACCAGTTGCTTTTGCTGGTTGCAATCGATTGATAGCCATATAGTAGGCAAGATAAGAAATCATATTAAATGCTGCAAAGACAATTAATAGACCAAACAATTGGCCATTTGCCACTTCTGCAAATGAGTGATGCGAGAAAAGCACAATAACAAGATAAGACAAGAAGGATGTAACTTGACGAATCAAGAGAGCTTCAATTTCGCTGAGGTCACTTTCCATAGCAAAGGAGCTTAGAACACTTTCACTTCCCCAAGCAAAAGCACAAATCAAAGCACATAGAATACCTATGTAGAAAGAATTAACCTGCTCTGCTTTATAGGTCTGAGCAATAATCCCAGCAATGATTAGAAAGATACCAAAAATTGTATTTTTGGAAATCTTGTGCTTCAAAAAGAAGAAGGCAAGCAAGACTGAGACTGCCGGATAAATAGCTGAGACTGACGAAGCTAATGAACTTCCAATATACTTAACCGCATAGAGATTGGCCTGCATACCAATCGGACCGGCTAGTAAAGCTCCAATGATAACACTGACATTTCGAATGTTCAAGAAGATTGAAAAACGTACTTTACCTTCTTTAACCAAAAGATATCCTAGCAAGATAAAAATACTTAGGAAATCGTGTGCTGCTGCTACTACAAAAGGCGAAAGCTCTGTAAAGATTGAAAAGATATAAGCACTAATAGTTAATCCTAATCCCCAGAACACACCTGATAGTAGCCCAAAAGAAACTCCATTTTTAGTTTTCATTTAAATCTCCTTCAGACTCTAATTCTTTTACTGCTCTATTGTAACGAGAGATTCCATAATCTCCAAAATCTGCACCATTTTCTTCTTTGTAAATAGTCCAAAGACTCCAAATGATATCTTGTAAGATTTTTGTAAATACGAATTTTCTCCCTTGAAACTGGAGTCTTGTCACTCTCGTAATGACTTAAAAAGTCTTCTTCTTCTGCACTTGTAAATTCAGATTCTAGGAAGAGGGCTGCCAAATCCCACATAGGATCATTCATAGATGAATATTCCCAATCAATTAGATAAAGATGCCCATCTGGACCTTCAATAAAGTTTTCTGGAACCAAATCAATATGACATGATTTCTTATCAACTCCGATTTGTTCAAGCTCTTCTTTCAGAGAAAATACAGACTTTCTGACAGCTTCATAATTAGGATAAGAAATCTCCCCTTGAATCAAGGATTCATATTTTTTGATTTCCTCAAAAGGAGCAAACTCTCCTTTTAGTTCTTTACCAGAAGCGTGAATAGTTTGTAAAATTGGTGCAATCTTTTCAAATTTGGTTTTAATGATAGTTGAATTAAGTGTCTCAGCATTTTCAATGTATTGATTAACCTTAATTCCTGCTTCAATATCGAAAAGATAATTTTCTACATCTAATTTTAAATCTTTCAACAATTCAAGATTGAACTTCTCATTCTGGCGATCTATTAATTTATCTGTACCTTTTCCGAAGAACTTAACAATATATTGGTTTGAGCTTATTTTAACCAGGTAGTTTTGATTAGTCATACCACCTAATTGTTCAACGCTCAGAATATCTTCATCAGTTGATAGTAAAGAGGTAAGTTTTTCCTTAATGTTTTTTTCCACAATCATCCTCCATTAGACTTCCCACTTAAAGACTGTCTTAAAGGCAGTATTAAGGTCCGTTGCAAAAACTCGGTGAATATCTTTAATTTCTCTTACTGGTTCTTCTAGATAAATGATATTCTTCAAACGATTGGCAAATTTTTTAATTTCCATCATTTGGATAGCATTTTCAAAGTCAATTCTTCCTGAACGTGAAGAGCCGACTAGTAACAAGCCTTTTTCCAATGAATCCCGAGTGTTGATGTTGACCTTATACTCACTAACACCCATCATCAAAATGGTCCCTTGTGGTTTGATGTAACGAATCAAGTCATTAATAGCAGGCCCGCATCCATCACCACCACAGCATTCGAAACCATGGTCAAAACTTAAATCTTCTGGAATACTATCCGTAATGTAAAGCTCTTTTGCAAATGAAAAGAGTTCCAATTTCTCCCAGTGGCGACCAATGACAATAATTTCTGCTTCAGGCAAGGTATAGTTGATAATATTGGCTATGACAAAAGCTAAACTTCCATCACCAATGACAGCGATGCGTTGACGTCTGCTGTGAGATACCGTCATGAAACGATTCATAGCATGCATGCCAACACTGACAAACTCTGTAATGGCAGCAACTGTATCTTCGATATCTTCGTATGATACCACACGATCCTTAGGTAGAGAAACGAATTCTCGCATAAATCCATCATAGCCACTTGATAGGAAATACGTTCCAGTCATGTAGTTTTCGTAGAATTCCTCATCACTTTGCATAGGTGGTTGATTTGGAATCATGACAACCTTCTGGCCAACTTTGTAGGTACCTGTTGGATCAGAAATGACTGTTCCACAAGACTCGTGAATCATTGCCATTGGTAGTTTTTTCGCTAAAATTTTTGGATCTCGTTTACCTTGATAATAGCGCTGATCCGCATGACAAACCGCCATAAAATTTGGTCGAATAAGGATATGATTCTCTTGATCAATTTCTTCTTCCTGATATTTAATATTAATAAACTTTGGTTTTGTCAGTTGATAAATTTGATTAATCATGTCTCTAGTCTTTCTCAATCATGCTTTTAGCAATCTTCAAGTCTGTAACTGTTGTGATTTTTAGATTTGAGTATTCACCCTTAGCCAAGGCAACATCTTTACCCTTAATGACAAAAATTTTACATGCATCTGTTAAAATTTCTTTTTCTTCTGCTGATAAAGAACCATACAAATCAATAAAGTCTTTACAACGGAAGGTTTGGGGAGTTTGTCCTTGATAGAGATGGGCTCGGTTTGGAATATCTGTGATGAACTGACCATTTGTACTTTCAACAATGGTATCAACTGCTTCAACCACGGTATCAACAGCATCATGGTTTTTAGCGAGTTCAATATTGTCTTGAATCATTCGAAGAGTGATGAAAGGACGAACTGAATCATGCGTCACCACAATATCATCTGCTGTCAGTGGACGGTAAGCATCAATTGCTTCAATAATCTTTTCAATACTAGAATTACGATCCGCACCACCTTTTGTGATGATAATACGATCCTTGTGGAGTGGTAGGAATTTTTCAACTAAATCTTCTGCGTGTGTAACCCAGTCACCATGAACTCCAACTACAATCTTTTCAATACTTGGTGCCAAAACAAATTTTTCGATAGTATGAATCAAGATTGGGCGATCTCCCAACTCAAGAAATTGTTTGGGTAAATTACTAATCCCCATGCGCGTGCCAGTTCCACCTGCTAAAATTCCAGCGTAGATCATTTTAATACTCCTTTAGTCTGTTCTTAAAAAAACTCATTCTTTACTATTATATCACAACCTAGCCCTTTATCGAAATAAATACTAGAATTCTCTAGTCAGAAAGAGGGTTGTTACATACTTTTTGGGAAGGTATCTTGAATGATAAAAAGTAGGTTTTCAAATCCATCTTTCCATTAATATAGAGTTCTTCAGAATATTATAGAAACCTTAAAGAAACCTTAAACAAAATAAAAAAGTTGAGATTGTAGCCAGAGATAATTCCAAGCTAACAATTCTCAACTCTATTCAATCATTTTTCGTTTATTTTTCTTCTTGCTCACCGATGCCCTTAACGGCTTTCTTAAACTCGGCAAGCATTTTTCCTACTGACTCGCCTAACTCTGGTAAGCGTTTTGGCCCAAAAATCAATAGTGCTCCAAGAACAATGACTATCAAGCCTGGTGCACCAATATCACGTAAGATTCCCATTTTTTTCTCCTTTCCTTTTTCTCTTAATTATCCATTTACTAATAGCGATACTAACCTCATACAATAAGATTAAAGGAACAGTCATCGCTAAATCACTAATAAAATCAGCAGGTGTCAATATAACAGCCAATACCAATAAGATGAAGTAAGCATAACGTCTATAAGCAATGAGTAGTCCAGGTCCAATCAAACCAATTGAGGTTAAAAAAGCAATGATAACTGGCAATTCAAAGATAAATGCTAGTGGTAGAGTTGTTTGAAAGACAAAAGCTAGATAATTTTGTGCTGTCAGCTGAGTTTCAAATAAGTTTTCACCTAGTCCCAGTAAAACCTGAAGTATAGCTGGTGTGACAAAATAAAAGCCAAAGGCTAACCCCAAGATAAAACAAAGGAAAGTTGCAGGGATATAAGCAAAAATCGCTCCTGCTTCTTCATTTTTAAGGGCTGGTCGGACGAAACTCCAAACTTGATAAACGGTAAAGGGCAAGGTAAGGCTAAAGGCCATCAAACTTGCCAAACGAAGATAAATCCATAAAATATCATTCGGCCCCAAGACGATTAACTTCTGACTAAAACCTTGTGTGATATACTGATAAACCTGATCGGCAAATAATAGTGAAACGCAGAATACTAGAAAGAAGCAAACCACTACTGCTAGCAATCTCTTTCTAAATTCTACCAAATGTTCAATAATTGTCAATTCCTTTTGATCCATCACTTTTCACCCTGTCTAATGGTAATTAGAAAAACTACGAGGATAAAGAGAATCTGACCTGCTAACCCTTCCCAACTAGGGTAAATTCCCAATATATCAATACTTGGTATTCCTGAGATCAGATGGTTTGGAATCTTATTTGTCAACTGTAAGGCATGGATACTGACTCCCGTCATCTTAAAGGCTAAGGCATAAATCATCCAAGTCAGGATAAAGAAAACCTTATGAGGTAGGAAAAATTGACTGGCCTTGTTCATCACAAAAGCAATCACGACTAAAACTGAGAGGGCTAGAGAAATTCCTAGGACAAAATCAAAACTAGAAATCCTTGGCAGAATCCCCACATAGAATAAAATCGTCTCAGCACCTTCTCGGAATACAGCTAGAAAACTCAGAGCAAACATAGAAAAGAACGATCCTGTTTTCGTGACAGTTTGCATTTGTGATTTCATAAAAGCATTCCATTTTTTTACAGAAGATTTGCTATGCAGCCAAATACCGATTAAAATCATCATGATAACTGCAAAAATCCCGACTGCACCTTCGATGATTTCACGGTTGGTTCCTGAGGTAACTGCTGGAAAGGCAACCTGTAGGATATAGGCAATCAAAAGACTGGCCACTATACCAGCAAATGCACCACCATATACCCACTTGAGGCCCTGTCTCATCTTAGCAGCTTTCAAAGTTGTCACAAGCGCCATGACAATCAAGAGTGCTTCTACACCTTCTCGGAGCAAGATGAGCATGGCATCAAATGCATTATAGGAAGCGCTAGTATCAATTTGAGATAGCTCTGCAATCAAGCTAGAAAGCTCTTCTTGATATTCACTATCCTTTCCCTTAACCATGATGACAGGACTTTCACTTTCAACCTTGGTATAAAGCGAAGGATTGGTTGTACTTACAGAACCTTCGATTGTTGGCCAAATAGTAATAAACTCCTTCATCGTTGCAGCTGCTTCGCTATCTTGACCAGCTTGAAATTGAGCCAAGGCCTTTTCTAAAAGATCAATTCCATCCTTAAGGGTCAGATTCGAAGATGTCGTCGCAACTTCTGTACCTTCAACAAAGTTAGAAATGGCTTTTTTCAAATCATCAAACGATGCCTGAATAGTATCAAAGTTCGTTGGTTCAGTTTCAATGCTACTACGCAGAAAGGAAATAGCTGTTTCCACTTGTCCGTAATGAGCTGTGCTATGGTCTCGAACCACTGCTTCATTGATGGTCCAGGTTGAATTCATTTTTTTATAGGCTTCTCTTACTGATTCCAGATCTTGAGAAGCGATTGCCTTGTCTAAGGCTTCAAAACGAGGTTCTAATCGTGAAACAAGTTTCTCTTTTTCTGCATCTAGGTCGACTGGATTTTGCTCTTTCTCAAATGTCAAAAGGGCTGAAGAAATCTGAGTTAGCTGGTCTTCAGTAATATCACCAGTTAAGGCTAACTTTTCTTGAACTTTACGTCCAGCTTCAGAGTCAGAATTCTCGACTTTCTCAAAGTCTTTGGTCATTTCATCGATTAGTTTTCTTGCCTGATCTTGTTTGCCTTCTTTAACAGCTTTAGTTGCATCAGTTATTTTCACAAAGTAGGGACTCAAATTTTCCTTAGCTCCTACCGGAAAAATCAATAGGAAGAAACAAGCAAATAGGAGGATAATACTTTTAGGATTCCAATAATTTCTGCCCAATGTAACCTCCCTTCTCTACTCCACCAAAGCAAGCAAAAAGGCCACTACCTATATGGGTAACATATTCATTCATTTTATCCGTAGCCCCCAGATTGGTCTGAACTTTAACAAAGCTATCTGGGTCCTTTTGGAAGGAGATAAAGAGCAAACCAGTGTCAAACTGACCAGTCTTTTCATCAATTCCATCAGAATAAGAATAAGAGCGACGCAGGAGAGGCTTATCCACTTCTTTAGCTAAACGTACATGAGAATCATCAGGAAGAAGGCTTAAATCAACCTCATCAAATTCGTTCTTCTTGCCAAAAGGAGCTCCACTTTCCTTATAGCGCCCAAAGGTATTTTCTTGCTCCTCCAGATTGGTTCGGTCCCAAGTATCAAGGAACATCTGGATGCGACGAACTGCCATGTAGGAACCATTTTCCATCCAATCCTTACTATCTGCCCACACAACCTGATCAAATTCTTTCTCAGTGGTGACATTAGCAGTCCCGTCTTTAAATCCAAAGAGATTCCGAGGAGTTTCCATACGATTACCGATAGCTGCAAAACCTGATTGACTCCAACGAAGAGTAACGGCATTTCTACCCTTGCGAATAAGGTTGCGAACAGCATGAAAAGCAACTTGCTCATCATCAGCACAAGCTTGGATAACTATATCTCCTCCCGTGTACTTTTCTCGTAATTGTTCCTTTGGAAAAGGAGGCAAATCTCTAAAGAGTGTTGGACGTTTGTTCTCTAGTTTCATCTTTTCTAGGAAACTAGCCGAAACTCCAAAGGTCAGGGTCAAACGATGAGGGTTAAGGCCAACTGTTTCCCCAGTATCACTTGGAGGTAAGAGGCTATTGTTACCATCTTTTTTAACCAATTCTCCTTCTACAAGTTTAGCACTATAATCCGTCCAATCTTTAAATAACTGGATGATTTTCTCTTTGTCAGTTGTATGCAAATCTAAAACCACAAAATAAATGTTTTTCTGCATAACAGTTGTAATACCAGCTTGGTGCTTGCCATAGAAGGCTATTTTTTCATCCCCGTACGAGATTTTCTCCTGACCATCAAGCTTAGGTGCGAAAAAAGCAGAAGCACCGGAGAGACCAAGTGCGAGACCAGCACCTCCAATACCTGCTTTTTTCAGAAATTCTCGACGGTCCATTTTTTGTTCAAAAAATTTTTCGCCTTTGTTTGTCATATTACTTATTCTCCACCTAGAAATTTACCCATTTGTGATAATGGTTCACCAAGTTTTGTGACTGCTTCAGACAATTCTTTAGTGTCTTCTTTCGTTAAGTCTGTATAGAGCTTATAGTGTTCCTTGTCCGTCATGTGTTTGTCTAACAAACTATTGACAGATTTGAAATCTTCCTCTAACTCTTTCACCAAGGCTACATCTGATTTTTCAAGCAAGGGTTTAAAAAGTTGGAAAATCTTTTCAGCACCTTGGATATTTGCACGGAAATCATACAAATCTGTATGAGAATAAATCTCCTCTTCGCCAGTAATCTTACTTGTCGCTACTTCATTTAGAAGATCGACAGCCCCAGTTAGCATAATCTTGTAATCAACATCTACAGTCGCAATCTTAGCCTTCAATTCCTTGATGTCATTTACCAGTTGGTCACCATAAGACTCAGTTCCTTTGGTTGTGTTTTTCTCCCAAAGAATGCGCTCGATACGGTGGAAACCAGACCAACCTTCTTCAGTCTTATTTTCATCTAGATAGTCTGCCAAACGAAAGTCAATCTTCACATCAGATTCACCAAAGCTCTCTGCAATCGGCTCTGAACGTTCATAAGACATACGGATTAAAGGATAGTACCTTTTTAGCTTCCTCTAACTTACCATCCTTCAAAAGTTTAACAAAACCTTCTGTATCTGCTAAAAGTTTATCAATCTGTTCTTCCACAAAGGTTTTGTAGTCGCTAGTTGCCTGATCCAATAGTTTTTGGTTATCTTCTGACAATTTTGTAATCTGAGAGGAATCACTTGTAGTTGACGATTGTTCAAAACGAACTGCACAAGCTGATAACAACAAAGTCGAAGATAAAAAGGATAAAACCAAGTTTTTTTCATTAGATGCTCCTATTAAATCATGGAAATCCCATTTTTTTAAATTTATTATATCATAGTTTTTCTAATTATTCAATAAATTGTCAGAAAATTTAATATTTACTCCTTAAAAATTAGAATAGACTTTTCTAGTTAAAATTGTTAAAATAATAGGGAAAATAAAAGAAAAGGAAGCTATTTACCACCATGATGAATATGCAAAATATGATGCGTCAAGCTCAAAAACTTCAAAAACAAATGGAGCAAAGTCAGGCTGAACTTGCTGCTACAGAATTTGTTGGAACTTCTGCCCAAAACCTTGTAACTGCTACACTAACAGGAGACAAGAAAGTCATTAAGATTGACTTCAATCCAGCAGTTGTTGATCCAGAAGATATTGAAACTCTATCAGATATGACTGTTCAAGCAGTCAATGCTGCTCTTGAACAAATTGATGAAGCAACTAAAAAGAAACTAGGTGCTTTTGCTGGTAAATTACCCTTCTAATAGCATAAAAAGAGGCTGATGTTCAATTCAGCCTCTTTTGTCTTACCTAGAAAGTAAATATTTCTGCTGCTTTCTTGAGAAGCAAGTCCGTATATTCAGGATCTTCCTGAGCGGTCTCAAGCTCTTCTTTAATTCTTTCTAAATCATCTGTTATCATACCATCAACTCCCAAACGTAGGGACTTATCAAAGGATTCCGAACTATTGATTGTCCATACATAGAGTTTTTGTTTTGTATTCCAAAGCTTGGTTACAAAATATTCATCTAAGGTAGAATATTCCATGGTATAACCTGTAGCATTCGTTCTTGGAAAAACGGAATTGTAGGGCAGAATGAAATAGACTGGAATTTCCTTATCATACTGAGTTACTTTTTCAATAACATGATAATCCAAAGATTGCATCTGATGCCCATAGACTTTGATCTTTGCCCCATATTGATCTAGAAAATGATCCATCATTTGAGCACTATCTTTTCGACTCGTTTTTATTTCGATCAGCAATTTCTGATGAAGGTCATTGGCACGATTTATATAATCATCAAAGCTGGATATTTTGGTCTGATAACCATTTTCATAAATATCTAATTGCTTCAACTCATCTAAAGTTAAGTCTTGCGGTGTTACATTTAATCCCGCTAAACTTTTTAGGTTAGCATCATGCATCATGACAAACTGACCATCCTTAGTTTCTTGTACATCCATCTCAACTAAATCTGGTTTTAACTGAGCTGTTTTTTCTAAGGATTCAACTGTATTTTGGACTCCATTTCCATTTGAGACACCTCTGTGAGAGATGACAAGTGGAGGATTGACTACGGGTGCTTCTAGATAAACATAACCCTCAATCGCAAAGAAGACACTTGCGCACCCCATTACACCCCATCTCATAATATGATCTTTCTTTCGTCTTGGCATAATATCCAACTCCTCACCAGTTAAAAAGGAGGTAAACTTAACCAAGAAGTAAGTCAAAGCCATATAGTGGATATTTTTAATCAATATATAGTTCGAAATAGCAAGAATCAAAGATTCTCGATGTGTAAGACCATCCGCTAAAGACTGTATCAACAATAGAGGTATTAAAAGCAAATAGAAGAAAAGATTCGTTTTGACAAGGATTAGAAAGAGATGCCAAGCGTAAAACCAAAAATGATTCCTGGTTTTTTCTAGACTGTAGACTACAGCATCCTTAACCGTCATCTTGTCATAAAAAATTTTCGGAAGGGCAAACATCACTCTTACCGAGATGTAGAGAAATAGGATAGTTATGATAAAAATAGATAACCACCACATCCAGTACTTGTCTTCCATATAAGTTTGAATAAACTCAGGTATCACTATTTTTATTAAAATAATAAATTTTTAAAAAAATTTTTCCTGATAAAAGGAAAAAAATCATAGCAATATATACGAAGATAAACAAAGGGCTTTGGAAAGAGTCAGACGTTTCATGAAGGCTATACTTTCACGAAAGACCTTGCGACTATACTCAATCAAGGTTCGTTTCTCATGATAGAGAAGGTGCCGAGCCCCAATGAAGAGGAGACTAATTTGAAAATAAGCTACTAAAAAGGTTAATGGCTATTAAGATTAAAAAACCAAAGCTGACTAAAGGCGCATGTTTTAAAATTTCAAAAACATTGTTATAGGAAATAAACAAATAGCCCGTCTGACTTAGTAAAAAGCCTGCTATCAATGAGTTCAGTGGCAACCAAATATAATCTACCAGCATGAAGATTAGAAAAAATAGAAAGAGGATTTTATCCAGATTCAGGTAAATCTTTTTAAAACCCAATTTTTTAGGTTTTTCAGGTTTCATAAAACCTCCTAATCAAACAGCTGTGATAAATCTAAACCACCGAAAGGATTAGAGTTTAGACTACTCTTGGAGTCCAATAAAACTCTGCTTTCATCAGATTCTAGAAAAGCTTCATAAACACGCGCAGTCATTCGCGCATCCTCTAAACTGTTATGAGATTGGCCCTTGAATCCAAGAAATTCAGCCACAGTCTGTAACTTGAGATTGGCAATACCATGAAGATCAGAACTGCGTCGCTCAAAAGCTTCATCATAGAGATCAACTAGATATTGGCTACTATAATCCAAACCATGCTCCAACAAAATCGGTAAATCACTCTTAGCTGCATTATAACCAACGAGGGGTAAGTCACCTACAAAGTCTTGAAAACTCTTAAGAACTTCCTCCACCATCGGTGCATCTTTCAAGGTTTTAGAAGTGATACCCGTTAAACCATTGATAAAACTTTTCAATGGTACATCTGTATGAACATATGAGTCAAATGCTCCTACTTCTTCACCATCTTTAAAACGGACCGCAGATACCTGAATCAAGTGAGTTTTATCTTGGTGTTCATTAAATTCCAAATCAAATGAAATATAATCTCTTAATTTTTCCATCTTATCCATTCCTTACTGTATGTGTAAAAAGAAACTACTTGGTTATACCTAGAAACCAAGCAGTTTTTTCTTATCCTCCAAATAAGCGAGCAAAGAAGCCTTTCTTCGTTGCTTGTACTTCTTGCTTAGCCTGATCCAACTCCAACTGAAGGTTTTCTTGGTCCTTCATGGCTTGTAGGGTTAACTGTTGTTGTTGATCCAATTGCTTATCTTTTTCTGCGATTTGACGGTCTTTGACACGCATCTGTTCATCTTTTTCAGCTAACTGTTTGTCTTTGGCTTTTAATTGCTCATAAAGACGGATGATTTCAGCATTCTTTTCATCAACAAGAATCTCCATCAACTCACGTTGCTTCACATCATCACTAACAGGTTCATCTTCAAAAAAATGGTTTTTTTGTAGATTTCTTCAAGCTTAATCAAGCCACTGCGAGTTACCACAGTGACTCCTTTATCATTTTTAGTCGTATCTTCTTCAGGTAATTCCTTGACACGGTTATTGATTGCTTGGCGGGACAAGCCCAAGACCTCAGCAATCTCACTAACAGTCATCTCAATACTCATAATATCCTCTGAAAGTTTTCTAGCTTTTTCTTTATTTAAATATTATCATAAGCAAGCAAAACTGTCAAATATCACCGTATTTTTCAACCCTTTTTTTCAAAAATAATTTTTTTCTTCTAAACTAAACTGTCTATCAACTTTTTTAAAAACTAAAGATCAGTTTGCAATTTTACCACCAGCTCTAATCAATTGAAAACCTTTCTTGGTTTATAAAGATGATCTCGTTTCTCTAAAATGGCTAATAACTTATCACCTTCAAAACCAGCCAATTCCTTCTCAGTTTGCTCCAATTCAATAAAGCGACCAAAACGCACTTCTTCTGCCTGTTCTGGAGTCAAATAAACCTTGACTAAGTCACCTGTTCCAATCTCTAAGGGATGAAGAAAGTCTAACTCACCAGCTTGAACCTTTTCCTCAATTTCATTCAAGGTCAAAGCATCATCTAACTGCAAGCCTGCAGCGCTTGTTCGTGTTAAATGAGACATATGAGCTGCAAAGCCAAGTTTTTCTCCCAAGTCAACTGACAAGGTACGGATATAAGTCCCTTTGCTACATTTTACACGGAAACTAAATCGAGCAAGATTCTCCACATAGGAAATAGGACTGGTTCTTTCGAAACTATAAATCGTCACCTGACGTTCTGGACGCTCCACTTCCTGACCAGCACGCGCATACTCATAGAGTTTGCGACCATTGACCTTGACAGCCGAGTACATAGGTGGAATCTGAGTGATCGGACCTGTCAGACTGGCAATCGCTTGATCAACAATCTTTTCATCTAAGGGAGACAATACTGGTGTCTCAGCAACCAGCTCACCACTAGCATCCTCGGTCGTCGTTGAATAGCCCAGAGTAATCTCTCCCTCATAGACCTTGCCCTCATCCTGCATAAATTCGACCATGCGTGTCGCCTTACCAACCGCAATAGGTAAAACACCTACTACATCAGGATCTAAGGTCCCACCATGACCGATTTTCTTTGTCCCCAAAATCTTACGCAGCTTGAAAACTGCATCATGCGAGGTCATCCCCGCCTCTTTTTTTAAGTTGATAATACCGTTCATATGTTTTTTCTCACTCCCCTTTCAGAGCTTCAAACTTAGCTTTCATAGTTGGATTTTTACGAGTCAATTTTTTAACGGAAACATCATCCAATTTGTTATTAGCGAGGCGGAGTTGGTTTTCGGATGTGGTTAGAAATTTCTTAACCTCTTCCATACGCTTAATGGCTTTATCGATTTCATCGATTGCTTTACCAAAGTTGGTCGAAGCGGAGTTATAGTTCTTTGCAAAAGCTACCTTGAAAGCTTCCAAGTCTTCCTCGAAATGCGTAATGTCAATATTTTGCTCGCGAACAAGCGCCAATTCCTGCTTGTATTTAAGAGAATTAAGGGCAGCGTTGCGCAAAAGTCCAATCAATTGAATAAAGAACTGGGGACGAATGACATGCATCTTCTCATATTCGTGGCTGACATCGACAATCCCAGTATTGAAGTAATCATTGTCAGCCTCAAGCATACTTACCAAAACTGCATACTCACAGTTTTTCTCACGACGATCCTTATCCAACTCTTTGTAAAAATCCGCATTCTTATGTTTTTTCTCTGTCCCATCAGCTTCATTTTTCATCTCAAACATGATGGAAATGAATTCTAGTCCATTTTCATCAAAATCACGAAAGATAAAATCGCCCTTAGAACCACGTGCTGAAACCTTGTTGTCTTTTTTTCAAAGTAGGCATTTGGAAAGGCAAAGCTTCGAACCTTGTTAAACTCACTTTCTGCATAGTGTTCCAAACTTTCACCGATTGCCTTGGTTGATTGTTGCGCCTTGAAATTCTTGTAAAATTCAACCTGCTCACTGGCTGCCTTTAGCTGGGCTTCATAATTTTGTTTAACAGAAGCTAGAGACAACTCATTTTCTTTTTCTTGTAAGAGGAGCTGATTTTTGACCTGATCGCGTTCTTTTTCAAGATCAGAAAGAGTTTTTTGTAGTTGATTTTCATGCTCCAAGCGCAAGGTAGCCAATTGATTTTCGAGAGCTTGGACTTCTTTTTTTCTTTCTCTAGCAAGCTTTGGCTAGCCGTTTGCTCCACTTCTTTCTTAGCCAATTCTTTTTCTATATCAAAGTTGTTAATTTGACTTTGAAGCTGGGCAATTTCTTGGTCTTTTTGAGCCAGTTTTGCTTGTTGTTCGTTTAAGGCTTTTTGTTCAACTAATGTCAATTCTTGTTTGATACGCTCATGTAATTCTTTGTCAAACTCTGCAGTACGAACTTGAGAAAGTAGTTCTGCATATTGGCTTTCATTGACTGTAAATACTTCGCCACAATTGGGACATTTAATCTCGTTCATGTTATTCCTCTATATTTATCTATTCTCCATTCATTATAGCATGGATAAACAAAAAGAAAAAGTTGGAATGAATCCAACTTTTAATCTACGTATGTATCTTCGTTTTTGTTTAAGAAGGCGTAAGGTAATCCCATCAGTAGACCACCACCAATAAAGTTACCAATGAAGGTTACACCCCAGTGACGAAGAATATTTCCAATACCGAAGTTTGCGATTGAATCAGCAGCAACACTGAATTTCACGATAGCAAATGATGCAAAGTTTGCGGCAATGTGTTCATTTGTTAAGAATACAAACATGTAAATAGCTGATAGAACTAACCAAAGTTTAGCTCCACCATCTTTGACTAAAACAAATGAAAGAATTGCGATATTTACAAAGACATTAGCCAAGATAGCTTCAAGTAAGACTAGTTCATTTGAACGTCCCAACTTCATTTCCACAACTCCAGAAATAAAGCTATCATGTGTTAGGTTTGCATAAGCCGCTGAATGGGCGAAGCCCCAACCTGCTATAAGAGCACCGATCAAATTAAAGAGTGTACAATATAGAAGGATTTCAGCTGTTTTTCTCCAGCTAATCTTTTTCAAAAAGCTACCAGCTGTCAAGAACATCATGTTAGATGTTACTAACTCAGCATTTAAGAAGACAATGTAAGCCAATCCCCAAGCGAAGACAAATGGGAAGAGGAAACGTCCGCTACCTGGAGCAATCTTATTAATCAAGTCAGCTCCAACTGCACCAGCTGCTGTACTAAATGTTAAGAATGCACCAGCAAACATTGAACGGATAGCATACTTGAATTTACTTTGACTGTAAAGACTTTCCTTTTTCTTACAAGCAAACTCAATTTTTTGAGATAAATTCTGAAGAAACCATATAAACTCCTAAAACTTTTTATTTGTGAATATTATAACATAAAATCGAAATTATGGGAAGGCTTTTCTTAATTCTATTTACAATATTTTTTTATCATTTTTTTAGCAATCGTTTCCATTTTTCTTTGTATCAGCATCTTTAATGTTTTTCAACTCTTTAGTTTCAAATTCTCTATTCCATATATTTAATATATGTTTTTCATTTTGTTTTATACTGAATTTACAAAAGAGACTCTTTAGTTTTTCAGCTAAAATCCATGCACTAATAATTTGTTTGAATTTATAGACAGAGAAAATAACGTTTTTTTATAAAAAAAGCTTCTTTGGACAAAAAAATCGAGGTCTGGATTTTTTTAGCCCCGACCTCCTCTATTATTGATTTTTCATTTTATTTAGTAAGAGCTAAGTGCTAATCAACATAAGTCTCTTCATTTTTTTATTAAGATAAGCGTATGGTAAACCTATCAGGAATCCTCCACCAATCAAGTTAGCAATGAAAGTAACACTCCAATGACGGAAGATATTGGGAATATCAAAGTTAGCAATCTGATCAGCTACAATACTAAATTTAATAATACTAAAAGACGAAAAATTGGCTGCAATATGCTCGTTAGATAAGAAGACAAACATAGAAATAGCTGACAAGATAATCCAGAGTTTGGCATTGCTATCCTTAACCAAAATTGAAGACAGAATGGCAATATTTACGAACATATTTGCCAAAATCCCTCCAACAAGACCAACTCACTAGGTCGTGCCAACTTCTTAGCTACAATCTTTGGAAGATAACTGTCGTGTGTCAGGTGTGAAAAAGCCGATGAATTAGCAAAGCACCAACCTGCTGACAGAGCGCCAACCAAGTTGAAAAAGGCACAATAGAGTAAAATGATAAAGGCTTTTTTCCAATCAATCTTCTTCAAAAATGTTCCAGCTGTCAAGTACATCATATTTGAGGTCACCAATTCAGCATTTAAGAAAACGATATAAGCAAGTCCCCATGCAAATACAAAGGGAAATAGGAAATATCCAGCACTTGGGACGATGCTATTGAGTAGATCAGCGCCTATGGCCCCAGCGGCTGTACTAAAGGTTAAGAAAGAACCGGCAAACATCGAGCGGATGGCATATTTAAACTTACTTTGGTCAAATAAACTTTCTTTCTTATGGCAATAATAATCAATCTTTGAAATAAATTCTGACGAACTCATATAAACCCCTTAAAAATATCATTGTTAATATTATAACATAAAATATTTTTAAGTGGAAATAAATTTTTGTCCTTTACATTTGATTGTTTTTTTAGTGCTAGCAAAAGCTTCAATTTCTTCTGCAGTCAACCCTAGCAGCTCTGAAACCCACAAGCCGACAATATCTGACAAAACAGAATCGCAGACATATTCATTCTCACCATGACCATATTTATAAGTGAAAAGAGGGGTTCTTATGGCTGATTGATAAAATTTTAAGGCTAACTCTTGCAGTTTTTCTGGATTAAATTCAAGTCCTAAGTCTTGTGCAAGTCCAGCTCTCACTTTATCCCACTCTTCGCCTTTTGACTGGTAGTTTTCTCGTGCTTTTTTGAGAAATCCTTGACAGAATTTTTCCAACAAATCCTTGTTTTGATAGAGCAAACGACAAGAAAAATCAGAGATAGAACCAGCATGAAGTAAGAAGGTAAGCAAGTCATCAAGGCTTTCTGCTACCCGACCAACTTGGCCTTCACTCCCTATAAAGCCGATACTCTGATCCTCAAGAATTACATATTCTCCCCCGCTGCCGTCCTGGGCAAATGCATGACCATCTAAAGAATATTCCTCATTATTATAAGAAAATTGTACTTCTCTTATTTCATCATAAAAATAAATATCACACTCTGCCAATAGCAAGTTTCTTAAATGATTATTGTCTCTGATTGCTTCTAGTTTTTCCATTTTCACCTATCCTTAGACTAAAGTCCTACCAATTGATGATAACTTTAATATGATACTTTTTCGTTTCATTTTTTTAGATTTCTGACAAGCTTATCATTCTCTTTTGATTGGCCAAAGAAAAAGGCCAGAGCTTTTCCGTTCTTTTGTTGGATACTCAAAAAATATCTAGCTCCATTCAATTTAACACTTGGTATAAAATTGACCTCAATCATTTTAATATCATTCAGAGGTATAATACGCTTTCTAAAAACATAAGCATTATGGATATAAAATCTTCCCTTAGCAATATGAAATGGGGCAAAAAAGTTTCCACCACTTTGACGCACAATGATATAACGGCGCCATAGAATCAGTAAAAGAAGGAAGGATACAAAGCAAATAGCAAAAGTAAAAACCGAGCTTTTCATCATCAATTTTAGCCCAATCAAAAAATAATCAATCATAATTAAACCTCCTTTTTACCTCATTATATCACTTTTATTGAACAACTAGTTTTATGGACAAAGAAAAAGACTGAACAATGTTCAGCCATTTTCAATAATATTTCATATAATATCTTTATCTAGTCAAATCAAGACGTTTACCGATTTTTCCGATAAGAATAGCACCAACAATGAGTGAAGCGAATTCTCCGATAGCAGTTGTAAACCAAGTTAAGAAGAAAGGTGCTTCTGCTACGATGTTCAATTCAGCAGCAATGGTGATCATTGAAATCGAAAAAAGAATTGAAAAGAAGAAATGATCTTTTTCGGATCAATCCATTAAAAAGATAGTCTTTACTATATTTACTGAACAACCATACTCCTAAGCTAAGGAAGACAAGAGTTGATCCTCCACCAACCGCGACATCGATGATTCCAAAACTGAAGAAATTAGCAATCATACAGCCAAGAGTAACACCGATAATGTACTTAGGATTGTAAAAGGCAAGAAAATTCATCATTTCAGAAATACGGAACTGATAAGCACCGTAACTGATAGCATTAAGGGGTGGTGTGATTGTCAAAACCACATAAATTGCTGCGACAATGGCAATATCTGCCAAATCACGGACAGTAAGTTTTTTCATCTATTATTCTCCTTTAGCGATTAACCCGCGTATAATATGCTTGGTGAAAGAAGCTAAGCACCAAGGGTTGAACAAGTCAACCTTTCAAGTATAGCACATTTATGTCCTTTATGCTATACTATTTTTATGAAAACATGCATAAAAAATTTTTTCGACAATGAAATCCTCTCCTACTTATTTTTTGGAGTTGCAACTACACTTGTTTCTATCATTGTTCGTATCACTATTTTTTACTTTTTCCAACAAGAATTATGGGCGACTGCTCTGGGAAATATAGCTGGAATTCTGTTTGCTTTTTTCACCAATGATACCATTGTTTTTAAACAGAAACGCAAACATTGGTTCAAGCGTCTGATAAAATTTACGACCGCAAGATTCATTACCTTCCTCTTAGACCTGCTTCTGACCTTTATTTTTGTGACGAGTTACCCTCATATTATCGGTCAATTTGTAGGTGATAATCTCAATACTATCAATACAATTGAGACTATTTTTGCACAACTTACTATTATAGTCCTCAACTATATCTTCAGTAAAGTTTTTTTGTTTTTTTAAAAAAACACTGAGCATATTTCTTGCATTCAACAGATGATTAAGTTATAATTTAGGTTGTAAAAAAATTTCGAAAGGAAAAAGAAAATGTTAAAAGATCTTAAAGAATTTTTGCTCCGCGGTAACGTTGTAGACCTTGCTGTCGGTGTGATCATTGCATCTGCTTTTGGTGCTATCGTAACTTCATTTGTTAATGATATCATCACTCCACTTCTATTGAACCCTGCTTTGAAAGCAGCGAAAATCGAACGTATTGCTGAACTTTCATGGAATGGGGTTGCTTACGGTAACTTCTTGAGTGCTGTTATCAACTTCCTTGTAGTTGGTACTGTTCTATTCTTTGTGATTAAAGCAATGGAAAAAGCTCAAAACCTTCGCAAAAAAGAAGAGGTTGCTGAAGAAGCACCTGCTGGTCCAACTGAGTTGGAAGTTCTTCAAGAAATCAAAGCTCTTCTTGAGAAAAAATAATCATCTAAAGGATTCGGTTCAATACTGAATCCTTTTTTACTTCTCCTTTTGCTGAGTTTAGAAAAAACTTGAGTTCAGCTCTCTTTTTTGATATAATAATTAAAGTTTCCACCCTTAGTGTAATGGATATCACGTAAGATTCCGGTTCTTGAGATGGGGGTTCGATTCCCTCAGGGTGGATAGATGTAAACAAAAAAGCAACGGCGCCGTTGCTTTTTTTCTGTGTTATCCTTGCCTTCGAATATAGAACATTGATACTAAAGAAAGAAAAATAACTCCAAGACCGATAATTAAAAAAGAACCTAAATGAACACTTGGTAGAAAGGTCATTAACCCTTTTGCAATCGGCATAAAGAGAATCGCTAGTGTAAAAATGGTACTCAATACCCTCCCCAGATAGTCTCCGTCAACCTTGGTTTGTACCTGAGTGAAAAAGTGAATATTAAAAATCGTCATAAAGAGTTCACAAACTAGATTTCCTGAAAAAGTAAGAAAATTAGGCAGTGGCAGTCCCATCATGAAAACTCCTACTCCTGTGAGGATTATTAAGAACAAAAGTGTATTCATACTGGATTTAATACTGGACTGAAATCAAAAAACATCTTATATAGTGAACTGAAATAAGATATGAACAAACGGATTAGGAAAGTCAAATTAATTTCTAGAAACATTTTTAGAATCCTTGGCGTACTATTCCAGGTTCAATCAACTATAATAGTAGTTATGAAACTTACAAACGAAGAAACACAAAAAAATTGAACAACTCTTAAAAAGATTCATCGTACGCCAAATATCACAAACGTCTACAGATTATTTATTTTTCGCTCAAAAGAAAAAGAGTTATAAGGAAATCATGGATCTGCTAGATTGTAATAAAAACAACTGTTTGGAGGAATTTGAAAAAAAATATAAGGAGTTTGGTTTAGAAGCTCTTCTTCAAGAAACCCGTGGTGGACGTCATCGAGAATATATGACTTACGAAGAGGAACAAGCATTCCTAAAACGTCATATAGAAGCTGCTCAGGCTGGAGAATTTGTAACTGTCAATCAGTTATTTGAAGCCTATCAAAAAGAGATTGGTCACACTTCCACACGTGATGGTTTCTATTATCTCCTGAAACGCCATGGTTGGCGAACGGTCACTCCTCGACCTGAACATCCCAAGAAGGCAGACGCTCAGACAATTGAGACGTCTAAAAAAATAAAATCTACATTCGAGACCTTAAGTAAGCGCTTTTAAAGAGGAGGGACTTATAACAAAGTACGCTTGATGTACCAAGATGAAGCTGGTTTCAGGAGGATCAGTAGGATGAGTTCTTGTTGGGCTCCTCAAGGAATCCGACCTAGCATTCCGAGTCATTATATGCGAGAATATCGCTATTGTTATGGGGCAGTAGATGCTCAGACAGGAGATTCCTTCTTCCTTATTGCTGGAGGATGTAATACTGAGTGGACGAATGAATTTCTACGGCAAGTCTCACAAGCTTATCCAGATGACTATATTTACTTGTTATGGATAATGCTATATGGCATAAATCAGGTACCTTAGAGATTTCAAGTAATATTGAATTGGCTTTTATCCCACCTTATACACCAGAAATGAACCCTATTGAACAGGTCTGGAAAGAAATTCGAAAACGAGGTTTTAAAAATAAGGCTTTCCAAACATTGGAAGCCGTCATTGATAAGCTTCAAGAAGTTATTCTAGGACTGGAAAAAAATGTTTTAAAGTCAACTGTCAGCAGACAATGGACAAGGTTGCTTTTTGAAAATAATTGAGTATAAATTTATTTGCAATCAATGCTCCGATGATTGAGCCAATTGCACCCATGGTTAAGATAGTTGCATAGGCTCCTTCTACACCATAGAGTTTATTTGAAAAAGGGAGCAAAAACTCAAAAGCTGCAAAAAAGAAATTCACACTGGAAGCCACTAACAAGAGAAAGAAAATTTCTTTTTGATGCCAGATATAGTGCAAGCCATCTTTGATGTCCGCAAAAATATCTTTCCCTGTAAAACTCTTCTGCTCTTGAACCTTTGATTCTTCTTTGGGAAGTAAAGCCACTAGGGCAAAAGCGATGAAAAAGGTCAAAGCATCTAATAAGAGCGTCAGATGGAGACTAGCAAATTGTAAAACAAGGAAAGAAAGCACTGGAGAGCTGACTCCTACTACCTGTAAAACTAACTCCAAGCGAGAGTTATAGGTCACTATCTCGTCCTTTGCTACAACTTCCGTTATGATAGCTTTATTGGCAGTGCGAGAAAATGCAAAGGCAATGGCCTGAACAATATTAGCAAAGATCAAAGCTCCAATCATCCAGCTATCATTTCTGATAAAAGAAATGGCCAGACAGAGAATCCCACAAACCAAGTCTGTTGTCATCAAAATCTTGCGACGCGAAAAACGGTCTGAAATCACACCTCCAAAGGGATTAACTAGTATGGATGTAACGAGTTCAGAGATCTGATAAATCCCTAAAACGGTTTGCCCAATCGTTCCCATCGATGCCAACCAAACACTATTTCCATAATCATAGAGCATATTTCCTAGTTTGTTAATAGCTCCACGACTAATCAACTGTACTGCATATCGATTCATAAAAACTCCTCTCAAATTTGAAACTATTGTATCAAAACTTGAAGGAGTTTCTCATTTTTCCCTTATTTGGGAAATTAATCTTTTACAAATTTATCATAATGTTCCTGATAGTAAGCTACCTGCTCTGGAAGCTCTAGTAGGTCAAAAATATGCATTGCTTCCTGCATTTGTTTACAACCTTCTTCTTTTTGCCCCTTCTGATAAAGAGCAAATCCTTTAAGAAAGTGGAAAACATTACGCTCATAGAGTTTGATGCTCTTACCTATAATCTTCTCTATATAAGCTTCAAAGTAGCTAGCATTTTCAAAAGCAAGATGTTCTAAACAATGCTGGTAACAGTTAAGAGCTAAAATCAAGACCAGTTTTCGATGACGGCCAATTTCTTTGTAGAAATCCTCCCTCTCCATCACTTCTCTACCAAGGCGAGCAACATAGTCCACATCATAAAAGCTATAGAGATTGCCAAAGAGAATCAACTCATACATGGTCCATTCGTCTGTTTGAAAAAGATAATCCGCCACCTTATCCAGATCTACTTGCTTCATAGTGAAGCTAGCATCTCTTTGACAAATCAGACCTTGTAACAAAATCCAGTTCAGCTCAAAATAGAGGGGATTTGTTGAACTCTTAGCTTTTTCAAGTTGTTCTTCTTGAAGCTTTTGAAAACCAGCAATATCATTTGAGTAGTAAAGCGGAATAATCTGAGCCATCAAACCGACATGTTCATGATGTTGAAAATTTCTAGTCTTATCCATAAAATTCTCAATCGTCACATGAATATTATCTAATATTTCAAAGAAACGAGATGCAGCTAGATCTGACTCCCCCAATTCAAAGCGGGATAATTGAGAGGTCGAACAGGCCTCTCCTGCAGCTTCTTTTAGAGAGTAATTTTTACTGATTCGAAATTCACGAAAGACTTTTCCAAGATTTTCCATCTTACACCTGCTCCGACAATTCTTCCCACTCCAGCATAGCATCTTCCTGGCGCTGGCTAATCTTATCGAGTTCTGCTTGTAATTGCATGAGTTCATCTGCATCATTGGTGGTATGCATTTGTTCAGAGATAGCTTGGGCTTGAGTTTCCAGCTCTTCGATTTCTATCTCAAGACTTTCGATTTGTCTCATCAATTTACGCAGTTCTTTTTGACTTTCCTTTTGAGCTTGGTAGTCATTAACTGGAGAAACTTCTTTTTCTTGGTTAACAGCTGCCGCTTCTTCTGCTTGGCTAGCTGCTAGCTCTGCTTTTTTATCAACATAATAGTCATAATCACCCAGATAAAGTGTTGACCCATTCTCAGATAATTCCAGCACATGAGTGGCTACACGGTTGATGAAATAACGGTCATGGCTAACAAATAGAAGAGTACCATCAAAGTCAATCAGTGCATTTTCCAGAACTTCCTTGCTATCAATGTCTAAGTGGTTGGTTGGCTCATCGAGGATCAAGAAGTTGTTGTTTTCCATGGAAAGTTTAGCTAGAAGCAAACGAGCTCGCTCACCACCTGACAGCATTCCAACAGATTTCTTAACATCGTCACCAGAGAAAAGAAAGGCACCAAGTCGATTACGGATTTCAACTTCTGGCGTCAATTTAAAATCATTCCAGAGTTCATCTAAGACTGTATTGCTCGGTGTCAATTTGCTCTGAGTCTGGTCATAGTAACCAACCTCAACATTAGCACCAAAGCGCTTTTCACCCTTGATAAAGGGAATCTGGTCCACAATGGATTTAATAAAGGTTGACTTGCCAATACCGTTAGGACCAACTATAGCAATAGCGTTCATCTTACGAAGATCAAGGTTGATGGGTTCTGATAAAATTTCACCATCATAGCCGATAGCAGCATTTTCAACTGTCAAAACAACATTACCAGATACTCTATCAGAATGGAAGGTCATATTAGCTGATTTCTTACCAGCTTCAGGCTTGTCCAATCGCTCCATTTTCTCCAGTTGCTTGCGTCGGGATTGAGCACGTTTGGTTGTCGATGCTCGGACAAGATTTCGGTTAACAAGTCTTCTAAGGCGGCAATTTCCTTCTGTTGCTTTTCGTAGTTTTTAGCTTCAGTTGCGAGTTTTTGCTCCTTCTGCTCCACAAAGCTCGAGTAGTTTCCTACATATCTGTCCAAAGAATGCTTGGTTAAGTCCAAGGTAATTGTTGCTACCTTATCCAAAAAATACCGGTCGTGACTGACAATAATCAAGGCGCCACTATAGTTTACAAGGTAGTTTTCTAACCAGGCAATGGTTTCAATATCTAGGTGGTTAGTCGGCTCATCCAAGACCAAGAGATTGGGCTTTTCAAGGAGCATTTTGGCAAGGGCTAAACGGGTATTTTGCCCACCAGAAAGCTCAGCAATTCGCATCTGCCACATAGACTCATCAAACTTAAAACCATTTAAGATAGCACGGATATCAGCTTCATAAGTAAAGCCTCCAGCCTGACGGAAATTTTCTGATAGGCGATCATAGTCAGACATGAGTTTATCTAGTTCTTCACCAGTCTTTTCCCCCATCTCCAACTCCATCTGGCGAAGTTGTCTTTCAGTACGACGCAAGTCATCAAATACATGAAGCATTTCATCGTAAATGGTGTTCTCAGACTCAAAACGGCTATCCTGTGCTAGATATGAGAGAGAAATATCTTTTTTCTTATTGATTTCACCCGTGGTTGGCTCCTCTTCTCCAACCAATATCTTGAGCAAAGTAGACTTCCCAGCACCATTTTTTCCAACGAGTGCAATACGGTCTCTTTCATCTACTTGTAGGTTTATATTATCAAAAAGAACCTCTCCTGCAAAAGAACGTTCAATTTTATTAGCTTGTAAAATAATCATACAGTTAGTATAGCATGTTTCGGTAAGCCGTTCAAGACTTGTGGTTTAGCTCTATTCATAACTTTTCAGAAACTCACGCTAACGTTTTACTAAAACTTCAAATCGTGGTATAATGTAAGCGATTAGATTATATATTAAAGGAGATTTCCTATGGCTTATCAAGAAAACTACCAAAAATGGCTTGATTTCGCAGAACTTCCAGATTACCTTCGTCAAGATTTGGAAAACATGGACGAGAAAACTAAAGAAGACGCATTCTATACCAATCTTGAATTTGGTACTGCTGGTATGCGTGGACTGATTGGTGCTGGTACTAACCGCATTAACATCTACGTTGTTCGTCAAGCAACCGAAGGTTTGGCTCGTTTGATTGAGTCAAAAGGTGGAAACGAAAAAGAACGTGGTGTAGCCATCGCTTATGATAGCCGTCACTTCTCTCCAGAATTTGCCTTTGAATCTGCAGCAGTTCTTGCTAAACACGGTATTAAATCTTATGTTTTTGAAAGTCTCCGTCCAACACCAGAACTTTCATTTGCTGTTCGTCACCTCAACTGCTTCGCAGGTATCATGATTACTGCTAGCCACAACCCTGCTCCATTTAATGGTTACAAGGTTTACGGAGAAGACGGTGGTCAAATGCCTCCACACGATGCTGATGCTTTGACAACTTACATCCGTGCTATTGAAAATCCATTTGCTGTTGAAGTTGCTGATGTAGAAGCTGAAAAAGCTTCTGGCTTGATTGAAGTTATCGGAGAAGCTGTCGACACTGAATACCTCAAAGAAGTTAAAGATGTGAACATCAACCCAGCTTTGATTGAAGAGTTTGGTAAGGACATGAAGATTGTCTACACTCCTCTTCACGGTACTGGTGAAATGTTGGCTCGTCGTGCTCTTGCTCAAGCAGGATTTGACTCTGTTCAAGTCGTTGAAGCTCAAGCAACTCCAGACCCAGACTTCTCAACTGTTAAATCTCCAAACCCAGAAAGTCAAGCAGCCTTTGCTCTTGCAGAAGAACTTGGTCGCCAAGTAGGAGCTGATGTTCTTGTTGCAACTGACCCTGACGCTGACCGTGTCGGTGTTGAAGTTCTTCAAAAAGACGGTAGCTACCTCAACCTTTCAGGTAACCAAATCGGTGCTATCATGGCTAAGTACATCTTGGAAGCCCACAAAAATGCTGGAACACTTCCAGAAAACGCAGCTCTTTGCAAATCTATCGTATCAACTGACTTGGTAACTAAGATTGCTGAAAGCTACGGCGCAACTATGTTCAACGTCTTGACTGGTTTCAAATTTATCGCTGAAAAAATCCAAGAATTCGAAGAAAAACACAATCACACTTATATGATGGGATTTGAAGAAAGCTTCGGTTACTTGATTAAACCATTCGTGCGTGATAAAGACGCTATCCAAGCTGTTCTTGTTGTTGCTGAACTTGCAGCTTACTACCGTTCACGTGGTTTGACTCTTGCAGATGGTATCGAAGAAATCTACAAAGAGTATGGCTACTATGCTGAAAAGACAATCTCTGTTACCCTCTCTGGTGTTGACGGTGCTGAACAAATCAAAGTAATTATGGCTAAATTCCGTGATAATGGTCCAAAAGAATTTAACGCAACAGCAGTTTCAATCACTGAAGACTTTAAAGCACAAACATCTACTGCCGCTGATGGCACTGTGACAGCCTTAACTACTCCTCCAAGTGATGTATTGAAATACACGCTTGCTGATGGATCATGGATTGCAGTTCGTCCTTCAGGCACTGAACCAAAAATCAAGTTCTACATTGCAGTTGTTGGTGAAAGCAACGAAGATTCACAAGCTAAGATTGCTAACATCGAAGCTGAAATCAATGCCTTTGTAAAATAAGCAACTATATAAAGGTCGGGAAAATTCCTGACCTTTATTTTTGATGATAAAATAAAAGCTGACTGTAATTTATGTCTTCTTTTATCTCTTTTGACCAGAACTTTAGTTACTATATATTTAAAGACACAGGGATATCGGACTAGAAAATCAGACTTAGTTTACTAATTTCTGCACCACCATCTATTCGCGTATCAAAACCGAGCAATTTTAGAAACTTTATGGCATACTAGACATATCAATGAAAGCGAGGTAATCTCATGGAACAATTTTTAGAAAACATCAAAGATCTTGAAGTTACAACTGTAGCGCGTGCTCAAGAAGCACTTGACAAGCAAGAAACAGCAACTTTCTTCATCGGACGCAAAACTTGTCCTTACTGCCGTAAATTTGCTGGTACATTGGCTGGTGTGGTGGCTGAAACCAAAGCGCACATCTACTTCATCAATAGCGAAGAACCAAGTCAACTTGAAGCTTTACAAGACTTCCGCTCACGCTATGAAATCCCTACTGTACCAGGATTCGTCCATGTTGCAAATGGACAAATAAATGTCCGTTGCGACTCTTCAATGTCAGCTCAAGAAATCAAAGAATTTGCTGGCTTGTAAAATAGTCTATAAAAAAGAAGGCTTATGCCTTCTTCAGATTGAAGACAAAGTCCTTAGAACCCAAGTTTCTAAGGGCTTTTCTTTTTGTAAAGTCGTATAATAGAGGTAAGAAAAGTTGTGAGGTGTTCCCTATGTTTCACAAAGAAAAACCTGATTATAACCGTAAGCAATATGGTTTCTATACAATAGACGAATTGGTCCCCAAAGATCACTTTCTTCGACAAGTAGATTCAAAGGTTGATTTTGACTTTATTTATGATTTGGTAGAAAATACCTATAGCCCAGATAATGGTCGTCCTAGTCTTGATCCCGTCATGCTAGTCAAAATTCCTTTGATTAAATGTTTTTATGGCATTCGTTCCATGCGCCAAACCATGAAAGATATTGAAGTAAATGTGGTATATCGTTGGTTTCTTGGACTAACTTTAGATGATAAGGTCCCTCATTTTACTACCTATGGAAAGAATTACAGCCGTCGTTTTCAAGATAAAGAACTCATTTCTGAGATTTTTTCCCAAGTTCTCAGCCAAGCTTTATATGCTGGCTTAATTGATCCTTCTGAAATATTTGTGGATGGTACCCATATCAAAGCGGCGGCTAATAGTCACAAGTATCGTAAGGAAATGGTAGACCAACAAGCTAAATTTATGAGTGAACAATTGGCAGTTGAGATTGATTTATACTGGACTAAAAATCAAAAAAACATCTTATAATAGTAGTTATGAAACTTACAAACGAAGAAACACAAAAAAATTGAACAACTCTTAAAAAGATTCATCGTACGCCAAATATCACAAACGTCTACAGATTATTTATTTTCGCTCAAAAGAAAAAGAGTTATAAGGAAATCATGGATCTCCTAGATTGTAATAAAACAACTGTTTGGAGGAATTTGAAAAAAATATAAGAAGTTTGGTTTAGAAGCTCTTCTTCAAGAAACCCGTGGTGGACGTCATCGAGAATATATGACTTACGAAGAGGAACAAGCATTCCTAAAACGTCATATAGAAGCTGCTCAGGCTGGGGAATTTGTAACTGTCAATCAGTTATTTGAAGCCTATCAAAAAGAGATTGGTCGCACTTCCACACGTGATGGTTTCTATTATCTCCTGAAACGCCATGGTTGGCGAACGGTCACTCCTCGACCTGAACATCCCAAGAAGGCAGACGCTCAGACAATTGAGACGTCTAAAAATAAAATCTACATTCGAGACCTTAAGTAAGCGTTTTTAAAGAGGAGGGACTTATAACAAAAGTACGCTTGATGTACCAAGATGAAGCTGGTTTCGGGAGGATCAGTAAGATGAGTTCTTGTTGGGCTCCTCAAGGAATCCGACCTAGCATTCCGAGTCATTATATGCGAGAATATCGCTATTGTTATGGGGCGGTAGATGCTCAGACAGGAGATTCCTTCTTCCTCATTGCTGGAGGATGTAATACTGAGTGGACGAATGAATTTCTACGGCAAGTCTCACAAGCTTATCCAGATGACTATATTTTACTTGTTATGGATAATGCTATATGGCATAAATCAAGTACCTTAGAGATTCCAAGTAATATTGAATTGGCTTTTATCCCACCTTATACACCAGAAATGAACCCTATTGAACAAGTCTGGAAAGAAATTCGAAAACGAGGTTTTAAAAATAAGGCTTTCCAAACATTGGAAGCCGTCATTGATAAGCTTCAAGAAGTTATTCTAGGACTGGAAAAAAGCGTTTTAAAGTCTACTGTCAGCAGACAATGGACAAGGTTGCTTTTTGAAAATAATTGAGTATAAAAATACACAGCTATACAACTATTCAAAAAACGAACTAGATTGACTAATTCGTTTTTTTATATTTACTCCTACTTCCGGTACATCTTAAACTGTAGGAAGAGGTCACTGTAGATTCCTGTCCATTTATGGTCAAATTTTTCATAAACTTCTAGGTGTTTCATTGTATCCGCATCTGGATAGAAGGACTTGTCCTCTTTTGTCTCCTCAGGGAGCATTTCCTTAGCAGCTGTGTTTGGTGTTGAGTAACCGACATACTCTGCATTTTTCAGAGCATTTTCAGGCTTCAGCATAAAGTTGATAAATGCATAAGCTGCATCCTGGTTCTTGACAGTTTTAGGAATGACCATATTGTCAAACCAGAGGTTACTTGCTTCTGTCGGAACGACGTATTTGAGGTTAGGATTCTTTTCCAACATCTGGCTGGCTTCCCCTGAGAAAGTCACACCGATAGCAGCATTATTTGAATCATGTACCCCTTCATCTCATCGGCTACAATAGCCTTGATATTAGGAGTTAGCTCATAAAGTTTATCGACCGTTTGTGACAGTTGCTCTGGATCTTTTGAGTTAAGGCTATAGCCTAGTGAGTTAAGACCTAAACCAAGAACTTCACGCGCCCCATCAAAGAGCATGATCGAATCCTTGTATTCTGGTTTCCAGAGGTCATCCCAATGTTCAGGTGCTTCTTCCACCATGGTTTCATTGTAGACTATTCCCAATGTTCCCCAGAAGTATGGGATAGAATACTGGTTGTTTGGGTCAAAAGACTGATTTAGAAATTCTGGACCGATATTCTCAATTCCCTCAATCTTACTATAATCCAGTGGAACCAAGAGGTCCTCATCCTTCATCTTGTTAATCATGTACTCACTTGGGATAGCAATATCATAGGTTGTTCCACCCTGCTTGATTTTCGTGTACATAGCTTCGTTAGAATCAAAGGTTTCGTACTGAACTTGGATTCCTGTTTCTTCTGTAAATTTCTCCAGAAGTTCAGGATCGATATAGTCTCCCCAGTTGTAGATAACCAACTTTTGACTATCGCGACTATTGATCTTGCTGTCAAGATGAGAAGAAATTCCCCACAAGACGAGGATAATCGCTAGAATTCCTGCTAAAAATGAATAGAGTCGTTTCATGCTTGCTCCTCCTTCTCACGTGAAATAAAGTAATAGCCGACAACTAGGATAATACTAAAGAGAAAGACCAAGGCTGAAAGAGCATTGATTTCTAAAGAAATTCCCTTACGAGCCCGAGAGTAGATCTCGACTGACAAGGTTGAAAAACCATTCCCCGTTACAAAGAAGGTCACAGCAAAGTCATCTAATGAATAGGTGAAAGCCATGAAGTAACCAGCAATGATAGATGGTGTCAGATATGGCAACATAATTTCCTTGAACATCTGAAACTGACTAGCTCCAAGGTCATAGGCTGCATGAATCATATCTCCATTCATCTCTTTCAATCGAGGCAAGACCATAAGCACTACGATTGGAATGGAGAAAGCTACGTGACTTGATAGAACCGTTAGAAATCCAAGTGAAAACTTGAGTTGGGTAAAGAGAATCAAGAAACTAGCACCAATCATAACGTCTGGAGCAACCATCAAAATATTATTAAGTGATAGAAATGCTTCTTGGTATCTCTTGCGTGATTGGTAGATGTAGATAGCTCCAAAGGTACCAATCACTGTCGCAATCAAGGCTGATAGAAAGGCAAGTAAAAAGGTCTGAATCAAAATCAGCATGAGCCTTCCATCACCAAACATAGTTTCAAAGTGAGATAAGCTAAAACCTGTAAAACTATTCATATCATCCCCAGCATTGAAGGCATAACCAATCAAGTAAAAGATTGGCAGATAGAGGACGATAAAGACAAAGGCTAGGTAAAGATTTGATAATTTTTTCATCGTTCTCTCCTTTCCTTAGTCACCCACATGGTGATAAACATGGTCAGGATAAGAACAACACCGATAGTTGAACCCATACCGTAATTATCGTTTGTCAGGAAGTTCTGCTCGATGGCAGTCCCCAAGGTAATCACTCGGTTCCCCCCAATCAAACGGGTCAACATAAAGAGGCTCAGACTTGGGATAAAGACAGATTGGACACCACTTCGTACTCCATTCATAGAAAGAGGGAAGATGACATGGCGGAAAGTCTCCCATTTGGTCGCACCGAGGTCATAGCTGGCATTAATGAGATTATTATCCATATCATCTAAAACATTGAAGATAGGCAAAATCATAAATGGAAGCTCGATGTAGCTTGCAACAAAAATAAATGAGAAATCCGTAAAGAGCAACTGCTGCGAACCGATTCCGATAAATTCTAGGAATTGGTTGATAGAGCCATTTTGCCCAAAAATCCCGATAAAGGCATAGGCCTTGAGGAGAAGGTTGATCCATGTTGGCAAGATGATGAGCATAAGCCAGAGTTGACGGTGTTTAAGACGAGTCAAAAAGAGGGCTGTTGGGTAGCTGATAAGTAGCGTCACTAGAGTTACAATCCCTGCATAGAGCACTGAGTTAAAACTCATTTTGAGATAGGTCAAGTTTTGTGACGCAAAATAGGATTTATAGTTTTCTAAACTAAACTGGCCTTCAATGTTGAAAAAGGATTGTCCGAAGATCAAGACCAAAGGTGCCAATACAAAGAGTGCAATCCAAAGCATGTAGGGCACTACAAAGAGTTTAGAGGTTGTTTTCTTCATCTCTTTCCTCCTCGATAGCGTTGATCAAACCTGCTTCTTGCTCTTCGATTTCTACATATTCTTCGATACGAGCATCGAATTCTTCTTCAGTTTCATTTAGACGCATGATGTGGATATCTTCTGGTTCAAAGTCCAGACCAATTTCCTCGCCCACAATAGCTTTGCGAGTCGAGTGAATCATCCATTCGTTGCCAAGTTCATCATAGGCGATAATCTCATAGTGAACCCCACGGAAAAGCTGAGTATCGACCTTCACTTGAAGTTTTCCTTCTTCTGGAAGGGTAATGCGCAAGTCTTCTGGGCGAATCACGACTTCGACTGGTTCATTTGGTTTCATCCCACCGTCGACCGCTTCAAATCGTTTACCGTTGAATTCGACCAAGTAGTCCTCAATCATGGTTCCTGGCAAGATGTTTGATTCACCGATAAAGGTTGCAACAAAGTGGTTGATTGGCTCGTCGTAGATGTCCACTGGTGTTCCTGACTGAACAATTTCACCATCATTCATAACGAAGATCCAGTCACTCATAGCCAAGGCTTCTTCTTGATCATGGGTAACAAAGACAAAGGTAATGCCCAATCGCTGCTGCAGTTCACGCAGTTCGTACTGCATGTCTGTTCGCAATTTCAAGTCCAAGGCTGACAAAGGCTCATCCAAGAGGACCACACGAGGCTGGTTGATAATCGCACGCGCAATAGCTACACGCTGGCGTTGTCCTCCAGAAAGCTTACGAATAGAACGTTTTTCGAAACCTTCCAACTGTACCATCTTAAGTACTTCTAACACACGTCGTTCGATTTCTTTTTTATCGACCTTACGCAAACGCAATGGAAAGGCAACATTTTCAAAGACATTCATATGTGGGAACAAGGCATAAGACTGAAAGACTGTATGAACATCACGCTTATTGGTCGGGATATCATTGATTCGCACACCATCCAACAAAATATCACCAGTCGTTGCATCCAGCAAACCTGCGATGATATTGAGAATAGTTGATTTCCCTGAACCAGACGCTCCTAGCAATGTGTAAAATTTTTCCTTCTTCCAGCTCAAAATTAATATCTTTGAGAACCTTGGTGTCGCTATCTTCAAAAACTTTAGAAACGTTTCTGAATTCGATAATTGGTTTTTTCAATTCCTCTAAATTCCTTCTTTTTCATAGATTAACAGATCAGGGCTCTGTCAGACCGCCACTACCTCTTGCAGGGAGTTAGACCTCCTGCATGCATCTTCGCTACCAATAGGCTTTCACCCCCTCTACATTCTAGTTAGTAGCTGCTAAGCTATTTCTAGTATTTACTCATGTTCACCCAAGATACGAACTTCTCGCTCGAGAGTAACACCCGAGTGTTCTTTAACTTTTTCAATGACAGACTCAATCAAGTCTTCATAATCTCTGGCAGTTCCATCAGCAATATTAACCATAAAGCCTGCATGCTTTTCTGAAACTTCGACGCCACCGATACGATAACCCTTCAAACCAGCTTCTGCAATCAATTGTCCAGCAAAATGACCCACTGGACGTTTAAAGACTGACCCACATGAAGGATACTCTAAAGGTTGTTTGAGTTCACGAAGGTGAGTCAATCGATCCATTTCTTGTTTGATGACTTGGTGATTACCCGGAGCTAAGGCAAACTTAGCAGATAGGACAACTGCTCCTGATGCTTGAATGGCTGAATGACGATAACCAAAGGCCAGGTCCTTAGCAGATAGGGTTTCGATTTCACCTTCCTTAGTCAAGATTTGACAAGACTGGAGAACATGAGCAATCTCACCACCATAGGCACCAGCATTCATAAAGACAGCACCACCGACGCTTCCTGGAATACCACAAGCGAACTCAAAACCAGTCAAACTATGACGAAGGGCAATACGAGTGGTTTCAATCAAGTTAGCTCCAGCTTCTGCCTCAATGGTATAGCCATCAACAGAAACATTATTAAGCTTGTCACACATGATTACAAAACCACGTACTCCACCCTCACGAACGATAATGTTACTTGCATTTCCAAGAACCATCCAAGGAATGTTTTCCTGATTGGCAAATTTTACCACACGAGCCATCTCATAGCGATTGCGTGGAAAAACTAAATAATCTGCCTTCCCTCCAACTTTGGTATAGGTATAAGTTTTTAGCGGTTCATCGAATCGAATATCGATTCCTTCTAAGGTTTCTTTTAGTTTATCTAATACGGTCATTTTTCTATTCCTTTTATAAAATTCATTCCATTATACCATTTTTAACTCCATTTTTCGATGATTTGGCTAGCTTTTTCAAATGATTGATGTGAATAAAAACACCCCAAGAATTAGATGTATACTGTCTAACTTTTGGGATGCAGTTTAAAAAAAGATTTTTTATATTGAATCTATCTGAATTTGAAGAAATCAATAAGACTATCCTAAATAGAATGTATTCTAATCAGTTGGATGATTTTCCCAGCCTTGACGATAAAATTTAGGACTTATAGAGAAAAAATTCTTAAAAGCCTTTGAAAAGACTAGCTGATCCTGATATCCGACTTCCATGGTAATTTCTTTTATAGACAAATCTGTATCAGTTAGGAGAGTTCTTGCCTTTAGCAGACGGGTTTCAAGGAGAAATTGCTGAGGAGATTTATGGTAATGTTTTTTAAATTGACGAAACAAGGTGCTGCGACTGAGTCCGACTTTGGATGCCAAGTCCTGAATTGGAGATAGCTTGTGCATACTGCTGTAGCAAAATCTGTGCAGCTTTTTCGACAGTGAGTTGAGCAGAAGTCAGTGGCATTTCTGCTGGAAGTTCTTCCTGCAGATAGTGGAGGAAGGTAAAAACTTGCATCCGGTACCAGCTTTCCTTTTGCTTATTTTCTGCCGTTTTGTGACAAATGTCTTCAATAATTTTCCTACTTTGAAAATGACTACAAAAATGACAAACAGGCTCAGAAAATACTTGTGTGTTTTGGAGATAGTCATTTAGTTTTTTTCACCAGAAAATCCTAACCAATAGGTAGTCCAAGGATCTTCTTGATTGGTACCCAATAACGTACTTTTTGTCCTTTTTTTAGGATAAAACCATCATTTTTCTCCAAAGAATAGGTTTGACCATCAACTTCCAAGTAACCTTTCCCTTCGCAAATCCAGTGAATGACAAAATCCTGAAAAACAGTATAATCGTAAAACGGAAAGTTAGAATAATCATCAATTCCACATTCTTCTAAATAAAATTCCTTGGATGTTTCTTTAAAATAGTTCCAAAGTTTCATAAATACTTTCTCCTTGCAACATAAGTGCATATTTCTTCATCATGAACTCCTAGAAAAGCGATAAACGTTGGTTTATAATGGGCTAAGAAAGGAGAACGTATGAAAAAATCGTATCAATCTAGTATAGTAGGGCTCAGCCTCAGTAATCAAATTATCTCTATCACCATCACAGGTGACTTCATGATTCTTTTTATGAGTCAGATTTTAGGGTTTAGTGATTTGCAAAATAGCTGGCTGATTACCATGCTGCCCATTATTGCCCTTGTCCGCATTCCCTTGTCTTATCTGATGCGAAGGAAAAATCTCCTTGACTTAATGCGGTGGAGTGTACTGTCTAAGCTGTGTTTGATAGCAATATTAGTGGTAATCCCCTATGAAAGGGTGACTTTTTCTATCTACACTGTTTTTCTAGTTCTGTATCAGATAACCGTGGAGCTAGGCTTTGGACTGGCTTGGAATCCTTTGATATTATTGGTAACAGATGAGAAATCCCGTGCAAAATTTCTCAGTCACTTAGGTTTATTTCAGCTGGTAACTAGCTTTTATACTCTCCTTATTTCCTTTTGTATCGGAAAGGAGCTGACTTCATTCCATTATCGTTGCCTACTGGGAATTGCACTTGTTAGTCTAATCTTGCAGTTTATCCTTTTGAAACAGTTACAGACAGACTATCATTTGTTTCAAAATCACCAAGAAACAGTGCGAATGGATTGGCAGGTTTTGAAAAAACAAATCTGGCACCATCTTCGTATCCTACTTTTGGATAGCTTGATTTTATATGTAACCTTAACCATGAATGTCCTCTATATGGTACAGGTATTACACCTGTCCGCAAATCTTGTATCTTTGTATTCGAGTATGAGCCTATTGGGGAATGTCCTGGCACTTGCTCTTGCAGGTCCTTGTTTTGAGAAAAGACGTTCTTTGTTTTTCACAATCTTGTTAGTGATGACGGGATGCGAGATTCTCTTGATATTCTTTCTTCCTCATGATGCTACATCCTATACAGTCTTTTGGAGCATCGGTTGGGGCGTATTAAATGGAGCTGTCGGAGCTCTATGGGGACTCTACATTTCCCTAGTCAAACACCAGGCAGCTAGCCCCAGCCCCTTTACTATTTGGAATATTTATCAGGGGATTGCCTATCTTGTTAGTGTACTAGTCTTTTATCTCTCTGGAAACTTGGTGCACCTATCTAGTTCTAGCTCAGAGTTTGATCCTTATCGTCTGGTTTTAATTGCCTGCCTAAGCATCTGCATCCTAGTTTGTTTACGGATGCTGTATAAAAGAAAAACAGGTCTCAAGTGACGGTTGTCGCTTGAGCCTATTTTATCATCGTATGATAAACTCCGATTGTAGGATAATGGTCCGTTTTTCGTCCGAGAGTGCTTGTTTGAAACTTTCCTGACCGAGTTGGTAGGATTTGTTATCAATGGTAGGAATCCCCAGTACCTCTCCTGTCAATTGCTTTTCTTGGCCAATCAACAAGGGTAATTCAAGATTTTTCTCCTGATAATAGCGAACTACACCAGTTGCTACATCATCTCCATTGCTAAAAATACAGTCTAAATCATGCTTAATCAAGCTGTCTCCTTGTTCATAAGCCTCCTCTCCAGTGGAAATTCCGTCCAAAATCAGAGGTTCCTCTATCTCACCAAAGACTTCCTTATAAGCTTCCATGGTTAGACGATAAGTAGAACTTTTTAAGTCTTTTCGGGTAAATAGCAAAGCAATCTTGCTTTTCCCCTGGTCTTTAATCCAGTTGAAGGCTGTCTTGCAGGCATGGGTCCTGTTCACATAGACGCTGCTCAGATTGGGTTCCTGCACTTCTTCACAGCAGACAATGTTGCCATACTTAGCGTAAGAAGCAATGGTTTCTATGTCAACACTGCGAGAGGTGAAAATCAGACTGTCGAAGGCCCGTCCTCGAAGTTGCTCCAGGTAATTTTTTTCCAAATCTGTATCATATCGCGAAGGTAGTATGAGCAGGGTGTGGTTATGAGCCAAGGCTGCATCCAAAAGCCCATTCAGTAACTGACTGAAATATGGATGGAGTGTTGTGTAGGGAATTACAACACCAACCCTACGAGTCGAACCTGAACTTAATTCCTGAGCTAGGATGTTGGGACGATAGTCCAATTCCTCCATAACTTGCAAAATTTTCTGGCGAGCTTCCTCTGAAACATGAGGATGGTTATTAATAACCCGTGATACGCTAGAAACAGAATAGCCACTCAGTTTGGCAATTTTTCGAATATTTGTCATTTTTTTCTTTCTATGGGAGGATTGACGCCCTCCAAACACGTGATTAGTTCAATTTTTTAAGATACTTACGTATACCATAGCCGACACCGTGATCATCATTGCTACGCGTAACCTTATAAGCTAGCTCTTTGATGTCAGAAAATGCATTGTCCATCACGATAGGATAACCCACCATCTCGAGCATTGGAATATCGTTGTGCCCATCACCAAAGGCAGCAGTCTGGCTCTTATCAAGCCCCTCTTTTTTGAGAATATAGGCAATCCCTTTTGATTTTTTAGCGGTTTTGCTAGTAATTTCCAGATGATACTGACCAGATCGAAGAATGCTGACATCACCTAAGTCCAGTGATTGTAAATATTTTTCCAAAGACAATAAGTCATCATTATCTAAGGCAATCATCATGATCTTGAAAGTATTATCCTTGGCAGTAAGAAACTCAGCCTCGGTTTGTAGTGTTGGTTTTTGGCGCGTGATTCTGTGTTCTAGACGAATTCCTTCATCTATTGTATCACAATACCAGTGCGTCATATCATAATAGCTGATACTAATGTGTGGAAAATGCTTGCGCACTGCCTGTAAAATAGTCTGTGCTGTCTTTCTAGGAAGGATATCTGTATGAATGGGTTTGACTTTCCCCTCCACAAGTTGATAAATCAAACCGCCGTTAAAGGCAACTTGAGGTCCAGTCAACTGGAGTTCCTCTATAGCCTCTCGCATTTCCATGGGAGCCCGAGCAGAAACTAGAGTTAAAGGAATTTGGGCATCACGGATAGCCTTGCTATTCTCGCTAGAAACGCGCCCCTCAGAATTTAGAAGGGTGCCGTCCATATCTGAAAAAATACGTTTGATGGTCATAATCTTGTCCTCTTTTCTTCTTTATCCGCTAGCGTGTGACAGGTCGGTTTAAATGCGCATTCCCAACCTTTGATACCATTTTACATTCTGGAACGCGTTCCATGTCAAGAGGAAAATGAAATAAATTTTATTTTTTTGTAGTCTTAGACAGAGTTGATGTTGAGGTGGTAAATAGTATATCTGCCATTAGCAGCTTGTCCAAGCACAGTTTGTGAAAACTAATTCCTATCTGCTTGTAGTAGTCACTTCTTTAAATTTTAGGTAAGCGAAAAAAATTACAAAGAGCTAATAAACAGACAAATAACAGAGATAACAGAGAACAATAAAAAGAGGTTTCCCTCTTTTTATGATGATTTTTTCCAAAATGTAGATTTTGTCAGCCAGACAAAAGCCAGAAGTTCTACAAGAAGAATAACCTCCACTAGAAGTGGATTTGACAACCAACCAACTTGAGATAGGCTCGGAGCCAAATCAAATAGGGCGTGCAAACCATAAGCCGCTACTAGGTATATCCATTTCTTTTGGCGAACTGCTTGATAAATCCAGAAGGTCAAACCAACTTGAAGAAGCAAGGCTAGAATTCTCTCTAGTCCCAAAAGGTAAATCTGCCATGCTGCTAGATTGTTAATCGTAGCAAGCGTGCTTTCAGGCAAGAGTTGCATAATGTTTGGATTTTGAGATTCTACTGCTGAAAAGAGGATGAAGAGATTGAGTAAACTTGCAATCCCGATATAGATCAACTCTAAACCACCATGCCCCAATCCATAAGCAAGAGCATCTGAATCTTCCAAAGTTCTTTTCTTCTCCAACCATTTAAAGAAAATAAGTCGAGCTGTTTCTTCAAATAAAGCAGCCATAGAAATGCCATAAATCACATAGAGAAGAGGATTTTCTGACATGAGTGGAACTGTCCCATCCTTTTGTGGGTGGAGAACCAAGAGATGAACGATTTTCTCCAAGACTTGAGAAGAGGCAAAAAATGCAACTGCCCCAAGTCCTAAAACTGCAAAATTAATCTTGTATTTCTTTCTTGCGTACCAAACTGCTGCAATGAGGATGGCAAATAAGGCTAGCATCGTTATTATTACATGAATTTTCATATATGACTCCTTTTATTCTGCCTGTTCGATATCTTTTTTCATCTCGTCAACATTAAACTTAGCAAATAGATACTGACGGTCTTGAACAGGAAAACGTTGATCCAACTGGTCAACAGCTCCCACCTCTACAATCCCTTCCTTGATGACGAAGTCCATAACGTGGCTACCAAAGGTTAGATCGTCTGAAATGAAGTGCAAATGATAACCAGCAACACTAACTCCATGGAAAATTTCAGGTGTCCAAAAACCAACGATAGTTCCTGAGACATTGTCGCAGCTATATTCAGGCTGATGCGTCGCAACCTCAGCAAACTTCGTTTCAGTTGTTGATTTGGAATCATACGAACATGCATATGCTTAAAATCACCATGAATCTTAATCGAACGAAATAGATTTTCTCCATCATAATAGGACTCAATACGTTTTTCAAGTTCCTGATCAGTCATTTCAAAACGCTGACGGAAAATAACTTCTGCCTGGTGGGGTACAACTGCTGCATAGGGGATCAAAGCATCTGGTGAAACTTCCACAATTTCAGGTTTCTCACCTGAACCCTTAGCCTGATATGCTTTCCCATCTAAGACAATCAATTCTCCATCGATAGAATCCAGGGTTCCTAATCCTAAATCACCATGTTCAAGCAATTCACCAACGGTCATGGTTCCACCGTAAAGTCCCGCCATCAAGGCTCCCAAAGTATTGTATTGGAATAATTTAACTGGTTCTTGCACCTTCATCATCTCACTCTTCTTTGAAAATTTTACTTACTAAGTATATCACATTTCTGATTAGAATTGAATGCTAGAGTGCCTTTTAATACTCAATGAAAATCAAAGAGCAAACTAGGAAACTAGCCGCAGGTTTCTCAAAGCACTGCTTTGAGGTTGTAGATGGAACTAACGTAGTCAGCTCAAAGCACTGTTTTGAGGTTGTGGATAGAACTGACGAAGTTAGTAACCATACCTACGGTAAGGCGACGTTGACGCGGTTTGAAGAGATTCTCGAAGAGTATAACATTGCCAAACTTCTAAAAAAAAGGTACAATGTAACAAAATCATGAGAGGTCTGGGATGAAGCAAGAAAGCAAATATGAACAAGTCGTTCACTATCTAAAAAATGAGATAGAATCAGGTAGATTTCCCACTGGAAGTCGCCTACCATCTATCCGAAAACTCAGTCAAGATTTTCACTGTAGCAAAGACACCATACAGCGCGCACTCATGGAACTTCGATACGAGAAATACATCTACTCCAAACCTCAAAGTGGTTATTATGTATTGGAGCAACAAACCAGTCATGAAGATCTAATTATTTCAGTCAACGATGAGCATCTAGCAGCCTATGATGATTTTCGTCTGTGCGTCAATGAAAGCTTGATTGGGCGAGAAAATTATCTCTACAACTACTATGAACACCAAGAAGGCTTAGAAGAATTACGCCAGTCTGTTCAAACATTGCTCTTTGATCAAGCGATTTATAGTAAGGCAGACCAGTTGGTCATGACGTCTGGAACCCAACAAGCACTGTTTATTCTTTCTCAGATTGATTTTTCCAGGTCAAGCTCAGGAAATACTGGTCGAACAACCGACCTATCATCGAATGAACCAGCTGCTACTAGCTCAAAATCTTCCCTTTCAAACCATTGAACGTCGGGTGGATGGCATCGACCTGAAAGAACTTGAGAAACAGTTTAAAAGCGGAAAGATTAAGTTCTTCTATACCATTCCCCGTTTCCACTATCCTCTGGGCCATTCTTATTCTGAAGAGGAAAAACTTGCTATCCTTGACTTAGCTGCAAAATATCAGATTTATATCGTTGAGGATGACTACCTAGGTGATTTGGATCCTAAAATGGGACAAACCTTTCATTATCTGGACCAACATGATTTGGTCATCTATATCAAGTCCTTTTCTACGAGTCTATTTCCTGCCCTTCGAATCACTGCCCTTCTTCTTCCAAACACTATCAAGGAAGCTTTTGTAACCTATAAAAACATTCTCGACTATGACAACAACCTTATCATGCAAAAGGCTCTATCACTCTATATTGATAGTCAACTCTTTGAAAAAAACAGACTAGCACGATTGACACTGCAAGAAAAAAGTCAGGAGCACATCCAACAACTCTTACAAAGCTATCCCATTTCCCTACCGAGCTATCCACTTCATGATGGCCTTTTGCTTGATCTCAGGAACTATCCTAGCATCGCTAGTCTTAAACACAGTCCTCTAGGACTCGACTTTTTTGAATCATCTTACATAGAGTCTTGTCCCTATCACTTTGCAAAAGTTCCTTTAGAAAATATTGAAGAAACACTAAGCTATTTAAAAACAGAGCTGGACTGAAATCCAACTCTGTTATTTTTTATTGTTCTACTTCTGTTAGCTTAGCAGCTTTTTCAAGATAAGTTTGGTAAGTTCCGTCATCTTTCAGTTTTTGGATGACCTTATCAACCACTTCCTTCAAATCTGAGTTACCTTTTTTGATAGCTACAGCATTTGCTTCGCCTTCTTTCATAGTCAAGCTTACAGTAGCTACTGCCAAATCTGAGTTCTTAGCAGCATAGCTTAGTGCTACTGGCTCATCCATATGAACAGCATCAACCTTACCTGATTGAAGCTCATTGACTGCTTCGCCCATGTTTGTCAAAGATGTCAGCTGTGCCTTTGGAAGTTGCTCTTTAACCATTGATTCAGGAACAGTTCCTTTTTGAGCTGCAATATTAGCACTTGCTAGAGAATCTAAATCCTTGTATTTTTCAAGATCAGACTTTCTGATAAGGAAGCTAATTTTATTCTCATAGTAAGGAATTGAGAAATCAAAGACTTCTTGTCTTTCTTCAGTTGCACTGATTCCCGCAATGGCTAGATCTGCTTTTCCTGTCTGAAGACTAGTCAAGACATTATCAAAGCTCATGCTTGAAATTTCCAATTTCACTCCAAGTTCATCAGCGATTGCTTGCGCCATGTCAATATCAGCACCTACGACTTGGTTCTTACCATCTACAAGGGATTGAAACTCAAAGGGAGCATAGTCTGGACTAGTTGCGACCACCAATTTCCCTTTTGCTTGATGGTACTCCACTGCAGACTGTGAGCTTGAACTAGACGATTGGCAAGCTACTAAAAAGAAGCTTGCAAGAAAAACTACATAAGACAAATATCCATTTTTTTAAAATTCATAAATAAACAACCTCTCTGTTAATTTTTGTATAATTATAACTCTATAAACTTTTTTTGTCAAGCATATTTTTAAATTTTTTTATGAAAAAAATTTTTCATTTTTTTCTTTTCAAAAAAAGGAGCTTTTTACTTACTAACAAGCTCCTTTTTTTGCATAATTAATCAATCTTACAATTCAACAATCTTACCTGTTTCAAAGTAAACAACCCATTCACAGATATTTTTTTGCATAGTCACCAATGCGCTCCAAGTAAGAGATAACTTGGAAATAATCACGACCTGTGACGATGGCTTCAGGATGTTTCTTGATTTCTTCTGTAGCTAGGTCTCGAATGTTATCAAAGTAATGGTTGATATTTTTCATCCATAGTTGCAACTTCATAGGCTTGATCCACAGAACCATTCAAATAAAGTTCTAAAGCGGCTTCAACAAAGTTTTTTACTTCACGACCCATTTTTTTAATTTCTTCTTCAACTGCAGGGATACGTTGCTCACCCTTCATACGAATCGTTGCTTTTGCGATAGATACTGCATGGTCTCCCATACGTTCTAGGTCTGAGACAGCTTTAAAACTGTCAAAACTGTACGTAAGTCTTGTGAAACTGGCTGTTGGAGGGCAATCATTTCAAATGATTTCTTTTCAAGTTTCACTTCGTATTCGTTTACTTCTGCATCTTCCTCTATGACTTCTTTAGCCATGTCACGGTCATGCGTTACAAAAGCACGTACGGTACGATTGATTTGGGAAAGAACTTCTTGTCCCATAGCATAAAACTGATTATGCAATTTCTCTAAATCTTCTTCAAATTGAGATCGTAACATCTTCTCACTCCTTATCCAAATTTACCTGAAATGTAGTCCTCTGTCTCCTTATGTTGAGGATAGAGGAACATATCCTTGGTATCGTTAAATTCAATCAAATCTCCATTGAGGAAAAATCCTGTCTTATCAGAGATTCGAGATGCTTGCTGCATAGAACGAGTGACCAAGAGCATGGTGTATTTGTCTTTTAGACCATACAAGGTTTCCTCAATCTTACCAGCAGAAATAGGGTCCAAGGCTGAAGTTGGTTCATCCAAAAGGATGATTTTAGGACTAGTCGCCAATACACGTGCTACACAAACACGTTGCTGTTGACCACCTGAAAGACCAATGGCAGAGTCATGCAAACGGTCCTTGACCTCATCCCAGATTGAAGCACGCTGTAAAGCCTTCTCCACAGCTTCATCTAAAACCTGCTTGTCCTTTTCACCATTGATACGGAGACCGTATACGACATTTTCATAGATAGACATAGGAAAAGGATTGGGTTGTTGGAAAACCATTCCAATTTCCTTACGTAATTCAACTGTATCTGTACGAGGGCTATAGATGTTGTGACCGTTATAAACCACTGATCCAGTTGTCGTCACTTCAGGATTAAGGTCACCCATTCGGTTAATAGCCTTTAGAAGTGTTGATTTTCCAGATCCAGACGGACCGATAAGGGCTGTAATTTCCTTGGGTTGGAATGATAAGGAAACACTATTCAAGGCCTTCTTTTTATTGTAATAGACTGACAGGTCTGAAACCTGCAAAATCGGTTCTGTCATACTGTTCCCTTTCTAACCAAAGTGTCCAGTTACATAGTCATTGGTTGACTGTAGCTTAGCATTTTGGAAAATATTAGCAGTCTTATCATACTCAATCAAATCACCCAAGTAGAAAAATCCTGTATAGTCACTGGCACGAGCAGCCTGTTGCATACTGTGGGTTACGATGATAATGGTAAAATCCTTCTTCAACTCCAACATGGTTTCCTCAAGTTGAGCTGTCGCAATCGGATCTAAAGCTGATGCCGGCTCATCCATCAAGAGAATATCCGGTTTCACAGAGATAGCACGAGCGATACAGAGACGTTGCTGCTGACCACCTGATAGGGTCAAGGCCGACTTATGAAGGTCATCTTTGACCTGATCCCAGAGGGCAGCCTGACGAAGTGAGGTTTCTACAATCTCATCTAGGACTTTCTTGTCCTTGACTCCTGCACGTTCATGTGCAAAGGTGATGTTGCGGTAGATTGATTTAGCAAATGGATTTGGACGTTGAAATACCATTCCGATATGTTTACGCATTTCATAAACATTGATTTCAGGACGGTTAACGTCAATACCTCGATAGAGAATCTGTCCTGTAACCTTTGCAATATCAATGGTATCATTCATACGGTTGAGACTGCGTAGGTAGGTTGATTTCCCTGATCCAGACGGACCAATCAAGGCCGTGATTTTATTTTTTTCGAATTGCATATCGACGCCCTTAATGGATTCGTTTTTACCGTAGTAAACATGTAAATCCTTAGTAGAGAGGGCCACTTTTTCTTCTGGAAAGGTAATGATATGCTTTTCATCCCAATTATATTTTGACATGGCTTCTCCTTTAGGCAGCGGTTAATTTCTTGTGTAGGTAGCTTCCGAGTTTGCGAGCTCCAAAGTTAAAGATTAAGATAAAGATTAGGAGCACCGCAGCAGAACCTGCTGAAACAAGTGTTCCATCAGGAATAGTTCCTTCACTGTTGACTTTCCAGATATGGACGGCCAAGGTTTCTGCTTGACGGAAGATTGAGATTGGACTGGTTACGCTGAGGACATTCCAGTTTGACCAGTCAAGAGCTGGTGCAGATTGTCCTGCCGTATAGATAAGGGCAGCTGCTTCACCAAAGATACGACCTGAGGCAAGGACGATACCTGTTACGATACCAGGTAGGGCTTCGGGGATAACGACATGAAGAACTGTTTCCCAACGAGAAAGTCCAAGTGCTAAACCAGCTTCACGTTGCGTATGGTGAACATGTTTCAAACTGTCTTCAACATTACGAGTCATTTGTGGAAGGTTAAAGACGGTCAAAGCCAAGGCTCCTGAAATAATTGAAAATCCATATTCAAACTGAACTACAAAGATAAGGTAACCAAAGAGACCGACTACGACGGATGGTAGAGATGACAAAATTTCAATACAGGTACGTACGAAGTTGGTAACACGACCTTTTTGGCGTACTCTGCCAAGTAAATCCCAGCTCCCATTGACAAAGGCACAGAGATGAACAAGGTGATGACCAAAAGGAAGAAGGAATTATAAAGCTGAATTCCAATACCTCCACCTGCTTGGTAAGAAGATGATTTTCCAGTCAAGAAGGACCAAGAAACATGAGGTAAGCCTCGAACCAAGATATAAAGAATCAAGGAAGCCAGAATAGTGACAATGATTCCTGCGATGGTATAGAGGACAGCTGTAGCAAGTTTATCTAATTTCTTAGCGTGCATAGTTTTTCTTTCCTCTTTCTTTCGTAATCAATTTAATCACACTGTTAAAGGCCAAGCTCATCAAGAGCAATACTAGGGCCAGTGACCAAAGAACATTATTATCAACAGTTCCCATAACGGTATTACCAATTCCCATGGTCAATACAGATGTTAAAGTCGCTGCTGGTGTCGTCAATGAAGTTGGAACAACTGCTGAGTTTCCGACAACCATCTGAATCGCAAGGGCTTCACCGAAAGCACGCGCCATACCAAAGACTACAGCCGTAAAAATACCTGAACGAGCAGCCTTCAAGGTTACACGCCAGATGGTTTGCCAACGAGTCGCTCCCATAGCTAAACTTGCTTCACGGTAGTGACGAGGCACTGCACGTAAGCTATCAGTTGTCATAAAGGTTACAGTCGGCAAGATCATAACAAAGAGAACGAAAATCCCCGATAAAATACCAAAACCTGTTCCACCAAAGACACTACGTACAAATGGTACAACGACCTGCAAACCGATAAACCCATAAACTACTGAAGGAATCCCGACTAGGAGTTCAATAGCAGGTTGTAAAATTTTCGCCCCTTTTGGTGATACTTCTGTCATAAAGACTGCAGCACCAATTGCAAATGGTGTTGCGATAAGAGCTGATAGGATGGTAACGATAAAGGAACCTAAAATCATTGGAAGGGCGCCAAACTGTTTACCTGAAGGGTTCCAAGTTGCACCAAAGAGAAAATCAAAGATATTCACACCATTGACAAAGAAGGTTGACAAACCTTTTTTTGAGCTACAAAGATTAAAATCATAGCCACAATAATAACAATCAAAGAGAGACAGGCAAAAGTCAGACTTTTCCCTAATTTCTCAAGACGAGAGTTCTTTGACGGAGAGAGCAATTTTTTAGATAATTCTTCTTGGTTCATTATTGACTCCCTTCTAGCGCTGTTACAGTCCCTGTAGCATCTTTTTCAACCTTCATTTCCTTAACAGAAATATAGCCCATTCCTTTAACGATTCCGTTCTGAGCTTCGTCTGAAAGGACAAAGTTTAAGAATTCGGCAACCAATTCATTTGGCTCACCAAGTGTATACATATGTTCATAAGACCACAAAGGCCAATTATTCGTGGTTACATTCTCTGAAATTGGTTCATAACCATTGAGTTTGATTGTCCCAACAGAATCATCAACATAAGCAAATGCTAGGTAGGAAATAGCTCCAGGAGTTTGAGAAACGATTGATTTGACCATCCCGTTTGAATCTTGTTCCTGACTTTGCATTGCTGATTGACCATTCATGATCACACTATCAAAGGTTGCACGAGAACCTGAACTAGCCGCACGGTTGATTATAGAGATAGCTAAATCTTTCCCGCCGACTTCTTTCCAGTTGGTAATTTCTCCTGTGAAGATTTGTCGGAGTTGATCTGTCGTTAGATTATCAACATCTACTTCTTTATTGATAATAACAGCCAAACCTGCAACAGCTACCTTATGATCGACCAAGGCTGAAGCATCAATACCGTCTTTTTCCTCAGCAAATACATCCGAGTTTCCGACATCTACTGCTCCTGACTGAACCTGCGATAGTCCTGTACCAGAACCACCACCTTGAACATTGACAGTTTTACCGATATGAGCTGATGCGAATTCATCTGCTGCTGCCTCGACTAAAGGTTGGAGGGCAGTTGAGCCAACAGCCGTCATTGACTCCCCACGATCAATCCAACTTGCACACCCTGCTAGTGAACCAGCAAGTAAAGGGTTGCAAGAAAGAGGGTGAGTTTTTTAAATTTTTTCACTATTTGTCTCCTTGAAAATAATGATGAATAGCTTGGAATTTCGCCCTATTTTTCTAATGTTTTATGCAAAAAATCCATACTTCCACTATAACATAGAATACTGATTTTGACTAGTTTTTTACCTTAAACCTCAAGCCCTTAGGGAAATAATTCTTCAAGGTATTTCCGGTCACTTTTGCAAAGCCTAGACCATTTCCACCAACTAAAACTTGGTACCAGCCATTTGGCAAAGTTTCAGACAATTGAACTGTCTCACCAGCTACGTATTTAAAGAAGTCTTCTTGATGTATTTCAATTGATTGTTTGACTTGGCTTGGTTTTAAAGATAATCCAAGTGCAAAGCTTGGTTCAAAACGCTTTTTCTTAAAGGTTCCAAGATGGAGTCCGTTTCGTGCAATCTTAAGCTTACCCAAATCTGGTAAAACTTCAGGCAAGAGATACAGTTGGTCACCAAAAGTCTGTAAAATACCTGGCAAATTTATCTTTAGATGTTTTTTTTCAAAATCTTGCCATAAACTCAACTGTTCGCGACTGAGATTAGTCTTTGAAGGCTTGAACTTAGAGGCTTTATTTTCCCCTCGAAATTGCAAATGGGCAACAAATTGACCTTCTCCCTTAAAACGATGTGGGTACATCCGAGCTGTCTCTGGAAAATCAATCCCAGGAGCCATACCATTAATATGTTCGATTGGAATCAATTCAAAATCATAACTATCCAATAACCATTTGATAATTTCTTCGTTTTCTTCTGGGGCCCAGGTACAGGTTGAATAAACCAAACGACCACCATCAGCCAACATGATGACCGCATCCTCTAGAATTTCACGCTGCAAGTCAGCACATTGGCTTGGATATTCTACACTCCAATAATCCATAGCATCTGGCTGTTTTCGGAACATTCCTTCTCCAGAGCATGGTGCATCTAGAACAATTAAATCAAAATATCCTTTAAACACTTTAGCCAAACGATCGGCAGATTCATTGGTTACAACTACATTTGTTGCACCAAAACGCTCCATATTTTCAACCAAAATCTTAGCTCGCTTGCTAGAAATTTCATTGGAAACAAGTAGTCCTTCGCCTGAAAGATAGGCTGCCAGTTGAGTTGATTTCCCACCGGGAGCCGCTGCCAAATCCAAGACCTTCATACCTGGTTTTGGTTGAGCTACTTGAGCAACCATTTGAGCAGCAGGCTCTTGTGAATAAACTAAACCTGTTACATGCTCAGGAGATTTTCCAGAAACCTTGCCATAATAGCCCCAAGGTGTATGTGGAATAGCATCTGAAAAAGAAATCTGGCTTTCTTTTAAGGGATTGATGCGAAAGGCGGAAACTGCCTCATCATCAAAAGAGGCAAGAAAAGCTCTTGCCTCATCTCCCAATATTTCTTCATATTTTTTTACAAATCCTTCTGGAAATTGCATGTAAGTTTATTTCCTTTCATAGATATAGGATTGGATTTCTGCCAACTTGTCTGTTGGAACCATCATAATTGGTTGTCGTGTCTGAAAATCCACCGGCTCTCCAGTTAAGGTTACAATCTGATAACCTAAACTTTTTCCAATGATACCAGCTGCAGCATAGTCCCAAGGTTGGAGATAGGTGATATAGGTCAATAGCTGACCAGATAATATTTTTGAAAAACTAATAGCCGCACTTCCATATATTCGTACACCAAGTGAAGCATTAGCCAATTCTGCGACACCCCAGGCATTTGTTTCCAACATGCCAGCGTTACTCGCAATTAGAAAATCTCGCAAGGGCTTATCCTTAAAACTAGGCAAGGGTTCTTCATTGAGACAGGCCTGAAAAGTACCTCCTCCATGATAACAATGACCTTTCATGACATCATAAATGATCCCAAACTGGCTCACACCGTTTTCAAAATACGCTACCATAATGGCAAAATCATCACCTTGTGCGACAAAGTTGTTGGTACCATCAATGGGATCAATGACCCAAACAGATCCATGTCCAACTGAAGCACGTAGACATCCCTCTTCTGCACAAAATTGGTCATCCGGAAAATGCGAACGAATCTTATCAATCAAAAAATTCTGAACTTCCTTGTCCAAACGAGTCACCAAGTCTGTAGGGGATGATTTTCTCTCAATATGCAATTCTTCCTGCATATGAGCTAGAATATAGTCTCCTGCTTCCTTGACAATCTCTTTGGCAAACATAAATTTATTTTCCAAGCGAAATCTTCCCTTCCCCTTGTTCTTTGGCCAATTGGACAGCTCGATAGAAGGAGTAACCACTCGCAGTTTCAAATTCACGGCCCAAGCGTTTTTCTTCACTCTTGCTTGGAACAACCGCTTTGAATCCCTTATAGGAATCTAGTAGTTTTTTTGCCTCTACCTTAGTCTCATAGGCAGCTTCAACATCATTAAAAAAAGAAAGCACTGAAGCAAGTTCTTCAGTGCTCCACGACAAATCTAGTGGGTAACTATACTGTTTATTCATCTAATTAATACCAGCTCTCAATGTAGCTTCTTTCAGTTCTTGTTTACGGTAACTACGAGGGAGAAAAGCACGAATCTCATCTTCATTAAAACCGATTTGCATCCGCTTTGCATCAATAATAATTGGACGACGCAAAAGACTCGGATACTGCTCAATTAAATGAAGCAACTCCGATACTGAGATACTCTCTACATCAATATTCAATTTTTGAAAAATCTTTGAACGAGTCGAGATGATGTCATCAGTACCATTTTCGGTCAAGGAAAGAATATGTTGCAGTTCTTTTCTCGTTAAAGGGCTGGTCATAATATTATGCTCTTGGAAGGGCACTTTATGATTCTCGAGCCAGGTACTTTTGCTTTTACGACATGATGTACAACTCGGTGATAAAAAAATAGTGTAATCATGCTTTCCTCTTCTTTACATACTTTTCTATTCCTATTATACAAAAAAAATAAAGCGCTTGACTAGTTATTTCCGTAAAAAAACCTATTTTTTTCTAGAAAAAAATAGGCTAATTCGGATTAAAGGTAAATCATTTGCTCCAGTATGGCAAAAAAAGATTTCCCAAACGATAAAAGTTTTTTTCGAACATTCGTTAAAATCTAGCTGATTTTTATTCCTTTTCTGACTGATAAAGGTCTTCTGCTTTTTGAAATAAAAAGAAACCAAAAAAAGAAGCTCATAGATACAGAAAAAAATAAGAGAAAAACAATGGAGGAAGAAGTCCTCTGGTAGGATTAAAATAACTGGATCAAACGCGGGATCAAAAAAAGCCAAGTATCATCGCCCACGAAAAGTATCTGGTGGAACAAGGTAAAAAAACTGCTCAAAGCCAACTAAGATACCAAATAAACCAAGAACCAAAGGTAGAGAAAGCATGATTAAGAGTGCTCTACGATAAAGTGGCAGAAAACCTTTCTGAATAACTTGCTTCCAAAAAAGGTAGAAAATCGGTAAAGTTACTATTGCTACTCCTTGCGCTAGGTGAAAGAGTCCCTTTACAACCACAAAGTGGTGAATACCAGAGGCAGACGAAGGAAAATCTGGCATTGCTAATACCTGACTCAATGGATTGGTCAAATAATCCATCAAAACATTAAAATTATGCTGGATGATCTGAGGTTGCAGATGAACACGATTTGTCAAGCTTAACCAAGAAATTTCCTGAGGATAAAAGCAACCAAGCCAAGTAAATAGTCAATAAAATCGCAAGCGAGAGAAGAAAGAGAATACTTCCTACAAAAGTAAACTTAGTTTTCATCGAAATTCCACTCCGCTAGACTTGAAAGGACATGAGTTGGTGCAATTGGCAAATCTGCTACTTCTTCAGGTTTTGTAAATCCTGTCGTCACCAAAAGACTAGGGATTCCATTGTCAATACCAGCTCGAATATCAGTCAGGTAATTATCGCCCACCATGACAATTTCTTCTCGCTCAAGTCCTAGGTGCTCAACAGCCTTATCCATAATAATCGCATTAGGTTTTCCAATATAAACAGGTTTTACACGAGTTGCTGCTTCGAGTAGAGTGACCAGTGAACCAGCACCAGGTAAAAGGCCTCGTTCCGTTGGGATGTTCAAATCTGGGTTGGTGCCGATAAAATGAGCACCTTTATGAATAGCTAAGGTCGCTGTAGCAAATTTTTCATAGTCTACTTGCCAGTCCAAACCAACAACCACATAGGCTGGATTTTCTTTATCTTCCACATACCCTGCTTCTTGAATGGCTTCCTTGAGCCCTGCTTCTCCGATGACATAGACTGTTTTATCAAGTCCTAGGTCATTCATGTAATCAATAGTCGCTAAGGTTGCAGTATAGATGGTTGATACAGGTGTTTCGATGTTAAAGTGATTGGCTAACATCTCTTGAACACTTTCAGGTGTACGAGTGGTGTTGTTTGTCACAAAAAGATAAGGAATCTCTCTTTTTTGTAACTCATGAACAAAAGCTTCTCCTGCTGGAATTCTATCTTTCCCCTTATAGATTGTTCCGTCTAAATCAATTAAATATCCTTTATAAGTCATATCTTTCTTTCTAATATTTGTTAATTTCTTGCCAAGTTATCTTTGCTTGAGCATTAATGTCGCCATCACTTGAGACTTGGTGATTGCTTTCTAGTTGATTATTCAATTCATAACTAGAAGTAATCATTCCTCCTGGTCGAACTTCCTTGACATATTTGAGGTTGATTTTTTTAGGGATATGGTTAGTAAGAAAATCTGCTCCCATGACCTCAAAAATCCAGTCTAGGTATTTGCTGTTATTAACATGGCCATTCATGTCCAAGTCGTAAAAACGAACATGATAGTCCTTGCTGATTGCTTCTTCTAGCTCTTCGTATTTTGGCCCACGGATCAGTTTCTTAGAAACTCAGATTGATAAGGGGCAACAATTTCTGGTACTACAGGATGAACCTTTCGACTCTCACGATCCATAAGGACAAAGGTAGCTACCATATGAATGATTTCTTGACCATCTTCATCGTAAATGGTAAATCGGCGATAGCAAAAAAGACGATTATAAGTCAATGCTTCTGTTTCAATGGTGATTTCCTCAGCAAAGCGAGGTAAACGAACTACATCAATATCATAGTCTGTGATGATCCAGACCAGATTATACTGTTCTAAAACATCCTTGTCACTTACACCCAGTTCAATTGACTGCATTCCTGATACCTGGAGGGACAACAAGATCACATCTGGTAGCTTGATATGACCATTCATGTCAGCCATATCAAAAGGAATTTTCATCTTCATTTGATAAGTTAAACCCATAATTCTACTCCAATATAAATCTTTCTGCTACTGTATCTCCTAAAAAGAGACCTCTCTTAGTCATTCGAACACGATCGCCATCAACCTGCATGAGACCTTGTTGAACCAAGTCTTTGACGATATCTCCATACAGTTCCTGGAAAGACCGTTCGAATTTTTCTTCAAATCGTGCCATGGAAACTCCTGACTTCTTGCGAAGACCAAGAAACATCTCTTCTTCCATTTGTTCTCTTTGGCTCAGGTGCTCCTCATTGATACGAGCATTCCCCTCTTCTACTGCCTTTAAATAATGGCGGATCGGTCCATGATTTTTATAGCGTACACCATCTACATAGCCAGAAGCTCCCGCACCGATTCCATAATACTCGGCATTATCCCAGTACATAAGATTATGACGACTTTCAAAACCAGGCTTAGAAAAATTAGAAATTTCATAGTGTTCAAATCCTGCTCGTTCTAGTTCTGCAATGATGTACTCAAACATCTCAGCTTCTACTTCTTCTTTAGGAAGTGGTAATTTCCCACGTCTCATGCGATTCATAAAGACCGTATGATTTTTCCCAAAATCAAGCTATAGAGACTCATATGAGGAATATCAAGAGCAATTGCCTTTGCAACATTGTCCTTAACCTGGTCCATGGTTTTGGCCAGGAAGAGCGTAAATCAAATCAATAGAAATATTGTCAAATCCTGCTAGTTTAAGACGGTCAATATTCTCATAGATATCCTTTTTCCAAGTGGCTGCGTCCAATCTTTTTTTCAGCATTTTATCATCAAAGGTTTGAACTCCTAAGGAGACACGATTGACTGCAGAATTTTTCAGAACAGCAATTTTATCAGTATCAAGATCACCAGGATTAGCCTCTATGGTTAACTCTTCTAAGACAGACAAATCTAATTTTTTTGTCAATCCGTCTAACAAAAATTTCCAATTGTGAAGCAGACAAGGCTGTCGGTGTCCCACCTCCAATATAGATTGTACGCAATTTTTTTGAATATCATAAGAATGAAATTCTTGCAGTAGATGCTCTAGATAGCTGTCTACTGGCTGATTTTTTTAATAAAGACCTTTGAAAAGTCACAATAATAACAAATTTGTGTGCAAAACGGAATATGCACATAGGCTGATGTCGGTTTCTTCTGCATAGTATTTATTATACCACAAAGAGTTCACTCAAGAAAAAAATCACCATTCCTGATTTTCTTTAAAGTCAAGAATGGTGATTCTATGTTAGTTTTCTTGAAACTCAATGACAATTTCTTGGCCATTTCCATTTTCTTCCAAAACTACTTTTTCTTCCAGTTGTGATTTAAAATGATTCAAGGTTTCTTTTGAAGCTTCAGTCGCTTGTTGAGCATGATGTTTTGCTTTATCTAGGACAGTGTCAAGAGTAATTTCCCCAGATTCAATCTGCTCTTTTGTTTTAAGAACGAATTCTTTGGTTTGTTCTTTGACATCCGTTAATTTTTCACAAACCAGCTCCTTAGCATACTCAGGATCTTCTTTTAGATCTTCTAAAAATTCTTGTGCTTGGCTTCTAACTTGTTTTCCTTTGTCGCTAGTTAGAAACAAGGCAGCTGAAACACCTGAAACAGTTCCTAAAAGGATAGATGATAGTTTCCCCATTAGTCAGCTCCTTTTTTAAAAAATTTACTTGCAGCACGAAAAGCTGACAACCCAGCTCCTGTCTTTAAGGTTTTTGATCCAGCAGATGATGCCTTTTTACTCAAAATACGTGCTTGATTATTAATGTCTGATACAGAAACCGACAAATCAGCTACTGCTGTAAAGAGAGGATCAATCGTTGCAACCTTAACATTAATATCATCAACAAGAACGTTGACTTTTGTAAGCAATTCATTTGTTTGATGAAGAGTTACATCTACATCTGATGTTAAAGTTTTAACAGTTTTTTCAGTCTCATCGATAACACGACCAACTTTTCGAAGGGTAATAATCAGATAAACTAAAAATACAACCAAGGCAATTGCCACAATAATATAAGCCACTTCTAACATTTTAATTCTCCTTTTTTACATTATAAAATGGTGCTTTTTTCCGATTTTGATAAAAGATGATATAAATACCAAGGCCAATCAATAGCGCGGACAACCACTGGGATACTCGGAGCCCAAAGAACATGAGACTATCCGTACGCATACCCTCGATAATCATACGTCCAAATCCGTACCAAATTAGATAAAAGGCAGTGATATGACCACGACGGATACTCTTTAATCGACGTCTAAAAACGACAATCAAGGCAAAACCGATCAGATTCCAGATAGATTCGTATAAGAAGGTTGGTTGACGATAGGAACCATCGATATACATTTGATTCTTGATAAAACCAGGTAAGTAATCAAGATTGTCAACGGCTGCTCCGTAGGCTTCTTGGTTAAAGAAGTTTCCCCAACGCCCTAGACTCTGAGCAATCATGACGCTAGGAGCCGCAATATCTAAGAAATCCCAAGTATTGATTAATTTGCGGTCAGCAAAGATATAGAGTACAATCGCGCCAGTAATTAAACCACCGTATATGGCAAGACCACCATTCCAAATAGCAAAAATCTCTCCCAGATGTTGGCTATAGTAATCAAATCTAAAAATAACATAGTAGAGTCTAGCTCCAATGATGGACAAAGGAAAGGCAATTAAGATGAAGTCCAAAATATCATCAGATAAAATCTTCTTTTTAGGCGCTTCTTTACTGGCAAGATATACCGCTAAAACAAGACCTGAAACGATGCAGAGTGCATACCATCTAACAGCTAAAGGACCAATTTGAAAAGCGATTGGATCAATCATCTTTCACCTCGTTCTTTGCAATCAGATTTGTCAATCTTTCTTCAAATAGTCGAGTAGCATCAAAGCCCATTTCCTTAGCACGATAATTCATCGCTGCTGCTTCTATAACGACAGAAATATTTCGTCCTGTTTTTACAGGAATGCGGATACGTGGAATAGCTACTCCAGAAATCTCCAATTCCTCAGCATTATTGCCTAGGCGATCAAAAGTCTTTTGCGTGTCATAATTTTCTAGATAGACAGCCAACTGAACTTGTGAAGAATCCTTAACTGCACTAGCACCATAAAGACTCATCACATCTATAATACCAACACCACGAATCTCAAGTAAATGCTTCAAAATTTCAGCTGGTTCACCCCAGAGAGTCATTTCATCCTTAGCAAAGATATCTACACGGTCATCAGCTACCAAACGGTGTCCTCGTTTCACGAGTTCTAGACCTGTCTCACTCTTACCAATACCACTGTCGCCTTGGATTAACACACCCATACCATAGATATCCATCAAGACACCATGTACACTTTCACGCTCAGCCAAACGAGAATCTAGGTAACTTGACAATTCTCCAGACAGACGACTTGTTGCTGTACGACTCGTTAAAATAGCGATTTTACATTCTCTAGCGGCCTTTAGCATTTCCTCTGGAACTACTAAACCACGCGCAACAATAACTGCAGGTGTTTCCGGTTGGAACAATTTCTGTAACACATGGTAGCGGTTATGAGAAGACATGCTAATCAGATAAGACCACTCTTTCATCCCCAATAGTTGAATCCGCTCTGGGGTATAGTAATCAAAATAGCCTGTCATTTCGAGACCTGGACGACAAATATCGCCTGTATTGATTTCCTTTTCAAGTAATTCTGGCTCACCATAGACAATATCTAGTCTGAGCTTATCAATCACTTCTTTAACTAAAACCGACATATTTTTCTCCTTCAATCAAGTTCTACCTACTATTATATCAAATTGTAGTAGGAAGTTTATATTTTTAACAGTGTTTGGGGTATTTATTTAAGAAAGTAACCTTTATAATTTTAACAGTCAAAAGGGATTAAACAATAGGTTAGTGTTTAATCCCTTCTCTTTAGTTATTCAACTATTCAACAGTACTAGACTAGTCAGACACTTTATCACTGCTAGCTGGTACTGATTTTTCTTCACTACTTGGTGTAGATTCGGTTGTATGTTCAGCGGGTTCTCTTAGAGTTGGTTCTGTTGAAGTTGGTTCCTCTACAGTTGTTGTTGTGTTTGGAGTCGTAGTTGTAGTGCTTGTGGTAGTTGTTACTCCATTAGAAAGCATTCTACCATCACTACCTACTTTGTAACCATCAGGTGTAGTCGCATTTCGAAGCATTTCTCCACTTGGTTTGAAGTAATACCAGTCTCCTTTTTCTTGAATCCACCCAACTTGCATTTCACCAGACTTATTAAAGTAATAGTAATCTCCAGAGACTTCATGGATACCTGTGACCATTTTACCAGTCTCATTGTCTAAGTAATACCATTTACCAGAGTACTTGAACCAACCAGTCTCTGCAGCTCCAGATTCTTTATGATAGTACCAATCTTTGCCGTCAAATACCCATCCGGTTTCCATAGCTCCAGATTGGTTAAAGCTATATTTGACACCATCAATTTCCTGTCTGCCGATCACCATTACGCCGTCATTTTGATTCAAGTAGTACCATTTACCTGCAGATTTTATCCAACCTTTTTTCTGCTCACCGCTTGATGCATAATAGTACCATTTGCCATCAAACTGTTCCCAACCAGTTGCCATGACGCCTCCATCATTGAAGCGATAGAGTTTGCCGTCAATCTTATTTAAGCCAGTGAACATTTCTCCAGTTTTAGGATCTAGATAATACCATTTACCTGCATCATTGAGCCAACCACGTTTCATTTCACCTGAAGCGCTAAAGTAATACCATTTTTGGTGCGTATATTGCCAATAAGTTCCCATTTCTCCGGCTTCATTGAAATAGTACAACTTTCCGTCAATTTCTTTGAAACCAATGGTCATTTTTTTATTTTCATCTAGGTAATACCATTTATTACCGATTTTATTCCAGGATGATGCTCTTACTTCATTTGAAAGCGCACCTGTATCATCAAAGACCAGAGTTGCTCCATTCACTGTTCTGGTACCAGTTTGCATAATCCCTTTTTCGTCAAAGTAATAGGTCTTACCATCAATGATTGCTAACTCGGATTCTTTTCGATATCCTTTAGAATCCACATAATACCAATGCTTGTCGATTTGAAGCCATTTAGAAGTTTGTAACTTCCCATCTTTATCCATATATAAAGATTTAAGAGTACCTTCATCATCAAAATCTTGAAGCCATTTATCTTGTTGCAGATGTCCTTTACCATTGAAGAAGTATTTTTCTCCATTAATTGTATGCCAACCAGTTGCCATCTGATCATCAGCGAAATAATACTTCTTATATCCATCTTCAGTAATCCAACGTGCAGTAGTATTCGGAATATCTGGGTAGTCTTGAGAAATATTATTAATGCCATCTGTTTTTATATCAAAGACAGTAGCATCTTTTTTATCACTTGAAGCATGAACGACTTGAACATTCATCTCTTTCAATTTATCTCTTGTTGCTTGAACATTGATATCCAAACCTGTTGTTTGCACAACGATAGATGGAGAGAGGTTATTGAGGAAATTAATGCTGTTTGAAACTTTTCCATCGAGGTGATGGTTCCATTTCATCAAATCGACTTTCCCAATTTGTGGTCCTAAGCGATCTTCAGCTCCATAAACATTATCAAGATCCCCACCTAGATAAATTTTCTTTCCATTTACTGTAACTACAGCAACAATCGAATTGGGGTTATCATCGTATACTTTCTTTAATTTTCCATCTGGACCGTATTCATTCTTGTAGTTATACAACTGAATGTCCATATCCCCTAATTTGAAATGACTATCATTATCAGAGATATCTTGGATAAGATTGACTCCATATTTTCTAGCGGCATTCAGAGCATTATTGTAGTTGAAAAGATTATCCCACAAGCCCCATTGAGTGGCAATTCGATCATCCGAATATCGTTTTAGATAAAATTTATCAACCTTATATTTTTTTAGAACTTCATCAGCTCCACCGATATGGTCACTATGAACATGAGTTCCAAGCATAAAGTCTAACTTCTGAACACCTATATGGTCAAGATGACGGAAAAGTCGATCTTCAATTGCGTAGAAATTTGACGTAATAATCCCTGATCTTAATGGATAAAGGGGATCGCTCCCATCCGGAAAGTCATAGTCTTCACCCATATCTATCAGCGCATAATGCCCATTACTTTCAAGCAAAATGGCATCTGTACCTGGACTTCCTTTGGTATTAATGAAATGAATCCGATTCACGTCAGACTGCGAACTTGTGTCCGCCTCAACTCTTGCACTGACACTAAGAAACAAAAATGCTCCTAAAGCGACTGCAACTTTTGTTTTTTTCATGATAAAGCCTCTCAGATTTTTCTACTAACATATACAATTATACCAAAAAAACATGAAAAAAGGGGGGCAAAAAAATGTAAAATGTCATTTTTACTACCCAAAATGACTTCTGCAATAGTATTTAAATATGAAAGATGAACTTTCGTACTCTTTTATCTGTAATCATAGTACTCCATAGCTTTTTCTTCAGTAACTGTTTCTGATAATTTTTTTCCTAGACTTCTATCTGCTTGTTTATAATCTTCTCTGCAAAAATACTTTCTTGACTCTAATCTTTTAACACTATCTTAAAAAATCAGCTATAATTAATATCATTATATCTATTTAACACTGAATTAACTATCCTCTCTAAGATTTCACTCTTAGAAGCTAATCATAACCACCCGTCAAACGGGTGGTTTGCACCAGGGCTATAAGTCCAAATTACCAGCCAGCGCCTAAAGACGCTGGCTTTCACGTTGTTCAAGCCCTATTGCTCTTGACTCGTCACTAGCCTCTTAAAGAGGCTTTAGTATTACTTACCACTATCCCTAAAGGGATCCTCATATTCTTTTATACTCAATTTATCTAGTGCTATATCATGCTTTTCCTGCTCTTGAATATATTTCTTAATTGTGGCTTCATTAAGCCATACTGTACTCACATAATAACCTTCCGCCCAGAAATGCCGATTTCCAAACTTATATTTCAAATTGGCGTGTTTGTCAAACATCATGAGTGCACTCTTACCTTTTAAATACCCCATAAAACTTGAAACACTTATCCTCGGTGGAATACTTACTAACATATGTACATGATCTGGCATCAAGTGTCCTTCGATAATTTCAACTCCTTTATAACTACACAAGCGATGAAATATTTCACCTAAACTACTCCGATATTGATTATAGATGACTTTTCGTCTATACTTAGGGGTGAACACAATGTGATACTTACAGTGCCACTTTGTGTGTGATAAACTATGAGACTTTTGTACCATGGTTTTCTCCTTTCGCTTTACAATTGGCTTGAACACCTTTATTGTATCGCGTTTGGAGTTTTTTTGGTATAACCTTCGACGCGCACCTGCATAGCGGGTGGTTTATTTGTCTCGCACCTCACGGAGCGAGACGGACTAATAGTCACATAACAAAAAAGACTAGACAAGTCTAGCCTTTCTTATTAATTAGAATTTTTTACGTTTACGAGCTGCTTCTGATTTACGTTTACGTTTTACAGAAGGTTTTTCATAGAATTCACGTTTGCGTGTTTCTTGAAGAGTACCAGCTTTAGTAACTGCACGTTTGAAACGACGAAGAGCATCGTCAAGAGATTCATTCTTACGTACTACTGTTTTAGACATTTTTTTCACTCCCTTCAAGTTCAAGATCTACTCTATTTTACACGTAATGAAGAAAATTGTCAAGAAAAAAATGAAATTCTCCCAAATCATTACATTTAATTTTTTTAAAAAAATGAGAATTATATATTCTTCTTTTTCAAGGGAAAATCTATCACGCACTCTTCTATTAGAACTATTGTGCCACTTTCAGACAAACTGTATTCATTTTTTGAACATATCCAGACCAAAAAACCACCCAATCCATAGGATCGAATGGTCTTTAATGATTAAAATCTTATTTCTTTAACAAGCTGAGTGCTGCTGCATCGGCGATAATGGTCACATCTGGATGGTTTTGCAGGCTACTTGCTGGAAGACTTTCTGTCACAGGACCTTCAACAGTTCCAGCTATAGCTTCGGCTTTTGATTCACCATAAGCAAAGAGAAGGATAGACTTAGCGTCCAAAATGTTTTTAATTCCCATAGAAATAGCTTGTGTTGGAACATCTTCAATCTTATCAAAGAAACGTGCGTTAGCTTCGATAGTAGACTGGTCAAGCTCTACAAGATGTGTTTGGCTATCAAATGGAGTCCCTGGCTCGTTAAATCCAATGTGTCCATTACGACCAATTCCTAAGATTTGTAGGTCAACTGGATGGTCAGCAAGAATTTGGTTGTAGAGCTCTACTTCTGCTTCTGCATTATCCTTGACACCACGTGGCAAGAAACTTTCTTTAAATGGTTTCTTATTGAAAAGATTTTCTTGCATGAAGTAACGATATGATTGAGGATTGTCCCCATCAAGACCTACGTACTCATCCAAGTTCACACTTGTAAGATTTGAAAAATCAAGATCGCTCTCAACGATTTGTTGGTAAAATTCCAAAGGACTGCTTCCTGTTGCAAGTCCCAATGTTTGTGCACCGTTTTTCCAATTTTTTTCTTTTAAGATATCAAAAGCAACTTTTTCCACCTTCAATTGGATTTTTCCACTTGAATAACTTTCATAATTTTGTCCTCCATATTCTTTATTTTTATTATATGGTATAGACCAATTTTTTTGTCAAGTGAAAACGGTTTATTTTTTTGTTGAAAATATAAATATACTAAAGAAATCAATTGATAGGTCTACCTACTCCAAAAAAAGAGGAATCTACCCAAATATGCGATAGATTTCACCTTTTGTTTACTTATTTTTTTGGTTTAGTAGAGCTAAAATTCTCTTCATACTTACTATACACGCTTGTAACTTCGTGTAAAAAAACTGATTCCCTAGCTTCATCAAGAACGTATCTGTGTTTAAGTTCAACATTTTTAGCCTCTGTTCTTATAGCGATGTTTAGTCTTTTCTTTAAAGTACTCCGTTTTCTGAAACATCTTCTGAAAAAAAAGTATTCTTTATTTTTTTAAGAGTTTTTAGAAAAGGTTTTTAGACTTAGCTCCTTATTTATTACACCCTTTTTTAAGAGCAAATTTGACAAAACCTAATATTAAAAATTGGGGGTTTCCCTAGCATTATCAGGTTAATTTAAACAAGAACAAGACGAAAGAGCATCGTAAAAAAGTATTGCAACTTGTCAATACCTTTGTTGAGGTACTTTTTCAATATAGTAGATCGAATATAAAAATAATACACTGTAACTTCTAAAAAAAATTGTTAGAAATTGGTTTTGCTTTTCCAGTGGTTTGCCCAGTTCTATAGTGGATTGAAGCTATAATCGTACGCTAAAGATTCTATAGTCACTTAGTTTATAAAATACATGTTATAATAAAGCTATGGCATATAGTACAGATTTTTAAACAACGAGCATTAAATTACATCAAAGAGGGACACAGCCATGTCGAGGCATCTAAAGTTTTTTTGATGTTGGCGTCAGAACTCTCTTCACATGGGAAAAGAAATTACGTGAACAAGGGCACTTAGAGCGGAAAAAGAGAGTCGCCAAAAAGCCGAAAGATTCCTTTGGAGGAGTTAAAAGGCACTGTAGAGGCTCATCCAGATGCTTTTTACGGGAAATTGCAGCACATTTTTGATTGTGCTGTTCCTTCAGTATGGGCAGCTTTAAAAGCAGATCAATGTCACTTTAAAAAAAGACGACTAGCTTTAAGGAACAAGATCCAGAGAAAGTCGCTGAATTTCTTGATATTTTTGGATAATCTAAAAAGATTTACCAGTCGTATATATTGACGAAACAGGAATCGACCGCTACCTCTATCGTTCTCATGCACGGGCTCCTAGAGGAGAGAAAGTCTATGAAAAGATTAATGGACGGCGTTTTGAGCGGACTTCAATTGTTGCAGGACAAGTAGATGGAGAGTTTATAGCTCCTATGATTTACAAGGAAAGCATGACGAGCGACTTCTTTGTTAAATGGTTCAAAAACGCAACTCCTGCCTGCTTTGAAGACACCTCATGTCATTATCATGGACAATGCTAATTTTCATCCCAAGAAGATTTTGGATGAACTTTGCGTCAAAGATAAACACTTTTTCTTACCTTTACCACCTTATTCACCAGATTTGAATCCCATTGAGCAAGCTTGGGCTGTCTTGAAAAAGAAAGTGACAGATTTATTAAGGGAAGTCCCAAATATCTTTGAATGTTTAGAGTGCTTTTTTTAAAACTAAATGACTATAAAATCGCCACGTTACAAAAAAATAATAAAAGATGAAGCAATCAATGTATAGTGGACAAAGTGATGAATAATATTTTTTTATAGTTGATTGAACCTAGAATAGTACGCTAAGGATTCTAAGACGTTTTTAGAAATTAATTTGACTTTCCTAATCTCTTTGTTCACATCTTATTTCAATCCACTATAAAAAAGTTTTGCCCCTTTTATGCCCTTCGAATACAAAAAAAAGCCCTTCGGATAAAATCCGAGGGGCTTAAAACGTTGTTAAATCAACGATTATTTTTTCAAGTTGTAGAATGATTTCAATCCACGGTATTCAGCTACTTCACCAAGTTGGTCTTCGATACGAAGCAATTGGTTGTATTTAGCGATACGGTCAGTACGTGAAAGTGAACCAGTCTTGATTTGTCCTGCGTTTGTTGCAACTGCGATGTCAGCGATTGTTGAATCTTCAGTTTCACCTGAACGGTGTGATACAACGGCAGTGTAACCAGCTTCTTTAGCCATTTCGATAGCGTCGAATGTTTCAGTAAGAGTACCGATTTGGTTAACTTTGATAAGGATTGAGTTAGCAGCGCCTTCAGCGATACCTCTTTCAAGGTAAGCAGTGTTTGTTACGAAGAAGTCGTCACCAACCAATTGAACTTTACCACCAAGACGTTCAGTAAGAGCTTTCCATCCATCCCAGTCGTTTTCGTCCATACCATCTTCGATAGTGATGATTGGGTATTTATTTACCAATTCTTCAAGGTAGTCGATTTGTTCTGCAGAAGTACGAACAGCTGCTCCTTCACCTTCGAATTTAGTGTAGTCGTAAACTTTACGTTCTTTATCGTAGAATTCTGATGATGCACAGTCAAATCCGATAAATACGTCTTTACCTGGAACATAACCAGCAGCTTCGATAGCAGCAAGGATAGTCTCAACACCGTCTTCAGTTCCTTCGAAACGAGGAGCGAATCCACCTTCGTCACCTACGGCTGTTTCAAGACCACGAGATTTAAGGATTTTCTTAAGAGCGTGGAAGATTTCAGCACCCCAACGAAGAGCTTCTTTGAATGTTGGTGCACCAGCAGGTACGATCATGAATTCTTGGAAAGCGATTGGAGCATCTGAGTGAGAACCACCGTTGATGATGTTCATCATTGGAGTTGGAAGAACTTTAGTGTTGAATCCACCAAGGTAGCTGTAAAGTGGGATTTCAAGGTAGTCAGCAGCAGCACGAGCTACAGCGATAGACACACCAAGGATTGCGTTAGCACCCAATTTACCTTTGTTAGGAGTTCCGTCAAGTGCGATCATAGCACGGTCGATAGCTTGTTGGTCACGTACATCGTAGCCGATGATTGCTTCAGCGATGATGTTGTTTACGTTGTCAACAGCTTTTTGTGTACCAAGACCACCGTAACGAGATTTGTCACCATCACGAAGTTCAACTGCTTCGTGTTCACCAGTAGAAGCTCCTGATGGAACCATACCACGTCCGAAAGCACCTGATTCAGTGTAAACTTCTACTTCAAGTGTTGGGTTACCGCGTGAGTCTAGGACTTCGCGAGCGTAAACATCAGTAATAATTGACATTTTTTACTCTCCTTATTGAGTTAAATTTTTTACACCTCTATGATACCTTAAAAAGACACCTTTTTCAAGGAAAAACGTTATCTTTGTGCAAATTTTCCTTAAGTTTATAAAGTAATCGCTTTCTTTTATCTGTTTTCTCCTTTATTTTATGATATACTATTTTTATGACTGATGTATCTAAACAAATCCTAGAAAAGGCCAATGGTGGTCTTAAACTAAATCCTGATGAACAAAGACGTTTTCTCGGAACATTTGAAGAACGTGTCCTTGGCTACGCGGACCTTGAAACAGCTGATGATGATAAATTTAAAAATGGATTTTTAACAATTATAGAAACCTTTAAAAAAAGAGACTCAACCTCTATTTGTCAAAAATTTCTCCTCAGGTAGAGTTTGATAAACAAGTTTTTTTATCTAAAAACAATCCAAAGATGCTGACTGCCAAGCGACTATCGTTTCTGAAGATCATAACTCTTCTCCTTTTGGCCTAGTTATCCATAGCGATACCCTTGTTCAAACAAGTGAAAAAGACCTCAGAAAGTCCTTTTCAGACTTATGGCAGGAAAAAGAGATGAAAAAAGCTCCTACTTCTCTTTGGAAAAAGTGGTTTGGTTAATTTTTCTTCAAAGCTAAAATTTGACCAATGTTTGCAGCTGTATCTTCTAAATAGATAGCGGCATTTTTTAGACTGTCTTCTAGTGGTTCACTTTTTTCTAGTATTGAAAAAGCAGCGATGACATTCTCAAATGGTAAGGGAGGTAAATCCTCAGCTAAACTACCACAAATAGCAATAACTGGAACACCATTTGGTGTTCTTTTTGCTACTCCGATTGGAGCCTTACCAGATAAACTTTGAGAATCTAACCTACCTTCACCAACAATAACTAGATCTGCATCTGCAACGTTTTTATCGAAATTGATTATATCTAAACAAGTTTGGATACCAGATACAATCTCTGCTCCAGCAAAGGCACACAATCCAGCCGCAATACCACCACCTGCTCCAGCACCATCTAATTTAAAATTTCAGGTGCAACTTTGTGGTAAAAGTTTTCAATAGCAATATCAACGTCTTGGAATTTAGTTGGTTTCAACCCTTTTTGCTTCCCAAATGTATAGGTAGCACCGTGAGTTCCACAGAGTGGATTGGTAACATCTGCTAAGATTTTGATACGCACATCAGCAGGCATGGTAACGACACTTTTGTCCAAAATCTTACTAATTTCAAATAAGGACTGGCCACAAGCCTCAAGTTCCATCCCATTTTCATCATAAAACTGATACCCGAGTCCTGAGGCAATTCCAATACCACCATCGTTACTGGATGTCCCACCAACTCCAATATAGATCTCTTTCATTCCTTGTTCGATTAAATATAGGATCAGTTGACCAATCCCCTTTGTTTGAATCTTCAGTGGATTTCGTTTTTCAATAGGAATTTTAGCAAGCCCAACTAAATCAGCCACCTCGAAAAGAGCAAGTTCTCCTTTTTGAACATAAGTCATTTGAACTTCATCACCAAAGGGACCTGTCACTAAAGCAGTTTTTTCTACAAGACCAAGTGAATTTTTAATGGCATCCACTGTTCCTTCCCCTCCATCGCCAACAGGTAAGAGCAAACATTTCGATTCAGGTAGAGCCTTTTTAAGGCCTAGTTTAATAGCTTTAGCTACTTCACTTGCAGGGAGACTCTCCTTAAAAGAGTCAGGTGCTATAACAATTTTCATACACTCATCTTTCTAATCAAAGGAAATCTATCAGATTCAATACTTTTGTTAAATCTCTATCTTCAATTTGAAGGGGAATTTCCTCTTTCACGATTTCTTTGGCACAGAAGCCAATGCCGATTCCAGCTCTCTTCAACATTGCTAAATCATTAGCTCCATCTCCAATAGCAATTGTTCTATCAATTGGTACCTCTAATTCATCAGCCCATCTTACTAGGGTTTCTTTTTTAACTTCTCTGCTTATAATAGGACCAACAAGATTTCCAGTTAAATGACCATCTCTGATTTCCAGTCGATTAGCAGCAAATAATGAAATCCCTAAATCTTTTGCTAATCTTTCAACAACAGGTGTAAATCCACCCGAAACTAAACCCACTTCTATCTGATTTTTTTGCAGATTGTTAATAAATTGCGCAGCATTTTTACTAAGGTGTAGTTCATGATAAATCTTATCAAAAGTATCTACAGATAGTCCTTGTAATAAAGAAACACGTTTTCTCAGGCTTTCTTTAAAATCAAGTTCTCCTCTCATAGCTTGGGCAGTCAGTAGAGCTACTTCTTCTTCACAATCTGCCTCTTTCCCTAATAAATCAATAACCTCTTCTTCTATCAGAGTTCCATCAACATCCAGTACACTGAGTCCTTTAATTTTTTTCATATAATTGCCTTACTTTCAGAATCTCAAAAAATCGTATGAAGGTATCATACGATTTTAACTATTTAGTTTGCTAAGCTATGATACAAATCAAGATATGACTTGCAAGCTGTATCCCAAGAGAAATCACATTCCATAGCTTGAACTTGCATATTTTCCCAAACATCAGGATGGTTGTGATAAACATCCAAAGCTGTTTGCAATGCCCAGTTGAGCCAGTATGGAGTTAGGTTGTTAAAGCTAAAGCCTGTACCTGTTCCTTCAATTGGATTAAAGGCTTGAACAGTATCTCTAAGTCCACCCACCTCGTTTACTAAAGGAAGCGTACCATATCTCATGGCCATCATTTGTGAAAGTCCACAAGGTTCAAATCTACTTGGCATAAGGAACAAATCACAAGCAGCATAAATCTCTTGAGCTAATTTTATATCAAAAGTAATATTTGCAGAAAGTTTTTCTGGGAATACTTGACTAAACCAAGAAAAGGCTTGTTCAAATCCTGGATCTCCAGTTCCCAAGAGAACGATTTGAATATCCTCTTGAAGCATACGATGCAGGCTTTCAACCACCACATCAAAGCCCTTCTGACGAGTCAAACGTGACACGATACCAATCATTGGCACATCAGAACGTACTGGAAGACCAACTCTTTCTTGAAGTTTCGCTTTATTTTGAGCCTTACCTGACATATCAGTTTTATTAAAATGATACTCAAGTAAAGGATCCGTCTCTGGATTGTATAAATCAGTATCAATTCCGTTTACAATACCAAACCTTACCAGATTCCATACGGAGAATCTGATCAATACCGCAACCAAACTCCGTAGTCATGATCTCATAAGCATAGCTAGGTGACACGGTTGATACACGGTCTGCATAGAGAATACCAGCCTTCATCCAGTTAAGACAATCATTCCAACGAACTGTTCCATCAGCATAGCGCTCAAAACCAACTCTGAACAAGTCCCAAAGCATGCTTTCAGAAAATTGACCTTGAAACTCCAAGTTATGGATGGTCAAAACCGTCTTGATTCCTTGGTAAGCTTGAATCCATCTGTATTTTTCTTTTAACAAGAACGGAATCATTGCTGTATGGTAGTCATGAGCGTGGAGAACATCAGGGATAAATCCGATACGCTCCATAGCTTCTAGGGCTGCAAGTTGGAAAAAGGCAAAGCGCTCACCATCATCGAAATCTCCATAAACATGCCCACGGAAGAAATAATATTGATTGTCGATGAAGTAGAAAGTAACACCGTTTAAAACAGTTTTCTTAATTCCACAAAATTGTCTGCGCCAACCAACATAGACTTCAAATTGAAGGACATCTTCAATTTGATCACCAAACTTGGCTTCAACCATGTCATAGTAGGGTAAGATAACAGCAACTTCATGCCCAGCTTTTACTAATGATTTTGGAAGTGCTCCGATAACGTCTCCCAATCCACCTGTTTTTGAAAAGGGAGCTCCCTCTGCTGCTACAAATAAAATTTTCATGAAAGGACATCCTCTGTTACTTTTTCGCCTTTTTTGATGACAACAGGGTTTTCTGCTGTACCTCGAATAACAACTCCCTCAGCTATTTCAGCACCCTTATCAACAATTGCATACTCAACTTGTGAACCTTTCCCAACGACAACGCGAGGGAAGATAAGAGATTCTTTAACCAAGCTGTCTTTATTGATACGAACATTACGCGAAATAACAGATTTAATCACTTCGCCTTCAACGATACTACCAGAAGCAAATTGAGATGTGTTTACTTTTGAACCTGGTGCATAGTAGGTAGGTTCTTCATTTTTAACTTTAGTGTGAATCTTTTGATTTGGCGAGAACAAAGAGTAGAATTTATGCTGATCAAGCATATCTAAATTAGCTTGGTAATATGTTTCTACTGAATGAATATTGGCTAGGTATCCTGTGTATTCATATGCAAAAGCACCTTCTTTTGCTGCCAAATCACGAAGAACATAACGTAATTTTTCTGGATATTCTTTTTGAGCTTCTTCTTCCAAACGTTTAATCAACCATTGAGTGTCTACAACAAAGATATCTGTTGACATGTTGTAGAATTCCTGGTTTGATTTTTTATCAAAGAGTTTGTGAGAAACCACATGGTCAGTTTCATCGATATCAAGGATTGCATTTACTTCTGAAATGTCCTTCTTAGGCAATTTCTTATAAACAACTGTAATTGGTGATTTTGTTGTATTATGCAAATGGAAAACTTGATTGAGATCGATATTCACTAAAACATCACAGTTCAAGGAAACTGTTTGGTCTGAACCTGAACGTTTTAAGTAAGTCAAAAGTTGTTGATAGTATTCTTTACCAACAGTGCTACTTTCTACACGAGTATTGTAGATTCCAAGATAGTAGTGGCTAAGGAGTGTATTCAAGCCCCATTCACGTCCTGAACGAATATGGTCAAATACAGAGCTGATGTTATCTTGTTGGAAGATTCCAAAGATACTACGAACCCCAGCATTAGCTAAACTTGAAAGTGGGAAGTCAATCAAGCGATACTTTCCTCCAAATGGCAAACTTGCCACTGGACGGTTACTTGTCAAGGTTGACATATCATGGAAACCAACGGTGTTTCCTAAAATCGCTGAATATTTATCAATCTTCATCTGTTGCTACCCCCACTACTTCATTGTATCCGACTACTTGTACTTCTTCTGTACCATCAATTTCTACACCATCGGCAATGACTGCTCCTTCACCGATGATTGCACGTGTAATTTTAGCACCTCTACCGATAACTGCACCACTCATGATAACAGAATCAACCACTTCTGCTCCCTTACGAACTTGAGCAGCTGTAGAAAGGATAGAGTGTTTCACAGTACCATTTACATAACATCCATCTACTACTAGAGAATCTTCTACATGAGCATGTTCTCCAATAAAGTTTGGTGGAGCGATAAGGTTACGAGAATAAATTTTCCATTGACGGTTACGGCTATCTAGAGCATTTTCTGGAGAGATATATTCCATATTTGCTTCCCAGAGTGATTCGATAGTACCAACGTCCTTCCAGTATCCATTAAATTCATAAGCATAGACACTTTCACCAGTTTCAAGATAATTTGGAATAACATTTTTACCGAAGTCTGACATGTCTAGGTTGGCCTTCTCAGCTGCAACTAGCATATTGCGAAGGCGTTTCCAGTCAAAGATATAAATCCCCATTGATGCCTTAGTTGATTTTGGCTCAGCTGGTTTTTCTTCAAACTCAACAATACGATTATTAGCATCTGTATTCATGATACCAAAACGGCTAGCTTCTTTTAATGGTACGTCCAAGACTGCTACAGTCAAGCTGGCATTGTTGTCCTTATGTGACTGGAGCATATCATCGTAATCCATCTTGTAGATGTGGTCACCTGAAAGGATTAATACATACTCTGGATTGATGCTGTCGATATAATCGATATTTTGGTAAATCGCATGACTTGTACCTTCAAACCAACGATTTCCTTCGCTTGCAGAGTAGGGTTGAAGGATAGAAACTCCGGTGTCAATACCATCTAGACCCCAACTAGAACCATTACCAATGTGGCTGTTAAGAGCTAGTGGTTGATACTGTGTAATAACCCCAACATTATGGATACCAGAGTTGGCACAGTTTGAAAGAGCGAAGTCAATGATACGGTAGCGCCCACCAAATTGCACGGCAGGTTTAGCAATGCTTTGAGTGAGTTTACCGAGACGAGTTCCTTGCCCACCAGCAAGGATTAAAGCTAGCATTTCATTCTTCATTTTCTACTCCTTTTTGAGTTTTATTAGCGACTTTTTAGTAGGTTTTATGCGACGTTTGATTTTCCAAATACTTGCTCCCATAGCTGGCAAGGTAAATGTCAAAGTCTGCTCATAATCCTTCCACAATCCTTCTTGAGTTTGAACTGTTTGGTTATGCTCTTTCCACACACCACCCCATTGTTCTAACTCTGTATTCCAAATTTCTTCATAAATGCCTGCAACTGGAAGACCAATTGTAAAATCAGGACGTTCAACCGGTGCCATGTTGAAGACACAGACTAGCATCTCGCCTTTTTTACCCTTACGAATAAAGGATAGAACACTTTGATCTCTATTATCCGCATCAATGATTTCAATACCATCATAACTTGTATCAATTTCCCAAAGACAACGGTGGTCTTTATAAAGCTGATTCAACTGTGATGTAAAGTACTTCATCTTGGCATTCATTGGATCTTCTAGGTTAGACCACTCTAATTGCTCTTCAGATTTCCACTCTAAGAATTGACCAAATTCGCTACCCATGAAGAGTAATTTCTTACCAGGGTGACAAATTTGATAAGTGTAAAGGTTTCTCAAACCAGCAAATTGATTGTAACGATCACCCCACATCTTATGCATCATACTCTTCTTACCGTGGACAACCTCATCATGTGAGAATGGTAGGAGATAATTTTCATTAAAGACATATATGAAGCTGAAGGTCACAAGGTTAAAATCGTACTTGCGGTAAATTGGATCTTCTTCGTAGAAACGTAGGATATCATTCATCCAACCCATGTTCCACTTGTAGTCAAATCCAAGTCCACCCATTTCCTTCATACCAGTAATCTTGGTACCTGAAGAAGACTCCTCTGCAATCATCATAATATCCGGATGCGCTAGCTTAATAACATCATTCAAACGTTGTAGGAAATAATAGCCTTCATAGTTGAGATTGCCACCGTCTTTATTTGGTGTCCATGGAGCATTGTCATAATCTAGATAGAGAATATTACTTACGGCATCTACACGAATTCCATCTAGGTGATAGAAATCAATCCAGAACTTAATACTAGAAATCAAGAAAGATTGGACTTCATTTTTACCAAGGTCGAAGTTGAGTGCTCCCCAACCGTAGTTGTTAGCCTTATTATGATCTTGGTATTCAAAAGTTGGTGTACCGTCGTAGTATGCCAAAGCGTCGTCATTGATTGTAAAGTGTCCAGGTACCCAGTCCACAATTACTCCGATATTGTTGATATGACATTCCTCAACGAAGTCTTGAAACTCTTCAGGACGACCATAGGCATGCTCTAAAGCGAAGTAACCCATGAGCTGATACCCCCAACTCAAACCGAGAGGGTGAGCCATCAAAGGCATAAACTCGATATGAGTATAGTTCATCTCAACGAGATAAGGAATAAGCTCTTCTTTGAGTTGAGCAAAGCTATAAGGTGTTCCATCAGGATTTCTCTTCCAAGATCCTGCATGCACCTCATAAATGTTGACCGGTCTCTCAAAAAATCCCCAACGTTTTCTACGAGCTAACCAGAGCCCGTCCTTCCATTTTTTTTCAGGAATTTCTGTTAAAACAGCTCCTGTACCAGGACGTGCTTCATAGCGTACTGCCAAGGGATCAATCTTCATAAGCTGATGACCATTAGCACGAGTAATATGATATTTATAAATATGTCCTTCTTGAGCTAAAGTTGTAAAAACTTCCCAAACTCCAGATTCATTACGAACCATGGGGATTTGATTTTCAACCCAGTTAGTAAAATCACCAACTAGATGGACAGCCTGCGCATTTGGCGCCCAGACACGGAATGTATAGCCATACTCACCGTCTCTTTCTTCACGATGCGCTCCTAAATAGTGTTGAAGATGGAAATTTTCGCCACTAGTAAAAGTTCTTAAAGCCTCAAATTTATCCATTGAATCCCCCTTTTATTGTAAGCGTTTTCTATGTTCCTATTATACTATCTTTTTAAGAAAACTTTCAACTAATTTCCGAATTCTACAAAAATTTTTTTCGAAAATCTTCATATATTTATCTTAACATTTCTAAAATTTTTCATAAATGATGATAAGCAGTGGAATTTTTCTATCAGCTACTGTTATAAAAAAATAACTTTCATTATCTATATATAAAATAACTCACTTAAAAAAACTGAACGTTTTTTTGTTTTTTTGATAATATAATATTCGTAGATAACTCTTTTTTTATAATTTTACCAAATTTTCTGAAATTTTTCAACTATTTTTTTAGTAATACTTCTATTTTTTTATTTTTTTATGACTAGAAATATAAAAAAACTCAAGAGTAAATCCTGAGTTTTTTGGGTAATTTTTAAGATAAGATATTCATAACTGCGACACTGACATCATCAATAGCATTTTCTTGGTTAGAACGGCTATTAGTTACCAACATTTCTAGGTTTCCTGCATTTTCATAGTAATATGAAGCCCCTTTAGCATTGAATACAACCAAGAAGTGCTCTTCACCACCATGAATCTCATAGACAATCCAACCACTATTTTCAATTGCCGTGTGTACAAAGACATGACGGTAGACTTCTTCATAGGTAGGGTATGAAAAGGCACTGGTTTGTGTTTTGAGTCGGATAATCTGACGAACAAACTCGATACTATCTTGACGCTCATTGATCAAATCCCAGTTGACTTGGTTGACGCTATCAGGAGCATTGTAACTATTCATAGCTCGCTCACGATCTGCGTGAGTCAACTCGCCATTTTCTCCCGTAGCTACAAGCTTGGTACGACCAAACTCTTGCCCCAACTCCATGAAGGCCATCCCTTGCATGAGAAGGTTCATGGCTGTCGCTGTTTCTACTTTCTTCATGATACGTTTTTCACTCTCCGTTGGATGAAGGGTTTTAAGCAAATCATGCAAATTGTAGTTATCGTGGGCTTCTACATAGTTAAGAACCTGATTGGGGCTGAGGTAAGAACCCAGCTCTCGGCTTCCAAGGATAGCCTTTGCGACGATCGGTTCAGTTCCAGCACCACTGACGAAACCAGATTTGATAGAGCCATAGACTTCACAACCTTTGACCGCATCACGTTGATTATCATTAAAGAATCCAATGTTTGGCAATTGATAGGCATTATCTTTCTTAGCCTTATCATAAGGAGCAAGACCAGTTCCCATATCCCATCCTTCTCCATAAAGGATGATTTTAGGATCGACTTCATCCATAGCCCATCGAATCATCTGCATGGTTTTAATGTCATGGATTCCCATCAAGTCAAAGCGGAAACCGTCAATATTGAATTCTTTTACCCAGTAGAGAAGAGAATCAATCATATATTTACGGAACATTTCATGCTCACTGGCAGTTTCGTTACCGACTCCTGTTCCATTTTGATAGGTTCCGTCATGGTTCATTCGATAATAATAATCGGGAACCGTTGTTTGGAATGGCGCATCCACCGTTGAGAAGGTATGATTGTAAACAACATCCATAATAACACCGATACCAGCGTCGTGATAAGCTTGGACCATGGCTTTCAAATCACGAATAGCTTGACCTGGATCATTTGGATTTGTAGACATGCTAGTTTCTGGAGCATTGTAGTTTTGTGGATCATATCCCCAGTTATAAGTTACATTTCCATCTGCGTCGTATTCTTTATGACGGTCAGCAATTGGTTGCAGCTGAACATAATTGACACCAAGTTCTTTGATGTAATCAAACGCAGTCGACTGACCATATTGGTTAACTGTTCCAGTTTGCGCTGCACCTAAGAAGGTTCCTCTTAATTCTGGTCCAACACCAGATGTTTCAGACTTAGTCAAATCACGGATATGCATTTCATAAATGACTGCTTGGCAAGGATTTTCCAAACGCCAAGTTGCTTCTGTACCATGCTTAACCTCAAAATCTTCGACCTGACGATCTTGATTTGAGACAATGGCTGAACGTTTTCCATCAGGGCTTGTCGCTATTGTATATGGATCACGAGTTAATGACTGGTGATGAGGGAAGTCAATTTGGTAGTGGTAAGCACGACCTGCTAGGTTTTCTGGAACTGTTAAACTCCAAACACCAATGGTATTATACTTGTGGCTATAGGAATAACTATTTCCTCGCTCCATTTCAAAGATTTTAAGGATAGGAGCGTCATTGCTCGCTGATTCATAGACAACTACTTGGACAGATGTAGCTGTTGGTGCCCATAAGCTAAAACTTGTTTCATTTTCAGAAACTTGACATCCCAACTCTCCTTGATAACCCCAGTGGTGGTCGAAACTCGCACTATTGATTGCCTTGTCAAAGGCAAAAGGATTTTGGTCTTTATAGTGGGGACTTGCAATGGCAGGATTTTCAGAATAATAAACTGTATCATCTCCATCCAAAATCCAAACCTCTGTCAAAAGTGGATAGTAATTGAAGCGAATAGGATATTCTTTGCTGACACCATCTTTTTCAACGCTAAAAGTCATGGTCTCAAGGGCTACTTCACTCGATTGAGTCAGTGAAAATTTGGCACCAAAATATTCTTCTTCTTTGATAAGCTCTACTGAATCTACTGTTTTTTTACTGAAACTGCAAGCCTCGTAGGCTTCATCCTTACGATGGTAATGAATAAGTACAGGATAATTGTACATAGTTCTCCCTAATTTCTAAATTAAATTTGATTTTATATGTTACTAATAATTTCTTGATCAAGTGCCTCAGGATTCACAAAAAACTCAATGTGATTATGGCATACTTCCAAATCTACTGGTGTGTCGCCACCGTATTCTCCATCAAGATTAAGCATAAATGGCTCTTTCTGATCCAAAGTTTCAATTCGGAGTTTACTAGTTTTCAGATATTCGACATTGACATCTGAAACGTGTTGGCCTCCGTTCATAGCCTGAACTAGCAGACTCAACATATCTAGTATTTTATCCGTCTTTACTAGAATAAGCGTGAAATTGCCATCATCCAGCTTGGTATCAGGTGCGAATTGCTCAAATCCACCGATAGAATTGGTCAAGGCAACAAAGACAAGAGAAACTTCTCCTGTAAAAATGCCCCAATCATGGTAAATACGAACAGGACGGGCTTTGGATTTTGGGAACATCTCGATGCCTTTAGCAACGTAGGCCAGATAACCCAGACGCGTCTTCAGTTCACTCGGAACACTAAAGGTTAACTCTGTAAGAGCTCCTGCCGCAGCAATATTGATGAAATACTTATCGCCAAAGGCACGACCAATATCAATTTGCTTGGTTTCATTTTTAGCAATGATCTTCGCTGCAGCAACTGGATCCCCCATAGGGATTTTCAATGCTCTTGCATAGTCATTGGTAGTCCCAGTAGGAATGATGGCTATCTTTGGACGATGTTCCAGAGGTGCAATTCCATTAACCACTTCATTGATGGTGCCATCGCCACCAGCTACTAAAACCAAATCAAAGCCATCTTTTGCAGCTCTTTCTGCTTCTTTCTGGGCTGACAGGTGTTCAGGTTTGGTTTGGAAAGCACTGGTTTCATAGCCTATGCTCTCTAACACTTCTAGGACTTCTGCGATATTTTGCTTGATCATTTCCTGGCCTGATGTCGGATTATAAATGAGACGTGCGCGTTTTTTTTCTTCTTTCATAGCTTACAAACTCTCAAGCCAAGCTTCATCACGAATCTCTATTCCCAGTTCTTGTGCTTTTTGGAGCTTGCTTCCTGCATCTGCTCCTGCTACAACAAGGTCTGTTTTTTTCGACACACTACCAGTAACCTTGGCTCCTAGACTTTCTAATTTATTTTTAGCTTCTGAGCGATTAAGACGCTCTAGCTTTCCTGTCAATACGACAGTTAGACCAGACAAGGCTGCATTTGCTGCAACTGTCTGTCCTTTGTAGTCTAGATTAACACCTGATTCTTTCAATTCCCTTAAAAGGATTTCAGAACCCTCTGTATCAAAATAGGTCTGTAGGCTTTGAGCAATGACACTCCCCAAACTTTCAATATTTGCAATTTCTTCAGGATTGGCTTGTGCTAGCGATTCGATTGAGTGGAAGTTTTGTAAAAGCAACTGACTTGCCTTACTTCCTACATGACGAATCCCCAAACCAAACAAGAGTTTTTCAGCAGAATTTTCTTTGGATGCTTGAATAGCCTGGTAGAGCTTTTGAGCAGATTTTTCCTTGATACCATCTAGCAAGAGCAAATCTTCCACAGTCAAACGATAAATATCTGCAACATCCTTAACCAAATTGGCGGCAAATAATTTCTCCACGATTGATGGGCCAAGGCCAGAGATATTCATAGCATCACGGGATGCGAAGTGCGTCAAGCCTTCCTTGATTTGAGCAGTACATCGCGGATTGATACAACGAAGGGCAATCTCATCTTCAAAATGCAAAGCTTACTGTCACAACTTGGACAGTTTGTTGGAATATCTAGTCTTTCCTCTGACACTCGCTTGGATTCTACCACTCGTAGAACAGCTGGAATGATATCCCCTGCCTTATAGACAATGACTGTGTCATCCTTACGGATATCCTTTTCAGCGATATAGTCAACATTATGAAGAGTTGCACGACTTACAGTTGTACCTGCAAGTTGCACTGGAGTAAGATTAGCAGTCGGAGTCACAACTCCTGTACGTCCTACTGTCCAGTCAACAGAAAGAAGTTTCGCTTCTTTTTCTTCTGCTGGGAATTTATAAGCGACTGCCCACTTAGGTGCTTTGACTGTAAATCCTAGTTGCTCCTGACCAGCTAGATCATTGACCTTAATCACAACTCCATCGATATCATAAGGCAACTGATCTCTTTCTCGACCAATTTCTTGAATAAACGCCCAAACCTCATCCATACTATGAGCTAATAGACGTCTTTGATTAACCACAAAGCCTAACTGCTCTAAATGATTCAAAACCTTCTCTTGACTATCTCTGGTGGAAGGACTAGCTTCTTGGTAAAGGAAAGTCGCCAAATTTCGTTTTGAGACTACTGACGTATCTAACTGACGAAGTGTTCCTGCAGCAGCATTTCGCGGATTGGCAAATTCTGGCTCACCATTTTCTTGACGAGATTGATTGACCTGGTCAAAAGAAGCTCTCGGCATATAACATTCACCACGAACAGTAATATCTAATTTCTGGTAATGATAAAGGAATGTCTTTCACTCGTTTAAGATTTTCAGTGATGTTTTCACCGATGGAGCCATCACCTCGAGTTGCCCCAGCAACAAAAATTCCCTGCTCATAAGTCAAGGAAATCGATAAACCATCAATCTTTAACTCACAAATATAAGTGACATCATCCAATTCTTTACGAACACGCGCATCAAAGGCGTCGAGTTCTTCACGTGAAAAAGCATCCTGCAAACTATAGAGAGGATACTGATGACTATATTTCTCAAACCCATCAAGAATCTTTCCACCAACACGATGTGTCGGACTTTCTGGTAAAACTTGGTCAGGATGAGCTTTTTCTAACTCTACCAATTCACGATAAAGACGGTCATACTCACTATCAGATACAGATGGATTATCACTTGTATAATACTCTGTCGCATAGCGATTAAGCAGTTCAACGAGCTCTTTCATTCTTTCATTCATAGAACCATTTTACCATAAAAAGGACTCTATAAACAATACTCAAGCTCTAAAAAAGAAAATGAGAAGGATATTTCTATCGCTTCTCACTTTTAGTTATTTTTTACGATTCAAAATAGCGTTCAAGACGATGGCTACTGTACTTGCAATGACAATACCATTTGAGAAGAACATTTGTAATTCAGTCGGTAAAGTATTGAAGAGATTACTTCCATTCAATCCAACCCCAGCAGAGATAGAAACTGCTGCAATGAGGAAGTTGTGTTCATTGTGTTCGAAGTCTACACGCGCCAAGATTTGCATCCCTTGGAGAGACACGAAACCGAACATGACGAGCATAGCTCCACCTAGAACAGGACTAGGAATAATCTGAGCCAAGGCACCAAACTTAGGCAAGAGACCGAGCAAGATAAGGAAACCAGCTGCGTAATAGATTGGCAAACGAGTACGAATACCTGAAAGTTTCACCAAGCCTACGTTTTGTGAAAATCCTGTATAAGGGAAGGTATTGAAAAGTCCACCAAGTAAGACAGCAAGACCTTCAGCGCGATAACCATTGCGGAGACGAGTGCTATCGATTGGATCTTTAGTAATATCAGAAAGGGCAAGATAAACACCAGTTGATTCTACCATAGATACAGTAGCGATGATACACATCATTACAATAGAAGAAATCTCAAATTGTGGAGCACCGAAGTAAAATGGAGTTGGGATATGAACGAGTGGAGCTTCTGCTACTGGAGAGAAGTCAACCAAGCCCATAGTAGCAGCAATAATGGTACCTGCAATCAAACCAATCAAAATCGAAATAGATTTGATAAATCCTTTTGTAAAGATATTAACCAAAAGAATAATGAGAACTGTAATCATTGCCAAGGCTAAACTTTGACCAGTTGGTTTTTCTACGTTATTTCCCATATTTCCAATAGCAACTGGAATCAAGGTCAATCCGATAGTTGTGATAACAGAACCAGTTACGATAGCAGGGAAAAGATTGGCAACCTTAGAAAAGATACCTGAAATCAGGATGACATAAATCCCTGATGCAATCAAGGCTCCAAACATAGCACCACTACCATGACTCTGACCAATCATGATAAGAGGAGCAACAGACTGGAAGGCTACCCCAAGAACAATAGGCAAACCGACACCAAAATGTTTATTGAGTTGCAATTGTAAAAGAGTTGCAACCCCACACACATAAAGATATCTGTTGAGATAAGGTAGGTTAACTGTTGAGCTGAATATCCCAGAGCACTTGCAATCATGATTGGTACCAGGATTGAACCTGAGTACATGGCTAGCAAGTGTTGCAAACCAAGAACGGCTGCTTGTGAGTGGTTTTCCTGTTGTTTCATTAGATATCTGCCTCCTTAAAGATAACTTTTCCATTTTCAAAACGCTCTAATCGCGCAAGTGATACTACTTGATGACCTGATTTTTCTAGCAGTTCACGACCATCTTGGAAAGATTTTTCAATCACAATTCCGATGGCTTCAACTGTAGCTCCAGCTTGCTCGATAATCTGAATCAAGCCTTTAGCTGCTTGACCATTAGCCAAGAAATCATCAATAATCAATACTTTATCTTGAGGAGATAAGAACTTACCTGCAATAGATACGGTACTAGTTACTTGTTTAGTGAAAGAATAAACTTCAGCAGTCAAAATTCCTTCATTCATAGTAATATTTTTTGCCTTCTTAGCAAAAATCATAGGTACATCTAACTGTTCAGCCACATAAAGGGCTGGAGCAATTCCTGACGCTTCAATCGTCACAACCTTAGAAATGCCCGCATTTTTAAAATGTTCTGCAAAAGTGCGACCAATCTCGCGCATCAATGAATAATCAACTTGGTGGGTCAAGAAAGAATCCACCTTAAGAATATTCTCACCAAGAACGTTTCCGTCCTTTAAAATTCGTTCTTCTAATAATTTCACAATAACCTCCGAAATAAAAAGAGACTTACCAAGTAAGCCTCTAGGAAATAAAGAAATAGATTTAACACCTATCCTTATATCTCTGCAGCTTACTCATTGTTAGGTATTTACGGTACCTTGTAGAAACGCCACGCCAATTCGTGGCATAAATAAGTAATAGTAATATTAGTGAGCGTCACCATTCCAGATAGAGTTTTTCACAATGACATAGTCAACGTGACGAAGATCAGCAACCTTACGACCTCCAGCATAAGAAATCGAACTTTGCAAATCCTGTTCCATCTCAGTCAAGGTATCTTGCAAATGTCCTTTAGCAGGAAGAAGATTTTCTTACCTTCGACATTCTTATAGGCACCTTTTTGGTATTCTGAAGCTGAACCATAGTATTCTTTGAATTGTTTACCGTCCACTTCAACTGTTTTACCAGGACTTTCGATATGCCCTGCAAACAGTGAACCAATCATGACCATGCTTGCACCAAAGCGGATTGACTTGGCAATATCACCATGTGTACGGATACCACCATCGGCAATAATCGGTTTACGAGCAGCTTTCGCACACCAGCGAAGGGCTGCTAACTGCCAACCACCAGTACCAAAACCAGTTTTAACCTTTGTAATACATACTTTACCTGGACCGATTCCGACCTTAGTAGCATCTGCACCAGCATTTTCAAGTTCACGAACGGCTTCTGGAGTACCAACGTTACCAGCGATGACAAAGGTATCTGGCAATTCTTTCTTGATGTGCTGAATCATTGAAATCACGCTGTCTGCATGACCATGAGCAATATCAATGGTGATGTACTCTGGTGCATCAGCCTTTAATTGACTCACAAAATCATACTCGTAGTCTTTAACACCTACTGAGATTGAAGCAATCAATCCCTGATCGTGCATACGTTTGACAAAAGGAATGCGTCCTTCTTCATCAAAACGATGCATAATATAGAAATATCCACCCTTAGCAAGTTGTTCAGCAACATTTTCATCTAGGATTGTTTGCATATTGGAAGGAACAACTGGTAATTTAAAGGTATGCTTCCCAAGTGTCACGTGTGTGTCAGCTTCTGCACGACTTTTAAGAACACACTTGTTAGGGATTAGCTGAATATCTTCATAGTCAAAGATCGGAAATTCGTTTAACATATCGATGTCTCGTTTCTTTTATAATGACCTACCTATGCTTTCGCATCACTACGCCTTTTCCGACGTTTCCTCTAATGATTATAAACTAAGGTAAAGTTTTTGTCAATTATTTTGAAACCTAAAATTTATAACGTTCGGATTTTTTTGTTTTTTTATTAAAAAAAATAGAGAAGTTATAGTGATCCTAGCCTCATGATTATTTAAAAGTGATTTTTTTCCCCAGCTTCTTCCAGACCTTATACTCAATGAAAATCAAAGAGCATACTAGGAAACTAGCCGCAGGCTGCACTTGACTACAGCAAGGCGAAGCTGACGCAGTTTGAATTTGATTTTCGAAGAGTATTATAGCAATTGAAATAAGATATGAACAAAGAGATTATGGAAGTCAAATTAATTTCTAAAAACGCTTTGGAATCCTTTGCGTACTATTCTAGATTCAATCCATTATAGCTTGTATTCTACCCACTACAGTTGACAAAAAGCCAAAAAAGAGAGGACTTAACCTCTCTTTTTGGGATTACATTTATTTATTTATTTAATAAATGTACTACCGCTTCTAGAACACCTATGACCAGATATTCCAAGACAAATCTTGATTCATTCTAAAAATTAGAAATTTTAAGTTTTATCTTCTTTTTTTACGTTGCGCAACTAAACCAAGTCCAACTAGACCAAGTCCAATCAAACCAATTGTAGCACCAAGTGCAGTCATTGCAATTGTAGATTGTTCACCAGTATTTGGCAACTCACGACCTTTAGGTTTTTCTGGTTTTGGTGGTGTTACCGGTGTTGGTGGTGTTACCGGTGTTGGTGGTGTTACCGGTGTTGGTGGTGTTACTGGTGTTGGCGGTGTTGGTGGTGTTGGCGGTGTTGGCGGTGTTGGCGGTGTTGGCGGAACAACTTTGTTGTTGAACTCTTTGTCCACTGGATCTGTTACTTTGGTAACAAGAGCTTTAGCGCTACCATCACGTTTCACTTCAACAGTTACAACAGCTTTCATAGTGTCATAGATAACTTTAGAATCAGTACCTTGAACTTCTTCAACTGTGTAAGTGTAAGTGCCTTCTTGGCCTTTCTTGTACTCAATTGCTGAGAACTTAACATTACCAGAAGCATCGTTTGTAACTGTTTCAATCACGTTTCCATTTTGATCCTTCAATGTGAAGCTGAACTCACCAGCTTTCAATTCACGGCCTTCAAGTCTCTTAGTAAAGTTGAACTCTACTGAGATTGGAACGTTGACGACACGTTTTTCAGTTGGTTTGTTTGGCTTGTTCACTGACTTGCTAGTCGGATCGTATTGGTGAACAATTTGAGAAGCTGTATTTTCAATATCTACACCTTCTTTAGCAGTTCTCTTGATACGTGCTGGAATATCAAACTTGTAGTAACGTCCAAATGCTAATTTAGCAGTGTCGATTACTTGAGTATTTTCTGCATCTCCAAGAGACTTAGTCAAGTCAGCCTTAGATGTAGCAGTAATGACACCATCCACAATTGAGATATCAAACTTAGCTGTTACATCTTCACCAGTTACTGAATCATAAGCTTTAATATCAGCCACATTAACATCCAAGTTTTCGCTATCATATTTATCTGTAATACCAACAGATTGAATATTGTGAGCTTCGGTGAATTTAGTTGTATCCAACCATACTTGGTAAACAACCTTATCACCTTTATGGAGTGTTTGGGTATTGATATTTTGCTTTTCATTATTACCAACATTGTCCACATATGGATCTTTGTTGGTATCAGCTACTTTATCAGTCAACTCTTTATCATCATCAAGGAGTTTATTTCCAGTGATATCAAATTTCTCTTCATTAAGAATATACTTCTCTGGATTGAACTCAGGAGTTTCTGGTGGAGTCACCTTGTTGTTAAACTCTTTGTCTGCTGGATCAGTTACGTTAGTGATGAGAGCTAGTGTTGATAAAGTTTTCTGCTTCGTTATTGTTCGTTAAGTCGGCATATGGATTCGCATCAGTTTCTGTATATTTGTTTGTTAACTCTTTGTCATCATCTAACAGTTTTTCACCTTGTAGATCAACTTTTTCTTTATTAAGGACAAATTTTTCTGGTTGGAATACAGGTGTTTCTGGAGGAGTTATTTTGTTATTGAATTCTTTATCCGCTGTTCCATCAGTTGTATTACCATTAGCGTCTACCCCACCTGTTGATGATACATTGGTTACAGTTGTAAGAGCATGACCTTTTTTAGAAACTTCAACCGTAATTGTTGCTTTCATGGTATCATAAGTCATCCCAAGCTCTTTTGAAGCTGGAATCACTTCTTCAACAGTATAGGTGTGGGTACCAACTTTAGAGTTATCGAATGCTATTTCTGTAAATGTTACAGTTCCATCTTTTTTGTTGGTAACAGTTTCAACTTCTTGCCCGTTTGCATCTTTAAGAACGAATTTGAATTCTCCGTCTTTAAGTTCACGTCCAGCTAATTTCTTACTGAAGTCAAACTTAGTCTTAACTGGGGCTACAACGTAGTTGTTGAAGATCTTGTCATCTGCATTTGAAGCATTTCCACCAGTACCACTGTATTTAACGGAAGCTTGCAAATCACCTACAGCATTTTTTTCTGTTACAGTAACTGTCATGGTAACAGTCATGCCATCATAATCAACGTTGGTATCTGAACCTTTGACCTCAGTGATTGTGTAAGTGTATACTCCAGCTTTATTAAAGGTAAGCTTACTGAATGTAGCTTTTCCGTTCTTATTAGTAACTGTTTCTTCATGTTTATCAGGAGTAGTCTTATTTTCTGTTAGTTTGAAGGTGAACTCACCGTCTGTTAAAACACGTCCATCCAGTTGCTTTTCAACTTCTGGAGTGACTGTTACAGGTTCTGGTTTAACATAGTAATAAACAGTTTGTTTACTTGGCTTCAAAGTGTTTTCTAGACGGAAAAGGTTACCTGAACTTACTGGAACACCGTTAATTTCAAAGGCATTAATTTTTGACCCTTTAGAGAAAAACTCCCCTGCCGCATTAACACCATCATTCGGTTGAATTGTAAATGGAACATCACCTTTATTCCATCCTGCATCATCAATTTTTGGATGTGTACCTAAATCTTCTGGGTGATCTTTAAAGTTATTGCTTCCAGGTTTAATAACAGTTTCATAAACCTTGACATAACCATCGGTATTAAGGTCTTTCGTAATCTTATTAAGGCTATCAGACTTAATCGCCCACATTTCAATACGGACTGTACCATCTTCTTTAACAACTTCTTTGATACGTTTAACCCCACCTTGAGCATTGGCTACGTCAAACCAACGTTGACCAACAGTATAAGGTTTCTTAAGAACATCTAGAAGTGAGTTAGGGTCAGCTGTTTGATAAAGTTTATAACCATCGAAAGCACGAAGTGCAGAAGCATGGATATTTTGACCCTCCATCGCCGTAATGGTAAAGCTACCTAGGCTTTCTTCATGACCTGTTTCCTTATAAGATTGTGTATTGACTTCAGGAGTACCAGATCCATTAACAAGCTTGAAATCACCAGCTGTTGATGAGTTCATGATATACTCACCACTACTATTTTTAGCAAATTCACCAACTAAGCGATTAGCATTGTATGTTGATGAATTTTTATCAACAATCTTATAATAAGTTGTTTTGGTAGTTTGACGAGGAATGTAATATTGCGGGTCAGTAATAGTAGTTCCTTCGTTTGCTGGCTCATAGGAATCATAGATTTGAAGAGCTGAACGTGATATATTAAAGTCGTTAACTGAACCTTGGTATTTCCAAGTCGCACGAAGTGCAGAACGATTTGTTTTATCAGCATCTTGAATATTTTCAAAACGGAACTCAATATACGCACGTGAATTTCCAGAAATAGGCGCTAAGACTGATTGACCCAAGGTAACAGTTCCAGCACTGCTAATATTTTTCGTTTCGACAACAGAATTGTTTCTACCATCTACTAATTCAAGTGTAACATTAGTTGAGTTGTCATATGGTTTAGACAAACGGTAATAGTATTTAGTGTTGTACGTCTCATTGAATTTATGCAAGTCAGTGATAGCAAAAGTATACTGTGATGCATTCGGATTAAGTTGGAAATTAACACCAGGAGTTACAGCATTACCAGGATCCTTAGGTGTTGGAATGGTTAACGGACGGTTAGTCACATATGACCCATTCGGATTACTCATAGATGGTGTTGCTTCTGATGCACCTACTGTATAAGAAGTAGAAACTGGATTTGTTGCATCACGACGATTACGACGACGACCACCATTTGTAGCCAAGGCACCTGCATTTACAGTGTTTTCAGCTGCCAAAGCTAGTGTTTCAGTATCAACTAGTGGTTTTTCTTCAACCTTATTTATTCCTGCATTTGCATCAAGGCTAGTTGCCTCAGCAACTGCTGAAACTTCTGTATGTTGTTCAGACTTTTGATCGTTTGAGTCTGTTGGTACAGACTCTTCAGTTGCTGAAGTAGCTCCTGCTGGTTTTAAAGGCTCAGCCTTCACTTCAGAAAGTCCTACCTTTGGTTGTTCACTTTTGCTTTCTGTAATTGCTGGCGCAGATACTTCAGCTTTGACCTCAGTTGACTCTGTTTTTGCCTTCTCAGCCTTCACTTCTGTCGACTCTGCTTTTTTCTCTTCAGACTTAACTTCCGTCGACTCTGTTTTTGCCTCTTCAGCCTTCACTTCTGTTGAGTCTGTTTTTGCTTCTTCAGACTTAACTTCCGTTGTCTCTGTTTTTGCTTCTTCAGGCTTAACCTCAGGTGTTGAAGTTTCTACCTTTTCTTCAGAAGCTTCAGAAACAGCCGAATTTGCTACATCCGTGGATGGCTCTGTCAACTTTTCCTTATCGACTAGTTCAGCCTTCTCAGCAGAAGGTGCTTTTTGTGCTACAATCTCAGCAGCATTTACAGCACTACCGTTAGCTAGCATAAAGCTAAGGGTCGTTCCTAAGAAAAACTGATGCGACACCAACTTTGTATTTTCTTAAAGAAAATCGTTGTTGCTCTCTTCTTATCATGTGATAAGTTCTCCTTTTTTTACATTTTGACTAATAACATGTAAGATTATTGATTTTTTCCTTAAAAGAAAATGTTTCCTGCACATTACTAGTAACGCTAACAGTATAACATAGTGTAAGATTTATAGCAATAAAAAAAGATGCTCCAAGCCTCAGCTTTATATTGTATAATATGCATTTATAAAGAATATTTAGTATCAAGGCATTTGAATTTTTATATATTTAAATATTTGTTTTTATTTTCTAATTAGTGCTCTATACAACAAAAAAACACTTTGTTTTTTTAGAGCAAATTTATGATAAAAAAACAAAAAAATTCAACTTATAGATTACAGTGAATGTTTATCACTTTTTAACATCTACAAGAAGAATTTTTTTATAATATTTATGACTCTTAAAAATTATCTCACATTAGTGAATCAATCTTGAAAAATATTTTTTTAGAGTACTTGATAAAGCCTGGTAACCAGAGACGCTGAGGTGAAGACCATCTGTTGTGAAGTCTGACTTGAGTTGCCCTTTCTGATCTAGTAAGTTCTCAAAAACATGCACAAATTCAACCTGCATATAGGCAGAGGCAAGGTCTTGATAGGCTTGGTTCCAGGCCTTGATTTTCTCATTGGTACGAATATAAACAGTCTGTTTAAAATTCTCCTCCTCATTGACCGGCAAGATCGAAACTAACTTTATCTGTGACAGTGGATAGTCGCGAGAAATGGTTTGAATCACGCTTTCGAGATTATTTAGCGCTTCAGTCATTAGAACATCTTTTCCAATGTCATTTGTCCCAATCAAAAGTACAATTTGATCCACCGCATCGCCATAGAGATGAGCATCAAGATTTTCTCGTAAAAGTCCCGTCTGGTAGCCTCGAATCCCTCGATTCACAATGGTTTTTGACGTTCCCAATAATTCTTGCAAGGGATAATATTCAATAATGGAATCCCCGATAAAAATGATATCTGGTTCAATTACCGAGATTTGATTAAGTTCACGATACTTGGTTTGAATTTTCTCTTGTTCTTTTAAGAGCCAATTTTCTAATAGTTGTACTGCCAAGTTATTCTCCTTCTTCTAGCCAGTTTTCTAAAACTTGGTAAACCCCTGCCTGACTGTTAGCTGGCGCTATTTTGGTGGCTACTTCTTTGACAGTCTCCTCTGCATTTTCCATGGCGTAAGAAATTCCTGCCAGTTCCAACATTTCAATGTCATTTTCACTATCTCCAAAAGCCATGATTTGTTCAGATTTCAAGTCCCAACGTTTGAGCAATTCTTCTAAGCCCCATGCCTTATGAATCCCATCTTGTAAGATATCGATACAGCCATAGCCACTAGAAACAGCTCGAACATGACCATCAAATAATTCATTGATTTCTTGCAAAACGGATTCTGATCGTTCTTCTCCAACAACCATACTCATCTTGAGGACACCTCCAAAGAGACTGGAATCAAATTCATCAACAAAATGCATTCGTTGATAGAGCTTTCAATCATATCTGGAGTCATAAATTTATCTAGTTCTGTAAAGACAGTGCCTTTTTTAACAAAACCACCATTCATAGCAGTTACGACAAACTGATCCTGACACTCTCTGCCTTTAAAATGAGCTAAAGCTCTATCAACCATAGTATCATCCCAAGTCTGAGCTTGAATCAACTGATCATTTTCAAATATACGAGCACCATTAGCAACCACAAGAACTACTCTCTCTGCTAAATGCTCCAATAATTGTCGCATGCGATGAACTTCATTTCCAGTTGCAATGACAAAACGAACGCCACGTTGATCTAGCTGATCTAAAATTTTCTCTAGTCGAGGTAGGTCCAGTTGTCCTTGAGGATCCAACAAAGTACCATCCATATCCGTTGCTATTATCTTTATTTCCATTGTGTCTCCTTGAGGTTCAAATCACTACCACTTCAAACCTACATGCTCGTTCATTTCTTGATAGGCTGTATCAATCCTTTGCTTGGTGGCCTCGTCTAACTGACTACGGTATTTCCCACCCTCAATAAAATCTTCCAAGATATAGGTTTGGTAAAGATACAGTGGATAGCCTTCTGGAGAATAGCCTCCCTTTGGAGTACGACTCACCCAACTTGGATGAGCTTGGGCCGTCTCAATAGTCGTTTTACCGGATTTCTTCTTAATGGTCACATCCATGAGGACTCCACGTTCCGTCCACTTGGCATTTTCAACATCCTGCATGGTTTCAATCCGTTGATTTGAGATAAAATTCCCCATAGAGTAGATGATAAGCTTTTTATCACCATCTTTTTCAACCGTTTCAGCTGGTTCAACAACGTGAGGGTGACCACCAAAGATAATATCTGCTCCCCAATCAATCATTTTATGGTAAAGTTTCTTTTGCTCCTCAGTCGGCTCAATTTGATACTCAACTCCCATCTGAGGCATGATAATTGTAATATCCGCCTCCTTCTCTGCTCGTTCAATTTCAGCCTTCATTTTATCTTCGTCTAAGTCTGAAAGATAACGATTATAATCCTCTTGAGAAATGCTTTGTTCAATACCATTAAAACCATAGGAATAAGCTAAAATAGCAACTTTAATACCATTAACTTCCTTGATCAGTAAAGGTGCCTTGTCTCGTGATTCATGAGTATAAACCCCGACTGGTGTCATTCCTGCCTTTTCAATAGCATCTGCAGTTGAAACCACTCCCTTAATCTGAGAATCCAAGATATGATTGTGAGCCAAGTCTAGCACTTGATAGCCCGCATCTTTTATAGCGTCCATGACTTCACCAGGTGCATTAAACAAAGGGTAACCTGCGAGATAATGGTCTTTATTTACAGTTCCTTCAAAATCACCAAGAACTAAGTCTGCTTGCTTCAGCCAGGGTTTTACATACTCAAAATTATCATGAAAATCATAGGTGCCATCTGATTTTTTGGCTGAAATGTAGATAATGTCATGATAGAGCAAATCACCATTTGCCATGATACGCGCACTTGTTTCCTGTTCCGACTCTGCATTCTTCTCCTGAGAATTTGACTTTTTCTGCAGGGCACTTGGATCACTACTGCTTAAAGAAATCCCTCGAGCACCTTCCACTAATAAAGTCAGCATCATCGAGGCAGCTACCGAAGCTAACAGGACCACAATAAAAAGTGCGATTGTTCCACTGTTTATAGCTCCTGAAAAAAATCGAACAGTATTTCTAATAGCTTGTAAAACAGGACCATTTTTTTCTTTTTTTCTACTACGTTGTTCCATCATTTTTTTCTCCCATGATTTTTAAAGTTATTTTTTTCTTACTCTATTATACCACAGACAAATAGGTATTTCCTTTTTATTCTATAATTTTTTAACAGCTTCTGTGACTTTCTTTCTCACCTGTTTTGTGTTATCATGTAATTGTAATAGAAGGAAAGGAAAGAATATGTCTGCTATAGAACGAATTACCAAAGCTGCTCATTTAATCGATATGAAAGATATTATCCGCGAAGGGAACCCTACTCTTCGTGCCGTTGCCGAGGAGGTCTCTTTCCCCTTGAGCGACCAAGATATCATTCTTGGAGAAAAAATGATGCAATTTTTGAAACACTCGCAAGATCCTGTTATGGCTGAAAAATTAGGTCTACGTGGAGGTGTTGGGCTTGCTGCACCACAACTGGATATCTCAAAACGCATCATCGCCGTACTGGTACCAAATATCACTGAGGAAGGTGAAACTCCTCAAGAAGCCTATGACTTACAAGCTGTTATGTACAATCCTAAAATCGTCTCACATTCAGTCCAAGATGCTGCTCTAGGTGAAGGAGAAGGTTGCTTGTCTGTTGACCGTGCTGTTCCAGGTTATGTTATCCGCCATGCTCGAGTAACTGTTGACTATTTTGATAAAGATGGAGAAAAGCACCGCATTAAACTTAAGGGCTATAACTCTATTGTAGTTCAACACGAAATTGACCACTTAAATGGCATTATGTTCTACGATCGTATCAATGAAAAAGACCCATTTGAAGTTAAAGATGGTTTGCTCATTCTTGAATAAAGAAAATCCCGTTGCAAGGCGGGATTTTGTGTTATAATGAAGATATGAAAACAAACGATATTGTCTATGGCGTTCATGCCGTCACAGAAGCTCTTTTAGCAAATACTGGAAACAAACTCTACCTTCAGGAAGATTTACGAGGAAAGAATGTGGAAAAAGTTAAGGAATTGGCTACTGAAAAGAAAGTATCCATTTCTTGGACTTCTAAAAAATCACTTTCTGAGATGACTGAAGGAGCTGTTCACCAAGGTTTTGTCTTGCGCGTTTCTGAATTTGCCTACACTGAACTTGAGCAAATTCTTGCTAAGACACGCCAGGAAGAAAACCCACTACTACTAATCCTTGATGGTTTAACGGACCCACATAATCTCGGTTCTATCTTGAGAACAGCGGATGCAACTAATGTTTCAGGTGTCATCATTCCCAAACATCGAGCTGTCGGTGTTACTCCTGTCGTAGCAAAAACAGCAACAGGTGCGATTGAACACGTTCCTATCGCCCGAGTCACTAATCTCAGTCAAACCTTGGACAAACTCAAAGACGAAGGATTCTGGACTTTTGGAACTGATATGAATGGAACTCCTTGCCACAAATGGAATACCAAAGGAAAGATTGCTCTCATCATAGGAAATGAAGGCAAAGGTATTTCAAGCAACATCAAGAAACAAGTAGACGAGATGATCACCATTCCTATGAATGGTCACGTACAGAGCCTCAATGCCAGTGTTGCTGCTGCCATTCTCATGTACGAAGTCTTCAGAAATCGACTCTAATAAAAAGTGAGGTTGGGACAAAAGATCCCGACCTCACTTTTTATTAGCAATCAAACTTTGACGCGATAGCTGATTGAACTTTTTTGTTCGTCTTTAGACTCCAAAAAGTTCTAATCATCCTCGCGGGGCTGGGACGACGAAATCGGATTCTACCGAATTACCGATTTCTTATACGAAAACTCAAAAGAGCGCAAAAAGACTCCCCTTGTGATATAATGAAGGTGAAAAAATTGTATTAGGCTACTGGCTCGTCTCTAGTAGCCTTTTTTGTAGCACAAACTCCTGATAAGTGAGATTTTCTTTCAAAAGGATATAAGCTATTTTAAGAAGTTGATGTGCGAGTGCAATAGTTGCTTTTTGCGGTCCTCTCCTACTTTGAATTTGGTAATAACGCTCTGCTAGTGGACTTCCTTTTTGTCTTTTTGCCGCAAAAAAACTGCTTGACAGAGACACCTTTTTTAAATAGGAATTGCCATGTCTGATTTTTTTGTGCTCCTCTTTTTACCGGCACTTTCATTATTTCCAGGACACAAACCAGCCCAGGAAGCGAGATGTCCAGCTGTTGGAAACTGGCTCATGTCTACCCCAATTTCCGCTATGATCACAGAGGCTGTAATAAGATCCATACCAGGAATAGAATCTAGGATTTCCACTGGTCTCTCATAGAGATTTAGATAGCCGTTTATACGCTCTTCCAAACAATCGATTTGTTTTTTTGATAAAAAAATCGTAAATCTCTAAGGACTGACCTAACATAAAACGATGATGAGCCGAAAAAGTACCCATCAAGTGCCTCAAGGAGTTGGGGAACTTTTCTTTTTCAAACTGGTATAAACAGATTGATGGATCATTCTTGGGGTAAGGGGCGTCTCATCAATAAGCAGCTGCAGTAAGTTTCGACCAGAAGCACCCATGATATCTTCTATGTAGGTTGTCAGCTTAATACCTCCTGATTGGAGGATTTTATGGATCCGATTGGTCTCACGATTACGGCTCTCTACATAGTGTTTCCGTTGTCGTGTTAGCTCTCTCAATTCTTGAATGGTTTCATCAGGAACGAAACTGCGAGGGAGCATACTGATTCGTGTTAATTGGGCAATCCAGTGAGCATCTTTCTTATCTGTTTTTTTGACCTGGAATAGCTTTCATATGAGCAGGCTGTGCTAGGATGAGTTCAAAGTCATCACAGAGTTCATGCCAGACAGGTCTCCAGTAAACTCCTGTGCTTTCCATGCCGACGGCTTCTACATGAAATTGAGTGAGAAAAATCATGACAGGCTTTTTAATCCTTTTTGTCGTTGTATCAAACTGAGCCATTTCACGCTTTGGACGAGTAGAAGTGAGCGGCCCATGTAGAATACAAACCACAACAGTAGCTTGATGGACATCAATACCTGCACAAGATTGATAGAGAACATCCATTGTGATTCCCTCCATTTATAAAGTCAGAGAGCTTGTCTACCGATAACGTTGTCGTATTTTTATACTCATGCTCAAGGCGATATTTTGGGGTACTCGTCGGTAGAGTGGATTAGTTTGTCCCGCGAAAGTGATATTCAAGAAATTATCAACCACAAAGCCCTCACTTAGATTATACTTCTAAATGAGGGCTCTTGTCTTTATTTTCGTGTTTCTGTGGGTGACGGCTATGTCGTCATGGCTGTCTGTCCCACCGCCTTTTTAACTATGTTCAGTAATATATTTATAGGCCTCTTGACCTGCAATAGCACCATCTCCAACAGCTGTTGTAACTTGTCGAAGGTCTTTTTGACGAACATCCCCAACTGCAAAGACCCCTGCAACACTTGTCTTCATGTGGTCATCTGTCACAATCCAACCCGCTTGGTCTTGAATGTGCAAATCTTTTGTAAAATCGCTAACAGGGTCTAAACCAACGTAGATGAAGACACCACCAAAGGCATGTTCAGTCACTTGTCCTGTTTTAACATTTTCAATGGCAACCGACTCAACACGGTTTTCACCCTTGATTTCTTTGACAACCGAATCCCAAATGAAGTTGATTTTTTCATTGGCAAAAGCTCTATCTTGCAAGACTTTTTGAGCACGAAGTTCATCGCGACGGTGAACGATGGTTACAGACTTAGCAAATCGTGTTAAGAAGATTGCTTCTTCAACTGCTGAGTCACCTCCACCTACAACCAACAAATCTTGGTCACGGAAAAAGGCTCCATCACAAACGGCACAATAAGAAACACCACGGCTATTTAGTTCTTCTTCGCCTGGAACATCCAATAGACGGTGCTTGGAACCAGTCGCTACGATAACTGTGCGCGTTTCATAAACTTGGTCGTCTGTTACGACTTTTTTGAATTCGCCATGATCCTCAACATTTTCAACAAAGCCATAGAGATGCTCAACACCTAGATTTTCAAGAGGTTCAAACATCTTTTCTGCTAATTCTGGACCACTGATATTGGCATAACCTGGATAGTTTTCAATGTCAGAAGTATTATTCATCTGACCTCCTGGAAGGCCCCCTTCAATCAAAGCCACTTTCAGATTACTGCGTGCTGCATACAAGGCTGCAGTCATCCCAGCAGGGCCTGCACCGATAATAATCGTATCGTACATTCTCTTTCCTTCTTTCTTGTTGTAACTATTTTTATTCTAACGGATTAAATCCCATTTTACAACTATTAAGCCTTGAGAACCAACAAGATGCTCATGGTTGCAAATGACAATACTGGAATTGTTAAAACTCCAATCATAATCATATCGTAGAGATGGGCTTGACGTGCTTAGCAGTTTTGTCAACCCCCGACAGAGCTCTAAGTCCAATCCAGAGTCCCAAAATAATCAAGACCAGTAAAATTGTCAACACTAAACTCTCTAAATACAAAGCAAATAGCTGAACTAGCATGCTCTCTCTCGTTTCTATTAATTTTAAAGAGCAAACCCAGTTAGCCTAGCCAACTGAGTCTTTCTTATCTTCTATTATATCAAATATAGGTCCGTTTGTAACTAGCAAAGAATTCTTTTGTTCGTTCTTCTTTAGGATGATTGATAATCTCATCTGGTGTTCCAGACTCAATAATCTTTCCTTTATCCAAGAACAAAACCTTATCAGCTACTTGAGAAACAAAGGACATATCGTGACTGACTAAAATCATGGTTTGACCTGATTTAGCAGCATTAGCAATAGATCGTTCTACCTCACCAACCAATTCTGGGTCAAGGGCTGAAGTAGGTTCATCCAAGAGCAAGATTGCTGGCTTCATGGCCAAAGCACGCGCCAAAGCTACCCGTTGTTTTTGTCCACCTGATAAGTGGCGAGGATAGTGCTGTTGACGATCTGAAAGACCAACCTTAGCCAGCTCTTCTTTGGCAATCTTAGTTGCTTCTTCGTCGGAAAGTTTTTTAACAACTACCAAACCTTCCTTGACATTGTCTAGGGCTGTTCTACGTTCAAATAAGTTGAACTGTTGGAACACCATGGACAACTTACGACGAAGAGTCAAGATTTCATCTTGAGTAATTTGAGAAAAGTCAACTTTGAAATCATCAATCTGAATACTTCCACTATCAGGAGTTTCCAGGTAATTTAGGCTACGAAGAAAGGTTGATTTTCCGGCTCCAGATGAACCAATCAAAGCCACTACTTCACCTTTTTGAATATCTAAATTCAGATGATCCAAGACGGTTTGACCTGAAAAGGATTTGCTTAAATTTGAAATCTTAATCATTAGCGAAGGTCTCCTTTCACATCTGTTTTTACATTATCTGGTGCTTCGATGACCATTTTTCTCTCAATAAAGCGACCAAGATTTTCAATAGCGATATTTACCACCCAGTATACAAGAGCAACTGAGATGAAACGTTCGAAGTAACGGTAGTCTGCACCACCCAAAATCTGAGCTTGGGCAAAGACTTCTACAACACCAGCACTAAAGGCTAGGGAAGTACCCTTAGTCAAACCGATTAGGGAGTTAATCAATGTTGGAGTTGCTACTACCGCTGCATTTGGAATAATCACACGACGATAGACTTGAGCACGTGTCATCCCAAGACTACGAGCGGCTTCAATCTCTCCAGGATTAACAGAAAGAATAGCGGCACGGATAGTTTCACTAGCGTAAGCTGCTTCGTTAAAAGCAAAAGCTACAATGGCAAAAGCTGCTGCCGGAATAGCATTGATATTAAAAGCAGTTCCCCATTGTTGATTCAACGCTTTTAATGCCAGAGGAATTCCATAGTAAGTCAACATCAGCTGCACTAGGATTGGTGTCCCTTTTAAGAAACTAACAAAGAATGCTTGTAATGGATAAAGAATTCTAACGCGATTAATTTTTACAATAGCAAAAACCAAGGCCAAAATTATACCAAAGAAAGCACCAAATACTGTCAACATCAATGTTGTAGGTAATTGTTGTACAATTCTTGGAATCCCATCAAAGACAGAACGAAAACTAAACAGTTTGCCGTCTGGAATATACTGCATCAAGTTTTGATACCAATCTGATGCTAAAATTGTTGTAACATTCATAGAAACATCCTCTCCTGATAATGAATCATTCTATCATACTTCTGCCTAGATTTAAAATATTTGCTACGAGCAGAAGAGACTTTGTCTACCTACTAGTTTATCATACTTTAAAAGCGTGAGGTTATATATTTTACCTATCAAGGAGATAGAAAAAAACTATTTCAAATCCAAGTTATCGTAGGTTTTACGATAGCCGATTTGTTTAACAACACCATTCTCCACTAATATTGGACGTTTTAATAACATACCATCACTGGCCAAGAGTTTGGCTGCTTCTTTATTGGATAAAGTCCCAACCTTATCTTTTAAGCCCAGTTCACGGTATTTAATCCCACTGGTATTGAAAAATTGCTTCAACTCAAATCCTGAAGTTTCGATCCAGTTTAAAATGACCTTTTCACTCGGAGTTTCTTCAACAATATGAACATCTTTATATTCTAGTCCAAGTTGATCTAACTCTTTTTTGGCTTTTTTACAAGTTGTACATTTTGGGTATTCAATAAATTCTAACATTTTTTCTCTTTCTATTTTCTATTTTTTATTTTCTTGATAACTTGCACCTTCATGATTCAAGAGCCAAGCCTTCTTGTCAATTCCTGAAGCATAGCCTGTTAGACGATTACCAGCACCGAGTACGCGATGACAAGGGACCAGGATTGACCAAGGATTACGTCCTACTGCTCCTCCGATTGCCTGAGCCGAAGCAATCTGCAAATCCTTAGCCATCTGTCCATAAGTAACTGTCTGACCAAAAGGAATTTCCCGCAAGTAGTCCCAGACTCTTTTTTCGAAATCACTACCGACAGGAGCTAAAGGTAACTGAGACAAATCTTGATTTTGTCCTTTAAAAAAAAGGCATCTAAACAGCTAGCAATTTGATTTAAAATGGGATGACTGTTTACAACTACTATATCATTTGTCAACAAGCCTCTCTCAAAAATGTTTCTGACCTTGAAACCAAATGCCCTAGCAAGTAGTGGTCATCAGCAACAAGCGAGAGCTCTCCTATGGGAGAGACATACAGCATCTTTGCATACTGCTTAGGCATTTGATTTTTAATTTTTTGATAGGCCAAGCGTTCCCCATCTACTGGAACTTTACCGACCTGTTTAAAGCCAAGTTTTTTTCACAAAAATATGCTGCATGGCTTTGTTTTTTTAGCGTGCGTATCTGAACGAAAAATCTAGGTAATCAAAGCCTTCAATCAAGCCTTCTAAGAAGGTCTGAGCAACACCTTGGCCTTGGACATCTCTAGAAACCGCAATCCGGTGAAATACAAGGTATTCTGGTTCTCTTCCTTCCCAACTTCCATCATAAATGGCTTCATAAGCTTTTTCTGGACTTTTAGTTACTGCTGCATAAGCTAAGAGCTCTCCTTCTTCCAGGGCTACATAAGCCTGACCTGAGATAATATCTTCGATAATCGTATCAGTATTTGGATAACCATTTTGCCACTGAGTGCTACCAGCTTCCGCCAAGCTTTTTTTAGCTTCCTCGATCACCTGCATAATTGCATCTACTTCATTTGGAAAGGCTAAACGAATTTCCATCTTATCTCCTCTTTTCTGACTAGTTTCTCTCATCATAGCATAATTTAAGGCTTTCTACAAGCAGTTAAAACTTGACTTTTGATTTCTATTATTTTATAATCTAGTTATTAGAACTAGATAAACAGGAGTTGAAAATGAAATCTACTTTTTCCTACCCAGAATGGGACGAAATTCCAAACATTGATCTCTATTTGGACCAGGTCCTACTTTATGTGAATAAAGTTTGTTCCCCTATTTCTCTTGCTAAAGAGAAAGGTTTAACTGCATCAATGGTGAACAACTATGTCAAACACGGCTATATCAGTAAACCTGAAAAGAAAAAATACCAACGCAAACAAATCGCCCGATTGATTGCTATCACAACGCTCAAGTCTGTTTTTTCAATCCAGGAAATTGCTCAAACCCTTAATAGCCTTCACACAGAGACTAACTCAGAAAAACTTTATAATGCTTTTGTGGACTACATGAATGAGGACCTAGACCCAGCCAATCCTATTATTCAAGCAAGTTGTCAAACGGTTAAACTCTATCATCAGACACTTGCTCTTGTCTATACAGAAAATGAAGAGGAGGAAACAAATGAATACTAGTTTTAAACTTAGTAAGCGCCTTAGTTTTGGAGAAGAGATAGCAAACAGTGTCACCCATGCTGTAGGGGCACTTATCATGCTGATTTTGCTCCCTATCTCATCGACTTATAGTTATGAAGCTCATGGATTTTTATCATCGATTGGGGTGTCGATTTTCGTTATTAGCCTCTTTCTCATGTTCCTTTCATCAACCATCTATCATTCTATGGCTTATGGTTCCACTCATAAGTATGTCTTGCGCATTATCGACCATTCCATGATTTATGTTGCGATTGCAGGTTCTTATACTCTGTCGTTTTGACCTTGATGAATAACTGGTTTGGTTACCTGATTATTGCTATCCAGTGGGGAACAACTATTTTTGGTATTCTTTATAAAATCTTTGCCAAAAAAGTCAATGAAAAGTTTAGTCTAATTCTCTACTTAATCATGGGTTGGTTAGTTGTGGCTATCCTACCAGCAATCATCAGTCAAACAAATCCAATCTTTTGGACTCTTATGGTATCAGGTGGGCTTTGCTATACAGTTGGTGCTGGATTTTACGCTAAGAAGAAACCATACTTCCACATGATCTGGCATCTCTTCATCCTAGTAGCTTCAGCTCTCCAATACATCGCCATTGTTTATTACATGTAAAAATAGGCCGGGAAAATCCCGACCTATTTTTATTTGCACATGTCGATAAAGTATTGATGCAAGCGAAGATCATTTGTCAATTCCGGATGAAAGGAAGTCACTAGCATATTTTTTTCTTGAGCAGCAACGATTTGATTGTTCACTACTGCAAGGACATCAACACCCTTACCAACTTCATTAATAATAGGTCCACGGATAAAGGTCATGGAAATCTTGCCAACACCCTTGCAGTCTGCTTCGGTATAAAAGCTTCCTAGCTGACGTCCATAGGCATTGCGCTCAACTACTATATCCATAGTTGCCAGATGACTTTCTTCTTGAGAAGTAATTTGTCTCGCTAGCAAAATCAAACCGGCACAAGTCCCAAAGACTGGTAAATCATTGAGAATAGCCTCTCTTAGAGGAAGTAGCATCTGCTGGTCACGTAGGAGTTTTCCCATAGCTGTCGACTCACCTCCAGGTAAAATCAATCCTGACAGAGTACTCTGATGCTGCTGAAAATCTTCTAGGTTTCGCAGTTCAATACTTTCTACTCCTAGTTTTGCAAGGACTTTCTCATGCTCTACAAAGGCACCTTGCAAGGCCAATATTCCAATTTTCATCTATTTTCCTCGCTCAGCCATGAGAATTTGGATTTCATTCTCATTGATACCAACCATGGCTTCTCCCAAATCTTCTGAGATTTGAGCTAGAATTTGAGGATTTTGATAGTTTGTGACTGCCTTGACAATGGCTGCTGCACGTTTAACAGGATCACCTGACTTGAAAATACCTGAACCAACAAAGACACCTTCTGCACCTAGCTGCATCATGAGAGCAGCATCTGCTGGTGTTGCAACTCCTCCAGCTGCAAAGTTGACAACTGGTAATTTCCCATGTTCGTGAACATATTGAACTAATTCTACAGGGACTTGGAGTTCTTTTGCTGCGACATAGAGTTCATCTTCACGGAGATTTTGAATGCGACGAATTTCTTGATTCATCATACGCATATGGCGGACTGCCTGAACGATATCTCCTGTTCCAGGTTCCCCTTTTGTTCGAATCATTGAAGCTCCTTCAGCGATACGACGCAAGGCTTCTCCTAGATCTTTTGCACCGCAAACAAAAGGAACTTGGAATTCTTTCTTATCCACATGGAAACGATCGTCAGCTGGAGATAGCACCTCACTCTCATCGATATAGTCAATCTCGATGGCTTCCAAAAATCTGTGCTTCAACAAAATGCCCAATTCGAACCTTGGCCATAACTGGAATACTGACTGCTTCTTGGATTTCCTTGATCATCTTTGGATCGCTCATACGAGAGACACCACCAGCTGCACGAATATCCGCTGGGATTCGCTCCAAGGCTATAACCGCTGCTGCACCTGCAGCCTCTGCAATTCTTGCTTGTTCAGGATTTTGAACATCCATAATGACGCCACCTTTAAGCATCTGTGCCAAATTTTTTTATTTAATTCATAACGATTTTTCAGTCATTTTTTTCTTCCTCAATAGTTGTATTGGTAGCTACAGTTTTTATTGTAAGGTAGAAATGACTCAAGAACAAGATAAAAAAAGTTAAACTGTACGGGTACAATTTTTTCATTAAAAAAATACCCACAGTGGGGTACTCTTATTTCTTAGATTTTTTTAATGTTTTTTTAACAAGATAAAAGAGATATCCTGAAACCATATAGGCAACAAAGATAATGGCTGCCCATCTAAAGACAAATCCCCAACCATATTTATTGGCATTCAAGAAGAAATAAGGGAAGGGACTATCCTTAGCGTTAGGGACATCCATCTTTAGAACAAACCGTTTAAGATTGCAAATCCCATATAGAGCAGAGGTAGAACTGTCCATGCAATAGGATCAAACCACTTATATTGACGACTCTTATCAAAAATAATTGTATCTGCTAAAAACCAGAGAGGTACGATATAATGACAAAGGAAATTTTCCAAACGGTAAAAATCTGTCGTCAAGGGAGCCAACATGAAATGATAGATGACACAGGTAATCATGATACTCATGGTGACACCACCCTTGAGTCGCAAAAGACTTGAACTTTGCCAATGGTCACCCTCACGTCGCATCTTCCATAAAAGATAACCCGTAAAAATCATCACCAAGAAGTTGGAAAGGACTGTATAGTAAAGCAACATCCCTAAACCACCACGTTTGGTAATTTCCAGATAGACGCCTGTAAATGCTGCTAAAAACATGAAAGAGCGACTGAAAAAAATTATTTTATTCCAAGCAGTCATGATTAGATCTTTTTAACAAATTCTGATTTTAATTTCATAGCACCAAATCCATCAATCTTACAATCGATGTTGTGGTCACCCTCAACAATACGGATGTTTTTAACACGTGTCCCTTGCTTAAGGTCTTTTGGAGCACCTTTTACCTTAAGGTCTTTGATCAAGGTTACTGTATCACCGTCAGCCAATTTATTTCCATTGGCGTCGATAGCAACAAGGCCTTCTTCAACCTCAGCTTGCTCAGCAGGATTCCATTCGTAGGCACACTCTGGACAGACTAGCAAGGCTCCGTCTTCATAGACATATTCTGAATTACATTTTGGGCAATTTGGTAGATTATTCATTTTATCTCCTTCTATTTTTCATAATGGTTTGATTGTCAAATTTTCGTTAACAAAGACTATTATACCTTAAAATTAAAAAAATTTGACAAATTGCTAAAAAAACCGACTAACCATTATCGTGGTCAATCGGTTAAAAAAATTTCAATTAAAAATGTTTGACTGCTTCTGATTTAATTTTTTTCGACAACTTCTAAAAATACTTAGCCCTGTTGTGTCCAAATAGATTGCATCATCTGCCTGCTTAAGAGGAGAAGTTTCACGATGACTATCTTTATAATCACGCGCAGCAATCTCTTCTTTCAAAGTTTCCAAATCTGTTTCGATCCCCTTTGAAAGATTTTCCTTATAACGTCGTTCTGCACGTTCATCCACTGAAGCAACAAGAAAAATCTTCAATTCAGCCTTAGGCAAGACCACTGTACCAATATCTCGACCATCCATGACGATTCCGCCTTGTTGGGCAATTTCTTGTTGAAGGGCTACCAATTTTTCACGAATAGCTGGAATGGCTGCAAAAGCAGATACAGCATTGGTTACTTCATTTTCACGGATTGGATTTGTCACATCAACATCTCCAACAAAAACAAGCTGTTCTCCTGTTTCAGCACGACCAAAGCTAATCGGATATTGTTCCAATAATTCAAGAAGTCGAGAAGACTCTTCTGGACTTACTTGGTTGTTCAAAGCGATGTAAGTCGCAGCACGATACATGGCACCTGTATCCAGATAAGTATAGCCAAAGTCCTTAGCAATAATCTTAGCTACTGTACTCTTACCACTTGAAGCTGGTCCATCAATGGCAATCTGAATTGTTTTCATCGTCACTCCTATCTTATCTTAAGGACATCACCAGGATTTGCAAACCAAGTACCAGTAGACATATGACCAGGGTTTAAAGCTTCCAATTGAGCAATGGAGATTCCAGCTCGAGCAGCAATGGCTGCTTCACCCTCTCCTGGCAAGACTGTAATTGTTCCTTCAGCATTTGTATGTTCCTCTGAACTACTTGAAGAAGTAGCTTCTGGTTCAGAACTTGATGCTTCTACTGAACTACTTGATGATGTTGAAGAAACTTCCTCTACCTTAGGCGCAGAAGAATCATGGAAATCTTTCAAGGCTGCCGTACGATTACTTCCACCTGATGACAGGTAGATTAGAATAGCAATCATTCCGACAACGATAACAAAGAAAATACAAGCCAAAATCGTTAAAATACGATTAGCTCCTACTCCTGATTCCTTATTTCCTCTGCTTCTGCGTTCCGAACGACTTTCCTCGATATCGTAAATATCTTCTTGCCATGGTTCCTTTTCCATACCTTACTCCTTGTTTTTTTTCTAATTTCTTATTACAATATAAATATGAAAATCACACTTATACCTGAACGATGCATTGCCTGTGGGCTATGCCAAACCTATTCTGATTTATTTGATTACCATGATAATGGTATTGTGCGTTTCTATGATGATCCTAATGAACTAGAGAGAGACGTCCCAGCTAGTGAAGAGCTACTGGAAGCTGTGAAACAGTGTCCCACTCGCGCGCTCATCAAAGATTAATTTGTCATCAGTGGTGATTCAATTTCCAAATCCCACTTCCTCTAGTTTAGCATATTTCCAGAAAATTATAGTCTTTTGAAGGACTTATTTTTAGTAAATCTTATCATGACTCACTCTGTTCTTTTATCAGATAGAGGGGTCTTTTTTTCGTTTCCATATAAATTTTACTGATATATTTTCCGAGAATCCCAATCGTCAATAATTGGACACCACCAAGAAATAGAATGACAGCCATCAGAGAGGTCCAACCAGAAGTTGGATTGCCCAGTACGAGAGTACGGACAACTACAAACAATGTCATCACTAAAGCCAGAAAACACGACGAAAGACCAGCAACAAAAGCTAATATCAAAGGAAAATCTGAAAAATTCACAATCCCTTCAATAGAGTAGAAAAAGAGTTGTCTAAAACTCCAACTTGTCTTACCTGCCTGCCTTTCAACATTAGGGTATTCTAAATAGTGAGTACGGAAACCAACCCAGGCAAAGAGTCCTTTGGAAAAGCGATTGTATTCTGTCAATTCTAACACTGCATCCACAACTGATCTTCTCATCATCCGAAAATCACGAACACCCGATGGAAGAGCTACTGGGCTAATTTTTTGCATAAAACGATAAAAAAGATCGGCGCAGAAACTACGTAAAAAGGGTTCTCCTTCTCGACTGGTTCTGCGTGTTCCAACGCAGTCCAAATCCGGATTCTGATCTAGTAGTTCTTTCATCTCAAGCAAGAAGCTTGGGGGATCCTGAAGGTCTGCATCCATAACTACCACCAAATCTCCTGTTGCTTGTTGTAAACCTGCATATATGGCTGCTTCCTTCCCAAAATTTCGCGAGAAAGAGATATAATGTACTGTAGGATTTTTCTCTCGATAAACCTTTAGAACGTCCAAAGTCTTATCAGTCGAACCATCATCTACAAAAATGTATTCGATTTCTGTTTCCAAATCTGGGATCAGTGCTTCAAGAGTTTGATAAAAAAGAGGAAGTACTTCCTCTTCGTTTAAACATGGGACTATGATTGAAATCATCATCTTAGTCTTCAAATCCGTTTGGATGTTGACTTTGCCAACGCCAAGCATCTTCACACATCTCTGTAATTCCAAGTTCTGCTTCCCATCCTAGCTCTTCCTTAGCTTTTGCTGGATCGGAGTAGCAAGCTGCAATATCACCTGGGCGACGTTCAACAATACGGTATGGAATAGGACGTCCGACTGCTTTTTCCATATTTTGGATAATTTCAAGAACTGAGTAGCCTTTTCCTGTACCAAGGTTGTAAATGTTTAGTCCTGAACCTTTTTGAAGCTTCTTAAGGGCCGCAACGTGCCCTTTGGCTAAGTCAACGACGTGGATATAGTCACGAACACCTGTTCCATCTTCTGTATCGTAGTCATCTCCAAAGACCTGAACTTGTTCCAACTTACCAACTGCGACTTGTGTCACATATGGAAGAAGGTTATTTGGAATACCGTTTGGATTTTCTCCTAGGTCTCCACTCTTATGTGCCCCGATTGGGTTGAAATAACGAAGTAAAACAACGTTCCACTCTGAATCAGCTTTATAGATATCTGTCAAGATTTCTTCAAGCATCAACTTAGTACGACCATAAGGGTTAGTAGCTGAAAGAGGGAAATCTTCTAGAATTGGGACTGTATGAGGATCTCCATAAACAGTTGCCGATGAGCTGAAGATGATGTTCTTACAGTTAGTCTCTTCCATAACTTTCAAGAGACTGACAGTTCCAGCGATATTGTTATCATAGTAGGCAAGTGGGATACGTGTAGATTCCCCTACAGCCTTCAAACCAGCAAAATGGATAACTCCTGTTGGTTCTTCATGTTTGAAAATATCACGAAGTGTATCTGTATCACGAATATCTGCTTCGTAGAAAGGAATTTCTACGCCTGTGATTCTTTCGACTACTTCAAGACTTTACGACTACTATTTACCAAATTATCCACGACAACTACTTGGTGTCCTGCTTGGACTAGTTCAATGACAGTGTGAGTTCCGATAAAACCTGCTCCACCTGTTACCAAAATCTTTTCTTGCATATTTTTTCCTCGATTCTTGGATTATTTTTTTCATTTTACCATTTTTGATAGGGAAAGTCATTTACTTTCCTAAGACTATCGTAAAATCTAAGTAAAAGATTTACTATTGTTTCTTTTTAATGTATCTTTCAGTCGGATAATCTGCTGGATTTAATACTCCACTTCTCCCTTGAACCATTTGAGCTAGATGATAACCGATAATAGGACCAGTCGTTAATCCTGAAGAACCTAGACCACTTGCTGTATAGACTCCTGATAAGTTTGGAACCTGTCCGAAAAACGGCGAAAAATCACTCGTATAAGCACGAATCCCCACACGTTCACCACTTATCATTGCATCTTTTAAGCTAGGATAAAACGAACTTGCTGCTTCAGCCATTTGTTGGAGCAAACTCTCATCAACTGTTAGATCAAATCCCATGTCATTTTCATGGGTAGCTCCTATAGATAACTTATCGCCGAGAAATGGTATCAAATCCCACTCACCTTCCGGCATAACTACAGGGTAAGCTCCCATGTCTTGTTCCACTTGGTAATCTCTAAGTTGACCTTTTTGAGGCAGAACATCCACCTCATAGCCTAAAGGCTCCAAAATGTGTCCAAGCCAAGCTCCTGTGGACAAGATAACTTGGTCAAACTCTTGATTGTCTATTTGATAACCCGATGCTAAGGTTTTTAGACTGACCTCTCGCTTTACGACCTTCACTTGACTGGCATCCAGTAAACGACTCACTAGGAGTTGCCCATCTACTCGAGCTCCTCCAGAAGCATAGAGCAATCTCTCAAATCCCTTTAGACCAGGGAATAGGCTGCTTGCAGCAGCTTGGTCCAAAATGGCTAATTCGCCAATTAAGGGAGATTCATCTCTACGTTGCAAGGCTAAGTCATAGAGTTCCTCGAGCTTGGAATCATCTTTTTTTGAGAAGGAAGACTCCTGAGCGCTGGTAGAAATCAACCTTTTGACCAGTTTTTTCTAAATCAGCTAATAAATCTACATAAAAGTCTGCTCCTAGGCGAGCCATCTTGTACCAAGCTTTATTACGTCGTTTAGAGAACCAAGGACTGATGATTCCTGCCGCTGCCTTGGTAGCTTGTCCGTACCCATGATCAAAGACAGTTACTTCGACATCTGCTTCCTTAAAGAGATAGTAGGCAGCTGTTGCCCCTACAATTCCTGCTCCTACAATGGCAACTTTTTTCATTGTCTTTACCTTCTAACTAGATATGATGGAATGGATTGGTAGAAGCCTGACTTGCGACAACTTCTAGCGACCAAGCATTCTCTTCCTTCCATTCGTTCAAGAGCGCTGCAATTCTTTCCACAAAAAGCACTTCGATATAGTGTCCTGGATCTAGAGCTAACAAACCATCTGACAACATATCTTGGGCAGTATGATAATAAATATCACCAGTGACATAAAGATCTGCTCCTTTTGCTAAAGCATCAGAGTAGAAAGACTGCCCACTGCCGCCACAAATGGCCACTCTTGAAATGGTCTTTTGCAAATCCTTCTCTTGATAATACACCATACGAAGGCTATCTAGACCAAAGACTTCCTTAACATGGTCAGCAAATTCCTTAAATGTTTGAGGTCTAATCGTTCCAATACGGCCAATTCCACGTTCAGAACCTGTTTCTTGCAGATAAGTTGTATCCTTAATATCTAACAGTTGGCAGAACCAGTCATTGAGACCATTTTCAACAATATCAATATTAGTATGACTGACATAGACTGCGATATCATGCTTGATGAGATTGATGTAAATCTGATTTTGAGGACGACTAGCTACCAAGTCCTTAATCGGACGAAAGATAGGCGCGTGCTTAACGATAATCAGATCAACCCCCTTTTCAATAGCTTCAGCGACTGTCCCTTCACGAATATCAAGGGCAACCATGACTTTTTTAATTTCCTTGTCTAGGGTACCAATTTGCAGACCACGACTATCACCTTCCATAGAAAATTCTTGTGGGCAATAGGCTTCATAACGCTTAATCACTTCACTTGCTTTCATGGAGCACCTCCTTAATGGCTTGAATTTTATCTGATAGAACCTGACGTTCTTCTTGATTTTTTTCTGGAATTTGACTAAGGGCAAACTCAAGCTTAACAGCTTCTTTTTGCCATTTTTGGATGAAGACTGGACTGACTTCTTTGGACAAGAATGGGCCAAAGCGGACATCAGTTGCTGATAGATTCATTTTACCAGCTTCTGCAACTATGATCTCGTAGAATTTCCCAGCTTCTTCTAGAATACTTTCTGCTATGATTTGAAAACCGTGTTCTTGTAACCAAGAACGCAACTCATCTTCTCGATTATTGGGTTGAAGAATCAAACGCTCAACATTGGCAAGTTTATCTAATCCCTCTTCTAAGATCGTAGCAATCAAGCGACCACCCATTCCTGCAATAGTGATGACAGAAACCTGGTCACTTTCTTCAAATGCTGCTAAACCATTGGCTAAACGAACCTGAATTTTCTCAGTCAAACCATGACTTTCAACATTTTTGACTGCAGATTGATAGGGACCTTCTACTACCTCTCCTGCAATGGCACGCTCAATGTGACCCTTTTCAACTAGCTCAATCGGTAAATAAGCATGGTCGCTTCCGACGTCCAGTAAAACAGCTCCTTGGGGAACAAAAGAAGCCACCGTTTCTAATCTCTTCGAAATCATTTTTTCTCACTTTCAAAAACTCTATTTCCCTTTATTATACCATATTTCAAACCCCAACTTTCCAGTAAGAGCGAAAGAAGTTTCAATGGCCTAACACAATAGATGGATTCAATTGAGAGATTCACACTCAAGAAACACTTTTTTTGCCAATCCTTATCAAGATGCAATTTATGTAAGATAAGTCTATTCTTTTCCTATAAAATCTGATAAGATAGAGGAAAGAATGATCAGAACTGAGGTTACTTCAATGACTGTTCCCGATAGACTACCTGCTCGTATGAGAATGGATGGACAAGCTATTTTCCAACAAATAAAAAGCTATTTTGATACTGAAAACAAAGAATATTTTAAGCATCCCAATACCTATAATGGTATTTCCATGTATCTGGAACCCAACATTCTGACCAGTATGAAGTACTTCGATTTGACTGATTTTCATTGTGAATGTAATGACTTCCAAAATCAAGGAGTCTGTAAACACTGGGTTGCAATGGATCACTACTTTCATAGTCTCCCCCAAGTTATTCAAAAACGCATTCGTAAATCTAGTCATAAACCAAGTTTTGCCAGCCAACTGATTCCTACCTTGCCATCTGAAGAGCTCCAAAACGAACTACTAGAAGAAAAAGCAGATGCGCCTTCACTTGTACTTCATGGACAATTCGAAATCCGAAATCATAGCCTATCCTGGACCTTAAAACTAAAGGTGGAACAGGCTCCTCGTGCCTATGTTATTAAGGATATAGCTCACTTCATTTTTCTCATTTTCCAACAGGAAGATTACTTTGTTTCACAGAAAATCGGGACAATCAACTTATCATTAGACCAGTTTAATAAAGCTTCTCAAAATCTAATCCTCTATATCAAAAAATATTTCATCGATAGAAATGAACATTCTTATTCCAACTTCAGTTATGGCATTAGCCCTAGAGATTGTGGACGCTATTTAGAGACTCCTGTTAGCTATTTAAACGACCTTGTCCCACTTTTTCAAGCTTTGGACGTGTTTCAATATGTAACCTCAAAAGCCGAATACCCTCTTATATTCTTAGATGATAATCCCTTTATCCCAGAAGAAGAAATTTTTAAAGTTGTCAAATCTGATAACCATTATGAAATCATCAATACAGCTTATTTTGGTTTCATTATTCAAAACAAACTTTGGATTCGGCACAATCACTTCCACATCATCAAAAAAGAGCACCGTTACTTTTTAGATAAATTAGCTACTTGGATCTACCATTATCAGGAAAGTTCTCCTCTTATCTTTTCAAAGGAAAATAAGGCTGAACTCATGCAAATATGTAATATTATCTCAAACTATGTTCCTATCAGTATCCCAGATGAATTACAAATCCATGACTTCATCCCCATCTTTGCCTTCTCCAAGACTAGAAATAAAATTGCCGTCAACATGGTGTGGTCGTTTGGAGAAAAGCAAGCCCACTCTAAACAAGATCTCCTATCCCTCCCCTATACTTACCAAGCTAGTAAAGCTAGAAAAATCTATCATCAACTCCTTTCTGCTGGTTTCAAAGAGGATTTTCATAGTCTTTCCAAAATCAAAGTCGTTGATTTCTTCCTAAAAGAACTACCTCGTTTTCGTACTCTGGGGCAAGTTCAACTAGATGAATCGCTTGAAAAACTCTTAGTAGAAGATCCTGCTGTCATTGACATTTTTGACGACGAAGGTTTCCTTTCAATTCAGTTTGATTTTTCTATGATTTCAGAAGATGAGGTTGAAAAAGCTATCCAAGCTTTATGGAATCAAGAAAGCCACTACCAAACCAAGCAAGGAAAGGTTCTAGTCTTTGACGATGAAAGTCTCAAGGTTGCCCAAAGTCTCCAAGATCTTCGTGCTAAATTTTCAGATGGAAAAATCAAGATGCACAAATCTCGTGCCTATAGCCTTTCTGAAACCTTCAAAGACAATGAACATGTCAATTTTTCTCGTGATTTCAAAAAGATGGCTTATGATCTGACCCACCCTGAAGAATTTGATATCAAACCTTATGAAATCAACGCAAAACTCCGCTCCTATCAGAAAGAAGGAGTCAAGTGGTTGAGTATGTTAGATCATTATCATTTTGGGGGAATCCTAGCAGACGATATGGGACTAGGGAAAACCTTGCAAACCATCACTCTTCTGGAAGCCAATCTTAAACCAGAACAGAAAGCTCTTATCCTAGCTCCAGCCAGCCTTCTTTACAATTGGAAAGAAGAATTCCGAAAATTTGTACCTCACAAACAGGTTGAAGTAGCCTATGGCACAAAAACTGAGCGTATCAAACAAATTGATAAATCTGCTACTATCACTATCACAAGCTATCCATCTTTTCGATCTGACCTTGAACACTATCAAAAACAGTCTTATGACTACCTCATCTTAGATGAAGCACAGATGATAAAAAATAGCCAGACAAAAATAGCACAAGCTTTAAGAGAATTTGATGTCAAAACCTGCTATGCCCTATCTGGAACTCCTATCGAAAACCGTCTCGAAGAGATTTGGTCTATTTTCCAGATAGTATTACCAGGACTCCTACCAAGTAAAAAGGAATTTTCAAAATTATCACCTCAACTCGTTGGTAAACTGATCCAACCTTTTGTTCTGCGTAGGAAAAAAGACGAAGTTCTAACAGAATTACCTGAACTGAGCGAGCACCTCTACAGCAATGAACTCAGCAGTTCACAAAAAACGCTCTATCTAGCTCAACTTCGACGTATGCAAGAAATGGTTGCAGGAGCCAGCGCTGATGAGATTAAACGTCATAAAATTCAAATTTTAGCAGGACTGACCCGACTTAGACAAATCTGTAATACCCCAGCTCTCTTTTTAGAAGACTACGAAGGAAATAGTGGAAAAAAATGGACAGCTTATTCGAGCTTCTGGACACCATTCGTAAAAAAGGATCTCGACCACTTATCTTTTCGCAATTCACCTCTATGCTTGATCTCATTGAGCAAGAACTAGAGAAAAAGGGATTGTCTCACTTTAAAATAACAGGACAAACCCCTTCAGATAAACGGCAAGAGATGGTCAATCTCTTCAATCAGGGAGAAAAAGACTGCTTCCTCATTTCCCTAAAAGCAGGTGGAACAGGAATGAATCTAACAGGAGCTGATACCGTCATCCTCTGTGACCTCTGGTGGAATCCAGCAGTCGAGATGCAAGCCATCGGACGAAGCCACCGCCTTGGCCAGACCAAACAAGTCGATGTCTATCGCCTCATCACCCTTGGAACCATAGAGGAAAAAATCCAAGAACTCCAAGAAAGTAAAAAAGAACTCTTCAACACCGTCCTTGAAGGACAAGAAAGCAGAAGCAATCTGAGCGTTGATGATATTAAAGAAATCTTGGGTGTTGAATAAACGAAAAAGAGCTAGAATAAACGGCACTTTATCATCTGTAGTGGGGTGAAGAAAAGCTATCATTGAGTTTAAGACAAAATGATTTCTCAGCTAGTAAAAAGAGAGTCACGTTTCTTGTGACTCTCTCTCAGAACGAAGACAAACGCCAAATGACGTTTGTCTTTTTCTGTTTTCAAAAATAGTTTATCTCATCATCTGATATTCCATTCAAAAATCTGTATTTGAGAAAAATAAAAAGGGATATTTCCTATCCATTTCACCAATTTTTTGATATTTAAACACGCCAAAGTAAGCCCAACCTGATCCTCCATTTTGGACTTTCCTTTCTCTCTAGTGTATCTCAAATTATGGTATTCCTTAGCCGTTCCAAAGAGCCGTTCAATTGTTTCTTTGGGCTTCTTATAGAGCTCTTTCATTTCTCTTTGGTGACGAATCTCCTCACAAAATTCAAGGGCATCTTTCCAGACATGTCTCGTTACTACTTTTTGAAAATTCTTGCTTTGGGTACAAATGGATAATAAAGGACAGGAAACACATACTTTAGGATTACTCTTATACTCACGGTAGCCTTCTCGAGTGGTTGTACGATAGCTTAATACTTGATTCTCTGGACAAACATAATGATCATAACTTGCATCATAAACAAAATTACTAGGCCTTAAGTTCCCCTTTACTCCCTTTGGACGAGTATAAGGAAAAACAGGAATGATATTTCGCTCTAATAAATAATGGGCAATAGCTGGGGTCTTGTAACCTGAATCCGCAATAATATAGTGGGGCGAGAATGGCTCTAACTTTGAAAATAGGGCAGGGAAAGCCTGACTATCATGAACATTTCCTGCCTCAACCGTATAAGCCAAGGCCCAACCATGCTTATCACAAGCAACTTGAGCAGAATAGGCAAATACTTCCTTATGTTCGCCCTTGTGAAACCAACCACACTCGGGATCTGTCGTTGAGATTCTCTTTTCCTTAGCCTCACTTTCTTTTGCGGGCTTTAAGGACTTTTTTTCGTGTTTTTTCCTATCTAAATCAATCTCAACTGCCAATTGTTCACTCATAAATTTAGCTTGTTGGTCTACCATTTCCTTACGATACTTGTGACTATTAGCCGCCGCTTTGATATGGGTACCATCCACAAATATTTCAGAAGGATCAATTAAGCCAGCATACAAAGCTTGGCTGAGAACTTGGGAAAAAATCTCAGAAATGAGTTCTTTATCTTGAAAACGACGGCTGTAATTCTTTCCATAGGTAGTAAAATGAGGGACCTTATCATCTAAAGTTAGTCCAAGAAACCAACGATAGGCTACATTTACATCAATATCTTTCATGGTTTGGCGCATGGAACGAATGCCATAAAAACATTTAATCAAAGGAATTTTGACTAGCATGACGGGATCAAGACTAGGACGACCATTATCTGGACTATAGGTATCTTCTACCAAGTCATAGATAAAGTCAAAATCAACCTTTGAATCTACTTGTCGAAGAAAGTGATCTTTTGGGACCAATTCGTCTATTGTATAGAAACCATATTGCTTACGGTTATAATCAGGTTTTTCTTTGTGAAACATAGGGAACACCTCACAACTTTTCTTACCTCTATTATACGACTTTACAAAAAGAAAAGCCCTTAGAAACTTGGGTTCTAAGGACTTTGTCTTCAATCTGAGAGAGAGTCACGTTTCTTGTGACTCTCTCTTTTAGTTCTTCATTAATTTCTTGTTATAGTTATTTATACTCAATGAAAATCAAAGAGCAAACTAGGAAGCTAACCGAAAGCTGTACTTGAGTATGGTAAGGCGACGCTGACGTGGTTTGAATTTGATTTTCGAAGAGTATTAGTTTTAAAAAATCACTCTAAACATTCAAAGATATTGGGGACTTCCCTTGATAACTCTGTCACTTTCTTTTTCAAGATAGCCCAAGCTTCATGTATGTTTATTTTACTTTTTTAGCCAACATTGTTGCAAAGCGTAGTTGAATACGATTGCCATTTTCATCACGACGGTGTAAATGACCAGGGTTTTCATTGTACTTCACTAACTCCCAATCCTTGTAGTAATTGGCCAATTCTCCCTCTTTAAAGGTGAATGGGAAGTTCACTGAGCAAGGATAATCCTCCGTGTCTATAGCACAAACGATAAGATTGTAGCCACCGATAGAGGTTTGTTCTTGCATGTTTTGGATAATAGCAGGAATACGTTCTGCTTGTAAAAACATGAGCACAACCGTTGATACGATAAAATCGTAAGTTTGGCCTATGCTAGCTGAATTGATGTCGTAGAGACCAACAGGCATTTCTAAATCTTCTTGCTCCACAATGCTTTGCAACATTTCAAGGGAAAGCTCATTTTGGTCCACTGCTGTGACATCGAATCCATGTTGAGCGAGAAAGAGGGCGTTTCTTCCTTGACCACATCCTAGGTCCAGTGCCTTACATGGCTTGACCGTCTGCATAGCTTCTAAAACCTCCGAATGAACTGGATTGGTATTGTATTTCTTTGGGAAATAATCCTCTGGTTTACAATAAATTCCAGATACCATTCTACATCATTTGTGGCAGCTTCCACTCTGTGCCAAGCTTGAGGTTGCGCCATAGGATTATCAGCACCTGCTTCAAAGAGGTGCTCAGCTATAACTTCCCCCTCCTCAGTCAATTCAATAAACTTAAGAGCCCCTTTTAATACGGTAATCTTGCCCCAGGTTCCGACCTTAGTATTGTGTTTTCTTTGAACAGCCTCTGGCATGGTGTTTTTATTCCAGACAGGCATGCGTTTATAGGCAACTAGTTTTTCCATTTACTTCACTCTTTCTATCGATGGTTAACTGCTTTCATAACACGCGCGATATCGCGATCTTGCTCACGACGTTTGATTGACTCACGTTTATCGTAGTCATGTTTTCCTTTAGCAAGCCCTAAAAGAAGCTTGGCATATCCATCTTTGATGTAGACTTTAAGTGGAACCAGAGTCATCCCTGTCCCTTTGGTTTCTTGCTCCAATTTCTGGATTTGCTTTTTATGAAGGAGAAGTTTACGACGACGTTCTGGTTCCTGATTCCAGATATTGCCCTCCTCATAAGGAGCGATATGGACATTGCTCAGCCAAACTTCCCCATTCTTAACCTGAGCAAACCCATCTTTCAGATTGATGCGGGCTGCTCGAACACTCTTGATTTCAGTTCCTGTCAGGACCATTCCTGCTTCTAGCGTATCTACGATAGTATAGTCGTGGTGCGCTTTTTTATTTTGCGCGACGACCTTTCCCTCGCCCTTTGCCATGCTTAGCTCCTTTCTTTGCTACTTCCTTATAAAAAGGTTTCTTACTTTTTTTCTTCTTGTCTTTTGAAGAATGCTTACGCTTATCATTTGAGCGACTAGCTTTTCTCTTGTCTTCTTTCTTATCCGAACGACGACCTCTATCCTTACGGCCAGACGGTTTCAAGCCTTTCTCAATGACATCAAATTCACTTGGAATAAAGGAGAAATCAATCTCACCAGTCATCTTATCGGCTCTTTCAACACGAATACGTATCTGTTGTCCCACACGGAAGGTTATCCCTGATTTCTCTCCACGAAGAGTCAAATCACGTTCGTTAAAATGATAGAACTCAGGTAAATTAGTAATGTGAATCAAGCCCTCAACTGTATTTGGCAATTCAACAAAAAGACCAAATTTGACGATACTTGAAACGACTGCATCATACTCTTCGCCCACAAATGCTTCCATATACTCAGCTTTTTTCATAGCTTCAACTTCACGCTCTGCCTCAATAGCTCTGCGCTCACGATTTGAAGACTGAGTCGCAATCTCTGGAATGACTTGTTCAAAATGCTCCGCTATTTCCTTGGAACGTCCATAGTCACGAATCATGCGGTGAACAAGGAGGTCAGGATAACGCCGAATTGGGCTGGTAAAGTGGGTATAATATTCCGCTGCTAGTCCATAGTGACCATGATTATGCTCAGAATAACGAGCCTGCTGCATGGAACGCAGAAGCATCATAGAGAGAACATCCGCATAAGGCTCACCTTCAACAGCACTCATGATGTCTTGAAGGGCTTCCTGGCTAATCTCACTGGCAGTCCCATAGATTCGCAAGCCAAAACTAGAGGCGTAATCAATAAACTTCTGAACTTTTTCAGCTTTAGGTTCCTCATGGATACGATAGATAAAAGGTAAATCAAGCTTGCTAAAATGCTCTGCAACCGTTTCGTTTGCTATCAACATAAAGGACTCAATCATACGTTCTGCAGTACCGCGATGACGAAGAACAATATCTACTGGTTTCCCTTGCTTGTCAACCAAGATTTTAGCTTCATTGGTATCAAAATTGAGAGCTCCACGCTTAATCCGCATACCTTCAAGAATTTCATGAAGCTTGGCCATGAGTTCAATACTAGGAACAATTTTCTTATATTCTTTTCTCTTCTCCTCATCACCTGCTAGGATGTCATTTACATCACTATAGGTCATACGGAAACTTGTCTTGATAACTGTCTGCGTAATGGTATAATTACGAACACGACCATTTTTATCAATCTCCATAATAGCAGATTGAGTCAAGCGGTCCACTTGAGGGTTAAGAGAACAGATGCCGTTTGAGAGGCGCTCTGGTAGCATTGGAACTACACGGTCTGTCACATAGACAGAGGTCGCACGATTGAGGGCTTCTTTATCAAGAGCAGACCCCTCTGTCACATAGTAAGAGACATCAGCGATATGAACTCCAAGTTCAAAATTTCCATTCTTCAAAGGCTTGATGTGAACTGCGTCGTCCAAGTCCTTAGCATCTGCTCCATCTATGGTAAATGTAATTTCATCTCTCAGGTCCAGACGGCCTTCCATGTCTTTTGGGGATGGAGCATCAGGTACACTTTCCGCTTCTTGCAGAACAGCCTCTGGAAATTCTGAGACAATGTCCATTGATTCCAAGACCTCAAGAACGTCAATTCCTGCATCTGTTGAATGTCCAACCACATCTAGGACACTCGCCACAAAGAAGTCATGTTTCTTACTTGGGTATTTATCGATAAAAACCTTGAGAACTTCTGTCCCTTCCAGTTTGAGAGATGGCTTTTTCACATAAATCGGTTGACTTATTTTTTGGTTTTTAGAACGGATATAACCTGCATACTTAGGCTTTTCCTCATCGAGAATAATTTGCCCAACAACTGTCGTTAGACTGTGCTCTAGGATGTCGATAATCTTTGCTTCTGCAGCAGTTCCTTTGTTACGGTCAGCAACTTTCTTAATGACAACTTCAACAGTATCACCATCAATGGCATAATTAACATCACTTTTTCCAACAAAAAGATCGTCTTCTTCGCCTTCAAGACTTACAAAACCGAACCCATTTTTATGGGCATGGAAAATTCCTTTTAGAGTAATCTCATGTTTTTTCTTCTGTTCTAGGGTTAAACTACCATCTTCTTCAAAGCGAATCTGGTGCTTACGTTCCATCAAGGAAAGAGTTTTGATTAACTCACGGAAGTCCTTTGAACCATCCTTCCCGAGATCTTGAGCCAAATCATTTACTGTGCCCCGCCCCTTTTCTTGTAAATACTCTTTTTATTCTATCTTTCATGTTTTCTTTCTAGATTTATAATATTTTCTTTTTGGTGTAAAACCTTATTTCTTTTAAAATAAAAATAGGCAAAGACCTAGTCCTGCCCATTATTTTCTTATCTACTTGATAATACCGTCAATGCTAAGGCAATGGCTAGCCAGAAAAAGACTAAAATTCCTGTCAAACGTTGCATCACAGCTTCAAAACCGCGCGCTTTACTACGTTCAAACAAATCACCTGCACTGGCATCAAATACATTGCTAGATTGGTTTTTAGTTGGTTGCATAAAAAAATTGCAATCACAATCACAACAGATAATACTAATAAAATGGTTAATAATAGGTTATACATATCAAACTCCTTAAAATCCCTATTATTCTACCATAATTTCTACTTAGATTCAAGATGTAGAGTCACTTTTCTTTCTTTAGGACAATACTTTAAGACTTCAATCTTGTCTGGATGGGTTTTGGAGTTCTTACTGGTTAGATAATTGATGCTGCCACAAGAGGAGCATTTGAGATTGATTTTTACTCGCACTAGATTTCCTTCACTTTTAATAATGTTCTAAATTGGATAAGATTAAATAAACAACTGAGAGCTACACAAAGAGCTGTTGCATAAAATACTGAGTGATAGCCAAATTGTCCCGCTACTGCTGATCCTGCTAAGGGACCTATCACTCCTCCTAGATAAAAGAATACTTGATTAAAGGCAAATACCCTTGAAATGCCAACTTTAGGAGTCATTTTGCTTAGGAGAGCATTGACACCAGGTATTAGAGCTCCTGTTCCCAGACCAAATAGAAAACGATAGAAGCCTAATTGGAATGGGCTAGTCGCATTTGCACATAGTAGATAAATACAAACTGAATATACCTGAGCTAGGACAAGGAGTCGATGATTGCCCACTTTATCACCTAGTTTCCCCATGATACCTGCACTCATCATACTTGAAAATCCCATGCTGGATACAATCAAACCAGAGACAAAAAGAAGACTCTCTTTCTGTCCCAGATCTCGTACATACAGGGCAAGGATGGGACCAATAGATTGGGCAGCAAATTGAATCACAAAGCTAGTTAGAAATAGATTTATCAGGAGAAAAGGATATTTAACAGAAGTAAAGAGCTCTTTGTAGGGAGTGCTTTTTCTTTTGGCACTGGTTGAAAGTTTTCTTTGATAAAAAGAATGGTTAAGATAGCTGCCAAGAACAGGAAACCACCAACCAATAAAAAGACATTTCGAATGCCAAAAATTTCGGCAATGAAACCACCGACAAAGGGACCAGTCAAAGTTCCAGCGACAACACCAGTTGATAAAGTCCCTAGAGCGTATCCTGACCTATCTTTGGAGACTTGACTAGCAATTAATGCTGTCGCATTGGGTACAAATCCTGTAAAAACTCCATTAAGAAACCGTAAGAACAAGAGCCAGAAAACATTTGGAACAAAGGCCAGACCACCCATAGTAATAGTCATGGCTAGCCCTGCACGAATCATCATAGGTTTTCGACCATACTTGTCTGCTAATATTCCCCAAATTGGTGATACAAAGGCTGCAGAAATGGCTGATACTGATATAGCTAAACCTGAATAAAAGGCAACTTGATCTCCTTCAATTCCTAACTGTTCGACAAAAATAGGCATGAAAGGAACAACAAGAGAAATGCTGGCTCCTGTTAAAAAACAACCAAACCAAGCAATACGAAGATTATCCTTCCAACTAATCTCTTGCATGGGCATCGCCTCCTTCAAGTAAAGTCACTACTTGACTCAGAAGCTGATCACGACTGCCATTATTATCTAAGATATGACTAGCCAATTTTTTCTTTTCTTCTAAAGACCATTGAGAAGCCAAGCGAGCTTCAGCTGATTCTTTTGATAAATGATTTCTTTTCATCAAACGTTCTAATTGAACATCAGGTGATACGTAGACCAACCAAGTTTCATCAAACCAAGCAGCATAGTCTTGCTCAAAAAGCAATGGAATATCCATGAAAAATAAGTCCTCAGTTTGAGCTAACTTGTCTCTCAAAGCCCTCAATTCGTCACGGATGATTTTGCCTTGAGTTTTTTTAGACCATTCTCTCTCATCAGAGTTGTTGAAAATCAAACTAGCAAGTAAGGGACGATTTAGTTCTCCATTTTTCAGAAGGATTTTCTCACCGAAATGCTCTACTAAAATCTGATAAAGTCGGCTACCTGGTTTCTGCAGTTGGTGGACATGGGCATCCGCATCCACTACTTGAAACCCTTTTTGCCTTAGAAATTCTGTAACGGTGGACTTACCGGATGCAATACCACCTGTGATTCCAATTATTCTTCCCATCACTTTCTCCTTTGACATTTGGGACAAAAGTGGGTTCCTCGACCACCAAGTTGAATTTTTTCGATAATAGCCCCACAGCGAGAACAAGCTTGCCCAGTTTTATCATAGACCTGATGAAACTCTTGCATGGTCCCATCTTCGCCAAATGCATTGGTATAGGTGCGAATGGTTGAACCGCCTTTTTCAACAGCCTGCCCTAAGACTGAAATAGTCTGGTTATGAATAGCTGTTGCTTCAGCTCTTGTCAAATTTTGTGAAGGTCTAGTTGGATGAATCTGAGCTCTCCAGAGAACCTCATCCACATAGATATTACCCAATCCTGCAACGAGAGTCTGGTCGAGAAGATGCGATTTGATAGGTTTTTTAGATTTCTTTAGGGCAGCTATAAAATTCTCGAAATCAAAGTCCTGCTTTGTAGGTTCTGGTCCAAGCTTTTTAGATACAAAGTAAGCTTCTAAAAGCTCAAGAGCAAGCAACTCCATAGTCCCAAATTTGCGGACATCCTCATAAACTAAAGTACCACCATCTTCAAACTGGATAAAAACATGAGCATGCTTGCGTTCAGGGACTTGGTCTGGGTAATAAAAATACTTGCCCTCCATTCGCAGATGGGAAATTAAGATCTTGTCTGTTAGATAAAAAAGCAAATATTTTCCACGACGTCCCATTGTTTGAATAACTTGACCAGACATTTCCTTCTGAAATTGCTCCAAATCTGTCTTAATCATCTTAGGATAGTGAATCTCAATGTTTGAAATTTTCTTCCCTAGAATCAGTTTTTCAAGACCTCGTCGAACCGTTTCGACTTCAGGTAATTCAGGCATAGCTCCTCCTTCTCTAAAAACAAGAAGCAGGCTAGCGCCCACCTCTTTTTTAATTTAAATACTACATAAATATACATTCTTTGGATTGGTATTTAATTAGTGTAAATATTTACAAGATTGACCATTTTTTTCCCAACATTCTATTAAATTCCTCGAAATCAATCTTAGCTTTACTTCCAATTTTAAGAGATGGAGCATTAGAATAAAAAATATCAAAATGATATAATGGATGAATATCTCCATCTTGACGTTTTGCATCTTCGTCAAATCGAATATATGCAGGTTCAAATACTAATAAATCTAAAAAGATATCCAGCACCTCATTAATAAGATTATCAGAAGTTATCATATCTAAGTCAGTCTTCACTATATCTTCAATCTTTAAATGAGTTTCCATTGAGATACCATACTTCGCTTTTTGATAGTCCAACACACCTTCATCTAGCAACATTTGCAAAATCTGTATATGTACAGAATATATTTCAAACTCATTTGAAGTTGACTGAAGACTAATTCGATAATTTTCTTCATCACACTTGATATTGAATGGGTATTGTAAACTAAAATGTCTCCATTCACTTGTTTCTAAATTGTTCTCAGTGAACATTAAACGTTTCGTATTTTTATCATAATTTAGCTGTCCCACTCTATCCTTCTCATCTATAGGGTAAGGATTAACTAATAAAAAAATTTGCTAATAAATAACACTAAATTGATTAGTTTAACCCGATTTTTTTAAATTAATTCTCGAAAACGTAATCCTTTACATGTTGATTATAATATATTTCCATCTCAATATCCGTTATTTTTTTAAACCTTCAAAAAAATCATCATCTATTCTTCGGTTCGCAATTATAATGTTTTTCCATTACTTCCTTATCTAATGATTTATCAATAAAATGCGCAGATAAAAATTTGATCATATTTTTATATATTGATATTGTGGGATACCTAATTTACTATATAGTTCATCTTTCATCTCTTCATAGCTTTGATAAGATGCTGACTCAACTTTTAATTGTTCTTCTGATAAAAATTTCTTCTGGTGTTGGTTTTATAACTTTCAAACAATTATTTTTGAATAATAAAAATCTCTCGCATCTTTCCAAATTTTATATAATTCAGAATTTATATCAGAGATAATCAAATATGAGCTTATGAATGATCTTGTAAGTGACATATAAATTGTATTACGAACATCTTTACTTTTTTTGTTACCGAAGAGTTTGTAATACAAATTATAAAAAGGAATTCTAATCCTTTTTACATTATTTCTATTACTAACAAATAGTGTATTTTTTTAATCTTCTCTTTAAAATCATAACCTCTTATTATTTTTCCAATTTAATTCTTTCAGAATGATATATTCCAACTCATCTATGTATCCATAAGTAGATTTATTGCTATCCATAAAGACGACACCAATATCATCTGGTGTAACTGTAGGATGATGCTCTATAATCTCTTTAATAGTGTTAACAATTTGAATAACACACCCGTCTTTCTGAGTAAATAATTTTAAAGATAGTGGATTATATTCTTCGTCAATATCATCGTTATTGAATCTCCTTATTTTTTCTCTTGATAAGGTATACTCATCCCCTTTTGTAACAATATTATAACCACATGCTTTCCAATCATCATCATCAAGCCAATTTACAACTGGTCTTTCATAAAGTCCTAAACCTATAGCTTGTGCAAACATTAGTGTTCTTGGATCAGTACGATAAACTTTATTTAGTAAAAAATCCGGTGTTTTGTTACTGATATCCCTTTGAAAGATATTTTGAAAAATATCACCAGCAACATATACTGTCTTAGCAGTTATAAGTTCACACAATTCAACAAAAGATTTACCAAAATCTTGACTTTCATCAATTAACACAAAATCAAATATAGGATTAATATTTTCTAAAGATTTTAAATCATTAATTGCTTGTCTACAAACATCCTCGAAACTACCATACCTTAATCCATGAAATGGAATTTCATATTCAGAACAAATTTGAGAATAAAAACCTGAATATTTATCTCTAGCCGATCCCCAACTATGACTCACAAACAATCTACTATTCCACTCAATTTGCTCATCAACCTTCATAAATGTAAAAAAAGTCAGGAATTCGTTGATTTAAATTATTAGCTAAAACCTTATTGTAACACGTAAAAGCTATTTTGTATTTATTGGGATGCGTGTACAATTCTTTTAATTTATGTAAAAGAAGTTCAGTTTTTCCTGTACCTGCTAAGCCTTGTATATATACTGTTTTTTTGTTTAATATCTTCAAAAAAATAAAGCGAGTCTGTTCACCATCAAAAAGTACAATTTTTTTGTTTAACTTTATCTAATAAAGTATCAGGTTCTTCTAAATTTATTTCATCAATTTGATTTATGCTACCAGTTAATAATGAAATGAGCAACTCAGATATTCTTTTTTTCTTTGGAATTACTTAACCTAAATTGTTCAATGTCATCTATAAAACTGTTAATTTCAAATCTTTGATCTATGACTTGAATTTGTTGATCTTTCCATTTTCTCAGTATACCTAATTTTTTTAATGTATTCATATTTATCAGATAAAAATCCTAAATCAGCTATGAAATCATCTTTAAAATCATAAAAATCTTCATTATCTTCCCCTTTATTTACAATAAATATTTTTATATTCTGGTATTAAGATAATAAAGGCATCATCATAATCGTATTCTGCATCACTCTTTATCAAGGGTTTTTTTATGATATATACTTGCTTCTCTAACTTTTTAGCAAATTCACTAAATTTTTTTCAATAGATTCTTTAGACAAATCTACATCTACTATACTTAAATTATCATAAATCATTATTATTACTAACTTCTTTCTATTATCTAATAAATAACTCCTTTAGAGAATAAATACAAAAAAACTTAACTGTGAAAGGTTTAATATTCTTTTTCATTATAGCCAAAAGTCAGCCAAATCTAGCTTCTTGTCACGCCAGTTTTTCTTGACCTTGACCCAAGTTTCTAGGAAGACCTTGTCTCCTAGCATGAGCTCGATATCACGACGGGCTATAGTCCCAATTTTCTTGAGCATGGCACCACCTTTACCGATGACAATCCCTTTTTGGCTGTCACGTTCGACCATGATAGTTGCTCGGATATGAACCTTATCTGTATCCTCGTCTCGTTTCATAGAGTCCACCACTACTGCAACTGAGTGTGGAATTTCTTCACGAGTTAAGTGTAAGACCTTTTCACGAATCATCTCAGAAACCAAGAATCGTTCTGGATGGTCAGTAATTTGATCCGCAGGGAAATATTGGAATCCTTCCTCAAGATTTTCACTTAGAATATCGACTAGACGAGAAACGTTATTTCCTTGAAGGGCTGAAATCGGAACAATTTCCTTAAAGTCCATCTGATTACGGAAGTCATCGATTTGAGCCAAAAGTTGATCAGGGTGTACCTTATCAATTTTGTTGACCACAAGAATAACCGGAACCTTAGCAGCCTTGAGTCGTTCGATAATCATGTCATCACCCTTACCACGCGCCTCATCTGCAGGCACCATGAAAAGTACGGTATCCACTTCACGAAGAGTGCTGTAGGCTGATTCCACCATAAAATCTCCAAGAGCCGTCTTAGGCTTGTGAATTCCCGGCGTATCGATAAATACAATTTGTTCCTTATCCGTAGTATAAATACCCATGATTTTGTTGCGCGTTGTCTGCGCCTTATCACTCATGATGGCGATTTTTTGCCCCATAACGTGATTCAAAAAAGTTGACTTCCCTACATTTGGACGTCCTAAAATGGCTACAAAGCCTGATTTAAATGTCATAATTTCCTCTTACTGTTTAAAATAATAAATCCCAAATTCGTGGGAGAAAGATAAGTGCACCTGTCAAAGCGGCAAAAAGAGAGACCACAAGCACGGCTCCAGCCGCCATGTCTTTAGCTTTTTTTGCCAACATAGAAAAGTGATAGTGACTAGCCAAATCTACTACATTTTCAATAGCTGAATTAATAATCTCAAAAGCTGCTACCATGAAAATGCTCAAAAGTAGAAATAACCATTCGATTCGTGACACCTGAAAAACAAAACCTGCAAGGACAACTACAAGAGCCGTCACTGCATGCTTTCTCATATTACGTTCTTCCTTAATCGCAGTAAAAATCCCTGTAATGGCAAATTCTAAACTGGATATTAGGTCACGATTTTTCCATTTTCGTTTATTGTCTTGTGAGTCCATAGGCTGTCAAAATTTCTTCTTGTAAACCGAACATCTCCGCTTCTTCCTCGGGAGTGTAGTGATCATAGCCGTTAATGTGTAAAAAGCCGTGCACTGCCAAGAAGCCCATTTCACGCTCAAAACTATGACCGTACTCCTCAGCCTGCTCATGTGCCTTATCAATGGAAATGAAAAGCTCACCGATATAAGCATCAAATTCTGACATCATATCTGCCAAGTCGGGATCATTTTCCAGATCTTCCTCATCAAAGGCAATCTCTAACTCCGGCTTATATTCAAGACTGATGACATCTGTTGGACGATCGGTATCACGAAACTCTAGATTGAGTTCATGGCTTCGTTCGTTGGTCACAAATGTGACCGCCATTTCCTTATCTTCTTTTCCAATTTTTTTTGCAGCGAATTCTAAAATTTCCTGTGTTTGTTCTAAAATTTCTTTTTGAAACTTGTCCAGTTTCATCTACCATTTCAATATACATGTGCTTCTCGATTCTCTTTACTTGGCTTTATTATATCACATTTCTATGATTTTATTCTACCTTTTTGATATAATACTATGGAATACATTCACGAGGAGAGAACCATGTCATTTGATGGATTTTTTTTACACCACATGGTTGAGGAATTGCGAACCGAACTACTAAATAGTCGCATCCAAAAGATAAATCAACCCTTTGACCAAGAATTGGTCCTGCAAATCCGTAGCAATCGTAAAAGTCATCGTTTGCTCCTGTCTGCCCATCCAGTTTTTGGACGCATCCAGTTAACAGAGTCCACCTTTGAAAACCCTGCTCAGCCATCTACTTTTATTATGGTATTGAGAAAGTACCTTCAAGGAGCAGTTATCGAGTCAATCGAACAAATTGAAAACGATCGTATCGTGGAAATCACGGTTTCCAATAAAAACGAGATTGGGGACCATATCCAGGCTACACTTATTATCGAAATTATGGGCAAACATAGCAATATTCTCCTTGTAGATAAGTCTAGTCACAAAATTCTTGAAGTTATCAAGCATATCGGTTTCTTTCAAAATAGCTACCGTACCTTATTACCAGGTGCTACTTATATCGCTCCTCCAAGTACAGAAGCTCTCAATCCTTTTATGGTCAAGGACGAAAAACTCTTTGAGATTCTACAAACCCAAGAGTTAACTGCTAAAAATCTTCAAAACCTCTTTCAAGGTTTGGGAAGAGATACAGCAACCGAGTTAGAAAGACAACTGCTTAATGATAAACTAGCCACTTTCCGGAACTTCTTTGGACAAGAAACCAACCCTTGCCTAACAGATAAATCCTTTTCTTGTGTGCCTTTTTCTAGTAAAACAGCGGAGAATTTTGACAGTCTTTCACAATTACTTGATATCTATTATAAGGATAAAGCCGAACGTGACCGTGTGAAACAACAGGCTAGCGAACTCATACGTCGCGTCGAAAACGAACTACAAAAGAATCGTCAAAAACTAAAGAAACAGGAAAAAGAACTTCTGGCTACCGAAAATGCAGAAGAATTTCGTCAAAAAGGTGAGTTACTAACCACTTTCCTCCATCAAGTTCCCAATGACCAAGATCAAGTCATTTTGGAAAACTACTACACCAATCAACCTATCACAATTGCACTTGATAAGGCATTAACGCCAAACCAAAATGCTCAACGCTACTTCAAACGCTATCAGAAATTAAAAGAAGCTGTTAAATACTTGACTGACCTGATTGAAGAAACCAAGGCAACCATTCTCTATCTAGAAAGTGTCGAAACAGTACTCAATCAAGCCGGACTCGATGAGATTGCTGAAATTCGTGAAGAATTGATCCAAACAGGATTTATCCGTCGAAGACAAAGGGAAAAAATCCAGAAACGACAAAAACCTGAGCAGTATCTAGCTAGTGATGGAAAAACGATCATCTTTGTGGGGCGCAATAACCTACAAAACGAGGAATTGACCTTTAAAATGGCCCGTAAAGAAGAACTCTGGTTCCACGCTAAGGACATCCCTGGAAGTCATGTTGTTATCTCAGGCAATCTCAATCCTACTGATGAGGTTAAAACAGACGCTGCAGAACTTGCAGCCTACTTCTCTAAGGGGCGTCTCTCAAATCTCGTTCAGGTAGATATGATTGAAGTTAAAAAACTCAACAAACCAACTGGTGGAAAACCTGGTTTTGTCACCTATACTGGGCAAAAGACCCTCCGTGTCACACCAGACCCTGAAAAGATTCAGTCCATGAAAATTAAATAAGTCTTGTATACTGGTGGGCTGTTACTGCTATAGACTCAAATAAAAATGGGAGGTGCGTTCAATGCTACGGCATATCAAATCTATTTTAACCATAATATTCGGAGCAGCCATTTATGCCTTCGGACTCACGTATTTTGTTGTGCCCCACCACTTATTCGAGGGTGGAGCAACGGGAATCACCTTGATTACCTATTATCTCTTTAACATCCCTATCTCCGTGATGAACCTCATCATCAATATCCCATTATTCATTCTAGCCTGGAAAATTTTTGGTGCAAAGACCCTATACAGTAGCCTGCTTGGTACTATTTCCTTATCCATTTGGTTAGCAATCTTTGAAAAGATTCCTCTCAGCTTTAATCTTGAAAGAGATCTGGTCATCGTTGCTTTAGTTGCGGGTGTTCTTTTGGGACTTGGTCTAGGTATTATCTTCAATGCTGGTGGTACCACTGGAGGAACAGATATCGTCGCTCGAATTCTGAATAAGTACACCAATATCTCCGTAGGGAAATTACTCTTTGCACTAGACTTCCTCATTTTAATGCTCATTTTAATTATCTTCCAAGACCTACGTCTCGTTACTTATACACTTCTATTTGACTTCATCGTCTCAAGAGTTATTGACTTGATTGGTGAAGGCGGATATGCTGGAAAAGGTTTTATGATTATCACTCAAAAGCCTATGGAAGTAGCAGATAAAATCAATGAAGAGTTAGGTCGAGGTGTCACCTTCATATCTGGACAAGGTTACTACAGTCAAAAAGATTTAAAAATTATCTACTGTATCGTAGCAAGAAATGAAATGATTAAGATGAAAGAATTGATTCATACGATTGATCCTAAGGCATTTATCACCATCACTGAAGCTCACGAAATTCTTGGGGAAGGCTTCACCTTTGTGAATGAAGAAAGTTCCTAATAAATAGACAACAAAAATAGTAACTTCGAATTTGAAGTTACTATTTTTTTGATGATAAAAACGGAAGAAACAAATCTTCCGTTTTACAAATCATTATTTCAGCTGTAAGTGCAGCCATTGTGATGTAGTTATATGGTTTGTTGAAGTGTGGCAAGAAGAATAGGTCTGTCAATGCCAACTTGTCGATTGTAACATGTTCTTGGATAGCCAATGAGAACATGTGAATTCCCATGCTGATTGCTGAATCACGAGATACCATTTGTGCACCAAGGATTTCACGACTGTCTTTATCAAAGACAATCTTGATTGCTACTTCATAGTTGTCATGTTTGATAAATTCTGGTTTTTGAAGATCGTTGAAGCCTGTTTCAACAGCATTGTATCCTGCTGCTTTAGCTTTTTCAAGAGTCAAACCAGTTGAAACCATGTGAAGACCATAGATAGAGATACCATTTGATCCTTGAACACCGATTCCTTCAAGTTCATGTCCACAAGCATTGTAAGCACCTACGATACCAGTACGTACAGCGTTTGATGCAAGTGCAATGTAGCTAGTGTCTTTACGAGCATTGTCATAAACAGTCGCACAGTCACCAACAGCATATACTCCTGGAAGAGATGTTTCTTGTTTCTTGTCTACAAGGAAGGCACCGTTGCGGAAAAGTTCAATCTTGCCATCAGCAAGAGCTGTGTTTGGACGGAAACCAACAGCAAGAACAACCATATCCACATCAAATGTTTCTTTGTCTGTTACCAAGCGTTCAACTTTACCGTCACCTTGGATTGCTTTAACTGTTTGACCAAGTGCCAAACGGATGTTGTGGTCTTCCAAGTTTTTAGCCATCAATTGCGTGAAGTCTTTGTCGTAGTATCCGTTCAAGACAGTATCTACAATATCAACAAGGACAACTTCTTTTCCAAGACGTTCGAAAGCTTCAGCAAGCTCAACACCGATGTAACCACCACCAACAACGGCGATACGCTCAAGGTGTTGGCTCTTGTCTTCAAGTTTGTTAATAACTTCTTCAGCATTTTGGTACAATTTAACGAATTGTACATTTTCAAGAGTTGCTTTAAATTCGCGGTTACCCTTAACAATCTCTACACCTTCAATTGGTGGCAAGATTGGAGTTGAACCTGTAGCAAAGATCAATTTTTCGTATGATTCTTTGTGTTCTTTTCCATCAACTTCAGCAGTTACAACCTTGTTATCATAGTCAATTGAAAGAACTGGTGAGTTCATGTAAACTTTAGCACCTTTAGCTTCCAATTTTTCTTTGTCAGAATAGAAGAGACCTTCTGGACCATCGATTTGTTCACCGATCCAAAGAGCCATTCCACATCCTAGGAATGAAATGTTTGAGTTTTGGTCAAATACAACGATTTCGTTTTCGTTTCCAAAGTTATCCAACATTGTGTTGATACATGCAGTTCCAGCGTGGTTAGCACCCACAACTACGATTTTACTCATAAGATAATTCCTACCTTTAATTTTTTTATTTACCTTTCTAGTATATCATTATCTGTGAACGTTTACAAGATATTTGACCGGATTGATTTTTTTCGAAAGCTTTTTCGAAATATATTAATTTATTTTTCAACCTTTTCCATGTCTTTTTGCACATTTTTTTATTTATACAAGCATATTTCTTGACTTTTTTTGTAAAAAAATAATTTGTGAAAAACGCTGACTTTATGATATTCTATTTATATGGAAATGAAATTTAAATCTTCAGATTGCTTTCATATCTGGATTTACAACTATTTCCAATTGATTTGAAGGGAGTTGATTCTTTGCCTCTCAGTTCATTATCTGAACGGTTAATGGGAACTACGATTACTATTTCCTTGGTACATGAACAAGCGGATAATCTTCTCCGTCAAGCTTTTGATTTGCTCAAGGAACTTGAATTTCGATTTAATGCAAATAGTATCGAATCGGAATTGATGGAAATTAACTATCAGGCGGGAATTGCCCCAGTTAAGGTACACCCTGATCTGTTTGAACTGATTTCTTTAGGATTAGAACACAGTCTAGCTCCTGGAAGTCATCTCAATATCAGCATTGGTCCCTTGGTACAAACCTGGCGTATTGGCTTTTCCGATGCCAAAGTTGCTAGTCCTGAAGAAATTTCTTCGGTTTTACCATTGATAGATTCCCGTTTTATCAAACTTAATTCAATTTCTTCTACTGTTTTCTTAGAAAAGAAAGGAATGAAAATTGATTTAGGTTGTTTAGCCAAGGGCTATAGCGCAGATAAGGTTGCTACTTTCTTAAAAGAAAATGGTGTCACTTCTGCTCTTATCAATCTTGGGGGAAATATCCTTACCATTGGTAATAACCAAGCCAGAAATGGACAACCTTGGCAAATTGGTATTCAAGACCCTAATCATCCACGTGGGAATCACCTGATGACCTTATCTATCACTGGAAAGTCAGTTGTTACATCTGGAATTTATGAACGGCATCTTGAAATCGATGGAAAGGATTATCATCACATTTCGATAGTGAAACTGGCTATCCTATTGAGACGGATTTGGCTAGCTTAACGATCATATCTGACCGCTCAGTTGATGGTGAGATATGGACCACACGATTGTTTGGTGAACGTAGCGCTTCTATCATGTGGCAAATCGAAAATATCGATGGAATTGAAGCCATCCTTATTGATAAAGATGGACATATCGCTTGTTCATCCGGTATCCAAAGATAAATAATAAATAATGCAAAAAGAGAAAGGAAAGCTCATGCTAAAACTTATTGCTATTGTAGGAACTAACTCAAAACGTTCCACAAACCGCCAACTGCTTCAATATATGCAAAAACACTTTGCTGATAAAGCAGAAATCGAATTGGTAGAAATTAAAGACCTACCAGTCTTCAACAAACCTGCAGATAAACTTATTCCTGCAGAAGCCTTAGAAATTGTTGCAAAAATTGAAGCAGCTGATGGTGTGATTATCGGTACTCCTGAATACGATCACTCAATTACTGCTGTTCTTATGAGCGCTCTTGCTTGGATTTCTTATGGAGTATTTCCACTTCTTAACAAACCAGTGATGATCACAGGTGCTTCATACGGTACACTCGGTTCATCACGTGCTCAATTGCAACTTCGTCAGATTCTAAATGCTCCTGAAATCAAAGCAAATGTCCTCCCAGATGAATTCTTGCTTTCCCATTCTCTTCAAGCATTTGATCAGAATGGTGACTTGGTGGATCTTGATGTCATCAAGAAATTGGATGCCATCTTCGATGACTTCCGTATCTTTGTTAAAGTGACTGAAAAATTGCGTAACGCACAAGAACTTCTTCGTAAAGATGCAGAAGAATTTGACTGGGAAAATTTGTAAGATAGGAGATTGAAAGAATGAAATTTGTTGGACTTGTTGGATCAAACTACGACCAATCATATAACCGCAAACTCTTGGAATTCATCCGTCGTAACTTCAAACTAAAATTTGAATTAGAAGTTCTTGAAATCGATGAAGTTCCAATGTTTAACCAAGACGAAAAATGGGACGAAAGCTTCCAATTGCGTCTTCTTTACAATAAAATTACTCGTGCTGATGGTGTGATTATTGCTACTCCTGAGCACAACCATACAATTTCTGCTTCACTCAAGTCAGTTCTTGAATGGCTTTCATATGAAGTACATCCATTCGAAAACAAACCAGTGATGATCGTGGGTGCTTCTTACTACGACCAAGGAACTTCTCGTGCGCAAGTTCACCTTCGTAAGATTCTTGACGCTCCAGGTGTAAATGCCTATACTCTTCCAGGGAATGAATTCCTTCTTGGAAAAGCTAAAGAAGCTTTTGATGCTAACGGAAATATTATCAACGAAGGAACTGTTAAATTCCTTGAAACTTGCTTAGATAACTTTGTCAAATACGTAGGAGTCGTTTCTAAATTGAAAAAACCAAAACCAATTGAACCAGAAGACTTGGATTGTGGAAAACCAATCGCTACAACTATTACAAAAGTTGATCCTGACGATCCAAACTGGGTAGAAAAAGTCGCAGAAATCACAGGTGCTGTTTCAGGTGATACATATGTTAAACTTGACCATGGTATCTTGACTGTTAACCAAATCGATATGTTCTTGAAAGCTATGCCTTTTGAATTGACATACGCTGACGATAACAACCAATTCCTCTACTACAACAACGCTCACCAAGACCCTGACACAATGTTTGCGAAACGTGTACCATCTCAATCTGGTAGCCGTATGTCAACAGTTCATGGATCACTTCCACCAGCACGTATGAAAAATGTTGAGTGGGTTATCGGAACACTTCGCAATGGTAACCAAGAATACGTACGTACAATCGTTCCTGGTTCACCTGCTGGTGTTATCAACACTCACAACTACCAAGCAATGTACTATCCTGACGGATCATATGCTGGTATCAATGAAATTGTCTTTAACTTCCAACCATGGCTTGACTGGTACTTGAAAGAAACTGGTCAACGCTTGGTAGGAGGCAGCGGACCATTTGCTCCTGCTGGCGGTCACGGTGACGCAGATGCTACTTCAGGCGCATCTGATGCCGGAGGTCACGGTGATGGAGGTCATGGAGACGCGGATGCTACTTCAGGTGCAAGTAACTAAGATGGCTCTTGGTCAACTGTAGTGGGGTGAATAAAAGCGGCTAACATCTGGAGAGGACAAATGATATCCTCTCCATTTTTATATTCTGTTAAATCGTCTTGGAATATCATTTTTCAGAATTTGAAGAATTGGTTCATTGTTATTATTCCAAAAAAAGAATGTCTTTTTGATGAATTAGAACATGCTGTAGAGTCTTCAGATATATTTTTACTTCAAGAATTAATGGAGAAAATAGAGTTAAAAGAAAAGCATGAAAAAAGTATATGCAATTATCACATAAAATTGATTGCTGAACAACAGAGCAACCGTCTTGCAAACCTTCCTTATAATTCATCTAAATGCAATGAATTAATAAAATATCTGCTTTCTGTAGATACTTGGATGGAGTATGAACTAAAAGATTTTCTATAATTCGGTGTTTTATTTGAATACAAAAGACCATAAGCTTACTATATAGAATAGTAATCAAGAAAACACGACATTTTTTTAAAAAAACTGATACCGGAACATATAAAGTAATTCCTCTATATTTATTTAACCTAGAAATGTTATTAGAAAAATAATTTGTTAGGTAGTGCTCAATTTTTTTATAGATGATTTAGAAAAATTTACTTACTAGGCAGGGATATTGTTTTGAAAAAGAATTATTTACTTTTTTAAAAAGGTATTTATCTCATAAAAAAACGAATCAAGTAGAGTTAGGTAAAAAGAATGTTCCAAAGCTATGAAAAATATGTAAGGAATATAATAACAGTGATACAATAAATAAATTAAAGCAGAGATTTAAGCTAGATTTAACAATATAATTGTTATATGATATCGTTTAAAGATGTAATTCCTAAAAAAATTAGACAAATAATTTATCTATAAGATTTGGTTCTGCATTACACTAAGCTAAGTCTTTTTATTTTTTTAATACATTTGTCATTATATAGGCTTTTTGTTGATTATTTCTTGTTTTTAATACAGTGGAATAGTAAGCATTCTTCCCATTTTTTTAAAAGCTCTATATTCCATAACAATCAATTAATTTTTGTCGTGTACTTTAGTCTAGAAAAAAATCAACACAAAATCTTTTTTTGAAACTTGTTTGAATCTTTATACTTGCTTTTTTTGAGTTCATAGAACTGAATCTTAACCTCATCTGTCAATTCCATAATAAAAAAATAAGGACATTCCAATAAAAGAAGTCCTTTTTTTAACACTACTATAAATCAAAGACATTTTCATGATCCACTTTATTCTATAATCATTGACCAAAAATATAATTTTTTTGGTCAAAATTTAGTCATGATTTGGTCAAAAAGACAAATCTACTAAATTATTTAAAAAAATGAACTTGTGATAATTGCCTTCAAATAAACATTTTCAATTTTCTTTGTCTTTCTTTACACTTCTAAAAATGCCCCTGCCGGAATCGAGACCAGCAACTACTCCTTAGGAGGGAGTTGTTATATCCATTGAACTAAGGGAGCTAGAGAAAAACTCTGCCGAATGAGCAGAGTTTTTTGGTCGAATTAACGACGGATTTCTTTGATACGAGCTGCTTTACCTTGAAGAGCACGCAAGTAGTACAATTTCGCACGACGTACTTTACCGTAACGAACAACTTCGATCTTTTCAACACGTGGAGTGTGGATTGGGAAGATACGTTCAACACCTACACCGTTAGAGATTTTACGAACTGTGTAGTTTTCTGAGATGCCAGCACCTTTACGTGCAATAACAACACCTTCAAAAATCTGGATACGTTCACGGTTACCTTCGACAACTTTCGCGTGTACACGAACAGTGTCACCAGGACGGAATGATGGGATATCAGTACGAAGTTGACCTTCTGTCAAGCTTTGGATTAATGGATTCATTTTATTCTCCTATCTTTGTCAATCTTGAGGAAGCTTCCTCAGCGGATAAACTGTATTTTTGTGCGTCCATTACACACAAGATACAGTTTACCAAATTTCCTAGAAAAAGTAAAGAAATTTACAGTAAAATTCCTAAAAAAATAACAAGCAAACCACCTAAGTAGGTCAAGAGAAAATAACTGTAAAAGATCTTCTTATCAGCCAAGAGTTTTTGGAGTTCATCATTCAAGGTTGAAAAAGTGGTTAGACCTCCACAAAATCCTGTGGCAAGGATAAGATAGACTTCTTTAGACTCCACATGATTGTAAAATAAGCCGATCAAAAAACAGCCCAGTAGATTAGCTATGAGAGTTCCTAGAGGCAGTACTGAACCCTGATTATAACGTGAAAAGAAATAACGCACAAGGGCACCTAGTCCACAAGCAAGTGCTAGATAGATTACTACCATTTCTTCCTCCCTAAACAATAAGCCAATAAAAGTCCACCACCAATGCTCAGAACTAGATAGATTACTAGACTTAGGTAAGAACCTGTATCCAGCAATTTCACGCCATCTAACATGAGGCTTGAAAAAGTCGTTAATCCTCCACAGAAGCCTGTTCCAAGCGCTAAAATGACACCTTTACTGCTTCCCTTATAAACCAAATAACCTTTGACAAGATAGACTAAGCAGAAAATTCCTAGATAGTTAGCAAAGAGAGTTCCCCATGGAAAGTCTGGACTAGCTGGCAACCATCTCGAAATCTGATATCGGATAAGTCCTCCTAGCATGGCAGCTAGAAAGATTCCTAATAGGTAAAATTGTTCTTTTTTCATTTGATGTTTTTATCCTGATAATCGCGCGAACGTTTGAGAATATCTGAAAAAGTCTCAACGATTGTCTCTTCGTATTTTTTATTGCTGACATGACTTCTGACCTTCTCAAAGATAGCTTCTTCTCTTTTAGTATCTAGAATAGCTTTTCCTGAAGCTTTTTTATAAGCCACTACACCCTCAACTAGATGCATTCTTTCTTCTAAGAGTTTTACGATTTGGTCATCAATTTGATCGATTTCTTGTCTAATAATATCTAAATCCATAGATCCTCCTTCTTAATTTGAATCAATTTATAAAAAGCTTCTAAATGGGCTAGTTCATTCCTAGGGACAACTAACAAAAACTGCACTGACAACTTTCATCAGTGCAACTTCATGCTTATCCTACTTTAGCAGCTAATTCTTCTGCAAATTGTTCCAAGCGTTCGATATCTTCTTCTTCTGCAGAGAGATCCACTTTGACACACTCTGATCCCTTTTCAGCTCCTGTTGCCACAAATACACGATCAAAGTCATCAACAGCTTTACAGAACTCATCGTAGAAAGTATCGCCTGATCCTACCACACCGTAGATTTTGCCACTCAAATTAAGATCTGCTAGGTCTTCATAGAAGTCCATCATCTCATCTGGTAACTCTCCATCACCATAAGTGTAGGTTGCAACGATTGCGATATCTGCTTCAAGAAAGTCAGATGCGTCAACAGTTGTACACTCATCAACATCCACCTCTAAGCCCAATTCACGCAATTTATCTGCTACAATATCTGCAATTTCTTCGGTATTACCGGTCATACTGGCAAATACAATTTTTGCTAATGCCATATCGTCCTCCTCAATTTATCTTTCTTCATTATATCACATCTTTTTCATTTTAAAAAAATAAAAAAACTCTTGTGCTACAATGAAATAAGAAAGAATTGAGGTCACTTATGGAAATTTGTCATCAAATTTTTAGAAAAAAATTAAAAGCATATGATACAATTATCATTCACCGTCATATGAAACCGGATCCTGATGCCTTAGGAAGTCAGGTTGGACTCAAAGCCCTTCTGGAACACCATTTCCCAGAAAAACTATCAAGGTAGTCGGTTATGATGAGCCAACCCTAACCTGGCTTACAAAGATGGATCAGGTAGAAGACAAGGATTATCAAGGGGCGCTTGCTATCATATGTGATACAGCAAATACCGCTCGTATCGATGATAAACGTTATACTAATGCTGAAACCATTATTAAAATTGATCACCATCCAAATGACGAAGTCTATGGAGATCTTGTTTGGGTAGATACCAACTCTAGCAGTGCCAGTGAGATGATTGCTCTCTTTGCTGAAGCAACTAACCTAGAATTATCCGACTACGCTGCTAAAATGCTCTGTGCTGGAATTATTGGCGATACCGGCCGTTTCCTTTATCCGTCTACTTCTGCTCGTACCCTTCGAATTGCTAGTAAACTAAGAGAACATAACTTTGACTATGCTGAATTAACACGTAAAATGGATACCATGAGCTTTAAAATCGCTAAACTTCAAGGTTATGTCTATGATCACCTAGAAGTTGATGAAAATGGTGTCGCACGTGTCATACTGACTCAAGAAATTCTAAAAACATATCAGGTAACAGATGCAGAAACAGCAGCCATTGTTGGAGCTCCAGGTACGTATCGATACAGTTAATCTTTGGGGAATCTTTGTCGAACAAGCAGATGGCCACTATCGCGTTCGACTTCGCAGTAAATTCGTTCCAATCAATGGTGTTGCAAAAGAACATGATGGTGGAGGCTACCCACTTGCAAGTGGTGCTAACTCCTATAGCCTAGAAGAAAATGAAGTTATCTATCAAGAATTAAAAAACTTACTGAAAAAATAGATAAAAAGCTTGCCAAACTTATCAGAATCTGATAGACTAGTATGGTAACAATCTATGGCTCGCAAAGAGACCATGGCAGAAAGGAAATATTGCAAAATGAAAAAAGATATCCATCCAGAATATCGCCCAGTTGTCTTCATGGACACAACTACTGGTTACCAATTCCTTAGCGGTTCAACAAAACGCTCTAACGAAACTGTTGAGTTCGAAGGCGAAACTTACCCATTGATCCGTGTGGAAATTTCATCAGACTCACACCCATTCTACACTGGACGTCAAAAGTTCACTCAAGCAGATGGACGCGTGGATCGTTTCAACAAAAAATACGGTCTCAAATAATCATAAAAAGAACAGTTCCGACTGTTCTCAGATTGAAGACAAAGTCCTTAGAACCCAAGTTTCTAAGGGCTTTTCTTTGTGTAAAGTCGTATAATAGAGGTAAGAAGAGTTGTGAGGTAATCCCTATGTTTCACAAAGAAAAACCTGATTATAACCGTAAGCAATATGGTTTCTATACAATAGACGAATTGGTCCCAAAAGATCACTTTCTTCGACAAGTAGATTCAAAGGTTGATTTTGACTTTATCTATGACTTGGTAGAAGATACCTATAGTCCAGATAATGGTCGTCCTAGTCTTGATCCCGTCATGCTAGTCAAAATTCCTTTGATGAAATGTTTTTATGGCATTCGTTCCATGCGCCAAACCATGAAAGATATTGAAGTAAATGTGGTACTATCGTTGGTTTCTTGGACTAACTTTTAGATGATAAGGTCCCTCATTTTACTACCTATGGAAAGAATTACAGCCGTCGTTTTCAAGATAAAGAACTCATTTCTGAGATTTTTTCCCAAGTTCTCAGCCAAGCTTTATATGCTGGCTTAATTGATCCTTCTGAAATATTTGTGGATGGTACCCATATCAAAGCGGCGGCTAATAGTCACAAGTATCGTAAGGAAATGGTAGACCAACAAGCTAAATTTATGAGTGAACAATTGGCAGTTGAGATTGATTTAGATAGGAAAAAACACGAAAAAAAGTCCTTAAAGCCCGCAAAAGAAAGTGAGGCTAAGGAAAAGAAAATCTCAACGACAGATCCCGAGTGTGGTTGGTTTCACAAGGGCGAACATAAGGAAGTATTTGCCTATTCTGCTCAAGTTGCTTGTGATAAGCATGGTTGGGCCTTGGCTTATACGGTTGAGGCAGGAAATGTTCATGATAGTCAGGCTTTCCCTGCCCTATTTTCAAAGTTAGAGCCATTCTCGCCCCACTATATTATTGCGGATTCAGGTTACAAGACCCCAGCTATTGCCCATTATTTATTAGAGCGAAATATCATTCCTGTTTTTCCTTATACTCGTCCAAAGGGAGTAAAGGGGAACTTAAGGCCTAGTAATTTTGTTTATGATGCAAGTTATGATCATTATGTTTGTCCAGAGAATCAAGTATTAAGCTATCGCACAACCACTCGAGAAGGCTACCGTGAGTATAAGAGTAATCCTAAAGTATGTGTTTCCTGTCCTTTATTATCCATTTGTACCCAAAAGCAAGAATTTTTCAAAAAGTAGTAACGAGACATGTCTGGAAAGATGCCCTTGAATTTTTGTGAGGAGATTCGTCACCAAAGAGAAATGAAAGAGCTCTATAAGAAGCGCAAAGAAACAATTGAACGGCTCTTTGGAACGGCTAAGGAATACCATAATTTGAGATACACTAGAGAGAAAGGAAAGTCCAAAATGGAGGATCAGGTTGGGCTTACTTTGGCGTGTTTAAATATCAAAAAATTAGTGAAATGGATAGGGAATATCCCTTTTTATTTTGCTCAAATTCAGATTTTTGGATAGATTAGTAGATGATGAGATAAACTATTTTTGAAAACAGAAAAAGACAAACGTCATTTTTGGCGTTTGTCTTCGTTCTGAGAACAGTTCCGACTGTTCTTTTTTTGTTTCTTCAAATTAGGAGTCAACCACAACTGCTGTACCACTACAAGTGACCATTAGCATACCATTTTCAGCCCCTAAAGTTTCATAGTCCATTTATACCTATAATAGCATTTGCTCCACGTTCACTTGCACGCTCCATCATTTCTGCTAGAGCTTCTTCTCTTGCTTGAGTCAACTCGCCTTCATAACTACTAGCTCGTCCTCCAAAAACATTACGGAAGCCAGCAGCCATATCTTTGAACATATTAACGCCAGCAACCACTTCACCAAAGACGATTCCTTTGTAGGCTAGGATTTTCTTGCCTTCAATTCCCGTAGTTGAAATAATCATATTCATTTCCTCCTTACTTCTTTAACAAGATTCTATTCCCTTTCATAATTTTTGTCAAGAAATTCTATAAGGGGCTCAGAAACTCTTCTCACCATCCTTGTTTGCTATCCATTTAGTGCCAATTGTATGGATGAGGGTCTGAATTTTATCTTTGCAAGCCTAACTTGAGATAGCTTTCTCAGTTTCATCAATCTTACCAATGGGTATAACTTGGAATTCATGACTGGTATAGAAAAGACTGTTCTCTCCTGCCCCCTTTTTGCCCCCTATACACAAACAAAAAAAGCCTATTGACCAAGCTAGAAAGCTTGATACAATAGGCTTTTTCTAAATTCATTATTTAACAGCGTCTTTAAGAGCTTTACCAGCTTTGAATGCTGGAACTTTTGAAGCTGCGATAGTGATTTCTTTACCAGTTTGTGGGTTGCGACCTTTACGTGCTGCACGCTCACGAACTTCGAAATTACCAAAACCAATCAATTGAACTTTTTCACCAGCTGCAAGGTAATCAGCTACTGCTGCAAATACAGCATCAACTGCTGCTGCTGAGTCTTTCTTTGTCAATTCTGTAGCTTCTGCTACTTTAGCGATCAAATCTTGTTTGTTTGCCATGTTAATAATTCCTCCAAATATTTTCTAATTAACAATTACAATCATATCCTAAATTCTCTTGTAGGTCAAGTCAAAAACGCTATTTCTTGCTATTTTCTTTATTTTTTTAGGACTCGTATCTGACCAAAATAGCCCAAGCATTTTCACCTGTATGGGTCTGGATAATAGAACCTGTTTCAAGTACAGAGATTGGTTTTTCAACGAATAGTTGTAGGATTTCTTTCATCTCTTCTGCCCAGTCCCGAGTTCCAGAATAGGAAATACCAATTTCTGCAACAGAACGCTCTGACAGTTTTGCAACTAGCTCATCTAACCATTTCTTAAAGGTTTTAGCTCCACGTCCTTTAACGATTGGTTGCAATTCATCTTCTTTCATCTGCATGACTACGCGGATATTTAATAGAGAGCTTAAAAGACCTGTCACTCGACCAATACGACCACCTTTAACAAGGTTTTCCAAGGTAGAAACACCAATATAGAGCTCTGTGTTCTTCTTCACTTCTTCAACATGAGCCACAATTGTCTCAATGTCTTGTCCTTCTTGAGCTAACTTAGCTGCTTCAACTACTTGAAATTTTAGGGCTTGATCTGTAAAGGAACTATCCAATACAGTCACATTAGCTGTTGACAAACTTGCACCTTGCCGAGCTGCTTCGACAGTTCCTGATAAGGCATGAGACATATGAATGGCTAAAATTTGACTACCGTCTTTACTCAACCCATCAAAGATCTCAGCAAAGAGTCCAACAGGAGGTTGACTTGTTTTAGGCAGATTTTTACTCTCTTTCATCAAGCGAAGAAATTCCCCTTCTTCAAGATCAGCATCCGAATAAAGAACACTATCAATCATTACAGAGAGCGGAACGACGGTAATATTTAATTCTTTGACCACTTCTGGTTCAATGGTAACAGAAGAATCTGTTACGATTTTTACTTGTGTCATAATTCAAATCTTTCTATGTTTCACTTTTTTTGAGTGAGTTTTTTTCAATTTAACTATAACAATTATATCAAAAAAAGCTAAAAAAATTCATACTGTATCTATTCATTTTTTTATGATGGAATTTATAGATTTTTTTAAATCTTTATTTTTATAAAAAAATAGTCGCCTACTAAGACGACTACTGTTCATTTATCATAAACGTTCATACAATTCTTGCATCTGTATGTCATCAGGAACCAACTTGAGATAGTGTTGAATCTGTTCTTTTGCTTCTTCAAACCTTCCAAGTTCGCGTAATAGATGAATGTATTGCTCTAAACTCAGGATTTTCCTTGAGTTCTGGAACCAATGCCTGATAAGATTCATAGGCAGCATCCAAATCTTCAGTTTCTTGGTAACTCCGTGCAATCATCCACTTAGTCAAGAGATTTTCTGGTTCATATACTTCTAAGGCTAGAATATCTTCATACCTTTCTTTCTCCTGATACATGGTTGCTAGTCGCAAGAGGATATCTTCTTGGTCTTCCGCATCTTCTTGGGCTTGAAGAAGATAAGCTTCTGCCTGTTCAGGTTGATGCAATTCGTAAGATAATTGTGAAGCAAGGAGTAGTAAACGTGTTTCGAATGGATTTTTTTCCAAACCTTGTTGAGCTACCAGTAAGGCTTGCTCAGTCTGGTGTTCCTTATGTAGAGCCTGACTATAACCATATTCATACCCTTCAAAATCTGGAGAAATAGTATCCAGCTGTTTAAAATATAAAACTGCCTTTTGAAATTCCTCTTGATCAAAGTAAAGACTTGCTAATTCAAAAGCAGTCTGATCGTCATACTCTAACTCTAAAGCTTTTTCTAAAAACTCTATGGCTGATTCAAACTTTCCAAGTCGAGCATAGGCAGTGCCAATTCGTTGATAGGTCGAAATCCCTGTCTGCTCATATATTTCACGATTATCCAGTTGAGCATAGCCCTTAATCGCTTCTAAATCATTTCCAAGTTCACTATCTAACTCTGCTAGCCCAAAAATCAATAGAGGATCATCAGAGTAATTAAGAGCTTCTAAGAGCTTCTCACGAGCTACATCCGTCAATCCTTCCATTTGATAGAAATCAGCCTTTAAAACAAGCGCAGATACATAAGAATCGCTATTGGGTTGAATTTCTTCTAGATAGGCAAACGCTTCTTCTATTTGTCCGTCTTCACTTGTGATACTAGCTAGATTGAGATTTACTTCTGGAAATATTGGAGCTAGTTTTTCATAGATTTGACGAGCTTGTGGATAAAAACCAATACTTTCTAGATAATAAGCCAGTTCCAGAAGAAGATCATCAGGGTCTTCTACCAAGGCTTTTTGAAAATAGTAATCAGCTTTTGATAAATCTTGCTGATCCAAAGCTTCAAGCATTTCTTGACTATTGCTCACCTTCAACCTCCTCTTCTAACTCATACAGACCACTAACTTTTTTATACCATTCAAAAATCGCTGAAATAACAACTTTTGCTGAAGCATAAACAGGAATTCCTAGTAGGACTCCCCAAACACCAAACATAGAACCAGACGTCAACAAAACAAATAGAATAGTGATTGGATGGATGTTTAATTGACTACCTAAGATCAATGGAGATACAAAACGACCTTCAATTGTCTGCTCTACGATAAAAACGATAATAACTTTCAAGAGCATAACTGGTCCAGCAATTAAACCTAAGACCAGAGCTGGTAGCATGGCAAGGAAACTTCCAAGATAAGGGATAAGGTTTAAAACCCCAGCAGTAATTCCAAGAGTCACTGCATATCTCAAACCAATAATCTTAAAGAAGATGATAAACATAATCGCTACGATAACAGCAACAGTAATTTGTCCTCTCACATAGTTAGAAAGTTGTTGGTTCACATCCGTTAGAACCTTACCTACTGGTTCTCTCAATTTATTTGGTAAGAATTGAGTGATATGATCTCTCAAACCTTTTCCATCTCTAAGGAGATAAAAGAGCATAAAGGGCATGATAATCAAAGCAACAATGACTTGTGACGTTCCACTAATAAGAGCACTTACCCAGTTCACAGCTTTTGATGAAATATTACTTGCCCAAGCAGTTGCTTGTGTTGAGAATTGAGCCAGAACCTGTTCTAGTTGAGGTCTAAAGTCATCTGGTAACCGCTTAGTTACAAGATCATCAATAACTCTGTCAGCATCTTCGAGATAATTTGGTACATTTTTCGCAAAAATAACTACTTGACGTTGAAGATTTGGAATCGCAACGGCCAGACCAATAATCAAGAGTATGGCAATAATGACAAAGATAATACTAATGGCTAAGACACGATTAATCTTGTACTTCTCCATCAAATCCACCAGTGGATTTAAGAGATAAAAAAAGTAATCCTGATAAAATAACAGGCAACATAACCACTGATAAAAAAATCAACGACAGGGATAAATAAAAAAACTAATCTTACTTAAAAATAAAAAAATATTCAGACCTAGTAACAAGGCTACCAAAAAAAACTGTAACAGCCTTATTATCTAAAAAAACCATTTAAAAAAAACCAAGATAAATTAAAATGTTTCTCTTTTTGTTCCATATCTACTTCCTTTCCTTTGTCCTTTCATTATACCATTTTTTTATAGGGAATAAACTGTTTTTTTAAAGTGTTGAGGTGACGATTGAGAACTTTAACAAAGCGACCTTGCATTTTTACTAATTTTTATACTTAGATGTTTCATACTTTTTTCACTATTTTTCTTCAGGTCTCCTAATTTATGATATAATAGAAACATCTTTATTTAGAGGTATAGCTATGATTGAAACAATTTATTTCGGAACTTACACACGTCGTTTATCCCAAGGGATTTATCAAGCTGATTTTGATACAGAAACTGGTAAACTATCCAATCTTAAACTATTTGCTGCTGAGCCAAGTCCTACCTATCTTGCATTTGATCAAGAAAATCACCTCTACACTGTCGGTAGCAAAGATGGACAAGGTGGAATTGCTGCCTATCAAACAGATGGTACTTTGCTAAATCATGTTGTGACAGAAGGTGCTCCTCACTGCTATGTGGCTGTTGACGAGAAACGTGGCTTAGTATATGGTGCTAACTATCACAAGGGACAAGTTTTGGTATACAAACGTAAAGAAGATGGTAGTCTAGAATTGGCTGATACAGTTCAGCATAGCGGTCATGGTCCTCATGAAAATCAAGCTTCTCCACATGTACACTTTACAGATTTAACACCAGATCAGTATTTAGTCACTTGCGACTTAGGTACTGATGAGGTTACTACTTATGATGTCAATCCAGAAGGAAAACTAAATAAGCTAACTACCTACAACTGTAGTCCTGGTGCTGGTGCACGACACCTTGTTTTTCACAACCACTACAAGATTGCTTATCTCATCTGTGAACTCAATAGTACAATTGAAGTATTGATTTATGATGGTGTTGGTGCATTTGAAAAAATGCAAGTTATTTCTACTCTTCCTGAAGGATTTAATGACTTTAATGGAACTGCTGCAATTCGTCTCTCACAAGATGGAAAATATCTGTATGCATCAAACCGTGGTCACGATTCTATTGTAGTTTACACTATTCTCGCTGATGGTAGTTTAGAATTGTTGGAATTCGTTCCTACAAACGGGAAAACTCCTCGTGACTTTATTCTCTCACCAGACCAAGAATTCCTCATCGCCGTTCACCAGGATTCTGATAATGCAACTGTCTTTAAACGTAATCCAGAGACTGGTCGTCTTGCAGAACTTTCCAATGATTTCCACGTTCCCGAAGCGGTTTGCGTCACATTTTAAACATAAAAAATGAACTTGATTCTCAAATCAAGTTCATTTTTTCTAATTTATTTCCGACATTGATTCGGTTAATAGCACGTTGTAATGCAATCTTAGCACGACGCTCTTGGTCAATCAAGTGTTTGTCTTGTGCTTCTTCGATTTCACGTTCTGCACGAAGTTTGGCACGTTCTGCACGGCTAATATCGATATCACGAGCACGCTCAGCTGAGTCTGCAATAATGGTAATGACATCATTAGCAATCTCAATGATTCCTCCGTTTACTGCTATCCAGTTTACATGAGAATCATCATCAACTCGTTTAACTTTAACTTCATCAACTGCTAATACCGCAATCATATTTTGATGTCGTGGCAAGATCCCCATCTCACCATCCAGAGTTCGAACCGATACAAAGCTGGCATGGTGATCATAGACGAGGCCATCTGGTGTCACGATCTGGACAGTTAACTGAGCCATAGGTCACCTCTTAAAATCCCATTTTTTCAGCCTTAGCAATAACATCTTCGATTGAACCTACTCCACGGAAGGCATCTTCTGGGAGATGATCGTGTTTACCGTCGAGAATTTCCTTAAATCCACGAACTGTTTCAGCTACTGGAACATAAGAACCTGGTTGACCAGTAAATTGTTCCGCAACGTTGAAGTTTTGTGAAAGGAAGAACTGGATACGACGGGCACGAGCAACCAAAGTCTTTTCTTCATCAGAAAGTTCATCCATACCAAGGATGGCGATGATATCTTGCAACTCATGGTAACGTTGAAGAACACGTTTAACCTCAGCCGCAACTGCGTAGTGCTCTTCTCCAACAATTTCAGGTGCCAAAGCACGAGAGCTTGAAGCAAGTGGATCAACGGCTGGGTAGATACCTAATTGAACCAATTTACGTTCCAAGTTGGTTGTAGAATCCAAGTGAGCGAAAGCTGTTGCTGGCGCTGGGTCAGTATAGTCATCCGCTGGCACGTAGATAGCCTGGATAGAGGTTACAGAACCTTTCTTAGTTGAAGTGATACGTTCTTGCAATTGACCCATTTCTGTTGCGAGGGTTGGTTGGTAACCAACGGCTGATGGCATACGACCCAAAAGGGCAGATACTTCTGAACCAGCTTGTGTGAAACGGAAAATGTTGTCAATAAAGAGAAGAACATCTTGGCCTTCAACATCACGGAAGTATTCAGCGATTGTCAAACCAGTAAGGGCGACACGCATACGTGCTCCTGGTGGCTCATTCATCTGACCAAATACCATGGCTGTTTTTTCGATAACGCCTGATTCTTTCATTTCCCAGTAAAGGTCGTTTCCTTCACGAGTACGTTCCCCAACACCAGTAAATACTGAGATACCACCGTGTTCTTGGGCAATATTGTGAATCAATTCTTGGATCAAGACAGTTTTACCAACTCCGGCACCACCGAAGAGTCCAACTTTACCACCTTTAAGATAAGGGGCAAGAAGGTCGATAACCTTAATCCCTGTTTCGAGGATTTCTGAAGAGGTAGACAACTCATCAAAAGTAGGTGCTTTTTTATGAATTGGCTGGCGCTCTGCGTCTTCTCCAAAAGTAGCTTCCAAGTCAATGGTATCTCCCAAAACATTGAAGACACGTCCCAAGGTTTCTTTACCTACTGGTACAGAGATTGGACGACCTGTGTCCAATACTTCCATTCCACGAGTCAAACCATCTGTTGATTCCATGGCGATGGTACGAATCATACCATCCCCCAACTCTAAGGCTACTTCAAGGACGATTTTTGTTTTCTTTTCGTCATTTTTGTAGACGACAAGTGCATTGTTAATCTCAGGAAGTTTTTCCCCTGCTGCAAACAAAACGTCTACAACGGGTCCGATAACCTGAGCAATTTTACCTGAACTCATCTCCTTCTCCTATTCTATATAAGATACTGTCGGTTCCTAGTTTTGTTAGGTCCTAAGTTCATTGATATGAGCAGGATGGCTTTATTCTAAAGCGCTAGCTCCTGCCACGATTTCTGTGATTTCTTGTGTAATCGCCGCCTGTCTGGCACGGTTATACTGGATTGTCAAATCATTAATGACTTTTTTTGCATTATCAGTCGCTGTTTGCATGGCCGTCATACCGGCAGCATTTTCAGCTGTCTTGGCATCAATAATAGCACCATAAATCATACTTTCTGCAAACTGTGGCAGCAATTGATCCAAGATTTCTTCACGACTTGTTTCAAGGTCAAAGGTCAAGCTATAGTTATCATCTGCTTCATTTGGATCCAAGTCCACGATTGGAAGCATCTGTTCTACACGCATTTGACTTGTCAATGTATTCACGTGGTGGTTGTAGCAAACGTAGAGCTCATCGAAAAGTTCGTTTTGATACATTTCAATCGTTTTTGTGATAATCTTACGAACTTCATCAAAACTTGGTTGACTTGCAAGTCCACGCAATTCATAGATTGGCTGAATACCGCGTGATTTGAAGAAATCTGCCCCCATACCACCGATACAGATGACCTCAAAGTCATCACCTGAAGGATGGTATTCTTGCTGGATTTCCATGACAGCTTTTAAGATTGAAGAATTATATCCTCCAACAAGACCACGGTCAGATGTAATGACGATATAGCCTGTTTTTTTGACGGGGCGACTGATCAACATAGGGTTAGTTGATCCGCCTGCACCATCTCCGTGGAGGATGTCTGTAACTAGTTTACGCACTTTTTGTGCATACACTTGGAAGTTACGAGCTGCTTCTTCAGAACGACCTAACTTAGCTGCAGAAACCATCTGCATAGCATTAGTAATTTGACTAGTATTTTTGTTGAGGCGATTTTTGTTTTAATATCATTTAGAGATACTGCCATCTGACACCTCTATTCTTATTGGAAGCTTGATTGATTGAGAAACTCAGCAATCGCAGCATCCAAGACTGCTTCATCTGGCAAGTCTTTTGTTTCACGAATGGTTTCCAAAATTTCAGGATGTTGAGCATCAAAGAACATATGGAACTCTTCTTCGAAACGAACGATATCGTCTACAGGAATTGTATCCAAGAAACCATGGGTCAAAGCATAGAGAATAGTAACTTGTTTCTCAACAGGTAATGGTTTGTGAACAGGTTGTTTCAATACTTCTACAGTACGACGACCACGGTTCAATTTAGCCTGAGTAGCCGCATCCAAGTCAGAACCAAATTTAGTGAAGGCTTCCAACTCACGGTATGAAGCAAGGTCGATACGGAGTGTACCAGCAACTTTCTTCATGGCTTTAATCTGAGCAGAACCACCAACACGAGATACGGAAGAACCTGCATCAATAGCTGGACGGATACCTGCATTAAAGAGACTATCACTTAGGAAGATTTGTCCATCCGTAATAGAGATTACGTTTGTAGCGATATAGGCTGAGATATCTCCGGCTTGTGTCTCGATAAACGGAAGTGCTGTGATAGATCCTCCACCCAATTCATCCGAAACTTTAGCTGAACGCTCAAGTAGACGGCTATGAAGGTAGAATACATCCCCTGGGAAGGCTTCACGACCTGGTGGACGACGGAGCAAGAGAGAAAGTTCACGATAAGCTACCGCTTGTTTAGATAAGTCATCATAAACGATCAAGACATGCTTACCTTGGTACATAAATTCTTCAGCCATAGCAACCCCTGCATAAGGTGCAAGGAAAAGCAATGGAGAAGGTTGTGAAGCTGACGCTGTCACGACGATTGTGTAATCTAAGGCTCCGTACTGACGAAGTGTTTCTACTTGTGTACGAACTGTTGATTCTTTTTGACCAATCGCTACATAGATACAAATCATATCTTGACCTTTTTGGTTCAAGATTGCATCAATAGCGATGGTAGTTTCCCTGTTTGACGGTCACCGATAATCAACTCACGTTGTCCACGACCGATTGGAACAAGGGCATCAATAGCTTTCAAACCAGTTTGCAATGGTTGTGATACTGATTTACGTTGCATAACCCCAGGAGCTGGCGCTTCAACTGGACGAGTTTTGTTTGTGTCGATTGGACCAAGTCCGTCTACAGGACGACCAAGTGGATCCACAACACGACCAATCAAGCTATCACCAACTGGAACTTCCATGATTCTTCCTGTACGACGAATAGTATCGCCTTCGCGGATATCTGTAAAGTCTCCAAGGATGATGATACCAACATCTGTTGATTCTAAGTTTTGCGCCATACCATAAGAGCCGTTTTCAAAAATCAACAACTCTCCACTCATGGCATTTTCAAGGCCATGAGCACGCGCAATTCCGTCCCCGATGTATGTTACAACACCAGTTTCAGTCACATCAAAATTGGGTTTGAAATTTTCAATTTGTTGCTTAATTAAAGCGCTGATTTCTTGTGCGTTAATTGCCAAAAGAACACCACTTTCTATTTCAAATTTTCCTTAACAACTTTAAGTTGTTGTTTAATACTAACATCAATTGTCTTGTGATTGGCGATAATAACAAAACCACCGATTAAACTATCGTCGATTTCTTCTTTAATGCTACGCACTTTTAAAGACATCTTTTTCTCTATAATTGGAAGCAAACGTTCTTTTTGTTCATCCGTTAGAGGATGAGCAGACACAATCGTTACTTCAAAACGATTCGTTTCTCTCTCAAGACGGTTTAAACAATCTACAATCACATCATAAAAAAGATGTGATCGATGATTGTACAACAGAACTTGAATGAAGTTTTGCAATAATGGCGATGCAGAATCTTGGAAATAACTGACTGTTTTTTCCTTGTCAGACCCATCAACATCTACCTGAGCCAAAAAAGAAGGCAAGTCTGTTTCTTCAGCGACTTGCTTAATCTGGGTCAAGTCTGAGAAGATAGCATCTTCTTCTCCTTTTTCAATCACCAATTGGACAAAAGGCATGCTGTATTTTTCAATTACCTTTACTGTTTTTTTGTCCATTAAGCTTCTCCTAGCTGATCGATATACTTATCAATGAGTTCTTTATGGGCATGACCGTCAAGGTTTTGTGAGATGATTTTTCCAGCTAAACTAACTGTCAAATCTGCTACCTCACCTTTAACGCTTTGTAAAGCCTCAGCTTTGTTTTGCGCAATTTCTTGGTTAGCTTTTTCTTTCAAGCGACCAGCTTCTAGCTTAGCTTCAGCTAGAATATCTGATTTGCTCTTTTCAGCTGTCTCCTTGGCATTCTCGATGATAGTTTTAGCTTCGCTTCGGCTACCTGCTAATTCATCTTCACGCTTTTGAGCAAGAGTTTCTGCTTTTTGACGAGCTTGTTCAGCACCATCAATATCAGCAGCAATCTTTTCAGCGCGTTCTTCGAAGACACTTGTCAAGTTTGACCATGCGAATTTTTTGACTAAGACGATCAAAAGGATAAAAGAGCCAGCAATTAAAATAAAGTTACCAATCAATTCACCTACTGTTACGTGCATCATTTACTCCTTTCTACTCTTCATCATTAATTTTATTTCCTAGATACATAGAAGACAAGACTGTGAATACATAGGCCTGAACACAGGAAATAAACACAGAAAATGCCGTCCAGACAAGATTGGTAACAAATGCGACTGGATACCAATAAAGAGCCTGATGAGAAAGAGTAATAAGCAAGCTTGCCATCACTTCTCCGGCAAAGATATTCCCGAACACCCGCAAGGCAAGTGATAGGAAATTCGTGACTTCTTCAAGGAGATTCATCGGGGTCATGAAACCTGGGGTTACAAAACCTTTTAGATATTTTTTAACACCGCGACGACGAATTCCTTCAATATGGGTCATCAGGATAATTCCGAATGACAAGGCCAAGTCAAACTGGAGATTTGCTGTTGGCGATGTCCAAAGGTTTGTCCCATCTGTAGTTTGAAGTTTCGCCATCAAACCAAGATTATTTGCGATAACCATAAAAAGAAATAAACACAAGTAAAAGAGTGAGTAATCTTTCATGTACCGTGAACCTACGTTAGATTCTGTAAATCCGACTACAAAGTCATAGAGATACTCGAGTACATTTTGCTTTCCTTTGGGTTTTACTGTCATATTGCGACTTGCCCAATAGATAAAGCCAAAAATAAGTGCCACAGACAACAAAGTCAATGCTGTCAAGGTTAAATCAAAGGTAACAGGACCAATATTGATGGTTGGATTGATACTTTCTTCCATCTAGAATCCTCCCTTTTCCATTTTATACTTCTCTTTATTTGATGATAAATGAAAATACGAGAGTTACAAAGAATGTTCCTTCGATAAAGGCAATCCCCATGATCATCAAACTACGCAATTGTGGGATGATATCTGGTTGGCGTGCTGCAGATTTGAACAAACCGTTCATCAAAAATCCTTCTGCAAGAGATACACCCATACAGGCAAGACATAGACCGAAAAATGTTAAATTCATGACGAATTCTCCTTTTTTAAATTAAATTTACTTCCCTAGTTTAGTCCTAAAATTTGCTTTTGTCAACTTTTTACTAGCATTGAAAGCGTTTCTAATCATTTATTTCTATTTTTACGATTTTCAAGTCAATTATATAGAAAATTTTTAAGGTCTATTCAGATTGTTTTTCCTTATCTTTCCTATTTTTTTCTGAAAACAAAAAAATCCAAGTTTTACAACCTGGATTTATCGTTTCTTATTTAAAATAATAGGAATGATGACTCTGACAAGCTGGATTAAAGAGTGCTGCACAATAAGGACAGTTCCCCTTTTCTCTATACTCCTCATAAGTTAGGGTTTTCTTACAGGAACCACATAAGATAGGTTTATCCTGTTTTAGATTTAAAGGATAAGGAGAAAATGTGTGCGACTCTAGTTCATTGTGACACTGATAACAGGCATAGTATTTCTGACACTCATAACACTGGAGCGCTACGATATCTTTATCACTATGGTAATGAACACATCTGCTTTCATCGTCTACTAGTAATCCCTGAGCTTGAAGCATTCTTTCCTTATCTAGGCACGAACTGTGACGCTGGTTCCATCTTCTTTGTAAAGATTGATCAAGCCTTCTTTCAAAGCACGTACCATATCACCGGCTTGTACTGGTTGAGGAACCTTGATGGTCAAGAGTTCCATTGGGTTTGGTGCACGGTCAATCTTGTTACCTTTGGCATCATGAAGGTCTTCGATATAAGTTTCAAAATGGCGGAAACCTGGGCCATAAAACTCTACTTGGTCACCTTCGTTGATAACGTTACGTTGGCGAATAGTTGCTGTTTGTGTCGCATCATCATAAGCTACTACTTCAGCAACAAACTTGTATTCTGGAATCTTACGACGAGCACCAAACAGTTGTTCATTTTCAGTTGGTGTTCCATAGTAGAAACCTGTAGCCAATTCACGTTGAGCAACCTTCCACATTTCATCAATCAAGTCTTGCTTGATAGCTTCAAACTTCTCAGGACTTTCGAGGTAGGCATCAACGGCAGCCTTGTAGCAGTTTGTAACTGTTGAAACATAGTGAATGGACTTCATACGACCTTCAATCTTCAAACTATCCACACCATTTTCAATCATATCTGGAATATGGTCAATCATCGACATATCAACAGCTGACATGGAGAACTCTTCAGGAATTTCTCCCTTGAGACTCTTACGCTCTTTACCAAATGGCATATCGTAAAGGTCATACTTCCAACGGCAAGATTGTGAACATCCACCACGGTTGGCGTCACGCATACTCATATGGTTAGAAAGGGTACAACGACCAGAGTAGGAAATACACATAGCTCCATGTACGAAGGCTTCAATTTCTACATCTGTACGTTTGCGGATTTCTGCCAACTCTTCCATAGAAACCTCACGCGCCAAAACAACACGCGTCAATCCAAGTTCTTTCCAGAATTCAAGAGTTTCATAGTTGGTCGCACTAGCTTGTGTTGAAAGGTGGATTTCAAGTCCTGGTGCTTCTGTTGCTGCAATCATGATTAAGGCAGGGTCAGAAACGATAACCGCTGCAATACCGATATCACGCAATTTACGGAACCATTCTCCGGCACCTTCTTCATTTCCTTCGTGCATAACCATATTGGCAGCCACATAAACCTTAGCTCCATACTTAGCCGCGAACTGTACTCCTTCTTCCATTTGTTCGAAAGTGAAGTTTCCTGCACGACTACGTAGACCATAGGCCTGACCACCAATAAAGACTGCATCTGCTCCGTATTGAACAGCTACTTTTAGTTTTTCTAGTGTTCCTGCAGGTGATAGAACCTCAGGACGTTTCAAAGTTTTTGTCATTTTTTCTCCTATTTGCAATATAAAAGTTTGACACCAATCTTAACTATTTTATAGTAAACAGGATTCAAAATCAAGCCTTGAATGATTGTTTAGACAATTTTAATGTTTAGTTTTCTCTGAAAACCTTATTGAACAGTTTCAACATTCCAAGTAGTCCAGCCTTTAAAACGTATAGCACCCTTTTTGTCAGTTTTTAATACCAAATTCTCAAGTTCTTTATCTTCTTGGTTATTCTCCCCATTTTTAACTTTAAATGATTTTTTCTTGTCTACCGAAATGACTGTGATTTTAGCTTGTAAAGTTTTGAAGACCTCACCATCTGTCTTTTTCTTCGATGCTTGCTGATGAGTTATTACTACATCTGCTTGGTGTTTTGAGGAATGACTCGTCAAGAACTTTTCCTCTGTATTTCCAGTAACTAGAAAGGTTTGATTTAGTAACTTTCCATACAAGACCATTGAGTCCTTTTCATCGCTATTTTGGCTAGTGATTGCTTCCAAACTACTCCCAAAAATAGGTAACTGCTGTCCAGTTTTGATGGCAACTATCTTGACTTTGCTTTCCTTCAACTTATCCATGAATTCTCTCTGTGATAGAGTTTCTTCAGTTACTAGAATCTCTCTAAGCTGGAAGGCTTTACTGATTTCTAACACATGATCTAACTGCTTAGTATCACTAGTCGTCAGAACCAACTGATCAATCTTGGCTACTCCTCGACTTTTCAGATAAGGAATTAAACTACGTTTGGCATTACTGGTAATAACTTTCTCCTGCCAGACTTCTTTCTTTTCAGTTTCAGACTTTTCTCCGACATCCAATAGAATGGTCTTTCCTGTCATGTCTCTTAGGAAAATGCTTCGCCCCTGTTCCATATCTAGGACTGTGATTTCATTTTCTAGTGGATGCTTGGTTACTAAAAAGAATGAGATGGCAACTATGACAAGCATAGATAGTTTTTTCACATTCTTTCGATAGTCGTAGATGAGAGCTAAAGTAATCAAAAGAAGGATTAAAATCCAAAGACTCGGCTGACCGAAAACAAGAGGCCTCGTAGATAGCTGAGAAATATAGCGTATGATGTTTTCTAGCCATTCAAAGAGAAAGTTGAACTGGGTGATGGGATATATAAATGACAGACAGAAGAGAATCGATAAAAGTGGCAATAGGACCATGTCAAACAAGAATGAAAAGACAAATGTCAAGAGAATGGACAACGGTTGGAATTCAGAAAAGTAAAAAGATAAAATTGGTAGAATTCCCAAAGAAATAATGCAACTCTTCCTAACCAGTCCTTTTATACCTGCTACTTCCTCACCAGTCATTGTCAGGATAAAGGCATAAGCACAGGAAAGAACCCCTCCAGCTGTTAAGAAAAAGTTCGGCATGATTAAAAATAGACTAAGAATCGTCAAAGCAAAATTATCCAATGACTTGAAGCCATGCTGAGCCAATAGCTTTTGGAGGAGACTACGAATAACAGAGGCTGAAAATCCTGTCAAACTTGCATAGGCTAAGGAGAAGGGATAGGCTAGCCATTTGAACTTCTCTTGCGTCAAGCCCAATCGCAAGAGTGAATTTTTAAAAGCATTCATGAAAAATCCAACCTGCATTCCTGACAAAGCAAAAAGGTGAATAATCCCTAGACTCGAGTAGAGTTCATTCATTTCCTCAAAATCTGTGTCCAAATGCCCCAATAAAAGACCGGTCATATAGTTGTGCATGGGATCGGGAAAACTCCTTTTTATCCAGACAACTGCTTTTCTCCGCAAACTTGATAGATTTTCTCCGATATCCCAACTACTTGTTTGCTTTAACTCAACAATTTCGGATATGGTTAAGGTCTGATAAATTCCTTGCATTTTGAGATAGTTTCGGTAATCAAAACCCGCAAAATTACTGGCTCCTTGAGGACTAGCTAACTTGCCTTTCACAACCATTTCATGTAGTTCAGACAACTCTTGAAATTTTTCCTTTTCAGCTTCTGACTGGAGTTTATAATAGACCTGAAAGAGTCTGCCCTCAGCCTTGCCACGAAAAGACAAGCTATCACCATTTACTTTGATGGTATCCGGTAATATTCTCACTGTATCAATCGTGTCTACAAGATTCAGACTGGCTTCGTCTTGCTGCCATTTTTGAAAAATAAACCAACTCCCAAAAAGTCCACAAATCAAGAGGACCTTGGTCACAGTCTTCCATGGAAATTGGAAAAAGAGGCAGACTAGTAAAAAGACAAGGCCCAAGAGTGCTAGAAAGCTTGCAGAAAAGATTGCATAGTAGAGCCATAGCAAAAGAAAACTGAGATAGATTTTTGGGAAAGGAAAGCGACTAATCCACTGTAACATACTCTTTTAACTTTTCTATCGTTTTTGCGCCAATACCAGAAACCTTTTTGAGCTCATCAACTGACTTAAACTTACCGTTAGACTCACGATGGTCGATAATATCTTGAGCACGTTTAGCACCTAATCCTTTAACTTGTTTCAGTTCCTCCAAACTGGCTTTATTAAGATTGACTTTCTTACTTTCCTTGTTGTTAGGGGTATTTGATTGTGATTCTTGACTGGTAGCTTCTTCCTTGGTCGGAACATAGACCAGTGCTTCGTCACTAATTTTCTGAGCAAGATTGATAGACTTACTGTCTGCATTATCTGTCAAGCCACCAGCTTTTTGAACAGCATCATTGATACGACTTCCAACTGGCAAATCATAAATCCCTGGTGTTTTGACAGCCCCTTTGACATCGACAGTAATCAGATCTTGCTCCACCACCTCTTCCTTCTGATTTCCATCTTCCTTTACATCCGTCGAATCCTTTAAAACAGTGGTAACTTCTGTTTGCACCTTTGTTTCTTTAGCAGGTGTTTGAGCGACTGGTTTTAGGAGGAAAAATCCACCCAAGACCAAACCCAAACTAACACAGATAACAATAATTTTATATTCTTTGATTTTCTCAATAAGTTCTTCCATATTTTCTCCTCTCTTAGCTAATTCGTAAGAGAAAGAAAAAAACAGCTGAAAAATCTTTTCAACTGCTTACTTATTTGCAAAATAATCTTCCTTGGTTAAGACATAATGGACATCTGTTACGAATCTTCCAGGTTCATTTTTATCCATTCTAGCATAAGGTTCTTCGTGAGAAAAGCGCATGCCTGATTTCTCCATAACCTTTCCTGATGCAGGATTATCCTTATCATGAAAAGCCGTCAACTTATTCATTCCTATCTTTTCAAAAGCCAGTTCAATCACAGCTCTATTGGCTTCTGTCGTCAAACCTTGATTCCAATATTTTTGATTGATAATGTAACCAATGGCTGCCTTCTTAAGAACAGTATCCATCTTGTGCAGGTCAATGGTTCCGATAAATTCTCCAGTACTTTTTAGTTCAATACCCCATCGGCCCAAGGGATTGGCTAGATAAAACTGAGCAATATTATTCTTGGTTTCCTCCAGACTTTGATTGGTCGGGAAAGTGTAGCGCGTATTTTCCTTGTCTGAAGCATATTCAAACATGGCTTCTGCATCATCAAGCGTTACAGGTCTAAGTACTAAGCGTTCTGTTTCGATAATTTGATGCTTGGCTAGTTTGATAAATAGTGATTCCATGATTTCACCTCCCAAAATAGGTTGCTAAAAGAATAACATAAAGAAATAGGTTTACAAGTTTTTCTTGCAATTTAAAACGGTTTCATATACAATAAAGTCATCACAAGAACTCTGAAGAATGATGTGATACATAAATCGAAACAGCTTAATAGAAAGTGAGTTATCTCTATGCTAATTGGAATTCCAAAGGAAATTAAAAATAATGAAAATCGTGTTGCTTTGACACCTGCTGGTGTACAAAGTCTCGTTGGTCGTGGCCACCGTGTCCTTATCGAAACAAATGCTGGACTCGGATCTGGTTTTGCTGATGCTGACTATGAAAAGCAAGGAGCAGAAATTGTCGCAACTGCTGCTGAAGCCTGGGCTGCAGAATTGGTTGTTAAAGTCAAGGAACCGCTTGCTAGTGAATATCAATTCTTGCGTGAAGACTTACTTCTCTTCACCTACTTGCACATGGCGGCTGCTCCAGAATTGGCTGATGCTATGCTTGCAGCTAAAACAACGGGTGTTGCTTATGAGACAGTCCGTGATACTCAAGGACAACTTCCTTTATTAGTTCCAATGAGTGAAGTTGCTGGTCGTATGGCAGTCCAAATCGGAGCCCACTTCTTGACGAAACAAGTGGGTGGTTCAGGAGTTCTACTCGGTGGTGTTCCTGGTGTTCCTAAAGGAAAAGTAACCATTATCGGTGGTGGTGTCGTTGGTACACACGCAGCTCGCATCGCTCTTGGTTTGGGAGCTCAAGTAACCATTCTTGACATCAGTGCTAAACGCCTCTCTGTCCTTGAAGACGTCTTTGGTCACCAAATCCAAACTCTCATGTCTAATCCATTTAATATTGAAGCAAGTGTGCGTGAAGCAGACGTTGTGATTGGCGCTGTCTTGATTCCTGGTGCCAAGCACCAAAATTAGTAACAGATGAAATGGTACAACAAATGCGTCCTGGTTCTGTTATTGTTGACGTTGCTGTTGACCAAGGTGGTGTTATAGCGACAGCTGACCGTGTGACAACTCACGACGAACCAGTCTATGAAAAACACGGTGTTCTTCACTATGCCGTTGCCAACATTCCTGGAGCAGTTGCTCGTACATCTACGATTGCCCTTACAAATGTGACTCTTCCATATATCGAAGCATTGGCAGGAAAAGGATTTAAGAAAGCTATTTCTGACGATGCTGGTTTACGAGAAGGAGTTACAACTTATCAAGGTATCCTCACTAGCCAACCAGTTGCCGAAGGTTTGGAACGTGACTTCACTTCAATCAGTGAACTTGTTTAAAATGATTTATAAACTTAAACTACAAAAATAAGAGCAGCTTTTCAACTGCTCTTTTTTACTATTCTGTTTCTTCTTGGTTTTCTTCAGCTTTGACAGGTAGAGGTTCATAGGCTCTGATAATTTGAGCTACAACTGGATGGCGAACCACATCCTTAGCTGAAAAATGAACAAAGTCAATCTGGTGAATATTCTTGAGTTTTTCCTGAGCATCAATCAAACCTGACTTGACATTACGTGGCAGGTCAATCTGACTAATATCCCCATTGACAATCATTTTAGAATTAAAGCCTAAACGAGTCAAGAACATCTTCATCTGCATGATGGTTGTATTTTGCGCTTCATCCAAAATGACAAAGGCATCATCCAAGGTACGTCCACGCATATAGGCCAAAGGGGCAATTTCAATAATTTCACGTTCCATGAGACGGGTTGTTTGATCCTTCCCAAGAATCTGGTACAAGGCATCATAAACTGGACGAAGATAAGGATCGACCTTTTCCTTGAGATCACCTGGAAGAAATCCTAAGCTCTCTCCTGCTTCCACTGCTGGACGTGTCAATATGATTCGCTTGACTTGTCCACGCTTGAGAGCTGTTACGGCCAAAGTCACTGCTAAGAAAGTCTTACCTGTTCCTGCCGGCCCAATACCAAAGGTCACATCGTGTTGCTTGACACTATCCACATAAAGCTTTTGACCCAAGGTTTTAACACGGATGGGCTTACCAGTATTATCCTTGATAATCTCTTCTTCATAGAGGGCGACAAACTTATCGATTTCATTATTCTTAACCATGGTAATGGCTGTCACCACATCCGGAGTTCCAACAGTCATTCCACGATTAACCAAGACCATTAAGGCTTGGATAACTTGGCGGGCTTCCTCACAAGCATTCTCTGCTCCCAAGACTTGTACAATCTCTGTACGGGCATGGATGATAACACCCAACTCATCCTCCATCAATCGAAGGTGGCGCTCATTGGACCCAAAAAGATGAAATAGGTCATCTGGATGACTCAGTTGAATATCTATTGAATGTTCCTTCAAACAAAGAACCTCTCTAATTCTCTTATTTCGTTTTATCATTTTTGTTTTCTTTTAAGTATGAAATAACTTTCAAAAATCCTATCACTCTGACAATTTGTAATGATAAACAATACTTGTCAAAATAAGGAAAATCCTCATAAAAGATAAACTGAATGACTATATTATAGCAAAGAGGCTGAGAAATTACTATCCCCAACCCCATCTAGTAGCCTTAATGTTCTAAATATTCCTGCCAGATACGATCGAAGTCTCCCATATTAAAGGAAAAGCTTGCATGTTCCTCTAAAAAACGACTGACCTGATCAAAATCATCTGTATGCTTTGGGAAGGCGGACTCCTCAAAAGCCAGATCCGCTAAAATTGCTTTGGGACTATTGCTTTTAGGGTTGCGCCCGGTCATGAGCCAAGTATAAAATGATTTTCTCATAAGCCTCCTAAATCAACTCTGTGCCGAACTGATCTTGCTTGATTTTGCCAGCCTTCATCAAACCACCGAGTGCTTTTTTAAATTGACCTTTTGAAATACCGAAAGTGGCCTTGATATCATCTGGTGATGACTTATCATTCAAGGTCATGAAGCCACCATTGCTTTCCAAGTAGGTCAAAATCATCTGAGCATCATTTTCCAACATCTCAAAAGAACGTGGTTTTAGAGAAAGATTAAGAGTACGGTCAACCTCACGGAAACCAATGACACGCGCATCTAGCACTTGGCCCAAACGTGGTTCTGAATAGCGCTCACTTGGATGGATAAATCCAAGCATGTTGTTCTCTGGTAAATAGACGAAGGTTCCTGATAATTTGAGACGGTAAACAATGGCAGGCCAATTTTGATTCTGCATGTTATTGTAGGCAGGACGTGCCAATCGTTGGAAATCTTCCTGATAAGCTAAGATTCCCCAGATACGGTCCTTCTTATCCACTTCTAGACGGATATATAGACGATCACCCTTCTTAGGCCAGAGCTCTTTAAGTTCAGGAAGAATATCTAGTGACACAACGATTTCCTTGTCTGGTAATCCTGTATCAACAAAAACCCCAAGGTCCTTACGAACCTCTGTTACGGTTCCCCAACCAAATTGTTCCTGAGTTGCAGTCACTTCTGTAGTAGTGAGGCGCAATTTTTGCTTCATATCTGTGTAAGCAAAACCTTTGACCGTATCACCAACTGTATGCTGACCTTCTTCTTTAGCTAGGGCATATGTTTGACCATCCTTTTGAACAAAGTAAAAACGGTCATTTTCATCGATGATGAGTCCAACGATAAAACTTGCAAGATTTGTATTCATATTTCCTTCTTTCGAATAAAACTCAGCCAGCAATGCCAACTGAGTTTTTCTGTTTATTTCTTAGACTTCCAAGATTTCTTTTTCTTTGTTGGCAGTCATTTCGTCGATGTGTTTAACAGCATCGTCTGTTGCTTTTTGAATATCTTTTTCAAGAGTCTTCAATTCGTCTTCAGTGATTTCTTTTGCTTTTTCTTGTTTCTTAGCCTCGTCCATAGCATCACGACGGATATTACGGATAGCAACTTTAGCATTCTCACCCACTTTTTTCACTTCTTTAGCAAGGTCGCGACGAGTTTCTTCTGTAAGAGCTGGGATTACCAAGCGAATAACAGAACCATCGTTAGCTGGTGTGATACCTAGGTCTGAAGCATTCAAAGCACGTTCGATATCTTTCAAAGATGATTTGTCAAATGGTGTTACCAACAAGACACGCGCTTCTGGGATTGTGATAGAAGCAATTTGGTTAAGTGGTGTTTCAACACCATAGTACTCAACGTGGATGCGGTCAAGCAAGCTAGCGTTAGCACGGCCAGCACGAATACTTCCAAACTCACGAGCAAGTGAGTGGTGAGATTGGGTCATTCTCTCTTTTGCTTTTTCTACGATTGCGTTTGCCATAATGATTTCTTATTCCTTTTCTTCGATATTATTTGAAACTGTAGTTCCGATATTTTCACCAAATACAACACGTTTAATATTTCCTGGTTGGTTCATGTTGAAAACTACCAAGTCAATATCATTGTCCATTGAAAGTGTTGAAGCTGTTGAGTCCATGATACGGAGACCTTTATTGATCACGTCACGGTGAGTCAACTCTTCAAATTTAACAGCTGTCTTATCTTTTTTAGGATCAGCATTGTAGACACCATCAACCCCATTCTTAGCCATCAAGATAGCGTCCGCTTCAATCTCAGCTGCACGAAGAGCCGCTGTTGTATCTGTTGAGAAGTATGGTGAACCAATTCCCGCACCAAAGATAACAATGCGTCCTTTTTCAAGATGGCGAAGGGCACGACCACGAACGTAAGGTTCTGCTACTTGTTGCATAGCAATGGCTGTTTGAACACGTGTATCCACACCAACTTGTTGCAATGAATCTGCCATCACAAGAGCATTCATAACGGTTCCAAGCATTCCTGTATAGTCTGCTTGTACACGATCCATTCCAGCTTCTGCAGCAGGTTCTCCACGCCAGAGATTTCCTCCACCAATAACGAGGGCAATCTCAATACCTAAGTTATGTACTTCTTGAATTTCTTGAGCCATTGCTTGAACTGTTTTGATATCAATTCCGACACCACGTTCGCCAGCAAGGGCCTCACCTGATAACTTAATCAAAATACGTTTATATTTGGGTTCCACCTGACTTCGCTCCTTTAATTTATTCAAACTATTTTATCACATTTTTTGAGAATTTTATAGTCTCATGAGTTATTCTTTGGAAAATTTTAAACGGATAAATAGTTTTCCAAATCAGCCAAGGCACGCTCTGCAATTTTTTCATAACGAGCCTTCTTATCACGAATGCGGTCGCCTTCCAATTCCTTGATAATTCCGAAATTGACGTTCATTGGTTGGAAGTGTTTACTGTCCGCATGGGTGATGTAATGGGCTAGACTGCCAATTGCAGTCGTTTCTGGGAAAATAGCAGGACTTTCTCCCTTGAAAAGACGAGCTGCGTTAATACCAGCTACTAGACCTGATGCCGCTGACTCAACATATCCTTCCACACCCGTCATCTGACCAGCAAAGAATAGATTTGGCTGTTTCTTAGAACGATAAGTTTGCTCAAGAAGATTTGGTGAATCCATGTAAGAATTACGGTGCATAACTCCATAGCGAACAAACTCAGCGTTTTCAAGACCTGGAATCATTTGAAAGACACGCTTTTGTTCTCCCCATTTAAGGTGAGTTTGGAAACCAACAATATTGTAAAGACTACCTGCAGCATTGTCCTGACGAAGCTGAACTACAGCGTATGGTGTCTTAAATTCTCCGTCACGAGGACCTGTGTAATCGTCTGGATACTCCAAACCAACTGGTTTCATAGGACCATAGAGCATGGTTTTGATACCCCGTTTAGCCATGACTTCGATTGGCATGCATCCTTCGAAGTATTTCTTTTTCGAAAGAATTAAGTGGCGCTTCTTCCGCATTGACCAAGGCTTCATGGAAATCCATAAACTCTTGTTTGGTCATAGGAGCATTGAGATAGGCTGCTTCTCCCTTATCATAACGAGATTTGAGATAAACCTTGTTCATATCGATTGTATTGACATCCACAATAGGCGCTGCAGCATCGTAAAAATAAAAACCGTCACCGCCATTAAGAGCGTGAATTTTCTCAGCAAGAGCATCACTAGTCAAAGGACCAGTCGCTACAACTGTAATAGCATCCGTTGGCAATTCTGTAATTTCGTCACGAACGACCTCAATCAAGGGATGGTTGGCAATCTTTTCAGTAACCATTTGAGAAAAACCGTCACGGTCAACCGCGAGAGCACCACCAGCAGGAACACGCGTTGCTTCTGCTGATTCCAAGATAAGAGAACCTAGACGACGCATTTCTTCCTTGAGGAGACCTACAGCATTTGTAAGAGCATCCCCTCGCAAGGAGTTTGAGCAAACCAACTCAGCAAAATTGTCAGTTTTGTGTTGCGGTGTTGACTTGACACCACGCATTTCATAAAGCTTAACTGGAATACCACGCTCTGCGATTTGGTAGGCTGCTTCAGAACCCGCCAATCCCGCACCGATAACAATGATATAAGATTGAGACACGACACTAATACCTCTTTGGGAGTGTGAAGTAAAGATTCACATAAAAAAAGCCAACCGAACTTTTCTCGCTTTCGAGTTTTCAGGCTCAGGCTGAAAAAGTCCACAGGACTTACTTCGCTTTCGAGTTTTCAGGCTCAGGCTGAAAAAGTCCCCCGGACTTTTTCACTCCCACAAATCTTTCTATTTTTTTCTTCTTCTAGTATAACAAAAAAAGGGAAGAAGGCAAACTTCCCTGTTTAGTCATTGGATTGATTGTCTTCCCATTCGTGATAAGCTGCGTATAGCTGGCTTTTATTCCACTGATAAATCTTAGCGACTTCCTTAATGGCTTGATTTTTCTTGATTCCTTGTTGGATTCGTTCTTGGATTTCTAAGAACAAGTCCTCTTCATCCTTATCTTCTACTTCTTGACTAGCACCCTCTACAATGAGAAGACACTCGCCCTTAAGTGGTGTTTCAGAAATACTTTCTAGTAACTCTGTAATCTTACCTCTTTGGTATTCTTCATAAATCTTAGTCAATTCTCGAACCAGAACTACTGGACGGTCACCATAAACTGCTAACATATTTTCCAACGTATCAGACACACGGTGAGGCGATTCATAGAAAATCTGGGTTTCTGGATAAGCTTTTTTTGCTTCGAAAAATTGCTTTTGTTGGCCTGACTTTCGTGGTAGAAAACCATAAAAGATGTGAGGTTGTGGTGCCAAGCCACTAGCAATTAAGGCAGAAATCCCAGCACTAGCTCCTGGAACTGTGACAACAGCGATGTCTTCTTCTATGGCAGCCTTGACCAAATCATGCCCTGGGTCAGAAATACTAGGCAGCCCCGCATCAGATACTTGGGCAAGATTTTGACCTTGTTTCAACAAACCAATCAAATCAGGAATTTTTTCCTTGGCATTGTGTTCGTGAAAACTGATTTGCTTGGTTGAAATCTCAAAATGCTTGAGCAATAGACCAGTATTACGAGTATCTTCTGCCGCGATCCAGTCGACCTCTTTCAAGGTCTGAATGGCGCGAAAAGTCATATCATCTAGATTACCAATTGGCGTTGCGACTAGATAAAGCTTGCCGTAGGGAGTTTGTCCCTTAAAACTCTTTTGAATCTGCATACTTACTCCCTAAACAACAGTTCATCACAGAACATACATTCTGCATCTTGCTCCCGACGTTGGCCATAAAAGTCACGGCAAACATGAAAACCATCCTCATAAATGCGACGGACATTTTCCCTTACATGTTTAGTCTTAGCTGGAGCTGTCTCCTCAACTTCTCCCAAACGTTCTCTCAGTTTATCATTTTCTAAACGAAGAGCTGTATTTTCCTCTACCAAACTCTTGAGATTTTTCTTGATAGCTTCGACGTCTGCCAAGGTTACCAACAATTGCTGTGAAAAGTCATCTAAAGCATCAAATAATTCTTTTTTATTCATTACAGCCCTTTCTATAATCTATCTTTACTTTAAATTTTTTTGTAAAACGAGGTATTCCAAAGCGTTTTGAAAGCTAACATTGGCCCGCCACATTTTTCGAGTTTGGACGAGATTTTGCAAGATGTTCCGCGCAGAAACATTGAGAACCTCCTGACCAGCTAATACCTCTAAAATTCTGAGCACTTGATCTTGCTTTTCTTTATCATCAGCCAAACTCGTTAGTTTCGCAACCTGCAAATAGGATTCTTTTTTATGGGCTAAAAGCCAAGAAAAGAGGCGTTCACTTTCATCTACTAGTGTCCAAAATCCTGCTTGATGCGCTAGCTTATCAGCCTCTGCCTGTGATTGACTAAACTGAGCCAATAGCTTAGCTTTATTTTTTACTAAACCAGCCTCTTCAAGCTGTGACATTAAAGTAGAGACTTGCTTCTTAAATTGGAAAATCTGTGTCCGACTTCGAATCGTTGGTAACATCTGTTCCTCATCATCGGTCAAAAAGAAAATATAAATCTCACTTTGTGGCTCTTCAATAACCTTCAAGAGTGAATTTGCAGCATTCACATGCATTTTTTCTGCTTGTTCGATAATAAAGACCTGACGTTGATTTTCAATACCAGACTGGGAAAATTGACCAACTAATTCTCGAATACGCTCCGTCTTAATAACTTGATTCAAAGGTTTAATTATAGTCACATCAGGAAACTCTTCCTGCTCAATCAATTTACAATTCCGACATTTTTCACAAGGAAAAATACCAGTTTTCTCACTACAAAAGAGACTTTTAGACAAAAAAAGGGCCATCTCTAAACTTCCAAAATTACCTGAAAAGAGATAGGCGTGATTAAGCTGCCCTTGCTCTAAGATATGGACAAAACGTTCAAATTGTAGAGGTTGACAAGCTCTTAATTGCTCTTGCTTCATCTCCGTAGTCCCATCCTATCAAAAAGTAGTTGCTGCGTGTTCTCAATCACTTGATCAAGTGGTAAACTAGCATCAATTTTTACAATGCGGTCTGCTTCCTTTTCCAAAAGAGATAGATAACCCTGACGAACTTTTCGATGTAGGTCCAAGCCTTCCATGTCCAAACGATTGACCTCCCGATCACTGTTGGCAGCAATACGTGCCAGCCCCTCTTCGACCTCAATATCAAAATAAAGAGTCAAATCAGGTTTCAGTCCATCAGTCGCAAACTTATTAAGCCAATCAATGGCATCGATATCTAAACCACGCCCAAAGCCCTGATAAGCAACAGAACTATCGATAAAGCGATCCATGATAACTAGTTTACCAGCTGCAAGTGCTGGTAAGACCTTTTCCACCAAGTGTTGTCGACGACTAGCAATATAGAGGAGAAGCTCAGTCTTAGGATCCATTTCAGTATGACTAGGATCTAGGATAACTTCGCGAATTTTTTCTCCAATTAAGACCCCACCTGGTTCACGGGTTGTTAAAACTTCCACTCCCCTATTCTCTAATACAGGGATTAGGGCTTCAAGAACGCTTGTTTTTCCTGCTCCCTCTGGTCCCTCAAGAGAGACTAAAAATCCTTTTGACATGTCTAACTCATTTCTATTTTTCTCTCTTCTATTCTATCAAAAAAATGGGGATTTGTGAAAAGCTTTTTTCATTTCCTTCTTTGTAAGAAAAAAAGAGGGTGAGATTTAACACTCACCTCTTATTTACCTAATTCTTGAGTCCTTATGTAGGCTTGATTGACAGCATCCATAACGGTTCCTCTGAAAGCATGTTTTTCTAAACTTGCTACACCAGCAATGGTTGAACCACCTGGACTGCAAACTTGGTCTTTCAAGACTCCAGGATGTTGCTGACTTTCTAGTACCATTTGACCTGCACCAACTACTGTTTGAGCCGCCATTTTCAGAGCCATTTCTCGTGGCAATCCTGTCTGAACACCTGCATCTGCCAAGGCTTCGATAAATAGATAGACAAAGGCTGGTCCACAGCCTGCAAGCCCTGTCGCAGCATCTATTAAAGCATCGCTTAATTCAACTAACTGGCCAGCCTTGGCTAACAGTTGACAAAATAGTTCATTGTCTTCTGGATGACAATTTGCAGACAAGGCGTAGCTAATCACTCCTTGCCCAATAGCAACAGGTGTATTAGGCATAATACGAATAATCCTATGGTGACTTGGAAGAAGACTAGCAAGTTTCCAAGGTCAAACCAGCTGCCATGGAAATCAAAAGAAGACTTTCTCGTCTCTCAAGGACTGGCTGATATTGAGTAAGCAGTTCAGAGAATTGAGCTGGCTTCACTCCTAGAAAAATCACATCTGCTTCTGCAAAGATTTCTTCATTGCTAGAAGCCAGACCACCGAAGTTGGTAATAAAAGCATCCACCTTGGCTTGACTACGATTGGCAAGGAGAATCTGATGATTAGTCTTTGCCTGTAAGACAGCCTTAGCCAAGCTGGAACCCATATTCCCCAAGCCGATAAATCCAATCTTCATCTCTTACTCCCTTATCTGTCCATTCCCAGTAACCACATATTTGTAGCTGGTCAATTCCTTCAAGCCCATTGGACCACGCGCATGCAACTTCTGAGTAGAAATCCCCATTTCACAGCCAAGACCAAATTGGCCACCATCTGTGAAACGAGTTGAAGCATTAACATAAACCGCTGCCGAGTCCACTTGATCCGTAAAGTAAGCTATAGCATCAGCATTTTCAGTCACAATCGCATCCGAATGATGGGTGCTATGGGCTTCGATATGCTCTACAGCTTCCTCAAGACTAGAAACTACTTTAACAGCTAAGACATAGTCTAAAAACTCAGTGTCAAAGTCTTGAGCCACTGCTGCTTGTCCAGAAATATATTGACTGGCTTTCTCATCTAGACGCAATTGAATCGATTCCAGTCCAGCTTCTTTTCGATCGGCAACCAGAACTTGCTCCAAACGAGGAAGGAAGCTTGCCGCCTTGTCTTCATGAACAAGCAGCACTTCCATGGCATTGCAGACTGAAGGACGACTAGTTTTAGCGTTATTGATAATAGACAGAGCCTTGTCTTCATCCGCATCTTTGTCAACGTAGACATGAACAATCCCTGTACCTGTCTCGATAACAGGCACAATTGCATTCTCAACGACAGCATTGATTAACCCGGCACCTCCGCGAGGAATAAGAAGATCTAGATAACCCTTAGCCTTCATCATGGCATAACTACTTTCACGGCTAGTATCTTCTACTAATTGAATGACGTCTGGATGAATGGTAGTAGTCTCCAAGCCCTTCTTCAAGGCTGTGACAATGGCATGAGCTGTTTGGTAGGCATCCTTACCGCTCCGAAGGACAACCGCATTTCCACTCTTGAGAGCAAGGGCAGCTGCATCAGAAGTCACATTAGACGGCTTTCATAGATAATACCGATAACCCCCATGGCAACACGCTTCTTGCTAATGAACAGCCCGTTTTCAAGCTGACTTCTTTCTAGGACTTCACCAATGGGATCTGGTAAAGAAACCACTTCACGAATCCCAGTTGCCATCGCTTCTATACGACTTGCATCCAAATAAAGACGATCGAGCATAACATCTGAGATTTTACCTTTTGCAGATTCCATATCGCGAGCATTAGCCGTTAAAATCTCTTCAGTAGCTGCCAATAAGTGATCAGCCATAGCTAGCAAGGCTTGGTTTTTCACTACTTCACTAGCTGTATTGATCGATTTTTTAACAGCCTGTACCTGTTCAAATTGTTCTTGTGTACTTACCATAGTTTACCTCTAAAATTCTGTAAAGAGTAGTTGGATTTCAGGAGTAATGGAAATCCAGTCATCACGGTGGATCAAGACACCCTTGGCTTTTTGAGATCGAAGGATATCTTTCAGCCCCGATGCACCTAGTTGTACTCTACCTTTTCCGAGTGATTTTCCAGTTTCCTTATCAAAAACCGTAACAATATCACCATAGGAAAAGTTGCTCTCAACATCTACAACACCTGATAAAAGTAGACTTTTACCATGTTGAGAGAGGGCTTCTGCAGCTCCTTTATCAACCCAAATTGCTCCCTGACTTTTGGCATAAAAGGCTAGCCATTGTTTCTGGGTACGGAGCCCCTTCTCCTGTGCAACAAAGTAGGAACCGTCCTGAGTTTCCTCCGCTGCCTCTATCATAGCATCAGCTTTCAAGGATGAACAGATATAAACAGGTACTCCTGACTCTGTCGCAATGGTCGCTGCCTTTATCTTAGTCAGCATACCTCCAGTTCCATTTGAAGATCCTGCTCCACCTGCCATATCGATAATTTCACGGTTGATGTTCTCAATTCTCTCCAAACGTTTAGCACTTGGATCTGAGTTAGGATTTCCAGTATAAAGACCGTCTACATCCGTTAAGAGGACTAAAAGATCTGCCTGCACCATTGCTGCAACCTGGGCACTGAGTGTATCATTATCTCCGACCTTAAGTTCGTCAATAACGACACTGTCATTTTCATTGATAATAGGAATCGCACCACGATTAAGCAGGACTGATAAAGGTTGATGGGCATTTTTATAACGTCTTTTATCCACAAAATCATCCTGAGTTAATAAGATTTGCGCTGAAACAATCTGTCTTAAGAGCAAATTTGTTGTATATTCTTCCAGAAGCAATCCTTGACCAACCGCTGCTGAAGCTTGCTTATCCGCAATCTTTGTTGGTCGTTTTTTAAATCCTAAGGCTCCGAAACCTGCTGCAACAGCCCCAGAAGACACCAAAATCAGCTCATGACCTGCTTCATGCAGCATTGCAAGCTGTTGTGTGATAGCTTTTACTTTACTGCGAGATAAACTTCCATCTTTATGTGTCAGGGATGAAGTTCCCACTTTAAATACGATACGCTTGTACTTCATATTTTTCTCCAAATTTAATATTTAACCATTTTACCATGATTTTATGAAATTGTAAAAAAGGAACTCTCTCACTTTTTGATCGCAAAAAAAGAACCTTGCATAGCAAGATTCTTTTAGTGTCTGACTTAAATAATTGTTCTTCTGGGAACTAAATCGAATTAAGCTTCGATTTCTGTAACCATACCTGAACCAACAGTACGTCCACCCTCACGGATAGAGAATGTAGTACCTTGTTCTACGGCGATTGGGTGGATCAACTCAACGTCGATTGTCACGTTATCACCTGGCATTACCATTTCAGTACCTGCTGGAAGTTCGATTGAACCTGTAACGTCAGTAGTACGGAAGTAGAATTGTGGACGGTAGTTGTTGAAGAATGGAGTGTGACGTCCACCTTCTTCTTTAGTAAGGATGTAAACTTCACCTTTGAATTTAGTGTGTGGGTTGATTGAACCTGGTTTAGCGATAACTTGTCCACGTTCGATTTCGTCACGTTGAACACCACGAAGAAGGACACCTACGTTGTCTCCTGCAAGACCTTCGTCAAGTTGTTTACGGAACATTTCAACACCAGTAACAACAGCTTTTTAGTTTCTTCTTTGATACCAACGATTTCGATTTCGTCGTTGACACGAACAGTACCACGGTCGATACGTCCTGAAGCAACTGTACCACGTCCAGTGATTGAGAATACGTCTTCGACTGGAAGAAGCAATGGTTTGTCAGTGTCACGTTCTGGTTCTGGAATGTACTCATCAACAGTGTTCATCAATTCCATGATGATGTCTTCGTATTTAGAGTCACCTTCAAGAGCTTTAAGAGCTGAACCTTGGATAACTGGAAGATCGTCACCTGGGAAGTCGTATTCTGAAAGAAGGTCACGGATTTCCATTTCAACCAATTCAAGCAATTCTTCGTCGTCAACCAAGTCGATCTTGTTCATGAAGACGATAAGGTGTTTAACACCAACCTGACGTGAAAGAAGGATGTGCTCACGAGTTTGTGGCATTGGTCCGTCAGTTGAAGCTACTACAAGGATAGCTCCGTCCATTTGAGCGGCACCAGTGATCATGTTTTTAACGTAGTCCGCGTGTCCTGGAGCGTCGATGTGAGCGTAGTGACGTTTTTCAGTTTCGTACTCAACGTGCGCAGTGTTGATTGTGATACCGCGTTCGCGTTCTTCTGGAGCAGCATCGATAGACGCATAGTCTTTAGGTTGGTTAACTGCTGAAGGCAAGCGACGTGCCAAAACAGTTGTGATAGCTGCAGTTAGGGTAGTTTTACCGTGGTCAACGTGTCCGATAGTACCAATGTTAACGTGTGGTTTACTACGATCGTATTTTTCTTTTGCCATTTGAGTAAAAGCCTCCAATAAAATATATTTTATAGATAGACAGTAGGCAATACAGTCTAACTTTCCTTACTATTTTATCAAATTTCAGCTAAATTGCAAGTGTTTTTACAAAGTTTTTTTGTGAATTATTCTTATTCTTGCTCAACTTACTCTACCAATTTATTTAAAATATCTATAACTAGGCTTATTTTTAGCAAAAAGGCGATAGACCATAAATCGATAACCCAACTCTTAATTTCCTATTTCCAGCCCCGAAAGACTTCAATCATTCAGTTGTTTGTAAAAAGTTGTGTATTGAAAAAAAATTAAAGTTTCATCATAAGAGATTTGAGAGTTGAAAGCCAATAAAAAGTTTGATCAACTACATCGCCAAAGATACAATGATCAAAAAAAGGTCGGGAGCTTTTATCCCGACATCTTTATTCTGATAGATGCTTTTTCAACTTCTTGTGCTTCCTTATGATTTTCATACAGTCGCGCTAAGAATTTAGCAATCTCTTTTAAAATGGAATAGGTAGGAACAGCAACAATCATCCCAATCACACCGTAAATATTACTTGATAATAAAAGCAAGACTAAAATAGTAATCGGGTGAACCTTCATAACTCCACCCACGATACGTGGATATAAAATATTTCCATCAACTTGCTGAATAATCAACATATAAATGACAGCAATAATCATTTTATGAGGATCTGTGAAGAGATTTGAAATAATCATTGGAATCAATCCAATGCTTGGTCCTACATATGGAATCAAATTAGCCAATCCAGAAAAAATGGCGAAGACCAAGGCATATCTTAAACCAATCACACTATAACCGATAAAAGCTAAACATCCAATAATAACTGCATCTATAGACACTCCACTAATGTAACGAGAAATAGTTGTATTTAGGTTTGTCAATAAACCAGATATGTTCAATTTATCTCGTTTTAATACAGTTCTTTCTAGCATGGGTAAAAATTTATGCCCATCAAGTAGGAAGTAAATCAAGAAAACTGGTGTCATGATGATAATCAATACAGTGCTTACGAGTGCAGAGAGAACACTGCCAACACTATTTGTCACACTGTTCAAGATATTTTGCAAAATATCAACATATGAGAGATTTAGTTGTTGAATAGTTTGTTGAATATCTAGATTTTGCAGGGCTGGATGTTTTGATAACTCAATGACTAAATCTTGAAGACGACCATAAATGTTTTGACTCGAGTAGATTAGGCTACTTAACTGATTAATCAAAATCGGTAGCAGATAGACAAAACTAAGTACGATTGCACAAATTAAGGCACAAAGGGTTAACAAAATCCCAATGATGCGATTGATTTTGCATTCCTTCTCTAAAAAGATAACAATTGGGTTGGTTAGGTAATACAAAAATCCTCCCAATAAAAAAGGAATCATAATTGTATTTGCAACACTGACAAAGGGTGTAATAATAGCACCCATTTCTTTCCATAGATAGAAAATTAAGGTTATTAGTAGAATTTCAGTTGTCCAGAAGAATAGTTTATTTCTCCGAAACATAAGTACCTCCTCTTTTTCCCTATTTTTACCATATTTCAAAAAGATTGATAACTTTCATCAAAAAAACAAGAATATCTTTTTGTCTTTGTGATAGAATAAAGTTATTATGAAGAAATTATTTTTAACCTTATTAACCCTCTTTTTCATTTGCTTCAGCAACAACTGTTGCTGCCCAAGATTTTGATGTAGCAGCAAAACATGCCATTGCTGTTGAAGCTAATAGCGGTAAGATATTATACGAAAAGGATGCTACTCAACCTGTTGAAATTGCTTCTATTAGCAAATTGCTTACCGTATATCTCGTTTACGAAGCCTTGGAACAGGGGAAAATCTCTCTTTCTACTCCTGTAGAAATTTCTGATTACCCCTACCAGTTGACAACTAATTCTGCGGCTAGTAATGTTCCCATGGAAGCTCGTAACTACACAGTTGAGGAATTGCTAGAAGCAACTTTGGTATCTAGCGCTAACAGTGCTGCTATCGCTTTAGCTGAAAAAATTGCCGGTTCTGAGAAGGACTTTGTAGATATGATGAAGGCAAAACTACAAGAATGGGGAATTCAAGATGCTACACTCGTCAATACAACCGGGCTCAACAATGAAACTCTTGGAAATAATATCTATCCAGGATCTAAAAAAGATGATGAAAACAAATTGAGCGCTTATGATGTTGCTGTCGTTGCTCGCAATCTCATCCTCAAGTATCCTCAAGTCTTAGAAATCACAAAGAAACCTTCTTCTACTTTTGCAGGGATGACCATTCATTCTACCAACTATATGTTGGAGGGAATGCCTGCTTATCGTGGTGGTGTTGACGGTCTTAAAACAGGAACAACTGATAAAGCTGGAGCATCCTTTGTAGGTACGACTGTAGAAAAAGGAATGCGTATCATCACAGTTGTCTTAAACGCTGACAACCAAGATACTAATCCAAATGCACGCTTCACAGCTACTTCTTCTATTTTAGATTACATCTCATCAAACTTTGCTCTTCAGACAATCGTCAAACAAGGGGAAAGTTACGAAGATAGTAAATCGCCTGTATTAGATGGGAAGGAAGATACAGTTACAGCTGTCGCCAAAGAAGATATCAAAATCGTACAACGTCTGGGTAGTCGTACACAATCAACTATTACTTACACAGCGGACACGACTGAACACACTGCTCCACTAGAGGCAGGAACTGTCGTTGGACATTTGACTTATGAAGACAAGGATCTAGTTGGTCAAGGATACATTACAACTGACAAACCTAGTTTTGAGATGGTCGCAGAAAAAAATGTCGAAAAAGCCTTCTTCTTAAAAGTTTGGTGGAATCGCTTCGTTCGTTTTGTTAACGAGAAGTTATAAAAAATCGAAAATCGCGAATTTCGCGATTTTTTTCTTTATTCATTTTTAGCTACAGTCGAATGGTTATATCCATAAACAAAGTAAATAATAACGCCTATTAATAAAGCTAGTCCAAATGCCATCCATGTTTCAAGGGTATATTGAAGCATAAATGAAAGGCAAATCAGAATAGACAAGATTGGTAAAAAAGGTACCAGGGGAGTTTTAAATTCTCCCTCTTTGGGCATACCCTTATCTTTTCTCAGTTTGATAATCCCATAGGCTAGGAGAATAAGATAGGCTAAGGTGCAGATATTGAGAAAAGCTGCGATACTTGCCAGTGGGAAAATTCCCGCTGCAATTGCTGAAACAACACCTGTTAAAATGGTCGCATTCTTAGGGACGCGACTGGTCTTAGTCACTTGTTTGAAACTCTGAGGCATGAGCCCATCACGTGCCAAACTATAAATCATTCGAGACAAGGCGTAAGTCATGGAAATACATACCGTAATCAAAGTAAATTGCAACGAGTGAAACATAATTAGCGGCCCAACCAATACCGATACTTCTCAGAGCAAAAGCCACTGCATCATCAACATTGAGCTTGCTATAATGAACGATACCTGTCAATATCAAGGTAACCAAGGCATACAGAATGGTTACAATGGTTAAGGATAAAACAATCCCACGTGGAATATTCTTTTGTGGACTTTGAATTTCATCAACTGCCATAGAAATAGACTCAAAACCTAAGAATCCAAAAAACATCAGTGAAGCACCTGCCATAATTCCAGTGCTTCCACCGTAAATTTGACCAAAACCAAATGGAGCAAAATTGGACCAATTTTCAGGTTTAATGTACCAAATTCCAACTAGGATAAATAAGGCAAGTGCAGAAAATTTTAAAACAACAAGAATCGAATTGAAGCGAAGAGCTACTTTCGAATTTAAAAGTACAACACCTGTAACAAGTAGAATTACTAAAATTGGTAAAAGATCAATATAAGTACCATGTTCAGAATTAAAAGTTCCATTCAAGGCTTGTGGCAAGGAAATTCCATAATGGCTAAGCAAACCTTTAAAATAGGCCGCCCAACCAGAAGCAACACCTGAAACTGCTGTCATAAATTCCATAATGGTTAACCAACCAGCTATCCAGGCTGGAAATTCACCCAAAATTGCATATAAATAACTATAGGCTCCACCCGTTGCAGGAACACGAGAAGCAAATTCTGCAAAAAAGAGTGCAGATAAGGATACGCAGATAGCAGAAATTACAATCGATACCACAAGGGCAGGTCCTGCTAATGTTGCTGCGGCAGTTCCTGTAATCGTAAAAATACCTGTTCCCACCATGGCACCAATTCCCAAGAGAATTAAGTCCCATAGTTTTAAATGGCGATGCATTTCTGTCTTACCTAGACTAACGTCTTTGGTTCTAAAAATATTCATCATTCATCTCCCAATTTATAAGATTGTATTATTTTTATCATATATAAGGATTTTTTTGTGAATATTTATTAGCATCTTTCATCAAAAAAACTGAGAGTGGGACAGAAATCGGTAATTCGTTAGAATACGATTTCGTCGTCCCACCTCCGCACAGTTGAGTAGGGCTGTAAAAGCTGATGAAATCAGCGTAGTAGAGCCCACTCAACCACTGCGTCTTGCTCAACAATCCAAAGACAATTGAGAGGCTAGGACTTTTTATACGAAAACTCAAAAGAGCGCAAAAAGACTCCCCTTGTGATATAATGAAGGTGAAAAAAATTGTATTAGGCTACTGGCTCGTCTCTAGTAGCCTTTTTTTGTAGCACAAACTCCTGATAAGTGAGATTTTTCTTTCAAAAGGATATAAGCTATTTTAAGAAGTTGATGTGCGAGTGCAATAGTTGCTTTTTGCGGTCCTCTCCTACTTTGAATTTGGTAATAACGCTCTGCTAGTGGACTTCCTTTTTGTCTTTTTGCCGCAAAAACTGCTTGACAGAGACACCTTTTTAAATAGGAATTGCCATGTCTGATTTTTGTGCTCCTCTTTTTACCGGCACTTTCATTATTTCCAGGACACAAACCAGCCCAGGAAGCGAGATGTCCAGCTGTTGGAAACTGGCTCATGTCTACCCCAATTTCCGCTATGATCACAGAGGCTGTAATAAGATCCATACCAGGAATAGAATCTAGGATTTCCACTGGTCTCTCATAGAGATTTAGATAGCCGTTTATACGCTCTTCCAAACAATCGATTTGTTTTTGATAAAAATCGTAAATCTCTAAGGACTGACCTAACATAAAACGATGATGAGCCGAAAAGTACCCATCAAGTGCCTCAAGGAGTTGGGGAACTTTTCTTTTCAAACTGGTATAAACAGATTGATGGATCATTCTTGGGGTAAGGGGCGTCTCATCAATAAGCAGCTGCAGTAAGTTTCGACCAGAAGCACCCATGATATCTTCTATGTAGGTTGTCAGCTTAATACCTCCTGATTGGAGGATTTTTATGGATCCGATTGGTCTCACGATTACGGCTCTCTACATAGTGTTTCCGTTGTCGTGTTAGCTCTCTCAATTCTTGAATGGTTTCATCAGGAACGAAACTGCGAGGGAGCAGTAGTGATTCGTGTTAATTGGGCAATCCAGTGAGCATCTTTCTTATCTGTTTTTTTGACCTGGAATAGCTTTCATATGAGCAGGCTGTGCTAGGATGAGTTCAAAGTCATCACAGAGTTCATGCCAGACAGGTCTCCAGTAAACTCCTGTGCTTTCCATGCCGACGGCTTCTACATGAAATTGAGTGAGAAAAATCATGACAGGCTTTTTAATCCTTTTTGTCGTTGTATCAAACTGAGCCATTTCACGCTTTGGACGAGTAGAAGTGAGCAGTACCCATGTAGAATACAAACCACAACAGTAGCTTGATGGACATCAATACCTGCACAAGATTGATAGAGAACATCCATTGTGATTCCCTCCATTTATAAAGTCAGAGAGCTTGTCTACCGATAACGTTGTCGTATTTTTATACTCATGCTCAAGGCGATATTTTGGGGTACTCGTCGGTAGAGTGGATTAGTTTGTCCCGCGAAAGTGATATTCAAGAAATTATCAACCACAAAGCCCTCACTTAGATTATACTTCTAAATGAGGGCTCTTGTCTTTATTTTCGTGTTTCTGTGGGTGACGGCTATGTCGTCATGGCTGTCTGTCCCAGCCTCAGTTTCTGTTCATAAAGTTTATCCAACTGATCCTTCCATTTCATAGCTAATCAAGCGGTTAAGCTCAACTGCATATTCCATTGGTAGTTCTTTCGTGAAGGGCTCTACAAATCCCATAACAATCATTTCTGTCGCTTCTGATTCTGACAAACCACGACTCATGAGGTAATAGAGTTGTTCCTCTGAAATCTTAGATACCTTGGCTTCGTGCTCCAAAGCGACTTGTGAGTTGTGGATTTCATTAAATGGAATAGTATCTGACGCTGACAAGTCATCCATGATAATGGTGTCACACTCGATGTGAGAGACAGATTTCTTAGAGTTCTTGTTAAAGGTCACTTGTCCACGATAGTCAACCTTCCCTCCGCCTTTAGCGATGGATTTAGATACGATAGACGAGCTTGTATGTGGAGCATTGTGGATCATCTTGGCACCAGTATCCTGGTGTTGCCCTGCATTGGCAAAGGCAATCGAAAGCATGGTACCACGCGCTCCTTCTCCGTCAAGATATACAGACGGATATTTCATAGTCGTTTTGGCACCCAAGTTTCCGTCGATCCACTCAACTGTCGCATCTTTCAAGGCTTTGGCACGTTTGTTACCAAGTTATAAACGTTATCAGACCAGTTTTGGATGGTTGTATAACGCATGTAAGCTCCGTCCAAGGCAAAGATTTCTACAATGGCAGCATGCAAACTGTTACTTGAATAAGTTGGCGCTGTACATCCTTCAACATAGTGGACACTTGCTCCTTCATCAACGATAATCAAGGTACGTTCAAACTGACCAGTATTTTCGTTGTTGATACGGAAGTAAGTTTGAAGTGGAATATCCACTTTAACTCCTTTTGGTACATAGATAAAAGTTCCACCTGACCATACTGCTGAGTTGAGGGCAGCCAACTTGTTATCAGTCGGAGGTACTAACTTCGCAAAGTACTGTTTAAACAAGTCTGGGTATTCCTTGAGGGCAGAATCTGTATCAGTAAAGATAATACCCAATTTCTGGAATTCTTCCTTCATGTTGTGGTAAACCACTTCTGACTCATACTGGGCAGAAGCTCCAGCAAGATAAGCACGCTCAGCTTCAGGAATCCCAATACGTTCAAAGGTTTCTTTAATTTTTTCAGGAACTTCATCCCAAGAACGGGCTGGTTTATCAGATGGTTTTTGGTAGTAAATCAAGTCATCAAAATCAATCTCTGACAAGTCTGCTCCCCAGGTTTGCATGGGCATTTTTTTGAAGGTTTCATAAGATTTCAAACGGAATTCTAACATCCACTCAGGCTCACCCTTAGCAGCTGATAGTTCACGAATGACATCTTCATTCAATCCTTTTCCTGTCGATAGGACAGGCTCTACATCGTCATGAAAACCAAATTTATATTCACCAAGGTCAATTGGTTTTGGTTCTACTCTTTCTTCAGCCATAATATCCTTTCTTTCATTCTTCATTTCTAATAATTCATAAGACAAAAGAAGCTTGTCTTACTTGTTTTCTTGATTTTTCAATTGTTTTTCTTCAGGGCGTTCCAAGCTAGGGTTGCACACTTGATTCGTTGAGGAAACTTGGCAACTCCTGATAAGAAAGCTGCATCTCCAAGACTATCTTGTCTGTCATCTTTTTGCCCTTGAACCATTTCAGAAAAGATGGTTGCAAGCTCTAGGATTTCTTGCTTGGTCTTTCCTAAGACTGCATCTGTCATCATACTAGCAGAGGCAGTTGAAATCGTACAACCAGAGTTTAGAAAAGCGATATCTTCCAAACGATTATCTGCATCAAACTTGACAGAGAGATTAATCACATCACCACAGGTTGGATTGTTAAGGCTGATTTGCTCAGCATCTTCTAGCTTCCCTTGGTGATGGGGATTTTTCGAATGGTCCGCTACCACTGCCATATAAAGGCTATCTAGTTTAGAAAGTGCCATTGAAAAACTCCTTTGTCTTTAGTAAGGCATCGACTAACTTATCACAATCTGCCTTGGTATTATAGATATAAAAACTTGCACGAGCTGTTGCTGGAACGTCCAAATACTGGAGCAAAGGTTGAGCGCAATGGTGACCGGCACGAACTGCTACTCCTTCGTAATCCAGAGCAGTCGCGAGGTCGTGAGGGTGAAGATCACCTAGATTAAAGGCAATGACACCTGAACGTTGAGCCAAATCTTGTGAACCATAGATAGTCAATCCTTCAATGGCCTGCATTTTTGGAAAGACATATGCAATCAGTTCTTGTTCATGGGCTTCAATCGCATCCATCCCAAGATTTTCAAGATAATCTACTGCAGCAGCAAGTCCAATTGCACCTGCCATGTTAGGAGTTCCAGCCTCGAATTTCCAAGGCAATTCCTTCCAGCTTGCAGATTGTTCATAAACGAAATCAATCATCTCGCCACCAAACTCCACCGGTGACATTTGTTCCAGATACTTTTCTTTGCCATAAAGAACACCGATGCCTGTCGGACCAGACATCTTGTGACCTGAGAAAGCAAAGAAATCTACATCCAAGTCCTGGACATCAATCTTCATATGCGGTGTAGACTGAGCACCATCCACCACCATAATAGCTCCAACTTCATGAGCCATTTGAGTGATTTCTTTGATAGGATTTACTACTCCAAGAACATTGGAAGCATGAGCTAACGAGACAAACTTAACTTTATCTGTTAATTTAGCCCGCAGGTCATCCATATCCAGAGCTCCGTCCTTGAGATAGACATAAACAAGCTCCGCTCCCGTCTTGCGACAGGCCTCCTGCCAAGGAATGATATTGGAATGGTGCTCCATGACAGAAATCAAGACCTGATCCCCTTCTGTCAGAACTTCCTCAGCAAAGCGCGCTACCCAGTTGAGACTAGTTGTGGTACCTCTGGTAAAGAGAACTTCCTTTGTTGAGCCTGCATTGATAAACTTACGAATAGTTTCACGAGCAGCCTCATAGGAAGCTGTCGCACGTTCAGCCAAAGTGTGAACCCCACGATGAACATTGGCATTATCCTGCTTATAGTAGCGATTAATGGCTTCCAGAACTGCTAGTGGTTTTTGTGTCGTCGCGGCATTATCCAGATAAACCAGAGGTTCATCGTTGACAATCTGGTCTAAAATTGGAAAATCCTTACGAATCACTTCTACATCTAACATAGGCTTCCCCTTAGCGTTTTGACAATTTTTCTTCGATCGTTGCAATCATTTCATCACGAACTTCCTTGACTGGAATCTCAACGATAACAGATCCAAGGAAACCACGAACAACCAAACGTTCTGCTGTTGCCTTGTCCAAGCCACGGCTCATGAGGTAGTACATATCTTCTGGATCCACTTGACCGATAGAGGCTGCGTGACCTGCAGTTACGTCATTTTCATCAATTAAAAGAATTGGGTTAGCATCTGAACGAGCCTGGTCTGAAAGCATGAGAACACGGCTTTCTTGTTGGGCATCTGCCCCCCTTAGCACCCTTGATGATGTGACCGATACCGTTGAAAGTTAAAGTTGCTTTTTCAAGAATAACCCCATGTTGGAGGATATTTCCGATTGAGTTGCAGCCATAGTTGGTTACGCGGGTATCAATCCCTTGAAGCTGACGTCCACTTGAAAGAGCTACCACTTTAAGGTCGGCATGGCTACCATTTCCAATCAAGTCACTATCAAAGTCAGCAACAACATTCCCTTCGTTCATAACACCAATTGCCCAGTCTATGCTTGCATCGTTACCTAATTTACCACGACGGCTAATGTAGGCAGTAACATTTCACCTAAACGGTCAATAGCAGCAAATTTTACTTGAGCACCAGAACGTGCAATCACTTCGACTGTGATATTGGCAGTTGCTTTGGCACTACCCTCACCACGTGACTCCAGACGTTCAAGGTAGCTAATCTTACTGTTCTTACCAGCTATGATAAGGATATGCTTGTTAAATGGCACATCGCTATCGCTGTCTTGGTAGAAAATGCCTTCAATTGGTTCAGCAATCTCAACATTATCTGGAATATAGAGTACAGCACCACTGTTAAAGTAAGCTGTGTGGTAGGCTGCTAATTTATCATCGTCATACTTAACTGATGACATGAAGAATTCCTCGATCAGCTCTGGAATTTCTTCTAAAGCTGAGTGGAAGTCTGTAAACACAACCCCTTGTTCAGCTAATTCAACTGGAATTTGTTCAAAAACAGTTTGGGTGCCTACTTGCACCAACTTCAAGTGATTGTCTAGAGCAGTGAAGTCAGGTACATTTGCTGACGGTTCACTTTCTGTAATCGTTCCATCACCCAGATTCCAACGGTGGAATTTCACACGCTCAATAACTGGCAATTCTAGGCTCTCAATCTTGTCAAAAGCTTTTTGACGGAGGTCAGCCAACCAGCTTGGTTCAGCGTGCATTTCTGAAAAAAGTTTAATAGTTTCTTTAGTCATTTACTTCTCCTAAAAGATACGAGGGAATTACAATTCTTCCTTGTAGTCATAGCCAAGTTCTTCAGCTAGTTTTGCGTATCCTTCACGTTCCAAACGCGCCGCCAATTCTGGACCACCAGAAAGAACAACACGACCTTCCATCATCACGTGTACCACATCTGGCGTAATGTAGTTCAAGAGACGTTGGTAGTGAGTAATGATCATAGCACCGAAGCCTTCACCACGCATAGCATTAACACCTTTAGAAACAACTTTAAGGGCATCAATATCAAGACCAGAGTCAATCTCATCCAAAAGTGCAAATGTTGGTTCTAACATCAAGAGTTGAAGAATTTCATTACGTTTTTTCTCACCACCAGAGAAACCTTCATTGAGGTAACGCTCTGCCATTTCTTCTTTCATGTTGAGCAATTCCATCTTCTCGTCCAGTTTAGTAATGAACTCACGAACTGAAATCTTTTCATCATCTTCTTTACCAGCATTCATGGCTGCACGAAGAAATTCAGCATTGGTAATTCCTGGAATTTCTGATGGATATTGCATGGCAAGGAAAAGGCCCATACGAGCACGCTCGTCCACTTCCAACTCAAGGATGTTTACGCCATCAAACAAAACTTCACCTTTGGTTACTTCATAGTTTGGATTTCCCATGATAGCGGCTGAAAGAGTTGATTTACCAGTACCATTTGGTCCCATGATAGCGGCAATTTCTCCTGTTTTAAGGGTCAGGTTAACCCCTTTTAAAATTTCTTTTCCTTCAATCTCAACGTGAAGATCTTTGATCTCTAATACTGACATGATAGTTCCTTTCTTTTTCAATGCCTTTACAGTACTTACTGGAAACATACTTGATTTCCCTAGAAAATACGGTAAAAGGTCAATAAATATACTTTTATAGTATAACAAAAAAAAGCCTAAAAGGCTTTGATTTTGTCTAGAAGCTGAGGGTTACTTCTTTCCACGAAAATGATCATCTATAGCGCTCACAATTTTACCCATAATATAGCTGACTCTAAAATTTCTTAGGATTAAAATAGCCCAAAGCAAGGCCACGATATACCGTTGCTCCATGATGGATTCATTAAAAAAATAAGTCTCAGCAGCAGTAAATAAGGCCATAATTATAAATTGTTGTCTGTTCATCGTATTATGTTACAAAATCCTTTTAATCTTCTGCTATAGTTACTTTATCCGCTAGAAATTCAAATCCTTGAGGAAGGACAGATTCTTCAACTTCTTCCTTAACGGGTTGACCTTGAGACGATTTAGCCTTCGCTGAGAAATCAGCTCTGACTTCTTTCCACTCTTCCATGGAAATAGCAAGAATCTCTGGAGAAAAACCAGCTGCTTGACTAAGGATATTGCCAAACATGGTGTTGAGATTATCACGTTTCATGGTCTGGCCAGCATTGAAGTTAGACTCAAATGCAAGAATGGCATGATGTTCATTAGCCGCAACAGGTTGAGAACCAACTAAAAGTGCCTTATCAGGACCTGACAAGCTTTCAATAATTTCACCCCAAGCATTTTGAAGACGTATTAGATTTTGACGGGCTAAATCAGGATTTTCAACAGCTTCTTGAAGAATAGACTGAACCTTATTACGATCTACGCGATAAACTGACTTGCTGTTAACTGGACGACTCGGTGTTGGTGTAGTCTGCTTAGGACTCGTGTTAACATTTGCCAGAGCCTGTTTCAATCGCGCAACTTCTTCTCTAAGTGAGGCTAATTCTCCACTTGTATCATCTGATAATGTTGGTTTTGAATCTATCTCTGCCAAACGAATGGTCATCATTTCAGCATAAATCTTAGGCTGTAAGCTAGACTTGATATCAGCTAAACTACTTGTCGCAATTCCAATCATTTCAAACAAAACAGCCTGTGAAAGACCTAGGTTATCCTTAAAGAGATCACTATGGTGAGTATTCTCCCCACCAGTTTGGACAATCAAAATATCTCTTAGATACTGCAACAAATCCGTTACAAATCGTGTCATGCTTTTTCCGTTATCAAAAATCAAATTAAGATTTTCCAAAGCACGAGTCACATCTTTTTGCGCCAAGGCAGCCACATAATTATCCAAAGCACTTAGACTAATAGTCCCCGTAATTTCCTCAGAAACAGCTGTTGTTAATCTAGCATCTTGAGTCAAGCTCAATGCTTGGTCTAAAATGGACAAAGCATCCCGCATACCACCTTCTGCTCTACGAGCGATAATCTCAACAGCTTCAGTTTCATAAGCAATCCCTTCCTTTTCTAAAATATGGAAGATATGATCTCGAATATCCTGAGTTCTAATAGATTTGAACTCGAAGCGTTGAACACGAGACAAAATGGTTGCAGGAATCTTATGAAGCTCTGTCGTTGCTAAGATAAAAACAACATTAGGAGTTGGTTCTTCAAGAGTTTTCAAAAGGGCATTGAAGGCTCCAGTTGAAAGCATATGAACCTCATCAATGATATAGACCTTATACTGAGCTATACTTGGAGCATAGGTTGATTTATCACGGATATCACGAATTTCATCCACCCCATTGTTAGAGGCCGCGTCCATTTCAATAACGTCTTCCAAGCTACCGTCTGTTACAGCTTGGCAGATATAACAGTTATTGCAAGGTTCTCCTCCCTCTTGATTAGGGCAGTTCATGGCCTTGGCAAAAATTTTGGCTACACTGGTTTTTCCAGTTCCACGAGGGCCTGAAAAAAGATAGGCATGGCTGATCTTTTCCTGCTCTACAGCTTGTTTCAGAGTTTTTGCAACAATTTCTTGGCCTACTAACTGTGAAAATGTTTGACTTCTATATTTTCGATAAAGGGCCTGATACATTACGCTTTCTCCTCAAACATTGAAAAATTCCATTCGGTTTTCTCTAACAAAATAGCAACAAACTCTTCTAGATATTTCTGATCCAACTCATCATAATCATCAACAAGAGATGAATCTAAATCTAGAACGCCCAAAAGACGTCCCTCTTTAACAATCGGCACAACAATCTCACTACGAGCACTACTATCGCAAGAAATATAGTTTGGATAGGTTTTTACATCACCAACAATCACTGTTTGACAACTAACTGCCGATTCGCCACAAACACCTTTTCCAAGAGCGATTCGTACACATGAAACTCCACCTTGAAAGGGTCCCAAGATCAGTTCATTCCCATCAAATAGATAGAATCCTGCAAAAACAGTATTGGGAAAGCTTGTTTTTAGCAAAGCACTAGCATTAGAAAGATTAGCCAACACATTGGGCTCTCCTTCTAAAAGATAAGAGAGCTGTTCATTTATTGTTTGATAAAGTGATTCTTTTTTTCTGAATATAACATAAAAACCATTATATCAAAAAAACTAGTAGAAAAAGAAAAAAATCCCTTGTTTTTAAAAACAAAGGATTTTATTCAAATTCGAATGGATTAAAGTTCGATGTCTCCGAACAAGTCAGCCATTGAGAATCCTGTTTGAGTTTCAGGAAGTTCAAAATCACGTTTTTCTTGACGTTTTGGACGACGTGGACGTGGAGCGCGTTTTTCTTCTTTTTGTCCTTCTTCTTGAGCTGGACGTTCTTCAAGAGCTTTGATAGAAAGTGAAACGCGTTCTGCATCAGCGTTAACTTCAAGAACTTTAACAGTAACTTCTTGACCAACTTTAAGAGCTTCTTTTGGATTTTCAATACGTTTGTGTGAAATTTGTGATACGTGAACAAGTCCATCGATACCTGGCAATACTTCAACAAATGCACCGAAGTCAGTCAAACGTTTAACTGTACCTTCTACAACATCACCTTTAGCCAATTTTTGCTCAACGCCATCCCATGGTCCAGGTGTTGTAGCTTTAAGTGAAAGTGATACACGTCCTTCTTCTTCGTTAAGATCAAGGATTTTTACTTCAACTTCTTCACCAACAGTTACAACTGATTTTGGTGAAACGTTACGTTCGTGTGACAATTCAGTCAAGTGAACCAATCCGTCAACACCACCAAGGTCGATGAAAGCACCGAAGCTTGTGATACGTGCAACTTTACCAGTTACAACATCACCAACAGCCAATTTACCGAATACTTCAGCACGAGCTGCTGCAGTTGCTGCTTCTACAACTTCACGACGTGAAAGGATGAAGCGGTTTTCTTTAGGATCAACTTCTTTGATTTTAGCATCAAACTCTTGACCTACAAAACGCTCAGTGTTACGTACAAAACGAGTATCCAACATTGAAGCTGGGATAAATCCACGTACACCTTCAAATTCTACTGAAAGTCCACCCTTAACAGCGCGAGTTCCTTTAACTGTAACAACTTCTTCTTCGCGTCCTACAAGTTTGTCCCATGCTTTGCGAGCTTCAAGGCGTTTTTTAGATACAAGGTATGTTACTGTATCAGTATCTTTACCAACTACTTGACGAAGTACAAGAACATCCAATACTTCACCTACTTTTACAAAGTCATTGATATCTGCATCGCGATCGTTTGTCAATTCGCGAAGAGTCAAGACACCTTCAACACCAGTTCCAGAGATTGCAACGTTAGCTTGAGTAGCATCAACTGTCAATACTTCAGCACTAACAACATCACCTGGCTCAACTTGGCTAACGCTATTTAGCAAATCTTCAAATTCGTTCATCTAAAAAATCCTCCAACAATCAAGTTTTTCTTAAACTTGACATACTTATAATTTTTTCCTAAGCACCCGCAAAGACATGTTATATCGTTCACGTCCTTCAATTATAAAAATAAAATACCCTAAGATATTTTTCTTTTTATCCTTGAATTTATTACCTAAGAACTGGGGTAGCTGGATTCGAACCAACGCATGAGGGAGTCAAAGTCCCTTGCCTTACCGCTTGGCTATACCCCAAAAGTGAAATGGAGAGAGAGGGATTCGAACCCCCGAACCCGAAGGAGCGGATTTACAGTCCGCCGCGTTTAGCCTCTTCGCTATCTCTCCAATGTTCAACAAAAACTATTATATCATGAAAAATTTACAAAAAAAACAAGCTTTATTTTTGCTAAATTATAGTTTTTCAATCAAAATTTCCACAGCTTTTTTTCAAGTTTTTTTATAAAAAAACTATCGACATTTCCATTCTTTATGATCGCAAATTGATTATCTAGTTCAGCAATTTCACCAATAACCTTTTTACCAATCGTTAAAGTATACCCTTCATACTTTTCTTTACCAACTAAAACAGTTGCGTCTGTTAATTGAATTTCAATTTTTTTATCTTTTTACTCATACGATACCTCTTTTCACTCTTCCTATTGTACAAGAAATTTAAAAATCTGGCAAGAAAAAAACTCTTTATCAAGACAACCTTGATAAAGAGTTTTTTGTGACAAAATCTAATTTTTTAATCTAGTGAAGACTCATCGTTAGTGGGTTGTACCACCCACTAATTTTATGTCCTTATCTTTATAATCTACGATAGCACCAATCGCAGCTTCGATACCTCTGACGATATCAGTTAAATTCATAGATGCTGTATTAGGTTTATTGATCACCTGTTCTGTCATATAAGTAATATGCATAAAACCTGCTCTCATATCGGGAAATTTCTTATCCGCTAAATAGAGAGCCTGATACATCAGATGATTACAAACAAAGGTTCCCGCTGTATTGGACACTGTAGCTGGCAACCCTTTCTCTTTAATCGCTTGAACCATTGCTTTGATAGGGAGTGTGCTAAAATAGGCAGCTTCTCCATCTAGTCGAATAGGTGTGTCTATCGGCTGATTTCCTTGGTTATCTGGAATTCTAGCATCATCTTGATTGATAGCGACTCTCTCAGGAGTTAAACTCGCTCTTCCTCCTGCTTGTCCGATGCAAAGCACCGCATCTGGCTGAAAGCGGACAATTTCTGCTTCTAAAACCTCTGCTGATCGATAAAAGACCGTTGGGATTTCTACCCAATGAATTTCAGCTCCATGAATCTCAGATGGTAATGATTTAACAGCTTCCAGAGCTGGATTAACCTTTTCACCACCAAAAGGATCAAAACCTGTAACTAATATTTTCATTTTATTTCCTTTGCTAAAACGCCAAATAGTACATCAAAAAAATATGTAGGATAATCATAATAACAGCTACTCCTACTTGCGATTTGATAACGCCATTTGGATCTTTCATTTCCAGAAGAGCTGCCGGTAAAGCATTAAAGTTTGCCGCCATTGGAGTCAATAAGGTTCCACAACAACCTGCTGTCATTGCTAGAGCAGCGGCTACGATTGGATCAGCTCCCAAAGCAAATACAAAGGGAACACCAATCCCAGCAGTAATTACAGTAAAGGCAGCAAAGGCATTCCCCATTATCATGGAAAATAGAACCATCCCAAGGACATAAGCTACTACTCCCATAAAACGACTACCCGAAGGTACTAGACCGCTTATCAAATGCGAAATCAAATCTCCAACGCCTGCCACGGTAAAAATTGCCCCCAAAGCACCTAAAAGTTGAGGAACTATCCCACTGGTTGAAACTTGCTGGACCATGCGATTATTTTCTGCTAACAAGCTTTTAGGAGAACTTTTGGTAATCAATAAGAGAGAGATGGTTGCGAAAAATGCAGCAAGACTGATAGCAATCTTACTAAACTCAGGAATCATTTTTGCTAATACCAAAGCAATCAAAGCCATCAGCATGACTGGAATAAAAATTTTATTCTTTAGTCGTTTAGCTTCAATGTTTGCCTTGACTTCATCCAGAGACGGTAAGGTTCCGATACGAACCTGTTTAAAGAGAGTTAGCAGGGCTAATAGCACTACGATAACTCCAATACAGACAGAAGGTAGATAGGAACCACCGATAAAACTGATGCCCAATAAAGCCCAAAACCCAGCCGTTCCAAAGCGAACTGGGTTTGTTTTATCTTTATAGCTACAATAAGCCGTATGAAGGAATTGACAACCAATCACAATATAGGTCAACTCTAATAACTGTCTTGCTAGATTAGTCATTCTTCCTTTCCTTTACTAACTTTATTTGCTAGTAGTTTTCTATCAAACAGATAATTGTAAATCCCAACTATAAAAAGGGCAATTCCTGCAACTATAAGCGAAGCTGAAGCAATTCCTGCATAATTACTTTCGTAACCTAATTGGTCCAGTGTGCCCCCTATCAAGAGGACACCACCTGCACCAACGAAAGTATTTTGAGCAAAGAAATTTGCAAAATTATCATTTGCTGCAGCACGCGCTTTTAGCGCTTCGCTCTCTTGCTCCGTTAATTTTCTGCCTAATTGCGACTCCGCTGCTGCTTGTCCCATTGGTTGGACCAAGGGCCTTACAAACTGCGGCTGTCCTCCTAGACGAATGGCAAAGAAACCATCGAGTTCCCGAAAAAAGAAATATACAGTATAAAAACTTCCTACAGTCAATCCTTTGATTTTTTGAATCAATTCAATCGAACGTTGCTTAAGTCCAAATGTTTCAGATAAACCTACCAGTGGCAAGGTTACCATAAAAATCGTCAGAACTCGTTGATTACTAAATTCTTTTCCCAAAATTTCCAAGAACTCAACAAGAGAAACTCCAGAAACTAGAGCGGTAACTAAACTAGCTAAGACTACCGTTGCAATGGTATCTAATTTATAGATAAAACCAATCACAATGATAACTATCCCTATTAGTTTAATCCATTCCATATAGGCCCCTTTATTCCAAAAGTACTAGTCTGTTTTATTTGACATGACTTTCTAATTCTTTTTGGTATTTATTGTTTGATTCCAATTTTTCTTTTTGCCATTTTTCAAGAGCTGCTTGATATTCTTTAGCAGATACAATCTCTTTTTGCAATTTCATTCCCTTGAAGATATATGGATCACCTTTGATACCTACTTGTGAGTAAGGTTTAGAGAATGGAACGACGTTGCTGACAACTGGTGAACCTCCTGATGAAGCTGTTGGCATCAGGAGAGAACTATCAGTGAGCCATGCTTGAGCTTTAGCATATTTTTCATATCTCTTATCCAAGTCATTTTTCTCAGAAACTGCATCATCCAAGAGTTTCTTATATTCGTCCAAACCTAGTTGAGCTACTACTTCTTTGTCTTTTCCTTTAGTAATACCAAGGTGTTTCATAGCAGAACCAGTCTTAGGATCCATGATATTGAGATAACTTGCTGGGTCTTGGTAGCTTGGAGCCCATCCAGTACTGTTCAAGTCATAGTCTTTTTGAGCAGGAACACGTGCTTGAGATGTAATGCTTTCCTTCTCGTTATCAGTCATCTGAAGGACATCGATCACGACATTTTCAGAACCAAGAGTTGATTCGATTGATTGTTTAAAGGAATTGCTTTGTTGAACGGCAATTGTATCTGTCTGTTCAACTGGGACATCCAAGTGAATTGGGAAGGTTACACCTTTTGCTTCCAATTCTTTCTTAGCCTTTTCAAATGAAGCTTTGGCTTTGTCAGGATTGTAGATGGTATCTTTTCCGTCTACAAGCTCAACACCTTTCCATTGGTCTCCATAGTTGACCAATTCTTTTTGAGCAATATCACCAAAGTTTTTACCACCAGATTGTACAAAGTTATCTGGTACTAGGCTATTACGAATAATCTTATCCGCACCATCTTCACCATTGAGCTGTGCAGCATAAGAATGACGGTTGAAGGCAAAGTTGATTGCTTGACGGAAGTCCTTGTTCAACATTGCTTCTTTTGTAGAAGTTTTCTGTTCTTCACTTGTTTTCGCAGTCTTATTGAAAGATTGACGGTTTACGTTAAAGGTAAAGTAGTAACTAGTTGAATCTTGTGGGCTGTAAGTAATTTTATCTCCGTATTGTTCCAAAGTAGAAGCAAAGTTTGAGCTACTTGGGAAGAGACGAGCTGTTGTGTAAACACCTGAAGAGAAGCTACGGATCAAGGATTCTTGGTCTGAACCATCATAGTAAGTTAATTTAACTTTCTCGATTTTAACCTTCTCTTTATCCCAATAATTTGGATTCTTTTCATATTCGATTAAAGATTTTGAAGTCAATGTCTTCAAGATATATGGACCGTTATAAAGAATACCAGCTGGGCTGACCGTTCCGTAATTCTTACCTGATGCTTTGAGGAATTCTTCATTTACTGGCAACATAGTTGCTGAAGTTACTTTTGAATTCCAGAAAGTTTCAGGTGCGTTTAGAGTGTACTCAACAGTATAATCATCTACTGCCTTAACCCCAACTGTTGAGAAGTCGTTAGTCTCACCAGTCATATATTCATTCAAGCCCTTGATTGAGTTTTGAATAAGAGTGACACCGTCTGATTTGCCATCTGCTACGTGTTTCAACCCAGTAACAAAGTCATGCGCAGTTACTTCAGCGTATTCTTCACCCTCTGAAGTATACCATTTAACCCCTTTACGAAGTTTATAAGTATAAGTCAAACCGTCTTGTGAGACACTCCAATCCTCAGCTAGTGAAGGAATCAAATTCCCATATTCGTCGTTTTCCAACAAACCATCAACGACGTTACCGATGATATCAGTTGTTGAAGTACGAGTTGCGATACTGTAGTCCAAAGATGATGGGTCTACTCCATAGACATAAGAAAAGGTTGTAGGTGCATCTGCTTCCTTGTCAGCTTTCCCACAAGCTACAAGAAGAACTGCTGTACTCAGGACCACTCCTGCTGTTAACATCCACTTTTTCGTTTTCATAAAGAACTCCTTTAATAATTTTTAATCTACTTTTACAATCCAACCTTCTGGTGCTTCAATATCACCAAATTGGATACCTGTCAATTCATCGTATAGTTTACGAGTCACTGGACCAACCTCTGACTCACTGTAGAACACATGGAAGTCATCACCGTGTTGGATTCCCCCAATAGGTGAAATTACTGCTGCAGTACCGCAGGCACCTGCTTCTACAAATCGATCCAAATTATCAATTGGTACATCCCCCTCAACAGGTTTCAAGCCCAAACGATGCTCTGCCAAGTAAAGCAATGAGTACTTGGTAATGGATGGCAAGATTGATGGACTCAATGGGGTTACAAACTCATTATCAGCTGTAATTCCAAAGAAGTTTGCTGAACCAACTTCTTCAATCTTGGTGTGAGTTGATGGGTCAAGATAAATAACATCTGAGAAATGACGGGATTTAGCCATTTTTCCTGGCAAAAGACTAGCTGCATAGTTCCCACCAACCTTGGCAGCCCCTGTTCCATTTGGTGCAGCACGGTCATACTCATCTTGAATCAAGAAGTTTGTTGGAACCAATCCACCCTTAAAGTAATTTCCAACTGGCATCGCAAAGATGGTAAAAATATACTCCTCAGCTGGTTTTACCCCAATGATATCTCCAACACCAATCAAGAGTGGACGGAGGTAGAGGGTTCCACCAGTTCCATAAGGTGGTACATATTCCTCATTAGCACGAACAACGGCTTTACAAGCCTCCACAAACATTTCTGTTGGAACTTGTGGCATCAAGAGACGATCACAGGTACGTTGTAGACGTTTAGCATTTTCATCTGGACGGAAGAGTTGAATACTGCCATCCTTTGTACGATAAGCTTTCAATCCTTCAAATGCTTGTTGTCCATAGTGAAGGCTTGGAGATGATTCTGAGATATGCAAGGTTGCATCTTCTGTTAATTCTCCTTGAGCCCATTGTCCATCTTTAAAATAAGCGATATAACGATAAGGTAGTTTCATATAGGAAAAACCGAGATTTTCCCAATCGATCGTAACTGTCATGACAATCTCCTTTATTCTAATCAAGCTTTGTGTTCTATTCTACACTATTCTCCTAAAAAAATTCAAGTATTATTTGTAATTTTCTGAAAATTTTACTTATTAAAAAAATCAGTCACTAGGACCGATTTTTTTAATTTTTCTTTATTTCTTTAAAGATTTCTTTGAGATAAGCATCAAAAACTTCTTCATCAGAAATGCTATCTGAAATGAAGCTTCCATTGCTTGTACGTTCTGATAGATTCAAATCTTGTAGGATTGATTCGTAAATCGTTCCATTATTTGATTGAATCACAAGTGTTTGTTCTCCATCTTCTACTTCTGTACTAAAGAGATCTCCAACAAATCCTTGTTCTGAGACCGCTCCAGCCAAGAATACGCGATGGGGTTTACTCTTTAATTCTCTCAAGACTTGAAGACCACGATTGGCACGACTGGTTGCTGGAATTTCCTCTGTTGAAACACGTTTCAAGCTTCCACGTTGCGTTAAAAGATAGAAAGAAGACGTATTGCAGATAAAGGCTGCTTGTATCACATCATCTGCTTTCAAGTTCATGGCTTTGACACCTGCAGCTTTGGCACCGATAACTGGCACTTCTTCGATGTTAAAGCGGAGGGCATAACCGTTTCGACTGATCAACAGAACATCATCCAATTTAATCGGAGCTACTGCTACAATCTGGTCAGTATCGTCTTTCAACTTAGCGTACTTGACAGATTTAGAACGGTAGGTTCTCCATGGAGAGAATTCTTTGCGTTCTACACGTTTGATTTGTCCAAGTCGTGTTGCTGCAAAATAAGTTGTCGCATCATCAAATTGATCCACAACTTCTACATAGAGCACTTCTTCATTGGTTTCAAAGTTTGTGATAGACTGACTCAAATGCTCTCCGATATCCTTCCAACGAATATCTGCCAACTCATGGACTGGTCGATAAATGACGTTCCCAAGCGTTGTAAAGATTAAAAGATGCTGGGTAGTTTTCACATTTTGAACAAATAGCAATCGGTCATCATCCCGTTTACCAATTTCTTCCAGTGTTGAAGCTGCAAAGGAACGAGGGCTAGTACGCTTGATGTAACCAGCCTTCGTCACGCTGACGTAAGTATCTTCTTCAGCAATCAGACTAGCTGTATCAATCTCAATGACTTTTGCTGTATCTTCTAAAGTACTCAAACGTGGAGTCGCAAATTTCTTCTTGACCTCACGGAGTTCTTTCTTCATGAGATTGTACATAGTCCGTTCATCACCGATGATCGCCGCAAGCATGGCAATCTTCTCACGAAGTTCTGCTTCTTCTTCTTGCAAGACAACAACATCTGTATTGGTCAAACGGTACAGTTGCAAGGTAACAATGGCCTCAGCCTGTTCTTCTGTAAACTCATAGCTGACTTTAAGGTTTTCCTTTGCATCAGCCTTGTTCTCAGAAGCACGGATAAGGGCAATGACTTCGTCCAAGATAGAGATAACGCGAATCAAACCTTCCACGATATGGAGACGTTTTTCAGCCTTTTTCCTTGTCAAAGCGAGAACGCGCCAAGATCACTTCACGACGGTGGGCAATATAGCTAGACAAGATTGGTACAATCCCAACCTGACGAGGTGTGAAATTGTCAATCGCAACCATGTTAAAGTTGTAATTGATTTGCAAGTCAGTATACTTGAAAAAGGTAGTTGAGAACGAGCTCCGTGTTCGCATCTTTCTTGAGTTCAATTGCGATACGAAGACCATCACGGTCAGACTCATCCCGAACCTCAGCAATACCTGCCACCTTGTTATTGACACGAACTTCATCTATTTTTCTTGACTAAGTTAGCCTTTATTAATCTCATAGGGAATCTCAGTGATAACGATTTGCTCCTTACCACCTTTAAGCTTCTCAATTTCCGTCTTAGAACGAACAACCACGCGCCCTTTCCCAGTTTCATAAGCTTTTTTAATCTCATCACGGCCTTGGATAATGGCTCCTGTAGGGAAGTCTGGTCCAGGCAAGAATTCCATCAACTTATCAACCTTGGCAGTCGGATGATCAATCATGTAGACTGTAGCATCGATAACTTCGGCCAAATTATGTGGTGGAATATCTGTCGCATAACCAGCAGAAATCCCGGTTGAACCATTGACTAAAAGGTTTGGAAAGGCTGCTGGTAAAACAGTTGGTTCTTTCTCCGTATCGTCAAAGTTCCACGCAAAAGGAACTGTCTTCTTCTCGATGTCCTGAAGAAGATAACCGGCAATCTCAGACAAACGCGCCTCAGTATAACGCATAGCCGCAGGCGGATCTCCGTCCATTGAACCGTTGTTCCCGTGCATTTCAACCAGAATCTCACGATTTTTCCAGTCCTGAGACATACGAACCATGGCATCATAGATAGAAGAGTCCCCATGTGGATGAAAATTCCCCATGATATTCCCGACAGACTTAGCCGACTTACGATAGCTCTTGTCAAAAGTATTGCCATCCTTATTCATCGAATAAAGAATGCGACGTTGAACCGGCTTCAATCCATCCCGAATGTCTGGCAAAGCCCGGTCTTGAATGATGTACTTGGAGTAGCGACCAAAGCGCTCTCCCATGATGTCCTCTAAAGACATATTTTGGATATTACTCATATAAGATACAAAGCCCGTAAAATGCAAAGTGAAAATAGGAAATTATTGCAGTGAGCGATGCTCACAAGAGAATTTATCTTTTTCACACAGCATTTAGGGCGTGTTCAACTCCTTTCAAAGAATGTAGAGTGGTTTTCTATACGTTGAAGGATATTTTACGGGAAATTAGTCCTGTATTCAGTTAAGATACAAAGGGACGTTTCGGCTTTCCGAAAATTTCTGTAGAAAAATAGGAAATCGATGCAGGGTTCGATGAGCCCCAGACGATTTATCTTTTTTCCTAAGTCTTAGTCCCGTGTTCAGTTACTTTATAGAACTAAACTATCCTTTCTGTAGTTTAAAGTTATGAATTATGTTCTTTATTTACTTAGTGTTTTGAAGTTTTTCCTCAGCGTACTGAATCATCTTCTCAGTTACATCCCTATCGTAGTCAAAGCCCATCTTCTTGGCTAAATCTTGCGCTTCTCTATGAAAGAGACTCATAGTAGCCAATAATGACTGAGTGATTTTCTCTATACTTGAAAAATCAAGGAGAGAAGAGAATTCCTTCTCTTTCTCTGTAGATAAATACCGGAAAAGATACTTGTAGTTCTTGTAGTTCTTGCCGATATCGACTGTTTCCCTATCACTTGCGACCTGCCAAGCCAAGACTTTTAACAACTCTTGCTGGCAAATACCGTAGAGATAGTCGGTCGCATAGATGACTTGATTACGACAAATGCCCTTGACTACATAGGCTGACACCCACCAAAATTCATTGCAGGCTTTTTTAAAATCCTTCTCAGTAGCTAGACTTGTCCAGTAACGCTGAGGATTTGAAGAATATGGCGCAAACAAGCCCTTAGTGTCCTCTAGCACCGTGAAATCCGCTTCGCTTTCTACCCACTCCTTGATATGCACTTTAGGACATAGAGTCAAATCAATACGGTTACCATCTTCAAAGAGCATGAGGTAGAGACGACGGTTACCTAGGATATTATGTTGCTCAATGTTACGTGTACCAAACTGGTCTATCCAAGATAAATCTGAAATCAACTCGTCCAGATTCTCTACAATATAGACAATATCATAGTCTTGAAATTCATCTTTTGGAGCTTGATCCTCTGTTCTTGAGCCAGACAGAGCCACAGCATCAACCTGTAACTTTTTAGCTATTTGTAAAATCAGGTCACGCATTTCCTGGTCAGTTCTCATGTGGTTCATCCTCAGTTGCCTCTGGGTTCAGAATAAAAGCATCTTCATTTCTTTGCTTAAGAAGTTTCTGAACTCTTTTTCTTTCAAGCTCTCCGACCAAGAATTGAATGATAAAACTAATACCAAAAATTGGTAATAGCAAAATAATTCCCATTTCTTGCGCCAACATTATAAATAGTAGGTTCATACCTGATAAGATTGCTAAAAACCAGGCATTTATCTTAAGAAGTTTTGAGTAACTACTAGGATAATACTTGAGATGTTTGGTACTTTTATAAATAGCTGTAAAACCGAATGCTAAGCTAGCTGATGTGAAAATATAAAAGTCAAAAACATAAAAGAGCAAACCTGCATAAGGATTGGATCTTAAAGGATTATCAAATAAAAAGACACAGGTAGTTACTATGGTTAATAGTAAAAATTCAAGATAGCGGCTTTGCTCAGGTTTACCATGTTTAGCAATTATATACATAATTGCACCTAAAGCTAAGACTATGACAAGAAATGGACTATCAAACAATAAACTGATCATGATTTATACCTCTTTTAGAGAGCTAAAATTATGAAGAAAGAAGACTTCTTTAAAACACTGTCGCTTCTTCCAGTGTAAACTTGACATTATCTTCAATCCACTTACGACGTGGTTCAACCTTGTCCCCCATGAGGACATTGACGCGACGTTCTGCGCGTGCTAGGTCTTCGATTGTGACACGGATGAGGGTGCGTGTTTCTGGATTCATGGTTGTTTCCCATAGTTGATCCGCATTCATCTCACCAAGTCCCTTGTAGCGTTGGAGGGTAGCACCTTTACCAAACTGCTTGCGGAGTTCTTCTAGTTCCCCGTCCGTCCATGCGTAAGCTACTTCTTCTTTTTTACCTTTCCCTTTTGACATCTTGTAAAGAGGAGGAAGGGCGATATAGACATGTCCTGCCTCAACTAGTGGACGCATATAGCGATAAAAGAAAGTTAAGAGAAGAGTTTGAATGTGGGCACCGTCGGTATCCGCATCGGTCATGATAATGATCTTGTCATAGTTGGCATCTTCAAGAGAGAAGTCTGCCCCCACACCAGCACCGATGGTATAAATCATGGTATTGATTTCTTCATTTTAAGGATATCTGCCATCTTGGCCTTGGCTGTGTTGATAACCTTACCACGAAGAGGCAAGATAGCCTGGAACTTACGGTCACGACCTTGCTTAGCAGAACCACCGGCAGAGTCCCCTTCGACCAGGTAGAGTTCGTTCTTAGCAGGATTTTTAGACTGGGCTGGGGTTAATTTCCCAGAAAGCAAGCCCTTGTCTTTCTTATTCTTCTTGCCATTACGACTCTCGTCACGCGCCTTACGTGCTGCTTCACGGGCATCACGCGCCTTGATTGCTTTACGAATCAGATTAGAAGCCAACTCCCCATTTTCCATGAGGAAGAAGGTCAACTTATCAGCCACAATCCCATCTACAACAGGACGAGCAAGTGGACTTCCTAGTTTATCCTTAGTCTGTCCTTCAAACTGCAAATGTTCTTCAGGAACAAGGATGGAAAGAACTGCCGCCAACCCTTCACGATAATCTGACCCTTCAAGATTTATCTTTTTCTTTGAGAAGACCAGTTTTTCGCGCATAGTCGTTCATAACTTTGGTAATGGCAGACTTGAGTCCTGTCTCATGCGTTCCACCGTCCTTAGTGCGAACGTTATTGACAAAGGACAGGATGTTATCTGAAAATCCATCGTTATACTGAAGGGCTACTTCCACTTGGAAACCATTATCTTCCCCTTCAAAGTATAGGACGGGCGTCAAGGTTTCCTTGTCTTCATTGAGGTAGGAAACAAAGTCTTGCACCCCATTCTCATAATGGAATTCAATGGCTTCATCTGTTCGTTTGTCCGTTAATGACAAGGTTACATTTTTCAAGAGGAAGGCTGACTCATTGAGACGCTCTGAAATGGTATTGTATTTAAAGTCTGTCGTAGAAAAGATACTAGCATCCGGCATAAAGGTCACTTTGGTGCCTGTCTTAGATTTTGGTGCTGTTCCTACCTTTTCAAGAGTTGTTACTGGCTTCCCGCCATTTTCAAAGCGTTGCTTGTAAACAGCACCATCACGTGTAATTTCAACTTCGAGCCAACTAGAGAGGGCATTGACAACAGAAGAACCAACCCCGTGGAGACCGCCAGAAGTCTTGTAACCACCTTGACCGAATTTTCCTCCGGCATGAAGGATGGTAAAAATCACCTCAACTGTTGGAATTCCCATAGCGTGCATTCCCGTTGGCATCCCACGTCCGTGGTCTTGAACCGTTAAACTCCCATCTTTATTAATCGTTACGTCAATACGATCACCAAATCCAGACAGAGCTTCATCGACCGCATTATCGACAATTTCCCAGACTAGGTGATGGAGACCAGCACCGTCAGTCGATCCGATATACATCCCTGGACGTTTACGAACCGCATCCAACCCTTCTAGCACCTGAATGGCGTCATCATTATAATTGTTAATATTGATTTCCTTTTTTGACACAAGGAACCTCCTATTTGTTCATCTTTTCTATTTTACAGGTTTTTCTAAGGATTTTGCAAAATTTTCTAGTTAATAAGACTATTCACAAATCCTTTTTCGTAAAAAAATCACTCATTTCCACCCTAAAAAAAGAAACCAAGACGAGAGTCTCAGTTTTCTTTTCCTTTAACTTGGCTTGTTGCAATATCTTCACCAAACCATTTTTGGCTAATTTCTTGGAATTTTCCTTCTTGATACAATTCCACAAAAGTCTTATTCAAATTGGCTAATAAGGTCTTATCAGCCGGTCTTACTCCAACTGCAAAAGACTCACTCTCAAAACCGGCTGGAAAAATCTCATATTGATCTAAAATTCCTTCCGTTTTAAGATAATAATTGGCATAAACACGGTCAATTAAAAGAGCATCAATCCGATCATTTTGCAAGTCAATCAAGGCTTCATTAAAACTCTGATATTGGTTTGCTTTTTGATCTTTTACGATATTTTTTAAGAGTTCTGGTTGAGCTTCGAAATCTAGATAACCAGAAGAACCTGCTTGAGCCCCCAAAATCTTTCCTGCCATATCAGACACTGATTGAATATTTTGCGATTTTTTAGAGACGAGAACCTGCTGATTCTCCATATAAGAAATGGTAAAAGCTACCTTCTCACGGCGTTCATCCGTTGCAGAATACCCATTCCAGATAGCATCAATGGTCCCGTTTTGAAGTTCTGTTTCCTTCATATCCCAATCAATTGGTTGAAACTGTACCTTGAACCCCAGTTTCTCAGAAACGGCTTGGGCTAAATCAATATCAAATCCAACATATTGCCCATTCTTTTCTTCAAAGCCCATAGGAACAAAGGTATTGTCAAATCCAATAGTAATGCTTCCTTGTTGTTGGTATTTTTCCCAATTATCTACTTTAGGATTGCTAGCTTTTTGCGTGCATCCTACCAGGAAAAAAGCAAGAAAGAACACCAAAACAAAGCTGATTTTCTTTCGATTCATAGACACCTCCTACTTAGGCTCTACTTTGAGAATTTGGTCAGCAATATTCTCTGCAAACTGGAGGTCGTGGGTCACGACAATCTGCGTCATACCTAATTCTCGATTTTGTAAAATCAGTTTTTCAACTTCGAGACGCAACTCTGGATCAAGGGCAGAAGTTGGTTCATCATATCCAATCACTTCTGGATCTATCATCATTGCACGTGCTAAGGCAATCCGTTGCTTTTGACCACCAGATAACGAGTATGGATAAGCATCTGCGTGAGCTTCTAGCCCTAAACGAGCGAGTAAGTCAGCCGCCTTCTTCTTTGCGTCTACTTCAGACATTCCCATAGTCTTAATAGGTGACAAGATCAAGTTCTCCATAACGGATAAGTGAGGAAAAAGCTGAAAATCTTGAAAAACAAATCCTAACAAGTGTCGTTTTTCAAGTTCATCCAAAGGTAATGATTCTCCGTTATAAAAAATATCTCCTGAATCAATGGTCTCAAGTCCAGCTAACATTCTAAGCAAGGTAGTCTTCCCACCACCAGAAGGTCCAACGATGGCCAAAATTTGCTTTTCAGGAATTGTTAAACTGAAATTGGATAAAATTTCTTTTTTTCCAAATTTTTTGCTGATATTTCTTAACTCTAACATGGATAACCTCCTATCTATAGTAGCTGAACTTTTTCTCAAGTTTCTTAGCTAGGATTGTAACGATACCAATCATAAGCAGATAAATAGCTCCTGCTAGAAACATTGGAATCAAGCTAGCGTCACGATTGGCTGCAGTACGACTGGCTAGGATTAAATCTGAAATACCGAGCGCATAGACCAGAGAAGTATCCTTAACCAAACTCATAACCTCGTTAAATACACTTGGTAGGACAATCTTGGTCACCTGTGGCAAGATGATATAGCGAACGGTATCGAAAGGACTAAATTTCAAAACTTTAGCTGCTTCGTACTGCCCCTGAGGAATGGTTGCAATTCCTCCACGGAAAATTTCAGCAAAGTAGGCTGCATAATTAAGTGTGAAGGCAATAATCGCTGCAGGCACTCGATCTAATCGAATTCCGATACTTGGTAGGACATAATAAATAAAAATTAGTTGCAAGAGCAAGGGTGTCCCGCGCATCACCCAGATATAGATATCAATCATGTAATGGAGGGGTTTCCAATGGACCTGTAAGCAAAAGGCAACCAAAATGCCTAAAGGGATTGAAAAGAGTAAGACCAGTGCAAAAACTTGTAAAGTCATTGTCGCACCGCTCAATAAACTTGGTAATATCTCGAATAAGTATGACATATTCCACCTCCTAAAAATAATTGTTCCCATTATAGCATAAATAAACACAAAATCAAGGATTTTCAGAAATTTCCATGAATTTTTATAACTTTAGCCTCAATTTCCGAACAATAGTGTTCATGAGAAAAATTTTCTACTTACATAAAGAATCAGATGTCACAATTTGAGAAAAGATTCCTTTCCGTTTCTCTCCTATTTCATGGTATAATAGAAGCATGATGACAATAGTATTATTAATTTTAGCTTATTTATTGGGTTCTATCCCTTCAGGACTGTGGATCGGGCAAATCTTCTTTAAGATCAATCTAAGAGAACATGGTTCTGGTAATACTGGAACAACCAATACCTTTCGTATTTTAGGTAAGAAAGCGGGTATGGCAACCTTCGTGATTGACTTTTTCAAAGGAACCATCGCAACCTTACTCCCACTTATCTTTCATGTCCAAGGAGTTTCACCTCTAGTCTTTGGCCTTTTAGCTGTGATTGGGCATACCTTCCCAGTATTTGCAGGATTTAAAGGAGGAAAAGCTGTCGCAACTAGTGCTGGAGTCATTTTCGGATTTGCTCCTCTATTTTGCCTCTATCTAGCAGTTGTCTTCTTTGGAACTCTATATCTAGGAAGTATGATTTCTCTCTCTAGTGTTACTGCTGCCCTTGCTGCTGTACTTGGGGTGATTCTTTTTCCACTTATCGGTTTCATCTTGCCAAGTTACGATCTATTATTTGTAGTGATTATCCTAGCTCTCGCAAGTTTAATTATCATTCGCCATAAGGATAACATCAATCGTATTCAAAACAAAACTGAGAACCTAGTTCCTTGGGGGCTAAATCTCACCCATCAAGAACCAAAAAAATGATTGAGAGAAAAAGTTTTTGATAATCTAGCTCTACTACTGCTCAAAGATTAAGGAAGAAATAGTATGCAACATAGTATTAGTGACCGTGAGTCTAACCATCAAATCATTAAAGATTTTATCAGTAACTTCATCGGTTCGCTGAGTGGTAAAGCATTCAATTTTGCTTTAGGTTTGATGTTACTGGACCAAACAAAATCTGCTATGAGTTTTGGGATAAATATGATTATTTATCCTTTAGTTAGTTTGATTTTCTTGGTACCTATTGGTAATATAGTAGATAAGTACCGCCATAAAAAGATTCTAACCTTTAATTTCATTTTTCGGATGCTTATCTTTCTCTTCTTTTATGCCTTCTATTTTTTAACGGATTCATCTAATATCTTGTATCTGGTGATTCCATTCGTCGTACTCCACTCTATCACAGTCAATATCAGTGACACTTGTTATTCAGCTTCTATTCATGAATTAGTCAACGACAGAAAAATTCAACGATTAAGTTCTGTTACACAGACCGCCATCGCTATTGCAACTATGCTTTCTCCAGCTATCGGAGTTATTTTTTATAGTTGGATTGGTTTTGCAGGTTTTATTCTTATCGAGATCCTTGCAAACTTTCTATCCTTGGGAGTTCTGCTCACTATGAAATTTTACTACGAGTATGAAGAGCCTGAAACGACGAACAAAAAACTGGAAAAACAACTGTATGGAGTTAAAGAAATTATTCACTTTTTAAAAGAAAATCAGATTGTTAAATACATCATTCTTGTGAGTGTCGTTCTTAACTTCTTTTACACCTCTATCAGTATTGGAGTCCCATTTGTAGTCAAAGAACAGCTCCTCTTAGATAATGCAACCATTGGAATCCTTGAAACCATGTCAGCAATTGGAATGCTGCTAGCTAGTATTTCCATGTCACTACTACCAGACAAAAAAGAAAACAAACTCCTCTCTAATAAAATCAGCTTCCCTCTTTTTCTTCTAATCATTGCGATTATTGGTTTAGGAGTAACATTTTCAACAACCCAGTCTCAAATCTTTATTTCAACTCTTGGTGGTTTATTCATGGGAATCATCGCATTTACTCTGGTTATCTTAAATATTGTTGTCATGACCTACCTTCAAAGTACCATTGAAACTAAATTTTTAGGCAGAGTTATGAGTACCTTATTTACACTCAATACCTCTATTATGCCAATAGGGACACTTGTATTTACTTATTTATTCCAACAAGAAGTAAATGGTGGGGTCATCTTTATTGTTGGCGGTACTTGCCTTCTAATCTATACGATGTTCCTACTACCTCGCATTTCAACCTTTTAAAAGTAAATGAAGCAAGTTCAAAGTGATTAATAATGTAAGTAAAAAAACTTTTTTGATATCTTTACGAGGTATAATTCTTGATAAAATAAAGCATCAGTTTCAAACTGACGCTTTTTTTGTTTATTTAGATTTGATATAGTTGATACCATCTGCTTTCGGTGCAACAGCTTTACCAAAGAAGGCTGCTAGTACGACAATGGTCAAAAGATATGGTGCAATTTGCAAGTAAACGGCTGGAACTCCTTGCAAGAAAGGAAGTTGAGAACCGATAACTGCTAAACTTTGTGATAGTCCAAAGAAGAGACTTGAAAGCATAGCACCAACAGGATTCCATTTACCGAAGATCATAGCAGCAAGTGCGATAAAGCCAGGCCCGACGATAGTTGTAACTGAGAAGTTAACAGAAATTGACTGAGCGTAGATAGCTCCACCGATTCCTCCAAGGAATCCTGAAATCACAACTCCAAGATATCTCATCTTGTAGACATTAATTCCTAAAGTATCTGCTGCTTGTGGGTGTTCACCAACTGAACGGAGGCGAAGTCCAAAGCGAGTTTTAAAGAGGACAAACCATGCTAAGAATGAGAAGGCAATTGCTAGGTAACCAAGTAAACTTGTTGACTTGAAGAAGATATCTCCAATAACTGGGATATTAGCCAAAAGAGGGAAATCAAAACGTCCAAAAGTTTGCGTTAAGTTATCCGTTTGTCCCTTGTTATAAAGCACCTTCACCAAGAAGACTGCCAAGGCTGGCGCCATCAAGTTAAGTACGGTACCACTGACAACATGGTCAGCACGAAAATGAACTGTAGCTACTGCGTGAATCAGTGAAAAGATAGCTCCGACTAATCCACCAACTAGAAGAGCCAACCAAGGAGTTAATGCTCCCAAATCTTGTGCAAATTCAAGGTTAAAAACAACTCCAGAGAAGGCACCCATGACCATGATTCCTTCAAGTCCAACGTTAACAACTCCACCACGTTCAGAGAAAACGCCTCCGATACTTGTGAAATAAGTGGTGCTGAGTAAATCAACATTGAAGAAACCATAAGGGTTAGCATTGTTGTAATCGACATCCTTATTTACCTCCTTTAAGTTGTTTTCTTGGTTTGACAAAGCGTTCGATGATGTAGTGAACGCTGACAAAGAAGATAATTGAGGCTGTAACGATACTTACAAGCTCAGATGGTACTTGTGCAGCATTCATACCAGGAGCTCCAACTTGAAGCACTCCGAACAAGAAGGCTGCAAAGAGAATTCCAATTGGTGAGTTTGCAGCAAGTAGACTGACCGCCATACCATTAAATCCGACTGCCAATGATGAACCTTGAACATAGACGTTTTGGAAGGTACCAAGTCCTTCTACCGCTCCACCTAGACCTGCAAGAGCACCTGAGATAATCATTGATAGGATAATGGTGCGTTTAGCTGAAATACCTGCGTATTCAGAAGCATTTGGATTGAGACCAACTGCACGGATTTCAAAACCGAGAGTTGTCTTCTTAAGCAAGAACCAGATAACTGCTACTGCAATGATAGCAAAGAAAATCCCAATATTCATACGAGAGTTTCCAGTTAACTCAGCAAGCCAAGGTGTTTGATAAGTTGCGTTTGCACTTACTCGGATAGATGAGTCTGTACTTTGCATGATATCTTTAGGGAAAGAGTGGATAAAGGCATTACTTGTATAGAGAACAATGTAGTTCATCATGATTGTTACAATGACTTCAGATGTTCCGAGGTAGGCCCTTAAAATACCAGGAATGGCACCAACGATTCCTCCAGCCACCAACGCAATAACAACTGTCGCAAGAATCAACAATGGGCGTGGTAAATCTGGATTTGAAAGAGCGAACCAGCCACTCATAACCCAGCCAGCGAGTGCTTGTCCTGGAAGCCCGACATTAAAGAAACCAGCACGACTCGCAACTGCAAATCCAAGAGCAATCAAGACTAGTGGCTCCATGGCACGGAAAATTTCACCGATTCCACGAACACTACCAAAGGCTGTGTAGAACAACTCTTCATAACCCCAAATAGCATCATAGCCAAAAATCCACATGACGATGGCTCCAAGCAAGATTCCAAGGATAACAGAAATCAAGGGAACCGAAATTTGTTGTAATTTTTTAGACATCACTCTTCTCCTTTTTTTCCAATTCACCACCAGCCATCAAGACACCAAGTTCTTGCTTGTTGGTTGTTTCTGGTGTTACAATCCCTTGAATCTTACCATCATGGATAACAGCGATTCTATCTGAGACATTTAGAATCTCATCTAGTTCAAAGCTGACTACAAGGACAGCTTTCCCATTATCACGTTCTTGAATCAAGCGTTTGTGAATGTACTCAATGGCACCGACGTCCAAACCACGAGTTGGTTGGCTGACGATGAGGAGATCCGATTTCGATCAATCTCCCGAGCGATGATTGCTTTTTGTTGATTTCCTCCAGAAAGGGCCGAAGCTGGAACAATTTCACTAGCAGCACGAACATCAAACTCCCGCATCAATTTTTTTGCATAGTCAAGGATATTCGTATAATTTAAAATTCCCTTCTTGCTAAGAGGTTCTTTATAGTAGGTTTGAAGAGCGATATTTTCAGAAATCATCATTTCCAAAACTAAACCATCACGGTGACGGTCTTCCGGAACGTGACCAACGCTCAGTTCAGTAATTTGACGTGGATGCAATCCTACAATGGACTGGCCTTTCAATTCCACACTACCAGACTCAATCTTGCGAAGTCCTGTGATAGCTTGGATCAATTCAGACTGACCATTTCCATCAATACCGGCAATTCCGACAATCTCACCAGCTCGAACATCGAGTGAAAGATTTTTAACAGCAGGAACGCCACGGTTTTCATGAACAACCAAGTCTTTGATGGAAAGAACGACTTCTTTAGGTTGAGGTGCTTGCTTCTCAGTTTTGAAGGAAACAGAACGTCCCACCATCATTTCTGCCAAGTCAGCATTAGTTGCACCAGCAATTTCAACTGTTTCGATTGATTTGCCACGGCGGATAACTGTAACGCGGTCAGAAACCGCACGAATTTCATCCAACTTGTGGGTAATCAAGATAATTGATTTGCCTTCTTTGACCAAGTTCTTCATGATAGCCATCAACTCATCGATTTCTGATGGTGTTAAAACGGCAGTCGGTTCGTCAAAGATAAGGATATCGGCACCACGATAAAGTGTCTTCAAAATTTCAACACGTTGTTGAGCCCCAACAGAGATATCTGCTACTTTGGCAGAAGGATCCACAGCAAGACCATAACGCTCCGATAGTTCGTTAATTTCTCGACTTGCTCGAGCAATATCTAGGACACCATTTTTAGTCAATTCACTTCCTAAAATGATATTCTCAGCAACAGTGAAAGCCTCTACCAACATAAAGTGTTGGTGAACCATTCCAATCCCTAGGCTAGCGGCTTTTGATGGAGAGTCTAGTTTTACAACTTGACCGTTAACCACAATTTCACCACTAGTCGGTTCCAGAAGGCCTGCTAGCATGTTCATAAGAGTAGACTTACCAGCTCCATTTTCTCCTAAAAGTGCATGAATTTCACCTTTACGAAGTTCTAGGTTAATTTTGTCGTTAGCGACAAATTCACCAAAAACTTTGGTAATTTCACGCATCTCAATGACATTTTCGTGTGCCATGTGCTCTTCCTTTCAGAGTTTTATTTTGTTTCAATAAAACCTGCTAAAAAATCTTAACAAGCTCTATTGAGACAAAACAATTTGTCTCAATTCTTAAAGAAGCGACCACAGGCTGCTCCCCTAAGAAATGACTTTCATCCATTATTTTTCAGGAACTTTTACACTTCCATCAAGGATTTTAGCTTTTGCATCTTCAACAGCTTTTTTACCTTCTTCAGAAAGGTTAGTTGTTACTAGATCAACCCCTTTATCCTTCAATGAGTAAACGATCACTTGACCGCCAGGGAATTCACCTTTTTCAGTTTTGTTTGCAATATCTTGAACTGTTGTTCCGACTTGTTTCAAAGTAGAAGCAAGTACGAAGTTTGATTCTTTACCATCTTTAGAAGTGTATTTACCTTCTTCAACTTGGTCACGGTCTACACCGATAACCCAAACTTTTTTTCGCCTTCGTTTTTTTGCTTTCATTCAAAGATTTAGCTTCTGAGAAGACACCTGCACCAGTACCACCAGCTGCTTGGTAGATTACGTCTGCACCTGCAGCGTATTGAGCTGCAGCGATTGTTTTACCTTTAGCGGCATCACCAAATGATCCAGCGTAGTCTACTTGTACTTTGATAGATGGGTCAACTGACTCAACACCAGCTTTGAAACCAGCTGCGAAACGAGAAATAACTTCAGATTCCATACCACCTACAAAACCAACTTGTTTTGTTTTAGTAGTTTTAGCTGCTGCTACACCTGCAAGGTAAGCTGCTTCGTTATCAGCAAATGTTACACTTGCTACGTTCTTTTGATCTTTAATCACATCATCGATCAAAACATAGTTCAAGTCTGCATGTTCTTTCGCTGCTTCTTCAACTGCATTGTGAAGGGCAAAACCAACACCATAAATCAAGTTGTAGCTTCCTGCTGCTTGGTTCAAGTTGTTAGCGTAGTCAGCTTCACTTGTTGATTGGAAGTATGTGTAGCCTTTATCTTTTGCAAGATTGTGCTCTTTACCCCAAGCTTGAAGACCTTCCCAAGCTGATTGGTTGAATGATTTATCATCAACACCACCAGTATCTGTAACGATAGCTGCTTTAGTCTTCAAATCAGAAGATGAAGATGCTGCGTTACGAGAAGAGCGATTACCACATGCAGCAAGTCCAAATGCTGCCACTGCAACTAGACCAAGGCCTAGCCATTGTTTCTTGTTCATTACTGAACCTCCTAAATAAGATGCGCAACGAAGTTGCAAGTATGGATTGATTGGCCACAAGGACCCTTGTCACTCAAAGAGTGACGCAGACTAATGCAAGTCTGTAAATGAGTATGGAAGTAATTCCCCGACCGTCATCTCGACCGTCGATTTATCTTTGGCAACTAAGGTCACCTTTAGATCTTGTTCAAAAAATTCGACCATAACTTGGCGACAAGCTCCACATGGAGAAATAGGTTTCTCAGTTTGACCATAAACAATCAATTCTGAAAACTCACGTTGTCCTTCAGAAACAGCTTTAAAAATAGCTGTTCTCTCACCACAGTTGGTCAAGGGGTAGCTAGCATTTTCAATATTGCATCCTGTATATACGCTTCCGTTCTTGGCAACCAAAACGGCACCGATTGGAAAGTGTGAATAGGGTACATAGGCATTTTTACTAGTCTCAATCGCTAAGTCAATCAACTCAGTAGTCGCCATCTGCTAACTCTCCTTTTAAGATTGCTACACCAGAAGATGTTCCGATACGAGTAGCTCCTGCTTCAACAAAGGCAACAGCATCTGCATAAGAACGAGCTCCACCAGCAGCCTTGACCCCCATATCAGGTCCAACTGTCTGGCGCATTAATTTAACATCCGGTAGGGTTGCACCACCTGTTGAGAAACCAGTAGAAGTCTTGACAAAGTCTGCTCCTGCTTTCTGAGCTAGCTGACAAGCGAGAATTTTTTCCTCATCGGTTAACAAACAAGCTTCAATAATAACCTTTACGAGTTTGTCTCCACTTGCTTCAACAACTGCTCGAATATCTGACTCAACTAAATCAGCATTCTCAGACTTGAGTGCTCCAACATTGATGACCATATCAATCTCATCAGCACCATTTTGGATAGCTTCTTTGGTTTCGAATGCTTTAACAGCGGATGTTGTGGCTCCAAGTGGGAAGCCTACAACTGTACAAACCTTGACATCAGTATTTCTAGACCAGCTTTTGCATGAGAAACCCAGCAAGGATTGACACAAACACTGGCAAAATCATAGTCTATAGCTTCAGATAACAAACGATCAATTTGTTCCTCTGTTGCATTTTGCTTTAAAAGCGTATGATCAATGTATTTATTTAATTTCATTTCGGTTTTTCCTTAAATTAGGAGATGATTTCGATAATTTCACGCGATTTTATCACTTCATCACTTATTTTAATTTTAACATATTTTTGGAAATCTGTAACTAGTTCCGGAGAAATTTTGCCATTTGTATATACTTTTGCAACAATTTCACCCTTTCTGACAAAGTCTCCAACTTTCTTCTCAAAAACAATCCCCGTCTCATAATCAAGAGTGTCTGTTTTCACTGCACGACCAGCACCCAATCTCATGGCAAAAAGACCAAACTCCATGGCTGGAAGTTCTGCGATAATACCATCCTCTTGAGCAGGAATATCAACTATATGGTCAACTTTTACTGGACGATAGAGGTCTTCTAAATCTCCCCCTTGAGCAGAAACCATCTCTTCGAATTTCTGGAGTGCCTTACCATTTTCAAGATGTTGCCTTACTTCCTCGACTGTTTTTTCAACATTTGCTAAAGATAGCATAATCTGGGCTAACTCGCAGATAAAGTGGCTAATATCTTGACGTCCTTTACCTTGAAGAATTTCTAGTGCTTCTAGGATTTCCAAGCGGTTTCCAATGGCACGCCCCAAAGGTTGACTCATATCTGTAATGACTGCGACTGTCTTTCGCCCTACAGCCTTACCGAGATTTACCATTGTTTGAGCTAATTCACGAGCCTCTTCGACTGTCTTCATAAAGGCCCCTTCACCAACAGTAACGTCCAGTAAGATAGCGTCAGCTCCAGCAGCAATCTTTTTACTCATGACTGAGCTAGCAATCAAGGGAATAGTATCAACCGTTGCCGTCACATCACGAAGGGCATAGAGCAACTTATCTGCCTTAACCAGTTGATTGGATTGGCCAATGACTGAGACACCAATATCTTGAACTTGTTTGATAAATTCATCCTGATTTCGTTCAATCTGAAAACCTTTGATGGATTCTAATTTATCGATTGTTCCGCCAGTATGCCCTAGACCTCTACCACTCATCTTAGCAACTGGAACACCAAAACTAGCTACCAAAGGTGCTAGGATTAAAGTTACCTTATCACCTACGCCACCAGTAGAGTGTTTATCCACCTTAATGCCTTCAATTGGAGATAAATCAAATTCCTGACCTGTCTTAACCATATTCATAGTCAAGTCAGAAATTTCATCTATAGTCATTCCCTGAAAATATACTGCCATAGCAAAAGCAGCCATCTGGTAGTCAGGGACGATTCCAGATACGTAACCTTCAATCAGCCATTGGATCTCACTAGAGCTTAATTCTTGGCCGTCTCTTTTTTTCTGGATTAGATCTACTGCTCTCATTCTTTCACACTTCTAAGGATATAATATCCCTTATCTTTCTTTACAACCTCGCAATTGCCAAAGACTTCTTCCATCTTACTTTTGGCACTAGGAGCTCCTTGTTTTTTCTGGATGACAATCGTCAAATCTCCACCATCTACTAAAAAGTCTATACTTTTCTCAATGATTTCGTGGACTACTTGCTTGCCAGCGCGAATAGGAGGATTGGAAATGACATGGTCAAATTGTCCTTCTACCTGCTCATAAATATTAGACTGGAAGATAGTCGCTTGAACCTTGTTTTTTACTGCATTTTGCTGGGCTAAATCCAGGGCACGATTATTGATATCCACCATCGTTGCTTGAGCACCATATGCTTTAACCAAAGACAAACCTATCGGACCATAGCCACAACCAACATCAAGAATTTTTTCACCTTTTTCAATATCTAGACATCTTAACAACAACTGACTTCCAAAGTCAATCATTTTTTTACTAAAGACACCAGCATCTGTCAAAAAGGTCATCTTTTGCCCAAGTAGCTCAACTCTAAGCTCATGAACATCATGGGCTGCATCTGGATTTTTCTGCATAATACATTTTACTCATGATACTATTTTACCATAAAAATAAGTTATTTGTAAATCGTTTACAAAGGTATCAAGCCCTTAAATCACATTGTATTTTTCTCAAAAAAATAATATAAATTCTAATTAGCATTAGGGACCTAGTAAAAAGCTCCCTACTGCCATGGTAATCGGAAAAGCAAAAATGCAAGCAAGACCAAAAAAAGAAGAGCCAACACTTTCATTTAAAGAAAGCTAGCACAAGGTAGCCAAGACCTATGAGGGGCAATAAGATAAACAAAACAAAAGTGGTCCAGTTATAGCTCTGAGTTCCTATTGTAAAGGAGAAATTCACCCAGTTTGGTGATAACCATAAAACAACTACAAATAGGCTAAACAACCCCAGCGTCTTTTCTCTTAATCCAGCTTTCATCTTAGCACCTCCTTTATAGGTTTTCCCTCTTATATTTTAACAAAGAAAGCGCTTTTTCTCAATTGGTCAGATGGTTATTCTTTCTAAAATATGGTATACTAAGATATCAAACGAGGATATAGTATGACCAACGAATTTTTACATTTTGAAAAGATAAACCGCGAAACTTGGCAATCCTTGCATCGCAAAACAACTCCTCCCTTGACCGAGGAAGAGTTAGATTCTATTAAGAGTTTCAATGATCAGATTAGCCTACAAGATGTTACAGATATCTATCTGCCACTGGCACATTTGATTCAGATTTATAAGCGTTCCAAAGAAGACCTTGCCTTTTCAAAAGGTATTTTCCTTCAAAGAGAGACCAAAAAACAGCCCTTTATTATCGGAGTTTCTGGGAGTGTTGCTGTCGGTAAATCAACCACTAGTCGACTCTTGCAAATTTTGTTGTCTCGTATCGTTCCTGGAGCAAGTGTTGAACTAGTGACTACAGATGGTTTTTTATACCCAAATAGTGTCTTAATTGAGCAAGACATTCTCAACCGCAAGGGTTTTCCTGAGAGCTACGATATGGAAGCTTTGCTCAATTTTCTAGACCAACTCAAAAATGGGCAGGATGTTGATATTCCTGTTTATTCCCATGAAATCTATGATATCGTGCCGGGTCAAAAACAACGAGTAGAAGCTGCTGATTTTGTCATTGTTGAGGGAATCAACGTATTTCAAAATCCTCATAATGCCCGTCTCTATATTACTGATTTCTTTGACTTTTCAATCTATGTCGATGCTGCAGTCGAAGATATTGAAAGTTGGTATTTGGATCGATTCTTAAAACTCCTTAGTTTTGCTCAGGATGATCCAGGCAACTATTACTACCGTTTCACTCAACTTCCTCTTAGTGAAGTCAAGGATTTTGCTCACCAAGTTTGGACCAGTATCAACCTCACCAATCTCCAAAATTACATTGAACCGACACGAAATCGTGCCGAGGTCATTCTCCATAAATCTAAAAATCACGAAATTGATGAAATTTACTTAAAAAAATAATTTTCCCTTGTCAAAACGTAAGTTTTCAGATATAATGGTATAGTTAGTAAAAATGGAGGTAAGAACATTGGCAAACATTAAATCAGCTATCAAACGCGCTGAATTGAACGTTAAACAAAACGAAAAGAACTCAGCTCAAAAATCAGCTATGCGTACTGCTATCAAAGCTTTTGAAGCAAACCCATCTGAAGAACTTTACCGTGCTGCCAGCTCAGCTATCGATAAAGCAGAAACTAAAGGTTTGATCCACAAAAAAACAAAAGCTAGCCGTGATAAAGCACGTCTTGCAGCTAAACTTGGTTAATCTTTAACTGCATACAAAATGAGCTCCTCGGAGCTTTTTTTGTGCACATTTTCTGGAGGTTATTATGAAAATAGCTATCATTGGATATTCAGGATCAGGCAAATCTACTCTGGCAGAAAAACTTGCTAAGTACTACTCCATCCCCAAACTTCATATGGATACTCTCCAATTTCAACCTGGTTGGCAGGACAGTGACCGTGACTGGATGCTTAAGGAAATGAAGACTTTCCTTACCAAACACAAAGATTGGATCATTGATGGCAACTACTCTTGGTGTTGCTATGAGGAAAGAATGGAGCAAGCTGACCAGATCATCTTTTTAAATTTCTCGGCTTGGACTTGTTTGCTAAGAGCCTTTAAGCGCTATTTAAAATACAGAGGTAAAGTCAGAGAAAGTATGGCAGCAGGATGCCCCGAGCAATTCAACTGGGAATTTATCCGTTGGATTCTCTGGGATGGACGAACGTCTTCTCACAAAAAACAGTACAAGCAGCTTTGTCGTGACTATGCTGATAAAGTCACAATCATCAGCAATCAAAAAGAACTGAATCATTTTATGAATCGCATATGAGATCCCCTAGAAATGAAGAGAATCGTGTTCATAGTTTCTGAGTTCGTGATACAAAAAAACTGAAAGAAGTATAGTCCTACTTCTTTCAGTTTTTTATTGTCTCAATTTAGAAAAAACTTCTCCGATCTTACCTTCGATAACTAAATCAGCTTGGCTGTCTTGAGGAGTGCTGGACTTGTTGATAACGACAAGATTTGACCCTGAAAAATAATTGATTAGGCTAGCTGCAGGATAAACGACTAAGGAAGTTCCTCCAATAATCAATAAATCTGCTTGCTGAATGACTTGGGCTGCTCGACTAAAAACATCCATATCCAGAGGTTCCTCATAAAGGGTTACGTCAGGTTTGACCACCTTACCACAATCTAAGCAGTGAGGAACTGGACCTTCAAGTGCCAAAAATGCATTCAAATCATAAAAGCGATGACAGCCCAAACAGTAATTACGATCTGCACTACCATGCAGTTTCAAAACTTTTTCAGAACCCGCCATTTCATGGAGACTATCGATATTTTGCGTCACAATCGCCTTTAATTTACCTGTTTTTTCCAACGAAGCTAGATATTCATGTGCTAAATTTGGCTTAGCATCTGGATAGACCAGATACTTTTTGTAGAAGTCAAAAAAATCCTCTGGATAGCGTTCAAACATGGTGCGTGAAACAAGTTGCTCGGCAGTAAATGGCGCCCCAACTTAAGACTATAAACACCATCAGAACTTCGAAAATCAGGAATATTAGACTCTGTTGAAACCCCTGCACCACCGAAAAAGACAATTCTTTGACTTTTATCTATCAGTTTCTCTAATTGTTCAATCTTATCCATTTTACCCCTCCTTAAGTTTTTTGTTCTAAAAAAGTTGAAAGCCTTGACTTCTTGTCAACTTGGCTTCCAACTTTATTTGATTATGATTAAGATATTAAACTGAATAGTCTAGGTCCTTTGACATAATTTGACTTTCTTCAAAATCCTTATTCTCATATTATAGGATTGAAGCAATGAACATGCTTATCATTTTGAGAACAAGAGTAATCACATGAATGGAGTCTAACTTTAGTCTGCAATCAAGGTTTCTAGACCAACTTTCATCATATCTGTGAAAGTATTTTGGCGCTCTTCTGCAGTTGTATCTTCATCTGGATTAACCAAACTATCTGAAATAGTCATGATAGCAAGAGCATCAACATGGTGTTGGGCAGCAAGATAGTACAGAGCTGCTGCTTCCATTTCCACCGCTTTTACTCCCCACTTACCAAGTTCGATATTCTTCTCAAAGTAGTTTGAGTAGAAGACATCTGATGACAAAACATTTCCGACGTGAGTGGTCATGCCAAGGTCTTTGGCAATATGGTAGGCTTTATCAAGTAAATCAAAGCTAGCGATTTGTGGAAAATCATATTGAGGCCAATCATTGCGGATAATGTTTGAGTTGGTAGCAGCTGCTTGTGCCAAAACTAATTCACGGACATGAACATCCTCATTCAAAGAACCAGCAGTTCCGACACGGATCAATTTCTTCACTCCGTAGTCTACAATCAACTCACGGGCATAGATAGAGATTGATGGCATTCCCATCCCTGTTCCCATAACAGAAACACGGTGTCCTTTGTAGGTACCTGTGTAACCAAACATGTTACGGACTTCGTTAAAGCAAACAGCATCTTCAAGGAAATTCTCAGCGATAAACTTCGCACGAAGAGGATCCCCAGGAAGAAGAATTTTATCAGCAATTTCACCCTGCTTAGCAGCAATATGGATAGACATAATTAAGATATAAAGGGCGACAGAGAACAAAGTAAAAATAGGAAACTGACGACGCATCGCAGATGCTAGACAGTTTATCTTTTTTACACAGTTCTCCGCCCGTATTCAGTTCAGCGAATACGGTAAACCCATCCTTTCTTTTTTTATTGAGTAATTAGGAGAGCTTTCCGCTCGTGTTCAAATCTGAACACATGCTCTACCTTTCTATTATTTTTAATTTGTTAATGAATCCAAAAATGCAAAGAGTTTTGCATTCATTTCTTGATAATCATATGCACGAATAGCTTCAGGCTTTTGAACATAAGTCAAATTCTTGCTTTGTTCTTCCAAAACTTCTTCACCATCCGCAGCAATTAAGAGCTCTACTGCTTCTGGATCAAATTCCAAATGAGCTTGGAAGGCATAGTGTTTAGGACTAAAGCGAATAATCTGACGTGGACAGCCTTGACTGGTCGCAAGGACGATAGCATCCTCTGTTAATCCCGGCATATCTCCATGCCAGTGACCAGTATTTAAAGTTTGTCCAAAAACTTTGACATGATTGTCTTTTAATCCAGCTTCAGTTAGCGTTATTGGAAAAACACCAATCTCACATTCCGGACTGCGTTCATACTTCGCACCATAGGCAACAGACAAGAGCTGGGCACCAAGACAGACCCCAACAATATAACGATCTGCCTTCATGGCCTTTTGAATCAGTTCGATCTCTGCCTGAGGATCGTAGTATGGAAAAGCTTCCCGATCTTCATCAGGTGATTGCGGTCCTCCCATGACGATCAAAAAGTCGATCTCATCCACTGTCTCTGGTAGAGCTTCATTCTCATAGACTTTGGTCGTGGTCACCTGATGGCTACGCTCCTGCGCCCATTTTAGATAAGCGCCCGGCACTTCAAAGGTTTCATGCAGTACAAAATGTACCTTCATCGTTTCTTCTCCCATCTCTTTCGAATCACGTAAGACAGACCAGCCGCAAGTACAAGCGGAATTGTCAAACTCCAAGTTTGGCCTGTAAATCCATGGCTCAGGGCAATGGCTGTCAGAGGAGCTTTTAAGGTCGTCCCTAAAAAGACGGTCGCTCCTAGTAACATCCCTAGAGCAGGATCTAGATGAATCCCAACTGCTGTCAAAAGCAAGGTCACTAGGTAGCCAGAGCCAATCCCTAAGGCAAATGATGGTGTCAAAGTTCCTCCATAAGCACCATTGCGCAAGAGGAGATAAACCAGAAGCCCCTTCACTGCAAGAGCCAGTGGAAGATAAGGAATCGACTGGCTAGACAAGAGGGCTTGCGCTAGTACCTGACCATTTCCCATAAAGATAGGGAAAGGCTACTAGGCTCCCCAGCACTAGAAAGGCTAGCGGAAGAGCCCAAAGAATCGTCCCATCCTTCCGCCGTTTGTGACTAGCCCGCTTGGCGAGGAAAGCAAAGACCAGAGCCAAGGGAGTGACCAAGAAAGCAATCAAAATAGCCTGGAAGAAACTGCTAGCAGACCATGAGACTGCAGACAGGTGATAAATGGTCTCCTTACCAACGATGAGCTGAGTGACCCAGGTGGCCAGATAAGTGCTGGTCAAAACCAGTAGAAGGTTCTGCCAACTGTAGGCGAGTCCTAAGGTCTCAAAGACGAACAAGCTACTGGCAAAGGGAACTTGATAGACCGCAGCTAAACCAGCTCCAGCACCACAGGCAATCAAGACTTTTCGCTCTTTGAGGGCTAGAGAAAAACCTTTCGCCAAGCGACCAGCTAGAAGAGCCCCGACCTCACGTGGTGCTCCTTCTTTTCCGACCGATGCACCTGCTCCGACAATCGCAACCTGCATCCCTGCATGAAGGAGGTGGGCTAAGTGCGCTGGTTCCCTGTCTCCAGCTAAGTCAATTTGCTGGCGAATAGACAGAATCTTATAACGCTTTTGCAAGGCATACCAAAAACCAGCTGCCAAGCACCCAGTCACACATAAGACCAAAAATCTACGGAGACCTCCAGCTTCTTGAAATTGCTGGAGTAAATCCGACTCATCTTGGCCAAAAGCCAGCCCTTGCATCCCTTCTAGTAGATAATGACAGGCAATTCCGACCAGACCCGTCCCTATTCCTAATGATAAAGTGGCTAGAAGCACTCTCAGTCCATAGGGAATACTTTGGAGTCGTACTCTCATAGTCTTACAATTCTGCAAGAATAGCTTTCAGCAATCCTTTAAAGTCTCCTTTGACACGTTCGGTAACTTCTACTACTTCTTCGTGGTTAAGTTCCTCTTGGAAACCAGCCGCAAAGTTGGTAATACATGAAATACCAAGAACCTTCAAGCCAGAGTGTGCTGCAACGATGACTTCTGGAACAGTTGACATTCCGACAGCATCTGCACCAAGTGTCTTATACGCACGGATTTCAGCTGGAGTTTCATAAGTTGGACCAGTCACACCAATATAGACACCGTCATCAAGTTTAACACCAAGCTTTTCAGCAACTGCATGAGCTGTAGCACGGTATTCTGGGGTGTAGGCTTTTGACATGTCTGGGAATCGTGGACCGAAGTCATCCAAGTTTTCACCGATTAGAGGGTTTTGGCCTGTCATATTGATGTGGTCAGTGATAACCATCAAAGTACCAGGACCAAAGCCGATACCTCCAGCAGCGTTGGTTACAATCACACCTTCACAGCCCAAAACTTTCATGACACGAACTGGGAAAGTCACGACTTCAAGCGGATTTCCTTCATAGAAATGGAAGCGTCCTTGAAGTGCTAAAACCTTGCGTCCTGCAAGCTCACCGTACACCAATTTTCCAGCGTGTCCAACAACAGTCGAACGTCCCCAGTTTGGAATCTCAGCATAGTCTACCACAACTGGATTTTCGATTTCTTCAGCAAGTTCTCCAAGTCCTGATCCAAGAATCAAGCCGAACTCTGGTGCTTCTACTCCCTTTTCTTTTAAGAAAGCAGCTGTTTCATTGATTTTTGCTAATAATGTCATTGTCTGTCTCCTTCATAATGTTTTAAAAATTGACCGATTTTGTCAAAGGTTTTTGCATTTCGAATAGTAATATTACGATAGAAAGGCATCTTAAGCAGGTACTTGTGATAGGCTGTTTTGGTATAGGTTTCTTCTGAGAATTTGCCCCAGAAGATTCCCAGTTTCCCGAAATGAAGCACTTCATCTACCAGTTCCATACTTTCGACTTTCTCAATGACTTGCTTGGTATCCAGTCCCTCAGTATAAAAGAGAACATCCTTTCGAGCCATTTCTTGGAACCACCATTCCGGAAGAGTTCTAAGCTCCTCTTCGTAATCTTCTTGACTTAACAAGGAAAAATGTTGGATAAATGGATAATGCTTGTCAAAGAAAGCCTGTAAGATCTCCACTAGTTGAGTCTTCGAGATACTTGTGTCAAAGAAAATATTGCCACTATTGATGTAGGTTTCAACAGTTTCTAATCCCAACTCTGTCAATTCTTGACGAAGCTGGGCCATGACCACCTTATGTTTCCCACCGACATTGATCCCTCTAACCAGTAATGCCAAGCGAGTCATCTTAAACCAATTTATCTAAGAAGCTTTCACCAATCATAGCCTTATCTACGCCAAAGTTATCAGCGATTGTCGCAGAAATATCTGCAAAATGACCGATTGGTAGGTGTCCATTTCCTTTTAGTGATGGGCTGTAGGCCAAAAGTGGAATGTATTCACGAGTATGGTCTGTACCTGCATAAGTAGGGTCATTACCATGGTCAGCAGTAATCATGAGTAGATCATCTTCACGCATAGCTGCGATGATTTCTGGCAAGCGTTCGTCAAACTCGTGCAAGCAATCGCGGTAGCCGTGGGCATTGCGACGGTGACCATAGAGGGCATCAAAGTCGACCAAGTTAGTGAATGAGAATCCTTTTTCAAACTCAGCAAGTCCCATAGTCTTCAATAGTGTATCAATTCCGTGGCTGTTTGACTTATTGTGTCCCATGTCATGGTTGATCCCAGCACCGTTAAAGATATCGTTGATTTTACCAACAGCGTAAGTATCGATACCAGCCTCATTCAATTTATCCAAAACAGTTGGTGCAAATGGTGATACAGCCAAGTCACGACGATTTGCAGTACGTGTGAAGTTTCCAGGCTCACCAACATAAGGACGTGCAATGATACGACCTAGAAGAGCTGGACGTTCCAATGTAATCGAACGAGCGTACTCACAAATACGGTACAATTCATCCAAAGGAATAATGTCTTCGTGGGCCGCGATTTGAAGAACTGGGTCAGCTGATGTATAGATAATCAACTCGCCTGTTTCCATTTGGCGTGGTCCAAAATCATCGATAACAGCAGTTCCTGAGTAAGGTTTGTTTGCTTCACGGATTACTTTACGACCTGAAAATTCTTCAATCTTTGTAAGGATTTCTTCTGGGAATCCATTCCAGAAAGTATCGAAAGGTTCAGTGATATTGAGGCCCATGATTTCCCAGTGACCTGTCATGGTGTCTTTACCTAATGACACTTCCTCAAGTTTAGTGTAGTAACCACTAGGATTTGCTTCTGCGGGAACCGTTTTAAGGACTGTCTCACGCTCGATGTTCCCAAGACCAATCTTAGCCATGTTAGGAACATTCAAACCAACTGATTTTGAAATATGGCCAAGTGTATCAGATGCTCCATCTGGAACCCCTGCATTGACAAAGTTATTGGCATCTGGTGCTGCACCGATTCCTACAGAATCGAGTACTACCAAGTGAATACGTTTAAATTTTGACATCGTTTGCCTCCTTTATTTCCCTTTTGTTGAAGTTAAAACCTGAACGCCAGCTTGCCCTGCAACAATCACTTTATCAACCATTTGATTAAATAAACCGTGCTCAACAATACCGACCTGAAGATCCAGTTGATGACCAAAAAGCAATCGGATCGTCAATGACACCTAAATCAAGATCAATGATGAAATTTTTCATATCCGTCACAAAGCGATGGCCATCTTTTTCACGAAAACTTGGCTTGTAACCAGCTTTTTCAAAACGACGGAAAACCTGTTCTGCTCCGTATTGGACAACTTCGACAGGTAGTTTGAAAGCGCCCAGTTTCTCAACCATTTTGCTCTCATCTACCACCCAGATATACTGTTTGGTTGGTGTCGCAACTACTTTTTCCATTAGAAGCGCACCACCGCCTCCTTTGATACCATTAAACTGGCGATCTATCTCATCAGCTCCATCAACAGTCACATCAACCTCATCCACCTCGTCAATAGACTTAAGTGGGATATTCAACCCTTGTGCCTGTTTTGTCGTTACACTCGAGGTCGTTACGGCTGTAATTTGAAGTCCTTCTTCTTTAATTCTACGTCCGATCTCCTCTACGAAATAATAGGCAGTCGAGCCTGTTCCAAGTCCTACAACCATTCCGTCGGTTACGAACTCAGCAGCCTTGATGCCTGCTATTTTTTTCAGATTTTCCACTTAAACACCTCCAAACAAAAAGCTACTTTTATTATAACATGTATCCGTTTTTATTTCATGGATACACTGGAAAAACCCGAACATTTTAACATGAACACTATCCATATAATGTCCATAGTAAGTAAAATCATTGCAAAAATTCTGAAACTTATTTTTATTATAAATTATAGAGAAATCCCCTATGATATATAATGGAAACGGATGAAACTACTCATTAGAAATATTCATAGAGAAAATTCTTTTTAAGGAAAAAAAACACCAGAACTTACCATAATAATCAGAAAACTTTTTGTTTCACATCGTACTACTTCTTATACGAGTTATGAACCATCTGATAATTCCGATTGTGATAAAAATTAAAAAAAGAACACCATATAATTCAAAAGATACTTCATACATATTTAACAGGATAGTTATACAATAAGATATAAACAGATTTATCACTAGAATCATATTTTTATACAAAAAGCACTAAAGAGAATTTTTAGATAAGCTACTTTCTTATATTCAAAAAAACTTCGAAAGTATTATAAAGATTATCAACTATTTTTACTTTTTATCTCCATTAGAAAGTCAACTATGTCTTTAGCATGATTAATGAAACAATCAAAAAAATGGGAATTCTTTCTGTTAGCCTATTTTTTTATAGTTCGATTTGAAAGATAAGAATAAAATAATTAACGCTCTGCAATTTCCCTATTCTGACAAAAAAACGGATGTTGCTAACAATATCATTAAATTCATCAAGCAAAATTCTTTTTGGATTGCAAAAAAATTTGATAACATTAAAACTTAAATTCTAATCATTTTAAATACTAAAAAGAGAGAATCAATTGATTCTCTCTAGGATATAACTTTTCGATAACTTACTATAAATTAAATATGAGTCTCAGACTTAAGAAACACTTCTAACGATAGTTATGCCTGTTTTTTTATACAGCCAACTCAATAATCTAACATCCTAATAGCACTATTCCATAAAATTCGTCGCCAAAAAAACACCAATTCATCAATCATTCCTCCCATCTATTAGTAATATTTTTAAAATAAATCAATAATTAAGAAAATTTCTTTTTTTCTAATAGTTATTATATTCAAAGATAGCAAAAGAATCATCCAAACAAGTACTGTTAAAATAGGATTCAAAGATTTGCTCCATGAAAAAAATCTTCATAAAATTCTTCAAATAAAAAAATTCGTCTTGCATATTTATTGTCTCCTATTTGTTAACAGCAAGCTGCTCCGATTAAGAGAACTGCACCAACGCCAAGCAAAACTCCTCCCCAAAATTCACCATCAGTAGGAGCTACGATTTCTTCAATTTCTTCAAATAAGAATGCTTCATTTGACTCAATTTTCACTCTTCTTCTAAAAAAATATTGTTTGTAGTCAACCACAAACAATATTTTTACTATATAAATATTTACTTGTCAAGCTATATGCTATTATCTTTTACAGACAATATAACTAAGGTAATTTCTCAAAGTAACTTCCACTTTCCTGACCGAAGTGGAAATTAGTCTAAAACGGATTTTTATGGTGGAATTAAGTGTGAGACGTTTGTGGTAGAAATGAGGCCTACTATGACCAAACATAAACACCTTACCCTTTCAGACCGTAATGATATCCAATTAGGTTTAGAGCGCGGTGAAACCTTCAAAGCTATTGGGCAATTTATACTAAAAGACCCAACTACTGTTTCCAAAGAAGTCAAACGAAACAAACAAATTAGAGACTCTACCTCTAACAACCTTCCTTGCCCTCTACTTGATAAAGCTCCCTTTGTCTGTAATGGGTGCTCTAAAAGAAGACAAAACTGTGGCTATCAGAAAATCTTCTACCTCGCTAAGCAAGCTCAAAAAAAATACGAACAAACTCTTGTCGAAGCTCGTGAAGGAACTCCTCTCAATTCTCAAACTTTCTGGTACATGGATAAAGTCATTTCTGATGGGGTTAAAAAGGGACAACACATCTATCATATCCTCAAAACTCATAACCTTGATGTCAGCTCCTCAACCGTCTATCGACACATCCGAAAAGGTTACCTGTCTATCGCTCCTATTGATCTAACTAGAGCCGTTAAATTCAAAGAAAGACGAACAAGTAACCTACTTTCCATCCCTAAAGAAGCGAAAAAAGGCCGTTCCTATGAGGATTTCCAAAACTATTTAGCACTTAACCAACTAAACTCTTGGCTGGAAATGGATACAGTTATGGGCATGACTGGAGGCAAAGTCCTACTCACCTTCAACCTGTCCTTCTGTAACTTTATCTTCGCTAGGCTTCTGGAGAATAAAACTGCCCTTGAGGTTACCAAACACCTCTATGACATCAAGAACACTCTTCACGAAGCTGACAAAGATTTCTTCCAACTCTTTCCTGTTATTCTGACAGATAATGGAGGAGAGTTTGCCAGGGTTGATGACATCGAAATGGATGTGCGAGGAGAGAGTAAGCTTTTATTTTGTGACCCTAATCGCTCTGACCAGAAAGGGAGAATTGAGAAAAATCATACGCTGATTCGCGACATTCTACCTAAAGGAACTTCTTTCGACAATTTAACTCAAGAGGACATCAATCTCGTTTGTTCACATGTCAATAGCGTCAAGCGCGCTGCTTTGAATGGAAAATCAGCCTATGAACTCTTTGCTTTTACTTACGGAGAAGAAATTCCTAAGCTTCTCGGCATTTCTAAAATACCTGCAGAAGACATCTGTCAGTCGTCTAAATTACTCCAACATAAGATCTAAAAACTAACCTTCAACCCCATTCAAACGTCTCACACTAACTTCCACCATAGCGGAACTTAATCTGAAACGCTTTCAGATGTGGGGATTTTGTGCGCTCTTTTTTTCGATTCTTTTCGGCTACAAAAACGATGAAATCAAGCATTAGTAAAACCAGTGGAACTTACCCTGACACAGATTTCCACTGGTTTTTACGATTTTTATCAGACTAACTTCCACTTGTACTAGCGGTGGAACTTAGTTTGGGAATTTAGCACAATATAACTAATATATTGATAATTCCTACACTCTCTACACTAAAATAACTGTTAAGTCTACATATGAGTTCTCTAAGATTCCCAAGTACCCTATTATATACAAGTGTTGACAAGGATACAATTTCAAACAGGAAGTAGAACTTTATTGCTCTGAATTTTTGATTCAAGAAAGATTATAACTTTTTCTTTTTACATTCTATATGTCTATTTTTTATAACTATTTGAAAGATATGAATAAAATTATTACTCCACTGAAGCTTCCCTACTTAATAAAAAAACTAGAAACTACTAGCAGCCTCATTAAAGTCATCAAACGAAATACTTTTTAGCTTTCAGAATTTTTTTATAGATTTAAAATTAACATTCTCATCTTTTTTTATTTCAAAAAAAGAGAAGCAAGTTGCCTCTCTCCACAGTTTAACTTTTTGTTACCCCACCTACAGTTGACAAAGATTTATTTCGGGTTTTTATGTCCTATTTAACCATATCAGGATCGTAGTCATAAAATCCTGTGTCAAGGAAACGATTTTTGGGATGGAGTTTACGGACTTCCTCATCCAACAAGAAGGCTTGGTCATGCGTAAAGCTTCCCTCTTGAATCAAGCTACGGGCTTGGATGAAGAGTTTTGCAATCTCAACAAAATCTTGACCTGGAGTATAAAGTCCTTCTAGTTTCCAATGAGTGAAACCATGCTCTACCAACTCTGGCAATTTGGTCATCAAATCGAGGTCGTTATTGGCAAAAATGTGAGTTCCATGATTGTCTTCAAAAATTGAGTAATGGCTATCTGGATCACTAGGCTCTGCTAAGAAGAGATCGCGTTGACGTGTTTTTTCATCATCAATCTGAGTAAAATTATAGTAATTCTGCAAGAGTGGACGCTTAGAGTGGTGGATAACACTTGCTCCATAGACCAAAATTTCAGCAGGAATTTCCAAAATTTCAGGCATTTTAAAGAGTTCAGCTGATGGAATTTCACGAGCCAATACTGCCTCAGAAGCGCCAGCCTTTTGTCCCCAGAAATTGATCTGACGGCTGCTAGTTACCATCGTTGAGGCATCATAGATGGTTTTAAAAGAATAACCATCGCGATTGACAACATAAAAGACACCCGCATCCCCAACAGTAATGTAGTCTGTTTTAATTTCTTCCAAGAAATCAAGAAAGGGTTTGATACGATCCATCATATCCTGATGCATAAGGGCATTGACCGCTACGATCAATTCCTTACCTGCATCATGAACCAGACCAGCGATGGTTCTCAGTTCATCATAAGAAAAAGTCTTTGGTAGGCGAAGTCCAAAATCTTTCTCACCAACATAGATGCGGTCAACTCCCGCCTCTAGTAATTCTTTTACTTGTTCAATGCTTTCAGCAGTTGCTGTAATAATAATCTTTTCCATAAGAAAAATTATACCACATTTCTGAAAAATCAGCTATGGACAATCTATTTTTTAAGAAAAGTTATACTCTTCACTTTTAGAAAAAGAAAAGTGAACCACCTTTACTAGAGTTCACTTTATATTCTTTTATGATTGTATTTCTTCAACAAGGTAACCATCATTCATGATAAAGACACGATCGACCTTATCGAGAAGTCTGGTGTCATGAGTAATCATTATCACTCCTCTTCCCTGCTCATGGGCTATAGATGCCAGCATATCCGTAACTTGGTAAGCTCTTTTGGGTATCAAGACTAGCCGTTGGTTCGTCAGCAAGTACGATGCTGGGATTATTATAGAGTGCTCTGGCAATTGCTGCTCGTTGACGTTCTCCCCCAGATAAGGCCTTTGGATAATGATTTTGAACTTTGTTCAGGTCCAACAAATCAAATAACTCTTGACGGTCACTTTTCGAAGATTTGTCTTTATCTAGTCGATCAATTAGGTCTAATTGTTCCTTAACGGTTAAAAAAGGAATCAAATTTGAAGCCTGTAATATAAAACCAAATTCCTTAAACCGAAGATCTGTTTTCTCTTTTTCAGTCAAATTACCCGTTTCTGTTCCCTTTACTAAAATCTTCCCACCTGAAGGTTCCTGCAACTGCCCTAAGGTGGTCAAAAAGGTTGTTTTACCAGATCCAGAAGGACCAACTATGGCAACAAATTCACCAGCATTTAGTTGAAAGTTCGTCTCGTGTAGTGCAACGACTTTCATATTTCCTTCTCCGTAACTTTTCGTCACTTGCTTCATTTCTATCAATGGTGTCATGTAGGTCTCCTTATCATTCTGCAATAGCCGTTATTGGATCAACTTTGAGCAAACGAGGGAGAGAAATCACTCCTCCAAGTAATGCCATCAAACAAATTCCCAAACTCAATCCTAAATATGCTAACCAACTTGGATAGAAAACGAAGGTTGCAGGTAAAACAAGGATGACAGCTACAATTGCCAATAAGGCTAGACCAATCCCAAAACCTGCCAGCAATATAATTTGACAAAAAAGCGACCAAACAATAGTTTTAACCTGAATTCCTTGGGCTCTCATAATCCCATAAAGGGCTAGTTTTTGAATGGTAATAATATAAATAAAAATACCAATAATAAGACCTGATATGATAATCATCGCTAAAATCATGCCTGAAAATACGTTTACTTGAGGTGTGTAGCCCGGAATATGGGCAATCATGTTTTGAATGGTTAATTGACTTAAACCGTCCGCGGATAACTGAGCATCATTTTTTAAGACCAAGGCAGAAATCGAGCGACCTGCATTCAGACTACCTTGCAAGGTCCAATAGCTAGTCAAATTTGTAAATACTACAGGTTCCGTAAAAAATTTATTCCCTTTCGTAAGTCCAACGATGGTATAAGAATTTTCACTTCCATTTAGTTGAATGGCATCATCCAGTTTTATTCCATAGTTTTCTAAAGACTGATCCACGACAACTTCATTGTCACTTTCTGGGTAATGGCCCTCAATCAAGGAAGGAGAGATAAAACTATCCCAATCTTGTGCAAAAATAGAGATGTTTACCTTCTCACTATCATTGACGAGATTGGTCACCGCAAACATATACCCCAAAGGTGCTGCATCTTCGGAAATCTGATCCTTATAATTCTTTTCTGGAATAAAGGATGCTGTCAGATTATCATTTGCATAATCTGATAGAACAATTCCTGTCGCTTGCCAATTATCCACGGCTGCTCTATTATTTATAACAAGCCCCAAAGCTAAACTTGTCATAAAAAAGACCATAAACGCTATAAGAAAGATCGTCGTTAAAATCAAACTATAACGAAGTTTATTTTTTAAAATTTCCTTGATTGCAAGATACACTGCAAATCTCCTTTTTACTTTTTCTAAGAGTGGCAAAAGCTCACTCAGCATCAAAAAAATAAAAAGACAGAAAAAAATCTGTCTTTCATGCAAATCTTTTCATTCATCCTACAAAGTGGTTCTAAATCTACGGAAACAACCAGCAATTGCTACTTATATTTATTTCGCTTCCTCATTACAAAAACTTGAACAGGCAAGATGTTTTGAGTTGTTCACCCATCCTATCATCTTTGGGTAAGAGTGTCAAGAAATTTGTTTCATCATTTGAAAACAGACTTTATTCTTTTTGTAACCTTACTGTAATAATTTTTTTCTTGAAAAATGGTAAAATGAAAGAGTACTATTAAGGAGAGAATCATGCCCGTAAGAAAATATCAATCGTATGAGTTTGAAGAAGAGGAAACTCATACAACGCTATACCAAGACTATGTTCCAGAAACCACTTCCGTTGCTAGTTTGAAGGAAGTTCTTTTCTTTGTAAACATTGCTTGTTTTTGCGTCTTTTTGGCCTTATTTAGCTTTATCTTTTTAGCCCTCAAGTTTAATACAGTTCTGGCTTTTAGCCTAGCAATTGCCTTGAGTTTAGTGGCATCAAACTTTCAACGTTCAATGATTAAGAAGAAATTTTATTAGATTCAAAAGGTCGGGATTTTTGTCCCGACCTATTTTTTATAGGATAACTAAAAGACTGCGACTAGAAAGCAATACTTGGTCTACCGCTTTCTAAGTCACAGCCTTTTTTTATTTATTTTTACGCTTGGATGGTGTTTGGATGGCGATTTTTACTTCAAAAATAGTACCATGTGGTTTGTTATCCTTAACACTGATGGTTCCTTTTAAGGCATCGACAATCTGTTTTGCTAAGGACAAACCTAACCCAAAGCCACCTTTTTGGCGAGTACGAGCTTTGTCAACTCGATAAAAGCGATCAAAAATTTTCTTTTTATCTGCTGCAGAAATACCAATTCCATCATCAGCTACTGACAAATAGAGATTACGCTCCGTCGTAGCAATGACAAAATGAATATCTCCTTCTTCTTCAGTGTACTTGACAGCATTGTCAAACAAGATAGTCATCAGTTGCTTAAGAAGAAGCTTATCTGTTATGATGGTCCGGTGAATTCGATTTTCAAAATGAAAAGCACGGTTATTTTCAGACGCAATCATTTCATAGTTGGTAAAGGTTGTGTTAAAGAAATCCGGCTCTACCTCTCCTAACTCCGGTTTAATACCGTCATCACGACGAGCTAAATTAAGCAGATTAGTTGTTAAAAAGCGCATGTTCCGAACTTCTTCTAGACTGGAGGCAATACTCTCACTTGACTCCATAATGGTTGCCTCAGGTTTTCTGAAAAGAGTTTCTAGACGATTTTGAAGAACAGCCAGTGGAGTTCGTAACTCATGACTGGCATTTTCCACAAAGCTCTGTTGCTTTTGCATACTCTCAAGCAAGGGTTTTACACTAACACGCGCAAGGTAAAGGCTGGCAAGGATGGATAAAATCCAGAAGCTAGCCATGACTACCACGATTAATTGCTCATGATTGTGACTGATTTGCTCTATCTGACTGGTATTCATCAAAACCGCTGCATACTTAATATTGGTCGAGACAGAATCGATATTTATTTCAGATAGAATCACTCGGTAAATCTCATCCTGACCGTAACTATTCTGAACATGAAGTTGTCGAATATGATTCAAATCCTTTTTATTAAAAGTAATCTTGTCAAGACCTAAAAAGCGGTTGCCAGTCACTAATTGATTCAAATTTGAATCTAGCAATATCACTTCTGTATTGGAACTGACCGTTGGTTTTTTATCAGAAGCTGGAGCAACATTGGCACTACCTAAATCCTTAACGTCCTCAGTTGCACGATTGACCGCTAATTGAATAACGTCCTGAGGATTTTTGCTCAGTGATAAGAGTTTTTCATCCACCGATGTGTAGAGACTGGAGTGCATAACCTGCAAGATAATCAAGGTCATAGCAGAGAAAATCAGAGTAAATACTCCAAAATTACGGATAAAGTAGCTAAAATCTTCTGCGTACCAATTCTTTTTAATTTTTTTAAACATGTTTTAAAATATACCCAACACTACGCAAGGTTTGGAGGTTTTCAGCAAAGACGGAGCCCTTTAATTTCTTACGAACTTTTGATACATAGACTTCTACCACGGAGATGGTTGTGTCACTGTCAAATCCCCACAAACGGTCAAAAATTTGTGTTTTTGGTAAGATCACATTTTGATTTTGGAGGAAATAAACCAAGAGATCAAATTCTTTACCTAATAGTTCCACAACAGTATCATTGACTTTAACTTCATTTGTAGATAGATTAACTGTCAAATCACCATAAGAAAGAGTATTTTCGTTGAACTTACCAGAACGTTTGAGCAGCGCTTGGATACGCATCTTGAGCTCTTCTAGATAAAATGGTTTTGTTAGATAATCATCTGCCCCAAGCTCAAATCCATGTCCCTTATCATCAAGACTTTCCTTGGCTGTCATGATCAGAACAGGAGTCGAAATCCCTTTTTCACGCAATTCTTTTAAAACTTGGAACCCATTTTTCTCAGGTAACATCAAGTCCAATAAAATCAAGTCATAAACACCACTTTCGGCCTCATAAAGACCTTCTTCGCCATCAAAAACCTGCATGACATCCGCAAAATCATCCAAAAAATCAAAGACTGAATTTGATAGTACCTAGGTCATCTTCCACTAATAGAATTTTTGATCATCAAAAATTCCTCCTTATTATACCTATTATAGCAAAAATATCTTAAAAAAAACTCAACTTCCCTTGTTTTTCCAAGAGAAAGTTGAGTTTTTATAGTTTTTATAACCTTTGAATTTTAAGCATTTCCATATTGAGCAACAACCGCTTCAACTGCTGCTTTTTCACGCTTAATCAATTCAACGCGAGCTGCGATTTCCTTGATTCCCATACCGATGTTACGGCTAAGAGCTAGGTCAGAAAGTTGTGGCTCAAAGAATTCCTTGTATTCCGCCAAGCGTTGTTCTGACTTGAATACATGGGCAGGAAGGATAACAAAGCTATCAAAGCTCATATCTCCTCCAAGGGCAGCCTTAATCCAAGCCCAGTTTTCACGCGCCCAAGACCACGCTGTTTCCTGGGTTGCTTGATGACCTAAGAATTGGAAGTACCAAGCTGATAAGTCTTGTGGTTTTACCACAAATTTGTCCTTCCAAGAAGCAATCAAGGTTTGGATATTATCCGCATCTGTACTGTAGGCAAGAGCAGCTGCCAATTGGCGTTTAAAGGCGGCATCTGTGGCATGAGTATAAAGATCGAGATAAGTTGCGACCAATTCCTTAGTCTCATGGTGTTTCATTTCATTGATGAGAACTTGTGAACGAATAGCTGCTGGAAGTCCTGAAAGATTATCCTTGTGGACTGCGAAAATTTGGCTAGCAACTTGACTGGCTTCCTCGTCATTTGAACGAATCATCATGGAAATTGTCAATTGACGAACCAATTCATCCTCATCAGATTCACCCTCTTTAGCTTCAAAACCAAGACGATCATAGTTGTAACGAGCCAGTTTAGCAATAAGGGCTTTAAAGGATTTTTCTGTCTCAGTTCCTTCATCGATAAAGCGATCAAGCGCTCCGATAACTTGTGAAACTGCTGAAACAACGAGATAAGATTCTTCTTGTGCTAATTGATCCACTACCGGAAGCAAGTCTGCGTATGAAATGTGTCCTGCTTCAGCAAGCAAACGACGTTCTTGGACGATTTGAAGTTTGCTTGTATTATCAAGTTCTACTAATTCTGAAAGAATAGCATCCAGTAATTCACCTTGATAGTCAGTAATGTAGTGGGCTGTATTTTCGGTGTTAAGACGAAGAGCTGTCTTGTTTTCAGCAAGAAGCGCTGCATAACCAGGAATTTCGATACTTTCAGTTTCGAGAGTATCTGGCAAGCCTTTCCAGTTGCTATTGAGTGGCACTACCCAAAGTCGGTTCTTATCTTCGTGTTCACCGATAAAGAATTGTTTTTGCGAAATCTTCAATACATCATTTTCAACTGTGGCAGTAAGGACTGGATAACCAGGTTGCTCCAACCAAGAATCCATGAAGGCTGCTACATCACGACCAGATGCTTGTCCGAGAGCATTCCAAAGGTCACGACCAATGGTATTTCCGTATTGGTGTTTTTCAAAGTAAGCATGCAAACCTTTGGCAAAATCAGCATCCCCTAACCAACGACGAAGCATGTGCATGAGGCGACTTCCTTTGGCATAGACGATAGCTCCATCAAAGAGCGTATTGATTTCATCTGGGTGTTTGACTTCAACGTGAACAGATTGAACGCCATCCGTCGCATCGCGTTCAAGAGCAAGAGGTACTCCACCTGTTTGGAAATCTTCAAAGATATTCCAACTTGGCTCGATGGCATCCACACAGACGTATTCCATCATGTTCGCGAAGCTTTCATTGAGCCAGAGGTCATCCCACCACTTCATAGTCACAAGGTTACCAAACCATTGGTGAGCAAGCTCGTGGGCAATGACAAGAGCTACCTGTTGACGGCTGGCAAAGGTCGAGTTCTCGTCCACAACCAAGTAAACTTCACGATAAGTTACCAGGCCCCAGTTTTCCATAGCACCTGCTGAGAAGTCAGGAAGGGCGATATGAAGAGATTGAGGGATTGGATACTTGACTCCGTAGTAGTCTTCGTAAAATTCGATAGAACGAACAGAGATGTCTAATGAGAAATCAAGATTTGAAAGTGGATGGGCCTTGGTTGAGTAAACACCTACCAAGGTACCATTTTTAGTTGTAGCAGTTACCCCTTGCAAATCACCTGCTACGAAAGCTAGCAAGTAAGAAGACATACGAGGTGTAGTTTCAAACTTCCAGATGCCAGTTTCTTTGCGATTTTCAACATCGATTTCCGGCATGTTTGACAAGGCCAACTCACCTGCTGCTTGGTCAAAACGAAGAGCTAGGTCAAAGGTTGCTTTAGCTTCTGGCTCATCCACACATGGGAAGGCTTCACGGGCAAAGTGGCTCTCAAACTGAGTCGATAAAACTTCCTTCTTAACTCCATCAACTGTGTAGTAAGATGGATAGATTCCTGTCATGTTGTCTGTGATTTTACCTGAAAAAGCAAGAACCAATTCAACTGAACCTGCTTCTGTAAGTTCGATATGAAGAGCTTCGTTTTCATTATCAACTGTAAATGGACGAGCTTGACCTGCTACTTCAACAGAAGTAATTTCCAAGTCTTTTTGGTGAAGGGAAATACGGTCACTTTTAGCTTGACCAGTAATAGTTACTTTTTCCTGAAAAACGTCTTAGTCTCACGACTCAAGTCTAAAAAAACAAATCATAATGTTCAGGAACAAATGTTTTCGATATAATGTTCTACTGCTTGCATCATATTCTCCTATTCTAAATTTCTTAGCAAATGCTCTAGTTCAAACATACCTATTTTTATCATATTTTTAAGTCAGAAAAAAAGCTTTTGGACGGTGATTTCCAAAACTTTCTTCCTTCTAGTAGTCTACAGAGGATAAACCTTGCGAAATTCTTCTAAAAACAACCTTGCTATCAGGTGTAAAAGTTCAGTCCAGCTTCTCTCAGACACTCCGTAAAAAGTCCTCATGAACCTGACGCCAATAGTCTAAAGATTTGTCTCCCTCACCTTCCTTGTAGGCATGGTCGGCTGTAACCTGATGGAAAGGCTGAACGGAAACCTTGGTAATTTCGACGATGCAAACAGCTTGATCCTTACTGTCTAAAATAACATCAAAGGTCCCTTCTTGGGGAAGGGGTTCGTCCTCTACCTCATAGAGGTCGTAGGCTGAGGCTGTTGCAGTCTTTTCGCCTTTAAAGACCAGAGTCGCTAAAAGGTCTGGTTTCACTCCAAAGGCCCAGGCATCGATTTCATCTCCAATTGAGGGGTTAATTTTCTTGTAGGCATTCCACATTTCTTTCGGTGTCATGGGTGGCTCCTTTGTCTTTTTTTACTTTCTTCTTTTACACGTTTGAGATGATCTGGATGGTTAATCTCTAAATTAAAAATCTCAGGAATAGAACTGTAGTGGATAATGCACTCAATCCCCATCTGATTCATTTTTTGTATGAAAGAAGGATTCAGATATCCTGCCACGGCGAAATCTATCTTTTTCATCCTTGCTTTATCCTGCATCTGTCTCAGCATTTCTAACATAATGGGACTTTCCATATCATGCCATTGACTGTTCCTCACAGTCGCAAAAACAAAAGAAGTCAAATCATTCATTCCCACTACAATCTTTGAAATACCAGTTTCCAGTATCCTGTCCAAGTCAAAATAAGCTGACGGTAATTCAATCATTGTGCCAACTTTTCCAGTAAAACCATACTGATGTAACACTCTAATAGCTTGTTTTAATTGGTCGGCATCATTGACAAAAGGAAAAATAACAGACAAATTAGGATTGGTTTGATAAACTTCTGTAACGACATATGCCTCAGCCCGAAATTCATCTGGACACACCAATAAACGCCTAGTCCCTCTATATCCAAATAAGGGGTGGCGGTCATCAAAATACTCTTTAGTTCCGTCTAGACTATTTGCTTCTGCATTTGTTAACTCTGAAAAGCGATACCAGACTTCTTCATCTGAGTATAAAAGGCAAATAGTGTCTAGATAATCTTTTACAAATTGCTGACAACTTTTTAGCAGTATATTTTGACTGATCTCCCTCACCAAATATTCGCCACGAATCATACCAACATGATGAAATAGTTGTGGGTAAATTTTTTCAACAATTCTTTCGCCACTAAGAGCCAGTTGATTTTGCATGTCCATTCACCTCGTCTTAAGAGATACAATATCAGATATCATTATATGACGCTTTCATCTAGTTCAAAAGCTTCATAAGGTTCAACTAACTCATATCCTAAAAATTCTGCTACTTTTTTAGAAGCCTCGTTATGAGCATCCCAAAGAGGAAATATATCCCTATTTAAACTCTCTAGAATCATTGCAGCACCAAGCTTTTTAGCAAAGCCATTTCCTTGTTTGTCTGGCCTAGTTGCAACTTCCACTTCAACTGCTCCGTGGTAAACTAACCCTGAGGAAATCCCAGCAATCAGTTCTTTATTTTTAAGAACCACAAAGCCAAATCCACCTTTTAAAGAAAAATCCTGATAGGACTCAAAATCCCCCTGTAAATCTTGTGACCATTCTTCCTCAGAAAGGCAGTTATAAATACGATTATCAATAGGTACAATATTGTAACCTTCCTCTATATGAGTAACTAGATCATTTAGAAATTCAACTTGAAAATTTGCCTTATCCTTAAAAGAATAGCGAGTAAAAGAAATCAACCCAACTTGCCGATGCAGAAAATCTTGCCACTTAGTGTCTTCTGATATAATAATCTTATAATCTAAACCATATTGCCTAACAAAATCTTCCCAAAATCTAGAATTTAGCTCCCCTGCTAGGTATAGAAAATTCCCAACATCATAAAAACTTGTTGTCCTATCACTGTTTCGGTAGACAGTTCCGATTTGAAATTTAAGTCCATAGAAAACCATATTTTTCTTCCATGTTTTAAATAGTTCCATTATCCCCCTTCTTCACCTTCCAATTCTTATAGCTTGTCATGTCCAATTCTGGAAATCCTCGTAACTCTGCCTTTATCTTTAATACTAAGGGCGAGGCATTTTCTTGGGTCATCTGCTCAATAGGGACCCAAACTGCCTTTGCTGAATCGTTACTTCCATCAAGAACTTCATGAGGAAGGGATTTTTGAGGGCGTTCTAAATCAAGTTCTATATCATAAAATGTCATGATATGATGTACTGCGAAGTCTTGCCCTTCTTCTTGAACCAGCACATCATAAATCCTAGGATTACAATAACGGATAAGCGTATAGCCTGTCTCTTCCAAAACTTCTCTCTTGAGGGTTTCTGTCAAACCCTCACCGATTTCCTGACTACCACCAGGTAAATCAAAACGATGCTGATAAGGCCCTCTCGTTTTCTCAATGCAAAGCAATTTCCCATTCTCATAGCAAACGCCATAGACACCAAAGTGTTTTTTGATTTCCATATTCTACTCTTTCTAAAATTCCAAGATTGAAAACTTACATCATCCCTTAAAAGGAAAGAGGCTAAAGATTTCATGCTCCTTGATATACTTCTTTAGTATCTCCATATTCTCTTCGATTTTTGCTTGGATATCTGTCTCTTCACACGTTGACTCATCAATAAAAAGGTGAATCTTCAATAAATCTGTCAAATATAGCAAACGGCGTTCCATTTCCGATTCAGGACTTGAGGCTTGCTCGATTTTTGCAAACTTTTGCTCCAAGCTATCACCATTCAAAAATCTCTGATGAACTCTCCTTCTAATTTTTTGAGTGGATTCCTCCCCTTGTTCTAATGGAGATAAAAGGAGTTTTTTATAGACAAATACTGGATTTTCTGCCTCTCTTTCCAGATAGGCCAATAAAACCAGAGAGCCATCAACAAAGGTCCAAGTGTTATAATTCCCTTCAAATGGAACTTGTATGATCCTATCTAATAATTCCTTAGCCATTTCCTCTTGACCATCCAGATAAAGTAAATAGGCCAGATGATTTAGTGATTCGAGATAGCTAGCTTGGGTTTTCTTATTCTTTTTTAAATTTTTATCTAAATAGAGATGTAGGTCTGGATGTTTTTTTCCAGTTGTTCAACTACTTCTGGTAGCTTCATTTGAAATCCTTTTCTATTCTTTTTTTAAAAAAATTTAAAGAGATTTTTAGTCAACTAATCCAACTCTGCTCGACTGAACAAGTCTTTCATAGCTTCGATATCATCGCAAAATTCTTTAAATTCTAAAGTGAATTTAGCCAAGGCGTCCACCTTGGAAGAATAGGCGCAAAACATACTTCCTTCAGGATCAAAGTCGATAGCATCGCTTAATTCAGGCATTTTTTCCTCCAAAAATACCAAAGCTAAAGATGTCCAATCGTAGCCATTTCCTTCAAATCCCTCCTCTTCTCGAGTGTCAAATACTTCCTGTCTGTATTCTCCATCAGGGTAATAAATGAGCGACCCTCGAACATTTTTAGGATCCTCATCATATACAAGCAGGTTAAAAGGGGCAATTATTTCATTTATGTTTTTGTAATCCATCATTTCTTAACTCCTTATGAGATTCGTTTATTTATAACGGAACTTCATAAATCTAGGAGAGCTAGTCAGAATCAAAAGGCATAAAACTATCATGCTGATTATAATCAACCAAGTCTTGGTGACTTGCATCTGTTTTTCCTCAAGTGCGACTGCAAGGACATCAATCAAGTGCTCTCCATAGTAGACTAGCTGGAGATGTTGATCCGTTGCATCAGCTGGGTAGACATCAGAGTCGTCCACTACATCTGGATAATCTGATACCCAATAAAGGCAATCCAGTTTCAGTTCTCCATCCTCCTTGCTATAGAGACAAAAATTATCTGAAGATAACTGGTCCACGCGTAGCTGCTGGATAATCTGCTCTAGTGAAAGTTCTTGGTGTTTTCGCATCCCGTCTCCTTTTTAATCTCACTCTTCAACAAAAGAGTTCAAAAATTCCTCAAAAGAAGCCCATTGACCGTAGATCTCAGCTTTTTCTTCCAGAACATAGAAGTAAACCATACCATAGTCTTCTGCCCTTAGGGAAAGAGCATAGTTGCCAGAACCAGGATCATATGCGAAATGGAGAAGGTCTGTAGCCCTAAATCCTGCAGGCACAGCCTCATCGTCATACCATGTAAGAGACTTGCTCATCTCCTCAAGTGAATTAAAGGAATTGAAAGGAAAGAGATGATGTTCATCGTGGACACCCCTTACTTGGGGCTGACCACCGTTGTTCTTGAGATAAAAATTTTTCATGCCTTCTGGCAATTTCTTTCCAAGAATCTCCTCAAATTGTAAAAGGTCTTCTTTTGAAATCGGTGAATCTGCATCAAGCATCCTAAACATGATTACTCCCTTCAGTATTCTACAATTCTTCTTCCAATACCTTATCAATAAAGTCATTGACGTTTTTAGCAACTTTTTGCATTTCTAAGGAACCTATAGCTCCCAAGTCATTTTCATAAATGCAATCATCAGAATTTTTCTTGATAAAGTAAGCCAAATCTCCTTCCTGTCCAATCATAAAGTAATCTGGCTCTACTTCCTCAATCTGATAAGTCTCATTACGCTCCTGAAGATCCTCCTTAGCATACACACAGATACCTGTATCTCCAATTTCATAGGGGTCAATCTCTTCCCACTCTGATAAAAACTGATAGTAGAGATTGGGCAAGACAAATCCAAACTCATCTCTTTTCATAGCTTACCTCCACATATTCACTGAGTATCAACTATATTACTTCAAAGACCAACCACCATCAATAGTCAGAATCTGTCCATGCATGGCACTCGCTTTTCCACTTGCTAAGAAAAGGCTAATCTCTGCTACTTCTTCTGGCTCTATCCAGCGTTTGATGGGTGTTTCACTAGCTACCCAGTCCGCCAAACCACCTGGTTCAAAGTCAGCTGCGGTCATACCAGTTTTGACTGCACCAGGAGCAATCCCAAAGACCTGGATACCTGCTTCTGCATAGTCCAAAGCTAATTGCTTGGTAAATCCAGCCAAGGCGTGTTTAGACGAGGTATAGGCGTGACCACCACCGCCTGCTAGATTTGAAGCGATGGAACACATATTGATGATAATCCCATGTTTATGTTCCAACATGTTTGTCAGATAATAGCGGGTCAACTCTACTGGAGTTACGTAATTGATTTCAAAAATCTCTTGGATTTCTTGGGCGGATTGTTCTAGTAAGGGCTTGTAGTCATCCAATATACCTGCCGTATTACAAAGGATATCGACTCGAGGACACCAATCAAAAATAGGTTCCAAATCTAACGTTAAATCACGTTGTAGAAAGTGAAAGTCGCCTTGTAAGGCAGGCTTTTCACCCTGATCCACACCAAAAACTTGATAACCTTTTTCTAAAAAGAGGCGAGCTTGTGCCAGACCAATCCCTGAACTAACGCCCGTAACTAAGACACGTTTAGTCATGGACTTCAACCCAATCCGTCGCTAGGACATCACATGGTGTCGGACTCCACATGGAAAAACCTTCCCCTTCTCCAGATACGTTGATGAGGAAATAGGGTGTCACTTCAAGAGCGACCCCGTTTTGCTCGATAGTGTCAAAAAGTTGGACATAGTTTTCAGCTCCACCCCAGCCAGTACGTACATATTTTTTCTTAGCCTTTAGTCCAGGCAAAATTTCTTCAAATGTCATATTTTTCTCCTCTGTTATCTATGAATCTCAATTTAATTATAACAAAAAACCGTTTTTCAACGGCTTTTTGACTGTGATTTCTCAAATGCAAATTCCTCTTACGGCAAATCATTCCCTGCTGCGAGGTAAATCTCATACCATTCTTTTCGAGTTAGGTTGACATTACTTGCTTGGCTTGCTTCTAGCAAATGTTTAGGGTTAGTTGTTCCTACTACTGCCTGCATCTTTGCTGGATAGCGTAACACCCAAGCGATAGCAATAGCTGATGGGCTCACACCGTATTTTAAAGCTAGTCGATTTAGAACCTCATTTAGATTTTGAAATTGCTCTTTGCCAACAAAATTGCCCTTAAAATAGCCAAACTGCAAAACTGACCATGCCTGAATGACTATGTCGTTTAGTTTGCAGTATTCAAAGACGCTTCCATCACGCACAGCTGCCTTATTACCTTCCATATTGACATGGAAACCGGATTCAAATCCTGGCGTGAAAGCTGCGCTTAGCTGTAATTGATTGATAGATAAAGGTTGTTGACCTCTTTCTTCAGCAATTCCATCATCATAGGATTTTGATTGGACACACCAAAGTCTCGAACTTTACCTGATTTGTGTAGAATATCAAATGCTTCCGCCACTTGGTCGGCTTCCATCAAGGCATCCGGACGATGGAGAAGCAAGCTATCTAGGTAATCAACTTGCAATCGTTGTAGAATCCCATCAACTGACTCTAAAATATAATCTTTTGAAAAATCAAAATAAGTAAATTCTTCAATGCGAATACCACACTTGGACTGGATCCACATCTTCTCACGCAAGTCAGGGCGATGTTTTAAGACTTGACCCAGTAATTCTTCGCAACGTCCACGACCATAGATATCTGCCAAGTCAAAGGCATTGATTCCGACAGATAAGGCTGTTTCAACCAGCTCCTCCACTTCTTTGACCGATTTATCACTGATTCGCATCATGCCTAGGACGATTTCGGACAATTCTCTTTTCTCTTGACCAAATGGAATGTATTTCATGGCAACTTCCTCCGTTTTTCTTCATTATAAAACAGAATAACTCTTTTATCAACAGACACCTCACAAAAGAAAAGAACCAGTTCAAACTGGTCCTTTTAAATCTTAGCCAATCACACTTCCGTTTGGTACAGCTGGATCAACTGTGAGAAGGGTTAATTTGCCATCATGTTCAGCTGAGAGAATCATCCCTTGGCTGACATATTTTTTCATCATCTTACGTGGTTTAAGGTTGGCAACGATTTGTACCTTCTTGCCAACTAATTCTTGTTCGTTTGGATAGTACTTAGCAATTCCTGAGAGGATTTGACGGTCTTCACCATCACCAGCATCTAGGCGGAATTGAAGCAATTTATCAGAACCTTCTACTTTAGAAACTTCTTTGACTTCAGCAACACGGATTTCAACCTTGTCGAAGTCTTCAAATTTGATTTCATCCTTGTTGAGTTTGAGTTCAACTTCATCTGGATTCCATTCTTTCGACGGCTGGCTTGTTACCTTCCATTTGTTCCTTGATATAGGCGATTTCTTCTTCCATATCGAGACGTGGGAAAATTGGTGTTCCTTTAGCAACTACAGTGACATTTGCAGGGAAATCAGCCAAACTCAAGTTTTCAAGGCTAGAAACTTCTGCTAGACCAAGTTGAGTCAAGACTGCACGACTAGTTTCCATCATAAATGGCTCAATCAAGTGGGCTACGACACGAAGACTAGCTGCCAAGTGGCTCATAACACTTGCCAATTGGTCACGGTGTGCTTCATCCTTAGCTAAGACCCAAGGTGCTGTCTCATCGATGTATTTGTTAGTACGTGAGATAAGAGTCCAAACTGCTTCAAGTGCACGTGGGTAGTCAACTGCTTCCATATAGGTGTGGTAGTCAGCGATTGATTTTTCTGCAACGTCAGCAAGTGCATTGTCAAACTCAGTTACACCTTCTACATAGGCAGGAATTTGACCATCAAAGTATTTGTTAATCATTGAAACCGTACGGTTGAGGAGGTTTCCCAAGGTCATTTGCCAATTCATAGTTGATACGACCTACATAGTCTTCTGGAGTGAAGGTTCCGTCTGAACCAACTGGAAGGCTACGCATGAGGTAGTAACGAAGTGGATCGAGACCATAACGCTCTACTAACATTTCAGGATAAACGACATTCCCTTTAGACTTAGACATCTTGCCGTCTTTCATGACAAACCAACCGTGGGCAATCAAACGGTCAGGCAATTTCATATCCAACATCATAAGAAGGATTGGCCAGTAGATTGAGTGGAAACGAAGGATATCCTTTCCTACCATGTGGAAGACTGTTCCATTCCAGAACTTGTCAAAGTTGCCATGTTCATCTTGACCATAACCAAGAGCTGTCGCATAATTGAGAAGGGCATCAATCCACACATAGACAACGTGTTTTGGATTTGATGGGACTGGTACACCCCAGGTAAAGGTTGTACGTGATACCGCCAAGTCTTCCAATCCAGGCTCGATAAAGTTTCAACATTTCATTGAGACGACCATCTGGAGTGATGAACTCAGGGTGAGATTTGAAAAATTCAACCAAACGGTCTTGGTATTTGCTGAGACGAAGGAAATAAGACTCTTCTGATACCCACTCCACTTCGTGTCCTGATGGAGCGATACCACCAGTTACATTTCCAGCTTCATCACGGAAAACTTCCTCAAGTTGACTTTCTGTAAAGAATTCCTCATCTGAAACTGAATACCAACCAGAGTATTCACCCAAGTAGATATCATCTTGAGCAAGCAAACGTTCAAAGACTTGAGCTACTACTTTTTCATGGTAGTCATCTGTGGTACGGATGAATTTATCGTATGAGATATCCAATAATTTCCAGAGTTCTTTAACTCCAACTGCCATACCATCAACATAGGCTTGAGGTGTGATACCAGCTTCTTCAGCTTTCTGTTGGATCTTTTGACCATGTTCATCAAGACCTGTCAGATAAAAGACATCGTAGCCCATGAGTCGTTTGTAGCGAGCTAAGACATCACAAGCGATGGTAGTGTAGGCAGAACCGATATGAAGTTTACCAGATGGATAGTAAATCGGTGTTGTAATATAAAAATTCTTTTCAGACATAATATTTCCTTTCCAGGCTAATGAAACCTGTTTTTCTAACACTTCATTATATCACATTTTTAATGATTTTCGATAAGGAAATCCATACAAAAACAAGATAGACTAATGTCCATCTTGTTTTTCCTGTTGATTATCTTATTCATATCGAAGTGCTTCAATCGGATCCAGTTTAGAAGCCTTATTGGCTGGTAGAACACCGAATATCATACCGATGCCAGCTGAGACAGCTAAACTAAAGAGAGCGATTGGGATGGATACGCCAACTTCGATTCCTGCAATCATGTTTGAAGAAGGACACCTGCAAGCATAGTCACCCCTGCAGCCAGCACAAGACCGATGACCCCTCCTAACAAGGTTAAAATCATGGATTCAATCAAAAATTGAACCAGAATATTCCCACGTGTTGCTCCTAGCGCTTTACGTAGACCAATCTCACGGGTACGCTCTGTCACTGAAACAAGCATAATGTTCATAACACCAGTACCACCGACAAAAAGGGAAATCCCCGCAATAGCACTAATAATCGTTGTTATGAAGCCAAAGAGTTGTTGAACTTCTTGGAAGGCAGCAGACGCATCTGCAACTTGATATTCCCCTTGTTGAAGACCTGCAATCTCTGTCATTCTTCTTGCCAACTCTGGTCCTAAAGTCTGGGTTAAGCTAGTATCATTGACACGGAAGACAATATTTGAAATCTCATCTGTGTTAAAATTAGCTGCTAAGGAAATATTGGTCGTGATTGGTAGTCCTCCGACTCCAAAGGCTTTTGCAGCCTTAGCTTCTTTACTTGCATAAACACCAATAACACGGTAACTAATTTCGTTTACTTCAATAATCTGATTGAGGGCATCCTGTGCTGAACCAAAAAGGCTATTGGCAAGCTCTTCATCTAGGATAATCACACTTGCGAAATCCTTATAATCTTGCGCTCTAAGGCCACGACCTGCAATGATTTCATTTTCGACCGCATCCATATAGGTGACATTCCCACCCGTCATGTTAGCGTGTTCGACCTTTTTATCCTTATAAGTCAAGGTCACATTGGCTGAGTTGGTTACATAATAACTATCCACTCCCTTGAGCTTAGCAGCTTCCTTGACCCATGCTTCTTGAGGTTTTGGTGGTTCAACAAAATTTTCTTCTTGACCACCAGACAAGGTCAATGCAGATTGTCTTTGTGTAAAGGAACCGTCCTTACTCTTGGTAGGTGAGAAAAAGACATGGATATCTTTCTGGGACTTGGTCATGTTTTTTTATTGACCTGGCGAGACATAGAGTCGCCCAAGGTCCCATGATAACGACAACAGAGGATACACCTATGATAATCCCAATCATGGTGAGGAAAGAACGCATCTTGTGGGCCATAATGGATGAAAAAGGCAAATTTCAGATTTTGCATCTTAGTTTTCCTCCTTTTCTACGAAACCACTATCAGATGAAATGACGCCATCACGAATGACGATTTGACGTTTCGCATAGGCGGCAATTTCAGGCTCATGCGTAACCATGATAATGGTTTTTCCTTCTTTGTTTAATTCAACTAAGAGTTGCATGATCTGATTTCCAGTTTTAGTATCTAAGGCTCCAGTAGGTTCATCTGCCAAGATAATCGAAGGATTATTGACCAATGCACGCGCAATGGCAACCCTTTGCTTCTGACCACCTGACAACTCCGAAGGCAAGTGATGACTACGCTCTGTCAACTCAACCTTTTCTAGATACTCTTCTGCTAATTTGCGACGTTTTGAAGCTGAAACTCCAGCATAGATCAAGGGCAGTTCTACATTTTGAAGAGCATTGAGCTTGGACAAGAGAAAGAATTGTTGAAAGACAAAGCCGATTTCCTGATTTCGAACCTTGGCTAATTGTTTTTCACCTAAACCAGCTACTTCTTTTCCATCTAGAAAATACTGACCACTTGTAGGGGTATCTAACATCCCAATGGTATTCATGAGAGTTGACTTTCCAGAACCAGATGGTCCCATGATTGCCACAAATTCTCCCTCATGAACTTCTAGGTTAATATTCTTGAGGACTAGTAGTTCTTGATCACCATTACGATAGCTACGACAGATATTTTTGAGGCTAATTAGTTGCTTCATCAGTCTTCACCTCTTTTCCTTCTTGCAAGGAAGCTGTCGGATTACTGATGACTTTTGCTCCATCTGTCAGACCAGATGTGATTTCTTGATTTTCTGCATCTGCATTGCCCAAACCAACTTCAACTTTTTTGGCCTTTTGATTTTCATCAAGGATCCAAACATAGTTTTTATCTTCTTCCAGGACTACGCTGGTGATCGGAACAATCAATGCTTTGCTAGTGCTTTTCACTTCAACACTGACTGTAAAGCCCTGTTTCAAATCACCGATTTCGCTAGTTACATCGACTGTATATGGGTATTTAGAACCTGTGTTTGAACCAGCTAAGCTACTACTTGCTTCACTGTTATTTTTTGGATAATTTGAAATATAGCTAATCTTACCATTCCAAGTTTTATCTGGGTAAACCTTGGAAGTGAAAGTGACTTCTTGACCGACAGAAAGGTTTGCAAGGTTGTACTCAGAAAGCTCTCCCTTGACCTGCAAGTTATCGTTACTTACAATATGCACCAAAACCTGGCTATTTCCAGTTGGAGATTTTGAAACATTCCGATTCACTTCAACAACTGTTCCCTCTACAGTACTCAATACCGTAGCAGCATTCAACTGAGCTTGGGCTTTTTCGAGTTGCGCTTCTGCATCTGCACGCACATCACGTGCATCGCTGATTTGAGAATCAATAGCAGCTGTGGCAGAACCGGATGACTGAGCTGGCGCTTGTCCAGTTGCTCCTTCTAGACCTGCTTGTGGAAGGCTAGGTGTTGCTGCAGCGGTATTTCGAGACTCATTCAGTTCATTGATATGACGGTTAGCTTTAGCAACGGCACGACTGGCAGCATCATAGGCAGCCTGAGCTTCTGTACTACTATACTTGACGAGAGCCTGTCCTTCACTGACCTGATCTCCAACAGAAACCAAGACCTCGTCCAAGTCACCCTTGCTTGCATCATAATAGATGTATTGTTCATTCTGAGCAGTAACACTCCCCGATAGGAGAACTGAAGATGCCACAGACCCCTCTTTAGCAAGGACAATCTTAGCAGTTTCATCTTTTGCTGCGGCTTGATTTGGTTGTCTTAACAGAAGAACAGCAGCTGCACCCACTACAAGAACTGACGCCACTCCAATAGCAGTAAATAAAGGCCATTTCTTAGCTTTTGACTTTTTTTTCATAGCAATACCCCTTTTAAATATATATATTAAGATTATAGCATACATCCTAAAAATGGACAATTTATTTCTCATTATCCAAAAAAACATTTGCTGAATCTTTTTATTGTTGTATTAGTTATATAATACACTTTCTTTTTTTATTTTTTTGCAAGCATTTTCTTAAAAATTTTAAACGTAGCAGATTTTTGCATTGACCTTCAAAAAAAGATAGAATATGACTAGAAAACAACAAAGGAGCTTTCTATGAGAGAATACGATATTATCGCCATTGGAGGAGGTAGCGGGGGAATTGCTACCATGAATCGTGCTGGAGAATATGGTGCTAAAGCGGCAGTTATTGAGGAAAAGAAATTAGGTGGAACCTGTGTCAATATTGGCTGCGTTCCTAAGAAAATTATGTGGTACGGAGCTCAAATCGCAGAGAGCATCCATAAATATGGACCTGACTATGGTTTTACAAGTACTGGTAATGAATTTGATTATGCAAGGCTTCGTAAAAATCGTGAAGCCTATATTGATCGTGCTCGCTCTTCTTATGGTGGAAGCTTTAAGCGTAACGGAGTTGATTTGATTGAAGGACGCGCCGAATTCGTTGATGCTCATACAGTCAGTGTCAATGGTGAGTTGATCCGTGCTAAGCACATCGTGATTGCAACTGGGGCCCATCCTCATATTCCTGCCATTCCTGGTGCGGAACTAGGTGGTAGTTCTGATGATGTCTTTGCTTGGGAAGAGTTGCCTGAATCTGTAGCCATTCTTGGGGCAGGTTACATTGCTGTCGAATTGGCTGGCGTGCTCCATACCCTTGGTGTGCAGACAGATTTATTCGTCCGTCGCGAGCGTCCGCTCCGTGGATTTGATAGTTATATTGTTGAGAGTCTAGTTCAAGAAATGGAAAATACTGGATTAAACCTCCACACCCATAAGGTTCCAGCAAAACTTGAAAAAACGGAAGAAGGCATTACCATTCATTTCGAAGATGGTAGTACTCATACTGCCAGTCAAGTTATCTGGGCAACTGGCCGCCGTCCAAACGTTGAAGGACTCCAGCTAGAAAAGGCAGGCGTTATCCTCAACGAACGTGGCTTCATCCAAGTAGACGAATACCAAAACACTGTTGTTGACGGTATCTATGCTCTTGGAGATGTGACAGGTGAAAAAGAACTGACTCCTGTTGCTATCAAAGCTGGACGTACACTCTCTGAAAGACTTTTCAATGGAAAAACCAATGCCAAAATGGACTACACTACTATTCCAACTGTTGTCTTCTCACACCCAGCTATTGGAACCGTTGGTCTGACTGAGGAAGAAGCTATCAAAGAGTATGGACAAGAAAACATTAAAGTCTATACATCAAAATTTGCTTCTATGTATTCAGCAGTTACCAGCCACCGACAAGAAGCTCGTTTCAAGCTCGTTACAGCTGGTGCGGACGAAAAGGTTGTTGGCCTTCATGGTATCGGCTACGGCGTCGATGAAATGATTCAAGGTTTTGCAGTAGCAATCAAGATGGGCGCTACAAAAGCAGACTTTGATGCTACTGTCGCTATCCATCCAACTGGCTCAGAAGAGTTTGTTACTATGCGTTAATAAAAAAAGAGACCATCTCAGTCATTCAGATTGAAGAAAAAAAGTCTATTTTTGGACCATTTTCTTCAATCTTTTTTTTACTAGAGCAAATTATAAAACACTTAAAAATAGCATCTCATCAATATTCCTAAGTGTTTGCACCATATGATAGCTAACTTCCATAAGGCTCATCTTTTTATTACGGATAAGATTTACCTGTGTTCTGAAAAAACTCTTGTCCTCCGGTTCTCTCTAAATCGGCCGTTACAAATTTGTAACCTTTGTTTTTAAAATGGGTTGACAATTATGTTTCTTAAAGTATAATAGTTACTATAAATTACAAAAGAGGTTAACTATTATGAAAAAAGCACACATTTACGCTATTCCTGCTATTGGGGCTGCTCTGATTGCAGTATTAGCCCAAATCAGTATCCCAATTGGACCTGTACCATTTACTTTGCAAACTTTGCTATCGGTCTCATTGCTACTGTTTTTAGACCAAGGGAAGCTGTTCTCTCTGTTGGAATCTATCTCTTACTGGGTGCCATTGGTCTTCCTGTCTTTGCTGGTGGAGGAGCTGGTTTCCATGTTTTAGTAGGACCAAGCGCTGGTTATCTTTGGTTTGACCTAGTCTATGCAGGACTTGCATCTTATCTAACACACACAAATAGTGGTGTTGTACGTATTTTCCTAGCCAATCTCTTGGGGGATTCACTTGTTTTTGTCGGTGGTATCCTCAGCCTCCACTTCCTTGCTGGTATGCCTTTTGACAAGGCACTGGCTGTCGGTGTCATTCCCTTTATCATTCCTGATCTTGCAAAAATTATTGCTATTAGTTTTATCGGACGACCACTCCTTCAACGACTTAGTAGTCAACCCTACTTTTCACATAAATAAAGAAAGGAGGTCGGGAATTTTCGCCCAACCTCCTTTCGTCTGTTTTTATATGATTGCTTATTGATTTTTGAAGGCATTGACCATCACTTGAAACTCTTCGTTTGATAGGGTGATTCCTTTCCCCATCTTAGTGTGGTCTGGACTCCAAGCACGAATGTCAAACTTTGCTGGTGCTCCATTAAAGCTGACACGATTAATTTCCTTAGTCCAACCTTTTTCATTCTCTGAGAGTGTGAGTAGATGTTCTTCGATTTCAAATGTAAATTCTGCCATTGTATTCTCCTTTTGATTGTCTTCACTTGATTATTCGTAAAAATCTTGTAGATTTTTTTAAAAATTGTATATAATGGTAAAAAAAGAAGGGAGGCTCCGATGAAAGATTTATTTAACTACATTCAACAAAAATTCCAAGGCTTTCTCAACGGACGAGAAGAACCAGATCATTCCAAAGCTGACTCCCTGACAAGTGCCATTAAAGAGGCGCTTCTAAAAAAAACTGCTGTCCACATTATTTTTTCCGATACGAGTTTTACAGGGGATATCATCAAATATGATACGGACCGCCAGCAAATTATCGTTAAAAAAATTTTTGCAAAAAAATGTGACCCGCATTATTCGAATCCCAGATATTCAGAAAGTGAGTTTTGTTCCCTCAACCGTCCAAACTGCCCAAAAAAATCGATTTAAGAAAGAGTGAGATGAGTTTGCTTCATCTCACTCTTTTCTATTAACGAATTTGTTCAAAATGAAGGTGAACAGCAATATGTTCTCCGTAACCACTTCTCTCTAAATCACGTTGCAAACGGTAAGAGATATAGTGTTCAGCGATGGTAATGTAGCCTGCGCCAAGCAAGCGATGCTCAACCATTGATTGAATCATGCTGATAGTTGCACGCTCCACTTTTGCCTCTTCTAGATCCAAGACAACCTTCTTAGTTACCTGAGCTAGATTTTGACGTAAATCATCTGTCAAAACATAAACTGTTTGAGCAGCTTTGAGAATGGCTTGATAGATTTTATCTGGATCAAAGTCGGCAACTTGTCCATCACGTTTAATGACTTGCATAGGCTTCTCCTTTTAATTTGTATTTTCTTTAATGTTTGCTAACATTTTAGCTTCTTCTGCTGTTAATTCGTAATGTTCCAACAAATCTGGTCTACGCTCATAAGTTTTTTTGAGACTTTCATAGAGACGCCATTGACGAATCTTCTCATGGTGCCCACTCATAAGCACATCTGGAACCACCATGCCTCGATAATCATAAGGACGTGTGTACTGAGGATATTCAAGAAGGCCCGATGAAAAGCTATCATCTTGATGACTGGTTTCCTTCCCAATTACTTCTGGTATCAAGCGAACCGTCGCATCAATCATGGTCATTGCTGCCAGTTCTCCACCAGTTAGAACATAATCACCGAGAGAAATCTCATCTGTTACCAAGGTCTTAATGCGTTCATCATAGCCCTCGTAATGACCACAGATAAAGATGAGTTCTTCTTCTTGGGCTAAATCTTCAGCATAGGCTTGATCAAAATGCTTACCAGCAGGATCCAAAAGAATCACGCGCGGATTCTTCTTTTGAATAGCATCAAAGGCATCAAAGATGGGTTGTGCTCGTAGCAACATTCCTTGACCGCCACCGTAGGGTTCATCATCGACATGACGAGCCTTTTCAGCATATTCACGAAAATTATGATACTGGATATCTAAAAGCCCCTTTTCACGAGCTTTCCCAACGATGGAATGTTCTAGAGGCGAGAACATCTCTGGAAAGAGGGTTAAAATATCAATCTTCATCGTCTAACCCTTCCAAGAGTTCTACATCCACACGCTTATTAAGAATATCTACATTAAGGACGACCGGTGGGATATATGGTAAAAGCAGATCCCGTTTTCCCTTACGCTTAACTACCCAGACATCATTGGCACCTGGTTGCAGAATTTCCTTGATGGTTCCAATCAAGTTGTCGTCCTCGTAGACCTCTAGTCCAATAATTTCGTGATAGTAAAATTCACCCTCATCCAGGTCATTCAGGTTTCTTCTGCAACCTTCAAACTGTAGCCCTTGTATTTTTCGATATCATTGATGTGATACATATCCTTAAATTTGATGATGTCAAAATTTTTATGCTTACGGTGGCTAGCGATGACCACTGTTCGAACCAATTGATCTTTTTCATCAAATAAGGCAAGTTCTGCCCCTTTTTTAAAGCGTTCCTCAGTAAAATCTGTCACTGACAAGACTCGCATCTCACCCTGCAAGCCCTGAGTATTGACAATTTTCCCAACGTTAAAATAGTTCATTTGATCTCCTGTATCTATTTCTCCCTTTATTTTATCATGTTACAGGGATTTTCACAAGTTGAATAGGTCCTATCTTACAAGGCTACTACTTCTTCAAAAAAATCACCAACTATCTGATTAAACTCTTTAGGATGATCATTCATCGGCTGGTGTTTACTATCTGAAATCGTTACTTGACGCGCATTGGGATTTAAGGCAATGATACCATCGTAGATCATTTTTAGGTGTTTGGGAAAATCCTTTTCTCCTCTTACTAAAAGCATAGGAGGATTTCCTTGATAACCTTCTATCTCATGGACAGCCAAAAAACCTGTGATCCCAAGGTTCAAGAAAACATCTCGCCCAGTTTCTATAATGGCCGTCTTGACCAACTCTCTTGTGATAGGGTTATCAGTACACATTTTTGAATTCTTGTCTGCAATCACCTTCCAAGGAATCGTTTTATACATAAGAGAACTATATTTTATGCGATTTCTTTCTTTATCTGATAGGTAACGGTGCTGTCCCCAACTATCTACCATGACCAAGGCTAGGACTCTTTCTGGATGGCGATAGGTATACTCTTGAAGTGGATTTCCTCCCCAAGAATGACCAACCAATATCGCCTTATCTAGCTGGAAATAGGACAAAATAGCATCTACATCTTGAACAGCACCTTCCAAGTCGGGAAGGCCAACTTTCATAGGTGATTCACCCTGTCCTCTAACATTAACAAAGTAAAGGTCAAAACCGTCAAAAGCATCATACTGGTGGGCCCACATCTGACTACGGCCACAAGCTCCATGATAAAAAATAATGTGTCCTTTATTTGAGTTTCCCGGACGATGATAAACAACCAAATCACAATCTACGACTGGTATAAGGTGACATTTCAACATCTCAGGTTCTCTATTATAAAAAGCAATAGCTTCTGCAATATCATTTTGCTTCATTATTACACTCTCTCCTCTTTATCCTAGTGTCATTCTTTTTATCTATTTTATCATGCTATATTAAAATCATCGTGTTCCAAACTTAATTACATTAAAATTTTTGAATTTTCTGCACAATCTAAATAAAGAAAAAGACTGCTAAGCAATCTTTACTTTTTTCTCATCAGATTCATGCCTAAAATTCCAGCAATAATCAAAGTTGCTCCGATTACATGGTAGCTATAAATTGGTTCGTGGAGGATAAGAGCTCCGGCTAGAATGGTCAAAACTGTTCCAAGATTACCAAAGACACTGACGGTCGATGCTCCAAGTCGAACAATAGCATAGATAGAAAGACTACCAGTCACGATAGAGGCTAGTATTCCCAAATAGAGGATTGAAAGCAGATAGGACAGCTGTCCAAGTGGCGCAAAATAGGCTAATATGTTCCCCTCTAGATAGTGCGAGGTCAGACTCAGCATATTAAAGGTGATGAAGCCAACAAATATCACAACAGCTGTCATATCCATGGCCCGATAGCGACCTCCTTTAGCCTTGCTGAGAATATTATTTATTGCATTGGCGAGAACAGATCCCAACATCAAGAGAAAACCCAAGTTAGCAGTCTCTGTACCAAAGTTCGCTCCTTTACTAAGGAAGATGAAAACTACTCCTGCTACGGATAAAATTAAAAAGAACTTTTGCAGCAAGCTTGTCTTTTCCTTGAGAAAGACCGATGCCAAAAAGAGAGTAAAAATCGGGACAAGAGCCTGTAAAATTCCAGCTTCAGAAGACGATATATACTGTAAGGCAAAGGATTGAAAAATAAAAAAGAGAAGTGGATAGAAAAGACTCATAGGAAGAATAGAAAGAATAGCTTTTCTAGTTAAACTTACTTTGATAAGTTTGGTTTGAAGCAGGACGACCAATACCAAAGCAGCGATTGTATAGCGATGCGCTAAGTTCGTAAGTGGACTAGCATAGCTTAAAGCAATCTTAGTAAATAAAAAAGAAAAACCAATGATGGCTGAAAAGGATAAGGCTGCTAGGTCAATGTCATTAAGTTAGTAATCTAACTATTTGAATAGGAGATAGGATTGAGATCATCAAAGTGATTCTCTATCCTATCTTCTATTTTTTTGCATGACAAATAAAGGTTTTTTCACCCTATTTTTTGAGATTTATGTTACTCTATAGATGAAATCAATTACCGATTGGTACTTTTATTTTTTTCTTGGATATTTTTCGATTCGGTCGAATAATAGATAACTGTTTCTTGAGGTAGTTTTTCAACTGGAGAGAAGAAAGGGAACCGTTAAAAAACAAACGGCAGGCATAAGTCGCATCTGAGAAACACACTTTATATCTTTGTTTTTTGTGACTACTGTCGATGGCAACTTGCGAGGTTACCCAACGACAAAAGTTAAAATTTGTAAATCGGGCAAAGATTTCTTGGAGAATCCCTTCCTTCTTTTTGGCATGAAAATTGACCAAGCCAATACTGTATTTCAGGTCACGAAAACTAGTCTCTATGCCCCATCTGCTGGCGTAGAGATTTTTTAATTGTTGGACTGAATAGTCTGTATTTGTCACTAAAGTTTCGTATTTCCCTTCTTCCGCTTCTAAACGCACCAAACGAAAAGGAAGTTGGTATAGTTCAACAGGGTCATGTTTTTGACTTGTTTCTGGAAGAAAATCAAAAGTAGAATTGTGTGGAATAAAATGATAGTCATTGGGGAAATCACGATAAAGTTTTTTGAGCTGATTGGTTTGCTTTCGTGATAATTTTAGAGAAAAGTTTTGATCAAAACACTCTGTATTTGGCAAGTTGAAGGAGGAACGCATGGATTGTTTTCCATCTCGAATTCGGATGATATAAAGCCATCCTTTTTCTTGAAAATGAGCCATTAGATTGTAACTTTCATAGCCTCTATCCATGATAACAAGAGCTTTCTCGAAAGGGACAAGCCTTCATCATCTGAATCAGAGCTAAGCGCTCATGTTGCGTATGTTTGTCTTGAATAGAAACATCTCTATACACTCCAGTCGTCAAGTCGTATAGGGCATTTATGTGTATGAGATTATAGGATTTAACATCCGTTTGGGTTTGGATAGAGGTTTCTGTATCCATGGGATTTCGAGGAATACAGATATCACTCCCATCTGCAGCGAATATCGGAAGATTGGTGTTAAGTGGAATAGGTGCTGTAAATTCTTTAAATAAGGTATAGAAAGCCTCAGGTTTTATCTGATAGCGTCTTTGAACAAAGGCTGAATTTGAAACTGTCAGTCTAGCATCTAGTAATTCTTTTGACAGTGATTTTCCTCCCATTCCCAGAATGGTACGAATCATGGTTTCTAGTGATAACCTTCTTTTACGAGTAAAGGCCTGTTCATCTTGTTTGACGAGCTCAACTTTTTTGACCAAGGATACTCTGAATACTCTTATTCAAGTGGGCTTTTTATCTGTTTTTATCATGGGAAGTACCTCCTTAACTATCAGTTTAGCACATAAAAAAAGAAACCCAAATACAGAATTGTATTTGAATTTCTTAACTTAATGACATTGGGCTGCTAGGTAAGCTTTTGTTTTCTCGTTCATAGACTGTTACTCCTTTTAAAAATAGCTACTCTCAAGATTGATTGACTAGAATTCTTTGAGAATGTCTTTCCATTGTAGCATAGTAGAATCCTAGATGCTATTTCTAGGATTAGTATTTTATACCTTCTATCACTCTTTATCTAGTTCATTGACTAAAAAAGACTCTACTAGTCTAGTCTGCCTTTCTCTTTCTTGTCTCACAAGTTCTAGCTTGTCTACCTCTTGGAGATTCCTTACTTTGATAATATAAACTACCAGTTTCATTGTTTTCTATTTACTAGCTAGACCAATATAGGTAAAATCTTCTTTATTAGTAAAATCATTTCTTATTCTCTTAGAAGTTCTCCAAAAAATTTTCCAAATCTCGTTCATGGTGATACTTGATGGCAGCTTTCTTATCTTTTTCAAAAATGGTCTTGGTTAGATCAATATGGTTGATGGCTGCGATTGCGACGGTGTAGTGAATAATATCAGCCAGTTCTTTTGCAAGTTCCTCGTTAGAATCCTGAACTCCTTCTTTTCGCCCAGAGCGTCCATTCAAAACCTCAGCGACTTCTCCAACTTCCTCCACTAGCTTGATAAAAAGACCTTCCTCAGTCCGAGACTGCTGGTAATGTTCGAGTAAGTAGTCTTGTAATTGTCTAAACGTTAAATCCTTCATATCCTGCTCCTTGCAAAAAAAGCGAGACATCCGTCCCGCTTTTCTTATTTTTCGTCAATAACGATTCTTACTTTTTTGTCTTCAGTTGGGACAGAGTAGACAATCGTTCTTATCGCAGAGATAGTGCGACCCTTACGACCAATCACACGACCCACATCGCTTTGGTCAAGATCCAAATGATACTCCAAAAATTCTGGTGTATCTTCAATCTTGATAGTTAAGGCATCTGGTTGTGAAATCAAAGGTTTCACAATTGCAATAATGAGATTTTCAATCGTATCCATCTGTCAACCTACTTTAGAATTATTTAGAGAATTTAGAATCGTGGAATTTTTTCAATACGCCTTCTTTTGAAAGGATGTTGCGTACTGTATCTGAAGGTTGAGCTCCATCAGCCAACCATGCAAGAACGCGGTCTTCTTTCAAAGTTACTTGGTTTTCAGCAACAAGTGGGTTGTAAGTTCCAACTGTTTCGATGAAACGTCCGTCACGTGGTGAACGTGAATCTGCTACGTTAATACGGTAGAAAGGTTTTTTCTTAGAACCCATACGAGTCAAAACGGATTTTTAACTGCCATTTTTTTAATATCTCTTTTCTTTTTATTTTTTTATTTCGGTGAAATAGCTGAGCTATTTAGCACATGTTCTATTATAACAGATTTACAAGAGGTGTCAAGAAAAAAACTTGACAGACTTTAAAATTTTTTTAAATTTTTTTAGACTAATAGGGATAAATTAGAAAGAGAAACTTTATGAATACTAGTCTAGAGAAGATTTACAAAGACCATCAAGTCAAACCTTACATCTCTCCTGATCGTGATATCGAGACTTGGCTACTAAATCCCAAGCCTGTTCCCAAATGACACATGGACTTATTACCAGATGATTTACTAGCAGGAGATATCATTCTCCTCTGGAGAATCAACTTTGGAACATTCACCATCGAAACATGATTTTTAAAAACTCCCATTCGAATATGATTCAAAATTCGTTTAAAATCAATGTTTTCCCACTTTTTCAGAAAACAAATTTTCATCTAATTTAAATAACTTTCAATTAAATGGTGTGAATTTTGCTTAAAATCATCAAAAAAACACCCCATGGTGTGAACCATGAAGTGTTGTAAATGCTGTATTGTAGCTAGTTTTTTTAACGTTTAGAAAACTACCTAGCTTTTACGAGCTTTCTTAAAATCTGGTTTGGAAAGTATGCGTTTCAGTTGGACTAAAAAAACAGCGAAATATCAAGGATTTTAAGAACGATATCTACTAATTAATTTATAAAATATGAATTAATAGATTCTAAATAGGGGAATAGTTTAGGTCTGTAATCATTAAAATAATACACCTAACTTTGGTCACCGTTTTTTTAGTTATTCACTCTTTTTTTCAGATAGTGTTTTTAAAGTTATGATGTAAAATGCCGCAATTAAAACACTATACATCATAATCGGAGGATAGAGAATTAAGGATAGAATCAAACCCACTCCTTTAATTATTAGGTCAGGTATCAATAACTTTCTATATTGTGCGGTAGCTTCAAGTAATTCTTTCTGATCCATATTGGGTTTATCAATTACTTTATGTAAAAACCAGTTTGCTACCGTTGAAACAATAACGATCAGTCCATAAAAGAGCTGTGCCGTATGGTTCATGAAATGACTACTAACGATTCCAGTAACATAGGGCATAAATGAAACAAAAAATAAAAGAAACAAATTCCACCAAACAATTTGTGGGGAAATTTTCTCAACCTTTTCCCATAGTGTGTTTAGTGCCATCCATAACGATCCTAACCAGAAAAAGGAAAGAAAATAAGCAAAGAAATTTTGCCGTAAATCCCAAAAAGCTTGAAGACTTGGTGTCGTTGGTTTTTCTAATTCTAAGATTAGGATAGTCATTATAATTGCTAGAACCGCATCTGTCAATGCAATTAATCTATCTTTCTTCATCAGATTACATCACCTTTCATTTTGTAGCATTCTATCTCATCGTATAATATTTATTAATCTTAAATATTAGATATTCATTTCATACTTTGACTACAAACAAGATACACTAAAAAAACATGTATCTGTCATATTTTATTTAACTTTAGAAATATTCATCCATCTAATTAATAAATATATCATATTTCACAATAAATGACTACTATCAAAGATACATTTTTCTTTCAAATTCCTCCCTTTTCAACTTGGCTAACTTGACCTGCATTACCTAGGTCGATTTGCTTTTAAATTATACTTTTTTTCTTAAGCATTTTGATACGAGTAGGTATTTTCTTATGGGAAATTTTCATCAAAAAAATTTCATATATAATCCTCTATAATCATGGAAAAGTAGTAAAAAAATAGTTGTTATCCTAGTTGATTAAAAAAAATCTCTGATTTCCTCATTTTTTTATAAAATAATATATAATTTTTCCCCTCTCTTCTAGTATCCAAGATGTTTTGATTGGCTAGTTTACGAAGATGGTGGGAGGCAGATGCCATACTGAGATTTAGTAAACAGGCTATATCGCAGACACAGAGTTCTTCGACGGCAAGGAGATAAAAGATGATATTTATCTGTTTATTATCGGTAAACTTTGATAAAATACGAAGTGATTTTTGGACTTTGTCCTTTTCAAGGTAGTTCGTTGCGGTTGTAACATTTTGTTGATTTATAATATTCACTTGGCATATACTATCTTTGTTCATAATTTTTTCTCCTAGCCGAACACAGTCCTTAGCATGTCAAAGCTGTTGTTTTTCAATCAGGATATACATCCCCAATCCTAAATAAACAACGGCAATAAACCATCTGCTATATTTTTTTCCAAAGTTTCTCCAACAGAAGGGACTTGTGCCAATTTTTTTGGGCAGAAAAAAACCAAGAGATAAATCATGACTAGAAAGGTAAGTAAAGCCACTATCAAATTCGCAAAAATTTAAGGTAATAAAATATGGGACAAAAAAACACCAATATTGTCAGCACCACAACTTGCAAAAAGTAATCATAGCGACTAGAAAAAAATCAGGTTTTTTTATCATCTTTGCGCAAACCATCTTTTTGCAATAGCTTCTCCATCAGAATCTCCTAAAAGCAAAAACTTTGAGTCCTAGGAAAATTGGAATCAAACCGAGCAAACCTAAAATCTCTTTACTAGGAATATAATTTAAGACAAATGCAAAAAAAGTAAACTTAGCAATATTAGACTAACAGAGCCTAGAAATTGTCCTAAATAGATGTTAATGATGTCTTTTTCTGCTTTTTTTCTTTTTGGCAAAAAAATAACATTAGGATAATAAGTAAGTCTACGGCTGTCCCAGAATACAGGATTATTGAAGTAACAACATTTTTGAACCATAAAACACCTCATTCAAATATTTTTTTGAATGTATTTTAACATTAAACTTTGTAGATGTCAACTTCAGCTCCATCAAAGTATAGATAAGAAGGTAGAGATTGGACTGAAATATAGTGAAATGTATTAAAATTGAAAAAAAGAAAAAAACGCTTGAAATCAGAGTTTGTCTTATGTATTGATTCGTATTGAATGATTACTTCACTTCTGTAAAAATTAACTTCTACACCTACAAAGCTTATTCTGACAGACTTTATAACAGTCTAAGAAAAAAAGTAGAGATTCATACAGTATCTAGATTTTTCCAAAAAAATTCTTTATCATCAAATATTATTAACGAAACTATCCAAACCAAATCAGATGCATTGCTTCAAAAGAATTCTTTAGTTGTTTGACTAGCGAGGTCTTTAATTAAAAAAATTTTTTTCAAATAATTACCACATTGACACATAAAAATTCTTGCTTTCTAAATTTAAGTGTGATATATTTATAACATAACATTTAAATGTTATATATTTATAACACAAAAAAAGGAGTCTATCATGAAAAAAAGTCAAAAAATGCGTGGCCTCATTGCAATGATTGCCGTAGCTCTCTTTATTGATTTTACTGTTTTATTTGGTTCTAATCTTAGTTGGGGACCCAAGTTAGTTATTGCTGGTATTTCAGTGTTAGGTCAGATTGTAGCTATTTGGGGCTGGCTACATATGAAACCACGGCCTCATAAGATTCAGAAAGGTAAGGGGAAGACTATTTTTGACTTGTCTGCTAAGCTTTACACGATACTTTTCTTTGCAGCAAGCATTTTTTATACAGTAGGGATTTGGGTTGCGACCCCAAGCGAAAGTTCTGGTATTAAAGAATGGATTTTAGGAATTGGCCTTTTTATTGAAGTGATTGTATTTGGTTTTTTCTGTTTGAAAAATGTCAAGGAAACTCCAGACGAACGCTTTTATGCTAATTTAGCAAAGGCAGCTAGCTTGTTGTTTGTTTTTATACTAGGCGCACTGATGATTCTAGCAGTTATCATTGGGTATATAGGGTCTCTCACTCTTCACATGGGCCAGATCTTTATTAGCATAGCTGCCTTGATTTTCATCTTTGCGGTTGTCTATTTTATCTTGGAACGGAGAGGATAAGCATGGCCAAAGAAAGCAAGATTATTACTAATCTCAAATCTGTTCGTGAGTCCACAGGCATGACCCAGCAGGAGTTAGCCGACCTCATCGGCATGCGACGCGAGACAATTCTTCACTTGGAAAATAACCGTTACAATCCTTCGCTGGAAATGGCTCTTAAAATTGCTCAAGTTTTTGATTTGAAAGTAGAAGACCTCTTTGAACTCAGACAGAAAGAGGAAGCATAATTCTTTTCGAGACCTAGTTTTAAGTTCATTGATAAATTAGGAATTGAAGTCGAAAGAAAAAATCCTTTGAAAATGTGCTCTTTTAAAATATAGTAATTCTTTCGAATTAAAGTTTACTAATTGTGATGCTTTACGAGCTTTCTTAAGATCTGGTTCCTAAATACTTTGAGTACACTTATGGCATTGATGCCTCAAAACAAAGCGACTTTCTGGTTGGCTTCCTCTTAAACTGTCTTGTCACTAATATTTGAAATCCACTTCCTTTAGGGTACAATGGTAGAAATGAATTTTTGAGAGGAATAGAATGAAAAAACTAGCAACCCTTCTTTTACTATCCACTGTAGCTCTAGCTGGATGTAGCAACATCCAACGTAGTTTGCGTGGCGATGACTATGTAGATTCTAGCTTGGCCGCTGAGGAAAGCTCCAAAGCAGCCGCCCAATCTGCCAAGGATCTCAAGGATGCCTTGACAAATGAAAATGCCAATTTCCCGCAACTATCTAAAGAAGTTGCTAAAGATGAGGCGGAAGTCATTCTCCATACAAGTCAAGGAGATATCCGCATCAAACTCTTTCCAAAGCTAGCCCCTCTTGCGGTTGAAAATTTCCTAACTCATGCTAAGGAAGGCTACTACAATGGCGTTACCTTCCACCGAGTGATTGATGGCTTCATGGTCCAGACTGGTGATCCAAAAGGAGATGGTACTGGAGGCGAATCCATCTGGCATGATAAGGACAAGACTAAAGACCAGGGAACTGGTTTCAAGAGTGAAATCTCTCCGTATCTCTATAACATTCGTGGTTCTCTCTCCATGGCTAATACTGGCCAACCAAATTCCAATGGTAGCCAGTTCTTCATCAACCAAAATACGACGGATTTTTCTGCCAAACTGCCTACAAGTAGCTATCCAAAGAAAATTATCGAAGCCTACAAAGAGGGTGGTAATCCCAGTCTAGACGGAAAACACCCTGTCTTTGGTCAAGTTATTGATGGTATGGATGTTGTTGACAAGATTGCCAAAGCTGAAAAAGACGAAAAAGACAAACCAACTACTGCTATCACTATCGACAGTATCGAAATTGTTAAGGACTACGATTTTAAATCTTAAAAATCCAAAAAATACAGTATCCTCGTTAGGTACTGTATTTCTTTTATACTTATTTTTAAGTTAGCTTGTTAAAGTCCCAGATTTGATCCATCCAGCCTTCATAAAAGTCTGGTTCGTGACAAACCATGAGGATAGAGCCTTTATATTCTTTTAGAGCTCGTTTGAGTTCGTCCTTGGCATCCACATCCAAGTGGTTGGTAGGTTCGTCTAGTACAAGGACATTATTCTCGCGGTTCATCAAGAGACAGAAACGAACCTTGGCTTGTTCCCCACCTGACAATACTTGGATTTGACTCTCGATATGTTTAGTCGTCAAACCACAACGGGCAAGGGCAGCACGAACTTCTGCTTGGTTAAGGGCTGGAAAGGCATTCCAGACTGCTTCCAGGGGTGTCTGGCGATTGCCACCTTCCACTTCTTGCTCAAAGTAGCCGAGTTCTAGATAGTCCCCACGTTCAACTTCCCCAGCAATGGGTGGAATAATGCCCAAAGACTCTTCAATAGAGTTGTTTTCCCGATACCATTAGCACCGATAATGGCAACCTTTTGATTTCGTTCAAAGGTGAGGTTTAAGGGTTTGGTAAGAGGACGGTCGTAACCAATCTGCAAATCCTTAGCTTGGAAGATAAAGCGTCCTGGTGTACGAGCTGGTTTGAAATCAAAGGATGGCTTTGGTTTTTCACTTTGAAGCTCGATAATGTCCATCTTATCCAATTTCTTCTGGCGAGACATGGCCATATTTCGAGTTGCGACACGTGCTTTGTTTCGAGCCACAAAGTCCTTAAGATCCGCAATTTCTTTCTGTTGACGCTCATAGGCTGCTTCCAGTTGCGATTTCTTCATGGCATAGACTTCTTGGAACTGGTAGTAATCGCCAGAATAGCGTGTCAACTGTTGATTTTCAACGTGATAGACGATATTGATCACATCATTGAGGAAAGGAATATCGTGAGAGATAAGAACGAAGGCATTTTCATAGTTCTGCAGATATCGCTTAAGCCAGTCGATATGCTCCGCATCCAGGTAGTTGGTTGGTTCGTCAAGAAGTAGGATATCTGGCTTTTCAAGGAGGAGTTTAGCCAAGAGTACCTTGGTTCTTTGTCCACCAGATAAGGCTGTTACGTCTGTATCCATACCATAATCCATAACACCAAGAGCACGAGCAACTTCATCAATCTTAGCATCCAAGGTATAGAAATCACGACTTTCCAAACGGTCTTGAAGTTCTCCAACTTCTTCCATCAATGCATCAATATCAGCGCCCTCTTCTGCCATTTCCATGTAAAGATCATTGATACGCGCTTCTGCTTTGAATAATTCGTCAAAGGCTGTACGAAGAACGTCACGAACAGTTTGGCCTTCTTTGAGCACCGCATGCTGATCTAGGTAGCCTGCCGTCACATATTTAGACCACTCTACCTTACCTTCATCAGGTAGCATTTTACCAGTCACAATGCTCATGAAAGTTGATTTCCCTTCACCATTGGCACCGACCAGACCGATATGTTCACCTTTGAGGAGACGGAAGGATACGTCTTCAAAAATCGCACGATCACCAAAACCGTGACTTAAATTCTTTACTTCTAAGATACTCATTTTAATTCCTTATCTTGTTTTTATGTAGTAGTTTATAGAGGAGCCAGGCTAGGTAGCCACCCAAAGTATTGGTCCATAAATCATCAATCTCAAAGACCCGATTAAAGTCAAAGAAAAAATCTAAAACTAGTTGCGTGCATTCGATTCCTAGACTTAGTAAAAAACTGAACAAAATCACTTTCTTAGTATTTCTTAGACCAGGCATGAGATAGAGAAGTTGGAAAATCAGCGGTAAGAGCAAGAGGATATTTAAGGCATTTTGCAAAAATATCCAGAATAGTTGCAGAAGGCTTGTTACTTCACCCAGTTTCCAAAAAGAGTTAAAAGGCGTCAAAAGAAAAACCAGGCGTCCAAAAGTTTGAATACCTGGAGTTTCCACTCCTGTAGGAAGTTGAGGCTGAGGAGTAAAGCAAAAACAGACGATACAAAGACTGTATAGAAAAACTCCCAAGCCTAGTAATTTTTTTCGATTCATCTTATGGATTTACTTCAGCTACTGCTTTGGCGATCACGTTTCATGGTATTTGAACGCAATTGTCCACAAGCCGCATCGATATCTGTACCATGTTCTTGACGAACGACGCAGTTGATTCCTTTTTTCTTGAGTGTATCATAGAAGGCCATGACGCGCTCTTTAGGGCTTCGGCTATACTGGTCATGCTCACTAACTGGGTTGTAAGGAATCAAATTGACATAAGACAATTTCTTAATATTTTTGAGCAACTCTGCCAACTCAAGTGCCTGCTCCACTCCATCATTAACTTCATTGAGCATGATATACTCAAAAGTCACACGGCGGTTGGTAGTTTCAATGTAGTACTCGATAGCAGCAAAGAGTTTTTCAATTGGAAAAGCACGGTTAATCTTCATGATGCTTGAACGAAGTTCATTGTTTGGTGCATGAAGAGAAACTGCAAGGTTGACCTGAACGCCTTCATTAGCAAAATCGCGAATTTTGTGAGCCAAACCTGAAGTTGATACTGTGATATGGCGAGCACCGATTGCCATTCCCTTATCGTCATTGATAGTACGGATAAAGTTCAAGACGTTATTATAGTTATCAAATGGCTCTCCAATCCCCATAACTACGATATGGCTAACACGTTCATCTTGTCCACGCTCATCAAAATATTTTTGAACCAGCATAATCTGAGCGACGATTTCCCCGTTATTAAGGTCACGTTGCTTCTTGATCAAGCCTGACGCACAGAAGGTACAACCGATATTGCATCCTACCTGAGTGGTTACACAGACTGACAAACCGTAGTGTTGACGCATCAGCACTGTCTCAATCAACATCCCATCTGGCAACTCAAAGAGGTACTTAACTGTCCCATCTGCTGACTCTTGCACGATGCGTTGTTTCAAAGGATTGACCACAAATTGGTCGTTTAGTTTGGCAATCAAATCCTTTGACAAGTTAGTCATTTCCTCAAAAGACTGAACACGTTTACGGTAAAGCCACTCCCAGATTTGGTCGGCACGGAATTTCTTTTCTCCCTGCTCCAAGACCCATTCTTGCATCCCTTGGCGGGTTAAACTATAAATCGACGGTTTCATGTTTTCTCCTTATTTTCTACTCCTTCTGACGAATGACGAAATGACGCTGCCCCTTGTCTTCTTTCTGGGATTTTTTTGTTCTTTTGAACGTCGTCTATTTCTTTTTATCGGTATGATTTCTTTTCTTGTTTTGAGAAGGTTTCTTTCCTTTTCGAGAATCTTTTTCTTCCTCTTTTTTGCGCATCTTTTGATCAAAGGACGCCCGCTTAGGCGTTTCATTTTCTAAGACAAAATAGGCACAACCATAGCTACAGTACTCTAGTAGATAATCCTGCAAGCGACTGATTTTCTCTAAAGATTCTTCAGCGCGTTCATTCTTATAAAAACCTCGTAAGCGCAACTGTTCATTACTCCAGTCTCCTACGATATAGTCGAACTTGGTCAAAACTTCTGAAAAACGTTGAGTAAAAGCCGTCACATCAAAAGCATCCTTGCTATTTTCAACCAAGGTAAAGGCAAAACCTTCAGCCTCGACCCTAGTTCCAGTCACACGAAACTCTGGACCAGGGAATTTATTGTAATTGTATAATTCAGGTGCAATCTCTTTACGCATAATTTTCCTTTTTCAACGATTTCTTAACACTCTATTTTACCATATTTTCGCCACATTTTCACCTTTAGCATTAAAATGAAAAAAGTCTGACGATTTAAGAATATCTATCTAAAAACTTGACTTTCATGGACAAGAAAAAACTGGGATTCCCCAGTTTTTAGTGATTATAGGTAAAGTAATTTGAAGAGCGCTACCGCTGCAATCGCTGCAAGAATCGGTGCAACTACTGGTACCCAAGCATACCACCATTTTGAATCACCCTTGTGTTGACCAAGGATTGATTTTGGAAGGAAGGCGTGAAGAAGACGTGGTCCAAAGTCACGAGCTGGGTTCAAACCAGGTCCTGAAGGTCCTCCAAGTGAAGTAACCAAAGCCATTACCAAGAAACCAAGTGCCATGTGACCTACTGCAACACCTGCTGTTGTGTGTGGTGCTGTTTGAGCTTTAATTGCCAAGTCAGAGAAGTCAACAGTTTGACCTGCTTGAGTTGCCATTTGTTTCATGTATTGAAGGACTTCAGCTCCAAAGAAGTTCTTTGTCAAACCAAGAGCTGCAAAGAAAGAACAAATGATCCAACAAACTCATTGATAAATCCGTTCACAGTTGCTGCAAAACGAGATTCTTTTGTACCTTGGTCCAAACTTGAAATAGTTGAGAAAGATCCCAAGATATTGTTTGCTTTTTCAGTTTGCAAGTAGTATGGACGGTGTGTTGCAACAACCAATGCTTGTCCGAAGATTGCTCCCAAAACTTGCATAATAATGTAAGGCGCAACCTGAGCCCATGGGAAAAGACCGCTAACTGCAAGACCTAGAGTGAAGGCTGGGTTGATGTGGTTTCCAGAAACGTTACCAAACATCAAGGCAGGAATCATAACCCCCATACCATAACCAACAGCGATAACGAGCCAGCCACTTTGATGACCTTTCGTACCTTTAAGTTCAACGTTAGCAACAGCACCATTTCCCAAAACAATCAAGATGGCTGTTCCCAAAAATTCTGTGGCATATTTAATAGCCCATGTGAAATCCATTGATAGATTCTCCTTAATATTTTTTAGACAATCCCTATTCTATCAATTTTTAAACCTTTTAGCAACAGATTTTCTAAAAGAATCCTGCGGGAAAACGCTTTTATTTCAGCACTTCAAAAAAGACCTAACAAAGAGAGTTTGTTAAGTCAAAATTTTGATTATTCTTGACGCTGACCAAAGTCCTTAATCATCTGATCCATTTCTTCACGACTTGATGTCGTTAGCATATAGAGAAAGTCTCCTTGCAATTCTGCAAAGGCTGCAGGCATGATTTTCTTGACCTTAAATTGCTGACCGTATTTGGCGAGCAAGTCTTCTTCTGAATAAACATAGTTGGCGTTGGCACGACGTGATGTCGCCAAGCAGTATAGAGGATTGAATTGAGAAGCTGGGAATGGTTCACCTGCAACAATCGCTGCATAGCCCTTATACAAGTCAAAAGAATGGGCATAGTTATAGACATCAATGGTGAAGCCACCCGCTGGACGGTTATTGTACTCAATGGCAATATAATCATCACCTTCACGGAAAAACTCGATATGGAAGAAACGTTCTTTCATGCCAAATTCTTTAACGATTGCCTCACCATACTTGCGCAATTTTGGATCCATCTCTTTGAGAACGTAATAAGAATTGTCCATCTTGTAAATCATAAGATCGAGAGGTGTGTGAGCATAGTCAAAGGTCGTAGAAAAGACGATATTCCCATTTCTATCTACCAAACCATCGAAGGTGCAGATTTCACTAGAAGTAACAAATTTTTCAAAGAAATAAACGGTTGAATGGTCCCACTCTGCCTTAAAGTGATTGACATCATCTGATGTTTCAAGCTTGAAGGTTGCGGCTGCCCCCACTCCATTGTCAGGTTTGGCAATCATGGGAAGGCCGATCTCTTTCACAGCTTTATCAACATCTGCCTCTGTTTCAATCACCGCTCCTGGCACAACTGGAACTCCTGCTTTTTTGAAGAGTTTCTTCATTTCAGACTTGAATTTAGTCTTCTTAAGGTCTTCTGGTTTGGCACCAAAGACATGAAACTGTTCACGAAGGGCAGCATCCAACTCTAGCCAGTATTCATTGTGGGATTCGATGCGGTCAATTGGTCCATGTTTATAGAAAAGAAAGGCAACTGCACGTTTAACCTCATCGATATTTCAAGATTATCAACTCGGAAATATTCAGTCAAGCTATTGCGCAATGGTTCATCTAGTTGTTCATAGGGTTCTTGCCCAATCCCTAGAACGGTGATTTCTTTATTGGCTAGCTCAATACTAAACTGTTGGAAATTTTGTGGGTAATAGGGTGAAATTACAAGATAATTCATAAGCGACTCCTTTTATAGACTCATGTGACCGAGGAAATAAGGCATTTGTTTGCGCCACCATTCCCAGTCATGGGCGACATCATGTCCCCATTCTGCAAACCAGGCAGGAATTTGTTTTTGATCGAAGGCTTCTTTGAGCTTGTAGTAAGAAGGTAGGCCATCATGTTCCCAAGCACCTAGTCCCGTACAAACCACAATTTCAGCTTGACGGTAACGGTCGATAAACCAACTATCATTTTGATTCCAAATGTAGTCTACTGGTGAATTTTGATAGATGGCATCATCATTGTAGTAATCACCGACAAAGAAACGTGCATCGTAGACACCACTAAGGGCAATGACTTTGGTGAAGACATCCGGATGTTGCAAGAAGAAGTTGAGAGCATGGTAAGCGCCCATTGAGCAACCTGTCGTCATCATACCGTCGAACCAACCTGTCTTATGCTTGATAAAAGGAATGGCTTCTTCAATGACATAACGCTCATAGGCACGATGCATTTCAGCTTGGTCATGACCATTTTTCCAGGTTGCAAGCCAACTCTCGCTGTCTACACTTGAAAGTGTAAAGAACTGGACACGACCTTCCTCGATGAAGGACGCACATGCATCAATCATGCCAAAATCATAGTATTCATTATGACTACCACCTGAGGACGCAAAGACAACAACTGGGATACCTGCGTGTCCGTAACGATTGACGTACATTTCACGATTTAGATGGCCACTCCAGTGGCTAAGATGTTCAATATTCATATCCTGTCTCCTTTATACTATTTACCAATTTTCTGCAAAAAAACGTAGACAAGCTGGAAGATTTTCTGACCATGGCACTTCATGGTGAATGGCTCCAGCCTGAACCTTGAGTGAGAGATTTTCCAACTGCACTCCTCCAGCTATCAAATCATGATAATAGCGAAGGGAAGAGTCGATATAGGCCTGCTTAATATTGCCAGCCATGAGCGTCTTGTCTGTGTCGTCTGCTTCTTCCGTACCAACATAGATAAAGACACGCTGGTCAGGCAAGAGTTTTTTACGCTCGATATAGCGATCAAAAGCTTCTTGGTGGAGCCAGTTAGCTGATGAGAAAACTCCCAAGCACCCAATCTGATCTTGATACTCCAAGCCGATAAACTGGGTAATATTGCCACCAAGTGAAGATCCTATCATAGCAGTGTGTTTACGGTCTGCTTTTGTCCGATAGTTTTCATCAATAAAAGGCTTAACCACTTCCATGACAAACTCAGCGTACTCGACGCCCTTACCACCAAATTGTTGACCAGGGATGTTAGACTCTTGGAATTTCCAAGCTGCATACTCATTCATTCGACCAAGACCATCATTGTCAATAGCCACAACAATCATACGGCTGATATCTGGATTTCGCTTGATGGCTGGGATAATCTTCCATGAATGGCCAACGTAAGATTCCTTACTATAAAAGACATTTTGTCCATCATGGAAATACACCACTGGGTAACTTCTATCCGTGTCTTTTTCATAGTTTTTGGGGAGGAGAACACGTACCCGTCGCTCCTTACCTGTGTAGGGAACCACTAATTTATGCTCTCGCATTTTCAAGTAAAAATAAGATTGATTCATTGTCAGAAAACTCTCTATATTCAAAATTTTATCTAATTATATCATAAAAATAGAAAAAAAGTCAGTTTCCGTCCAAATTTAAGACAATAAACTAACTTTTTTTACTTATTTTATCTTCTCCTCTGGTTTTTCTGATTAAAGGAGATCATCGATCAACTCATCGACTGCATCCTTCTCAGCTTGAGGTGTGATTTCTGTGATCATAATTCCAGCCACTGCTCGCTCAACCAATCCTTCAACATCCATACGTGTTTCATACTGTTCAGCATTTTTAATCTTTGGATTTGTTTTGGGACGATCAGGTGCAAAAATGGTACAACAGTCTTCAAATGGCTGAATAGAAATTTCAAAGGTATCAATTTCCTGAGCAATATCAATGATTTCCAACTTATCCATAGTCACAACCGGACGGATGATGGGAGTGTTGGTAACTGCATTGATAGCCTGCATACTTTCTAGGGTTTGGCTTGCCACCTGACCAAGACTTTCACCATTGATGATGACTAAACCTTTTCTCACTTCACGGATACGGTCAGTAATCCGCATCATAAAGCGACGAGTCAGTGTCATAAGATAAGCTTCCGGAGCCTTAGCCTTGATTTCCTCTTGAATCTCCGTGAATGGCACTTCGATAAACTGGATATTCCCACCAAATTTGGTCAATTTACGGGTCAAATCCTGGGCTTTCTTGAGGGCTCCTGGACTTGTATATGGTGGACTCGCAAAGTGAACAGCCTCAATATCTACACCACGTTTGAGGGCAAGATATCCTGCTACAGGTGAGTCAATCCCTCCTGACAACATGAGCATACCTTTGCCAGAAGTTCCGACAGGCAAACCTCCCGCTCCACGAATGGTTTCATATGAAAGGTAGGCTGCTTCCTCACGAATCTCCACTTGCAGATTGATATCAGGATTTTTCATTTGGACTTGAACGTTTGGAATAGCTTCAAAAACTGCTCCACCAAGCGTTTGATTGAGTTCACGACTATCGAGTTCAAAGTTGTGGTCGCTACGCTTACTTGAGATTTTAAAGGTCATCCCTTCCTTGTAGATGTCCTTCATAATCTCTTGAACAGCAGACTTCAGAACTTCTACAGATTTTTCAACCTTATATACAGGTGAAAAGTTTTGAATCCCGAAAACTTGCTTGAGAGATTCTGCCACTGGCTCATAATCTGCCCCATTCAGATAAGCATGGGCACGATCGCGGTCTGCTGTCACTTTAACTTGAGGATAGATGGATAAAACGTCTGAGATATTATTACGTAGTTTATTGATGAAACGCATACGGTTTTTACCTTTTGTCGAAAGCTCTCCGTAGCGAATCATAATTTCTGAATACTGCATGAATGCTCCTATCTTACTTTTTTAGTTTGGTTGTAGATTAATTTTAGTTTAGTCAAAAATTGCTCAACTTGACTCATGTCATTTTCTAGGTCTAGGCTTAGACGAACTGCTGACTGGGCCTTATCCTTTTCAATGCCCATGGCAATCAGGGTACCAGCAGGTTTTCCAGCCTTGGACGAACAAGCAGAGGTTGTAGAGATGAAAATATCATAGTCTTCAAAGGCATGAACAATGACTTCCCCACGAACACCCTTAATCCCGAAGGTCAGAATATGAGGGGCAAAATCTTCCTCACCTGAGGAGACAAAAATATCTGGATAGTCAAGAAGAGCCTGACGGATGACTTCCTTCATCTGACTTGTTTTACTAGCAAACAAGTCCAGTCTTTCCATAGACAAACGTAGGGCCTTAGCTGTTGCTGCAATTCCTGCTACATTCTCAGTTGTTGAACGATAGTCACGCTCTTGGCCACCACCAGTTAAAAGCGGTGTAATTTTCTTTCCAGACTTAATGTAGACAAAGCCAACACCACGAACTCCATGGAACTTATGACTAGAGAAGGTCGCAAAATCCACTCGGTCTGTCAAATACTTTTCTGTCGGAATCTTAGCTAAAGCTTGAACGGCATCAACGTGGAAAGAAATAGTTGGCTTATCTGCCAAAAGTTCTGAAATAGCTTCAATAGGCTGGATTGAGCCGATTTCATTGTTGACAGCCATAACAGAGACTAGCGTTGTATCAGGACGAAGTAGATTTTCTAAAGCAGTTACATCTACAAATCCTTTTTCATCAACTGGTGCTAAATCCACTTCAAAACCTTGAGTCTTGAGCCAGAGGGCTGACTCCTTGACTGCTGGGTGTTCAATAGATGACACAATAATGTGCTTACCAAAATGCGCTTTTTCAAATGCAACCCCTTTGATAACCCAGTTATCCCCTTCAGTACCACCAGATGTAAAGAAAATTTCCTCGCTTTTCTTGCCAATCAATTCTGCAATCTGCTGACGGGAAGCTTCTAAAATTCTGGTAGATTGGTCTCCCAAACGATGGAGACTCGAAGGATTTCCAATAATTTTTGCAGACACTTGCATATAGGTTTCAAGTGCTTCTGGATAAGGCTTAGTCGTTGCCGAATTATCAAAGTAAATCATGGTTTCTCACGCTTTCTAAAATCACTCCTTCTATTGTATCACGAAACAGTTCAGGCGACAAGAAAGGCAATTCAGGTTCATTTAAGTTTTTTTTAAAGATTTTCGGTATAATGAATTTTAGTAAAGGAGAGATATTATGTCTAATTATCGTAGAACATCAAAACCCAAAACAGAGCACATCAAAAAAGGATTTACTGTTTTTCAAAAAATGATTGCTACTATCGGTAGTATTCTGGGGCTGATTACTGCAAGTATCACCATCATGAATGCTATGAATAATAATAACAACAATAACTCTAAAAAAAGAAACTACGACAACCCAGACAACAGTCATAAAAGAGATTCAAAAGGAATCCCCTCAAGAGAACACTACTCCAAACAAGGACAATACTTCTACAAAAGAAAACACACAAGAAGAAACAACAACTCAATCTAGTAGCAGTGCAGAAAGTAAGAAAGAAGACACTAGCAGTAAACAAGAACAACCGACTGTTCCTTCTTCTAGCACTCAAACAACAGATACAAAAACGTCTACTACTAATGGAGCTTCCTAAAAGAACGATCTAACAGCCAGTGATTGAATCGCTGGTTTTTTATTGCTATCTTCAGCATTTATCAGCAAAAGTTGATCTTTGCAACAGAAAAATGATCAGCCTTTAAACCAATCATTTTTTGAATATATTTTATACTCAATGAAAATCAAAGAGCAAACTAGGAAGCTAGCCGCAGGTTGCTCAAAACACTGTTTTGAGGTTGTGGATAGAACTGACGAAGTCAGTAACAAATATACGGCAAGGCGACGCTGACGTGGTTTGAAGAGATTTTCGAAGAGTATTAGCTAAAAACTAAAAATAGATAGTTTAAAATAGATACCAGTACCAGCACTCCGTTATTTAGCAAATGAACAGCTATGGAATCAAGGATATTCCCTCTACGAGCATAGGCTAAGTAAAATATCACTCCCAGTAAAAAATAAGTTACAAACTCTATTGGATAAAACATATGCAGATAGCCAAAAATCGCAGAACTTATTAGCAATTTCAACCACTTTTGATCTTCTTTAAAAAAATAGTAGCTGAAGAATCCTCTAAATACTAATTCTTCCATGATTGGAGCAAATATACCAATTGCAAAATGAAAGGCGATGAAAAATAGAGGAAAAACACGAGTAACCTGCTCACTTGTGGCCAGCAAGGCAGCATCGTTAGCGGAAGTTGGATTTCCAGTAACCACTTGGATTAGGAGAGTACCTACAATCGCTACTAGTCGAGTAGCCACATAAAATAAAAGGGCTATTCCAAAATCCTTCCAGGTAAACTTGAAAGCCTTCTGCTGATTCGGAATTTTCTTTTTATATTGTCGCCAAACAGCAACTAGCAAGAAAGTAGCCAGTACCAAATACCCAATACTAGTCGTCCACTTTAAGGACAGAGAACTAGAATCTTCGAGAGCCAGCATTCTCATGGGAAATGTATTTACATTTATAATCAGTAAGATCATTCCTACAAATTTTAAACTATTTTTCAACTTTTGCAAACCACTACCTCTTCTTTCCTGAACTCCAGCATCTCTAGTTACTAACGATGCTCACCTATGTTTTCTTTCTTCTTTATAGATTTCTACTCCCTTAATCAAGGATAGTAAGACAAGGATAACCCCAATATCTAAATTGATCAAACTACCTCCATCAGCGAATAAATACAAACCCAAGCAGGCTTGCGCTAAGGGATAGGCATATTTATTAAATTTCATAGATACTCCCCAAAGCTTTCTACAAATAAATGAATGAATCGAATAACTTCTTAGTCTTGCTCACAAGAGAACATCAAATTTCAGATGTACTTTTCTCTACTAGCTACCTCTAAAACCAATCTAATATAGTTACTTAGTTTATAAAATACATGTTATAATAAAGCTATGGCATATAGTACAGATTTTAAACAACGAGCATTAAATTACATCAAAGAGGGACACAGCCATGTCGAGGCATCCAAAGTTTTTGATGTTGGCGTCAGAACTCTCTTCACATGGGAAAAAGAAATTACGTGAACAAGGGCACTTAGAGCGGAAAAAGAGAGTTGCCAAAAGCCGAAAGATTCCTTTGGAGGAGTTGAAGGCTTTTGTAGAGACTCATCCAGATGCTTTTTTTACGGGAAATTGCGGCACATTTTGATTGTGCTGTTCCTTCAGTATGGGCAGCTTTAAAAGCAGATCAATGTCACTTTAAAAAAAGACGACTAGCTTTAAGGAACAAGATCCAGAGAAAGTCGCTGAATTTCTTGATATTTTTGGATAATCTAAAAGATTTACCAGTCGTATATATTGACGAAACAGGAATCGACCGCTACCTCTATCGTTCTCATGCACGGGCTCCTAGAGGAGAGAAAGTCTATGAAAAAGATTAATGGACGGCGTTTTGAGCGGACTTCAATTGTTGCAGGACAAGTAGATGGAGAGTTTATAGCTCCTATGATTTACAAGGAAAGCATGACGAGCGACTTCTTTGTGAAGTGGTTCAAAAACGCAACTCCTGCCTGCTTTGAAGACACCTCATGTCATTGTCATGGACAATGCTAGTTTTTCATCCCAAGAAGATTTTTGGATGAACTTTGCGTCAAAGATAAACACTTTTTTTCTTACCTCTACCACCTTATTCACCAGATTTGAATCCCATTGAGCAAGCTTGGGCTGTCTTGAAAAAAAGAAAGTAACAAATTTATTAAGGGAAGTCCCAAATATCTTTGAATGTTTAGAGTGCTTTTTTTAAAAACTAAATAACTATAATACTCTTCTGATTAATTTGTAAGATCGGTTTAATTCTTTTAGGATTGAACCAGACCACCGAATTATTAAATCATGTTTAGGAACAATCATAGTTTAGCATTTATTTCCAGGAATAGATTGCTCTTTCTTAAATTGTCATCAAAACATCCTAAATGGTAGAAATTGGCTCATGACTTAACCAAATCGTAAGTTCTTCGTCCCAAGTTAAAAAAATAATCTGGTCAAAGAACTTCAGTGACCACCAGCTTCCTCACTTTAAGAAAAAGCGAACAAGACCAGATTCTGTTTATCAGAAAACTAGTTTTGTCCGCTTTTTATATTCGAGATTAGTCTCTTGATCCAATCTCTATGACTTAGATGCTTTTACATCATCTTATTCGTCGTCTTTTTTCTTTCCCATAGCAAAGAGACCAAGAAGTGCTCCTACAACACCAACGGCTGCAAGGCTAGCATTTTCTTTAGTACCTGTCTCTGGGAGCTTGTATGGATGACTTGCAGGTGCTTGGTAGGTCTTATCTTGTGACATAGCAAGAGCTACAAGAGACTGCTCATCTGTGTATGCTGGAGTTTCACGTGTAGTTGGAGCTGAACCATTCACACTTCCAGTAAATTCTGGAACTTCGTGAGTAGTTCCTTCTGATCCATTTACGTGACCAGTGAACTCTGGGACTTCATGAACAGCTGCTTCAACACCATTCACACCACCAGTATATTCTGGGACTTCGTGGACAGCTGCTTCTGCTCCATTGACACCACCTGTGAATTCTGGAACTTCATGGACAGCTGCTTCTGCTCCATTGACACCACCTGTGAATTCTGGGACTTCTACTACTGGTGCTGGAATCTTGTCTGCTTCTACCGTAGCTTCAGTATACTCTGGTACTTCATGGATAGCTGCTTCGACACCATTTACGCCGCCTGTGAATTCTGGGACTTCTACTACTGGTGCTGCTTCTTCACCTGCTGTGCCAATAGCTTCAGTGTATTCTGGAACTTCATGAACAGCTGCTTCGACACCATTGACGCCACCTGTGAATTCTGGGACTTCTACTACTGGTGCTACTTCTTCACCTGCTGTGCCAATAGCTTCAGTATATTCTGGAACTTCATGAACAGCTGCTTCAACACCATTGACGCCACCAGTAAATTCTGGAACTTCTACTACTGGTGCTGGTTCGTCCCCCTTGCTTGTAGTTAAAGCTGGTTTCTCTGGTTCTTCTGGAAGCTCTTGGTGGAAGGTCGTCATTTCGTAGAACTCTGGTTTGCCACCTTCCCAAACAACTTTGACATCTAACAATGGCGCTTTTTCTCTCACTGCAAATGTTTGGAAGCTTGAGGTAATTTCACCTAGTTCTGACCAAGCATCTGCTTTATCTTCTTTCAGAGTACGAGCAAGCACACGAGCTTTCACTCCTTGAGGAATACTTGAAACAAGGCGGATATGGTTAGCGTCTGTTGGTTCTGACAAGTGGTAGACAAGCTCACCTTGTTCTTTCTCAGCCTTGTAGCTTGTCAATACTTTGCCATCTACAAGGTTAGTGTAAAGGTTGCCTTGGCTTTCACCGCTGTTTCCTTCTACAGTTGGGTCATTGATTGGTTTCACGAATTCACCATCATTGATAACCAACTCAGTGAAACCTACAAAACGAGCATCGTAGTCTGCTGTAAATAGAACACGGAGGTAGTTGGCTTTAACTGGACTTGAAAGTTCACCCTCGATATAGCGATTTCCTGGCATCTTAGAATCGTGTGTCCAGCCATCTGTCAAGGAATCATCACGTGTTTCATTAGCAACACCGTCACCAACTGTCACAACATCCGTCCAAGTCTTGCCATCTTGACTGACTTGAATCTTACCATCACGGAGATAGTTTTGAGTGCCGTCTTGGATGTAAGCTCTAATCTTCTTAATATCACGTTCGCTACCGAGTTTCAAGGTAATATGACCGTCTTTACGAGCATAGTCTGAGAACTCTACAAAGTTATTGTAGACACCGTCAAACAACTGATCCAAGTTCTTGATCTTACGAACGTCATTTCTACCGTATGTTTGGTGGATTCCCATTGATGTAGAATCAAGTGTTGTTGGTTGAACTTCTTTGTCTGAACAAGTAGAGATGTTGCTGTCACTGCTTGTTCTTGATCAGTCTTATTAACTAGACGAACATAACGTACCAATGACTTATCTGTCACTTGATCAGCTGGATACCATTCTTGGGCATTTGGAGAGTATTCCAAATTGAGAGATGGATTTTCTGTACCAAGTGCTTGAATGCTTTCAGCTTGGTGGAGACGATCAAGTTTCATACCCAAGTAGCTATTAGCTGGAAGCTTAGTTCCGCTTGGAATTTGAAGGTCATAACGGCCTAGGCTGTTATAAACTGGAGTTGACTTCAAGCTTTCAACGTTTGTATCAGTCAATTCGCTATTGCCTGCACGTGTTTCAACTGAGAAGTCAGCGATACGCCACCATAGGTTGATGTTCTTAGTATTGCGAACACGAACGTAGCGAGCTGAAATTGGAGTTTCGATTTCTTTTGTTTGTTCACCAGTCAAGCGATCCAACTCTTGCCATGAGCTACCATCTGCAGAATATTCAAGAACACCTTCTGCCAATTTATCTCCTGAACCTTGAACCAAACGAACCTTGGTCACAGGTTTAACTTCACCCAAGTCAAGTTGTACCCAACCATTGACTGGAGTTGTGTCTGTTCTATCAGCATTTGCAAGCATGGCTTCAGTATTATCACGTCCGTCTGTAATCTGACCAACTGTTGTGTTGTACTTGTACATAAGATTTGGACTGATAGTCACAGTGGCTGACTGTTTAGCACGAGTAACTTCCACAGGACGGTTCACAGCAATTTCTCTTACAGCAAACCAAGTGTTTCCACGATCTGAAGTCGCAATCATACGAACAGCTTTGGCGTTGATGTTGAGGTTTTCAAATTTAAGCAGTGGTTCATTACCAGTGTAGCTTGGTTCTGAAAGGGTTACCCACTCATCATTTTCATTGAGGTACTCAACCTTAGCGTTGTTGAAGGTATCGCGAGGATTTGCTTGAGTCCCCATTGCAAAAGTCAAGTTTTGAACTGGAACAGCCTTGTTAAATTTCAAACCAATGTAGTCACCAGTTTGAATGCTGTTTGGTGATTTGATCAAAGCATGTGTTCCTAAATCACCATCAGTCACTTCAGCAAGTCCACCTTCGACACCTGTACGGTTTGTGATAAAGGTACTAAGGACTTGGTCAGGATGCAAGGCTTTTTGAACTTCTGTTGCGAGGATTTCACGAAGTCCAAGCAAGAATGGACGGATATGTTGAACACCCAACTCAGCTCTCTCATCATGATCGACATAATGGAAGGTATAAGTTTGTGATTGTTCGTAGAGTTTCAAGCCCTTATAGTAGCTATCCCAAAGTTTTGCAGAATCATTCTTTTCGATAGCTTCTGTACCATCAAGGAGAGCGCTCAAGGCATCCATTTGGTCAATAGTATTATCCAACCAATAGTGGATTTGGGCACGCATCTTTTCATCACCAGATGCTTTATATAGTTGAGCTGCAACTTTAAGTTTAGCAAATTCTGCACGCAATTCTTGACGCTCTGCACTAACATCTTGACCAGCTTTCAACTTAGACATGAAGGTCGCCAATTTCGGTGCAAGTTCAACAGACTCTTCCAATTTCACAACACGACCATCCATGTTTTGGTTGATCATATGTTTACCAAGCTCACGGAAGGCAACTGATGCTTCGCTATCTGTAAACTTACCGTTTTCAACAAAGTTGAAGGCGATGTCATTCACTCTCTTAGCTTCTTCTTCTGATTTCCATTGTTTCCATGCGTATTGAGCTGCAGAGAAGAGGGCAATCTTAGAAGGCTCAGATTGTTGCATTGGGTTCAACATGATACCTGATAGGAGACTAGGGTCCACATTTGGATGAAGGAATTTCTCACCGCCACCCAAAATCAAGTGTTGTTTAGAGTTATCTGTAACAGGCCAGTTTACCCATAGAGAAACTGGTCGGTAGGTCTTACCACCTGCAGTCAGGTTGTTCTTAAGGTTAGAAAGGAAGTTTTCTGATACTTCACCCCAAATCTTACCACCAGTAAGGGTCATAGAAGTTGAAGTTGGAAGGTTTTCGTTGAGTGATTTCAACTCATCTTCACGTCCATTACCCCAATATTGACCTGGAACGAAGATCATTTCCTTACGAAGGCCAACATAAGTTGCTTGTTTTTCAGTCAACCAGTCTGTCATGTCCTTCATCAAGCGATTGTAGCTATTGTAGCCACCAACTGGACTTGGAGCATCATCGGCTAGAATACCGAACTCACGGACACCGACATCCATCAATTGAGTGAATTTAGCTTTAATAGTTTCAAGGTCTTTTTGGTAGTCAGCATCGTTACCAAAACGGATACGGTTGTTCATGAATGGGTGGATGGTCCAAACATAACGAGTCTTGTTTTGGTTTCCAACACGCGCCAATTCACGAATTTCAGCTAATTTTTCTTCTGGATAAAGTTCACGCCATTTCTTGTTGTGGTATGGATCATCTTTTGGTGCAAAGAAGTATTGGGTCAACTTCAAGTCACCACCATAACGCATTAACTCAGCACGATCAGCATTGCTCCAAGGGTTACCATAGTATCCTTCGATAAAACCACGATTCTTAATTTCAGCGAAGTCTTCAACTGTTACATTACGCAAGACTGGAGCTTCACTTTCATTAAGCATGTGTTTGAGAGTTGTCAAACCGTAGAAGACAGCATCTGTATCCTTACCAACGATAGAGATTGTATTGTTCTTGATTGACAAGGCATAGGCATCAATCTTATCAAAGAGTCCTTGAGAAATGCCAGACACTTCTTTTTCAGCCTGTGAATTTTGACCATGAACACCAAGGTAGATGTTGGTAGCACCTGCCACTGCTGTTTGACTGCTTGTGTAAGAGATTTGATGATCTTGTAGGACACTCTTCAAGCGGTTACGAGTATAGATATCTAATTGATCGCCCATGACAAGATTGACTTGTTTATGGAGTTTCGTAACACCTTCATCATAAGTTACTTTTTGTGGTGTTGGGAAGACCTTGTACTCTTTCTTGAGATAATCCTGACTTTGAGTTGCTGCGGCAACTGCTTCGTCACTTGTAGGTTTCGTAGCTACAAAGCTATCAGCAAGTTCAGTTGTACCATCGCCCATTTCCTCAACTTTAGGTTTTTCTGGAGTGACAGGTTTCTCAGGAGTGACAGGTTTTTCTGGAGTAACTGGCTCTTCTGGTTTGCTATCAGAAAGTGGCTTAAGAAGTTGAATCTCTGCTGCACTACCAAATCCACGCACACCTTCTAGAACTTTAAACTCTATCTTATCTGTTTCAATAGCCTCAAAGTTTACTGTTTTTTCTTTGGCATTATTTTCCCAAGTTCCTGAGGCAACTTTAACCATCTGACCATCTTTTTGAGCATAGATTTCATAAGATGTTACGACACCATTGCCTCCACCTGGGCGTGGAAGGTAGGTCAGACCATTTACTTTTTTTCTGCTGCTTTCAAGTTCATTGCAACAGTGAATGGAGCTTGATGACCAGACCATTTTGAATGCCAGAAGGTATTTGGATCATTGTCGAAGGCTTTTTCTACTGGACCTTCAGCATCGGTTCCTGGCAATTCCTGACTTGTTGCAGAAACTGTAAATTTATCATTTGGAATCAAACGTGGATTTACGAATGGTTCATTTGATAACTCAGCACTATGCAAGATTCCTTTGAAGCCACCGATTGTTTCAAGAGGTAGAACCAAACTATTATGAGCAAAGCGAGGGTAAGCTGGATTTGCAATACGTTCAACTTTTTCACCATCTACATAAACTTCTGTTACTTGAGGTTTGGTTACAACAGAAATTTGATAACGTTTGTTCTTTCAAGTTTTTTGTTAAATTGGATATGGAATTGTTCAAATTTATAAGCGAGGTAGCCATCCTTATCCACAAGATAAAGTTGGTTGTCTCCGCTAGTTGAAAAGGTTTGTTGACCATCACCAGTTACAGTAACATCCAATTTCAAGACATGACTTGGACCGACATCACCAACAAGTCCTTCGATAGTGCTATCTTTTTCGAAGTTCAAACCTGCTTCAGTCTTCTGTACTTTCTTAGCAAGATAATCTTTGATAGTCTCTGGATTGATATTGAACAATTCACTTTCGAATACTGTCTTATCAGGATTAGATTGTGGTGCATAAACACTTGCTGGTTGAACACGTTCTGCATAGGTCTTGGCTGCACGGTCTGAACCCCAAGTGCGTTCTGCAGTTGATTGCATACTCTTGAAGAAGCGTTTAAAGATATCGTAAGAAGTGAGTCCAGTTTCATGGAGGTCAATATTATCATTCCATACTGCATGACCACCACCAAGGATATTTGGATTAGAGGCTTCTAAACGTGGTCCTCCACCTGTTGAGAAGTCATTTGGTGTCCAGCGATTGTATTGAGTTTCATAGTTAGCATAATCTCCATAACCACCTTGACTATTGCTACCACTTGGAACACTATAGGTTGGAATATCAGTGATATTGATAATCTTAGCACCTTGAGCAATTGCAGCCGCTGGACGTTGCCAATGGATACTCCAGATATCAACTTCTACATCTTTCCAATCTACAGGTGTAGTTCCTTGTTTGGCACTGAGGGAACCCCAAATACGTGGTGTTAAACCTTTGCCTTTGATGTACTGGATCATATCGTTGACATAGCGACGATAGCTTTCTGGATTTCCATAATACTCATCTGTACCAATATGAACTGTAGATACGCCATGGAGAGGTGCGTCTTCTCCATCCAGCAATTTATCATAGACTGATTTAACAAAGCAAGTGTTTCTTCGTACTTGTTATCCAAATCTAGCATAGCCACGCGCTCTACATTATGCTTGTTAGTGCTTAGTCGTCCTTTATACATAAGGTCAGGTCTAACTTTTACAAATGAAAGGGCGTGACCTGGTGTATCTATTTCAGGAACAAGATTGATATGTAAAGCTTTGGCCAACTTGATGATTTCTTGCATTTCTTCCTTAGTGTAATGCTCGTCAGATGTTAATTTTTCACCATTTTTACCAACAACATCAGTCTCTACACGGAAGCCTGTCTTAGCTTTTTTGAGGACATAGTCTAGTTCTTCATCTTGAGAAAGATTTTTACCAGCCAAGTGATCTTTTAAGAAGATATAGTTATCATTCAAGTGCAACTGAAGATCGTTCATCTTGTAGTAAGCCATGTTGAGCATGATGTCTACAAGCGTATCATAAGGAATAAACTTACGACCTGTATCTAGCATAAAGCCACGGTGACTGAAGCTTGGGAAGTCACGGATTTCTCCGTTTTGCAAATCATTTTCGCCCATTTGTAGAAGAGTACGAGTTGCGTAAAATGCTCCTGCGTTGGTTGCAGCTTCTACAGTGATAACACCATCTTTTACAGTGATACCATAGCCTTCTTTACCATAACCCTTATCTTCAACCTTTTTAAATTCAATCCGTTTTTGAGCTGTTTGATCACCTGTAGCGATTTCTAGCCCACGACTTTCAAGGTCAGTCTGATAGAATTTAGCTTCTTGACCAAATCCAGAATCGCCAACTGAAATCACGGTATCAGCTGTAATAGAAGTTTTGCCTTCAGTTCCATACCATTGTTGAACTGCTGGAGCAACTGCTGGTTTAGTGCCAACGCCTTCGTCTGCATGTAATCCTTTAATAAGGACTTCAAATTCTTTTGTGAAGGTATGAGTATCCTTGACTTGTTGGACCATGACCTTAACAGTTTGATCTGTTAAGGGTTTATAGATTTTGTTATTTAGGTCAACAACACCCTGTTTGTTGCTACCAATCAAGCTGACTTGACCTGGTAATTTAGGCAAGATAAGAGATTTCCCATCTTCAGCAACAGCTAATTCTGTCACTTGGCGAATATCTGTTGGTTTGCTAGCGTCTGGAATGTTTGAGTAGGCACGAATTTCTTGAATCCCAACATTTTTCCAATTCATTGTACCAGCTTGATAATCTGTGATTTCAAGTTTGAGGTATTTAGCTTGGATAGCTTCTTTCAAGTCAATTTTTTCATCAAGAAGAGGATTCCCTGTTCTTTGATAAGCCAACTTCCATTCTTTAACTCCTGAACCATTCACCTCATCCTGGCCAGCGTAATAGAGGTTCCATGATTTGATATTTGGATCATTTTGTTCACCACGAACGCGGCGGTCCCAATCAATCTCAACATGCTTAATCACTGTTGTCTTTTCAAGAGTAAATTCGATTGTTGGTTTCTCAACGTTTTGGTCAGTTGCCCAACGAGTATCAGGTTTTCCGTCAATCGCCTTTTCTGCCGTGTATTGTGTGTTGGCTTCATGGTTTGAGGCTGTAGCAGAAGCTTTTTCTAAATGATTGACATCTGGTGTATCTACTACATCTTTAGTCGCAGGAGTTGCAGCTGGTTTCGCCTCAGAAGCTGCTTCCTCTTTAGGATTTGTAGCTGGTTTTGAAGCTACTTCTTCCTTAGGAGCAGGAGTTTCAGTTGGTTTTGGAGTAGTTGTTTCAGCTGCAGTTGCTCCAGTTTCTGACGCTGCAGGTTGATCATCTACAGTTCCAGTACTTGCTTCTGCTTTTTCAATTGCTGCTGCTATATCTGCTGGCAGTTTATCCAGAGGCTGAGCTTGTGTTATTGTTCCTTCTGTCTCTGCAGGTCCTTCTGTTTCAGCAGCCTGAACCGCACCAGCACCAAAAATGCTAGCACCAATCATAATAGAAGCTGCGCCGATTGTAAATTTACGTATACTGTAATGACACCGTTTCTCAAAAAAATGTTTTCCCATTTTTTCCTATTTCCTTTCATACGCTCACAAGGAGTAAGCGCTCTCATTCCCCTTTAGAAAAAGAGAGGACCTAGAGGGTCCTCTCTGGGTTTTCTTTTTCTCCACTACAATGATTGTGGAGTTTTAAGCTCTCTTTTATTGAAAACTTTTTATATTTTAATCTTCTTTTCTCTTTGCAAGAAATAGAGCAGACATTGCGAGACTGAGGCTGGCAAGGAAGAAGAGATGCTCTGACTTGCTAGTACCAGTTTCTGGAAGTTTATCCTTCGCTTCTTGTTTAGCTTCTACTTCCTTCATTTCTGATTTAGCAGTATCATCTGCTTTCTGATCGAGTTTTTGTACCGCTGCATCCTGTGGTTTATGATCCAGTTTCTCTGTTGATGGATACTGTACTCGACCTCCAGGTTCCTCAGTTAATGGAGTTTGTGGTTTATGACCTGGCTCTCCTACTGATGGCGTTTGTGGTTTAGAAACTTGTTTATAAACTACTGCAAAATGTCCTAGCTGACTAGTTGTAAACTCAACTGTACCTTGACCATTTGTAAAGCTTACTGCCTCACCTGATGCAGTGTAATATACTCCAGCAACTTCACCAGAAACTGGAAGTCGAACAAGCACTACACCCTTCGCTTGAACCTCATGCTTATCTTTATCAACTAAATGAAGAGCATAAGCATCAAATTTCACACCTTGTAGACTTTGGTCTGTTACTTTTTGAACTTTAAGATTAAGATCTGTAGCCAAATCTCTTGCTAGTCCTGCAACTACAACTCCTGTAGTCTTATCTGACAAGACACGAACACCTTCAGTTGGTTTTTCTACAGTAGGTGCGGCTTGATCACCTGCTGTTCCAATCGCACCTGTATACTCTGGTACTTCTACTACTGGGGCTGGGGCATCACCTGCTGTACCAATAGCTCCTGTGTACTCTGGCACTTCTACTACTGGGGCTGGCTCATCACCTGCTGTTCCAATTGCTCCTGTATACTCTGGAACTTCTACTACTGGGGCTGGCTCGTCACCTGCTGTGCCAATTGCTCCTGTGTATTCTGGAACCTCTACTACTGGTGCTGGCTCATCACCTGCTGTTCCAATTGCTCCTGTATACTCTGGAACTTCTACTACTGGTGCTGGCTCATCACCTGCTGTTCCAATTGGATCAGTATATTCTGGGACTTCTACTGTTGGAGCTGGTTCGTCACCCTTACTTGTTATTGGAGCATCAGGTTTAGCGGCTTGGTCTTTCAATTGATCCAAATAATTTGCAAAGTATTCAAGCATTCTATTAGTCAATAGGTGATTGTCAGTTGCATATTTCATACTAGCAACAACACTTGCTACTTCCTCTTGATTACTCTTATCAGTCAATTTTTGAGCTTTTGCCAAGGCTGCTTCATAGGCTGTAGTATCAAGACCAGTTTCAGCAACCTGTGGACGAGCGAAGATCAATTCCGCAGCTGATTGATATTGGTTTTCAGTATCACCGTAGGTTCTTGTTCCAGTTAGAACAATCTTTTTAGCCTTGATAGTCTTACCAAAGTCAATATCTTTTGGTTTATTATTGTTAGCCCAATTGGTTGCATTGAAGGTATGTTCCTTACCTGTTTCATCCGTTACGACAAGAGTGACATCTCTCAAGTTACCATTTGATCCTGAACCACGTGGAACGTAACGGAAGCCAGTAATTTCAGTTGGTTCCTTCAAGACCATAGTTGCAGGTTTACCAACATCTCCTCCGCTCCATGATGTATGCCATAGACTTGACACGTTGCTATCAAAGGCATTTTCAAGACCTTCACCAGCCTGAGCAGGAGCTGTAAGACTTGCAAAGTCATCTGCTACAAGAGCTGTTTTCTTCATCACTAAAGCGTCTTTAAGAGCATTGACCTTAGCAATTTCAGACTTAGCTTCTTCTACACTGATATCATCATCTGCTTGACTGAGGTTGAAGACAGCTTCTTTCAAAGCATCCATTGTTTCTTTAGTGTAGTTGGTCATAGCAACAGTTGGAAGATAGTTCTTGACAGCATTTCTGTCATCATCTTACCAGTCAAGACAATTTCTTCGATTTGAAGTCTGTCCATGATGAAGTCATTGTACCCACGGAAGTTAGCATTACCACCTGAGTCTCCTCGAGTGTTACTTGCATTGCCTGTAGAGTAGATACCTACCCAGGTATCGCCAGTTTCTGCACCTGTTACGAGGAAGGTTGCACGTTTCGCTTTCTTAGAATCTGTCCAAGTATTTGGCAATTCATGCATTTCCAAATTACTTGCTTGTCCAGATTGGAATTCTCCCTTACCGACTACAAATGCGTAAGTACTGTCAGATCCAGCTTCATAGTCAAATGTAATACGGTAGGTCTTGCCTGCTTCAAAGCGGAAGTTTTGTGGAATTGTTTGGTAAACCAAGTTACGACGACTTACAAGTCCATTTGTCTTGAGTGACCAATTTCCTTCGATAACGTCATCAACTTTCTTGCCATTCCAATCACGTTGTGTGTATGGTCCATGTTTTTCAGACAAGTGAGTACGGTTGTCTTCAACGCCTTCGATACCACCGATGACAAATGGGAAGATACCTTGTCCGACATTTTCAAAGTCTTGTTTGAAGACGCCTGTTGCAGTATCGTGACCGTCACCGTACATATTTGATTCATTTTCAAAGGTACGAATTTCATCAAAGTAAGTTGCTTCATCGCCTGCTTCACGACTCAAGGTCAAGGTTACGTTTGATACATCTGAACCTGTTGTGAAGAAAGCATACATATTTTGGAAGTAACTTGTGTTATCAACTGTTGCATTGCTTCGACGAGTATTGTGAGCATAGGCTTTTACATAGTTAAGTGCTAGTGACTTGTTAGTGTAGTTGGTTACTTCTTTTTCACCAGTATTAACGGTAATGCTTGCTTTAGCATCACTACGGTTATCTACACCGACATACACTGCGTATTTAGTATTTGGTTTCAAGCCAGTCAATTTTTGAGTGAGACTAACTTTTTCTTTATTGCCTTGAATGCGGAGCATTTGGTTTGCACCTTGAGACTTCACGATTTCAGCCTTAGAAGCATCTCCTGTAATCTTCCAATGATCCAAAGATTCACTGTTAAATCCTTGGTCATAGATGTGCATTCCTTCACTCCATGACATTTCTGGATTTGTTTGTTTAGAACGATAGAGAACATATGGCTGATTTGCAGTGAGATCAAGGGTAATCTTACCGTCTTTCACGGCAACTTCTTTTTCCTCAGTCTTACCTTGGTCAGTTAGTTTATAAAGGTAAACCTTACCATTTGCCCAGTCGCTAGGAAGTGTCCAAGTTGTTGCACCTGCTTCAGTATTGAAGTAGTACATTTTTTCCTTGTCACTTTCAAGCTTGTTACCATTTGCATCCCAGTTCCAAGGAGTCAAGTAAGCTGAACCGTCTTGGATGACACGTCCGTTGAGCGTTACTGTACGTTCACGATATTGTGGGCTGTTGACATCATTGGATTTACGAGTTACCACAACCTTGTTATTTGCAGCATCAACCAATTCGACTTTCATTTCTGGAGTCCATTTATAGGTACTACCATTGTCAGTCATGGTTACTGGTTTGCCATCTTCCCATTTGCTGACTGTGAAGTGTTGGAAGTACTTAGTCATAACGTCATGAGCAAACAAGTTTGTTACATAACCATTATAATCACTACGTCCTTGCCATCCTTCAAAGTCCTTCATGCTATAACCACCTAGAAGTGGGTAGTCAGCTGCACCACCGTAACTTCTGTAGTCTCCAACCCAAGAATCTTTTTGGTGGTTACGGATAAAGCGAGTGATAGCACTGTTAATACCTTTATTTGTATAGCCACCATAGGTCAAGTCAGCTGCCCAGTGTTGGAAGGTAGAATCATATTCACCACCATGGCCCCACTCAATAGCAAAGCGCCAACCTTGTTTGTTAATTTCTTTCGCAATAACGTGAGTTGCCCAGGCGCCGTTGTCACCTGATTGACCGTTACCCCAAACGTCGACGTAGATGAAGTCTAGACCTTCACCCAACTCTTTCTTCAACTCTTCCCAACGAGCTAGACGCCCATGAGCGAGGTCATAACCAGCATCAATATTGATACCTTGGTCAAGCCAGTTCCAACCGTAGCTGTAGCTACCATCCGCATTTTTACGAAGAATATCTTCATTAAAGTATTTAGACTCTGGATAGGTTTCTGAAGCGTTGACGTGGATACCGAGGTGGGCACCATATTTCTTAGCTTTCTCAATAAGAGTCTTAAAGTCTTCAACACCACCGATACGTTTACCGATGTCTGCATAGTTCAAGTGTCCAGAGTCATGTCCTTCACTTCCGTATCCTTTAAGGAGGACACCTTGACCAAGACCATCGGTATGGAGGTTGATCTTCTTGATACCATCCAAGGTCATGAGGAATGGGTTTTGCGCTTGTGAACCAAAGTTCATAGCGATACGGTAAGCAGTAATGTCTTTAACTTTTCCCAACCTTGAGGGTTGTTCATGATGCTACGGTAAGCAATCGCACCATCTTGCCAGTCAACCTTATGGTCAGCATTGGCATCTTCCGTGATGACAACTTTTGCACTTGGAAGTTCTTGAGTGTATGCTGGGAAGACAACTCCATTGTGGGCTTTTTCCCATTGCCATTCAGAGCTATGAATTTCCACGTAGTTAGCATTGCCAATCGTATTCTTATAAGCTGTCAAACGTGTCCAGTCGTAAGAACCACCACCATAGCTATTTTGTGAGTTACTCCATACACCAGCAGCGAGTTTATCTGTTGAAACAAATCCATACATATAGCCTTTGGCTAATTCTTTCATTGGATTTGTTACTTCGATATGGTCATCACCACTGACGTGAGTATTGTTTGACATGGTTGCCCCATCAAACTTAGCCCCTGCTTGATCGCTTGAAACAGATACCAAGGCATTGCCTAGGAAGCTGATTGAAGAAAGTAATTTACGTTCGTCATCAATCTTTTGTCCTGGTGTAACTTGGTTATGGTTGACAATCTTAGTCACATCAAAGTGAAGTTGGTTGTCCACCACTTGCAAACGAACGGTCATATCTGCATTGATGAGGTTTCCTCATCACGGAGTTTCATTTCATACTCGGCAGTCGTTGCATTGACTTTCTTATAGGTAACTTCAGGAGTCACAGCGTGCTTATTAATCACAACTTGATTAATCGGTTGCACTTGACCTGGAAGCTTGTTGCCATTGAGGACGTACTCTTTAATACGTGGGAAGGCTTGGTCAATGACTGCTTTCAGCACTGTAGATTCAATAGTGTCGTACTTGACATTGCTATCATCTACTGTGTCTCCCTTTTCTTTTTCAGCGGCTTCTTGATCGTTTTTCACACCTTCTTGGTCATCAGTTTTGACATTAACAATGGTTCGTTCGCTACTGTTATAGGTTCCAGCTTTAAGAACGATTTTCTTCTCATCTTTGAGTTTGTCATTAACTGCAGATGGTAAGGTCACTGTGTCAAAGAGTTTGACATCATTGTTAGTTGCATTGAGCTGTCCATCTGATTTGAGACTGATGGTCAAGTGATTCTCAGAACCATTTACTGGAGCTGCAACACGTCCACCTTGGTACCAAAGTCCACTTCCATTTGACTTGTATTCCCAGAACCATCCACCTTGATCGTAACCTACAAAAACGTTGTTATCAGTGTCTTTGAATTTCATGAAGACACCAAAGCGAGATTTACCTGTTTCAGATTCTTCTTTAAAGGTCAAATCAACTGTGGCATTCCCATTAGCATCGACTGTCAAACCATCTTTTTCAAACAAGGCTGGTTTCTTACCATTGTCATTTTGAGCAGTTGAAGCTAATTGGTTGTAACGAACTCCATTTTCTTCACGGATTGTTACTGTTCCCTGTTGGTCTTTATTTTCAACTGTTTTCCATTCTGGAGAAACTTCTTTTGATTCAGCTGGTTTATTCTCAGCTGGTTTGTTTTCAGCTGGTTTATTCTCAGCTGGTTTATTTTCTGCTGGCTTGTTCTCAGCTGGCTTGTTTTCAGCTGGTTTATTTTCTGCTGGTTTATTTTCTGCTGGTGTTTCTTCTTTTGGCTTATCTTCCTTAGGTTTATCCTCTTTTGGTTTTTCTTCCTTGTCCTCAACTTGTTTATCGAGAGCATCTAGACCAGCTGGTTTCGTTGTTTCAATACCCTTGATGTAGTTTTGAATCCACTCTAGCTGAGCAGGTGAGAAGAGTATACCACCACTACGTTTACCAGAGACACCATTTTGGTGGATACCAATCAATTTCCCATTTTCATCGAAAATGCCGCCACCACTAGCACCTGGTTCACTTCCTTGATAGCTAATTCCACGAACACCTTCTCCGTGATTGTTAATATCCTCAACAGTTGTATTCAAAATCGGATCAAGTTCGCCTTTTGGATATCCAAATACATGAACCTTATCTCCTACCTTAGTTGTAGCAGGCTTATCAGTCACTTCAACTGGTGCATTTGCAAGAGGTGTACGAAGCTTAACGATTGCCAGGTCATTTTTATATCCTTTGAGGAATCCTTCACGATCCCAGTGTTTTACATCATTTTTACTGAATTTGACGTCTGGTGCCCCTTGGTAAGAAATTGTATAAACATCGTCATCACTTTCAACATTATCAGCTACCTTACGATTATTGCCATCTGGAACATCTTTGATAAAGTTATGAGAAACAGACAAAACGAGATTTTCCCCGATAACGATACCACTACCGAGCCCAGCAGAGCTTTTAATCTCGACAGTCGCACCGTAGTTTAATTCTCCATTTTTTGTTTTAGCTACTTCTTCTGGGACTAAGCTTTTATCTTCTTTTTCTAGTTCTTCTTTTGAGGCAGTGCGGCCATTTTCTTCAGCCTTATCAAGTTTTCCACGTAGTTCTTCAGGAAGAGTATCTGAAGCTGCTGAGCTTGTTGTAGTTGCAGTTTCTTTTTCTTTTGCCAGCAATTCTTCTTCAGTCTTTGGTCCTTCAGTTACTTCAGGAGAACCCTGATCTTCACCAGGTTTTAGTGCTTCAAAGTCATGCCCATCATCCTCTTTAGCATTGGCAAGAGCTGCCGCCAAATCAGTTGGCATATCTGCTGTCGAACCTGTTTGTGCAGAATCTGCGAGGACAGTGCTAGTTCCAAAGAAAGCTGCACCAATCATAACAGAAGCAACCCCTAGTGAAAATTTCCGAATACTGTATTTGCAACGTTTTTCAAATAATCCTTTATCCATCGGTTTTTTGGTTCCTTTCAGTTTGTCAAGTAAGCGTTTGCATTTTATTTTAAAAAAATATCCTCCTCAATTTTTAAACACTACTAGATAAACATATAATTTTTTTCTATACCAATTCAATATATCAAAAAAACAGTTTAAAAAAATCAATACTTTAATAGGTAAAAACTAGTAAAAGTAAAATCCAATTAGTTGGCAAGTCTGAAACGATTTTTCAGATGGCCTTTATTTCTAAAGAAATCGCTATAAAAAAAGGAAACTCTATCTAAAAAAAGTTAGACCATTTTTGACTAACTTTTTCAATAAAGTTTCCATGCATTTTTTTATACTATTTTTTTCGTTTTTTTATTGTTGTAAAAACCTTTCGTGGCTTCGTTCCTTCTGCAGGTCCGATAACTCCAGCCATCTCTAATTCTTCCATCAAGCGAGTTGCTCGGTTAAAACCAACTGATAATCTACGTTGAATCATGGATGCGCTCGCTTTTTGAGTTTCAATGACCAGAGCCTTAGCTTCTTCAAATAGCGGATCTCCACCTTCATCTCCTGAGACAGACTCACCTTCTGTCTCAGAAACCTCTCCAGGATCAAAGCTTTCATCATAGTCAGCATCTGCTTGAGCCTTGATAAAGCTAACAATACGCTCAACATCATCATCCGAGATAAAGGAGCCTTGCAGTCGAACAGGATGGTTTTCATCGATTGGTTTAAAGAGCATGTCCCCTCGACCAAGCAATTTCTCAGCACCATTTTCATCCAAGATAGTTCGCGAATCCGTTCCAGAAGATACAGCAAAGGCTACACGTGACGGTACATTGGCCTTAATCAAACCAGAGATAACATCAACCGACGGACGCTGCGTCGCAAGGATCATATGAATACCAGCCGCACGCGCCTTCTGTCCAAGACGAATAATAGCATCTTCTACTTCCTTGCTGGCTACCATCATGAGGTCAGCTAACTCATCGACAATCACGACAATCAAAGGAAGAGGTACTTGTTTGTACTCAGATTGAGCGTTGAATTCCTCCACCTTAGCATTGAAACCAGCAATATTACGAACGCCAATTTTGGCAAAGAGTTCATAGCGGTTTTCCATCTCATCCACGACTTTTTGAAGGGCCTTACTTGCCTTACGAGGATTTGTCACAACTGGAATCAAGAGGTGAGGAATATCATTATAGACTGACAACTCAACCATCTTCGGATCCACCATCATAAACTTGACTTGGTCTGGACGCGCCTTCATGAGAATACTTGCAATGATACCATTGACTGCAACAGATTTACCAGAACCTGTCGAACCAGCCACTAGCAAGTGAGGCATTTTTAGCAAGGTCGAAACTACGGGCTGTACCATTAACGGCTTTCCCAAGAGGAATTTCTAGGAGATTTTCAGGTTTAGTTTGCGATTGTTCCCAGAGTTCTCGGAAAGATACGGTCGCAATTTCAGAGTTAGGCACTTCAATCCCGACCAAGGATTTCCCTGGAATTGGAGCTTCGATACGGACATCTTTTGCAGCCAAGGCCAGAGCCAAGTCATCTGCTAGATTAGAAATGCGATTGACCCGCACACCAACAGCTGGCTTGACTTCGTACTTAGTAACGGATGGACCAATCTCAGCACGTTCAACCGTTACCTTAATACCGAAACTTGCAAAGGTTTCTTCCAAAATCTTGATATTTTCGCGAACGATTTTCTTTTCCTTGGACTGGTCTTTTGGCTTATCGGGTGCAAAAAGTTGCAAGCTTGGAAGTTTGTATTCCAAAGCTTTTTTAGCAGAAAAATCTACCTCAACATCCTCATCCTCTAAAAACTCATCCTCTTCTGGAATGTCAACTTCGCTAGGAACTTCATAGTCTGCTTGAGGGAGAATAATTTCAGGTTCTACCCATTCTTCCTCTGGAAGAGGTGGTAAATCATCAAAGTGAACAGGGGGAGCTTCTAAAATCTCGCCAGTTTCCATATCAACAGGAGGTATGTCCAACAAGGCTTGCTCTGCCTGTTCTTTCTCAAGTCTTTCCTGTTCCTCTGCTTCCTTACGAGCTTTTTCTTCTTCTCGTTTGACAAAACGTTCCTGTTTCTTCTGCTCACGTCTCTCCATCCAAAGTGCAAAACGTGCTCCAAGAAAATCAGCGACATCATAGACAGACCAGGGACTAACTAGAAGAGCACCGATCAAGATTAAGATAGCTCCGATAAAGTAAGTACCAATATTTGAAAAGAGAAAGGCGACTGGAATATAAAGGGCAACACCTAGAAGCCCTCCTCCAGCAAGCTAGTCACACGAAAACCTGTCAAATCTGTCAAAACTTGGGCTAAAGTTCCCTTAAAGACAGCCTGCTCGATGCCATATTTCCATACAAGATAAGCTTCAAAAATCAACAATAAGCCTGAAAAAATGCAAAGAAAACCTGAGATTAGACCTTCTTGCTTCCGAATCCATTTGAAGAAAAAAAGATAGACTAGAACGACAAAGATGACCAGATAGGCCAGACTTCCTACTAGTAACCGAATAAGGTTATAGAGCGTGAGTCCAACTGCTCCTAATCTCAGAGCAGCGAATATTAAGCAAAAAGCTATGACTAAGGAAATTAACATCCGTTGGATAGCTTGCTTTCTTTCTAATTCAGCTTTTGACGGTCTCCGTCTTGTTTTATTTGTATTTTTGTTTGCCATGCTTCTATTATACCATATTTCAGAAACATCTAGAAAAATCATAACCACCCGTCTAACGGGTGGTTTGCACCAGGGCTATAAGCCCAAATTACCAGCCAGCGCCTAAAGACGCTGGCTTTCACGTTGTTCAAGCCTCATTGCTCTTGACTCGTCACTTGCCTCTTAAAGAGGCGTGAGTATTACTTACCACTATCCCTAAAGGGATCCTCATATTCTTTCACACTTAATTTATCTAGTGCTATATCATGCTTTTCCTGATCTTGTATGTATTTCCTTATCGTGGCTTCATTAAGCCCTACTGTACTCACATAATAACCTTCCGCCCAGAAATATCGATTTCCAAACTTGTACTTGAGGTTGGCGTGTTTGTCAAACATCATGAGTGCACTTTTACCCTTTAAATAACCCATGAAACTTGAAATACTTATCCTCGGTGGAATACTTACCAACATATGTACATGATCAGGCATTAAATGACCTTCGATAATCTCAACACCTTTATAACTGCACAAACGATGAAATATTTCTCCCAAACTACTTCGATATTGATTATAGATGACTTTTCGTCTATACTTAGGGGTGAACACAATGTGATACTTACAGTGCCACTTTGTGTGTGATAAACTATGAGATTTTTGTACCATGATTTTCTCCTTTCGCTTTACAATTGGCTTGAACACCTTTATTGTATCGCGTTTGGAGTTTTTTTGGTATAACCTTCGACGCGCACCCGCATAGCGGGTGGTTTATTTGTCTCGCACCTCTCGGAGCGAGACGGACTAATAGTCACATAAATTAAAAAGCTAGAGTTCCACAATTTGGAACCTCTAGCTTTTTTGTAGCTGAGAACTATTTTGTCTCAGACTCTTTTCTAGCAGTCTCAAAGAATAATCATTCTCAGTTTTGCTTTATTTGAGCTTTTTATTTACTCTTCTTCCTCACGTTTTTTAGCGATGAGGAGTCCTCCTGTCGCTGCTGCAAGAAGTGGCAAGAGAAGGATTGATTTAGCACCTTCAAGCGAGCGAGGAACCTTCACGTATTTCTTAACCAAGAGTACCAAGGCACCTGCGATAAATCCACCAACAAGGGCTCCTAGGAAACCTGATGATACACCTGCAAGAGCTGAAGTTGCTTCACCACCTTGAGCGTAAGGGATTTTACCAAAGGCAAAACCTTCTTTGGCAATAGCTCCTGCTACGAAACCTGCTACCAAACCTGGTTTTTCAGCGATTGAGTAAGCAACATATCCAGCAAATACTGGAAGCATCAAACCAAAGGCTGCGCCACCGATTTTCATGAACATAGAAGCGAGTTCATGGTAAGATCCAAGATTTCCGAGGCTATCATTTGGCACACCCATAGCACCATCAATCAAGAAGGCTAGGGCAATCATGATACCACCACCGATAACGAATGGCAACATTTGAGATACACCACTCATCAAGTGTTTGTAGAAAGCACCACCGACACTTTGTTTTTCATTTGACGCTGTTGAAGATTGTGCTCCGTTAGCAGCATGGTAAACTTCAGCATTTCCAGAAAGAGCCAAGTTAATCAACTCTTCAGTTTTACGGATACCATCTGCAACCGGACGATTTACCAATGGTTTGCCATCGAAACGATCCATTTCAACAGCCTTATCTGCAGCGATAATGACAGCTTTAGCCTTGCGGATATCTTCTGCTGTCAATTTGTTACCAACACCACTAGCACCATTTGTTTCAACCTTGATACCAACACCCATTTCAGCAGCCACTTTTTGAAGGGCTTCTTGAGCCATGTAAGTGTGGGCAATTCCTGTTGTACAAGCAGTTACAGCAACGATGAAGTCATCAGAACCATTTGCATGAGCTTGAACTGGTTCCTCAGCTTTTTCTGACGCTTGATCAAAGAGTTCAATAACTTGGTCAGCTGATGTTACTTGACGAAGTTTGTCAGCAAAACCGTCTTTCATTAAGTATTGAGATAATTCTGCCAAGGCAGCCAAGTGAGTATCATTGGCACCTTCTGGAGCAGCGATCATGAAGAAGAGGTCAGTTGGTTGCCCATCTAAACTTTCATAGTCAACACCCTTGTTTGACTTAGCAAAGAGAACAGTCGCTTCCTTAACAGCAGCATTTTTGCTGTGAGGCATAGCGATACCATCACCCAAACCTGTAGAAGTCAAAGCTTCACGCGCCAAGATTCCTTCTTTAAAGGTTTCAAAATCTGTCACGTATCCGTGTTCAACCAAGCTATGAATCATTTCTTCGATAGCTGCTGTTTTTTCAGTTGCTTGTAAATCGAGCAACATGACATCTTTTCTCAATAAATCCTGAATTTTCATCTTTTTTCTACCTCAACTTTTTCATAAGTCTCTTTAATAAATGCTGCAGTTGCCAAGTCATCAGAGAAGGTAGTTGCTGTTCCACAAGCCACTCCCCACTTAAAGGCTTCTACTGCATCTTTTGATTTGACAAACTCACCAGTAAATCCAGCAACCATAGAGTCACCAGCACCAACTGAGTTTTTCACTGTTCCCTTGATCGGTTTAGCAAAGTAGGCTCCCTCTGATGTTACCAGAAGGGCACCGTCACCAGCCATAGAGATGATAACGTTTTGAGCACCTTTAGCCAGCAATTCTCGAGCATATTTTTCAATATCATCTAAGCTTTCGAGCTTGACTCCAAAGATAGCTCCAAGTTCATGATTATTTGGTTTGACCAAAAGTGGTTGATAATCCAAACTATCAATCAAGGTTTGACCTTCAAAATCACACACAACTTGTGCGCCTGTCTGACGAGTCAAGGCAATCAAATCCTTATAGATAACATTGCCTAGGTTTTTTGCACTCGAACCAGCAAATACCACTGTATCTTCTGCTGTTAGACTTGAAAGAATAGCTTTTAGCTCTTCCAATTGCTCAGGCTCAACTGTAGGACCAGTTCCGTTGATTTCAGTTTCTTGGTCTGCTTTAATCTTGACGTTGATACGCGTATCTTCTGCTACTTGAACAAATCGCGTTTCAATTTGTTCTTCAGCTAAAGTATCTGTGATAAATTTACCAGTAAAACCTCCGATAAATCCAGTCGCTGTATTTGGAATATCCAAGCGTTTCAAGACACGGCTAACATTGATTCCCTTACCACCAGCAAACTTATCATCACTATCCATACGATTAACACTACCAACTTCCACTTTATCCAGACGAACAATGTAGTCAATAGATGGATTTAGCGTGACTGTATAAATCATACTTCGATAACCTCCGTTTTTTCTTTGATAGCTGGCAAGAGTTCGTGACCCTTGCTTGTAATAACAATTGCTCGTTTTATAGGCGCTACCTTAGCGAAACAAGACTGACCTATCTTGGATGAATCAGCCAAAATATAGGTTTGTTTGGCATTTTCTAAGATAGCTCGCTTAACAGCTCCCTCCTCCATATCTGGAGTTGTATAATAACCTTCGTCCACACCATTCATTCCGATAAAGGCACGGTCAAAGTGTAATTGGTTAATCTGATTAAGCGCGACACCACCGATGCTGGCATCAGTCGTCATCTTAACCCCACCGCCAATAATAACTGTTGGGATTTGCTTATCCACTAATTGGACCGCATGGTGAATGGAATTGGTTACCACTGTAATGTCTTTTCGCTCCAATTCTTTAATGAGAAAGGCTGTCGTACTTCCTGCATCCACAAAGATAACATCTTTTTCTTTGATGAGGGAAGATGCTTTTTGAGCAATCAACTTCTTCTCTTGAAGGTTTTTGACAGATTTCTCTTGAATGGTTTCTTCTTCTTGCAAAGAGTGAGGCAACTCTGCTCCTCCATGCACTCGACGAAGTTTATTTTCAGACTCCAATTCATCCAAATCACGTCTAACTGTTGATTCTGAAGTATCTAACAAGCCTACTAATTTCTCTAGAGAGACGATTTTATGCTTACTTAACTCTTCTAAAATCAATTTTTTTCTCTCGGTTTTTAGCACTTACTCACCTCCTGTTAACGATTACAATAATCATTCTACCACAAAAAAATCAAAGTCAAGCACTTTTTGTCACTTTCTTTCATTTTCTATCATTTTGCCAATTGTTTGAATTTTATTTGCAAGATAATTCCCTTTATGATAAACTATTTTAGTAAGTATTGGAAGATTACTCAAGAGGCTTAAGAGGCCGTGTTGGAAACGCGGTAGGCGTGTGAAAGCGTGCGTGGGTTCGAATCCCATGTCTTCCGTTGCTATAGTGTAGCTGCATCTTCATGCAGCTTTATAATGGATTTTTGTCTATCAAAGATTTGAATTGCAAAAAATCACCCAAGAGTTAACTCTCGGGTGATTTTTTTCTACTTCATGTTAAAAGATCTTAAAAAATATCAAACAGCAATTTCACATTGAGGATGGTCAAGATAATGGAAACAATATAACCAAGGATGGTATTCCATTTGGCATTGGTAAATTCTCCCATCACTGATTTTTTTGAAGTGAGATAAATCAAGGGGAAGATTGAAAATGGAAGAGCGATAGAAAGAAAGACCTGTGAATAAACCAATAACTGATCCAAAGTTTTTTCCTGATGACCAAACAGAACCGCTACTATCATGACAGGTAGTAAGGCAAAGAGACGAGTCGCCAAACGAATGAACCACTGAGGCAATCTTATATGTAAGAAACCTTCCATAACGATTTGTCCTGTCAAGGTACCTGTGATAGTCGAATTCTGACCACTGGCTAATAGGGCCAAGGCAAACAAGGTTGATAAGGTTGAGCTAGCTATAGCTCCCGCAATGGTTGAATCCTGTAAGGCATTATACATTTGAGAGAAAGCAGAAATCTCAGATGCATGTCCGAAAAAGAGAGCCGCCCCTAAGATCAAAAGAAGGGAGTTAACCACAAAGGCCAAGGATAACTGGAGATTAGAATCCCAGGTCATAAAACGAACGGCTTTTCGAACATCATTCTTGTCCTTGTGATTGACTTTCCGAGTCTGAGACAAGGAAGAATGTAAATAGAGGTTATGGGGCATCACTGTAGCACCTACTATTCCCAGCGCTAATGTTAATTGACTTTCATGGCCAGGCAGAGGACTTTCAAATAAGGTTGCATTTGGTAGATAACCTTCAACGATTCCTTGGAAACTTGGATGTGACAAAGCTACTAGGTAAGTAAAAATTGCTAAGATCGTTAAAATCAGCGTTGTCACGATAGCTTCTATCTTCTTAAAGCCAAACTTCATCAGGAGCAGCAAGAGAAAGACATCCAGAACAGTCAAGAGGATGGCTATCATAATCGGAATCTTAAAGAGAAGATTTAGGGCAATGGCTGAACCTAGAACTTCTGCCAAATCTGTCGCCATCAAGGCCAATTCCAAAATCACCCATAGACTATAACGAAGCCATTTTGGTGAATGGTGTGCCGTTGCTTGAGCCAGGTCCATCTGGGTTACAATCCCAAGTTTTCCTGCCATCTGTTGAAGTTGCATAGCAATAAGCGATGAAATCAAGATAACAAACAAAAGACTATACTTATAGGAAGCCCCACCGACAACACTTGTAATCCAGTTCCCCGGATCCATATAACCAACTGCCACGAGGGCACCCGGACCCAAGAAGGCCTTTAAATTTTGCCAGAAATGATTATTATTTGGAGTATCAATAGACTGATTAATCTCAGAGAGTGAAACTTTTTTATGAGAAGACATAGATACTTACCTCTTTCTAATCTTGTCTTTTCCTACTATTCTAATATTGAGAAAAGCGAGATTACAAATTTATATCCAAAAGGTAAGAGACTTTTTTGAAAGGACTTATGAAAAATACTTGCTCATTTTCTCAATTTCCCCTATTATATCATAAAATTCAACAAAATTTTTAGGGAAAGTCAGAATAAGTCTACTCATTAATATTATTGATAAATCTATTGGCAAACTTTGACATTTAATGATGAACTGTAACTATTTTTTCTAACTCGATTTCTCTATAAAAAAGTAAAAACCAGCGTCTTCTGACGCTGGATAAAAAGCTACTTAGATCATTTACCAAGAAACTAAATTGCTTCTGTAACGAAGCTACGGCTTTCAAGTACCTTAAGCATAGCATCCGCTGTATCCAAAGCTGTAAAGAGAGGAACTCCGTGTTCAATAGCTGAACGGCGGATTTGTTCACCATCTTCATCAGCAGTTCGCTTGGTACCAACTGTGTTGATAATGGCTTGAATTTTCCCTTTACGGACAAAGCTTGGGATATCATGTTCATCGTCACCTATCTTACCTACAGGTTGAGCCTTCAAGCCATGATTTTCAAAGAAAGCTGCTGTTCCTTGAGTTGCAAGGATTCCGTAGCCGATATTTTGGAAACGACGAGCCAAGTCCAAGGCTTCTTCCTTGGCATCATCAGCGATAGTAAAGACAACATTTCCAAAGGTTGGCAAGTGAAGGTATGAAGCTTCAAAAGCCTTGTAGAGCGCTTTTTCTAGTGTCGTATCAGATCCCATAACTTCCCCTGTTGACTTCATTTCAGGACCGAGCAAGCTGTCTACTTTCGCGAGCTTAGTGAAGGAGAAGACAGGCGCCTTGATATGAACACGACTGCTTTCTGGGTAAAGTCCATCTTGGTAACCAAGTTCTTCAAGACTTTGACCAAGAATCAACTTAGTTGCAACCTGAGCCATCGGGATATTGGTTACTTTTGATAGGAATGGAACAGTACGGCTGGCACGTGGATTGACCTCAATAACGTAGACTTTCTCATCCTTGATGACAAACTGAATGTTCATCATACCAAGACAGTTGAGGCCAATTGCAAGACGTTTAGTATAGTCTGCGATGGTTTTTTGAACCTTTTGAGACAAGCTTTGTGGAGGATAAACAGCCATGGAGTCACCTGAGTGGACACCAGCACGTTCGATATGTTCCATGATACCAGGGATGAGTACATTTTTCCCGTCTGAGATGGCGTCTACTTCACATTCCTGACCGACGATATATGAGTCAACAAGAACTGGATGGTCTGGACTTGCCTTAACAGCAGTACGCATATAAGAGCGAAGGTCTTCTTCGTTTTCAACGATTTCCATGGCACGTCCACCCAAAACATATGAAGGACGAACGAGGACTGGGAAGCCAATTTTGCGAGCTGCAAGCACAGCTTCTTCTTCATTGGTTGCTGTTTGTCCAGGTGGCTGTGGAATATCCAAGTCTTTAAGGGCTTGCTCGAAGAGGTCACGGTCTTCGGCACGGTCTAGGTCAGCAACTTGCGTACCAAGGATAGTTACACCAGCTTTTGCTAATGGTTCAGCAAGGTTGATAGCTGTTTGACCACCAAATTGAACGATAACGCCTTTTGGTTGCTCAAGGTCAATGACATTCATGACATCTTCAAATGTCAATGGTTCAAAGTAAAGTTTATCCGATACAGAGAAGTCGGTTGAAACGGTTTCTGGGTTTGAGTTCATGATGATGGCTTCGTAGCCAGCAGCCTGAATAGCCTTAACAGAGTGAACGGTTGCGTAGTCAAACTCAACCCCTTGACCGATACGGATTGGACCAGAACCTAGAACCAGTACAGATTCCTTATCAGACTTGATAGACTCATTTTCCCAGCCATAGGTTGAATAGAAGTAAGGAGTTTCTGATTCAAATTCTGCCGCACAAGTGTCAACCATCTTATAAACTGGGACAATCTTGTTTTCCAAACGTAGTTGGCGAACTTGGTCAGCTGTAGTATTCCAGAGTTCAGCAATCTTACGGTCTGAAAATCCATTCAATTTTGCAGTTTTCAAAACTTCAAGATCTTGTGGATGTGAGCCTAATTCTTGCTCAATTTCAAAGATATGCAATAGTTTATCCAGATAGAAGATATCGATTTTTGTCAGCTCAGCAATTTCTTCTGGTGTGTAACCACGGCGAATGGCCTCTGATACGTAAAAGAGACGATCATCTTGTGCTTTCACAATCTTTTCAATCAAGGCATCATCTGAAACATCTGCAAGTTCAGGCATTTCATTGTGATGCACCCCAATTTCAAGTGAACGACAAGCTTTAAGAAGTGACTCTTCGATGTTACGACCGATGGCCATAACTTCTCCAGTCGCTTTCATCTGAGTACCAAGACGGCGCTCACCCTTTTCAAACTTGTCAAATGGGAAGCGTGGAATCTTGGCAACAACGTAGTCAAGGGCTGGTTCAAACATGGCATAAGTTGAACCTGTAACTGGGTTGATGACCTCATCTAAGGTCAAACCGACTGCAATCTTAGCAGCCAATTTAGCAATTGGGTAACCTGTCGCCTTAGAAGCAAGGGCTGACGAACGAGATACACGAGGATTTACTTCGATGACATAATACTTGAAGCTGTGTGGATCAAGGGCTAGCTGAACGTTACATCCACCTTCAATCTTGAGAGCGCGGATAATGCTCAAACTTGCATCACGAAGCATTTGGTTTTCATAGTCGGACATAGTTTGCGCTGGGGCAAATACGATGGAATCCCCTGTATGAATCCCGACTGGGTCAAAGTTTTCCATGTTACATACAACAAGAGCATTGTCAGCTGAGTCACGCATCACTTCGTACTCGATTTCCTTGAAACCGGCAATGGAACGCTCAATCAAACATTGAGTTACAGGTGACAACTTCAAACCATTTTCAGCAATTTCACGCAATTCTTCCTCGTTGGCACACATACCACCGCCAGTACCACCAAGTGTGAAGGCTGGACGGACGATAACTGGGTAGCCAATTGTTGCTGCGAAGGCTACGGCTTCTTCAACTGTATTAACAATTTCTGATTCAGGAATTGGTTGGTTCAGCTCTTCCATCAATTGTTTAAAAAGATCGCGGTCCTCCGCTTGGTCGATGGCAGACAATTTAGTCCCGAGAAGTTCTACTCCCAATTCATCAAGAATGCCATTTTTTTGAGACAATTCCATGGTATGTTAAGCCCTGTTTGCCCACCAAGAGTTGGAAGCAAGGCATCTGGACGTTCTTTACGGAGAATACGAGTTACAAACTCAAGTGTGATTGGCTCAATGTAAACCTTGTCTGCAATTTCCTTATCAGTCATGATAGTCGCAGGGTTTGAGTTCACCAAGACAACCTCATAACCTTCCTCTTTCAAAGACAAGCAAGCCTGAGTCCCAGCATAGTCAAACTCAGCAGCCTGACCAATAATAATCGGACCAGAACCAATCACCATAATTTTTTTGAATATCAGTACGTTTAGGCATTTATAAGATATTAAGGGCGTCAAGCGGACAAAGCTAAAAATAGGAGTTATGACGAAGAACTGTCAGTTCTAGGAATAACTATCTTTTTAGCACCGTCCGTAGCCCGTATTCAGTTCAGCAAATACGGCTCACCCTTCTCCTTTCTATTCGGCAACTCTCAGGTTGCCATTAAATAAATTCTCCGACGATTTTTTAGCGAAACGATTTTTTTCGGTAAAAAATCTAGTGCAGGGAGTTTTTAGTTCGCCTGATAGCGACTAAAACAAACGACCTGCCTTTCTATTCGGCAACTCTCAGGTTGCCATTAAATAAGATACAAAGGACGAATAGAAAGCGATGGAATGTTAGGAAACCAAGGAAGGATTGACAATCCGAGTTGGGTTCTCTAAATTCCGAGCTTTCCGTCCGTGTTCAGTTGCATAAATTCTCCGACGATTTCACACTCGTCTTTAGTTTGCTTGTTTGAAAGCTTCCATCATCTCAATGAACTCGTCAAATAGATAACTTGCATCGTGCGGACCTGGTGCAGCATCTGGGTGGAATTGCACAGAGAAACCTGGTTGGTATCTGTGACGTACACCTTCAACTGACTTGTCATTGATTTCTTCATGAGTAATCATCAAATGGTCTGGAAAATCTTCACGACTTACTGCATATCCATGGTTTTGACTCGTGAAGTCCACGCGCCCTGTTGCAATTTCACGTACTGCATGGTTAAAGCCACGGTGACCAAACTTCATCTTATAGGTCTTAGCACCATTTGCCATCGCAAAGAGCTGGTGCCCCATACAAATACCAAAGATTGGAATTTTCCCGAGAATACCACGAATCATATCGAGTGCTTCTGGTACATCTTCTGGATTTCCCGGTCCATTTGACAACATAACTCCGTCTGGATTCAAGTGAAGGATTTCCTCTGCTGTTGTAGTATAAGGAACGACCGTTACATTACAATCTCTCTTAGACAACTCTCTTAGGATTGAATGCTTGAGACCAAAGTCTACAAGTACCACACTTAAACCTACTCCTGGAGCTGGATATGCAGTTTTTGTAGAAACCTGTTTGATATTATCAATTGGTAGAACAGTTGCTTGAAGCTGATCTGTGATGTGGTCGATACTATCTCCCACATGTGTCAGAGTCGCTCTCATAGTCCCATGTTTGCGAATGATTTGTCAAAGCACGCGTATCAATACCTGAAATACCAGGGATTTTCTTAGATTTCAGAAATTCATCCAGCGTCATCTGGTTACGCCAGTTACTGGCTCTACGAGCTTCTTCAAATACCACTACACCTTTACAGGTTGGACTGATAGACTCGTAGTCATCACGGTTAATCCCATAATTTCCAACCAAGGGATAGGTAAAGGTTAGGATTTGCCCATTGTAAGACTGATCCGTAATGGATTCTTGATAACCAGTCATCCCGGTATTAAAGACAATTTCACCAGTTACATCGATGTCAGCCCCAAAGGCTTTTCCTTCAAAAATTGTTCCATCTTCTAAAACTAGAAGTCGTTTAGTCATAAATTCACCTCTCGTGGATGCTCTCAGGCATCTTTTAACGTTTTGTGTCTTATTTTGCGTTTCTGTAAGTCAATACAGATTCTAAAATTGCCATTCTGACAAAGACACCATTGGTCATTTGTTGAACAATACGTGATTTTGGTGCTTCGACCAAGTGATCAGCAATTTCAACATCGCGATTTACAGGAGCAGGATGCATCAGAATAGCTTTATCTTTCAAGCGTTCATAACGTTCTTGAGTCAAACCATGCTGTGCATGATAGCCCTCTTTTGAAAAGACTGTTCCACTTTCATGACGCTCATGTTGAACACGGAGAAACATCATCACATCAACTTGGTCAATGATTTCATCAATGCTTACAAACTGTCCATAGTCTGCAAACTCTTGACTTCTCCATTCCTCAGGTCCAGCAAAGAAGAGTTCTGCTCCTAAGCGTTTTAAGATTTGCATATTGGATTTAGCCACACGCGAATGGTCAAGGTCACCAGCAATGGCTACCTTGAGTCCTTCAAAGTGTCCAAATTCTTCATAAATCGTCATTAAATCAAGCAAGCTTGGCTTGGGTGTTGGCCCGAACCATCCCCACCATTGATAATCGAAGTCGTAATCGTCGGACTATCGATCAACTCTCTGTAGTAATCTACCTCTGGGTGTCGGATGACACAGGCATCTACTCCCAAGGCTGACAAGGTCAAAATTGTATCGTAGAGTGTTTCACCCTTGTTGACTGAACTTGTTTTTACATCGAAGTCCAGTAGGTGAAGTCCCAGTTTAATCTCTGCTACTTCAAAAGATTTATGGGTACGAGTCGAACTCTCAAAGAAGAGATTAGAGACGATGTGTTGGTCCTCATAAGACGCTTTTGCTCCATTTTTAAACTCAATTCCTCGTTTAATCAATTTCATAACCTGATCCACAGTGAGATCTTCCATGGATACCACATGTTGAATGGCTTGTTGATTTTCTGACATGGCTAACTCCTTTTAGCTATCTAAGCTTCTTCGGTAATAAGAACACGATCTTGTCCATCTAGTTCAGTCATCTCTACGATGATTTCTTCTGAACGACTGGTTGGGATATTTTTCCCTACATAGTCTGGACGAATCGGTAATTCTCTATGTCCACGGTCAACTAGAACAGCTAAACTCACACGAGAAGGACGGCCATGGGTAACGATGTTATCAATAGCTGCTCGGATGGTACGACCTGTATAGAGTACATCATCCACCAAAATGACTTCGCGATCTGTCACATCGACAGAAATCAATGAAGTATCTTCACCGCTTTTGACATCATCGCGGAAAGGTTTGGTATCTAATTCTACAACGGGAACAGAGATATTTTCCAATTGTTCCAAACGCTCTTGGATACGGTGAGCAATAAAGACACCACGTGTTTTTATCCCAGCCAATACAATCTTGTTTAAATCTTTATTTCGCTCGATAATCTCGTAGGTGATCCGAGTAATCGCTCGTTTGACGGTTAATTCGTCTACAACTTCTTTTGTCTTCATGACAAACCTCCAAAAAGAAAAGTCTCCTTTTTCAAGGAGACTTGAGAATGTATAACTAAGCGAGCCATACTGCAAACAGTATAGACTTACCCTTCTACTTAATCGAGCTCCTTGCCTGCCTCACGGGACAGGTTTAAAGGAATATTTTATTGTCATTACTATATCACAAAGCCTAGTTCAAAGCAAGTAAAAACATTCAATGCTAAGCCTTATAATGAACTAAAATCGTATAACTGTGGATAGTGACCGCATTCTGGATTTTTCGGATGACAGATCGCACGACCAAAGTAAATCATAGCCTGATGGGCTGCCAACCATTCTTCTGGTGGCAAGACATCCATAACACGTTTTTCGACCTCAAGGGGTGTAGCTGATTTTTTAACAATATCGTGGTGTTTACAGATTCGCTCTACGTGAGTATCTACTGCAAAAGCTGGAATACCGAATCCTACGCTCAAAACTACGTTAGCTGTTTTTCGACCAACTCCTGCCAAACTCTCTAATTCTTCCCTAGTCTGAGGGACTTGACCGTCAAAATCGTCTAGTAACTGCTGGGCACATTTTTTAAGAAACTTAGCCTTATTGCGATAAAGGCCTAGGCGAGAAATATACGAGGCAATCTCACTCTCACTTGCATCTGCCATGGTTTGTGGGGTTGGAAAAGCTGCAAAAAGGCTAGGAGTAGCCTTGTTGACTGCCGCATCTGTCGTCTGAGCTGACAGCATAACAGCAACCAGAAGTTCAAAATGATTGCGAAAATCTAGACTTGGTTTCGCATCTGGAAAAAGAGCGATGATTTCCTCAATGACATGACGGGCACGTTTCTTGGATAAAACCATCTATTCGTCTCCGTCAAACAGTCCTTGCAAACCTGCAAAAGGACTATTTTCTTCTTTCTTGACTGCTTGTTGGGCTTGATACTCTTCCTCAGACATGATTTGCCAGTCATTTCCAGAAACAAATCCCTGACCAGCTTCTTCTTCAGCTGTTAAGACCTTGATAGGAATATTGAGCAAGATATTATCTGAGACACTTTCAGCCAGGTCGATTTCCCCATTTTCAATCGGCAAAACCAAGTCATCATCTAGAACTTCTTGATCCAGTTGATTGGTAGCACCTTCCATAAAGACTTCCGTCACTGGATATGATTCATTCAATTCAACTGGCTCCATGCTACGGCTAGAGGCTAAGACGATTGTATATGACAAAAGATAGTCTAGGAAAAACATTCGATCTTCGTACTGAACCTTCCCTACTGCTTGGATATCTTTTACATCTATAATTTCTTGATTACGAGCACGTAAGTCAGTTGCCAAGTCTAAAATTTGCTCAAAGTGCAAACCTTCAGGCTGCTTACGAATTTCTTGAATATTTAGTTTCATACTTCCTCCATAAAGATTTACTCACTTGATTATACCATGAAAAGAGCGCTAGCAAGGCAACTAAACTTTCAAAAAATCATTCTCTATTTTTTGATATATTTATTATGATAATTTTTATTTTTTGTGCTATACTATAGGCATCAATACATGAGCAAAGGAGGACGCTCATATGGAAGACAAAGAACTAATCTTAGAAGCTTATCAACTCATTTCCGAGTTAAACAAAGCTTACCAAACTTGCAAACAAGGATTGCCTGATGATATACGCTTGCAGCAAAATATTGGCGAGTTACTCAAACAACTTAAAAAGACAGAGAAACTAGATAACTCTATCTTAGTTGATCTGGAGAAATTTTACCAACATACCAGTCTCTTGATTGGACTTGGCACCCTTAAACTCAATGAAGAAGCTCGCACAGCTTGGCGAAACTATGACAAATTCCACTACGATCACGTCAAACACGTTTTGACTCTCTATGGACCTGTTTTTGGTTTCTAGAAAGATTTGAATTTCTCATTTCTTTTGACAAAGTGTTCCAAAAGGTATAAAATAAACATAGTAATTTTCGGAGGTAAGGGAGACATGAACAACTAAGTCTATCAAATAAAGAACCTTTATTTAGTAGATCTTGTTTCTGTCTCTTTTTGTGTACTCTTTTTTCTGCTGCTTTTTCAGCCCTTTTAAAAGAGGATTTTTTGACATAGACGATTGGCTCTACTAGGTAAAGTAGAGCTTTTTGTTATGTATTATCCAAATTTAGAAAGGGAAACATGATGATAAGAATCAACCAGCTAACCATCACTCAAAACAAAGATTTACGAGACCTTATTTCCGATTTAAATATTACTATCCAAGACGGAGAAAAGGTCGCTATTATCGGCGAAGAAGGAAATGGAAAATCAACCTTACTTAAAACTTTAATGGGCGAAAGATTAGCTGATTTCTCAATCAGTGGAGAAATCCAGTCTGACCTTCAGTCCTTGGCCTACATTCCCCAACATCTCCCTGAAGAATTGAAGAAAAAATCTCTACAGGACTACTTCTTTTTAGAGTCTGCTGATTTGGACTTCAGTATTCTCTATCGTTTGGCTGAGGAATTGCACTTTGATAGCAGTCGTTTTGCTAGTGACCAAGAGATTGGTAGTCTCTCAGGCGGCGAAGCTTTGAAAATTCAGCTCATCCATGAATTGGCTAAACCCTTTGACATTCTATTTTTAGATGAACCTTCAAATGACCTAGATCTTGAGACAGTTGATTGGCTAAAAATTCAGATTCAGAAGATCAGGCAAACCGTTATTTTCATTTCTCATGATGAAGATTTCCTCTCTCAAACGGCAGACACCATTATCCACTTGCGACTGGTCAAGCATCGAAAGGAGGCTGAAACTCTAGTTGAACATTTAGACTATGATCGCTATAGTGAACAGAGAAAGGCTATTTTTGCCAGACAGAGCCAGCAAGCTGACAACGACCAACGATCCTATGATAAAGCCATAGAAAAGCATCGCCGAGTCAAGCAAAAGGTAGAAACTGCACTTCGCAATACCAAAGATAGTACTGCCGGACGACTACTGGCTAAGAAAATGAAAAATGTTCTCTCCCAAGAAAAACGTTATGAAAAAGCAGCTCAATCGCTGACTCAAAAGCCACTTGAAGAAGAGCAAATCCAACTTTTCTTTTCAGATATAGAGCCATTAGCAGCTTCTAAAGTCTTATTTCGACTGGAAAAGGAGACTTTATCCATTAGCCAACGAATTTTGTCTCAAAAACTCCAACTAACTGTTTGGGGGCAAGATAAAATCGGCATCATCGGTCCCAATGGAATTGGCAAATCGACTCTGTTAGCCAAGTTGCAACAACTACTAAGTGGCAAAAGTGAGATTTCACTTGGATTTATGCCACAAAATTACCAAGAAACATTGCAATTGGATTTATCTCCAGTAGAATTTCTCAGCCAAACTGGACATAAAGAGGAATTACAGAAAATCCAATCCTTCCTAGCCAGTCTCAATTTCAGTTATCCAGAAATGCACCACCAAATCCGCTCCTTATCCGGCGGTCAACAAGGTAAACTCCTTCTTTTGAATTTAGTGCTGCGGAAACCAAACTTTCTCCTTCTGGATGAACCCACACGAAACTTTTCTCCAACTTCTCAACCCGAAATCAGAAAACTCTTTGCCAATTATCCTGGTGGGCTGGTCACTGTTTCACATGATCGACGTTTCTTAAAAGAAGTATGTAGGAGTATCTATCGTTTAAGCGAAAATGGTTTAGAAATAGTTGATTTACAAGATTTATAACTGTAGAAAATAGTAAACATCCAGAGGAAAATCTCTGGATGTTTTTACATATGTTTCAGACGCTCAATCCGTTCTGAGATTGGCGGATGGGTATAGAAGAGTTTTTGCAAGCCACCTCGTTTTTGAGGATCATTGATATAGAGAGCACTGCTAGCATCATCCACATGACGACTCATAGGCTGACTATGGTCCAGCTTACGAAGGGCATTGATCATCCCTTGAGGATTACGAGTCAACTCTACACTTGAAGCATCTGCTAAAAATTCTCGTTGACGAGAGATGGCTAGTTGTACCAAGGTTGCTGCTAGGGGAGCCAAAACAATTGCAAGGAGAGAAACGACTAGCATAATAATTTCAAGTCCACCACTATCACGGTCATCACTTCTACGACCACGGCCTGCACCTCCCCACCACATCATGCGTCCAGCCATACTTGATAAAAGTGTAATAGCACTGGCAAGGGCAACCGCGATCGTAGAAATCCGAATATCATAGTTACGAATGTGACTGACTTCATGACCAATAACCGCCTCTAACTCTTCACGATTCATAATCGCAAGGAGTCCTGAAGTTGCTGCTACCGCTGCATTTTGGGGATTTGAACCCGTAGCAAAGGCATTTAAGCTGGCATCATCGATGATGAAGACACGTGGCATAGGGATTTGCGCCACCATAGCCATATCTTCCACAACATGATAGAGGGTTGGTGCAGTCTGCTCATTCACCTCACGCGCACCATTCATACTCATGACAATCTCTGTCGATTGAAAAATCATGGACAAGGCATAGATAAAGCCGATAATCAGAGCGATAACTAAGCCACCAAGACCAGACCGCATAAAGAGGTAACCAACTGCATATCCAACCAAAGCCAAAAGTAAAAAGAATACTAGTAGTAAAATCCAAGTTCTTCGCTTATTACTCGCGATTTTATCATACAGCATCTTAGTCACCTAAACCACTAAAATCAACCTTTGGTACTGCCTTTTCTTCTTCAGGAGTCTGAAGGAAATCAGCCACTTTAAAACCAAAGAGTCCAGCAACTAGGTTGCTTGGGAATGTTTCTAATTTAACATTATAGTTGCTAACAACACTATTGTAGAGTTGGCGAGAGTAAGAAATTTTATTTTCAGTATTAGTCAACTCCTCTTGCAATTGTGCAAAGTTGCCACTTGCTTTTAGGTCTGGATAATTTTCTGCAACTGCAAAGATTCCTGAAACCTGACGTGTAAGAGCATCACTAGCCTTCATAGCTTCTGCTGGTGAAGTTGCTGCTGCTACTTGATTACGAAGTTCTGCAACTTTTTCAAGCGTTGAACCTTCATACTTTGCATATCCTTTCACGGTCTCAATCAAGTTTGGCAAGAGATCGTTACGACGTTTCAACTGAACATCAATCTGACTCCATGCCTCCTTAGTTTGCATGCGATTTTTAACCAAACCGTTATAACTAACAATTACGAAAATAACAATAAGAGCAAGAACTCCAAGAATAATCCAAGTCATCATATAATTCCTTTCTGTTTTTAGATTAATACTAGTATATCAAATTTCCATCTTTTTGTGGTAAAATAAGATGATACTTAAGAAGGAAACTACTATGAAACCAGAAACATTTTATAACTTGCTAGCTGAACAAAATATCCATCTTTCTGACCAGCAAAAAGTTCAATTTGAGCGTTATTTTGAACTCTTGGTCGAATGGAATGAAAAAATCAACCTAACTGCTATTACAGAAAAAGAAGAAGTCTATCTCAAACACTTCTATGATTCCATCGCTCCTATTTTACAGGGATTGATTGAAAACCAGCCCATTAAACTCTTAGACATTGGTGCTGGAGCAGGTTTTCCTAGCCTCCCTATGAAGATTCTCTATCCTCAGCTAGATGTGACCATTATTGACTCCCTTAATAAACGAATCAACTTTCTGAATCTATTAGCCCAAGAACTAGGTTTAGAAAATGTTCACTTTTATCATGGACGTGCCGAAGACTTCGCCCAAGATAAGAACTTCCGTGCTCAGTTTGATATCGTTACAGCTCGTGCTGTTGCCCGTATGCAGGTCTTGTCCGAGTTGACTATTCCCTACTTAAAAGTCGGTGGAAAATTGCTAGCACTTAAGGCTAGCAATGCCCCAGAGGAATTAACTGAGGCTAAAAATGCCCTTAACCTTCTCTTTAGTAAGGTTGAAGATAATCTCAGTTACACACTCCCTAACGGAGACCCTCGCTACATTACTATTGTCGAGAAGAAAAAAGAAACTCCAAATAAATACCCAAGAAAGGCTGGCATGCCTAACAAACGTCCGCTTTAGAAAGATTAAAAATCTGCAAACTCACACCTCGCTTTCTCATTTCAAGGCTCGGGAAAAAATGATTTACAAAATCATTTTTTTCTGCTATACTATCCTAAGCAAAGGTTTTTAATGTCATCCCGTGAGGTGACGAAGGCGCAGATCTATATAAAACTCTTTAAAACTTGATATAGGAGTCTTGTTTTAGAGAGGTCTTACTCTGGGAGCCTATTGCTATAAAATAATGGGCTCTTTTTTGATGCCCAAAAGTGAGGTTAATATGAAACAGGAATCAACTGTTGATTTGCTTTTAGACGTTGACCAACGTCCTTCAGCTGGAAAGGGAATTCTTCTTAGCTTCCAGCACGTATTCGCCATGTTTGGTGCAACCATCTTGGTACCTTTGATCTTGGGAATGCCTGTATCGGTTGCCCTTTTTGCATCAGGTGTAGGAACACTCATTTACATGATCTCTACTGGCTTTAAAGTTCCAGTTTATCTGGGTTCTTCTTTTGCCTTTATCACAGCTATGTCACTTGCCATGAAAGAAATGGGTGGCGATGTATCTGCTGCTCAGACAGGGGTTATCCTGACTGGTCTTGTTTATGTCCTTGTTGCTGCAAGTGTTCGCTTTGCAGGTACAAAATGGATCGACAAACTCTTACCTCCAATCATTATCGGTCCTATGATCATCGTTATCGGTCTTGGACTTGCTAGTTCAGCTGTTACCAACGCTGGTCTTGTAGCTGACGGAAACTGGAAAAACGCTCTTGTAGCCGTTGTTACTTTCTTGATTGCTGCCTTTATCAATACAAAAGGAAAAGGCTTCCTACGAATTATCCCATTCCTATTTGCCATTATCGGTGGTTACCTCTTTGCCCTAGCGCTCGGCTTGGTTGACTTCACTCCTGTTCTTGAAGCTAACTGGTTTGAAATCCCTGGTTTCTACCTACCATTCAATACAGGTGGTGCCTTCAAACAATACAACCTTTACTTCGGTCCTGAAACAATTGCCATCTTACCAATCGCAATCGTAACGATTTCTGAACATATCGGAGACCATACCGTTTTAGGTCAAATCTGTGGACGCCAATTCTTGAAAGAACCAGGTCTTCACCGTACCCTTCTTGGTGATGGTATTGCAACATCTGTTTCTGCCTTCCTCGGTGGACCAGCCAATACAACCTACGGTGAAAATACAGGGGTTATCGGAATGACTCGTATCGCTTCTGTCTCAGTTATCCGTAACGCTGCCTTTATCGCAATTGCCCTTAGCTTCCTTGGGAAATTCACTGCCTTGATTTCAACAATTCCAAACTCTGTACTTGGTGGTATGTCTATCCTTCTTTACGGGGTTATCGCAAGTAACGGTTTGAAAGTCTTGATCAAAGAACGTGTTGACTTCGGTCAGATGCGCAACCTTATCATCGCAAGTGCTATGTTGGTGCTTGGACTTGGTGGTGCTATCCTTAAACTTGGACCAGTTACCCTTTCAGGTACTGCCCTATCAGCTATGACAGGTATCATCCTAAACTTGATCTTGCCATACGAAAACAAAGACTAATCCATATAGAATCAACAAGAGGTCGGGACCAAAAATCCCGACCTCGTTTTTATGAACAAGAAGCCTTTGATACAGTGACTCATTGGACTGTTGTCAAAAAGTTTGATTTCTTAATTTCCCCAAGCAATCAAAGATACAAAAGACTTGAACCAAACATATCTGCCAGAGCATGCATGAGAAAAAATGGCAGTAAATTCTTGACTACATACTTGTACAAGAAATAATATAAGAGACCATAAACAAGCCCAATCACCAAGGCCCAAAGCAATCCTTGATAGGTATGGAAAGAAATCCGTATAATTACCGAGTAGACTAGAGCCAACCACTTGTGCTTTTCTTTTACTGAAGTCAGTAAGCCTAGGAAGAAAAATTCTTCATAAAAACCATTTAGTAAAGCATAACCAATCGCCATTGGCGTTAAAGCCATAAATTTTCGAATGATTTCCATAGGATCTATAAAAGGGATCAACTGAGGATTAAAATAATTGTACTCACCACTAAGGGTTGTTACAATATCACCGAATATACCAACTACAGCAAAGATAAGGGGAACCCAAATTAGAACAGACCAGCTCCAACGTATAGGAAGCTGTTTAAAATCATAATTTCGAATCACAAGATAAAGGAAGGTAATCCCTAACATCATCAATTGAAAATTGAAATTACTAGAATAGGCTGCCCCATCACTTGCTAGATTTGTCGTAGTTTCTGCGACGCTAGTAAGAGTTGAGGGCGATAAACTCTCCATAAATTGTTGAGTAGAACGAATGATAAACTCTCCAAACATTAAAAAAGTGATGATGAGGATATCGAACCATTTTAAGTATCTTAAAGATTTTGATGGATGAATACTTTGTAGCAAATTCATATTTCCTCCTTATCTTTAAATGTATGGATTGATTATAAACATTCATTCTTAAAGTTATATGAACCGACTTGCTGGAAGATTAAAAAACAGCCTTATCAAAGACTGTTTTAATCCATTAAACCGAGTGATGTTTCTTTTTCAACATTAAATCCTTCAATGAAATGATAGTCACAGCTAGTAAAAATCATTGCCATACCAAGAAAATCTACAGGATAAAAGATATCCCCCATAATCATGAAGGCAAAAAATACTGCCGAGATAGGCTCAATCGAAGCCAAAAGGCTAGACTTGACTGGTCCTATCATACTGGCTCCCTTAAGGAAGGCTGTATAGGCAAAGACCGTTCCAATCAGAATGATGCCGGCAAAAGCTAGAATGGTATCAAAAGATATGGGAATACTAGCCCCGATAAGCCCTGTAAAAGGTACTGCTAGTATACCTGAGAGGGTCATTCCAACACCAATAACCAATATGCTCCCCCATTTTTGAATCAATTTTATGGGTAAAATGATATAAAGAGCATAGGTCAGGGCCGAGAACAAACCCCAAAATAGACCAGCTGGAGTCATCGAGAGTTGATCCAATTGCCCATGGGTTGCAATGAGAAAGGTCCCACCTATAGCTAAAAACATAGTGATGATTTCTGAAAGCGTCGGAGCCACCTTATCCTTGATACAAGTGTAAGCAAGGATCCCAACTGGACAGACATACTGGAGGACTGTCGCTGTCCCAGCATTTGTCTCCTGAATAGCTGAAAGATAAGCTAATTGATTTAGAAAAAGACCAAATAAAGAAAATAGCAAGAGAGAAAACAGGCTTGATTTATCCTTCAGAAAAGCTATGAATTGCTCCTTAGATTTAATATAGGACAAAAGAACCAAAAGGAGTCCTGCAATAATCAAACGGATATTGGTCAGAACGAGAGCTGAAATCCCGTGAACCATCAAGTACTGACCACTGGTTCCCGACAAGCCCCAGGCAATACCTGCAATGACTGTACAAAGAGTTCCTTTTAAAGCTTTTGACATACTTCCTCCCTAGTCTGCCTCTCGAATCAAGTCCATCACCTGATTACGATCCAAAATCCATTGAGCACGCTCATCTTTTTCATAGGTTCGGTTAGATAAAAAGATTACCGCCTCTTGTTTCTGTCGATTCCACATGATAAAGGTCCCAGTATAGCCTGTATGGTCCAACCATTCATCTTCTATATTCCATGCTAATGAGCGTTCTTTATCACTCAGATCCGAAAAATTCTGACTCAATCCCTTAGCAAAATCATCCTGCAAATAATGCTCTAGAAAGATTTTTAAATCATGAGCTGTTGAAAACAAGCCTGCACTACCTGCATGCTTTCCAAGCAAACGAGCCTTAGGATCATGGACCACTCCTGCTTTCTGTCCATGGACCGTTGGAACAGCTCGGCTAACTGGACCAAACTGAGTTTCCTTCATTCGCCAAGGATCCAAAACTTGCTCTTGTAAAATCTGATCCAAGTCCTTTTCAAAATAGTTTTCTAAGAGAAAACCTAGTAAGAGAAAGTGCACATCTGAGTAGAGAAAGGCTCTCTTCTCTCGGCGATTCAAATGAAACATGGCATTCCTCAACTGGTCTTCTGAAAGCTGATCCCTATTTGGGATAAAAGGATCCAAATCTGTCGCATGCGTTAGGAGTTGACGAACAGTGATGTCTGGATAATCCACTTCTGGAAGATAGTTTCTTATGGAGTTATCTAGCTCAATCTTACCTTCCTTCCACAAGAAAGTTAAGACGGTTCCTACTCCAACAACCTTGCTGACACTTGCCAAATCATAGACCAAGCCCTCACGCGTCTGCTCACCAATTTCAGGATTTGCTTCTCCTAGATACCAGTCAGACCAAACGCCATCCTGATAATACGCAAAAGAGGCACCAGGATAAATCCCTGCCTCAATTTGTTGCTTTATTTTTTGAATGATTTCTTGTTTCATACTGCTTCAAACCACAATTCAATATTGTTGGTATCCTTAGTTAGGAAAAACTTCTCAGATTTTGGAATAAAGTAACCGGCTTCTTCAAAACGCTGACGCAATACAGGCAAATCCAAATTCTCTACTTGAAATTTCAACATGGACAAGTCCCAAGTTACATTATTTTCAACCAGTAAATCGCTCCCCTGAGCTTGATTAAAAGCTAGTAGGGTTTCAATTTCTTCTTTTTCAAGCAGACTAGCTGTCTTTTCTGGCAAGTTAACTTCCACTGAGATTTCAAAGGCTGTCAAATATCTCAGTTTCTCATCTTTTGAAAAAGTGACTTCTTCCTCAACTTTTTTCAAATCCTTGATATCATCTTCGGCATGAATAAGAATACAATCCCCTTCTGGAGAAAGAACCTCAAAAGCATATCCCTTAGCTCCCTTATAGAGTTGAGGGATTTTTTCCATTCTAGCTAGTAGCGCTTCAATCTCAGATGGATTCTCAACTTTAACAATCAATCTAGCTAATTTTTTAATTCCTTCAACCTTACGGCTCCTCATACTTGGTGACTCTTCTAAAACTAACTTTTCAATGCCTGACTGGTCTCCTAGTGATAAGAATGCTGATTCTTCAAGCAAGGGTTTCATCCCCAAAGTCTCAATATAAAATGATTCATTTAAATTTCTATTATTTACCTTTAGCGTCGGGATCATACGCTTTATTTGATTTACAATCATAAATTCCTCCAACACTTTTTTTATTTTTAAAAGGATTTTATCTTTTTTTACAAGTTATTCAATAAAAAAACTTTAACTATATTAACTCTTTAAATTAAATTCCCCCTTCTGTTTGTAGAAGGGGGCTTGATTGTTTTTACTAAAATACCTGATTTAGTCTTTCCAAGATAGTGTTGCTTGCAGACCGTAATGATCACTAACTTGTGGACTGTTTTTACCATCAAAGACCACGTGAAGTTTTTCTACCTGCACATCCTTTGTTGTAAAGATATAATCGATTCGAAGAGGTTCGCTGTTCCCCTTCCAACCATCAATTTCAGGCGGAACAGTGTAACTACCACTTCTTTCTTTTGCAACTTCAAATGCATCTTGTAAGTTTAGTGGACTAGCTAAAATAGCTTGGTAGCCCTCTTGACCTGCAGGATTATTAAAATCACCTGCTAACAAGAGTGGCTTGTGCAATTCTTTCAGAACTGCTTCAAAGCGCGCCCATTCCTCTTGGAAGCCTTTATCCCACCAAGAGAGATGGACACTCGCAACTGCAAGTGCTTTACCTTCAACTACTGTTTCTGCTAGAGCAACTCGACGAGTGTGGTAATCTGTCGGATCATCTACATCTGAAACCAAAATTTCACGCGCTTCAATTGGTGTTTTAGATAGGATTGCAACACCTTCATGGTAACGATCATAACCGATATGGTTGTAGGCCCAAGTCCAATAATAATTTTGACCATGCTCAGCTAACTTCTCTACCAAGAGACGAACATAGTGATCTTGATGAATCGGCTCAGCAGATGGTAATGGCTGATAAAATGCACCAGCTTCTACTTGCGCTGAAGTAATTTCCTGGTTGATTTCTTGAAAACAAATCAAATCATAACTGTTTTCAAGTATATCTTGAAGTAAAAGTTGAAACTTTTGTTCAGGATCTTTTTCCATCCAACTATGAGTATTGAGTGTTAAAAACTTCATGCTTTTCTCCTATTAAACAAGAGGTTGGAAACAACTTCCAACCTCCTAAATATTACAATTCTACTTTTGCAACTGCTGTTTTAGCTGCAAGAGAACCTGTTTGTTCTAATTTAACTGATTTGATCGCATCACCATTTGTGAAGACAACTACAGTTGTAGTTTCACGACCAGCTTCACGGATAGCACCCAAGTCAGCTGTGACAAGAAGATCACCAGCAGCAACCTGTTGTCCTTCAGTAACACGAACTGTAAATGGTTTTCCTTCAAGACTTACTGTGTCCAAACCAATATGAACAAGTACTTCAAGGCCTGCTTCAGTCACAAGACCAAGAGCGTGTTTAGTTGGGAAGATACTTGATACAGTACCTGATACTGGAGATACAATGTTTCCGTTTGCTGGTTCCACTGCAAATCCATCACCCATCATTTTTTGTGCGAATACAGGATCCTTAACTTGATCCAATTCAATCACTTGACCGTCAGCAACTGAGTAAACTTCTTCAGTCACACCTTTGTAGACAACAGCATCTTGTTGAGTTGCTGCCATTTGACTTGGAAGAGTTTCAGGAATCACTTCACCTGAGTCAAGAAGGTCTTGGATGTCTGATTTCAAAACGTCAGCTTTTGGTCCATAGATAGCTTGAACACCTTGTCCTTTCATGACAAGTCCCATAGCTCCTTCAGCTTTCCACTGTTCTTCTGTTCCAACTTTCAGCGTCTTTTACAGTAACACGAAGACGAGTCATACATGCATCCACGTCGACGATGTTAGCACGTCCACCAAGAAGGTTGATGATGTTAACAGCTTGAGAAGCTTCTGCAACTTTTGACTCACCAGCAGCTTCAGATTCTGATGAACCTTCAGCATTTTCGTAGTTTCCGTTACGTCCTGGAGTTGCGTAGTTGAATTTCTTGATCATGAAGTTAGCGATGAAGTACATGATAACTGCAAATAGTGCTGTTACCCAGATAAAGTTAATGATATCCATACCAAGACCAGCATTGATAGCTAGTGGAGTACGAGTCAAGAATTCGATTGAACCGAATGAGTGCACACGAAGGTGAACAATATCAGCCATTGCAAAGGCAGCACCTTGAACCACAGCGTAGACAAGGTAAAGAGGTGTTGCGATGAACATAAACATGTACTCGATTGGTTCAGTAACCCCTGTCAAGAATGTTGCAAGAGCTGTCGCAATCATCATACCTTTGTATTGATGTTTCTTATCTGGATCAACGTTACGGTAGATCGCAACAATGATACCCATCAAGATACCGAATGAACCGATCATTTGTCCAACTTTGAAACGAGCTGGAGTTACAGTTGTAAGTAAGTGTTGGTATTGGTTTGCATCAGTTCCTTTAAGGTTTACAAGGTCTGTTACCCATGCAAGCCAAAGTGGATCTTGTCCAAATACTTGAGTGCCTTTGCTGCACCAGTTAACACATCGTAAGTACCACCAAGAGCTGTATAGTTCATTGGGATAGTCAACATGTGGTGAAGTCCGAATGGCAAGAGCAAACGTTCCAAAGTACCATACAAGAATGGTGCAAGAACTGGAGCTGTCTCTTGTGAATTAGCAATCCAGATACCGAAGTTGTTGATACCTGTTTGAACAACTGGCCAGAAGATTGAAAGAAGGATTGCAGCGATTGCTGAACGAAGAATAACTACAAACGGTACAAAACGTTTCCCGTTAAAGAATGAAAGTGCATCAGGAAGTTTACGGAAGTTGTAGTATTTGTTAAAAGCAGTCGCTCCAACAAAACCTGAGATAATCCCTACAAATACCCCCATGTTAAGGGCTGGTGCTTCAAGTACGCTAATGAAGTAATCAGCAACTTTGATAGAGTTACCAAAGAGTGTTGATACCATAGCATTAGGATCTTTCAACATATCACTGCTTACACTAAAGATGGTACCAGTGATACGGTTGATTAGGATAAAGGCAAGACCAGCAGCAAAAGCACCACCAGCGCGTTCTTTAGCCCAGCTTCCTCCAATAGCTAGGGCAAACAAAATATGAAGGTTACCGATAACTCCCCAACCGATTTGCTCAAGGATTCCTCCTGTAATCACTAGAGGTGCAAGGTTTGGGTCAATCATTGCAAGCGACTTACCGATTGAGATCATCAATCCAGCCGCTGGCATAACAGCGATAACCACCATTAGAGCCTTACCGAATTTTTGCCAAAATTCGAAAGACAAGACATTTTTGAATGTATCTTTCATCATCCAAATCTCCTTATTTTTTATTTACGCAAACGTTTTACGAAAACGTTTGCACTTATTATAACTCTATTATACCACTTTTTTTATTTTTTTGTAAAGGATTTATACAAAAAAATTTGACTTTTTCTTTCGTTTCACTTTCTGGGCATGCTATCTCTTACTGACCATTTTTTGAGTTTACTGCCATTTTTTTGTTATAATATTAGCTATGAAATCCTATAATACCTTGAATGATTATTATCGAAATTTATTTGGAGAAAAAGACTTTTAAAGTCCCTATTGATGCTGGCTTTGATTGTCCCAATCGTGATGGTACGGTAGCTCATGGAGGTTGTACTTTCTGTACGGTTTCTGGTTCTGGAGATGCTATTGTTGCGCCTGACGCTCCTATTCGTGAGCAATTTTATAAAGAAATTGACTTTATGCACCGTAAATGGTAAGATGTAAAAAAATATCTAGTCTATTTCCAAAACTTTACTAATACTCATGAAAAACTGGAAGTCATTCGTGAACGCTATGAACAAGCTATTAATGAACCCGGGGTTGTCGGCATCAATATTGGAACTCGACCAGATTGCCTGCCTGATGAAACTATCGAGTACTTGGCAGAACTATCAGAGCGAATGCATGTTACTGTAGAGTTAGGTTTACAAACAACCTATGAAGAAACTTCTGAATTGATTAACCGTGCCCACTCCTATGAACTCTACGTGGAGACGGTCAAGCGCTTGAGAAAATACCCTAAAATTGAGATCGTTGCTCACTTGATCAATGGTTTACCAGGTGAAACTCATGCCATGATGGTTGAAAATGTTCGACGTTGTGTGACAGATAATGATATCCAAGGGATTAAGCTTCACCTACTTCACCTCATGACCAACACTCGAATGCAACGAGACTATCACGAAGGTCGTTTGCAACTCATGAGTCAGGATGAATATGTCAAGGTTATCTGTGACCAACTAGAAATTATTCCCAAACATATTGTTATCCATCGGATTACGGGTGATGCGCCTAGAGATTTGCTGATTGGTCCTATGTGGAGTCTCAACAAATGGGAAGTTCTAAACAGCATCGAAGCTGAAATGAGACGTCGAGGTAGTGTCCAAGGATGCAAGGCTGTAAAACAGGAGTTTATGAATGAAAAGACCACTTGAAATGGCGCATGATTTTCTTGCCCAAGTCATCACAAAAGATGATGTTGTTGTAGATGCGACCATGGGAAATGGACATGATACGCTTTTCCTTGCCAAATTAGCTAAACAAGTCTACGCTTTTGATATACAAGAACAAGCTCTAGAAAAGACTAGTCAACGTCTCCAAGAAGCAGGTTTGTCCAATGCAGAATTAATCTTGCAGGGTCATGAGACTGTGGATCAATTTGTGACAGAAGTCAAGGCAGCCATCTTTAATCTTGGTTATCTTCCTTCAGCTGATAAAAGCATTATCACCCAACCTCAAACAACTATTGAAGCACTGGATAAACTTTGCCAAATGCTAGTTAAAGGTGGACGAATAGCCATCATGATTTATTACGGACATGAAGGCGGAGATATCGAACGGGATGCAGTCATGGATTTTGTCAGCCAGTTGCCACAACAAGAATACACTGCTACAATCTATCGTACCCTCAACCAAATCAACAATCCACCATTTTTAGTTATGATTGAAAAATTAGAAAGGTATCGCCATGGATAAACAATACCTACGAGATAAAATAGAAGGTCTTCGCCATAAATTCGTTGAATCAACTCAACATGAACGGGCAGTTGGTATGTTAGATGAAGCTCATATGAGCAAGAAGATGCTGAAAATCAAGAAGAAAATGATAACACTTGAAATGGAGCGTTGTCAGAAGAAAATCGAGCACAAGGACTGCTCGAAGATTGATCAAAAAATCCAAGAACAAAAGGAACTTTTTGAAGCTTGTCGAAAACAAAAATAAGGAGGTAGAAGATGGATTTACTTTTTTATCTCTTGATATTTTTACTTGTTCTCATTGTTTCTAGTACAACCAATAAACTGCTTCCCTTTTTACCCATGCCCCTGATTCAGATTTTGCTGGGTATCGGGATTGGTCTTTGCTTACCCAACAACCAATATCACTTAGATACTGAGTTGTTTCTAGCTTTGGTAATCGGACCGCTCCTCTTTCGAGAAGCTCAAGAAGCAGATGTAACCTCTATCTTAAAACACTGGAAAATCGTTCTCTACCTGATTTTCCCTGTTATCTTTGTATCAACATTGAGTATGGGAGGCCTTGCCCATGTCCTTTGGGCGAGCTTACCATTAGCTGCTTGCGTTGCAGTCGGAGCTGCACTTGGTCCTACCGATCTCGTCGCTTTTGCTTCTCTTTCTGAACGGTTTACTTTCCAAAACGAATTTCAAATATCTTAAAAGGGGAAGGCCTATTAAATGATGCTTCTGGGCTAATTGCCTTTCGTGTTGCTCTCATCGCATGGACAACGGGAACCTTTTCAATCGCTCAAGCAGGAATTTCCCTAGCTATTTCCATCATTGGAGGGTTTGCAGTCGGCTTTATAACAGCCTTAATCAATCGTTTTCTCCATACTTTTCTACTCAGTGTTCGAGCTACTGATATAGCCAGTGAACTCTTGCTGGATCTTAGTTTACCACTTTTAACATTCTTCATCGCTGAAGAGATTCACGTTTCTGGAATTATCGCGGTCGTTGTCGCCGGAATTTTAAAAGCCAGTCGTTTTAAAAAGATAAATCTTCTCGAAGCTCAAGTGGATACAGTGACTGAAACCGTTTGGCACACTGTTACCTTTATGCTTAATGGTTCTGTCTTCGTCCTGTTAGGAATGGAACTGGAGATGATTGCGGAGCCGATTCTTAAGAGTGCTTTTTATAACAATGTGCTTCTTCTCGTCACAGTCTTTCTTTTAACCTTCCTCCTCTTTGCCATCCGCTTTGTGATGATTTACGGCTTTTACGCGTTTCGAATAAAGAAACTTCAAAAAAGTCTCCACAAGTATGTCAAAGATATGCTTCTCCTTACCTTTTCTGGCGTCAAGGGAACTGTATCCATTGCCACTATCCTCTTGATACCGTCTAATCTGGAGCAGGAATATCCGCTCCTTCTCTTCTCGTAGCTGGTGTAACCCTGGTCAGTTTTCTTACTGGATTATTGGTCTTGCCACATCTTTCTGAAGAGCAAGAGCCATCTAAGGATCATCTCATGCACATCGCTATCCTAAATGATGTTGCCATGGAGTTAGAGAGAGATCTGGACCATACTAAAAACAAGGTTCCCCTCTATGCTGCGATTGATAACTATCATGGACGGATTGAAAATCTCATCCTCAGCCAAGAAAACAAAGAAATCCAAGAAGACTGGGAAGCTCTTAAACTCTTGATTCTCAGTATCGAGAACGATGGTTTGGAACAGGCCTATGAAGAAGGCAAAATCGGTGAAAGAGGTTATCGTGTTTATCAACGGTACTTGAAAAGCATGGAGAAAAATATTAAGCGAAACTTTGCTTCTCGCCTAACCTATTACTTCCTTGTTTCTTTACGGATTGTGCGTTTTCTCCTTCATGAGTTGCTCACATTTGGAAAAACCTTTCGTTCTTGGAGAGACAAGGAAAACCAAAGACTTCTTGCCATCGATTATGACCAGATTGCAGAGCTCTATCTAGCCAACACTGAAATCATCATCGAAAGTTTAGAAAACCTCAAAGGGATTTATAAGAGTTCTCTGATCAGCTTCATGCAGGAATCGCGTCTCCGTGAAACCAGTCACATTACCAGTGGTGCCTTTGTGGAGCGGGTTATCAATCGTATCAAACCCAATAATATCGATGAAATGCTGAGAGGTTATTATCTAGAACGTAAATGCATCTTTGAGTACGAGAAACAAAAACTCATCTCAGCCCAGTATGCTAAAAACTACGACAAAATGTAAACAACCTAGAAACTTATTCTCTAAAAGAATCAGCCAACACCCTACCTTATGATATGATGGAGTTAGTTCGCAGAAATTAAGATTTAGGTTATTATTGTGGAGGATTATGCAATGAAAAAGTTGTGGAAACAACTAACTAATAGGCCTTTATTGAAAGCTTTTTTACACTACTATCATGTTTCAGATATTGAATTAACCAGTGTAGCTGTGGCTTATTATTGGTTGATTTCAATCTTCCCTTTACTTATGATAGCCGTCAATATCTTGCCTTATTTTCAAATTCCGATCTCTGATTTCTTGATCACACTAAAGGAATTTTTACCAGATACGATCTATGATGTAGTAGCAAAAATTGCTCGTGAAGTGCTGACACAACCATCTGCTGGACTCTTGAGTTTTGCGGTAATATCAGCTCTTTGGACCTTTTCAAAATCCATGAATTTCCTCCAAAAATCTTTTAATAAAGCTTATGGAATTGCAAAAAATAGAGGAATTATCTCACACCAACTGATGAGTCTCCTAGTTAGTTTGGGACTTCAAATTCTCTTTGCTCTTGCCTTATTCCTAAGTATGTTTGGTCATATGTTACTAGACTTCCTAAAGAATTACTGGAAATCTGAGAGTTCCCTATTTAGTTACTTACAAAATTTCACAGGTCCTTTAGTTTATGTATTCCTCTTTGCAATCCTCATCATGATTTATTACTTACTTCCAAACGTGAAAATCGGTCGTATTCGTTACATCCTTCCTGGAAGTCTATTCGTATTCGTCACTCTTATTTCTTTATTAACCATCTTTTCAGCTTATTTCAATAACTATGTCAACTATCTTGTCGACGTTCGATTTTTCAGTTCCATCATCGTTGTTGTCATGATGTTCTGGTTTATAATCATTGCCAAGTTATTGATTGTCGGTGCTGTCATCAATGCCAGTGTTCAAAGTTTGAAGGATCCAGACTTTAAAGCAAAGCAATAATTTTTTATTGATTAATACTCAATGAAAATCAAAGAGCAAACTAGGAAGCAAGCCACAGGTTGCTCAAAACACCGTTTTGAGGTTGTGGATAGAACTGACGAAGTCAGCTCAAAATACTATTTTGAGGTTGCAGATGGAAGCTGACGTGGTTTGAAGAGATTTTCGAAGAGTATAAACAAATCAATCCCCCAGTCATTTAATACTGGGGGATTTTTGAATTTCCTACTTTATTGTCCACTCGTTAGGGCTTGCAATTCTGTTTTTAGATAGTGAGCCAAATGTTGGTGAGCAAAAATATTGGCATTTTTTTCTGCGGTAGGATTGTAGTTTGTGTTGGTATTTACATCATAAACATAAATATAACCACTCTCTGATTGAACCCATTCAATGGCAGCAACTTCAATCTGAGCATTTTTAAGGAAGTTTTCATAAGCTTCTCTTCGGTCATCTGGTAGAGATTCTGTAATCTGGAATTTCTCAGACGTTTCCAGTTGCTCTGGTCTCTTACCGATTTGGCAACCATCTGCTGGGCACAGTTGGAAACCATCTGAAGAATCAATTGAAACAGTATAAAGGAACTTCTGGTTGATAAACTCTGAACGACGGATGCGTCCATCACTTGGCTTGATGTAGGCTTGTAACAAAGTAATCCCGTCCACTGATGGTTCAAAGAGAGGGCTATTGACATAAGCTTCCAATTCTTCTTCATTTTGGAAGAGTTGAACTCCTAAGCCCTTTCCTGCTCGATTATGCTTGGTAATCAAAGGATAGATGTTCAATTTTCTTGCTGCTTCAATGATATTTTCTTGGCCTAAAACTGCAACTGTCGCAGGAGTCTCAATGCCCGACTCGTTTAACTTCAAATATTGTTTGATTTTACTGATTTCAAGGTTGATAGCACCTGTTCCATTCACAACCTTGCGTCCATGTGCTTCTAACCAAGTAATCACCTGCTCTGTAAATTCTGGTGCATAGCGATGTCCTCTAGTGTGAGAGGATGCAGACATGCGATTGTAAAAGATACCCTGTGGCGGTGGACTTTGCAGATCCAAAATTCCACTAGACAAATCCCACAGTTCATAAGGGACTTCTAGTTCTTCCAACCATTTGACCAAATGCTGGGTCCATTCTAGATTCTCATGAATTACATAAACTTTTGCTTCACTCATTACTTATAAACTCCTTAAGAAAAGCTGACTGATAATTGGCTTTCCTTTTCTTCTTCTAAAATATATCCTTCTGTTTTTTCGATAACGCTGACTGTTAAGATTTGACCCAAGACATTAATCATGGTACGGCCGGCATTGACAAAGAAATCAACTGCAAAAATCAAGGCTACTCCTTCAACTGGCAAGCCCAACTGAGGTGCTGCAGCTAGTAGAACCACGATAGCTCCTGATGGTACGGTTGCTGCAGTTTTTCCAATCAAGGTCAAAAGCAAAACAGTAAACAAGAGACTTGATAAAGAAAATTGAATGCCATAGGCATGCGCGATAAAGATTGTCGCTACTGAGAAATAAACTGCTGCTCCCTCTAAGTTAAAAGTATATCCTAAAGGAACAACTAAATCAATTGTATGCTCATCATGCCCCTGTTTTTTCAAATCTTTAAGAAGGGATGGCAAGACAACACTAGAACTACCAGTAACAAAAGCCAGTGTCAAGAGACTCCAATTTTCACGAAAGGCTGACAAATACGGTACTTTAAAGAATAGAGCAATCAAAGGGAAAATAAGCAGAACCAATACAGCATAAGCCAAGTAAGTTCCGATTACAAATTGACCAAGCCCAATCAATTTATCAACACCAGTCGTTGCAACATCTTTTGCTATAAATCCAAAAATGCCAATCGGTGAAAGTTTGACAATCACTGTAACAATCTTGTAGATGGCCTCAATCCAGATTTGGAAACCTTCGATAATTTTCTGAGATCTCTCTGATTTAAGATTCCCAATTCCGTAACCAAGAAAGATAGCAAACACGATAATTGGCAAAAGAGCACCTTCTGAAAGAGATTTGACGATATTTGATGGAATAAAACCAAGGAGAAATTCGCTAAATTTGACATTATTGGCAATTCCATCAAGGTTTCCACCAGTTTGACCGATATTCACTCCTTGACCAAATCCTAAATAGTAACTAGCAAATACAAACAAAAGAGTAATGGCAGTTGTTACGGCAAAAAAGTAAATCAAACTCTTGGTCAAGATTTTTCCAAAAGATTTTTTTCCGATAACACCGGCTACTGCAACAACGATAGTTGGGAAAATTAATGGGATGATGACCATGTTGATCAATTTAATAAAGGCTTGTCCTAAAAATTGATAAAAGCCTGCAAATTGTGGCCAGATGACCGCAGCGATAACACCCAAGACCAAAGCCACCAATAATTGGATTCCTAGTGAGAGTTTTGACCATAACGTAACTAATTTCATAAGAAACTCCTTTGTTTTATTTGCTACTCATTCTACTACTATTCTTCTCTTCTGACTAATATATATTTTCTATGGTCACCATAAAAAAGATTTATATTGAGAGTTCAAACTATCATCGTAGCAAACACATGATTCATTCTGTTCAAGCAGGAAGTATAAAAATCTGTTTCTTACCAATGATTTTTTTGCTAAAACAGTGATAAATCAAGGAATTTACTTTTTCTATTCTCAAAATTTTTATGATACAATAATGGTATGATTTTAATGAAACTTGCTTCCATCTTGCTTTTGGTACTAACCTTAGCTCTGGCGATTATTTTAAGCAGACTCTTTAAGTTAAAGAAAAGGGGCGTCAATGCTGCTGATTTGGCTTTCCCTTTTCTAATTTTTGAATATTATTTGATTACGGCTAAGATGTTTACACATAATCTACTTCCCGTATTGGGAATAGCCTTATCAGTACTAGCAATTGTGTTAGTCTTTTTCTTCTTAAACAAAAGACGTAGCTTTTATTATCCCAAATTTATTAAATTCTTTTGGCGAGCTGGATTTTTACTAACACTGCTCATCTATATCATCATGATTGTTCAAATTTTCGTGATGAAATAGTCAACTATTACAATATAGCCCACCAGCACCTCGATCTTGGTTACTAGATAATCCTAAGAGGGGCTTTTCTAATGAGATTTTTAAAAAAAGATTATAAAAAATGAATAGGAGATGAATCAAGTGAAAAAAAACGCTCTTGGCAAGTGCCATTACGCTTTCAGTTTTTGGTCTAACCACCAACCTTAGCTATGCTGAGGAAAACCAAGCACCGTCTGCCCCAGTAGAAACAACACACAGTGAAACCTCTACTGACAAAGTGGAGAAAAACAGTCTCCCAGCCAAGGAAACTGAACCTTCAACTGAAGTAAATGTCAATCAAACGACAAATCCATCTAAGAAAGAGGAAGACAAGGCTCCTGAAGTCCAAAGATGGTTGGGTATTAGAGGAAAATATCTGGCGTTTCTATGAAAACAATGCCCCTGTTCTAAACTGGAAAAAAATCCACGGGAAATGGTACTACTTCAACAAAGATGGAATCATGTTGAGCGATACTATTTTTGACGGATATATCCTGACTAGTAGCGGGGCCATGGTCGATTCTGGTTGGAGTAAACTCCAAGATAAATGGTATTATGCTAACGCTTATGGAAAAATTTCTCAACAAAAATGGGAAAAAATCGGTGGTGTCTGGTACTATTTTGATCAAGACGGAGTCATGCTCAGCAACACAATTTTTGACGACTATCTGTTTACCAATAGTGGGGCCATGGCTGAGAGTTCTTGGGTAAAACAAGATGGACAATGGTACTATGCCCTTGCTTCTGGTAAATTGATCAAAAACAAGTGGGATAAAATCAGTGGTACTTGGTACTACTTTAACAAAGATGCTACTATGGCAAGTAACCAATGGCAAGGTAGCTACTACCTAAAAGCTAGCGGGGCCATGGCTGAAAAAGAATGGATTTTCGATAAAAACTATGATAGTTGGTTCTACTTGAAATCTGGTGGTGCTTACGCAGAGCGTGAATGGATTGGTTCCTACTACCTCAAGGTAGGTGGCTACATGGCTAAGAGCGAATGGATTGACGACAGCTACTATAAAGCCCGCTACTATGTGGATGAAAATGGAGTCTATGTTACAGGAACCCATAAAATCTATGGACAAATTCATCAATTCCAAAGCAATGGGAAATGGATTGGTGAAACTTCTGTAAGTCGTGGTTTTGAAAAGGGGAAATATAACCATATCATTTTCCTAGACCCAGGCCATGGTGGTAAAGATACTGGAGCATCTTATTATAACATCACCGAAAAAGAACTGAACATGCAAGTTTACCAAAAGCTACGCAAGGAGCTTGAAGGACTCGGCTATACTGTTCTATCTTCAAGAGACAGCGATATCTTTGTAGACTTTGTCACTGAACGTTCAAAAATGGTTAATAAGACTGATTCAGATATCTTTATTAGTATTCACTTCAATGCTAGTGGTAATCCAGCTTCAAATAGAGCTGGAATTCAAACTTATTCTTATGAAGAAGCTGCTGATCATCCTTCTAAAATCAATCCGTACTGGCATAATCATCCCGACCGTATCAGTGAAAGTAATCGCCTCGCGGCAGATATCCACTCTTCACTACTAGCTGAAACTGGTGCTAAGGATGCAGGACTCCTACGAAGTAGTTTTGCTGTTCTTCGAGAAACTGATAAACCAGCCGTTCTATTGGAATTGGGCTATATTGACAATTTCAACGAGAATCAACAAGTCCGCAGTGATGCCTACCAAAACAGATTAGTTGCAGGTATCGTTAAGGGAATTCAAAAATATTACGCAGGTCAATAAAGAAAAAGTCTCGAGGAATACTCGAGATTTTTTGTATTATTCTTCTAACTTGTTGGCTTCAGGAAAGAGAAAACCAATTCCCACACAAGCCAAGACTCCAGCACCGATAACCAGACCACTTGAAAGTGGCAAGAGATCAAGAATGGCATTAGCGATGATAAAAGCAATAATCAAGCTCATGAGACTGGCCTTGTAATCTTTTTTTACTAGATTTTCAAGAGTGAAAAACAGAAATAGACCTACTGGAAAGAGTGCCCAGATGTTAACATCCAAACTCGGCCATCCAACAAAACCAAAATACAAAACTACTACTGCAACTACTAAAAATCCGATACCTGTTACTTTTTTCATGATACGACCTCATTTTCTAATTTGTTAGGAAGCTTCATCTCCCCTTGACAATTACTACTATAACAGAAATAAAAATCGCAAACAATAGATTTTGTCTATGTGGCAAATATGATAGACTATGTGGTCAAAATTTTCAAAAAAAGAAGCCTTTACTGGCTTCTTTTCATTCATTATCATTTTTCTTTAGACTCTAAAGCTGATTTGATGGCATCACGATCAGTTTTCAATTTCGTTAAATTTTTCTCTTCAGATTCTAATTGACTCGTATCTGGTTTAACTCGATAGTATACATTTTCTGGATGCATTAACATTCCTTCATATTGTTGTCCTGCAAAGAGTCTATCCTCAGTGTGATTGGAATTGTCTGTTATTTTACCATCATCACCAGGTTCCATGATAACCCCACTTGGTACAACGACTACCACAAACCCTCCCGCCTGAGAACCTTTTGCCCAAGCGCCAAGGGCTACTGTTTCTGGGTTACGATCATTCTGACTTTTTGATACTTTCAATTCAACAATAGACTCATGCTTTTGATCATTGTATATCCAAGAAGATTGGACTTCCCCTGAATCATTAATGACATATTCATTACCAGACTGTGTCCGCCAAGTACCCTCTAAACTTGATAAATCATTACTTCTGAGGGCTTCAAGATCTAATTTTGGAACAGAAGCTTCTTTTTTAAATTGATTAACGAGCTGCTCTGATTCTGAAATCTTGGTATCCAAATCAGCCAATTGTTCCTTTAGTTTTTGAATTTCCTCTTCCTTTGCCTTATCCTTATCGTTCTCTTTCCCCTGACTTTTTGTTGTCTCTTCAGTCTTAGATGAGGAAGAAGTTTGATTTGCTTCTTGCTTAAGATTAGGTGAATTTAAAAAGATACTAGCAACAATGATTATAACTAGAGCTGTTAGGGCAAGACCGATATACATTTTTATATTTTTAGTTGTAGAAGAAGCTTTTTGACAATTTCGATGCAGTTTGTTTTCGACCGTGGGTCTTCTCAACATGTTTCATCCGTTCTTTCTTGTTCATGATACTCCTCCTCATTTTGATGAGTGTTAATGATTCTAATCAGCTATTGTAGTTTTACTCTTTCTGATGCCGATCTATAATATTTGTATAAAGGTAATCTATCACATAGATTATACCACTCTTCAAATACAGATAAAAAATTTTATAGAAACTTTTTTTGAATATTACTGAAGAGTAAATCAATCGAATCTACTTTATTCAATATTCCCTTTTTTGGTCATGATTTTTGTCAAAAAGACAAATCTACTACATTATTTTTTTAAAAAAATCAACTTGTGATAATTGCCTTTAAATAAACATTTTGAATTTTCTTTGTCTTTCTTTACATTTCTAAAAATGCCGATTGCAGGGATTGAACCTGTGACCTAGGCTTTACGAGTGCCTCGCTCTACCAACTGAGCTAAATCGGCTATTACACTTACAGTATAGCACTCTGAGAATAGATGTCAAGTAATATTATTCAAGCTTTTTAATCAAAATCTGACAAGGATTTTGCGGATTCCATAGTTGAGGAAAAATCTCTAACTTTTTAAAGCCAAGACCTCGATAAAAGTCATTTGTTCGGTCATAATCTTTATTAGATCCTTCTGCCACTGTTTTGACCTGAAGATAATCAACTTTTTTGCGAGCTTCGCTCTCTAAAATAGCAAGCAACTGACTCCCAATCCCTCTACCTTGATAGGAGTTTTTTTCACCCCTAGGCAATCAAGCTCTGCACAATCTTCACTCGAATAGGACAAGCTCACAAATCCAACCAAATCCCTCTCCTGATAGGCAGCCCACACTTGCAAGTCCTTGGCTCCTTCGATATAGGCTTGCGTACTTTCTGGAATTCCAAACCATTCTGGCAAATCCTTTAAAACTTCAGCGACAACTGCCATTTTTTGATTGGCATCTTTCACTTCTTCAATTACAAACATCATAAAATCCTTTCATGATTTGGTCCAATTTTTGCTATTAAGAACCCGCACTTTCATAGGCATCTAAGCCCCTATCCCAGAGTTTTAGAGAGATTCCAAAGAAGATAAGGGAAATCAGAACCAATCCTCCGATATTAAAAAGCCCATCCTTATCCTGCAAGAAATAGCTGGCAGGATAGTAAGCCGTAAAGGCAAAAGGCACGATAAAACTGATCAACCAACGAAGAAGTGAATTGTATATAGAAATCGGGTATTTGGCAAAATCATTGAACATATAGAAAATGTAAATCATAGCACCTGACTGCTTGGTCCAAAAAGCGATACTGGCTGTTGCGATTTTCAAAGAAGTATAAATCAAGGTCGCAAAAGGAATGCAGACTAGGAAAAGCAAGAATTTGGGAAGAGTCCAAGCAATGCTAGTCACTGTTGTTCCCAATAGAATGCCACCGACCAAGAGCTCACCCAAGGCATCAATCTGAAAGGTCTCAACCAGAATATGAAATAGGGGATTGATAGGACGAGTCAGATACTTGTCAAATTCTCCTTTTCGGACTAGTCGTTGACCTAAAGCCCAGAGGTTGTCAAAAAAGAGATGGTCCAGTCCCTTAGGAATCAAGGAGAAGCCATAGATAAAGGCAATCTCTTGAAAGGTCCAGCCTTCTAAGGATGGGATATGTTGAAAGAGTACATTGAGAAACAAGAGGTTTAGGCCTTGAGTCAGAAAGACTCCCAAGACACCAACCACAAAATCGACCTTATATTCCATGATTTGCTTGATGTATTGTCTGATAAAAATTAGATGCATGCGTTGATATTTTTTCATACTAACCTCCTTGAATGGTGATAAATGACTGGACTCGTTTCCAAATCAACTGAGACAAGCACACCATTACTATGAGCCAGAAGAACTGTAGCAAGATAGCTTGAAGAATCTGACTAGCGTCGTATTTCCCAACAATAATCATGACTGGAGTGTAAATCAAGGACGAGAAAGGTAAGAAGGACAGAATATCTGAAATGATCTTTGGAAAGAAAGCCAAGGGAATCAAACTTCCTGACATAAAAGACACTAGTGAAGCTTTGAATACTTGAGAGCCCCATAGATTTTTAAATATAAAGGCTGAAAATCCAAAACAGATATTAAAGAAAAAGTTAATCAGATATGCCAGTGTTAAGCTAAAGAGATAAAGTATAGTTAATCCCAGCACTTCTACAATGCCTTGTCCAGATAAGATTTTCATCAAGACAATAACACTTAAAAACGGCAGGCCAACAGAGATGAAAATCAACCACTTTGACCCAAGCTCAGTGAAAAGATAAGAGGCCGCAAAATGCACTGGTCGCAATAAGCGCATGATAATGGAACCATCCTTGACCTCATCACCTATCATAAAGGAGCTATCTGACTCAGTTAATAAATTAGTCACAAAACTCATGATGATATAAAGGGTGATATCTGCCATGCTGAATCCCTGAATCAAAGACTCCCGTGACGAATCAAAGACTGCCTTCCAGAGATAAAAGGCCACAAAAGCTCCCATGACATCACCAATCCGGTAAAGAAGAAAGTTGACTCGATAGGTGATCAATTCCTGAATCCCTGCATTGATAAAGGGTTTATAACGTCTCCACAATTTGACCATCTTAGAGCTCCTTTCGATAGAAGCGACGAATAATATCCTCAATATCTGTATCAACCATCTTCAAATCACGGATTTCAAAATCAGACAAGGTTTGCTTGATAATATCAGCTGATTGGTAGCGGGAACTATCAAATTCAATAGTCAGGTTATTTCCTTGTCTATCAATGGATATATCAGGTAATCTTTCATAATGAGAGACGAGATGACTTTGACCTGGCGTCAGATCGAAGGAGAGAGTCTTCATCTTGCCAAATGTCTCCTTGAGCTGGCTCACCGTCCCATCAAAAATCTCCTGCCCCTTGTCAATCATAAAAATCCGATCACAAAGTTGCTCAATATCACTTAGGTCGTGAGTGGTTAAAAGAATGGTGGTTTCTTCCTCTTGATTGATCTGAGTAATGGCGCGACGAATGTTGTCCTTGACCGACACATCCAAACCAATAGTCGGCTCATCTAAAAAGAGAACCTTGGGATTGTGGAGCAAGGAAGCCGCGATGTCCGCACGCATCCGTTGACCTAGTGAAAGAGTTCGCACGGGATCCTTGATAAAGTCCTTCAAATCCAAGACTTCATTTAAAAAATCCATGCGCTTATGGAAGAGCGAGTCTGGCACATCGTAAATTTCTTTCAAGACCGTATAGGTCTCTTGCAGAGCCAAATCCCACCATAGCTGGGTACGTTGACCAAAGACCACCCCAATATCCTTAACATAATCTTGGCGATTGTCCTGCGGAATCTTGCCGTTAATCCGACAAAAACCAGATGTCGGTTTCAAAATTCCTGTCAGCATTTTGATGGTTGTTGACTTCCCAGCACCATTAGCCCCGATAAAACCTAAAATCTGACCCTTTGGCACCTCAAAGGTCAAATCCTTGACCGCTTCAAAAGTCTGCTTTTCAGGATGAATAAAGGAGCGCAAAGCCCCTTTCAACCCCGGCTCCTTAACTGTCTTCACAAAGTTTTTCTGAAGATGTTCCACTTCTATCATTGCCATATCTATCTCCCTTTAAAAAAGAACCATTAATTCATACTACTTAATGGTCAAATTTCATTTCTTGAATCCTAAAACGGGCTCCTCTATATAATGTATACACAAAGATCTTAATTACATTACATTCTATTATAATGTAATCGATAAGGGGAAACAAGTGTTTTTCTAGTAAAAAGTAAATAGTTTTGATACTTGAAAAAAACAAAAAGCCTGTCTTAAAAGACAGACTGGATGTTTATAAAAAGACATTATTTTTATCATTATTCTGGTACTAAGCTTTCAGTATTTAATCATGTTCATCAATCTGAAAAATTTTCTAGTCCCTCAATTATTCTCTAAAAATTCTTCAATACGAGTAACAACCTCCTGGCTTTGATAATGATAGAGGTCGTGTGGTGCATCTATATAGATGACTTGAACATTAGACTGCTCACTTGCAAATTTCTCTGCATATTGTTGCCATTCCGATTGGCTAAAAGTCGTGCCTTCACCATTAGAAACCAGGAGTAATGTAGGAATTTTCGGATTGATACTAGGGGAAACTTTCTTGGCATTTTCCTTTACCAAACGGGATTCATGAAACATGGCTTGAGACAACAACTGTTTATAAGCTAGGAGTTTATACTGTTGTCGTTCAGTTTCAGTCAGAGTTGGATTTTTTATATAAAAGGATTCAGGGAAATAACGTAATAAACCAATCTTGCTGCTACAATAGGCCACGGTAAGCAAGGCTTGATTGATCTTTAAATCCTCATAACTTGACGGCAGTGCCCAATCCAGAGCAACCAAGGCTTTCACTTCATCAGGATACTTTTCCTGCCAAGCCAGACTTTCAAGACTAGCTATGGAATGAGACAGAATGATAAAAGGACCTGTTACATTTGCTTGTGATAGAGCTTGACGTATTTCAGACAAAACTTCCATCACGTCTCTGGATTGATTACTATCTTCGCTATAACCATAGCCAGCTCTCTCAACTACGACAATTTTATAATTCTTTGATAGGGAATCTGACACATCCTTAAAATCCAAGATTGGAGAAGCAATTCCAGCACCTGAGAGAATTACTATAGTTTCAGGACCATCCCCTTCAACGTAAACATTGATTTTGTGCCCATTAACGAGAACAGTTTGCCCCACAGGTGTTAGCGAGGCTTGTTCCTTTTCTAAACTGATACGGTGAAAGATAAATGTTGCCCCTAAAAACAAAAGAATGAAACTAAGAAAGCCAAGACTCCATTTTTTCAGTTTTTTCATAGCATTATTGTACAAAAAAATTAGACTCTTTTAGCAAATTTAGATTGGTTTTTCTCTAGTATTCTATATTTCATTTTCACACTTCTTCTTCACTTATCAAACCTTGTTCGTAAGTAGTTTTCCAACTCTTTTTGGGGTAAAACACTAGGAAGCTCAAACACATACTCATAGCCTTCATCACAAAAGAAAACCTTCTCTTCAGCTGGAAACCATTTCCGAAGCCAGATGATGTAGGAGGCATAATCTTGTAACCTGTTTGTTGAATCAAAGTAATTTATCACAAAAACATCTTTATTGCTACTTAGTGAACTTTCCAAGGTAAGCTGAGGACTTTGATAATCCCAAGAAAGCGGGTATGCTTTTTCGGGATTAGTTCTTTCTCTAACCATAATACCTGGGAATTTTTCGCTCAAAGCACCACAAAAGACTTGTAAATCAAAGAATATGGGTTCTTTAGTCTCTACAAAGACAAAATCAGCAGTACTCATCAGTTTCTTCCTTTCATTTTAAAACTGAAAAGAGACCTTAACCATCAATGGCAAAATTCTCCAGACTCTCAAATGCTTGCCCCTGATAATCAAAAGAAAAGATATGAATATCATCAAAAGTTTGATCACAGAAAGTAACGGTTTGTCTCTCAGGCTCGATGATGGGTTTGCCCAACTTTTCAGTAGCTTCTTCACCTGTGAAATACCCATAAAATTCTTGTAAACGAGGCAGTATAAAGGTAAGAATACGAGACCTGTTTTTATGGTAATTGGCTGCAAGCAACTGAGCCTCCACCTCAAAATTTCCACTTGGTTTTTCTTCCCAAGCTACAAGAACATCATCTACTTCATGTATGTAAGCTTGCAAGGACTGATCGAATATCATGGCTATTTTCCCTTCTATTCTATTTACAATAACAGAAAATAAAAATCACATAAATTGAGCTAAATGATTATCTAAAAGTATCTGGCATAATTCTTTTCACACTCTCATCTTTGTCAACTAGAAAGCAGTCTAGAAAGGTCATCTGTTCCCATTTTTTATAATCAAAACTTGAATCAAAATGATTGATTAAGATTCCTAGCAAATTTCCATGAGAACTCAGTAAAATGGTTTTATCTAAATACCTTTCTTCCAAGTCCTGCAATAAATCTAGAATTCTATTTAATGCTGCTCGATTGAACTCGCCTCCAATAAGAGATTTATCTGGATTTTGCCATAAATATTGAATTGTTTTTTCAAACTCAGTATCTTCAATAAATCTTGAGGATAATGTTCTTTCACGTAAACTATTATCAAGTACTATCTTATCAAATTGAACGGGAGAACTATTTACTGTCTGAAAAGCTCGCTTATAAGGGCTTGAAATAAAGTAATCTATTTTACAAGCATTTAAAAAAACTCCAACTGTTCAAGAGAAGAAAATCCTTTTTCCGACAATGTTCTATTAAAATCATCACTCGAGAATCTTGAATGAGCATGTCTAAGTACAATATAAGTGTTCTTCATAAATTGTCATCCAAAAAAATCAATTTATCCACTATCAGCTAAATAATCATATCAAAGTATTAAAATAGCAAGCTAATTAGTAATTACAATATTATTCGTTCACTTATAATCCCCAGACTTCGGAAAAAAACTTCTCTGTATTATCTATATCTTTCCATGTTGAATCTTTATAGTATGGTTTAACATTAGTAAAAAGAAAAACTCTTTTCTACGTCCATTTTTTCGTAAGTAGTTGAATATTTTTCAATCTCCTGTAAATTGATATAACTAAAATATTGATCTAAAAAAACTTTCCCTAAATACTTTATTATTTTTTTCAAAAAAATTGTTAATTTTTTTGATTCTCTAATATAGTTTTTCTTAATTGTATATGTAAGGAGACACAATAACCATATTTGACTTGGTAAAATTCGTCTTAACATTAAATACTGTCTAATCTCTTTTCCTCCAATTCCAATTTCAACATTATCAAACCATTTGGTCTCACTTTTTTGAAGCATAGGGGAAAAAAATTCCCATAATGCCACTGGAGTATACTCATTTTTCACTTTTTTTATTTGTTCAAGCACCCTATTATAAATGTCCATTTTTATTTTTTTACCATTCCTTTAAAGAAGACACCGTTTGAATCTGAAAAAAATAATAATCATTTGTGTTAGGATTACTGCTATTTAAAAATTGGTCTACATCTATCAAATGGTTCATCATATACATTTTTTTAAGATTATAAGGTTTATGGTCAAAAGTATTCATTTTTGGGATTAATTCCTAAGATTAAAACTCTTGGATCTTCAAAATTACCATCAAAAAAATATGTTCAAAATCTTTAAATCTATTCTTTATAATTACCTCTACATCTTCTTCCTTATTAAAAGATTTTTAAATCTTCCTTTCTATGTTGTTTATGAGCTTCAATCTCTTTTTCTAGAATAGGTATTAATATAGGTTTATCGACTTTTCGCAACGCTTTTTAAAAATCATCTTCTGATTTTTAAAGAATCATCTTTCCAAGGATTATAGCGTTTAATATCACTTTTTATCTCCTCTAAGACACTTGTTTTGTTTGCATTTAATAACCTATCCAAAAATTTGTACATATTTGACATAACTATCTTTTGCTAAGAAATAGTCTGAAGCAAATATTGGTAGTAAATCCGAGTACTTTTTTTACTAATTCATTTTCTTCCACTATATTTATCTCCTTTTTTTAATTCATTCTACAACTCAAATAATAATAAAATGTACATATAATGTCAAATAATATTCTAATTCTTTTTTTGTTTCCTAATTTGAGAAAAATATTTATTTTTAACAAACTTTAAAATTCCTTTCTACACAAAAAACCTACCCTCACGGGCAGGTTTCTGTTCTGTATTGTTCAGCTAGATTAAGCTTTACCTTCTGAACCGAATACGTCGATACGTTCTTCAACTGAAGCTTGGATAGCTTTTACACCGTCAGCCAAGAATTTACGTGGGTCGAAGAGTTTTTTCTTGTCGTATTCTGCTTCGTTTGCTTCGTAGTCACGAGCAAATTTACGTGTTGCGTTAGCGAATGCGATTTGGCATTCAGTGTTAACGTTAACTTTAGCAACACCAAGTTTGATAGCTGCTTGGATTTGGTCATCAGGAATACCTGATCCACCGTGCAATACGATTGGGAATCCTGGAAGAGCTTCTGTCAATTTTTGCAAGTGGTCAAGGTCAAGACCTTCCCAGTTTGCTGGGTAAGGACCGTGGATGTTACCGATACCAGCTGCCAAGAAGTCGATACCAGTTGCAACCATTGCTTTAGCGTCTTCGATTGGAGCCAATTCACCTTTACCGATGATTCCGTCTTCTTCACCACCGATAGTACCAACTTCAGCTTCTACTGAGATACCTTTAGCGTGTGCTTTTTCAACAACGTCTTTAGCCAATTTAAGGTTTTCTTCAACTGGAAGGTGTGAACCGTCAAACATGATTGAAGTGTAACCAACTTCGATACACTCAAGTGCATCTTCGTAGTGACCGTGGTCAAGGTGGATAGCTACTGGTACAGTGATACCCATTGATTCAACAAGGTTAGCGATCAAGTTGCGAGCAACTTTGTAACCACCCATGTATTTAGCAGCACCCATTGAAGTTTGGATCAAAACTGGAGCTTTTTTAGCTTCTGCTGCGCGCAAGATAGCTTGAGTCCACTCAAGGTTGTTTGTGTTAAATCCACCAACTGCATAACCGTTGTCACGAGCTGCTTGGACAAATTTTTCTGCTGAAACGATTGCCATTTTATCAGGCCTCCTGTATATTTTTATGGGACATCCCATTTACATTGTTCATTTTATCACTTTTTAGCAAAAAAAGCTAGTTTTTCCCATACTTTAGATTGAATTTCTTCTATTTTCAGATATGTAAACCTTTTCCCACTTGGTCTAATCCTTGTTCTGAGGCAGGTTCATGTAAAATACCAAGTGGTCGTTATATCTTTCGAAACGATAGTTAATTTCTTCATTTTCTAATAAACTTTTGACGACGAAGAGTCCCAAACCAGCTCCCTTACTTTGGCGACTAGAAGCCGTAAAGGATTGTTCAAACTTATCTTGCTCCTCAGGTTTACAGGCGTTCTCAATAAACATCCAACCATCTTCTGCTCCAATTTTTAAATAACCACCTTGAACAGAGTGTTTCACAGCATTACTGATAAGATTGGAAAGAATCAGCTTTAGTACTGAAGGATTTAGATAAGTTTGTTGGTCAGTCAGTTGATTCACAACTGAAATTTCCCTCTCTTTGGCTAATAAATCATAATCCTTTAAGAGAAAATCTGTCATTTCAAGAAGGTTGATTTGTTCTTTCTTATCTCGCAATTCTTGAACCGAAGAAAGGGATAGGATTTGCTGAACGTGGTGACTCAAATCATCCACAATACCCAAAGAAACTCCAAGGTAATGGTCTCTATCTTTATAACGTCCGATATTAGCTTTCATATTCTCCAGAAGAATCTTTAGACTAGCTAGAGGTGTTTTCAGTTCGTGGGAAGCTCCTCGCAAAAACTCAACCTTCATCTTTTCCAGCTGGAGGATGGCCTCGTTTTTCTCATGCAAATCTGCAATGACAGTCAAGAGATGCTGATAAAGGCTATTGATTTGTTCTTTAAGATCACCAATTTCATCCTTAGAATCCACGCGCAACCTCACTTCTGCATCTAAATCCATCATCCGTCGAGTCACTCGTTTGATTTCCAAAATAGGAGCTACGATAGTTCTGGCATAGATATATGCAATCAGGAGTGAAATCAGAAAGGAAGCTAACAGAGTATAGGGTAGGAATTGCAGACTGATATCTTCTGCTTCTTTCTGCAGATCCATAGAAGCAATAAACTGTATAGTAAAGGTCTGACCATCCTTAGATTGGACCTCTCTTTCCTCAATGACCAAGGAAGCCGTCTGTCGTTCTTTATCAATAGGAAGATTATCCTTGACCTCTAACTTATCCTGAGTCATTTCACCCTTGATGGTTCCCTTTATATCGCTACTTTGAGAATAGAGTTCAAGGACTTCCTGGATAGTTTGACTGTCTTTTCCTTGGAGAGACTGGGTAATTTCTGTAGCCTTTTGCCCTATGCTCTCCTGACGATGACTGAGATAGGTCGGAGGAAAGAGGAAATAGATGGCCAAATGCAAACAAATGACCAAGGTAGAAAATACCGAGAAGGTATAAATAAAAATCTTTTTAAATAAACTCAGTCTTTTCATTTTCTCTCCAATTTATAGCCGACATTGCGCACAGTAAGAATACAGTCTAAATCCAATTTTTTCCGTAGTTCCTTGATATAGACATCGATCACTCTGTCAAAAGGGACCTCATCTGTCATCTTCCATACAGCATCGATAATCTGCGACCGTGTTAAGGCACGACCTTCGTTTTTAACCAGATAGTCTAAAATTTCTAATTCTTTTGCATTCACTGCAACTTCTTGATCAGCCACTGTGGCACTATAACTGTCAAAATCGACCTTAGTATCCTTATAGGTAAAGCTACGACCTGCATCATAATAACGTTTAAAGATAGCATCCACTCGAACCTTCAACAAAGAAAGGGAAAAGGGCTTTTCCAGATATCCATCAGCTAGTGAGGCAAAGGCACTCATCTTATACTCTTCATCCTGAAAAGCTGTCAACATCAAGACCGGAACTTGGCTGGTCTTACGGATTTCTGACAAAACCTCTAAACCATTAAGTTTAGGCATTTGAATATCTAAGAGAATCAGAGCAACTTGGTGATTCGAAAATTGTTCTAAGGCCTCAAGGCCATCTGCTGCCTGAATGGTTTCATAGCCACAATCCGTCAAATAGTCACTAATTCCCTCACGGATCATGTCTTCATCTTCTACAATTAGAATTTTCATATAAATCCTTTTCTATCAAAAATGCTACCTATATTATATCTCATTTGAAGGAGAATAGGTAGCAGGTTTTTTTATTCACCGTCTATCAAAAGTTCTTTTGGTTGCTTAAAGAGAAGATTGCTTGAAGCAAGTGCCATAACAAGTACTACTAGAACCAATCCAAGAACAAAAACGATAGCAAAGTTTGATGGTTGAATGGAAATATCTAGACTAGAAAGTGTTTTGCTAAAGCCGTCCACTTCTGCTCCACCACCGAGATTGGAAGCTTGTGCAGCCTTGCTAGCCTGTTTTGCCACATCCGATGTAACATTGGCTAGTACTGCATTTCCAATAGCACGCGCCATAGAGTTGGCTAGGAAGTAGGCTGAAATGAGAGCTGGAATAGCAATCATAACTGCTTCTGTGATAAATTGTCCTAGAATACTCGCTTGTTTTAGACCAATTGAAAGGAGAATTCCCACTTCTTTGCGACGGGCGTTAATCCATAGTGTCAGTAAGAGAGCAAGTAGAAGAACAGAGAAGCTCAAGCTACCCCAGAAGAGAAGATTAGCCATCTTGTACATGCCTGAGATCGATTGTTCGAGGGCAGGATAGTTAGATGAACTCTTAATCAAGCTATACATTTTCCAGTTGATGCCGTTGATAGACCCTAATTCTTGCATGACAGTATCTAGGTTCTTATCTCCAGCTACAAAGAAGGTAGCATCGCCATAAATAGCTGTATCTTCTGTATACCCATAGAGCTGGGCAGCTGTGTGAATATCTGTGATAGCTGTATTCTCATAAAGTTCTTGTGAGTAGGTCACAGCAGATTTGTTATGTCCATCAAAGAGTCCTTTGATCGTTACTTCTACTGTTTCCTTGGCTCCTTTTTCATTATCTGCATCGTAGATATTGGAGTTCAGTTTGACCTTGTCCCCTACTTTCCAGCCATGTTTAGCAGCCAAGTCTTTGTGCATGAGAATCTGGTATTTGTCATCGTTTGTTAAATGCTCACCTTCGACCAGTTTGTAAGAGCCTGATACAAACTTATCTTCTTTAGAAGAGTCATTAACACCTGTTATCATCAAACTACTTCCAAAACGTTGAGCTCGATCTGGCGTTAGATTTTTCTTGGTTTCAGGCGTTTCAATCAGTTCATAACCTGTTAAATCACCGATAGCATTGATCCGTTTGATGTAGGATTCAATGGCTTTATTTTCAGTAATTTTTTTAATATCTTCACCCTTAATATTCCCTGCACCACGTGGAGTTCCTTGATTGACCCTGCGGTTGATTTGCATGGAGAAACTATTGGTGATATTTTTAAAGGTTTCTTGAGAAGCCTTAGCTGTCGCCCCCTTGATAGACAAGCCGACCAAACTCAAACTAGCCATCAAAAGAATGATAAGAAAGATCACAAGCGACTTGAAAAATTTTCTTGTGACATAGGCAAATGCGTTGTGTAACATAAGATTCCTTTCTAGATTTACTTCGCTTATATATATTTAAAAGTTTTAGTTACTATTTCTTCTTGTTTCTGTCAGCTTTTTATCCTTCAATTCCAGTGTAATATCTGACGCCTGTGCTACTTCCTTACTGTGGGTCACAACAATCACACACTTGCCTGTTTTCTCAGCAAGAGATTTGAGGAGTTCGATGATATCTCCAGCAGTCTTAGGATCCAGATTTCCTGTTGGTTCATCGGCTAAAATCACTGGTGCTTCAGATACAAGGCTACGAGCAATGGCTACACGTTGTTGCTGTCCACCTGATAATTGAAGAACATTTCGCTTGATCTGACTTTCATCTAAACCAAGTTCAAGAAGGGTATCCTTGCTAGCTTTTTTATTAACCAAACGGATATTTTCCAATGGAGAAAGATAATCAATCAAGTTATAGTTTTGGAAAACCAGAGAGATATGGTGCATACGGTGATAGGAATAACCTTGTTCACGAATGTCTTTTCCCTCAAACTTAATAGCACCTTCGACTGGACTATCAAGTCCTGCCAATAGAGACAAGAGTGTTGATTTCCCTGCTCCAGATTCTCCAATGATGCTATAGAATTTTTCCAGGTTCAAAATCGTAATTGATTTTTATACAAGACTGCTTCGGCAGTATTTTTTTATAACGATAAGTAAGATCCTGTAATTGTAGTAAAGTCATGATTTCTCCTTTATTAACTAATAGATGATAAAATTTCTTTTGGTGATTTTCTAAATAAAAAGATAAAACAAAGTGCAACTGACAAGCAGCTAATCACAAGGAGAAAGACATAAGATTCTCCAAATGAAAGAAGACTTGTTGTAAGATTCGTTGCCTTTGCTAGCGTATCTTGTAGTGCAGCTTGATCGCCACTTGCTAGTACAGTCTTCAAGAGATAGGAAGTGATGACATTCTCAGCCACAAATGCAGGTAGAATAGCTGCCACTGAAACCAAGATGACTTCCAGGCAGAATTGGCTAAAGATTGCTATTTTTCCCTTTCCTAGTGCCAATAAAATACCAACCTCGTAGACTCGCTCTCGTAACCAAAGTGACAAGACCAAGACCAGAGCTCCTACACCAGCAATCATAATGCCATAAAGAAAAATTTGGAGAAAGGTTTGGAAGGTCGAAACGGAATCCTTGATTTGTTCAAAGGCCTTATTTTCCTTTTTCAACTTGGTAACCTTGGTTTTTCCAGAGATAACTTTTCAACCTCTTGAAGGATGCTATCCATATCTTTTGGATTTTCAAGATAGAAACGGGCTGCAGTGACTTGATCTTCCTTATTTCCAAGAAGAGTTTGGCTACTTTCGTAGTCTGTATAGACCGTGTTTTCACTAAAGTCTGACGATAGACCTGTGAACTTCTCTTGCTTCTGACCTGAGAAAATACCTACGATTTCATAGTCTAGCCTTTGTCCACTATTTCCTTCTACTTGACCAGGATTTAAGCTAATCTTTTCTCCTACTTTTAGATTGTTTTTCTTGGCTAAATCTTCGTGGATTAAGATTTTTTTACGATCCCCTTTTTCGATATGTCTTCCTTCTTTAAGGGTAAAGGCGGAACTTGTAAAAGAAACATCCTTGGAAGAATCTTCCAAAGCAATCAAACTGATAAGATTTTTTTCAGCCTCTGTCAAATCATCCCTTTTGATACTTTGTTCTCCAGTAACGACTTCTTTATCAGTTAACTTGGCTATTGTTTCTAGCTCAGGTGAAATATTCTCAAGACCCTTTATCTTTTTAAGCTCATCTAGTTGAGACAGTTGAAAGGTCTGATCTGCTTCTATTTTTCTTATAGAAAAGGATGTATTGAGTGAGCGATAGAGATTGTTTTCTACCGTTTTGTTGGACTTCATAAGCGTCAAACAAGCCGATATTCCAGCCAATAAGACAAATAGAATCAGGAATAATATGAGACTTCTCAGTCGTTTTCTGCTGACGTAAGCCCATGCTCTTTGAGTGGGATTCATATAGCACCTCCATGTTTCTAAGTCTATTATAATATCCAAATATGAAATGTTTATGAAATCACAAAAAAAGAGCAAAATCTTTGCTCTTGTTTATATAAAAATAAAGAGCTAGCCAAAGCTAACTCTTTTCCTATGCGGAGAGAGGGACTTGAACCCTCACGACCTAAAGCGGTCACAGGATCCTTAGTCCTGCGCGTCTGCCAATTCCGCCATCCCCGCGTCGATTACTTTACTAGTATATCAACTTTCACAAACTTTGTCAACACTTTTTTCAGATTTTTTTCAGATTTTTTGAATACATTATTCTTTGATTTCAACTAGATTTTCATCAAGGAGTTTCGCTCCTAATGTATTCTTAAAATGTCCAAGTGCAAACTGGTGATTTTCAGGCCAGATTGATGCAACTGCTGGCTTAACAACTTCTATCTGATAACCAAGATTATAGGCATCGATAGCCGTATGCAATACACAGATATCTGTAAGAACACCTGTTAAAATGACTGTATCCACGCGACGCTCTCTCAAACGGATATCCAAATCTGTGCCAGAAAAAGCCGAATAGTGACGTTTGTCCATCCAGAAAACACGACTATCGCCAGCATATTTCTGATAGAACTCGGCTAACTTACCATATAGATTACGCCCGCTAGTCCCAATCAGATTATGAGGGGGAAATAGTTTACTTTCTGGATGAAAGACATCATTTTCCTCATGAGCATCAATGGTAAAGAAAATATAATCTCCACGGTCAAATGCTAATCTAGTCACCTGATTGATCGCTTCTGATATAGCTTGAGCGGGAGCTCCAGCTGTCAATTTTCCATAATCCGCTACAAAATCTTCTGTATAGTCAATCGAAATTAAAGCCTTAGCCATTAATAGTCCCTCTTTTTCACTTCTTCAAAGATATCTGGGATCAAGACCTTAAGATAAGTTCCCTTCATCCCCAGTGAACGACTTTCAATAATTCCTGCTGATTCGAGCTTCCGAAGGGCATTGACAATCACTGAACGCGTAATACCGATACGGTCTGCAATGACTGACGCAGTTAATTGTCCTTCATTGCCATTCAATTCACCCAAAATAGCTGATACTGCACGTAACTCAGAGTAAGAAAGTGTGTTGACTGCCATCGTTACGGCTGTACGACGACGAATATTTTTCTCGTCTTCTTCACGTTGGAAGTTCAAAAGCTGAATACCAACCACCGTACTAGCAATCTCAACAAGAATCAAATCCTCATCTTCGAATTTTTTATCATTTCGCCAAATAATCAAAGAACCCAAACGAATCCCAGAAACATGGATTGGAGCAATTGTTGTCAAACCTTCTGAGAAATCTGCACGACTCTCAACTGGAAAGATGCTTAATTCGTGATCTACAGTCAGATTTGCTTCTGTATCGTAAATCATGTTTGCACCTTGAATATAGTCCTCAGGAAAAATTTTTGATTGGAAAAATTGCTCTACACGATCATTATTAGTCTTGTAGCGCATGAAATATCCCAAAAGACGTCCCTTACTATTTAGGATACAAGCGTTGCAATCAATAATATCCGCTAATTGGCGTGTGATGGCATTATATGGAAGATCATCTTGTAATTTCTCCTCCGCACGCTTCAGGATAGACGTAATTTTTCTCGTTTTTTCTAATAAATGTGCCATTTTTCACCTCGTATTTAATCGCTTCCATTATATCATAAATTGATCATTATTTCAATAATTATCTGAAAATTGTTTATTGAATTGCAATTCATGACTGTTCGAAAAATTTTTTTACTAGTTTTTTTCTAATTTTTCTTGTTGACAGGTTCCTAAATTTTTGATAATATAATATTACAAGATAACAAATATATAAATCTATTTTTCTCGTATGAAACTTTTTATTAACTCTCGGTCTCCTTATATATAAAAGCGATCCACCTCAGTGAACCGCTTTTTTTATTATTTATCACCCTTGTTACGGATTACAAAACCAGTTTTCTTCTCACTTGAAGTATTACGTGGTTTTTTATTATCCTTACGGTAACGTTTTTCCTTCTCAAAGCGGTCGTTTTTGCGACTGCCTTTTTTGAAGTCATCTCGACGATTGTCGCGACGGCGATCACGATCTCGGCGATCCTCACCACGACGTCCTCCCTTGCCTTTAGTACCTGATGGTTTAAATGGCAATGGTTTCTCGCGCGCAATTTCAACTTCTGGAAGACTGTCTGGATCCTGAACTGTCAAGCTTAGGATGTACATAGCCAATTCTTCAGGGCTGAATTCAGCTGCAAGTTTACGAGCGTCTTTTGCGAATTTGTCAAAGTTTCCACGAACAGTCTCATCGGCAAAGTCACGTTCAATTTTCTTCAACGCAACATGCTTTTTAGCTTGGAAAGCTTCTTCTGCTGTCGCTGGTTTCAACCCCTTCATGCGTTTCTTAGTCAAGTTTTCGATGATTTGGAGGTAGCCCATCTCATTTGGTGCTACGAAAGTAATCGATTGACCTGACTTACCAGCACGACCTGTACGGCCGATACGGTGAACATAGCTTTCTGGATCTTGTGGAATATCATAGTTGTAGACATGGGTCACACCAGAAATATCCAAACCACGAGCCGCTACGTCTGTTGCAACGAGGACATCAAGGTTCCCATTTTTGAAATCACGGAGGACACGAAGACGTTTGTTTTGGTCAAGATCTCCATGGATCCCTTCTGCACGGAATCCACGGATCTTCAGACCACGAGTCAATTCATCCACACGGCGTTTGGTACGACCAAATACGATCGCAAGTTCTGGTTGCTCCACGTCCATGAGACGAGTCATAGTGTCAAATTTTTCTTGTTCTTTAACTCGGATATAGTACTGGTCAACCAATTCTGTTGTCAACTCTTTGGCCGCAATCTTCACATGCTCAGGTTCTTTCATGAACTGAACACCAATCCGTTTGATAGCTTCAGGCATAGTTGCTGAAAAGAGTAAGGTTTGACGATTTTCTGGGACACGAGAGATGATAGCTTCGATATCCTCAAGGAAGCCCATGTTGAGCATTTCGTCTGCTTCGTCAAGAATGAGGGTTTCAATATCTTGTAATTTTAAAGCCTTGCGTTTAATCAAGTCTAGGAGACGACCAGGCGTTCCAACTACGATGTGAGCACCTGATTTAAGCGCCTTAATTTGTTTTTCAATACTTGAACCACCGTATACTGAACGGACTTTACTCCCTTGCTCCGACCAAAGCGGAAAAGCTCTTCCTGACTTTGCACAGCTAGTTCACGAGTTGGCGCGATGACCAAAGCTTGAATGGTCTGATCTTCTGTATGGATTTTTTCAAGTGTTGGTAAGCCAAAGGCTGCAGTTTTTCCTGTACCTGTTTGAGCTTGTCCGATGACATCTTTTCCTTCAAGGGCCAAGGGAATGGTTTGCTCTTGGATAGGACTTGCTTCTACAAATCCTGCTTTTTCAATTTCTGCTAATAAATCAGCAGATAAGTTAAATTCATTAAATTTCATGTTTTTCTTTCCTTCTAAAGATGGTGCGAAGCCATCCTATAGCGCTTTGTTTATACTTTTCTTGTCATGACGTACTTTCATATCTTTTATGAAAGACCGTGTTGCTTCTTTTCCACTAAAGAAAAGTACTGCTTTTTTGCAACCTATCTAGTATAACACAAGAGAGAGTCAAAAGATAGTCATACTACTTGATTAAATCATGTAAACGATTTATTACCAGTTGGTCCAGAATTTTAAAAGCGACTGATAGACCAATTTATCTCAGTATAATTTTCCGTAGCAGATTTGTGCAAAAGTTTTTTTCTTGTGCTAGAATGAAAATCGAACAGGAGGAATAAAAATGTTAACATACGATTTAATTGTAATAGGATTTGGTAAGGCAGGTAAGACGCTTGCTGGAAAACTAGCTTCAGCTGGTAAAAAAGTTGCCCTCGTTGAACGTAGCAAAGCTATGTACGGTGGAACTTGTATCAATATCGGTTGTATCCCAACTAAAACCTTGTTAGTTGCTGCTGAAAAAGACTTGTCATTTGATGAGGTTATGGCAATAAAGAATACTGTTACTACACGCCTCAATGGTAAAAACTATGCTACTGTCGCAGGTACAGGCGTAGATATCTTTGATGCTGAAGCTCACTTTGTTTCTAATAAAGTCATCGAAATCCAAGCTGGTGACGAAAAACAAGAACTGACTGCTGAAACTATCGTCATCAACACTGGTGCTGTTTCAAACGTATTGCCAATCCCAGGCTTTGCTACAAGCAAGAATGTCTTTGACTCAACAGGTATCCAAAACTTGGACAAATTGCCTGAAAAACTTGGTGTCCTTGGTGGCGGAAATATCGGTCTTGAATTTGCCGGTCTCTACAACAAACTTGGAAGCAAGGTTACAGTCCTAGATGCCTTGGATACTTTCCTACCACGCGCTGAACCTTCCATCGCAGCTCTTGCCAAACAATACTTGGAAGAAGATGGCATTGAATTGCTACAAAATGTCCACACTACTGAAATCAAAAACGACGGTGAACAGGTTCTTGTCGTGACTGAGAACGAAACATACCGTTTCGATGCCCTTCTCTACGCAACTGGACGTAAACCAAATGTAGAACCACTTCATCTTGAAAATACAGATATTGAACTAACTGAACGTGGTGCTATCAAGGTCGACAAACACTGTCAAACAAACGTTCCTGGTGTCTTTGCAGTTGGAGATGTCAACGGTGGCCTTCAGTTTACCTACATTTCACTCGATGACTTCCGTGTTGTTTATAGCTACCTCGCTGGTGATGGCAGCTACACCCTTGAAGACCGTCTCAATGTACCAAACACCCTCTTCATCACTCCTGCCCTTTCACAAGTTGGTTTAACTGAAAGCCAAGCAGTTGATTTGAAACTTCCATATGCTGTCAAGGAAATTCCTGTTGCAGCTATGCCTCGTGGACATGTAAATGGTGACCTTCGTGGTGCCTTCAAAGCTGTTGTCAATACTGAAACAAAAGAGATTCTCGGGGCAACTATCTTCTCTGAAGGTTCGCAAGAAATCATCAACATCATCACTGTTGCAATGGACAACAAGATTCCATACACTTACTTCACAAAACAAATCTTCACTCACCCAACCTTGGCTGAGAACTTGAATGACTTGTTTGCGATTTAATTTTATCAAGCAGCCCTCCTTGGGCTGTTTTTCTTTTTCTAAAATCTCAAATCTGTCTTTTTCAGCATTTATGATATAATAGAAACATGAAATTAAAAACTACTTTAGGCCTTCTTTCTGGGCGTTCTTCTCATTTTATCTTGAGTCGTCTTGGACGTGGAAGTACGCTCCCTGGAAAACTTGCCCTTCAATTTGATAAAGATATTTTACAACATTTAGCGAAGAACTATGAGATTGTTGTGGTAACTGGTACCAATGGAAAAACCTTGACAACCGCTCTCACTGTCGGTATCCTCAAGGAAATTTATGGTCAAGTTTTAACTAATCCAAGTGGTGCCAACATGATCACAGGGATTACAACTACCTTCTTGACAGCCAAATCTTCAAAAACTGGAAAAAATATTGCAGTCCTTGAAATCGACGAAGCTAGTCTCTCACGTATCTGTGACTACATCCAGCCTAGTCTTTTCGTTATCACCAATATTTTCCGCGATCAAATGGATCGCTACGGTGAGATTTATACGACCTACAAGATGATTTTGGACGCTATTCGAAAAGTTCCTACTGCTACTGTTCTGCTGAACGGTGATAGTCCGCTTTTCTACAAGCCTGCAATTCCAAATCCTGTTCAGTATTTTGGCTTTGATACGGAAAAAGGTCCAGCAAAGCTTGCTCACTACAATACTGAAGGTATTCTCTGTCCAGACTGTCAAAGTATTTTGAAATATGAGCTCAACACTTATGCCAATTTGGGAGCTTATATTTGTGAAAACTGTGGATGCAAACGTCCTGACTTGGACTACCGTCTGACAGAATTGGTGGAATTGACCAACAATCGTTCTCGCTTTGTTATCGATGGTCAAGAATACGGTATCCAAATCGGTGGACTTTATAATATCTATAATGCTCTCGCTGCGGTTGCTATCGCGCGTTACCTTGGAGCTGATTCTCAACTGATTAAACAAGGATTTGACAAGAGTCGTGCTGTTTTTGGACGCCAAGAAACCTTCCATATCGGTGACAAGGAATGCACACTGGTTCTTATTAAAAACCCTGTCGGTGCGACACAAGCTATTGAAATGATTAAATTAGCTCCTTACCCATTTAGTCTATCTGTTCTTCTCAATGCTAACTATGCTGACGGAATAGATACAAGCTGGATTTGGGATGCGGATTTTGAACAAATTACTGACATGGATATTCCAGAAATCAACGCCGGTGGCGTTCGTCATTCTGAAATCGCTCGTCGTCTTCGAGTGACTGGTTATCCAGCTGATAAAATCACTGAAACAAGCAGTCTGGAACAAGTTCTCAAAACGATCGAAGCCCAAGACTGCAAGCATGCCTATATCCTTGCGACATATACAGCTATGCTGGAATTCAGAGAATTACTAGCCAATCGTCAGCTTGTTAGAAAGGAGATGAACTAATGGTTTATACTTCACTTTCCTCAAAAGACGGCAATTATCCTTACCAACTAAATATCGCCCACCTCTATGGGAATCTCATGAACACCTACGGAGATAATGGAAACATCCTCATGCTCAAGTACGTAGCTGAAAAGCTGGGTGCACATGTGACAGTTGATATCGTTTCGCTTCATGATAATTTCGATGAACAGCACTACGATATTGCCTTTTTCGGCGGTGGCTAAGACTTTGAACAAAGTATCATCGCTGGTGATTTGCCTGCTAAAAAAGAAAGTATCGACAACTTTATCCAAAATGATGGTGTCGTCCTTGCTATTTGTGGTGGCTTCCAGCTATTAGGCCAATACTATATTGAAGCTTCTGGAAGACGTATCGAAGGTCTAGGTGTCATGGGACACTACACTCTCAATCAAACTAACAACCGCTTTATCGGTGATATTAAAATTCATAACGAAGAATTCGATGAAACCTACTATGGTTTTGAAAATCACCAAGGCCGCACCTTCCTTTCAGATGACCAAAAACCATTGGGGCAGATTGTTTACGGAAATGGAAATAATGAAGAAAAAATCGGTGAAGGTGTTCACTATAAAAACGTATTTGGTTCTTATTTCCACGGGCCTATCTTATCTCGTAATGCAAATCTAGCCTATCGTTTGGTCACTACTGCCCTTAAGAAAAAATATGGTCAGGACATCGACCTTCCAGCTTACGAGGATATTCTCAGCCAAGAAATCGCTGAAGAATACAGCGATGTGAAAAGCAAGGCAGACTTCAACTAATCTTTCTATTCCAACATGCTATTAGCTGTTGGAATTTTTTTAGGCTCTTTTCTCCTTCTCCCTTGCATTTTCTACTATTTTTTGCAAAAATAGAGGGGTAGAAAGAAGGTAACATATGTCTAAATTACAACAAATTGTAAAATATCTCGAATCTGAAAAGTTAGACGTCGCAGTCGTATCTGACCCCGTCACTATCAATTACCTCACTGGTTTTTACAGTGATCCACACGAACGCCAAATGTTCCTCTTTGTCCTTGCTGATCAGGAACCACTTCTCTTTGTTCCAACTCTTGAAGTTGAGCGCGCAACTAGCACTGTCTCTTTCCCAGTTGTTGGTTATGTAGACTCTGAAAACCCTTGGAAAAAAATCCAAAACGCCTTGCCACAACTTGATTTCAAACGTGTCGCAGTTGAGTTTGACAACCTTATTTTGACTAAATACCACGGTTTAAAATCTGTCTTTGAAACTGCTGAATTTGAAAACTTGACTCCACTAATCCAACGAATGCGCTTGATCAAGTCAGCTGACGAAGTGCAAAAGATGATGGTAGCGGGTGTCTATGCTGACAAGTCTGTTAAAGTTGGTTTTGACAATATCTCTCTTGATAATACTGAAACTGATATTATCGCACAGATTGATTTTGCCATGAAACGCGAAGGCTATGAAATGAGTTTTGATACTATGGTTTTGACAGGTGATAACGCTGCAAATCCACACGGTATTCCTGGAGCCAACAAGGTCGAAAACAATGCCCTTCTCCTCTTTGACCTCGGTGTGATGGTGAATGGTTATGCATCAGATATGACTCGTACAGTCGCTGTTGGTAAACCTGATCAATTCAAGAAAGATATTTACAACTTGACTCTTGAAGCTCAACAAGCTGCCCTTGACTTTATCAAACCTGGTGTGACAGCTCATGAAGTAGACCGCGCAGCTCGTGAAGTAATCGAAAAAGCTGGCTATGGTGAATACTTCAACCACCGTCTCGGTCATGGTATCGGTATGGATGTCCACGAATTCCCTTCAATCATGGAAGGAAACGATATGGTCATCGAAGAGGGTATGTGCTTCTCAGTTGAACCTGGTATTTACATCCCTGGTAAAGTCGGTGTCCGCATCGAAGACTGTGGTGTTGTGACCAAAGACGGCTTTGACCTCTTTACAAGTACCAGCAAAGATTTGCTTTATTTTGATTAAAAAGTATATTACAAAAAATAAGATGGAAAAGTTATTCTTTTCCATCTCAGAACGAAGACAAACGCCAAAAATGACGTTTGTCTTTTTCTGTTTTCAAAAATAGTTTATCTCATCATCTACTAATCTATCCAAAAATCTGAATTTGAGCAAAATAAAAAGGGATATTCCCTATCCATTTCACTAATTTTTTGATATTTAAACACGCCAAAGTAAGCCCAACCTGATCCTCCATTTTGGACTTTCCTTTCTCTCTAGTGTATCTCAAATTATGGTATTCCTTAGCCGTTCCAAAGAGCCGTTCAATTGTTTCTTTGCGCTTCTTATAGAGCTCTTTCATTTCTCTTTGGTGACGAATCTCCTCACAAAATTCAAGGGCATCTTTCCAGACATGTCTCGTTACTACTTTTTGAAAATTCTTGCTTTGGGTACAAATGGATAATAAAGGACAGGAAACACATACTTTAGGATTACTCTTATACTCACGGTAGCCTTCTCAGTGGTTGTGCGATAGCTTAATACTTGATTCTCTGGACAAACATAATGATCATAACTTGCATCATAAACAAAATTACTAGTACTTTAAGTTCCCCTTTACTCCCTTTTGGACGAGTATAAGGAAAAAAACAGGAATGATATTTCGCTCTAATAAATAATGGGCAATAGCTGGGGTCTTGTAACCTGAATCCGCAATAATATAGTGGGGCGAGAATGGCTCTAACTTTGAAAATAGGGCAGGGAAAGCCTGACTATCATGAACATTTCCTGCCTCAACCGTATAAGCCAAAGTACCAACCATGCTTATCACAAGCAACTTGAGCAGAATAGGCAAATACTTCCTTATGTTCGCCCTTGTGAAACCAACCACACTCGGGATCTGTCGTTGAGATTCTCTTTTCCTTAGCCTCACTTTCTTTTGCGGGCTTTAAGGACTTTTTTTCGTGTTTTTTCCTATCTAAATCAATCTCAACTGCCAATTGTTCACTCATAAATTTAGCTTGTTGGTCTACCATTTCCTTACGATACTTGTGACTATTAGCCGCCGCTTTGATATGGGTACCATCCACAAATATTTCAGAAGGATCAATTAAGCCAGCATACAAAGCTTGGCTGAGAACTTGGGAAAAAATCTCAGAAATGAGTTCTTTATCTTGAAAACGACGGCTGTAATTCTTTCCATAGGTAGTAAAATGAGGGACCTTATCATCTAAAGTTAGTCCAAGAAACCAACGATAGGTACATTTACTTCAATATCTTTCATGGTTTGGCGCATGGAACGAATGCCATAAAAAAACATTTCATCAAAGGAATTTTTGACTAGCATGACGGGATCAAGACTAGGACGACCATTATCTGGACTATAGGTATCTTCTACCAAGTCATAGATAAAGTCAAAATCAACCTTTGAATCTACTTGTCGAAGAAAGTGATCTTTTTGGGACCAATTCGTCTATTGTATAGAAACCATATTGCTTACGGTTATAATCAGGTTTTTCTTTGTGAAACATAGGGATTACCTCACAACTCTTCTTACCTCTATTATACGACTTTACACAAAGAAAAGCCCTTAGAAACTTGGGTTCTAAGGACTTTGTCTTCAATCTGAGATGGAAAAGTTATTCTTTTTCCATCTTATTTTTTGATTTGATAATAAATTTTATCAGCGATATAACCTTTTCGTTCAACTGCATTTGGAATTGTCTTCCAAAAAGTCATACCCGCCTTTTCCATCACACGACCAGAGGCGGGATTTAAACTTGCATAGCAAGCATCAACCTCTTCAAATCCAATCTCATCTAGACAGTATGATAAAACAGCCTTCAAGGCTTCTGTCATGAGTCCTCGTCCCCAGTAGTCCATCCCTAAGATATATCCGATCTCACCGCTAGAGGTTTCTTCATCCACACTGACAAGACTAATATCTCCAATGACGTGGTCTGGATTTTCTTTGAGACAAATGGCCCATTTGTAATAATTTGGATCGTCATAGGATTTTACCCAATTGCCAATAGAATTTTGAGTTTGTTCAACATTCAGGTGTGGATCCCAAGTCACATAGGTCAGATTTTCTGAGCGTGAAGCCCAATTATCAAACATAGCTTGAGCGTCATCTTCCACAAATCTTCTTAATATCAAACGTTCAGTCTCTATAGTTTGTGTACCTAGTGCTTTCATAATCGTAACTCGCTTTCTATTTTATGGATGGGTTTAAACTTGTATTGACCTATCTTACTTTCCTATTCAAGTGATAAAGTGAAGAAGGCCCACTGGACCTTCTTCACTTTATCATTTCTAGGCTCAGGGTTAAAACACTACACTCATAAACATTGAGAAAACAACAGTTTCCTCTAATTTCATGACGCAGTCGCTGTCTGGCTTGAAATGCACTTTAGCAAGGTTTCAAGCCTAGTCATCGTTGCGGGGGTGAGACAACGAAATCGAACTCTTCGAGTTACCGATTTCTGTCTCACTCCCAAAACGTATCAAACACTGTGATTGGTAGGTGGCGTTTGTGTTGGCCTTTGTACCACCATTTTTCAATGGTTGCTTGGGCTTCTGGGCTTACTTGTTTGCCTTCGAGGTAATCATCAATTTCATTGTAAGTGACTCCCAAGGCTACTTCGTCTGCAATACCTGGTTTTTCTTCTTCTAAATCTGCTGTTGGAACTTTTTCATAGAGGGCTGGATCAGCTCCAAGCTCCTTCAAGAGTTGTTTTCCTTGACGTTTATTGAGGCGATAAAGTGGGAGAATATCTGCACCACCGTCACCAAATTTAGTAAAGAAACCTGTGATATTTTCCGCAGCATGGTCTGTCCCGATAACAGCTCCGCTATGAGCACCTGCAAGGGCATATTGGGCAATCATACGACTACGAGCCTTGATATTTCCTTTGTTAAAATCTGAAACCGGACTTCCTGTTGCTTCAACTGCTGCTGTCATAGCATCAGCAGATTCCTTGATATTCACTACCAGGCTCACATCTGGCTGGATAAAAGCTAGAGCTTTTTGAGCATCTGCTTCATCAGCTTGCACTCCATAAGGCAAACGAACTGCGATAAATTTATAACTATCATCGCCTGTTTCTGCTCGCATTTCTTCCATGGCTAGTTGAGCCAAGCGTCCTGCTAAGGTCGAGTCTTGACCTCCAGAGATTCCTAACACAAACGTTTTTAAGAAGGGATGCTTCTTTAAATATCGTTTTAAAAAGTCAATCGAACGACGGATTTCTTCCTGGGCGTCAATCACTGGTTTAACACCCAGTTCTTGGATAATGGTCTCTTGCAAACTCATTCTTCTTCTCCTTCACCTAGAGCTTCCTTACGCATTTTATCAATCAAGTCCATCTTGTCTTGCCATACGTTACGAGCCAAGTCCACAGGGTAATGTTGTGGGTTCAGTACGCGTTTGTATTCATCCCAGAGCTTATCAAATTCCTTACGAGCATAGGCTTGAATTTCAGGCAGACTTGGTAAGTCATAAACCAGCTTACCTTCCTTGAAAATGTCTACCAAGAGAGGAACAGCATCAAAATTACGGACAGTTTTCTTGATGTAAGTATAGGTTGGATGGAACATCTTGATTTCAGTCATGCTAGCAACATCGACACCATCATAGGTAATGTAATCACCTTCTGACTTGCCTTTTTCACGACTGGTGATGCGCCAAACTTGTTTCTTACCTGGTGTTGAAACTTTCTCTGCATTATTTGAAAGTTTAATGGTATTGCGCATATGACCATTCTCGTCTTCAATAGCAACAACCTTGTAAACTGCTCCAAGTGCTGGTTGGTCATAAGCAGTGATGAGCTTAGTACCTACCCCCCCAGACGTCAATCTTAGCTTTTTGCATCTTGAGGTTAAGGATGGTATTTTCATCAAGATCATTGGATGCATAGATCTTAGCATCCGTAAATCCTGCTTCATCCAGTTGCTGACGAACTTTTTTAGAAATATAAGCAATGTCTCCAGAGTCAATGCGGACACCAAGGAAATTAATCTTATCACCAAGTTCACGCGCAACCTGAATCGCTGCTGGAACTCCGATGCGAAGAGTATCATAAGTATCTACTAGAAAGACACAGTTTTTGTGCGTTGAGGCATAAGCCTTGAAAGCCTGATAGTCATTTCCATAAACTTGAACTAAAGCATGGGCATGAGTACCTAAAACCGGAATACCAAAGAGCTTACCTGCGCGTACATTACTAGTTCCATTGGCACCACCAATAACAGCCGCACGAGTCCCCCAGATAGCCGCATCCATTTCTTGCGCACGACGTGTTCCGAATTCCATCAAAGGTTCATCATCAATAACTGAACGAATACGAGCTGCCTTGGTCGCAATCAAGGTTTGAAAGTTGACGATGTTCAAGAGAGCTGTTTCAACCAATTGACACTGAGCCAAAGGACCTTCCACTTGAACAATCGGTTCATTGGCAAATACCAAGTCCCCTTCTTGAGCAGAACGTACAGTCAATTCCAACTTGAGATTACGGAGATATTCCAAGAAGGCACCATGATAACCAAGTGACTCCAAATAAGCTATATCGCTATCCGAAAAACGCAAATTTTCAAGGTATTTCACAATTCGTTCCAAACCTGCAAAAACAGCATAACCATTTTTAAAAGGTTGTTGGCGGAAATAAACTTCAAAAACCGCTTTCTTGTTATGAATCCCTTGGTCGAAGTAAACCTGCATCATGTTAATCTGATACAAATCTGTGTGCAAAGTTAAACTATCATCTGGGTACATATACTGTCCTTCTTCCCTATTTGTAAAAAGATGAAAATGTTTCTTCTTTTCTCATAAATTAGTACTATTATAACACATTTTCTCGATATTGATAAAAAGCTAACAAGCTATTCCATGCTCTCGATCTTATCCATATCTTTTTCATACTTTTTCTGAGCCCATTCACCATAACTTTTTAATCCTAAGTTTCCAATAAAAACCCAAGGAAGATAAAGGAGATATGTAATGACCCATGCATAAATATACTTAATATGTAGAGGGTTGTGCTGATAAATTTCGATATTGAACTGGTAGTTCTATAGCATCAAGGTAGCTGTAATCACTAGAGTTAATAATAGGCAACCTAAAATTGTAAAATGAAAACGACTATAGTAGGTCACACCTAGACTTCTAGCACGATTGATAAAGTAAAAATTCCCTATGATAATAATAGCGAGAAGCATGCTAGGATTAAAAATGCTTGATGCTAACACTGATATGAAATAAGCTAGAAACAATAATCCGATAGAAATATGAAAACTCTCTGCACCAGCTTTATGAAGTTGTTGCTCTTCTCTTTCATCTAATAATTGATAATAATAAAATTTATTTTTCATCTTCTTCCTCCCAAAATAATTGGTCTAGGGTTTTCCCTAAACATCTGCAAATGGACTGGCAAAGGGAGAGACTAGGATTATATTTCCCAGCTTCTATCAAGCCGATAGTCTGTCTAGTCACACCTACAGCTTCTGCCAAGTCACCTTGTGTCATATCAAGCTCTACTCGAGCAAGTTTTAATTTTAAATTCTTAGCCACTTCTTACCTCCTCCTTAATTTTAAAAGTCGCGCTTCTTTTTTCAACTTGATTATATCATATATTTTTACATTATGCAATATATATCTGTCATTTTGTTAGATTTTTTTAACAAAAAACTCTACCACTTACATGATAGAGAGTTCTGTGCTTACAAATCTTTTTGATAATAATGTCTTTGTCCAGTGTATGGATAATCCTTCAATGTAAAAACTTCCTTATAGCCATGCTTTTGATAAAAGGCTGGCGCTTGAAACTGATACGTATTGACAAAAGCAAAGCGACAGTTTCTCTTTTTAGCTTCACTCTCTGCTTGCTGCAATAGTTGGGAGCCGATTCCTTGTCCTCGCAAGCCCTCTTTAACAAATAAATACTCGATTTCTAGCCAATTTCCAAAGGTCTCTGCTACTAAACCAGCCAGGAGTTCACCATGTTCATCTTCGACATAAAGGTTTAGTGGCTCACTTTCAGCAGTTTCTCTTTTGGAACGATTATAGGAGCGAATCAACTCTCCGATTTTTTGCGCTTTCTGAGACTCTGTATTCTCCAATCTAATGTGCATCAAACCCTCCTCAAAGACATTTACGCCTTGATTATATTCCTATTTTAAAGAACTGTCAAACTAAAAAAAACTCACCAACCTGAGTTGATGAGCTTCTAACTTATTTTCTAAATTTCCATTGGCTGTAAATACCAAATGCAACAATCCAGATAGCTGAACCTCTAGCTCCCATTACAGTTGACTCTTGTAAGAAGAGTGTTCCAAATACAAAGATAAAGAAGAGCATTGTTAAGGATTTAACAAGCGATATTGAGGCATGAGATAGCCATCTGACATAAAGTCTTTAGACTTACGATATTTGAGATGGGCTACCATGATCAAGATGTAGATGGCGATATAAACACCTGATGAAGAAGCCGTAATCAAAGCAAAGGCATCTGATACTCCTGGAAGGACATTGATGAAGGCTGCAAAACCAATCAATACCGCAGAAGCAATGATAGCATTCTGAGGAACGTTGTGACGTGAGAGTGTATCTGCCTTAATAGCTTTCAAGAAACGATTTGGTGAATCATGGGCAATTTGGTACAAATGACGACCTGTTGAGTAAAGAGTTGAATTCAAGGCTGACGCAGCTGAAGTCAAAACAACAAAGTTAATCAAAGCAGCCGCCCACTTAAGACCAACAAGTTCAAATACCGTTACAAATGGTGAATCTGCTGCAGAAAGCTCACGCCAAGGAATAATAGACATGATTGCTAAGAGAGCTCCACCGTAGAAAAAGATAATTCGCAAGGGAATTTCCTTAACAGCCTTAGGCAAGACTTTTCTTGGATCCTTAGTTTCAGATGTGGTAACACCGATAAATTCAATCATCAAGTAAGCAAAGAAAACCATCTGGAAGGCCATGACAAAGTTCATCCCACCATTTGGGAAAAGTGAGAAGTGTTCACTAATATTAGCAAGACTTGCTGAACCATAAGGAGTTTCAAAGCCGGTCAAAACCATAAAAATACCTGTCGCAATCATGGCAAGAATAGCCACGATTTTGATCATAGCAAACCAAAATTCTACTTCACCAAAGATTTTAACGGCAATCAAGTTCACTAAGCCGAGTATTGTCAGAAATACAACCTGAATCAACCAAGATGGCCAGGATGGAAACCAAAATTGAACATAGTGAGAGATAGCCGTAATCTCGGCCATACCGATAAAGACTACTGAAAGCCAGTAAGACCAGACTGAGAAGTAACCCCAACCCTGACCTAGATAACGGGTAATAAAGTTGATAAAGGTATGTTGCTCCGGATCTTGGTACAACATTTCCCCGATAGCACGCATCATAAGATACATAAAGCCACCCGTAATCATATAGACCAAGACGATTGACGGACCTGTCAAACTAATAGAGCGACCAGCCCCTAGAAACAGTCCGGTTCCAATTGTTCCTGCAATCGCCATAACCTGAACATGGCGATTGGTTAACCCACGTTCCATTTTATTTTTCTTTTTGTGCTTATTTTCTGAATTCATATAGTCTCCTCTAGTTTTTAGAATTAAGAAAAGGAGTGATGGGAAGCGCTTTCCCTATATCTACTCCTTCTTTTCATTCCTATTAAACTGTTTTTTCTACTTTTAAGATTTTAACATCATAGCTTCCTACAGGTGTTTCAATCGTAGCGGTATCACCTGTTTTCTTACCAATCAAGGCTTGTCCAATTGGGCTTTCATTTGATACTTTACCTGCAAAGGCATCTGCACCCGCTGATCCCACGATGATATATACTTCTTCGTCGTCTTCACCAATTTCTTGGATAGTGACTGTTTCCCGATAGCAACTTCATCTTGAGCAACTGCATCGCTATTGACAATCTCAGCATAACGGATTTTTGTTTCCAAGCTAGAGATTTGTCCTTCAACGAAGGCTTGCTCATCCTTAGCTGCTTCATACTCACTATTTTCTGACAAGTCACCGTATGAACGCGCAATCTTGATGCGTTCTACAACTTCTGGACGACGAACTAGTTTCAACTCTTCCAATTCTTTTTCGAGTTTTTCCTTTTCTTCAAGGGTCATTGGATATGTTTTTTCTGCCATTTTTCTCAACTTTCTTTTGATTAAATTTAAATTTCTTTAGGTAGTAAAGCAAAATTATGTGGTAAACCACATAATTTTACAATGAAGACAAAGTCTTTTTAAAGCTTTCCTTAAATGATTTTGGTCAGTAGCGACCTTTTAAAATCTGTGCCTAAACCGAATGATTCTATCACTTCTAGACTCAGGTTCAAATAAGAGGTAGGTGTTTTACTTTCGTAATTTCCGAACGCCTAAAACTTGTGAATTTCAGGCGTTTCTAATCATAGCGGAAAGACTTGTGTGACTTGCTTTGATCGTGAAAAAGAGAGAGTTTTACTTCTACATTCACGAATTTAATAGCAAATCTTGTTCTACGAGTTAGTTTGAACTACTTGATTGTGTCAATTTACTGTTGACATGCTCTGCAACGTTTCGATCATGTTCCTCTCGTGTCGTTGCAAAGTAAACCTTACCATCTTGTACATTGGCTACAAAGTAGAGATAGTCACTCTTAGTTTGATTGATACTTGCTTCAATTGCATCCAGACTTGGACTGTCTACTGGACCAGGCATTAAGCCAAGGTTCGTATAATCATTATATGGTGAATTGATTGTTGTATCAATTGCTGCATCATCTGCCAAGCTAATATTTTGTCCTAGCTTACCTTCTGCATAGAGAATAGCAATATTACTCTGAAGTGGCATACCAAGGTTCAAACGATTATAGAAAACTCCAGCGATTAGTTTGCGATCATCAGTTTTCAACCCTTCTTTTTCCACAAGTGATGCGATGGTGAGGAGTTCATTCACTGTCAAGTTCTTTTCTTTGATTGCAGCATAATGTGCTGACAAGTTTTGGTCCATAGCTGCCACCATTTCATCAATCAAGCTTTCAACAGTTGTGCTTTCTTTGATGCTATATGTTGCTGGGAAAAGATAACCTTCTAAACGGTAACGAACACCACTTTCCTTAGTTGGTAAACTTTCAAGAAGGGTTGGATACTTAGCAACTAATTGAGAGATGAAGGTTTCATCTTGCACTTTTGCCAGGAAGGCATCCGCAGTCAAAGGTTCTTTAAAGTCTCCTTGAAGCTGACCAACCGTTTGTGCGATTTGATCAAGGGTATAACCTTCAGGGATTGTAAGATTTGCAAGTGCAACCTCTTGAGCTTTAGGTGTTCCCCCCTTTTGCAATTCTTTGATAATATCATCTGTACTCATGCTCTTTTGCAAATTATAATAACCAGATTTCAAATCATTGTAGTCTTTATACTTAGCATAAAGGCTAAAGATAAAACCGTGTTTTACCAATCCAGAGTTTTCTAAGGTATCACCAATTTGCTGAAGATTGGCCCCTTCTGGAATCTGAACCGTGACATACTGTTTTGAATTTGCATCAACTGGTTGGAGTGCAGATTCGACATAACGGTAACCAAAGAATCCGCCCACACCTAGTAAAATCAATAAAACAAATACTGTTACGAAAAAAATCTTTTCAAGCGTGATTTTTTCTTTTTCTTGATTGGTTTCACTGATTCTTTACGACTTCTTCTAGGAAGTTCAGTTCTAGTTTCAACTGGAGCAACTGGCTCTTGACTTGGAGTTTCTTTTGCAAGAACTGTTGGTTTCGGTTGAGGTTTAATATTCTTTCTAGCAGGACTTGGTTTAGCCTGATTCGTACGATAAGAAACTGGAATCCTAGTAGAAATGTCAGTATAGGAAGTCTCCTCTTGAACTGACTGAGCAGGTGCAATAGGCTTAACTGAATCTACAGTAGACACTACTGGTTCTTTAGCTACAACGGATTCAGCAGATTTAACTTCTTCTGGAACTGCAACTGGATCAGTAGGTCCTTCTGATGTCAAAGATGGACGTGGAGGAACTGTTGGAGCTTTAGCAAGCAGTTCATCCACTAGTGAAACTGAGTCTACCATCAAGTCTTCTACAGAAGACTCTGCCGCTAGCTTTTTCCTCTTCTAAACTATTATTGACATTTGAAAACAAGGCATCGTTGTTACTTTTAGTACTTGCAATGCCATCTTCTCTTTTCAATCTTTCTAAATCTCTTAAAATTTGTTCTTTAAAACTTAACTTTTCTTCTTTTGAATTTTCGCTCAAAGGTATTCCCTCCTTGTTGATAATCCATAATATTATATCCTAAAAACTAAAGAAAAGCAACTATAGATGCCTTTCTGATGCCTAATTCGTGTTTTCCCAGACCATATCATACCATTCTTCACCAGCAAATGTCGACTTGGATTTTCCTTCATTCACAAAACCATGTTTTTCATAATAGCCAATGAGATAGTCATGGCAGGTCAGATTGATTCCCTCACGCTCATGCTCAAGAGCGAGATCTTTTAAAGCGGTCAATAATTTTCGTCCGACACCTAAAGTTTGAGCTTTCTTAGCAATGGATAGACAGGTCACAGAGATATAGCCACCTTTTTGATGGCTATAATCCTCAATTTCTTCTGTAAAGGACTGGTCTTGTAGATGTCGATGAGGGACTACTGGTCCCTCAATATAGCCTAGTATTTCGCCCTCTTTTTCAGCCACTAAAAAACTGGTCTTAATTTCCTTCAGATGAGCTTCAAAAACAGGATGGGGAATAGCTTCTTCAATTGAAAAATTTTCTAGTTCAATTTCAAAGATACGATCTAAATCTGTCAATCTAGCTTGTCTAATAATCATAGTTCCTCCTGATAATAGGGATTCTGCCATCGCATGAGAAAGGCAACCTCACTGCTCCTTTCTCCATCTACGATCCCTTGTTCCACAAATCCATTCATTTCAAAGTAGGCCAGCAACTCATCCTCACAAAGCAAATAAATACCTGGTCTATTTTGCTGACGGGTAACTTCCTTCAAAGCTGCTAGCAACAAGGTTCCAAAGCCTTGCCCCTGAAATCGGGATTGACAGCTAAATCTTCAAGGATGATTGAGTTCTCACTAATGAATTCCTCATCTCCGATCTCAAGCATCCATTTTCTTAAAGAGAGAATAGGAGGTGTCGTCGCAGTGATATAAGCAATCCCTTGATCATCCAGGCTAGCTAAGAGAAACGTACCCGCATGGTTGCGGATACGTTCTTCTATTATTTCTCTATTCATTATTTCTAGGGAGTTTGAAATACTTTCTTGTATCAAGCAAATCTGATTTATATCTGATTGCTGTGCTTCCCTGATTTTAATTGGAAATTCCATGATCTTCCTTACTGAACATTGCTTGTCAAATTAGACAAGAGACGTTCGAATGAATATTCATAAGTTTGGATATCGCCAGCTCCCATGAAAACATAGACAGCATTATCATGGTCTAGGAGTGGAGAAACATTTTCAACTGTGATAACTTGATGTTTCTTGTTGATTTTATTGGCAAGGTCTTCTACCTTGACATCACCATGGTCCACCTCACGAGCAGAACCGTAGATTTGTGCGAGGTAAACTGCATCAGCCTGATTCAAGGCCTGAGCAAAATCATCCAACAAGGCAATTGTACGAGTAAAGGTATGTGGTTGGAAAATTGCCACGATTTCCTTGCTTGGATATTTTTGACGTGCAGCATCAAGAGTCGCAATGATCTCAGTTGGATGGTGAGCAAAGTCATCAATGATAACCGTATTATTAACAACCTTTTCTGTAAAGCGACGTTTCACTCCACCAAAAGTCTTCAAGTGTTCACGTACTAAATTCAAGTCAAAGCCAGCAGTATAAAGCAAACCAATCACTGCTGTAGCATTCATGATATTGTGGCGACCGAAAGTTGGAATGTGGAATTGACCCAACTCTTGACCACGGAAGTGAACGATAAAGGTTGAACCTGTAGTAGAACGAAGCAAGTCACTTGCTACGAAGTCATTACCTTCTGCTTCAAAACCATAGTAGTAAATCGGAGCATTAGCCGTAATCTTACGCAACTCAGCATCTTCACCATAGACAAACAAACCTTTGGTAATTTGTTTGGCATAGTCATTGAAGGCGTTGAAGACGTCCTCTAAGCTTGTGAAATAGTCAGGGTGGTCAAAATCGATGTTAGTGATGATAGAGTACTCTGGGTGATATGGCATGAAATGGCGCTCATACTCGTCTGATTCAAAGACAAAATACTTGGCATTTTCAGAACCACGACCTGTACCATCTCCGATCAAGTAGCTAGTATCAGTGATGTGTGACAAGACGTGAGAAAGCATCCCAGTTGTTGAAGTTTTACCGTGTGCACCAGCAACTCCCATACTGATAAAGTCACGCATAAAACTACCAAGAAACTCATGATAACGTTTATAGCTGATACCATTTTGGTCCGCGTAAGCAATTTCAACATTGTTATCTGGACGGAAGGCATTACCAGCGATAATTTCTAAGTCACCTTGAAGATTTTTTTCATCAAAAGGTAAAATTGTAATCCCTGCTTGCTCTAGTCCACGTTGTGTAAAGTAGTACTTTTTCAACGTCAGAACCTTGCACCTTGTGCCCCATTTGATGTAACATCAAAGCCAAGGCACTCATACCTGATCCTTTGATTCCGATAAAATGATAGGTTTTTGCCATTTTCTTCCCCTCTATTCGCTCATTCTAGTCAAGTTAAGCTCTTGGGCTACTTGACGTTCTTGTTCTTTTTGTTTACTTTTTTTGTTATAAATTTGACTTTTCTTTAAAAAGTCATAATTGTTTTTCTTGGAATGACTTGTTTCACCATCTGAAATTGGATGTTCCACTTGAGAAACTGTTTCTGCCAAAATATAGTGAGACTGACCTAACTTCTGACTATATTTCGCAAATTCTCCTGGATTTTCCTTTTGAAAAGGTGCTGTCGGTTGATTTGCTGGACGCACATGGCTTGTTTTCGTTTGACGTCTCGTATGACTCACATCCTGAGTCAAATATCTAGCTGATCGCTTCTTTTTTTCAAATCCGCGCGCTTCTTCACGCGCTAATTCAGCATAGGATTTTTTTCTTTTTTTCTCAATCGGTTTTACAAGAGGTTTGACTTCCTCTTGCTTTTTTTCTTCAGTGATTGGAGACCATTCCAAGTAGTTTTTGTCTTGGTAATCACCTTTTATATTACTGATGAAATCAGACTCATCGTAGAGATTCATAACTGGCATTTCTGTCAACATGACTTCATCATCTGCCACTATTGGAAATCGTTTTTGTGTCATATTTATTTCCTTTCAATATTCCATTATAGCGTAATGTCTTGATTTTTCAAGTATAGGCTCATGAAATCCCTAAAATTTCTCGTATTTCAGCTAGACTCAGACTGCCACGAGACTCTGTTCCATCCAAGATTTCAGAAACAAGATTTTTCTTTTTCTCTTGTAATTCTTGAATCTTTTCTTCAATTGTACCTCGAGTTACTAGTCGATAAACTTCAACAGCTTGCTCTTGCCCCATACGATGTGCGCGACCGATAGCTTGCGATTCAACTGCAGGATTCCACCATAAGTCTACTAGAATGACTGTATCGGCACCAGTGAGATTGAGACCAACCCCACCGGCCTTTAGAGAAATTAAAAATACATCGCGCTCCCCTTGGTTAAAAGCCTTGGTCATTTCCTGACGTTCTTGTGAAGGAGTTGAGCCCGTAATTTTAAAGGAAGTCAATCCTAAGTCAGGCAGCTCTTGCTCAATCCGATCCAGCATACCTCTAAATTGTGAGAAAATAAGTACACGATGCCCACCTTCAGCAATCTGAACCAGCAAATCTCGTAAACTATCCAGCTTTCCGCTCTCTCCTTGGTAGTCCTCCATAAAGAGCGCAGGCGTATCACAAATCTGACGCAGACGCATGAGTCCAGTCAAAATTTCGACGCGATTTCGTTGAAATTCCGAATCGCTTACCTGTCCCAAACGTTCCTGCATCTGTTGAAGCTGAGCAAGATAGATAGCTTTTTGTTGATCCTCCAGTTCATTCTTATAGACAACTTCAATCAAGTCAGGCAACTCTGTCAAAACCTCTTCTTTCTTACGTCTCATGACAAAGGGGTTGATAAATTGAGCCACTCTCTCAGTTGATAGTTTCATAAACTCCTTCTTAGCAGGTAAGAGGCCTGGTAAGACAATCTGAAAAATCGACCAGAGTTCTCCCAGATGGTTTTCAATCGGTGTTCCTGATAGTGCAAAGACAGATGGAACCACAAATCGTCGTAAACTTTGAGCAATCTTCGTTTGTGCATTTTTCATGACTTGAGCTTCATCTAGAAAAAGAAAATCAAAAGATAGGTCTCGATAAATTTCACAATCTTGACGGAAAGTAGCATAGCTTGTCACATAAATCTGATGATTTTCCGCCAAAATTGACTCTCGATGAGATTTTAAGCCATGCACGACCGCGACATCCAAATCTGGAGCAAACTTTTGAAATTCATCAGCCCAGTTATAGATTAAGCCAGACGGAGCAAGGATTAGGACACTAGTATCTGCTTGAACCTGACTACTTAAAAAGGCGATGGTTTGCAAGGTCTTCCCAAGTCCCATATCATCTGCTAAAATCCCACCAAAGCCATAATGGTGAAGCATCTGAAGCCACTGAATTCCCTTTTTCTGATAGTCTCTAAGTTCTGCTTGGATATTCAGCTCTTTCATCGGAAAATCTTCTGGATGCGTCAAATCATGGGCCAGATTGCGAAATTCTTCGGTGAAAGAAATTTGATCCTGATTCTTAAATAGATGAGATAGGGTATAAGCTAGGGATTTACGAGCTCGAAAAACTCCATCTTGTAGGTCCTCTATCCCTAATTCTTCTAAATCCTGACGGATACGCTTGGTTTGATCATCGAAATAGTAAACCTGATTCGAAGAGCTGATGTAATAATCCTGCTTCTCAACTAGAGCTTTCATCGCTCGATCGATTTCTTCTTGATCTATATTTTTGAAAAATCAAATTGAATTTCTAATAGGCTTCCCTTGGATGAGATGTGTACTTGAGGCTTCTGAACCTGATAGAGATTTTTGCAAGCTCTCAGAAATCTTTAATTCTCCAAGCGCTTCAAAAGCTGGTAAAACCTCCTGAAAGAAGGTATGAACTGCATCAGCTTTCAAACTTTGACGCCATGAACGAAAATCTGCTTCAAATCCAGCAGATAGAGCCAACTGAAAGATTCGTTTCTCCAGTTGAATATCACTAGCAAAAGGAAGACTCTCCAGTTCATTGCGATTCCTTACTAAGCAAGTTTCATACTGAAACTGCATATCCAAGCGAATAGAACCGTCCTCTTCTCCTTCCATGTAGAAAGAAGGACGGAAAGACTGAATTTGAAGCGTATCAGGAGCTTTTACCTCTCCTATGCCTTTAAACTGCGACAAGGTCGAAGCTAGAAGATCTCGATCACTGGTATCAAATTGTAAAATCTTTCTACCACTTTTATCAATAGATACTTTTTTTAATTTTTCTATAAGTCTAGCTTGTTCTTTAGACAGAAGATAGAATGTACCTTTAGTAAACAAGACTTGTCCCTTATAAAACGAATTAAGCCCTACCTGTTGAACAATTTCCATCTCATAATAGTTGGATTTTTCTTCAATTTGAAAGGTAAACAAACCTGCTTGACCATCAAAATCTTGAAATACAAGATGAGGATAGCTTGAAATCTGATGGTCAAATTGGAATGAATCTAAGCCCATCAGCAGACTAACACCCTGCTCAAAAAAAGACAGCGGGAAATAGAGATGACGACCTTGATTTTGGAAAAAGAGGGCATTTTCAACCTCATCTTCTACAATTCCTTGAAGGAAATTCAGAACAAATTGGCTACTTTCATCAAACTGACGAATATTCAAGGAAGTTTCATATAACTTTCCAATCATGTAGGGTTTACTAGTTTCTAACACCTTCAGAAAAAGGGGGATATCTCGGATTACATAAAATTTCTGAGTCTGGATAAGACCGACTCTCAAAGTCCAAATAATGCGATTAGTCCCTGCTTCAATCTGCCCCTGAGCAGACAACTGATAGATTTCAGAAAGACTAGGAATTTGAATGGATTCTAAAAACTTTCCTCCAAAAGTAACCTGAGTTTCAACTTCTTCTTTCTGTTCGTGCACATTTTCCAGATTTCCCAAGAGTTCCTGACCAATCGGATCATTTTTCAGGTAATGCTCTAGTGCTGCCAAATGCACACAAAACCCTCTTTTTTGGAAAAAATCACAAGCACAAAAAACCAAATCATCATCCAGGCTATAGCGAATTTCTTCATCTGCTACACGCGCATAGAGGCGATGGTCTTTCTCTTTGATAATTTCAATCTGACCAGTTTCGTAGAGTTGAGCTCCCTCCATTCGAAGCTTCCCTGGAATCAATTTAGCCATATTTTCCCCTTTACTTTATCTCTTAATTATACCACATTTCTTCCTATGAAAATAGCCTCCTAGGGTACTTTTCCCCAGAAGGCTAGCTTGTTAAAGTTTAGCGAAAGTGGTAATGATTCGTTGGCAAACTTCTTCCAAGACAGATGTCGGCATGGCTACATTTAAGCGAGCGTGGAGGGCTCCTTCTTCACCAAAGTCCAAGCCTCTGTTCAGGATAACCTTGGCTTCGTCTCTTAAAGGCTTCTTAATTCTTCATCACTAATATCGTAGGCTGAAAAATCAAGCCAAATGAGATAGGTCCCTTGAGGTTTCATGACCTTGATTTTCGTTTCTTTCCCAAACAAATCAACTACATAATTGATGTGTTTCTCAATCAGTTCTTTGAGTTCTGACAACCAAGCTTCACCAGAGCGATAGGCTGCTTCTGTTGCCAAATATCCCAAACCTGAGATTTCATGTTGATTATTAGCCAGCTGGCGTTTTTGGAAAGCAAGTCTCAACTTTGGATTCTCGATAATAGCGTAGGAATTCTTTGTTCCCGCAATATTAAAGGTCTTGGTAGCACTGCTTAAAATCAGTGAAAATTCTTTAAAATCTTCATTAACCGTATTAAATGACTGGTGCTTGTTTCCAAACAAGGCTAAGTCTTGGTGGATTTCATCAGACACCAACAAAACTCTATGTTTTTGACAAAGTTGTCCAATCTTCTCCAAGACTTCCTTCTCCCAAACACGTCCTCCAGGATTATGAGGATTGCAGAGAACGTAAAGTTTCACATCCTCTTCAACAAAGTCTTTCTCTAATTGATCAAAGTCAATCTCAAAAAGTCCGTCTTTTTCTACTAGAGAGTTGGTGATTAGTCTACGATTATTGAGCTTAATACTGCGAGCAAAAGGAGGGTAAACCGGTGTGTTAATGAGCACTGCTTGGCCTTCCTTGGTGAAAGCTTGAATAGCTGTTGAAATAGCTGGTACTACGCCTTCGATAAAGACTAGGGCATCCTTATCAAAGTGATAGCCGTGCTGTTTTTCCTCCCAGTTTTGAACTGCTTCAATCAACCCATCACCAGCATAGGTATAGCCATAAACTAATTGCTCCGCATAGTCATGGATTGTCTGACGAATCTCAGGTAACACTTCAAAGTCCATATCAGCAATCCAGGCTGGCAATACTTGACGGTCAGTCTCTGCTTCTTTCCACTTATAGGTATGATGTCCAAAACGATTGGGCAAGGTCGTAAAATCATATTTTCCCATAGTCTTATCCTTCCAAGGCTTGACGCAAATCTTCAATCAAATCTCTAGCATCCTCAATACCAATAGATAAGCGCAAGAGGTCATCTGTCAATCCATAAGAATGGCGAACCTCTGCAGGAATGTCTGCATGGGTTTGAGTAGTTGGGTAGGTAATCAGACTTTCAACCCCACCCAAACTTTCAGCAAAAGAGAATACTTTCAAAGTATTTAAGATATGAGGAATACGCTTCTCATCAGCTACTTTAAAGGAAATCATCCCCCCGCGTCCTGTATACAAGACTTCTTTGACAGCAGGTGATTGTTCTAGAAAGGCTACGATTTCTTGAGCATTGGCTGTTGAGCGCTCCATACGAAGTGACAAGGTTTTAAGACCACGAATCAATTGATAACTATCAAATGGTGACAAAACAGCCCCTGTCGTGTTGAGATTGTAAAAGAGTTTTTCATATAATTCCGCACTATCTGTCACAACTACACCAGCTAAAACATCATTGTGACCTGCAAGGTATTTTGTCGCTGAATGAAGGACGATATCTGCCCCGTCTTCAATCGGGCGTTGGTAAATCGGGCTATAGAAGGTATTATCGACGACAACTTTAGCACCTTTTGCATGAGCTAATGTTGACAATTTTTCAATATCAAATTCCAACATCAAAGGGTTGGTTGGTGTTTCGATATAAAGTACATCCACATCCTTTTCTAGCTCAGCAATCAACTCTTCTTCTGTGTTGGCATAGGTAAAGTGGAAACGTCCTTCTTGTTCCACTTGATTGAACCAGCGGAAAGAACCACCGTAAAGGTCACGGACTGCCAAAACCTTACTTCCAACAGGGAAGACACTAAAAGCAAGTACAATTGCAGACATACCTGAACTAGTTGCTAGAGCATAGTGGGCTGATTCAATAGCTGCTAAGACTTCCTCTGCCTTGCTACGAGTTGGGTTTTTGGTACGGGTATAGTCAAATCCCGTTGATTGACCAAATTCTGGGTGCTGATAAGTCGTTGAAAAGTGAATTGGTGTAACCAAAGCACCTGTTGCCTCATCAGACTTGATACCTGCTTGTGCTAAAATTGTGTTGATGTGAAATGATTTACTCATACAATACCTCCAAATCTATAGTAACTATTGTACCACTTATTTTGTATCCTTCGTTTTCTTGTTTTCAAGAGCTAGTTATAGTTTCAAACTATATAAAAAACGATAACCTTTTCTAGAGTTATCGTTTTTTGGTTAAAAATCATTATTTAACGTGTTTAGCAAGATTTTCTTGGGCTTTTTTGTTAGATTCTTCTTTTTCTTTTAGCCATTTTTGTCTAGCTTCTTCATACTCAGCTGTTGTGACAATCTTATCTTGCAACTTAACGTATTTGTAGGATTCAACACCCTTGTTACCCGCTTGAGAGAAGGCAGCAGAGAATGGAACTGTTTTTCTGATTCCTGGTGTTCCACCAAGAGAAACGTTTGGAATTGCTAGAGAGCTATCTACCAACCAAGCTTGTGCTTCTGCATATTTGTCATAACGTTTGGTCAAATCTTGCTCAGCATTGGCTTCTTCCAACATCTTAGTGTAGGTATCCAATCCAACCGCAGTTGCTTTAGCATTGGTTTCCCCAGGTTCCAAACCAAGGTTTTGCAATGAACCACCACTTGTTAGGCTAAGGGTATCAAGATAAGTTGATGGATCCTGGTAGTCTGGTCCCCAACCACCATTGTAGAGGTCATAGTCTTTTTGAGCAGCTGTATTAGCAAGGTAACCGATACTATCCATTTCTTCAGTACTCAACATTTGAATATCGATGACGACATTATCTGTACCCAAGACAGACTCAATAGATTGCTTAAATGAGCTTGCCTCTTGGACACCCTTCTTCACAGACTGGTCAACTGGCAAATCTAGGTGGATAGGGAATTGAACGCCTTTAGCTTCCAATTCTTTCTTGGCTTGTGCAAAAGCTTCTTTAGCCTTATCAGCATTATAGTAGGCATCTTGTGCATCCGCAAAGTTCACATTTTGCCATACTTGGCCGTAGTTAACCATCTTAGAAGCGACAACATCACCAAAATCTTTACCATCAAGAGTTACAAATGAAGGTGGAACGAGCAAGTTTCTGATAATCTTAGTTGCTCCCTCTTCCCCTTGTGACTGAGCTCCATAAGCTGTACGGTCATAAGCAAAGTTGATGGCTTGACGGAATGATTTGTTCAAGACGGCTTCTTGTTGCGCTGTCTTTTCAGCATCTGTCGTTTGATGTGTGGTTATAAGATTTTCTATCTAGGTTAAAGTTATAATAGTAGGATGTCGCAGTTTGCATACTGTAGATGATATTATCCTTGTATTTCTCTTGCACACCTGCAAAACTTGAACTATTTGGGTAGAGACGTGCGAAACTATAGATACCTTCGCTAAAGTTACGAACAAGCGCATCTTGGTCACTTCCATCATAGTAAGTCAACTTGACATCATCTACAAATACATTTTTAGCATCCCAGTAGTTTGGATTTTTCTTGTATTCCATGACAGACTTAGAAGTGAATGATTTTAGGATGAATGGACCATTGTATAAGATATTTGCTGGATCCACCTTACCAAAATCATCCCCTTTTGAGTTCAAGAAATCAGCATTTACTGGGAACAAAATAGTTGCAGTTGTTTTTGAATTCCAATAAGGTTCTGGTTGAGTCAAAGTATATTGAACAGTCTGGTCATCAATAGCTTTGACTCCAACTGTTGAAAAGTCCTTGTTTTTTCCGCTAACGTAGTCAGCCAAACCAGCAACAGAATCTTGCACTAGGTACAAGGCTTCTGAATTTTTATCTGCAGCATACTTCAATCCTGTCACAAAATCTTGTGCAGTTACTGGCGCATACTCTTCACCATCTGCTGTGTACCATTTGGCGTCCTTACGAAGCTTGTATGTGTAGGTCAAACCATCTTGGGAAACAGTCCAGTCTTCTGCCAATGAAGGAATGTAGTTTCCGTACTGGTCATTTTCCATCAAACCATCAACCAAGTTTGTCACAACATCACCTGTTGTTGCACGGTTTTCTAGGAGATAGTTAAGACTTGAGGGGTCATTACCGTATACATAATTGTATGTCTTTGTTGAACTAGCAGAGTTGCTACAAGCCGCCAAGAGCAGACCGGCACTTAGGGCAAGGCCTGCTAGCGTCAGATATTTTGCCTTAGACTTTTTCATTTCCAGAACCTCCAAAATTAAATATTTGTATCATTATACAGTTAAAGTTTTTTTAGTCAAGCATTTATGTGTTAAAAAATTTATTTTTTTCTACAATTTTTATTTTTTTCTCTTTTTTTAATAAAAAAATGAACAATTTAAACTTTTTTTCTCTTAAAAGTTCAAACTGTTCATTTTATTTATAAAAGTATTATGATAATTTTAATCGTGCTCGTAACTGGTCAGCTTTTGCCTGTCCAATAACCTTATCTAAGAGACGAGTATAGAGACTCATGAATCCGTAGAGTCCACCACCGATTGTTCCGATTAGGGCGACATAGATAAAGCTCCAGAAACGTCCAGTTGGATGGAAAACAAATCCAAGAATCCATTGTAAGAAACCTACCAGGATAAACATGACAAGAGTTAAAATAGTCACTAGAATGGTTCGTTTAAGGATAATTTTTCGATGAACTCCTGTAATCTGACAGATCTCGCGATACATTAAAACAATTGGAATGATAAGACCGATGGTCGTTGAAATGAGAGGACCATAGCTATGGAAAATCGCTATTGATGGTATTTGTAAGACGAGCTTGGCAATGGAACCGTAGAAAAAGTAAAGGATTGCCTTGCGGTTACGGAACATAGCTTGAAGCATTGGTGATAAGACCATGTACAAACCTAGGATTGTTGACTGCAAGACTGCAAAGACAAACAAGCCCATAGCCAAACTATCTGGCTTACCGTAAAGACTGTATAGAGGGGTTCTCCTACCATGACTACTCCAACCGTTGCAGGTAAGAGGAATAGGAAAAGCATGGTTATACTATCTTGAACGAGACGAGAAGCTGCTGGTAAATCTCCCTTTACATAGTTCTCTGTCAAGAGAGGTAGTCCAACGCTACCAATCGAAACTCCTACCGAAATCAAAATCATGGTGATTTTATTAGGATTGGCAGAGAAGTAAGAAAACATGACAACCAAGTCTTCATTACTGTAGTTGGTAAACCACTTCATACTATTGATAAAGGTCATTTGGTCCAAGATTTGGAAGAGCTGAATAGCTGACCCTGTTATGATAAAAGGAATAGCTTCCTTAATCGTATCCATTAACAGGTGTTTGCTATCAATCTTATCTCGCGTTTCAAAAACTTTTTGCAGCATCCCTTCTTTAAAAAGGAAATAAAGTAAGACAGCAAAGCTGGCTACCATTCCCACAAAGGCCGCAAAGGTAGACTGGGTGACTGCTGACAGATAATCTCCTGAACCAAGTTTCATGATGATAAAGGTTGCTAAGAGCATCCAAATAACACGGATAACCTGCTCTGCGATTTGGCTCATGGCATAAGGTTTAAGATTATTCATTCCTTGGAAATCCACGGATAACACTCATAGACGGGAAAATCAAGACCGCCCAAGCCAGACTCTGCATAATTGGAATCAAGTCCTTACCGACACCAGATAGATCAGCCAACCAAGGCGCAAAGAGATATAAAACCAAAGCAAAGACAAGACCGAGTCCAGTCATAAAGCCCAGAAAACTTCGAATCAGAGCAAAACTATGCTCTTCTTCTTGCATGGTATTGTATTTAGCGACTTGCTTAGCTACAGCCACTGGGATCCCTGCTGTCGAAATCAACAAGAACCAGGCGTAGATATTGTAGCCCATGGTGAAGAGGCCATTAGCCTTAGCGGCATAAGTCCCCATCCAAATATACCAAGGGATGATGTAAATGGCCCCGAGCAGGCGACTGATAAAGTTACTAGCCGTTAGCCAGGCAGTCCCTCGTAACATCTGGGCCTGCTGATGATTATTTTCGTTAGACATAACTTCCTCATTCAATTTTAATAACGGAAATGTTCCTTATCTTCCATTATAAACTTTTCCTTGTTACTTGTAAAATTCAGACTTTCGGTTTACAATAGAAAGTATGATAAAGATTGAAACTATATTAGATATTTTAAAGAAAGATGGTCTCTTCCGTGAGATCATCGACCAAGGACATTACCACTACAACTACAGCGATGTTGTTTTTGACAGCATCAGTTACGATAGCCGAACAACCAAAGAAAATACTCTATTTTTTGCAAAAGGAGCTGCCTTTAAAAAAGAATATCTGTTTTCAGCTATCGCAAAAGGGCTTGGTTGGTACGTGGCTGAGCAGGACTATGAAGTTGGTATTCCTGTTATTGTTGTTAACAATATCAAAAAGGCCATGAGTTTGCTTGCCATGGAATTTTATGGCAACCCTCAGGAGAAACTTAAAATCCTTGCCTTCACCGGCACTAAAGGAAAAACAACAGCAGCTTATTTCGCCTACAACATCTTAAATCAACAACATCGTCCAGCTATGTTATCAACCATGAATACGACCTTGGACGGTAAGACTTTCTTTAAATCTGCTCTAACAACTCCTGAAAGCATTGATCTCTTTGATATGATGGCTCAAGCAGTTGATAATGGAAGAACCCACCTTATCATGGAAGTATCCAGCCAAGCTTATTTGGTGAAACGGGTTTACGGCCTGACCTTTGATGTCGGTGTCTTCCTCAACATTAGTCCTGACCATATTGGTCCTATTGAGCATCCGACCTTTGAAGACTACTTCTACCACAAGCGTCTCTTGATGAAAAATAGCCGAGCAGTTGTCATTAATAGCGATATGGACCACTTCTCTGTTCTAAAAGAACAAGTTGAGAACCAAGAGCATGACTTCTATGGTAGCCAGTCAAGTAACCAAATCGAGAACTCCAAAGCCTTTAGCTTCTCAGCTACTGGTAAATTAGCTGGAGACTATGATATTCAGTTGATTGGGCACTTCAACCAAGAGAATGCTGTTGCAGCAGGACTTGCCTGTCTTCGTTTAGGTGCTAGTCTAGATGATATCAAAAAAGGGATTGCGTCTACTCGCGTCCCTGGACGTATGGAAGTCCTCACTCAAAAAAATGGAGCAAAAGTTTTCATCGACTACGCCCACAATGGTGACAGTCTTAAAAAACTAATCTCAGTTGTTGAAACACATCAAACTGGAAAGATTGCTTTAGTACTTGGTTCAACTGGAAACAAGGGAGAAAGCCGTCGTAAGGACTTTGGACTTCTCCTCGATCAACATCCTGAAATTCAAGTCTTTCTAACAGCTGATGATCCAAACTATGAAGATCCGATGGCCATTGCAGATGAAATCAGTAGCTATATCCATCATCCTGTTGAAAAGATTGTCGACCGTGAGCAAGCCATCAAGGCCGCCATGTCTGTTACAAGTCAAGAACTGGACGCTGTGATTATCGCTGGTAAAGGAGCCGACTGCTACCAAATCATCCAAGGGCAGAAAGAAGACTATCCTGGAGATGCTGCTGTTGCAGAACGTTATCTATAGTATATTTAAAGAAGGCTAGGAAAATCCCTAGCCTTTATTTTTTTATAAAGATGAATCTTTCTTTATCAAATTCTACAGCTAACTCATATTTCCCATCTTCATTTTGAATGATGTAGCCCAATAAAACTAAACTATCAACAAAGATATCTCGACGCTTCTGCATGAGCTGGTCTTTTTTGAGAAATTTAAGCAAAAAGGTTGTCATATACTTGAGAGCATACTCAGGGTTGACATCCCCCAAAACACCATAAAGTTTCTGCTGATCTTCTGTCAGCGGATACTGGTGCTTAACCTTATAAAAATAATTAGACAAGGTCATCTTTTCCCTAGCAAAATCCGTATACTCTTCAAGGATAGCTGCATTGGTTTGATTGCGCAGTTCAGTCTGAAATTCTTTCTCCAGGATTTCTTGATAGATTGGACTATCATCTCTCACAAAGACTTCTAGGTCTAGTTCAAGAGATTCTGTAGATTCTAGAATGGGGAGATTGAGATAATACCGTTTGTTTTCTCTCAAAATTAAACCCGCTTTAATGTATTCCTCCAAATGCTTATCAACTGGAACCTCTGGAAACTGAGCCTTGATTTCGCGGAGTATAACATCATCATGCTGGTTAAGATAGTCAACCAAATCTCTAAAAAATGGTTGTCGCGTTAAGCGAGATGGATTAAAAATCTGAATCATGAAGATTCCTTTCTTTACATACTAAAAGTGGTGATGTTGCTAAATAACTCGGGTTAGTGCCAGGCTGATCCAAAGGTACAGAAAGCCCTAACTCTCGATAATATTTTCTCCAGAAATCACTAATTTCCTGTGTATCATCCCCAAACTTCATGGGAATGGTCTCAAAAATAGGGAGAATTTCTGCTACAAACTGGGAACAGTAGAAACCATCTCCATCCGGGTAAAAGGAAGCATTGTAGGGTGAACCCAAAAGGCTCTCTGCCTGCTTTTTGATCTCTGGGCAATCAATCTCCGCATAACGATAAAGGTCATAGACTTTCTCAGCTTCAAGAAATCTTCAGGAGATTGGGCAATGACACCGCCTTCCGTAGTTGCATGATAGACCTGTCCGTCCAAAAAGATAGCCACATGGCTATAGTTACCAGTAGATTCCTGGATGGCCTGCCCCATATCTGAAAGGTCCTTCACAAAAATCAAATCACCAGATTCTAACATGGTCTCCTCCTAGCAAAAAAGGAGCCGAGACTCCTTTTTAATAATGGGTTTCCCCATCAATCATTAAGCATTAAAGCTTTCAGTCAATTGTGGTACTACTTGTTTCTTACGTGAAACGGCACCTGGAAGGAAAGCATGGTTGTTTTCAAGTTTGAAATTGAAAGCTGCTTCTACCTTGTCCATATTAGCACCAAGAGCCAAAATTTCTGAGTTTGAGTTGACGATATCTGTAATCATCAAAACAAAGTCAGAGTATCCGTTAGCTGCATTTGCTGCTTGGATAGCTGCTTCAATTTCAGCTTGGCGTTCCAAGACTTCAGCGATATCAACTGTATTGACTTGAGCCACACGAACGTTGTTTCCGTTCAATTCAAAAGTCTTAGCATCGATGTCAATCAATTCTTCTGCTGATTTGCTTGCCAAGTTGGTACCAGCTTTGAGCATTGCAAGACCGTATTCTTCCAAGTTCACACCAGCCAATTCGGCCAATTCAGGCGCAATCACTTTATCAGATGGATGAGTTGTTGGAGATTTCAAAAGAAGGGTATCTGAAATCAAACCTGATAGCATCAAACCTGCCAATTCTTTTGGCACTGCTACACCGTGTTCTTTGAACATGCGGTAAACGATAGAAGATGCTGATCCTACTGGCTCCAAACGCATGTAAAGTGGGCTGGCAGTTTCAAAGTTAGCCACACGGTGGTGGTCCACCACACCATAAACTTCTACTTCAGCGATATCTGACACTGATTGTTGGAATTCATTGTGGTCAGTCAAGATAACTTGTTCTGCACCTTCTGCTTTAGCAGATGTGATAACGCGTGGTGCTTCAACACCAAAATAGTTCAATACGAAAGCTGTTTCTTCATTTGGAGTTCCAAGAGCCACCGCTTCTGTATCCAAACCATAAGCTTCTTTTGCAAGATAAGCAAAGGCTACTGATGAACCGATAGCATCTGAATCTGGATTTTGGTGACCAAATACTAGAATCTTAGACATGATAATACCTCGTTTCTTTATTCTCTTTATTGTAGCATTTTTTTCAATTTTTGACAAAAGTAAGAGGAGTCAAAGAACTCCCCTCTACTCTTCAAAATGACTGAGTAAATTTTTTTCTTGGTTTTCAGATAAAAATCTTTCCTTTTGCGCTCTCTTCTTACGTTTGAGAAAGGCCTCAGCCGACATGGCTTCTTCTTTACTATCGAAACCTTGAGCATAGATGAGTTTTACTGGCAACCGAGCTCGTGTGTACTTGGCACCTTTCCCACTATTGTGGACAGCGACACGTTTCTTGACATCCGTTGTATAACCAGTATAGTAGGAACCATCCCGACACTCAACTACATACATATAAGCTTTATGATCCATAATAGATTTCTTGAATTTCTGGAGTATAGGAACCATCATCATTATGAACAATGAGTGGTGGCAGAACCTTAAAACCACTAGTGGAGCCGTCTTTAATAGCCTCAATCAAAAGCATATTGGCTTCCTTCTCCCGTTTAGGATAGACAAATTGCAGCCGCTTTGGAGCCAAATTGTGTTGTTGAAGTGTGTCTAAAATATCTAACAATCGATCAGGACGATGGACCATGGCTAAACGCCCATTGGATTTGAGAATACTTTGGGCACTACGGCAGATTTCCTTAAGATTGGTCGTAATTTCATGCCGAGCCAACAAGTAGTGCTCACTCTCGTTCAGATTAGAATTTGGGTCCACCTTAAAATAGGGAGGATTGCACAAAATCAAATCAACCTTACTCCCCTGAATGTATGCAGGCATATTTTTCAAATCATCACAGATAACCTGCATCTGCTCTTCCAAGCTATTTAAACGGACTGATCGTTCAGCCATATCTGCCAGGCGTTCCTGAATCTCTACAGAGAATTTTCGCCTTAGTCCTGCTACTGGCAAAAAGTCCAACAGCTCCATTACCCGCACAAAAATCCACTATCAAGCCATTTTTAGGAAAACGAGGAAAGCGTGACAAAAGTACACTATCCACCGAATAGCTGAAAACCTCTCTATTTTGAATAATCTTGATATCTGTAGAAAAGAGCTGATTGATTCTCTCTCCTGATTTTAATAATTCTTCTACCATAATTCTATTATATCAAACTATATTAACATTTCAAAAAAGAAGGATCAATTAGGAATTTTTCTTATTTAAATTAGAGATAGCTTCCTTGGTCCAGATAGGCATCATGCGAGCCAAAGGAGCAAAGCCGTATTTGACACGGTCACTTGAAAAACGTCTCCGTCTCGGTAACTGATGTTTCTCTTCTTCCAAAGTCCGAATAGAAAGACTTGCTTTCCCTGTATATTCGTCCAAATCGACAACCTGAACTTGAACTTCTTCACCGATTTTCAGTACATCATAGATATTCTCAATAAATCCTGTGCGAATTTCAGAAATATGAATCAAACCTGTGATACCAGTCTCTAGCTCCACAAAGGCTCCATAAGACTGAATCCCTGTAATTCGCCCTGTTAGCTTATCACCTATTTTCATCTTAGTCCTCGATTTCAATCGTTTCGATAACGACATCTTCAACTGGCTTGTCCATTGCACCTGTTTCTACACCTGCAATTGCATCCAGAACTTCATAAGAAGCTTCATCTGCAAGCTGTCCAAAAACTGTGTGACGACGATCAAGGTGAAGAGTTCCACCTTGTTCCGCATAAATTTCCGCAATTGGTTCTGGCCAACCACCACGAGCAATTTCTTTCTTAGAGTATGGCAAGTGTTGATTTTGCACGATAAAGAACTGGCTACCGTTTGTATTTGGTCCAGCATTAGCCATAGAAAGGGCTCCGCGGATATTGTAAAGTTCCTCTGAAAATTCGTCTTCAAATGACTCACCATAGATTGATTCGCCACCCATACCAGTTCCAGTTGGATCTCCACCTTGAATCATAAAGTCTTTAATAATACGGTGGAAAATTACCCCGTCATAGTAACCATCTTTTGACAGAGCGATAAAGTTGGCTACTGTTTTTGATGCATGTTCAGGGAAAAGCTTAATGCGCATATCTCCATGATTTGTTTTAATAATCGCAATCGGACCTTCTACTGCTTCAATGTCTACTTGCGGAAACTGTAATTCTTTTTTTCTACCATACCAAATCTTTCTAAGGCATCAAAAATGCCATCTTCTTCTAATGTTTTTGTAATATAATCTGCTTTTTCTTTGATTTTATCGTGAGAAATTGCCATAGCGACACTAATTCCTGCATAATCAAAAAGTTCCAAGTCATTGAGTTCATCCCCAAAGACCATCACGTTCTCAGGCTTGAGACCTAAATGTTCTACAACTTTTGCTACTCCAGCTGCCTTAGAACCAGAAATAGGCACCACATCTGACGAATGCTCATGCCAACGCACCATACGCAAAGTCGAGGCTAAACTTTCAGGCAAAGTCAAGTCATCACCCTGCTCCTCAAAGGTCCACATCTGATAAATATCTTCTTTTTGGTAAAAATCTGGGTCCACCTCTAAATCAGGATAAATCGGGTCAATTGCCTGACTAATCATTTCTGTTCGAGTGGAGAGTTTAGCAGCATGACTGCCAACTAAACCATATTCAATCCCCTCTTGTTTTGTCCAAGAAATGTATTCTTTCACATCTTCTTTGGCAATCTGATGCTGATAAATGATTTGACCTTTTTTATCCTCAATATAGGCACCATTCAGAGTAACAAAAAAGTCAGGCTTGAGATCACGAATCTCTGGAACGACACCGAAAATCCCTCGCCCAGTCGCAATCCCAGTTAAAACACCTTTTTCACGCAATTGTTTAAAAACAGTTGGAATTGAGGTTGGGATAAAACCAGTCTTTGAGTTTCTCAACGTATCATCAATATCAAAAAAAATAACCTTTATCTTTTTTGCCTTATATCTTAATTTCGCATCCATCACCTTTCCTCCTTCAATTCACTCTTTCCATTATACCATAAAGTAGAGAATTCCCCTATCTTCAAAGAAATTTGCTACCTCTTATTCGAATCCCTTAGACAAATACAAAACTAAATCATCATTGTTTTGACTAGTAGCGTTCATTTCTAAGGGTTGATTTCTATACCAAACACCCGTCCCATCTGGAATATAGCCTCGTTTGATGTACAATCTCTGAGCGGCTCCATATCCTGAGTGCAAGCCTACGCCTAGACTTACCTTAATCGAAACAAGCTTGACTCGTTTTTCTGCTTCTTCTAGCAGTTGATTCCCAACTCCTTGATTTCGAAAAGGCTCAAACACATTAAAATCTGATAATTCTGGATAGACTTCTGCAAAAGGACCATGTTTAGCAGAGGGCAAAATGGTAATGTAGCCCGCTACAGCACCCTCAACCTCTGCAACTAAGACTTCTCTCTCCCCACTTTCCTGTTCCAGAAAATATCTAGCCAAAATTTCCTCTCTACCTGGCCAACCTTGATTCATAAATCCATAAGATAAGGATTCAATATCAGACTTAATCATATTTCTAATCGTACAATTCATCTTTGACTTACCCACCTTTACTCTTTCTATTACCATTATAGCACGCCAAGGTCAGAAAAAAACTATCTCTTGAAAAAAGACCCGTCGGGGTCTTAATTCGCTTTCTTGTTTTCATGCTCATGAAAAAGAGGGTACCCGGACCCAAACTCGCTCTCTCATTTCAAAGCTCGTGAAAAAGAGTACCCGGACCTGAAAAAAAGACCCACCCGGGTCTTTTTTTAATCTTCGTTTACGAAAGGCATCAAAGCCATTACGCGAGCGCGTTTGATAGCTGTTGTTACTTTACGTTGGTTTTTAGCTGAAGTTCCTGTTACACGACGAGGAAGGATTTTTCCCACGTTCTGAAACGAAACGGCTAAGAAGCTCAGTATCTTTGTAATCAACATATTCAATTTTGTTTGCTGCGATGTAATCAACTTTTTTTACGGCGTTTGAATCCGCCACGACGTTGTTGAGCCATGTTTTTTTCTCCTTTATAGTATTAATTGTCCATTAGAATGGTAAATCATCATCTGAAATATCCAAAGGATTCGTTGTTCCGAATGGATTTTCATCACGTGAAAAGTCAGGTACTGATTGTGTAGGTGCTGAGTAGTTTGAACTTGGGGCAGAATAAGCTCCACCTGTATGTCCTTCACGCACACTACGGCTTTCCAACATTTGGAAATTCTCAGCCACGACTTCTGTTACGTAGACACGTTGTCCTTGCTGGTTATCGTAACTACGAGTCTGGATACGACCTGTCACCCCGATAAGCGAGCCTTTTTTAGCCCAGTTAGCAAGATTTTCAGCCTGTTGGCGCCACATAACGACATTGATAAAATCAGCCTCACGTTCACCATTTTGACTCTTAAATGTACGGTTTACTGCAAGAGTAAAAGTCGCAACTGCTACATTTGATGGGGTATAACGCAACTCAGCATCACGAGTCATACGCCCTACAAGTACAACATTGTTAATCATAATCTACCTTCTTACGCGTCAAGTTTGACGATCATGTGACGAAGAATGTCAGCGTTGATTTTTGAAAGACGGTCAAACTCTTTAAGAGCTGCGTCGTCGTTTGCTTCAACGTTAACGATGTGGTAAAGTCCTTCGCGGAAATCTTGGATTTCGTATGCAAGACGACGTTTTTCCCATGTTTTTGATTCAACAACAGTTGCACCGTTGTCAGTCAAGATAGAGTCAAAACGTGCTACCAAAGCGTTTTTCGCTTCTTCTTCAATGTTTGGACGAATGATATAAAGAATTTCGTATTTAGCCATTGATATGTTCCTCCTTTTGGTCTAATGACCCCAAGACATTGCAAGGGGTAAGTGAGGTTTGCTCACAATAAATTATTATACTAGAAAAAAATTTTTTTAGCAAGTAAAAACTGCTTCTATTTTATTTTTTACAGTTTTTTTGCTAAAGTTTGTATAATTTCTTCAACCTGAATATTCTCAGATTCAAATTTCTGTTTAAAGGTAGCTAGATCAACCGTTCCCTCAATTTGAACTTCGATAACAATCTTACCATCTTTACGTGGAATATTAACAGTATGAGAAATATTTAGATTTTCCTCAACGATTAAAGAAACAATCTTACCAAGTACCCCAACTTCATTTTCTGTGATAAAACGAACACGGATTCCCTCTTCGCCATAACCAGAAATTTCAAGAAATGCTCTGAATACATCACGGTCAGTAATGACACCATAGACTTGTCCATTATCAATAACTGGCAAGATTCCAATCTTATTTTTCAGCATAAGGTAGGTTGCATCTTCCAAACTTGCATAACCTGAGACAGTTACAACATCACGAATCATGACGTCTTTTACTTTTGTTTTATTGAGCAAGTAATTCATCTCGAAGATTGAAAGACTCGTTGCTTTTTGACGGACTGGCTTCAGCAATTGTTCCTTCTGTTACTAGACCAACTAATTTATCATTTTCAATAACAGGAAGACGATGCAAACCTTGTTCGCGCATCAAGTCTGCTGCATGTGCTACAGTCGTATCTGGGCTAATATATACGACCTTTCGTGTCATAAAATCTTTAACTGCCATAGGAACTCTCCTTTATGTTTATAGCTTTTATTATACACTTTTTTTACGAAAATCAATCAAACGCTTTCATCTATTTTTCAAGATTCTGAAAAACTCTGAAATACTATAAAAAGAGCCCTAGATTAGAGCCCTCAATCTTATGATTATGTAATTTGTTTGGTAATCTTTCCCGCGAACTAAAACAATCCACTGGTTCTGATGATTGCCAAGCAATCTCTATCTGCCGACTAAAACAATCCACTGGTTCTGATGATTGCCAAGCAATCTCTATCCGCCGACTAAAAAGGTCCCCCGGACTAATGTGGATTGCTGGCGCAATCTTTATCTGCCGACTAAAACAATCCACTGGATTGTTTTAGCCACCTAGATATGCTTTTCTGACTTCGTCTGATGCTGCGAGCTCTTTACCTGTTCCTGAAAGAACGATTTTACCTGTTTCAAGAACATAGCCTCGATCTGCGATGGCTAGTGCTTTATTGGCATTTTGCTCGATCAAAAGAACAGTTGTACCTTGTTTTTGAATATCTTGAATGATATCAAAAATTTCTTGGATGAAAATTGGTGCAAGCCCCATTGATGGTTCATCTAAGAGAAGAAGTTTAGGCGTTGACATAAGCGCACGTCCCATAGCAAGCATCTGCTGTTCTCCTCCCGAAAGGGTAGCTGCATCTTGGTTTTTACGTTCTTCCAAACGAGGGAAACGTGAAAAGACTTTTTTCAAATTTGCTTGGTTCTCTTCACGATTTTTCTTAAGAAAGGCTCCCATCTCCAAGTTTTCCAAAACTGTCAAACCAGGGAAGACGTGACGTCCTTCTGGTACTTGAGAAAGTCCTGATGCCACAATTTTTTGTGCAGGCATCTTTTGGATTTCTTGTCCCAAAAATTCAATTTTACCAGAACTTGGACGAACAAGTCCTGACAAGGTACGAAGCATGGTTGTTTTACCAGCCCCGTTGGCACCGATAAGGGAAACAACTTCTCCTTCGTTTACTTCAAAGCTCACATCACGTACAGCTTGAATCATACCGTAGTGTACTGAGAGGTTTTCAACTTTTAACATAGACATTAGGCTTCACCTCCTAGATAAGCTTCGATAACACGTTTATTATTCTTGATTTCATCTGGTGTTCCATGAGCAATCAAACGGCCGTACTCAAGAACATAGATACGCTCAGTAACTTCCATAACCAAGTTCATATCATGTTCAATCAGCATAATAGTAATGTTGAATTCATCCTTGATGCGACGAATCAACTCAGTCAATTCTGCAGTTTCTTGTGGATTCATACCCGCTGCAGGCTCATCCAAGAAAAGGATTTTAGGTTCTGTAGCAAGAGCACGAACAATTTCCAAACGACGTTGTTGACCATAGGCTAAATTTTTAGCTAGAGTTTCAGCATCTCCATCCAAATCAAAGATTTTTAGTAATTCTAAGGCTTTAGCTTTCAATTCTTTTTCATTCTTATAAAAAGCAGGTAAGCGCAAGAAACTTGCAAAAACATGTTGCTTATGATGATTACTAAATGCAATCAGAACGTTATCCAAAACTGTCAAGTCCTTAAAAAGGCGGATATTTTGGAAGGTACGCCCTAAACCAAGAGATGCGATTTTATAGGGTTGCTTGCCATTTAACAAGTGACCATCCAAGGTTACTGTCCCTTCGCTTGGTTCATAAACACCTGTCAACAAGTTGAAGAGGGTTGTTTTTCCAGCACCATTCGGTCCAATCAAACCAACAAGTTCACCTTCGTTCAATTCGAGAGTGACGTCCCCAACGGCTGTCAGACCACCAAAATGTTTGGTTAAATTTTTTACTTCAAGTAATGCCATTAGTTTTGTCCCTCCTTCTTACCTTTTTTAAAGAGACGTGATAGGCTCAATTCCCATGTCCCAAGAAGACCACCTGGTCTGAAGATCATAACGAGTACTAAGGCCAAAGCATAGATAATCATACGAACGCTGGCCACATCTTGAAGGAGCATGTTCAAGATTCCAAGCACGATGGCAGCAACAATTGCCCCTGTAATGGATCCTAAACCACCAAATACAACGATAATCAAGACATTGATAGAGTTGATAAACGTATAATCTTTTGGTACGACTGATCCGATAAATCCTGACTGAAGAGTACCTGCGATACTTGCAGTAACAGCACCAAAAACAAAAGCAATGATTTTAATTTTTGTTGTATTTACCCCTACTGACTCAGCAGCAATCTCATCTTCACGAACTGATAAGGTTAAACGTCCGATAGGACTGCGAAGGAAATTAAGAGTGGCAATCGTTGTAATCACAGCAAAGAAATATACCATTTGCCAAGTTGTAAAGTTAGGAATTCCCAAAATACCAGCAGCACCGTTTGTAAGACTTCCACCATTAATAATGAAAATACGGATAATTTCAGCAACACCAAGTGTCGCAACCGCAAGATAATCCCCTTTCAAACGTAGGGTAGGAATTCCAACTACCAAGGCAACCAAACCAGCAATAATGGCACCGAGCAACATAGCTCCAAAGAATGCACCATAGGTTGGAGATTTTGATCCGATAATGGCTGCTGCATAGGCACCAATAGCCATAAATCCAGCATGTCCAAGTGAAAACTGACCAGAGAACCCAACGATTAGGTTAAGACCTACTGCTAGAATAATATTGATACCGATTTGTTCAATAATCTGAATATGGAAAAGGTTCAAGACTCCTACTGAAACCAATAGGCTAATCAAACCATATCCAAGCAACAAAAGGAATAACCATAGAATATTAACTTTTAAATTTTCTTTCATTGTTTACACCTTCTCTTTCACATTCTTACCGAGGATACCAGCTGGACGAACAATCAAGATTAAGAGCAAGATTCCATACACGATGGCATCACGGAAATCTGACATTCCGAAGGCGGTAGCAAATGTCTCCAAAAGACCAATAACAAAGCCACCCAGAGCTGCACCAGGGATAATTCCGATACCACCAAGAACGGCAGCCACAAATGATTTAATACCTGGAGTCATTCCCATCAATGGTTCAAGAGAGTTATAGTAAAGTGCAATCAAGACACCCGCTGCACCTGCTAGAGCTGAACCCAATGCAAAGGTGAAACTGATTGTACGGTTCACGTTAATCCCCATCAGCTGAGCAGCATCACTATCTACAGAAACGGCACGCATGGCTTTCCCCATCTTGGTTTTTTGTACGATGAGTTGTAAAAGAACCATCAAAACAAGTGAGACAGTCAAAATCAACAATTGAATATTTGTTAGACTAATTGGGCCCAAGTCATAACGAACTGTTTGGATTGCTTGAGGGAAGGCACGTGTATTGGCGCCTACCAGATAGACCATCCCATACTCCAGTAAGAAGGAAACCCCGATGGCTGTAATCAATACAGAGATACGAGTTGAATGACGTAATGGACGATAAGCTAGGAACTCAATGATAACACCGAGAATTGCCGTTCCGATCATCGATAAGATCAAGGCTACAAAGAAATTTAATTGCAAGGAATTAATCAAGAAATAACCCATGAAAGCACCCATCATATAAATATCACCGTGGGCAAAGTTAATGAGCTTGATAATTCCATAAACCATAGTATAACCTAGGGCTAGCAGTGCATAGACACTCCCCAAGATTAGACCATTGACAAGTTGTTGAAGCATATGGTTCACTCTTTCTAAGTTTTGTTTTTTAGGATTTTTATAAAAAAATAATCCTTTCATAAACACCGAAACAGGGAGTGAGTAAAAGCTCATTCCCCATTTCCTGTATCTATAATTATGGTTTTACGACTTCTGCCGCTTCTACTTTACCATTATTCATGGTCATCATGAAGGCTGTTTTCACAGTATTGTGATCTGCATCAAAGCTTGTTTGACCTGTAACACCTTCGAAGTTTTGTGTTTTAGCAAGATTGTTCTTGATATCAACTGAAGTTTTTGCACCTTTTGCTGCATTAGCTACAAGGTAAACTGAGTCATAAGCAAGAGCTGCAAATGTTGAAGGATCTTCGTTGTATTTTGCACGGTAAGCTTCAAGGAAGGCTTTTGCTTTATCTGAAACATCAACAGTGGTTGAGAATCCTGAGATGAAGTAGATGTTTGTTGCTCTTTCAGCAGTTGCTTGTTGAACAAATTCCGCACCGTTGAATCCATCACCACCGATGATTGGTTTATCAATTCCCATACCACGAGCTTGGTTTACAATCTTACCAGCTTCTGTGTAGTAACCTGGCAATACGATTGCATCAAAGTCTTTATCTTTGATTTTTGTCAAAGCTGCTTGGAAGTCAGTGTCACCTGATACAAACGTTTCATCTGCTACGATTTCACCTGAGAATGAATCACGGAATGATTTTGCAATTCCTTTAGCATAGTCGCTTGAGTTATCAGTATACAAGACAACTTTCTTAGCGTTCAACTTGTTTGTAACATAGTTAGAAATGATTTTTCCTTGGAAGCTATCTTGGAATGTTCCGATGAAAAGGAAATCTTGACCTTTTGTCAAACCATCTTGAGTAGCACTTGGAGAAATCAATGGAACCCCAGCTTGTGTAGCATTTGCTACTGCTGCTGCAGTTGCACCTGAAGTTGCAGGTCCTACGATAGCTGCTACTTTAGATTGAGTCACAAGGTTTGTTGAAACAGAAGCAGCTTCAGCAGTTTCAGATTTGTTATCTTTGTCTACTACTTCGATCTGTTTTCCATCGATACCACCTGCTGCGTTAATTTCATCAACTGCAAGTTGAGCACCCTTTTGCTCAGATGTACCGTAAGATGCTACAGCACCAGTTTCTTCAAAGTTGAAACCGATTTTAACGACTTTCTCATCCACTGGGTTACCAGTTGAATTTGAAGCTCCTGTCTTCACTTCTCCACAAGCTGCTAAAACAGCTACACTTGCAAGAGCTACAAGTGACAAGGCAAATTTTTTTCTTCATGTTTATCTCCTTTTTAATTTCTTAATTTAAATTACATGTTAAGAATATACCGAATTATCTGAAAATTGTCAACACATTTATCTTAATTTTTACATGATAACGTTTTCGCTATTTCTATAGAGACTACCAACAAAGGGAGTTTCCAATTCTTGGATATAACATCGTCGCACTTTTTTGATAAATCTCTCTTTTCCTAAACGGCTAACCAGTTCTTCCACTTCTTCTGTTGGGACATAGAGTTGCAGATAACGGTGTTTTTTAGAGTGGTAACAAATATCACCATAATGATCGAGTTTTTTTGCATCACGATTATAGTATAGGTAGATAATCAGACCAGACCGATTCTCTTTTTGAAACATATTACAACTTCCTTCTAACAATCTTCTTACTATTATATCAAAAAAAGCAAACTCAGTCGAGTTTGCTTCAAAAGATTAATTCAAAGAATTATTAGCCATGATTTCATCAATGAAACCATATTCAAGTGTTTCTTGAGCGCTCATCCAGTAATCACGTTCAGCATCTGCATGGATTTGCTCAACTGATTTACCAGAATTATCTGCAAGAATTTGCTCCAAAGTCTTACGAGTTTTAAGCAAGTGTTCAGCAGCAATCGCCATATCTGTTTGCTGTGTACCACCACCTGTACCACCCATCGGTTGGTGAATCATGTATTCTGCATTCGGAAGCATGAAACGTTTGCCCTTTGCTCCACTTGAGGCAATAATTGTCCCCATTGAAGCAGCCATCCCCATAACAATGGTTTGGACATCTGCCTTAATAAAGTTCATAGTATCAACGATTGCCAAACCAGCTGATACAGAACCACCAGGAGTATTTACATAAAGGTAAATATCTTTTGTACTATCTTGGGCATCCAAGAATAGCAATTGGGCGATAACTGAGTTTGCCATATTGTCTTCGACTGGTCCAGTCAACATGATGATACGATCTTTTAGAAGACGTGAGTAAATGTCATATGAACGTTCTCCACGACTTGTTTGTTCAATTACTACAGGAATCATTCAATTCTCCTTCTGATTTCAATTTTTCTTAGTCAAACGACTTGATACAGGACTATTATATCTTTTTGGTCAAAAAAGGTCAAATTTTTACTCTATCCTAAAAACAGACACAAAAATTCAACCTCCTTTCGAGACTAAAACCAATGAACAGTTTTAGTTTATACTTAGAATCTTATTTAGTACCGAACAAGCGGTCTCCTGCGTCACCAAGACCTGGAACGATATAGCCATGTTCGTTCAAGCGTTCATCCAAAGCTGCTGTAAAGATTTCTACATCTGGGTGAGCTTCTTGAAGAGCTTTTACACCTTCTGGAGCAGATACAAGGCAGACAAATTTGATGTTTGATGCTCCACGTTTTTTGAGGGAATCAACAGCCAAGATTGCAGAACCACCTGTTGCAAGCATAGGGTCAACCACAAAAATTTGACGTTGGTCGATATCTTCAGGTAATTTTACCAAGTATTCTACTGGTTGAAGAGTTTCTTCGTCACGGTACATACCAATATGTCCAACTTTGGCTGCTGGAACCAAGCTCAATAGCCCATCGACCATCCCGATACCTGCACGCAAGATTGGAACAATTGCCAATTTTTTACCAGCCAATTGTTTTTGAACTGTTTTTGTGATAGGTGTTTCGATTTCAACGTCTTCAAGCGGAAGATCACGAAGTACTTCATATCCCATCAACATAGCAATTTCATCTACTAACTCACGAAAAGCTTTTGTAGAAGTGTCTGTACGACGCAAGATTGACAATTTGTGTTGAATGAGTGGATGATTAATGACTTCAAGTTTTCCCATTTTCTGAATTCCTTCTTTCAATTTATTCTTCTTATTATATCAAAAAATGGTCTAAAAATCCTTCTAAACCATCTTTTTTTTAAATTTTTAAATCAAGTTAGCTTCTTGAAGAGCTGCTTGTACTGTCTCAAGCGGTAAGTGGGTCAACTCAGTCCCTTTTTCACGATAGAGATACTGGGCGTAGTCGTCCATACGGTACTGGTTAATATAAACGACACGTTCACAACCTACCTGGAGTAATTGCTTGGTGCAGTTGAGACAAGGAAAATGTGTCACATAAGCTGTAAATCCTTTTGGAACGCCACGTTCGGCTCCTTGTAAAATAGCATTGACCTCAGCATGGAGAGTGCGGACACAGTGGCCCTCAATCACCAAACAGTCATGGTCAATACAATGTTCTGTTCCAGATACAGAGCCATTATAACCTGTTGAAATAACCTTATTATCCTTGACTAAAACAGCTCCTACCTTGGCGCGTTTACAGGTTGAACGATTGGCAATCAATAGGGCTTGAGCAGCAAAATACTCATCCCAAGCCAGTCTTTTTTCTGTCATAACTTCTCTCCTCCTGATCTATTTTTTGAAAAATGGTAGGCGTAAATCTGCGATTTTTTCAGCAGGAACCTTCATTCCATCCTTGATCCATTTAAGCAAAACTGATACGATGGCAGAACTCCAAAAAGAATGCAGGTAAGAGCTGACTCCTTTTGATTTTCCATAGTATTTTTCTAAAAACTCTTGCATAGCTTGCACAAAGATTTTTTCCAAGTGGTAGTCCAAGGCAAGCTGAATAACCTTGGCTTCTTTTCTGGCTTCACGAAAGAGATGAACCCAAACCAGATAGAGATCCGTTTTGACATCGTAATGACTCAGCTGCTCCATGATATTATGGACACTGCGTTTAAAGACGCTTTCTAAAATCTCTTCTTTGGAGTCATAGTTTCGATAAAAGGCGGCACGAGAAACACCAGCACGTTTGACTAATTCGGAAATGCTAATCTTTGTCAACTCCTTTTTCTCCAAAAGTTGCAAAAGAGCTGTTTCGATAGCTTCTCTGGTCAGTAAATTGGATTCTTTGTTTGATTTTCTGAGATTTTCAAGTGAATTTTCAGAAATTCTTCGTTCAGCCATAACACTTCCTTTCTACTTGTGACAACAGAGTGACGAGACTTTTGTTTTAAGATTTTTCATGATATAATTGTAAAAAAAGACAGAACCTTTGTCAATGTATAAGTGATAAAGATGGAGAATTTCTATGACTTGGAAGATTGTGGCAGATTCTGGTTGTGATTATCGTCAATTACCTACTCCTGCGATTGACACTGAATTTGTAAGTGTTCCTTTAACCATTCAAGTGGCTGATCAAGTCTTTATTGACGATGCTAGTCTTGATATTGATAAAATGATGGAAACCATGTATGCAACTTCTGAAGCTTCAAAATCAGCTTGTCCTAGCCCTGATGATTACATGCGAGCATTCGAAGGGGCAAACCATATTTTTGTAGTGACCATTACCGGAACTCTTTCTGGTAGTTATAATAGTGCACGTCTGGCAAAAAACATTTACCTAGAAGAACATCCTGATACTCAGATTCATGTTATTGACAGCTTGTCTGCTGGTGGGGAAGTTGATCTAATCGTTGAGAAAATCAATGATTTGATTGACCAAGGACTTTCTTTTGAAGAAGTGGTTAATGCTATTACTGCTTACCAAGAAAAAACTAAGTTATTGTTCGTTCTCGCTAAGGTTGATAATCTGGTTAAGAATGGTCGTTTGAGTAAACTGATCGGTACAGTTGTCGGGCTCCTCAATATTCGTATGGTCGGGGAAGCAAGTGAAACTGGAACCTTGGAACTCCTACAAAAGGCTCGTGGTGCTAAGAAGTCCCTCCAAGCTGCTTATGAAGAGTTAATCAAGGCTGGCTACGCTGGTGGGCGTATCGTCATGGCTCACTGCAGTAATGATAAATTCTGCCAACAACTCTCAGAACTCTTGCGTGAAATTCCCACAAGCTGAAATCAAGATTATCCCAACCTCTGGACTCTGCAGTTTTTATGCAGAAGAAGGTGGACTCCTCATGGGATATGAAATTGACTAATAAATCAAACAGGAGATGACTTATCATCTCTTGTTTTTTTATGGTACAATACTTTTATGAAACATTTTGACACTATTGTAATCGGGGGAGGCCCTGCTGGTATGATGGCTACCATTTCCAGTAGCTTCTATGGTCAGAAAACCCTTCTCATCGAAAAAAATCGAAAACTCGGAAAAAAATTAGCTGGTACTGGTGGTGGTCGCTGCAACGTGACCAACAATGGAACTCTAGATGACCTATTAGCTGGCATCCCTGGGAATGGCCGCTTTCTATACAGTGTCTTTTCCCAGTTTGATAACCATGATATCATCAACTTTTTTACTGAAAATGGCGTAAAACTCAAGGTCGAAGACCATGGCCGCGTCTTTCCAGCCAGCGACAAATCTCGGACCATTATCGAAGCTTTGGAAAAGAAAATCACTGAGCTAGGTGGGCAAATTGCCACTCAAACAGAGATTGTTTCTGTTAAAAAGATTGACGACCAGTTTGTCCTCAAGTCAGCAGACCAAACTTTTACTTGTGATAAACTCATTGTCACAACAGGTGGAAAATCCTATCCTTCTACTGGCTCTACTGGTTTTGGTCACGAAATCGCCCGACATTTCAAACACACTATTACCGAACTCGAAGCTGCTGAAAGTCCATTGTTGACAGATTTCCCACACAAGGCTTTGCAGGGAATTTCCCTAGACGATGTGACCCTAAGCTATGGTAAGCACGTCATCACCCATGACCTGCTCTTTACCCACTTTGGTTTGTCAGGTCCTGCTGCACTACGCATGTCTAGCTTTGTCAAGGGTGGGGAAGTCCTTTCACTAGATGTCTTGCCACAACTTTCTGAGAGAGAATTAGTTGACTTTTTAGAAGAGAACCGTGAAAAATCCTTGAAAAATGCCTTAAAAACCTTGCTCCCTGAACGCTTGGCAGAATTTTTTGTCCAAGGATATCCTGAAAAAGTCAAACAACTAACTGAAAAAGAACGCGACCAACTTGTCCAGTCTATCAAATCCCTCAAAATCCCTGTGACTGGAAAAATGTCCCTTGCCAAGTCCTTTGTCACCAAAGGTGGCGTTAGTCTCAAGGAAATCAATCCTAAAACGCTGGAAAGTAAGCTAGTACCTGGACTCCACTTTGCTGGCGAGGTACTAGATATCAATGCCCATACGGGGGGATTTAACATCACTTCTGCCCTCTGCACTGGCTGGGTGGCAGGCTCAAACTAGAACTATAAATGATATAGTATCTAAAGATATTGGATAAGAAAGGAGCTATTTTGGAACATATTATTTTACTGAGAGGTGTTACACCTAATGGACAAAATGCTATCCCTAAAATGTCTTATCTGGTAGATATCTTAACAGAGGTTGGTTTTCAACACGTTCGAACTTATATTCAAAGTGGAAATATTATTCTTGAAAGCGACTTAGCCATAGAAGAAATACGAGAACAAGTCCATACTCTAATAAAAGAAAAAATCGGAGCCGACTTGAAAATGGTCATTAAAAAAATAAGAGTGATTTTACAAAAATTGTCCAAGAAAATCCGTTTGGAGAACACTATCTTTATGACCGTATACATATAATTCTTTTCCAGAATGCTATCCAAAGTCTACCATTTGAAAAATTGGATAGTGACTATGGTGAAGAAGAAATTTGTATCGGCAACCATTGTCTTTACCTCTATCTCCCTAGAACTGCAAAACGAAAAAAGCTTAATACCAACCATCTCGAAAAGCTGTTCGGCGTTGATCTGACCATGCGAAAGTTAAACGTGGTAGAAAAATTACTAACAAAATAGGAAAAGTAAGATGAACAGAAGAGAATCAGTCGAATTTGTCAACATGTGTATGATTAAAAATGGGGACAAGGTTTTGGTTCAAGATCGAGTTAGTCCTAACTGGCCTGGCATTACTTTTCCTGGCGGCTATGTTGAACGTGGCGAATCCTTTGTCGATGCTGTCATTCGTGAAGTGAAGGAAGAAACTGGTCTGACCATTTCTAAACCCCAACTCTATGGTATCAAAGATTGGTATGATGATGCAGATTATCGCTATGTTGTCCTCTTTTACAAAACTGAACACTTTACTGGTGAGCTCCAATTTTCAGACGAAGGTAAAGTCTGGTGGGAGGATTTTGAAAATCTATCTCATCTTAAACTAGCTACTGAGGATATGTCTGATATGCTTCGTGTTTTTTTGGAAGAAGACCTCAGTGAGCTCTTTTACTATAAGGATGGGGAAGACTGGTCTTACCAACTCAAATAACAGTAAATCGGCAGAGGTCTCTCCGCCGATTTTATCTTATCTAATCTTCAAGCTAGGTCTGTGTCCTCCTACTAATACTCAATGAAAATCAAAGAGCAAACTAGAAAGCTAGCCGTAGGCTTTACTTGAGTATGGCAAGGTGAAGCTGACGTGGTTTGAAGAGATTTTCGAAGAGTATAAATTTCTGTTACTGGCTTTGTCAGCCTTAGCTTAGTCTTTGAGTTTTATCGAGTTTGTGTGCTTACATAGTGGGCAATGACATCTGATGTGTACTGAGCTGTTCCAGATCCAAATTTGTCAATATTTTCCTTAAACTCTGGATTATAGACATAGCCTTTTCCGATATGACCGAAGACCTCCATAGAACAGTCAAATCCATAAGTACGAATAGCTTGCAAGAGCTTGGCTGCTTCCTCTTGGTTTTCAGATGCTGTTATCGGCAGCCCAGATTGTAGATTTTGTGCCAAGGCTTGAAAGATTTGATTAAAGGCTGTTGTAGCTTCATCCTCTCGTCCTTTTTGACGCTCGAGAGCCTGGTCCATGACTTCCTGGCCATATTTCTCTACTGCCTCTTGGTGGTATTTTTGATTGTCTTGATAGCTAAATCCAGTGAATTTTTCTTGAACGGTCATTTTTATTTCTCCTTTTTGTTCTTGAATGGTTTTTTGTAAGATTGAAATTAAGGTATCCAGATGTTGTCTTTCTCGAGTCAGGTAATCCAACTGTCTCGTCAAATGTGGTAACAAGTCCGTCTTTTCTTCCTTCAATAGCTCTGCTATTTTTTCTAAAGAAAAGCCTAGATACTTGTAATAAAGGATAACCTGAAGTCGTTCTAAATCCTCTTGGCTGTAGATTCGATAGCCATTTTCTGACTTTAATGGGACCAAAAGTCCTATCTTATCATAATGGTAAAGTGTTTTGATAGAAACGCCTGAAATCTGCGCAGCTTCTTTGATATGGTACATGATTTCCTCCTCACATAAATAGTATATACCCTCCCCTTTGGGGAGAGTCAAGTATTTTATTAAGATTTATGAAAACGTAAAATTGATTTTCTTGACAGACTTCAAAAATCATGATAGGATAATCAAGTCTATCAATCAAATAAAAAGCTCATAAAGAGTCATTGAGAGAAGGCTATTTGACAACTCAAGTAGCCTTTTCTTATTTTAAAAAATAGATCGGAGTTTTACTATGTCTGAAAAATCGCAATGGGGCTCGAAACTGGGCTTCATCCTTGCGTCTGCTGGTTCTGCTATTGGTCTTGGAGCTGTTTGGAAGTTTCCATACATGACTGCAGCCAATGGTGGAGGTGGATTTTTACTTGTCTTTCTCATCTCGACACTATTGATTGGATTCCCCCTCTTGCTCGCTGAATTTGCCCTTGGTCGGAGCGCTGGCGTGTCAGCAATCAAAACATTTGGAAAATTGGGCGATAACAAGAACTACAATTTTATTGGTTGGATCGGTGCCTTTGCTCTTTTCATCCTCCTATCTTTTTTTATAGTGTTATTGGTGGATGGGTTTTAGTTTATCTAGGTATCGCTATTGCTAAAGCCTTCCAAGTTGGGATTAGCAGTGATTATGCCCAGCTCTTCACAGATATTATTTCAAATCCATGGATTGCCCTCGGTTCCCAAGCCCTCTTCATCTTCCTCAACATCTTTATCGTATCTAAGGGAGTTCAAAAAGGGATTGAAAGAGCATCGAAAGTTATGATGCCCCTGCTCTTTATCATCTTTGTTGTTATTATCGGGCGTTCTCTCAGCTTGCCAAATGCCATGGAGGGTGTGGTTTACTTCCTCAAACCTGACTTTTCAAAACTGACAAGCGCCGGACTCCTCTATGCTCTAGGGCAATCTTTCTTTGCATTATCGCTCGGTGTTACTGCTATGTTGACCTATGCTTCTTACTTGGATAAGAAAACCAATCTGGTCCAATCAGGTATGTCTATCGTTGCCATGAACATCTCAGTATCCATCATGGCAGGATTAGCCATTTTCCCAGCTATGTCAGCCTTTAACATCCAGTCTGAAGGTGGTCCAAGTCTTCTCTTTATCGTCTTGCCACAACTCTTTGATAAGATGCCTTTTGGAAGTATTTTCTACATCCTCTTCCTCTTGCTTTTCCTCTTTGCAACAGTCACTTCTTCTGTCGTGATGCTGGAAATTAATGTTGGAAATATCACTGACCAAGATAACGAAAAACGTAATAAATGGAGTCTTATTTTAGGTATCTTGACCTTTATCTTTGGTATCCCTTCGGCCCTATCTTACGGTGTCATGGCGGATGTTCAAATCTTTGGGAAAACCTTCTTTGATGCTATGGATTTCTTGGTTTCCAACCTCCTCATGCCCTTTGGTGCTCTCTGCTTGTCTCTCTTTACAGGCTATATCTTCAAAAAAGCATTGGCTATGGAGGAACTCCATCTTGATGAAACACCGTGGAAACAAGGGCTTTTCCAAGTCTGGCTCTTCCTTCTTCGTTTTATCATCCCAATTATTATCATCGTGGTCTTTATCGCCCAGTTTATGTAACTATAAAAAAGGACTTGAGTAATGAACTCAGGTCCTTTCTTTTTACGGATGGCTAACAATCAATTCCAAATCTTGTCCTTCAAGTGTCCAAGATTCAACATCACTTGGTAAGATAAAGTGGCTACCTTTTTGAATTGGATATTCCTTACCGTCTACAGTTAGTTTCCCTTGACCAGTCAAGACACTAAACAAGCTATAGTCAGCTGTCTTTTCGAAGTCAACTTTTCCAGTGATTTCCCACTTGTAGACTGCGAAGAATTCATTGGATACAAGGAGAGTTGAACGCAAATCGTCTGCTTTGACGGTTACAGGACGGCTATTAGCAGGCTCACCAATATTTAGAACATCGATGGATTTTTCAAGGTGAAGCTCGCGCAAGTTACCATTATCGTCCTTACGGTCAAAGTCATAGACACGGTAGGTTGTATCACTAGACTGTTGCGTTTCAAGGATCAAGATACCTGCACCAATAGCATGCATGGTTCCACTTGGAACATAGAAGAAATCTCCAGCTTTTACAGGAACTTTTGTTAACAAGGCATCCCAGTTTTTATCTTCGATTTGCTGGCGGAGTTCTTCTTTTGACTTAGCGTTATGGCCGTAAATAATTTCTGAACCTTCATCCGCTGCGATAATGTACCAGCACTCTGTTTTTCCGAGCTCGCCTTCATGCTCTAGTCCATAGGCATCATCTGGGTGAACTTGGACACTGAGCCAGTCGTTGGCATCAAGGATTTTTGTCAAAAGTGGAAATACAGGCTCTGGACGATTACCAAACAACTCACGGTGCTCTGCATATAAAGTAGCTAAGTCGGTTCCCTCATAGCGACCATTGGCTACCTTGGAAACACCATTTGGGTGAGCCGAGATTGCCCAATATTCTCCGATTTTTTCGCTCGGAATGTCGTAGCCAAACTCATCACGTAGCTTGGTTCCACCCCAGATTTTTTCTTGCATAACGGAATTTAAAAATAATGGTTCTGACATGTTTCATCTCCTGTCTGATTTTTCACCCTCATTATAGCAAAAAAAGAGTCCTAATTGAACTCTTTTTTTCTATCTTATAAAGAAGGGAGAAGATTTTATAAAAATAGTGAATAAATGTGTTCTACTCAATGCTTGCACCATTACTAGCAATGACATCCTTGTACCAGTAGAAGGATTTCTTCCTGCTACGTTTGAGGCTTCCATGACCATCATTATCACGATCCACATAGATAAAACCATAGCGCTTGTTCATTTCGCCTGTTCCAGCTGACACCAAATCAATACAGCCCCAAGTCGTATAACCAAGCAAGTTAACTCCATCTTGGAAAATGGCATCTCGCATAGCCTTGATGTGGGCTTCTAGATAATCAATCCTATAGTCATCTTCTACATAGCCATTTTCATCTGGCGTATCCATAGCGCCTAGCCCATTTTCTACGATGAACATAGGCTTTTGGTAACGATCCCAGATAGCATTGAGGGTAATACGAAGCCCCAATGGGTCAATCTGCCACCCCCATTCTGAGGATTCTAGATAAGGATTTTTGATGGAGGCAAAGACATTTCCTGCTGTCAAATTCGTCACTTCTGGATCCCCTGAGGCCACTCGGCTCGCATAGTAAGAGAAGGAAACAAAGTCAACAGTGTGATTCTTCAACAAGACCAAATCCTCTGCTGTCATTTCAATCTCAATTCCCTCACGTTCCCACTGCTTCTTGGCGTAATTCGGGTATTCCCCACGCGCTTGGACATCAATGAAGAAGTAACTCTTACGGTCTTCCTCCATAGCAGCCCAGTAGTCTCTCGGATGGGCTGTGTTAGGATAATACTGCCCTGCTGCCAACATACATCCAACCTTGTTTTCTGGGTCAATTTCGTGGGCAAGCTTAGTCGCTAGAGCTGAAGCCACCAACTCATGGTGAGCCGCTTGGTATTTGATTTGTTCTTGATTTTCTCCTTCTTCAAAACAAATTCCTGCTCCTAAAAAGGGGGCATGCAAAATCATATTGATTTCGTTGAAGGTTAGCCAGTACTTAACCAAGCCCTTGTAACGGGTAAAAAGGGTGCGACAGAGATTTGCGTAAAAGTCCAACATACGACGATTGCGCCAACCACCGTATTTTTCAATCAAGTGCATAGGACAGTCGAAATGCGTGATAGTTACCAGAGGTTGGATTCCATACTTCTGGCATTCCTTAAACAAATCCTCATAAAAAGCTAAACCAGCTTCATTTGGCTCTGCTTCATCTCCCTTAGGAAAAATCCGAGTCCAAGCAATGGAAAGCCGATAGGTCTTAAAGCCCATCTCTGCAAAAAGGGCAATATCTTCCTTGTAATGATGGTACATATCAATGGCTTCTTTTGCTGGGTAAAAATAGCCTTCCTCAAACGAGAACATCTTTTTCTGACCTGTGATTATGGCTTCACGGTCCTTTCCGATTGGAACAACATCAACATTCGCCAACCCACGACCGTCTATATTATAAGCACCCTCACATTGATTAGCTGCCGTAGCACCACCCCAGAGGAAACCCTCTGGAAATTGTAGTATTTCTGTCATCACTTTACCTCACATGATTTAGTACTACTATTATACTATCAAACATTTAAATAAAGCTGAAATAGCCCCCAAAAAAATGTTTTTAAGAAAAGCATTTTTCTTTACAAAAAAGCTTCTACGATGAACATAGAAGCCAAATAGGGTAGTTGAAGTTTGTATACAAAATTGCTTTATTTCATAAGATTTGGAAGAATGAACATGATAAAGAAAGCTAGAGCAACCATAATAAAAACATTGAGATAGATAAAACATTTTGCCAACCATGCATATCGCCCAGGTCTTAGTGGTCTTTCTACATAGGAATGTTTTGGTTTTTTAGGATCATAATAAACAGCAACTTTTCCACCAATTGGAAAGCGTTCCTTAAGAGGAGATTTTGTAAAAGACAAAAAACTATTCCCCTTAACTTTGTATCTTAAAACTTGTGGAATTTCACCATTTTCAAAATTATCCGTTTTTACATCAGATACGATTGAACCTAAGGGACTACTGATTGTATTTGAAATAGCAGATAGAAATTTAGGCCCTACGACCTTGTATAGGTTCCCGTCAACAGTGTATTCAACAACCGGGAGACTAATCCCATTATAAAGAGCATAGGAATATCGGATAATAACTCCTTCCGTTCTTTCGGTACATCTCTTGGCATTACTATAATTACTAAATATAAAATAGGAAAACATAAAATAGGTGAAGGCAGCAAAGCCTAACATCATTAAGCCAATTAATAGAAAGAAAGTTGTTGGCATATTTTTCTCCTTAGAACATTGTTATGAAGCTATTTTAACAAATTTAACAGAAAAGACAAGAAAAAGACCGGATTGCTCCGATCTTTCAATAGTTCATATGCGCACATTCTTTTTTAAGAATCATTATGGTTAACTTCAAATGACTAAGCGTCCTATTCCATACGATAAAAATCAATCACTAGACCTGCAGGGCTACTTACTAGCAGGGATTCGGTTCCCCAATCAGTTACAACTGGCCCATGTAAAATCTCAATCCCTAATTCTTTCAAACGCTTTTGATTCTGTTCCAAATCTTCAACTTCAATATGTAAAATGATTCCTGACTGGAAATTTTCCAAAGGTATCAAATGATTTTGTGATAACATGAGACAGTGACTGCCAATCGTGAACTGAGCAAAACCATCATCAACATAGTCTGCCTTCTTATCCAAAATACGCTCCAAGCTAGCACAGACTTGGGGAACATTTGAAACAATAATATCCAATTGATTTAAATTCATTTACTATCCTCCATAAAAAGACCGGATTTCTCCGATCTTTTAAGTTTCTCTCTAAGAAAATCAAAGCATAAAATCTACAATATTTACTTTTGATTTTCCACAAGAGAAATTATTTAATTGCGCGTGATTGCAATCCTTCTTCTTCCAAGAAAAGGCGGAATGGTACAAGCTCTTCAGCTTCGTATTTTTCTTTGAAGGCTTTAATAGCTTCTTCTGAGTGTTGTTTTGGATCCAACTCAAGTACTTCTACTGGAAGTGGACGATGTGGAGTGATGTGAGCATCGATAACAACAGTTTTACCTTCTTTGTTCAATTTAACAGCTTCAGCAACGACTGCGTCAATGTCTTCGATACGGTCAACTGTAAATCCAATAGCTCCTTGAGCTTCAGCGATTTTCGCATAGTCAGCATTAGGGAAGTCACAACCAAACAAGTGTTTGTTTGTGTCTTCGTATTTGTCCTTGATGAAGGCATATTTACCATTTGAGAAGACAACGTTGATAACTGGAAGGTCGTATTGAACGTTTGTGATCACGTCTGGGTAGCACATGTTGAAGGCTCCATCACCCATGATGTTCCATACTTGGCGATCTGGATTGTCTTTCTTAGCAGCGATACCACCAGGAAGGGCAATACCCATTGTCGCGAAGAGTGGAGATGTACGCCACATGTTCTTAGGTGTCATGTGAAGGTGACGAGTAGATGTTTGAGTAGTGTCACCTACGTCGATTGAATAGATAGCATCTTGATCAGCATGTTTGTTGATTGCATTGTAAACTTGATACAATTGCAATTCACCCTCAGTTTTACCTTCGAGTTTGTTCATGTAATCACGCCAGTTTTGGTTATTCTTAACGTTTGCACGCCACCATGGAGTAGATTCAACTGGATTCACTTTGTCAAGGATTGCTTTCGCTGCTTGACCTGCATCACCAAGGATTGAAGCGTCTAGGGCATGACGTTTACCAAGTTTGTAAGGGTCGATATCGACTTGGATGAATTTTTCAGTATTCTTGAATGCTTCGTAAACTTCAGCAAATGGGAAGTTTGAACCAAGGAAGAGAACAGTGTCTGCTTCAAAGACAACTTCGTTGGCTGGTTTCCAACCAACACGGTAAGCAGAACCTGTCAAACCTTCGTAGTTCCATTCAAAAGCTTCAAAGTTTTTACCAGTTGTGATGATTGGTGCTTTGATTTTACGTGACAATTCAGTAATCACTTCACCTGCTTTAACACCACCGTAACCAGCATAGATAACTGGACGTTCAGCATTGTTCAAGATTTCAACTGCTTTGTCAATTTCAACTTCGTTCAAAGCAGGAGCGATGAATGAACGTTCGTATGAACCTGAACCGTAGTATGAGTTTTCATCGATTTCTTGGAAACCGAAGTTTACTGGAATTTCAACGACAGCTGGACCTTTTTTAGAAACGGCAGCACGACAAGCTTCGTCAATCACTTTTGGCAATTGCTCTGCATAAGCTACACGTTTGTTGTAAACAGCGATACCGTTGTACATTGGGTTTTGGTTAAGCTCTTGGAAGGCATCCATGTTTAATTCGTTAACTGGACGTGATCCAAGGATAGCAAGGAATGGAGTGTTATCCATAGCTGCATCGTAAACACCGTTGATCAAGTGAGTCGCACCTGGACCACCTGAACCAACTGCAACACCGATAGAACCGCCAAATTTAGCCTGCATAACCGCTGCAAGAGCACCTGTTTCTTCGTGGCGAACTTGCAAGAAACGGATATCTTTGTCTTCAGCCAAAGCGTCCATAAGTGAGCTGAGTGTTCCTGATGGGATACCGTAGATAGTGTCTACGCCCCATGTTTTCAATACGTTGAGCATTGCTGCAGATGCAGTAATTTTCCCTTGAGTCATAATGATAACTCTCCTTCAAAATAATTTCATATATTTACAAAAAACGCTTTTATATAGTAATTGAAAACGATTCTGTAAATTTACAATCCTAATTTATCACATTTGATTTTAGATTTCTAAGTATATGCTCAGAATACTCCATTCTCTATTACAGTACAGTTTGGAAGCGTTTTGAAAATCTGTTTTAGAATAGAAAAAAGCGGTTAAGACCGCCTTTTTAATCGACTTTAGTAACATTAAGCATGAGAGAACTGATTAGGACAGAAACTGAACTAAAAGCCATGGCTAATCCTGCAAGTTCTGGATTGAGCACCAAACCAAGTCCTGAAAAGACTCCTGCCGCAACTGGAATACCGATAAGGTTATAGATAAAGGCCCAAAAAAGATTGAGTAGAATACGATTAAAGGTCTTCTTACTCATATCAAAAGCACGTGCCAATCCTAGTAAATTGTTGGTTGTAAGGACAAGATCTGCTGATTCGATAGCAATATCTGTCCCAGAGCCCATGGCAATTCCGACATCTGCTACACTGAGGGCCGGCGCATCATTGATACCATCTCCAACAAAGGCCAATTTGCCATTCTTTTGAAGCTTGTGAATTTCATGTGCCTTTTCCTCTGGCAAGACATTTGCGATCACTTCTTCGATTCCAATTTGCTCTGCAATCGCATGGGCTACTCCAGCATTATCTCCAGTAAGCATGACCGTTCTAAGACCACGTTTTTTCAATTTGGCAATAGCTTCTCGAGCATTTTCCTTAGGGACATCCTGCAAGGCAATTAAGCCTTTTAACTGACCATCTACGGATAGGAAGACAACTGTTTTTGCTTCTTTCTCAAGCAAAGCAAATCGTTCTTGATAATCATGTGGAATAACAAGGTCATCTAAGAGTTTGGCATTCCCAAGCAAGACTTGTTTACCATTAATAATCCCAGTCACACCTTTTCCATGCAAGGCTTGGAAGTTTTCCACTGGGTAAAGACTAATTCCTAGCTCAGATGCACGATTAACAATAGCTTGAGCTAGCGGGTGTTGAGATACATCTTCCAGTGAAGCAGCCAAACTTAGCACTTCTCTTTCATCACCAATAACATCTGTCACTACTGGCTTCCCTTCGGTCAAGGTTCCTGTCTTATCAAAAACAACCGTTTGGACTTTTTGGATTTCCTGTAAAACTGTACCATTTTTGAGAAGAATCCCCATCTTGGCACTTCGTCCTGTTCCAACCATAAGTGCTGTCGGTGTCGCGAGTCCTAGTGCACAAGGACAGGCAATTATCAAAACAGCAACTCCGTAGAGAAGTGACGTCACAAAGCTTTCTCCTAGGAAAACAAACCAGATCCAAAAAGTAAGAAGTCCTAAAATGACAACTGCTGGTACAAAAATCCCAGAAATCTTGTCTGTCAAATCTTGAATAGGAGCACGACTCGTTTGAGCTTTCTTCACAAAATCCACAATCTGAGCCAGCATAGTCTCAGAACCAACTTTTTCAGCTCTAAAGATGATCGTACCACTATTATTGATGGTTGAACCAATGACAGCATCTCCAACTGATTTATCGACTGGAATACTTTCCCCAGTCACCATTGATTCATCAATACTCGTTTCACCTTCTAAGACAATCCCATCAACCGCTATTTTTTCACCTGGTCGAACGCGAATGAGATCCCCAACTTTGACTTGTTCTAGAGGTATTTGAACATAAACATCATCACGCAAAACCTCTGCTGTTTTTGCTTGTAGGTCTAATAATTTTTCGACTGCCTGCGAAGTATTTTTTCGCATTTTTTCCTCAAAAACTGCTCCCAAAAGAATGAAGAAGAGGATAAATGCAGCACTTTCAAAGTAAACGGGCAGACCAGTGAAGAGGGCAACTAAGCTATAGAAATAGGCCACTAGGGTTCCCAGAGCAACCAAGGTATCCATGTTGGAATTGTGCTTTTTAAAACTAGCCCAAGCACTTTGGATATAAGAACCACCTGCTACTAGCATAATGGGTGTTGTGGCTAAAAAGGTGCCCCAACGCATGACTTGGTGACTAATTCCTCCTGTAGACATCCCAATCATGAGAATCACAAGAGGCACAGTAAAGATACTAGTAATCCAAAAACGTTGTAAAAGGCTTAGAGATTTTTTAGTTTTTTCAACAACGGTGTAGGTCCCCTTTTGCATCTTCATGCCGCATGAAAATTCATGCTCACCCAAGTCTTGAGGCGTAAAGCGAATAATTTTTTCCTCATCTTGAGCGATTGGTTCTAGAATCCCTTCTTCTTCGAAGAGAACTTCTTTATAACAGTTTGAAGGTGTCACACGATGAAAGGTAATCTCAGCAGGAATTCCTTTTTGGAGTTGAATATGGGCTGGATGGTAGCCTTTGTCTGCCGTGATACGGATTTTTTGAACACCATTTTCAAGACTTGCTTTTACAATTTCAGTCATATCATTCTCCTATTCTACAATCATCTTACCGTGCATCATATTCATGCCACAAGAGAAACCATACTCACCTGCTTCTTCAGGAGTAATCTCCACTACATATTGGTCTCCCATAGGCAGATCTGCATGCACTCCAAAGTCTGGAAAAACGATTTGGTCCAAGCAAGGTGAAGGATCTTTTCGATCAAAAATAATGCGAGCTGGTTGCGATTTTTTGAGGATAATGGTTCCTGGAGTGTAGCCCCCCATGACTTCCACACGAATCTCCTGATAGCCTTTTTTTTGCTGGGCTCTCTTAGCATCTTCTTGCGGTTTTTTGAAAAACCAAAAGAGGATAAAAGCAATCATTCCTAAAACAACAATAGATACAAATAGATTTAACATAGCGTCTCCTTTACATACAATTACATCTTACTTCTGTTACAGCACTTGCTTTTTTCTTTGAAATCACTTCTTCCAAGCCTTCCAAGTCAGCTAGGGTAAAGTCACATTCTTCAATCAAATCAGCTAGCAAGAGCTTTATTCTTCGAGAACAAAGCTTGTCTTTGATATCCTGAACCATTAAGCCCCTACTATCATCTGGAGTTAAAAGGGACGAATACACAAAGGACTTGCCCTGTTTTTCCCGAGTCAAACATTCCTTCTCCACCAAACGAGCCAAGAGTGTCTGGATCGTGGATTTGGACCAACTGAACCTTTTCTCTAATACTTTTATGAGATCAGTACTAGTCTGTTCTCCCTGCATCCAGATAATCTTCATGACCTGCCATTCTGCATCCGAAATCTGCATTGTTATCCCTCCTAAATCTACATTTGTCGATTACAAATATCAGTATACTCTTAAAATCTACATTTGTCAACTAAATTTCCTAAAAAAATTTTTAAAAATTTCCCTTTCCAATAGATTTTGTCTATCATTGTGATAGAAAATACATATTATCCAAAAGCTCTCTTTTTAATGCTACAATAACTGTATCATTTTCCTAGATAGGAGGTTCTACTTTTGGATTGGTCCATTGTTGAACAATATCTACCACTCTATCAAAAGGCATTCTTTCTGACCTTGCATATTGCAGTTTGGGGAATTCTAGGTTCTTTTTTGCTGGGACTCATCGTCAGCGTCATCCGACATTACCGAGTTCCTGTTTTCTCACAACTGGCAACAGCCTATATAGAATTGTCACGAAATACACCCCTTTTGATACAACTTTTCTTTCTCTACTTCGGTCTACCTCGAATAGGGATTGTTCTTTCTTCAGAAGTCTGTGCAACAGTCGGGCTCATCTTCTTAGGTGGTTCCTACATGGCAGAATCCTTCCGAAGTGGGCTAGAAGCCGTCAGTCAAACCCAACATGAAATTGGCCTAGCTATTGGGCTTACTCCATCTCAGGTCTTTCGCTACGTGGTTCTTCCACAAGCGACAGCAGTTGCTCTACCATCCTTTAGTGCCAATGTTATTTTCCTGATCAAGGAAACATCTGTCTTCTCAGCGGTTGCCCTTGCTGACCTCATGTATGTTGCTAAGGATTTGATTGGACTCTATTATGAGACAGACATTGCGCTGGCTATGTTGGTAGTTGCTTACCTCATCATGCTTCTACCTATTTCACTAGTCTTTAGCTGGATAGAAAGGAGACTCCGTCATGCAGGATTCGGGAATGCAAGTACTCTTTCAGGGAAATAATCTCCTGAGAATTTTACAGGGATTGGGAGTCACAATTGGGATTTCTATCCTGTCTGTCCTCTTATCCATGATTTTAGGAACGGTTATGGGAATTATCATGACCTCGCATTCTAGAGTGATTCGCTTCTTAACACGCTTCTATCTAGAATTTATCCGGATCATGCCTCAGCTGGTGCTCCTTTTCATCGTTTACTTTGGCTTGGCTCGAAACTTTAATATCAATATCTCTGGAGAGACTTCTGCCATTATCGTTTTCACCCTCTGGGGAACAGCTGAGATGGGAGACTTGGTTCGTGGAGCTATCACTTCGCTCCCTAAACATCAGTTTGAGAGCGGACAAGCACTTGGCTTAACTAAAGTGCAACTCTACTACCATATCATCATCCCTCAGGTCTTAAGAAGACTGCTCCCACAAGCCATCAACCTTGTCACTCGGATGATTAAAACGACTTCCTTGGTTGTTTTGATTGGGGTTGTTGAAGTTACCAAGGTTGGACAACAAATCATAGATAGCAATCGTTTGACTATCCCAACCGCTTCCTTTTGGATTTATGGAACCATCCTAGTCTTGTATTTCGCAGTTTGCTTCCCTATTTCCAAACTATCCGCTCACTTAGAAAAACATTGGAGGAATTAAATGTCTGAAACTATTTTAGAAATCAAGGAACTAAAAAAATCCTTCGGAGACAATCCTATCCTCCAAGGACTTTCTTTAGATATTAAAAAGGGGGAAGTGGTCGTCATCCTAGGGCCGTCTGGTTGTGGGAAAAGTACCCTACTTCGCTGTCTCAATGGGTTAGAAAGTATCCAAGGCGGAGATATCCTACTGGATGGTCAGTCCATCGTTGAAAATAAAAAAGATTTTCACTTGGTTCGCCAAAAAATCGGTATGGTCTTTCAAAGTTATGAACTCTTTCCTCATCTGGATGTCCTTCAAAAACCCTCATCCTAGGGTCCTATCAAGGCTCAAGGGAGAGACAAAAAAGAAGTTACCGAAGAAGCTCTGCAACTACTAGAACGTGTCGGACTTCTAGATAAACAACATAGCTTTGCTCGTCAATTATCTGGTGGACAAAAGCAACGGGTAGCCATCGTTCGTGCCCTTCTCATGCATCCAGAAATTATCCTCTTTGACGAGGTAACGGCTTCACTGGACCCAGAAATGGTGCGTGAGGTCCTCGAACTTATCAATGACTTGGCTAAAGAAGGGCGTACCATGATTTTGGTAACCCATGAAATGCAGTTTGCTCAAGCCATTGCGGACCGCATCATCTTCCTTGACCAAGGAAAGATTGCTGAAGAAGGAACTGCTCAAGAATTCTTCACAAATCCACAAACCAAACGAGCACAAGAATTTTTAAACGTCTTTGACTTTAGCCAGTTTGGCTCATATCTATAATCAATAAAGGAGATTATTATGAAACTACTTAAACCAATTCTAACTGTTTTTGCTCTAGCATTTGCGCTTATCTTTGTCACAGCTTGTAGTTCAGGCGGAAGCTCTGATGCTTCATCTACTAAGGCAACTGCCAAAGCTCGCACCATTGATGAAATTAAGAAAAGTGGGGAACTTCGAATCGCGGTATTTGGAGACAAAAAACCATTTGGTTATGTTGACAACGACGGTTCTTACCAAGGTTACGATATCGAACTTGGTAACCAATTAGCACAAGACCTTGGTGTAAAGGTCAAATACGTTTCTGTCGATGCTGCCAACCGTGCTGAATACTTGATTTCAAACAAGGTTGATATCACCCTTGCCAACTTCACAGTTACTGACGAACGTAAAAAACAAGTTGACTTTGCCCTTCCTTACATGAAAGTTTCTCTCGGTGTTGTGTCACCAAAAGATAAAGTTATCAAAGACGTTAAAGAACTTGAAGGCAAAACCTTGATCGTTACAAAAGGAACTACTGCTGAAACTTACTTTGAGAAAAATCACCCAGAAGTAAAACTTCAAAAATACGACCAATATAGCGATGCCTACCAAGCCCTTCTTGATGGACGTGGAGATGCCTTCTCTACTGACAATACTGAAGTTCTAGCTTGGGCGCTTGAAAATAAAGGATATGAGGTAGGAATTTCTTCTCTAGGTGACCCAGATACTATTGCACCAGCAGTCCAAAAGGGTAACCAAGAACTACTTGACTACATCAATCAAGAAATTGAAAAATTAGGTAAAGAAAACTTCTTCCACAAGGCTTATGAAAAAACACTTCATCCAACATACGGTGACGCTGCTAAAGCAGATGACCTTGTTGTTGAAGGTGGAAAAGTTGACTAATACTCAATGAAATCACAAAAAGAAATCAGGTAATCCTAGTGATTACCTGATTTTTATATACCTTAAGCTTTTTGCCAATTTTCTTGGTCTTCTTTAAAACGTTTTAGGAGGTCAAGTCCTTCTAGTGTGATGTAGCCTTCTTCTTGAGCCAAATGAATCAGTTCGCTGTAGTTTGAGAGGGTTACTAGTTTGACACCAGCATCCGCAAAGTTCTTATCTGCTTTTGGCAATTGATAGCTGAAGATAGCCACAACTCCAAGAACATCAGCTCCTTCACGTTTAGCAGCTACTACAGCTTCGAGAACTGAACCGCCCGTTGAAATAAGGTCTTCGACAACGACCATCTTTTGCCCCTGAGCCACACGGCCTTCGATTTGGTTTCCTGCACCATGGTCTTTTGGTTTGCTACGGATATAGGAAAATGGCAGGTTCATCTTATCAGCGATGATGGCACCATGAGGAATACCTGCAGTCGCTGTCCCTGCAATCACTTCTACTTCTGGGAATTCTGCCTTAATAGCTTCCACAAAACCATTTTCAATCAAGCTACGAGTATCTGGATAAGTAAGCGTCACACGGTTGTCCGTATAAATCGGTGACTTGATACCTGATGCCCAAGTAAAAGGTTCTTCTGGTTTGAGGTAAACGGCTTGAATTTTCAATAGATGGCTGGCAATGTCTTTAGCAAGTGTCATGGTCTACTCCTTTTGTTTTTATAATCTATTTCTTTAATTTCAGTCTTGGTTCCACTCATCCTTGATAGCATGATAAACTGCAACTGGATCAGTGGCTTGAGTAATTGGGCGACCGACAACGATGTAGTCACTACCAATTTGATACGCATCTGCTGGCGTCATGACTCGTTTTTGGTCTCCAACTGCAGCCCCTGCTGGTCGAATACCCGGTGTCAGGCAGATAAAATCTTTGCTTGTGGCTTCTTTGATAAGTTTCACTTCCTGAGCCGAACAAACCACACCATCTAAACCGGCTTCAGCAGTTTTCTTGGCATAATGAATGACCGATTCTTGAAGACTGGTTTGGATATTTTGAAAGTCTCTCATTTGTTCTTCAGAAGTTGAAGTCAACTGGGTAACAGCAATCAATTTGGCTTCTTTTCCAAGTCCTTCACGCGCAGCTTTCATCATCTCTACACCACCTGCGGCATGAACATTGGTCATGTCAACACCCAGATGAGACAAAACCTTCATGGCTGACTTAACAGTATTGGGAATATCATGAAGTTTGAGATCCAGAAAGACACTATGACCTAAGTCTTTCAAATAAGAAACAATTTCCCGGACCTGTAGCATAATAGAGCTCCATACCTACCTTTAGATAGAGGCTCTCTTCTGCTGGAAATTGAGCTAAAAACTTCTTGACTGTCTCAAAGTTTGGAAAATCAAGAGCAATAACTGGACGAGATTCGCGCATACTTTTCTCCTTTTACCTTTATAAGTTAGAGAGCATGAAAAAAGGAACCTGCCTACAGCAAGGTTCCACGAAAAATGGGTAGAATTCACCCTTTCACCGTCTAACCTTAGCTGCCTCTCTGGACTGCTTTAAAGGTTTTTTACTATTCTATTATTTAAAGCGGTACTTGTCAAGTAAAAAACAGTAATTGAACTTGTAGAAAACAGGACTCATCATCAAGTCAACAGAATCATCTCAAACTTAACGACTCTGTGATTGTTGGGTTGTTTGATTTTGAGTTTGTGTTTGATTCTGAGTTTGATTCCCTTGCTCTTCTTGTTTTTTCTTTTCTTCTTCCTGCTTCTTCTTTTCCTCTTCTTTAGCTTTGATTCTTGCTTCTTCTAAAGCCTTATCCGTCAAGCTATAACTATAGATCCCAACTTCCATATCAATACCGCTTGGCACTGTTAATTGAGGTTTAATCTTGCTATAGTAAGGCAATTTTTTACCTAGTTCTGATAAAGGAACCAAAACCTCATCCGTATCATACATGGTAATTTTGAGCAGATCACTGGTTACACTGCTTGGAGCCAATTCAATCGTTTTGATAGCTTGCTTAATCTCTGGGCTGACTTCAGCCAGTTGTTCAATCAAGTTTTTGACTTGCTGCTCATCGTTAAAGAGTACGGACATATAGGTTTCTGGAAGATCAACAAGGCTAACTGGACTGGTTTCCACCGTCCCACTAGAAAGAATCGGATAATGGTCCTCTCCAGAAACATAATAGGCTACAATCCCGTATTCCTTGACCTGGATGGTAAAATTGGTCGGGAATTGATAGTGAATGCTGGCAGATTCAATCCAGTGATTGGACTTAATCATCTCAGCATGTTTGTCTTTATTGAGAAGCAGATCAAAGGTATAGTCACTATCACGAATCCCTGAAGCCTCTTTGATTTGGTCTGCATTGGTCTCTACCGTACCAGTAACCTCTATGTTTTTCAAAGTTGAGTATGGCGTCAAAAGATAGATGGAAAAGAACAAGACAAGCAAACTTGGGATTAGAATCGTAATAGCACGCCAGATATGAACACTTGGAATAGAAGGCTTAGCAATCTTTTTCTTAGACTTAGATCTCTTTTCTTCTACTTTTGTTTCTTCAGATTTTTCTTCAGATGTTTCGTCCTCTTCTACTTGTTCTGTCTCAGTAGTTTCCTCCTCATTCTCAGGAGAGGACTGGTCTTCTGCACTCTCCTTCTGCTCTTCAGGATTAGAATCTGAGGCCTCTTCTACCTCAGTATCTTCAGATAAGTCTGACTCTTGTTCTTCCTTGGTCTCTTCTTCAGCCTTTTTGCGCAGATATTCACGGTTCTGCTTCTGCCACTCTGATAAAGTGGTTTCTTCTTCCAAAGTTTTTGCAACTTCTTTTTTATTGGCTTCTGCTTGGGCCTTTTCTTTGGCTAGTTGGGCCTCTTCTTCAGCTTTTTTTTGAAGATATTCTTGATTTCGTTTTTGCCACTCTGACAATTCCTTGCCTTGAGTTGGCTCTTGTTTCTTATCCTTTGACATCGATTTCCTTATGATAGATCTTTTTTTAGTAGCGCATAAAAATCCGCCACAGATTTTAATTCATGAGAATTTTTCATCGTGCTCTGGTAGTCTTCTTTGTGGGTCAAAAGCTTGCTTACTTTTTCTTCTAAAGTAGACAAGGTCAAATCGCTCTCTTGCAACTCCTCTGCATAGCCTTTTTTCACAAAGTAAGCTGCATTTTCAATCTGGTCTCCACGGCTAGCTTCACGACCTAGTGGCACAATGACATGCAATTTAGCCATGGCAAGGAGCTCAAAAATAGTATTGGCACCACCACGAGTAATGACCACATCAGCCAGATTCATGAGTGGTTGATAGAGGTCAGTCACATAGTCAACACGATAGAGGTTTGAACTGAGTTCATTTAAACTAGCATCCCCTGTCAGGTTGATGATATTGTAGCGACTAGTCAGCTCTTTCTTGTGGTCTGTAACTAATTGATTAAAGACACGCGCCCCAGCAGAACCACCTACAAAGAGAAGGGTTGGTAGCTTACTATCAAAGTAAGTTCGGATATCCACCATTTCTTCAGGTTCTTCCATAATTGGACCAGAAACCTTAGTAACAGCTCCAACATGCTCTACCTTAGTGAGACTAGACGCTTGTTCAAAAGTAGAGTACATCTTAGTCGCAAACTTATAAGCGATTTTATTGGCTAAGCCCATAGAGAGGTCAGACTCGTGGATAAAGACAGGTACTCTACATACTCGCGCTGCGATAACAGGAGGAACAGATACAAATCCTCCCTTAGAAAAGAGGGCTTGCGGACGAAGGCGAAGCATGATAAAGAGCGATTGAATAATTCCAAAAGCAACCTTAAAGACGTCAACCATATTTTGCCATGAGAAATAACGACGTAATTTCCCAGTTGCAATAGAATGGAAGGTGACATCTAAACCTGACTTGAGGATTTCATGATGCTCAATTCCGTTCTTATCACCAATATAGTGGACTTCCCAGCCATCTTCGATGAACTTAGGCATTAACAAAAGGTTAAGGGTAACGTGTCCAACCGTTCCCCCACCTGTAAATACTATTTTTTTCATATTATCCCTTTAACTCCGCTACAGTGTCGATGAAAGATCTCCACGTACTTCAAAGTTGGCATACATATCCCAGCTAGCATTAGCAGGACTGAGGAGAACCACATCTCCTTCTTCCGCAAGTTCATAAGCCTTTCGAGTTGCGTCAGCAATATCTGTTGCATCCACATAAGTCACACCAGCCTTGTCCGCTGCACGTTTGACACGTTCTGCAGACTGACCGAGAATGACCATTTTCTTAAGTCCAGTAATATCTGGCACCAATTCGTCAAACTCATTACCACGGTCCAAACCACCAGCTATCAAGATAACCTTGCTATTGTCAAATCCTGACAAGGCTTTTTGAGTTGCCAAGATATTGGTTGACTTACTATCGTTGTAGAATTTCACCCCATTGATTTGGTCTACAAACTGGAGACGGTGTTTAACTCCTCCAAAGGCTGCCAAGGTTTCCTTAATCGTTTCATTGTCAACACCACGAAGTTTAGCAACGGCAATGGTTGCAAGAGCATTTTCCACATTGTGGCTACCTGGAACACCGATTTCATCAGCTGCCATGACTTTTTCACCACGGAAGTAGAGTTGACCATCTTCAAGATAAGCTCCGTCAACCTTTTCAAGTGTTGAGAATGGTACTACAGTTGCATTTGTTTTTTTCGCAAGTTCTTTAGACAATTCCTGGTTGAAGTTCAAAACTAGGTAATCAGCCGCTGTCATATTGCTTTGAATATTCCACTTGGCTTCAACATAAGCTTCAAAAGAACCGTGGTAGTCGATATGGGTTGGCATCAGGTTGGTGATAACAGCAATTTCAGGATGGAATTCCTGGATTCCCATTAGTTGGAAAGAGGATAGCTCCATAACAAGGGTATCCTTATCTGTTGCAGTTTGTGCCACTTGACTTGCAGGATAACCGATGTTCCCTGATAAAAGCCCATTTTGTCCTGCAGCAGTCAGAACTTCTCCAATCATGGTTGTCGTCGTTGTCTTACCATTTGAACCAGTAATGCCTATGATTGGTGCTTCTGAGATCAAGTAGGCCAACTCAACCTCAGTCAAGACTGGAATGCCTTTTTCTAGAGCTTTTTCAATCATCGGATTGCTATAAGGAATCCCTGGATTCTTTACCATAAGTGCAAAAATCTTCATCCAATAATTCCAAAGGATGTCCACCAGTGACAACCTTGATGCCCTCTTCCAAAAGGCTCTGAGCTGCTGGATTTTCCTCAAAAGGCTTGCCATCATTCACTGTCACAATGGCACCTAGCTTGTCCAACAAACGAGCTGCAGATTCACCAGATTTTGCCAATCCTAGGACTAATACTTTCTTATTTTCAAATTGATCAATTCGTTTCATATCTAGAACTCCATTTCTACTCTTACTATTTTACCATTTTTATGAAAATAAAAAAGCCACAAAGGGCTTTCTTATTTGTTTTTGTCCTCGACCAACTATTCTACAGACTTGAGGGCTTCAAGCATATCTACCTTTCGGAGATAATGATTGACAAAAAAAGCCTAGAATAGTCAAGATGACACTGACGGCTAGAATTGGGATGAGATACACTTCCCAGCCGACCTTGGGTTGAAAACGGAAGGTACCGGGTGCGATCATCTGAATGAGAAATTGATGGAGATAAAAGCCTGAGACCAATCCTACAATCATTCCAATTAGTGACAATATGATGGTCTCCCGATAGATATAAAGGGTCACTTCTTTGTTATGAAAACCAAGAACCTTGATGGTTGAGAGTTCCCTAATCCGTTCAGCAACATTGATATTGGTCAAATTATAAAGAATCACAATGGCTAGTAGCACCGATACCAACACCAAAATCGCCATGGTATGATTCAGAGAATTGGCAAAACTTTCAAAGAGCTGAATGGTGGAGGCGTTTTGAACGAGGCCACTGATAGCCGCCTGGTCCATAAATTCTCCTGCGACTCTTTCAGTATTGACTTCACTTTTATCCTTGAGTTGGACCAGATAGGTATTCATCTTGGGTGTTTGACCGTATATCTCCTCATAGGTCGCCTGATTCATATAGACAAAATGACCTACGTAGTGCTCGGTGATTGCTCCTACTTTAAAAGTTTTCCCATCTATTGTAATGTTGTCACCAACAGAAACTCCTGCCAACTGGGCCAATTTTTCTGTCAAGACAACTCCATTAGACAAGCCCAGTTTTTCCCCATTTTTTTCTAGGAGGACAAAGGGAGCCAAGTCATCTTGATCCGTTACCATCATGGTCACGGTCTGAACACCTGCCTTGCCAGCATACTTTTCCTCAACCTGTTTGGAAGAAATTAAACGATAGTTTTCAACTTCATCACTTTTCAGTTTTTCTTCTAGCTTGGCCTTCTCAGAATCTGAAGCTCGAGAATTGACAGAGAGAATCATCTGGTATTGTTGCAGCTCCTTAAACTGCCTGTCTGCCACTCCAACCACAGAGGATTGAATGCCAAGCCCTGCAAAGAGGAGGGCTACTGAACCAGCAACTCCAAAAATGGTCATCAGCATGCGTTGTTTGTAACGGAAAATGTTGCGGGCTGTTACTTTCTGAGTAAAACTCAAGCGTGACCAGATAAAGGTTATCCGCTCCAAGAGAATTTTAGAACCCTTGACTGGTGGCTTAGGTAGTAATAATTGCGCTGCTTCTTCATGCAATTCTCTGCGAGATACAAGGTAGGCAGGTAAAACGCTAGCTATTAAGCTTAGTCCAAGAGCTAAACAACTATAGGTCCAATAGAAATTCTGCTGACTCTCTCCAACAATCATTCGCTCAGTGATAATATGAGAGATTGTAGGTGCCAAGACGTAATGCCCAAGCAAGATTCCTAGAAGGGTTCCAATAGTTCCAGCAACCAGACCATAAATCACAAACTTAGCAATGATGTCTTTGCTGTGGTAGCCTAGAGCTTTGAAAATACCAGCATTGGTTCTTTCCTCATCTACAAATCGTGTCATGGTGGTAAAGGTAACCATGGCTGCAACGGCATAGAGAACAACTGGAAAGATATTCCCTACGGCACGAATACTCATGGCCGAGTTACTATACATGAGGTAACCTTGACCAGTAGGAGAACTCTTGCGATTGTAGACATGATAGGTTGGCTCTGTTAGAGCATTGACCTCATCCTGACTAGCCTGCCATTTATCCTTTTCGCTCGCCAGATTCGTTTCAGCTTGGCTTAGCTTTTCCTTTTCTTGCTTTAGTTGTTCTTTTGCTTCTCCTAACTGACTAGATGCTTGACTTTTTTGTGGTTCTGGTAGTTGGCTCACTTGATTTTCTTGAGCTTGTAGACGCGTTTCGATTTCCTGCAGGCGTTTCTTGCCAGCTGTCAAGTTGCTTTCAGCCTCATCTAGCTGTTTCTTGCCCTCATCAAGGGACTCTTGAGCATCCTTTTTCATTTTCTCTAGTCGCGCTTGTCCATTATCAGCAACTAGTTCCTTGAGAGTTGCCTCTTCTTCCTCTAGCTTCTTTTCGTAATCACTAGAGAAGGGATTGACATCTGTTAAACTAGCAAAACGCAGGCGGGCAATCGTGTAAACAGAGCTCTTAAAATTTTCTTCAGTTACGACACCATAGGCTGCTAGATTCCCATTACCACTGGCTGAACTCCCCATATCCGTTTTTGAGAAAATATCTGGAGAGTGGACGAAGCCTGTAATAGTATAGCTATCTCGCTTCAACTGAGAATTGCTGCCCTTCTTTTGGCTCAACTGAATGACTTGACCAATCTGATAACGATCTTTCCAAAAGTCCGCCAAGGCCAATTCATCCTCTTTCTCAGGCAAACGCCCTTCCGTTACTTGAAATTTTGAAATCTTTTCAGTATTTGAAAAGATCCGTATGGCATCTTCACTGTTTGCCAGAGTCAAATCTGTCATATAGCCAAATTCAACATCTGCTCCTGATAGAGTTTGCAATTCTTCCTGGTCTGCCTGATCTAGACCATAATCTGCTACGACAGTCATATCTGCGGCATTAGTATCTTTCAGATAAGCCCAAGCTGTTCGCTCCATATTGGGACTGGCTACTTTGAGACCAACCACGGCTAAAGAACCTAACATCATCAGAGTTAGGATGGATAAAAATCGTCCCTTTGAACCTGTGAAAGACTGGAGCAGGTCTTTCCAATATGTCTTTCTTTTCATCTTAGTACTCCAAATCATCAATATCCTGTGGTTGAGGATTGAGGACAACACTCTTGACACTGGCATCATGCATCTGAATCACGCGATCAGCTATGGGAGCTAGCGAAGCATTATGAGTCACGATGATAACGGTGGCTCCTTTTTTACGTGACATATCTTGAAGAATCTTTAGAACCTGCTTACCCGTCTGGTAATCCAAGGCTCCCGTTGGTTCATCACAAAGGAGAATTTTAGGATTTTTAGCTACCGCTCGAGCAATGGATACCCGTTGTTGCTCACCACCTGACAGCTGGGCTGGAAAGTTATTAAGACGGTGACCTAAACCTACGTCCTTGAGAACCTGCTCAGAATCCAAGGCATCGGCAACAATTTCTGAAGCTAGCTCAACATTTTCCTTAGCAGTCAAGTTAGAAACCAAATTGTAAAACTGAAAGACAAAGCCAACGTCATCTCTACGATAGTTAGTTCTCTGATGAGAAGTGAAATTCGAGATATTGGTCCCATCAATCCAGACTTGCCCTTCATCGTTTGTATCCATACCACCAAGAATATTTAAAACTGTTGACTTCCCTGCACCAGATGACCCAAGGATAATGACTAGTTCTCCCTTTTCAATCTCGAAGTTGACATCTCGATTGGCCACGATTTCCGTATCTCCAGTATGATACCTCTTATAGCTGTTTTTCATTTCAATATAAGCCATCTTTTTCAATCCCCTTCCTGTCCTTGTTTCACCTTTATTATAACTCTTTTAATAGCAAAAAAGGCATCTAATGATGACTTTTTTGGGCTCATATTTTGAGAGTCTCCTGATATTCGTTTTCCCTCGTTTTTCATAGCTAACAATAATTCGGATGTTCTTTCTTATTGTTGTTTGCATGAAGTAGTTATCAAGTGGAAATAGGAAAACTAACACCTATTTAACATACTCTTTTTTCGTGAACTTCCCCAGCTTTCGATAAATAGAATTCCCAATAGCAAAAGAATTATCGTGCAAGGCAGTAAGACTAGCCCCGTACCCCAATTTAGATTGACATTATCAATCTGCTTTGGTAATCTTCCAGACAAAATCTCCACTGAACGCAAGTAAGTAAAGGGAATCAGATGTGCAATCCTCTGAAGAGGCTGAATGGTTTGGATACCAAACAATAAGCCAACAATCCCAATTAAGGAAAGAAAGAGGACAGGCATTTTTGCTTGAAAAAGTAAGTAATCAAATACACAACTTCCACAATGACGATAAAGGCTAAGAAAGCTAAGAACAAGCCAGGAAATAACACATCTTGTATCTTTCCAATAGTTACCTCTTGATTCACTAAGCTATAAATCGGGTAGGGATAATCTAACTGTCCAAAACCACTTATCAGACTTCCCACTAGAAAAGAAAATCCGCTGATTCCGATAAACAGCACAGTTACATAACCCACTCCAACTCCAAGAGAGGATATTGCAAATGTCACTTTTGAAAAAGGATATAACTGAGCTGTATCCAGATGATTTTGATATCTTTCTGCGAACAGTTGCGTTAGCATAAAAATAATAGCAACCACAAACAAGCTTGGGATGATAAGCTCTAAAATCCAGACAATCTGATCAATCCCGTGGGTCGGATAAACTAAATTGTGGGCTTTTATGTTCAAGGGATATAGGGCTTGGTAAGTCTTTCGTTCGCGGTCAACCGCCATTTTAAAGTCAGAGCTAGAAGTCGGTTGCTTCGATACAATTTCATAACTCTTTTCCTCAGCTTGCCACTGCAAATAGTAGGCTTCTTTCCAGCGTCCTTCTTTTAACAAAGCCAGAATTTCTTTCTTTTGCGTCAAAAGATTTTTTTGCAATTCTAAATTAGTTTCAGCAATCTGGTATTCCTCCGAGCTGGTGTCAGATATTTGGGAGAGTTTCTCTTCATATCCATTGATGACTCTCTCACGGTCTACAAGACTAGTTTCCAACTCTCTCTCCAAGCTGACGGAGTTTGCAGTCTGACTATTAAAATAAAAGGTAACACCGAGTCCAGATACAAATAAAGCTAAGATAATCCAGTTTAAGCGACTTTTGAAAACTTTTTTCAATAAAAATAGACCAATATCTTTCATAAACTAAACCTCTTCTATCTGACCCTGATGAATCGTTACTACTCTATCGCAGACATCAACCAACTCTTCCTTATAGTGGGAACTTAAAAGAACCAGTTGTTCTTGTCTATCGATTTGAGTCAGCCTATCAAAAAACTTCTGTCGATAATACTCATCTAAGCCATTTGTAATCTCATCCATGAGCCAGCATTTCGCCTGACTGAGGAAATACATGGCAATCACCAAGCGTTGCTTCATGCCTAAGGAATACTTGCGAATGGGAAGGCTGATATAGTCAGACATTTCCCAATAGGCGATTTCATCCCTCAAGTTCAAGTCTGACTTCCAGATGTTTTTTATAAGACGAAGGTAGTCCATCCCACTTAAGTTTCCATCCAGCCATTCAATACTCTCATAATAAAATAAAGAAGGAGGGGCTGCAATATTTCCACTACTTATAGGAATTAAATTGCTAATGGCGCGGAACAGTGTCGTCTTTCCAGATCCATTGATAGCAAGAACTCCATAAATCCTGCCTTTTTTAAAGGTGAAATCTACATCTTGTAAGATGACTTGTCGCGTTTTTAAGGTAACATGAGTAAGCCTTAACATATCAAACCCTCCTTTTTCTCACTCTTTAACGATTAAAAGTCTCCGCTGTAGTAGTTTATGACCTCATAACGATAGAAATTCCAGCCAGAACCTACTTTATACTCTGAATAGCTGTCATAACGAGACCACGACTAGATGTTAATATAGCTATGTCTGTGGTAATTCATACTAGACTTATAGTAGGTATTCCAATCATATCGATAACTTTTAGTGACTGTCACAACAGATACACTGGATTGAAAAGACCAATTCATAACAAACTAGCTAATAACACGACTTTGACTGACTTTTCATATTTTTCATTGCATTTATATCATTAGCGTTGAAAACACTTTCATTATATCGTTTTTCTCATTTTTATGCAACAGTTCCTCATTGGTTTTAATAATATATAACACTTAGAAGTTATATGAAAGTTCTAAATTGAAGTTAGCTAGTCTTACTTTCTAAAACTAAGATTGTTTGACTAACTTAGAGAAAATATGGGACGTAATTTCATTTGACAAAATGGCTTAGGCTAAGACTAGCCTTGGTTTAGCAAACTAAACATCTTCAAGAGAACCTGCTATCAAATGAAAGGTAATTTATGAATAAGAAGCCAGCTCTGTCTTATACTCAATGAAAATCAAAGAGCAAACTAGGAAACTAGCCGCAGGCTGTACTTGAGTACGGCAAGGCTACGTTGACGCGGTTTGAGGAGATTTTCGAAGAGTATAGTGGATTGAAATAAGATGTGAACAAAGAGATTAGGAAAGTCAAATTAATTTCTAAAAACGTTTTAGAATCCTTAGCGTACTATTCTAGGTTCAATCAACTATATTATACGGCTCTATAATATTTGTAGTGGGTAAATCCCCCTATAGATATTATGGAGCCTATTTTGTGTAGAAAAAAAGTCCCATAAGATCTATAATGAAAGGCGACGAAACCATCATTAGAAAGAATCATATGGAACAATTACATTTTATCACAAAACTGCTCGATATCAAAGACCCTAATATCAAGATTCTAGATGTCATCAATAGGGATAATCACAAGGAAATCATCGCTAAACTAGACTACGATGCCCCATCTTGTCCTGATTGCGGAAATCAAATGAAGAAATATGACTTTCAAAAACCGTCTAAGATTCCTTACCTTGAGACGACTGGTATGCCTACTAGAATCCTCCTTAGAAAGCGTCGATTTAAGTGCTATCATTGCTCGAAAATGATGGTCGCTGAGACTTCTATCGTCAAGAAAAATCATCAAATCCCTCGTATTATCAACCAAAAGATTGCGCAAAAGTTGATTGAGAAGACTTCTATGACAGATATTGCTCATCAGCTGGCCATTTCAACTTCAACTGTCATTCGCAGGTTAAATGACTTTCACTTTAAGCATGACTTTAGCCGACTTCCTGAGATTATGTCTTGGGACGAGTATTCTTTTACCAAGGGAAAGATGAGTTTCATTGCACAAGATTTTGACAATCTCAACATTATCACCGTGCTTGAAGGTAGAACCCAGACTATCATCCGAAATCACTTTCTGCGCTACGATAGAGCCGTTCGCTGTCAGGTGAAAATCATTACTATGGATATGTTTAGTCCTTACTATAACTTGGCTAAACAGCTTTTTCCTTATGCTAAAAATCGTTTTTAGATCGTTTTTCACATTGTGCAACATCTTAGCCGTGCTATGAGTCGTGTCCGTGTTCAAATCATGAATCAATTTGATAGAAAATCCCATGAATACAAAGCTATCAAACGCTACTGGAAGCTCATTCAACAGGATAGTCGTAAACTAAGTGATAAACGTTTATATCGCCCTACTTTCGCATGCACTTAACAAATAAGGAGATTCTAGACAAGCTTTTGAGCTATTCAGAAGACTTGAGACACCACTATAATCTCTATCAGCTCTTGCTTTTTCACTTTCAGAACAAGGAGCCAGACAAATTTTTCGGACTCATTGAGGACAATCTTAAACAGGTTCATCCTCTTTTTCAGACTATCTTCAAAACCTTCCTCAAGGATAAAGAAAAGATTGTCAACGCCCTTCAACTACTCTATTCCAACGCCAAACTGGAAGCGACCAATAATCTCATCAAACTTATCAAACGAAATGCATTTGGTTTTCGGAACTTTGAAAACTTCAAAAAACGGATTTTTATCGCTCTGAATATAAAAATGGAGAGGACAACGATTGTCCTCTCTAGATGTTAGCTTTTATTCAACCCACTACAGTTGACAAAGAGCCTATTATACTTTCTTGTTGTTCACTACAGTTGATAAAGAGACAAAAAAGCAGACAAGACCAGCCTCTGTAAATCAGAAAACTAGTTTTGTCCGCTTTTTATTGTCGAGATTAGTCTCTTGGTCCAATCTCTATGACTTAGATGCTTTTACATCATCTTATTCGTCTTCTTTTTTCTTTCCCATTGCAAAGAGACCAAGTAGTGCTCCTACAACACCTGCTGTTGCAAGGGTTGCATTTTCCTTAGTACCTGTTTCAGGGAGAATATTTTGACGACTTGCAGGCGCTTGGTAGGTCTTGTCTTGTGACATAGCAAGAGCTACTTGTGACTGCTCATCTCTGTATGCTGGAGTTTCACCTGTAGTTGGGGCTGAACCATTCACACTTCCAGTAAATTCTGGAACTCGGTGACTAGTCCCTTCTCCACCAGGAACGCCACCTTCAAAGTGTGGAACTTGGTGGGTAGTTCCTTCTGAACCATTTACATGACCAGTGAACTCAGGTACTTCATGAACAGCTGCTTCTGCCCCATTGACACCGCCTGTAAATTCTGGAACCTCTACTACTGGTGCTGGCTCATCACCTGCTGTGCCAATGACTCCTGGGTACTCTGGGACTTCATGAACAGCTGCTTCTGCTCCATTGACACCGCCTGTAAATTCTGGAACTTCATGGATAGCTGGATCTGTTTTACCAGATACTTCTTTCTTAGTTCCGACTAAGACAATCTCATCTTGCGGTGCTTCAATAGTTTCGCGCAGTTTTTCAGTACGGCTTCCATCTACTGCTACTTCAGTCAGGATACGTTCTTTACCTTCACGACCTGCTTGAGTTACACGAGTTTCACCTTCTGCTAGAGTTGGATCTTCTTTCTTCACTGTCTTGAAGCTGAGAGCTTCTTCTACCACTTCTAGGCTAGGAAGCTCTTCCTGAACAGCTGGGGCAACTTTCCCACTTTCAACCTTTTCTTTGGTCAATTGGATACGGTATTCCTTGACCTGTTTACCACTTTCTGAAACGAGACGTACCAAGACTGGAAGTTTATCGTCACCACTATCAACAACTGTTGCCGCTACGTTTTCACCAGCTTCCACTTTCACTTTAGGACGGTTTCCACTATAGGTTACTTGATAGTCCACACGATCTTCAGAGAAGTCAGCAAGCTCTCTACCATCTACTAGAAGTTTAGAAGCTGTATTGTCTTTAGGAGCTTCACTTGGAGCGATAAAGGCCATTTCAGTGATAGCCACACCCTTCTTGTCTGCTTTTCTGTCCATGCGCCATCTCATAGCTTTAGCTTTGACCGGTGCAAAGGTTACATGGATGTCAGTTCCTGCTTGAACTTCTTGATCCGCACGGTATTCAACTTTCTCCCAGTTAGAAGGAGTGTTGAATGGATGTTCTGGATCGTATGGTTGGTAGTTAGAGTAATATTCTGGTGAATCAAATTCTGGTCCCACATAGCGTTCTAGGACAAGTTTAGAAGGTGCATCTGTTCCACCATCTGCAAAGAAGCGAATGCTTCCTTCAGCTACTGTACGTTCAACAATCTTACCATTTTCTCTGAAGATAACCCCTACTGAGACTTCTGGATTATCAGATGGACTTGCAGACCAGTTGGTCCAACGACGGGTTTCATCATCTGAACCATCGTTAACATAGTCTACACGGTCATGAGAGTTTGGATCAATATCGTTAGTTGCTGAGGCAAATGAACGGTTGCTATCATCATCGAAGTCTGGGTTGTCTGAAAGATTTTCTCCGAGTTTGTCTGTTACACGAACAGCTACTTCAGCAGTTAAATCAGTACCCAAAACGCGACCATGAACTGTAAATTCACCTGCTTTTGTTAGATTTTCTGCTGGGATTGCTTCCCAGTCAACAGCCAAGTCTTTCACTTCATAGTCAGATTTTCCTGTGAAGTAAACAGGAACTTTTGCTGGTAGCTCAAGGGTTTGTCCTTTAGCAACCAAGCGAGATGATTTGGCAACAGCAACAGGTTTACTTGCGAGCAAATCTTTATCATTTGTGAAGTGTAGGCGGTATTCACCTAGAATATCTCCGTTTCAGCCTTGACAACAACACGAACTGGATCTCCTTCACCTACGCTTGGTACAACTGTTGCAATACCATTTTCAGTGACACTTGCTGTAACAGCTGGAGCTTTTCCTTGGCTTGCTTCTAGATAGTAGTCAGTCAAGCTTGGGTTAAAGTTTGGCAAATCTTTTCCATCTACTTGGATTTTTGCTTGAGCATTCTTAGCTGCAGCTACTTGTTTAGAGAAGATTTGCATTTCTGTAATAGAAGTACCCCATTTACCATCTGGTCGAACCATGCGGATACGAACTGCGTAAGTGTTGACTTTATCAAAGCTAAAGTGGGTCATTTCTCCAGCTCTGACTTGATCTGGAGCTTTAAGGTTTGTTACTTCTTTCCAGTTTTTATCGTCATTAAAGACATGGTCTTCGCGTGCTACGAAGCTTGGATTCTTAGGAACTGTTGGAGTTGCTGAACCGACATAGTATTCGATGACATAGGATTTAGGTGCACCAACACCGTGGTCTTCGTGGAAGGCTACATTGAGGTTATCCACTGAACGTTTAGACATGATACCAGAATCACCAAAGAGAATTCCCACTGATGCTTCACTTGTACGTTTCCAGTTTGTCCAGCGGTTTGCTGGTTGATCATTAAATGAGATTAGTTTGTCATTGACATTGGCTACTGAATCACTTGGGTTTGAGTCTGATGCAAAGGCAAGTGGCAATTCTGAACCAGTCCACTGGTCAGAAATATTAGCACCCGTTTCTGTCTGAGCAGACACACGAACATGAAGTTTAGTTGGTAGTTGAGTACCTTCAACATGTCCTGTCACTGTAAACTTGCCTTCTTGTGCGTATTGGCTTGGTTCAATTGCGTCCCAAGTTACTTTAGCTGAAGAGACTTGGTCATTTGAGTGGTAAGTACGAACGCTCTCTGGTAGTTGAGGAGCTTCTGCAACTGGAGTAGTTACGCTCACTTCTTCGACAGCAATGATACCTTCGACAGATACCTTAGCATGAGCTTCTTTCTCGATTCCTTCAACTTTACCTAAGACATCAAAGCTATGGTACTTAGCAAGGTCTTCCTTAGAAACTGCTTGCCAAGTCACCTTGTGAACCTTCGGAAATCCTTTGTCATACTCTACAGTTACAGTAGCAGGTAGACTTGGTTCTTGGTTCAAACCTGTCACGACACTAACTGGACGGATGGCTTGGACGACTTTGCTTCAGTATTTGCTTGAATGTTCAAGTCAATCTGACCTTCTGCTCCTTCAAATTGAGCTTTCAGAGTTACTTGACCAGGTTTGTGCAATTCAAGCATGCCTTTACGAACGGCTACATCTCCTTCACCTGTAGTTGAGAAGGTAACCTTATCAGCTTTCAAGACTGCTTGTGTACCGTCTTGATAGTGAGCCAAGACCTTGATACCGACCGTTTGGTCTTCTTTCAAAGTAGCTGCATTTTCAACTTCTAGGCTCAAACGTTCAATTTGTGGAGCTTCTTGTAGGAATTGGATAGCATAGGTTTGTAGTGGGCCACCATCGTTTGGTTGAACATGGATGCTTGCACGCATACCATTTGCTTCATTAGCTTGAATAACTGTCACTTGAGCATTTTCAGCCGTAGCTTTGACCTCTGGCAAGGCTGCTCCATAAGCAAGCTTGTGATATTTTACAGGTTGGTCAGTTGAAAGACCTTCAACCGCTTGATCTGCCACAGTTACACTTGGAACTACTGGATTAGCAGCTTCCCCTTCTGCAACTACCAAGGTCGCAGCGATTTCTTCATCTTCTAAAATACCTTTTGCTGGGATGCGAGAGCCTGGGATTGCTAGTTTAGCTTGATCTTCAGCTGCAATTTCCCACTTATTAACATCATAGCTTGCTACAGTACCATCTGATAATACGTAGGAAACAGATTTGTCAACTGAATTTAGGTCTGTATTTGGAGCAATTCTCTTAACTACAGGTAATTCTGCTTCAAGTGCTAAGACTTCAACACGCGCTTCCACATCTCTTCCGTCAGCCACACCTTTAACAGTAAATACCAGGTTGGTTGACATCAACTGCGGACCATTCTACTGGAAGTTTTGTACGGCTACCATCACTGTAGATAAATGCTACCTTCTTAGGCATTTTCGGTGCTTGACCGATAACAGTACGGACTTTAGCAACTTCTGTACCCAAGACAGTTTTTTCAGCTTGGTCTTTCTTACCTGTAAAGATAGTAGTTTGATCAGATTTCAAGAGATCAGAATGAGCAGTCAAGGTAAATTTACCAGCTTGCTCAGTTGATTTGACAATGACAACACCCTTACCATTGAAGGCCTTGCGAACCCATGAACCGTCAGCTTGCTCTTTATAACGCTCACGGCTTGCTTGCTCCCCGTTATCCACACCGACAATCTGACCTTGTCCATGCAACTGGAAGCGCACAAGGTTATTGGCAGTTGGAACTACATTACCAGCACTGTCAACGATTTCGTAGTAGATATAAGTGAGATCTTTTCCGTCTGCTGCGATTGCATTTTCTTCTTTGACTAGGCGAACACCTGCAGGTTCACCAGCAGTCGTAACCTTATCACGAGCAATTTCATTACCAGCCTCATCACGAGCTACTGCTTCCAAGGTTCCAGGTTGATAAGCAACCTTCCACTCAAGGTAAAGTTCATTTGCATTGGCACCTTCTTGGTAAGTACGGCCATCACTAGTTTGTTTCTTGTTAAAGTTTTTCTTACCTAGAGACTCGCCATTCAAGAACAGTTCCACACTGGCAGCATTTGAAAATGCACGAACAGGAATCTTACCATCTGCGTCCGCTACATTTGCTTTCAGAGTAGGATCTTCCCAGTTCCAGTGAGGAAGGAGGTGAACCATTGGTTTCTTCTGAGCAGAAACCCATTGGCTTTGGTACAAGTAGTAGTCATTCTTAGGAATGCCAGCTGTATCTACGATACCAAAGTAAGAACTCTTAACTGGTGTGTTGTTTTGGTTGTGCCATGGAGTAGGCTCACCGATATAGTCGGTACCTGTCCAGATAAACTGACCAGCATAACCAGCATTGTCACGGTCAAAAGTCCAAGATGCAGTGGCTGTTTTACCCCAACCAACACGGTCATTACCATAGTCTGATTGCTCATAATGACGGTAAGCTTGATTGCTATGAACTAGCTCACTTTCTGGGCGGAAATAGCTACCACGAGTACGAGTTGCTGAAGAAGTTTCTGAACCGTAAATCAACCAATTTGGATGTTTCGCACGAAGTTTCTTATAGTTGTCTTCTGAATAGTTAAATCCAACCGCATCAAGTTCGTTGGCAATCTTTTCATGATCACCACTACCATCACCAAAGCGGAACTTGTCTGCTCCCATAGTGACATAGCGTGTTTTATCAACAGCCTTGATCACTTGCACCAAGCGTTTAACAGTCGCTAGAGAACGAGCCTTACCGTCTGCTTCACCGATTTCATTACCGATAGACCACATGACGATAGCAGGGTTGTTCTTGCCTCTCTCGACCATTGTACGTAGGTCAAAGTCAGACCATTTTTCACCTTTTTTAGCATCTGGGTGAGTGGCGTCTTTGTCAAAGAAACGTCCGTAGTCATACTGTTTCTTCCCACCGTACCAAGTATCGAGGGCTTCTTCTTGCACCAATAAACCTAGTTCTGCAGCGATCTGCAACGTCTGCTCACTAGCTGGGTTGTGGGTTGTACGGATAGAGTTCACACCCATATCCTTCATCTGTTTCAGACGACGGTATTCTGCCTTATAGTTTTCTTCAGCCCCTAGAGCTCCGTGGTCGTGGTGAAGAGAAACCCCATGGAATTTAATGCGTTCACCATTCAAAGAGAAACCTTCATTTGGTGTCCAGTTATAGTAACGGTAACCAAACAAGTCCTTCTTAGCATCGACCAATTGGCCGTCACGATAAACACGAGTCACTAATTCATAAAGAGCTGGTTTATCGTTAAGAACTGTCCAGAGTTTTGGTTTCTCAACTTGCAAAATAGCATTTAGGCTAGTTGATTGATGAGCTTTCAAGACTTGGCTGTCTGTACGAACAACATCCGTCACTGCTTGACCATTTCTTTCGATAATTTGGTATTCAGCAACAATTTCATGATCTTTGTCATCTGTATTGACAATCTTACTTGTTACATGAGTATCAACCTTACCATTTTGTTGTTTTTCAAGGTCTGGTGTTAAGATAGTTGTTCCATTCTTTTCAGCATGAACCTTATCTGTGACTTGAAGGGTAACGTCACGGTAAATACCACTTCCTGAGTACCAACGGCTACTTGGTTGTTTGTTGACCGCATGTACAGCTACGACATTCTCACGACCGTCTTTATTGAGATAGTCAGTGATGTCATATGAGAATTGGTTGTAACCATTTGGATAGTGACCAACTAGCTGACCGTTTACATAGACTTGCGAATCCATATAAACACCATCAAAGACTAGGCGAACATTCTTATTAAGGTCTTTTTCATCTAGTTTAAAGGTCTTGCGATACCAAGCATCACCACCATTGAGTTGTCCACCTTCGTTTTGGGCAGGAGAATCATGATCGAAGTCATTGTAAATACTCCAGTCATGAGGAAGGTCTAATTTCTTCCAGCTTGATACATCTGCATCTGGTTTGATAGCGTCTTTGGCATTAGCATTAAGTTTAAAATGCCAGTTTTGGTTAAATTCTACTTTACGGTCCTCAACCAATTGATTTACCTCCTCGCTGGTAGCCGGTTTTAGGTCCGGTTTTTCCGTTTGAGCAGATTGATCTTGAGTAATTGCTTGAGGTTTCTTATCTAACATGGAATCCTCTTTTTTGTCAGAATCTGACTGTACAGTTTGATCATCCTGTTTTTTTTCAACTTCATGAGCTGGTGTAGCAACTTCACTTGCAGCTGATTCAGTTGATGCTGGTTGTTCTGGACTTCTTGTTTCACCAAGTTCCTCTTTATGAGAATCATCCTCTACTTTTTCTGCAGCAACTGCAATTGGAGTTTCATCAGCTGAAACTTGGTTTGCACCAGCTACACTTGCTCCAAATAAGACTGAGCAAGTGCCGATAACTACAGAGCAAGTTCCAACGGTAAATTTTCGGATACTGTACACTCTTTTTTTCGATTCCAATGATCTTTTCTCATAAGATCCTCCTTATATTCGTAACCGCTTCCAATTTTTATGTAAGCGCTCTACTTTTTCAGTAGTATTTTTGCTTCTATTTTTATAAAATAATATAAGAAAAATTCAATAGAAGTCCTGTAAAAAAATCATACTTTTGATTCTTTTTTTCTATAATTTGTAGAAAAACTTTAAAAAAATCTGAATGTACATTTAGTGAATGATTTTTACTAAAAAAAGGCGGTGGGACAGACAGCCATGACGACATAGCCGTCACCCACAGAAACACGAAAATAAAGACAAGAGCCCTCATTTAGAAGTATAATCTAAGTGAGGGCTTTGTGATTGATAATTTCTTGAATATCACTTTCGCGGGACAAACTAATCCACTCTACCGACGAGTACCCCCAAAAATATCGCCTTGAGCATGAGTATAAAAAAATACGACAACGTTATCGGTAGACAAGCTCTCTGACTTTATAAATGGAGGGAATCACAATGGATGTTCTCTATCAATCTTGTGCAGGTATTGATGTCCATCAAGCTACTGTTGTGGTTTGTATTCTACATGGGCTGCTCACTTCTACTCGTCCAAAAGCGTGAAATGGCTCAGTTTGATACAACGACAAAAAGGATTAAAAAGCCTGTCATGATTTTTCTCACTCAATTTCATGTAGAAGCCGTCGGCATGGGAAGCACAGGAGTTTACTGGAGACCTGTCTGGCATGAACTCTGTGATGACTTTGAACTCATCCTAGCACAGCCTGCTCATATGAAAGCTATTCCAGGTCAAAAAAACAGATAAGAAAGATGCTCACTGGATTGCCCAATTAACACGAATCAGTATGCTCCCTCGCAGTTTCGTTCCTGATGAAACCATTCAAGAATTGAGAGAGCTAACACGACAACGGAAACACTATGTAGAGAACCGTAATCGTGAGACCAATCGAATCCATAAAATCCTCCAATCAGGAGGTATTAAGCTGACAACCTACATAGAAGATATCATGGGTGCTTCTGGTCGAAACTTACTGCAGCTGCTTATTGATGAGACGCCCCTTACCCCAAGAATGATCCATCAATCTGTTTATACAAGTTTGAAAAAGAAAAAGTTCCCCAACTCCTTGAGGCACTTGATGGGTACTTTTCGGCTCATCATCGTTTTTATGTTAGGTCAGTCCTTAGAGATTTACGATTTTTTTATCAAAAACAAATCGATTGTTTGGAAGAGCGTATAAACGGCTATCTAAATCTCTATGAGAGACCAGTGGAAATCCTAGATTCTATTCCTGGTATGGATCTTATTACAGCCTCTGTGATCATAGCGGAAATTGGGGTAGACATGAGCCAGTTTCCAACAGCTGGACATCTCGCTTCCTGGGCTGGTTTGTGTCCTGGAAATAATGAAAGTGCTGGTAAAAAGAGGAGCACAAAAAAATCAGACATGGCAATTCCTATTTAAAAAGGTGTCTCTGTCAAGCAGTTTTTGCGGCAAAAAGACAAAAAGGAAGTCCACTAGCAGAGCGTTATTACCAAATTCAAAGTAGGAGAGGACCGCAAAAAGCAACTATTGCACTCGCACATCAACTTCTTAAAATAGCTTATATCCTTTTGAAAGAAAATCTCACTTATCAGGAGTTTGTGCTACAAAAAAGGCTACTAGAGACGAGCCAGTAGCCTAATACAATTTTTTCACCTTCATTATATCACAAGGGGAGTCTTTTTGCGCTCTTTTGAGTTTCGTATAAGAAATCGGTAATTCGGTAGAATCCGATTTCGTCGTCCCAGCCCCGCGAGGATGATTAGAACTTTTTGGAGTCTAAAGACGAACAAAAAAGTTCAATCAGCTATCGCGTCAAAGTTTGATTGCTAATAAAAAGTGAGGTCGGGATCTTTTGTCCCAACCTCTTTTACGGACTATCACACTGATATTTCCTATTAGATTATTGACTAGATTTCCCCTTTTCCAGTAGCTTGACCATCTCATTTTTTCGTTCTTCTAACTCTGCAATTTGCTGCAGCAAAAGCTCTGAAAAATCACATTCAAGCTCTTCAGTTTCGCCACTATTAAACCAATCTAGAGCTACTATATGATTGTCCTTATCAAAGCAGAAAATCACATCTCCATCCCCGATGATAGATAGAAATGGAATATAGTCAACAAATCCTAAATCATGTAATTCCTTGGTTTTTATTCGAATGTCTAAGAAGTCTGGGATGCCATTTGCAATTCCCAAGACCTTGATACCTCGGCAGAAGGTCCAAAAAGGGGCTACATCGTAAGCCTTGGCTCTTGGCCATAGCTCTTCCCTGACTTCCATAAAGAGGCCTCCCATAGCTGACATGGTGAATTCCCTGAAATCTTCTGGCAGACGAATGCCGTATTGATTTTCAAAATCCTGAACATCTTCTTCCGATGGTTCATTGCCCATGCAGGCGACAACTTGATAAGTTTCCTTATCATAGTGACGAAAATAATCATAAACTTCCTTGAGTGCCATTATTTTAATCCTTTTTACTCAGAAATATAGACCACAAATCCAGCTGGTAAGATAACCTCTTGTTCATCTTTAAGCTGGCAATGACTCGCTAAATCAACAGAGTCTCTTTCTAAAACAAAATTCTCAGGAGACTGGTTGAAGATGGCTTGAACTTCTTTCCCTTCGTAGTTCCATTTCAGAGCTAGAATATCTGGTTTCACTTCTTCTAGCTTATAGGTTCCATATTGAATAATGCTTGAAATTTCCTTACGGATCTTGATTAATTGCTTCATGAAATTCAGCATATCATTGTCCTCAGAAACACGGTCCCAAGGCATGACACGACGGCAATCGGGATCTGGTCCACCTTTTAGTGCCAGCTCTGTTCCGTAATAGATACAAGGAGTCCCTTTTTGAAGATAGAGGAAGGCGAGAGCAGCCTTAACATGCTGGATATTTCCATTGGCAGTTGTGAGGATACGCTCTGTATCATGAGAATCTAAAGGTTAAACATAACTTCAGCAATTTGTTGCTTGTAGTACATAGACTGGCTGTTGATTTCTGAAATAAACTGCTCTGTCTTTTTATGCTGACGCAAGAAATAATCCTTGATACTTTCAGAAAGTGGGTAGTTCATAACTGCATGGAACTCATCCCCTTTTAGCCAAGGCTGAGAAGTATGCCAGATTTCACCCAAGATGTACAAATCAGGCTTTTTAGCAAGAACTGCCTTTCTGAAATCTCTCCAGAACTTGTGGTCAATTTCATTAGCAACGTCCAAACGCCAAGCATCGATATCAAAATTCTCAATCCAATAGGTCGCAACACTCAAAAGATAGTCTTTAACTTCAGGATTGGCTGTGTTTAACTTAGGCATATAGCTGGCAAAAGCAAATGTATGATAAGGTAATTCTCTGGCCTTCTTAAGCTTATCCTCAGTAATTGGAAATTCTTGAATATGGAACCAATCCTTATAAGCTGACTTTTCTCCATTCTTCAGAACATCTTGCCACTGAGCCGACTGATAACCGATATGATTAAACACCGCATCTAGCATAATCTTGATGCCACGTTTGTGAGCTTCCTCTACTAGATTACGAAAGACTTCCTTGTCTCCAAAGTGACGGTCAATCTCAAAATAATCCGTCGTATCATATTTGTGGTTGGTCGTAGCTTCAAAAATCGGACAGAGATAGAGCCCAGTGATTCCTAGGTCTTTGAGATAGTCCAGATGGTCGATAATCCCTTGCAAGTCTCCACCAAAAAAGTCATCCCTTTCAGGAGAAATCTTTGCATCCCACTCGCGAGCTCCATTTGGAGTTAAGCTAGGATTTCCATTAGCAAAGCGTTCTGGAAAAATCTGGTACCAAACGGTATTTGAAACCCAGCTTGGAACTTGGCAACCATCGATTTCGTGAATGTAAGGAAGCTTGAAACCATTACCTTCAGCATCCAAGTTTTCTTGAGTATGTTCTACACAACCCTTATCTCCATAGTAGACACCCTGGCCTTCTGTATCAAGAAGTTCAAAGAGATACTGAATCCGTGCAAAATCAACCGATACTGTAACCTGCCAATAATCAAATAAAGCATCTGAGGTTACTTTGGTCATTTCCTTCTTGGCTTCATACTTATCTTCAATGAAAATAAAGGGATCACCATAATGCAAAATGACCTTTTGAATATCATCTTTCTTTGTTCTAATTCGGATATGTAGCTGATCTTCCTTGTAAAGATAAGCGTACTCTGATTCTGGTCTATGATAAATGGCTGTCAATTCCATAGTTTGTCTCCTATAATTAACAAAAACGCAAACGTTTTCATAATTGCTAGTTCTAGTATACTATTTTAAGATTCGATTTGCAATACTTGGTCAAATTTCACAAGAAAACAGCTCAAATTAGATACTGTAGACTAATCAAGAAATTTCAGCACCTATCAATAAAAAGCTCCCAAACTCAGCCTCACAGCCTAGTCAATCTGACAAAGAGCAAGTTCTTTTAATCCTCTGTCGTACAGGAAGGTTAAACAAAAGTTGTCTGTTATATTTTGAACCTTGTGTTTACTCATTCCTCTAGGCAAGACTATATCGCACAATTCTCTTGTTGCCAGAGAAAATAGCTTTTGCTTACCCTTCCAGTCATCATTCTTAAATAGGGGGCTCAGGATAAGATAAGGCGAATCCGTAAAGAGTCCATTAACACCAGCTTTTTTACCTAAAGCCTTTAAATGTTCAGATTCTAAGATTTTTTCGATAATACGACCATCACTAGAGATTTTAACTAGGGCATAATAGTCCATGCCCCATTTATTGACGGAGGTTTGGCTTTCTCCAGAGCTAAAGGCATAAAGCTCTTGCTGCCACCATTTCAGACTATCGATTTTAGGACTAGCGTCCGAGCTCCTGTCGTGGTGGTTTAAACCGTTTTTATCAATATGCGAATAAGTGGTCCACTTAGCCTGCTTTTTCTCTCTATCAAATTCTAAAAGGGCAAAGTTTCTTGCCTGATTTGAATAAACTTGATCTTCAAAACACACGGGTATCTGGTCGCTATCTGATACTATTTGAAAATATCTCTCTTGTGCTTTTTTAGGAAGTATACTTTGCGGATCCTTTATGGCAAGGATTTCTGGATGAGAAAAATAACCAGTATAATAGACTATTTCCTTGCCAGCCTTGATGATGCCAATGTTTTGTCCATCTGTAAAGAGTAGAGGCTCTTCCTCCCAAATATGGTCACAATACCAAGCATCTATCTCCTTCACACCCAAAGGCGATACTTCAAGCAGACAATAGCGATTGAAATCTTCCTTCTCACTGGTCAAGACAAAGGCTCTACCATCCTGTAACATGACAGAATTGAAAACACTATTGTAGTCCTTGTCTAGTTCCCATTTGTTCAATAGGCTTAACTTTAACTTCCCCATTTTCTTCCTCCTAATACTCAATGAAAATCAAAGAGCAAACTAGGAAGCTAGCCAAAGGCTGTACTCGAGTACGGCAAGGCGAAGCTGACGTGGTTTGAATTTGATTTTTGAAGAGTATAAACAATCACCATTCATTGATGGCAAATAGAATAGCTAATCGAATATTTCTTAGCAACTGATCCGAAAGTTCATCGTACACTTGACCCAGTCCTTTATCTTGTGCCAGCCATCCAGGTTCATCATTCCAGAAGCCCATTCCTCCAAAAACATCCGCTGCACTTGCAGCTCTAAATATATTTTGATTTTGTGGCGGAATTTGAGGCTCCTCTAGCACCTTAGTAGCATCAAGGTCAAGTAGATGGTCTCTAGCAGAGTGAAAGACTTTTGCAAAGTTCTCACATTCAATTTTAATTGCTAGATCTTCTATACGAGCCAAGACGTCCTTAAATTCTTCTATATTATTTTCATAGTGGGGAATGTCTTGAGGAGATCTTTCCCATTCATACTCGGTGTAGGTGACATCCCATCCCCTGACTGGGGAAGCAGATTCCCAATTTGGTAGGAAATAACTTGCCTTCCCATCTTTATAAAAACAGAGAATTGCACTCTGTGTTGTATTGGAGAAACCTAAAATACTTCTGTCATTTACTGAGATAGGGCAAAATAATTTTAAGTCCTTCAAACCTTTTTCCTTAAGGTTTTCAAACCAATCAGATACAGATAGTTCTATAACTTCCCCCTTTTCTGACGGCAAAATTTGAAAGCTCAACTTATTTGTATATTTTTCAGGCTTATAGCATATTTCTTTACCACTTTTTAAAGCCTTCCTAGCTGCTGCCACGATACAGGCTATCTGATACATTTGTCCGTTCATATGATCTCATCCACTATCCCTTCAATCAGCTCCGTAAGACTTTCTGCTACATAGATAATTTCATCAGGATCATGGATGTAGCAAATAATCTGCCCTTCCTGACCCTCTCGGTCTGGATCAAAATCCAGCATAAGATAACAAGAGTCACAATACTGAGCAAAAGGAAGCCATTTTTTATTAAAAAGATAGGGTTTTATTCTACTATCACGCATATTTTCCAGATCTTGATTAGAAAAATAGTCGGGAAATTCTGTTAACAGAGCATCCCTATTTTGAAAGTATTTTTTACAACTTTCCATTTCCTGCAAACTCACTAGAGAAAAAGGCAGCTCTCTCTGGTCAATCACACAAGGTAAAATAGAGAAGTATTTACTCCCGTTTTTGTAGCTATAAAGCGCTTTGAAGTCACTAGGTAGACGAATACCAAGTCTTTCCTCAAAGGCTTGAAGGTCTTCCTCGGAAGCACCAGAAATGTCCTTATAATCATCTAGGTATTCCTCTTCCACAGGATCATCCAAATCCCAGTCTTCAAAACACTCACAAATATAAGTTTCTATTTTTTTAACTTGGTCAATTAGTTGCATCATTTCACCATGATTTCTTTGTTTTATCTGTCTTACAATGCTTTTTAACGCTTATAACTTGTTTTTTCTAGGGGAAGAGGTTCAGAATTTTGCTTAATCCAAGCAATAGCTAGCTGACACAGGCGGTCTAGACTGGCTTCATCATCACTTTCTTTGCTATGAATTCGCGCAATGACTTGCTTGCTTTCTTCCAATTCTTGGTCTGAAAGGGGATTTCCCAGAGACAAGTATTGAGGGAGAGCTTGAAGCATTTTTCTATAGTCCCTGTCCCAGTTGGCCCCACCATTGCGATCCAGTTCATCTCGAACTCGACCTGGTATACGGATAACTTCTCCCTGAACAGTTTTTGCTGCGCCACTCGAAGGGATTAAGAAGGACCAAAGTTCCTCATATTGCTCCTCCCAAGTTCCTTCTTTGACCAAGATTGGTGCACTGCCATCATGAGTTATTCGTTTGGCTACTGGCTTGACATCAAACAAACGATAAAGTTTGGCTAAACCTTTATCTGCTGCTTCCAAATAGTCAGGATTGATCCCTTCTCTATGAAACTCAAAATCTTTACCAATATTTTCGACCTTTTCTTTCATAGCAGGTGTTTTCTTAGCACCAGCATCCAGCAGCATTGTGGCGATCTCAGCTGTTTGGGCAATATAGATTCCCCGACAGACAGTGAGAACTGAGTCTAGGGGAGTTTGCCCCCTATCATTTTTAGAGTTAACATTTGCTCCCTTTTCTATTAGAAGCGCAGCGGTCTTAGGATGAAAAAACTCAGCTGCCATGTGCAGAGGTGTATTTCCGTAAGTATTGCTTTTTTCAATATCTGCCCCCAATTCAAGTAAGAGTTTTACAGTATCTCTCCCCATGGTTGCCTGACGATACAAAGGAGTTGCACCATAATAATCAGGGATATTGATATCCAAGCCCTGTTCGACAAGCCAGATAACCAGCTCATCTGGGACTCCTCCCATATGCAGAGGTGTACATAAGCTAAATCTTCCATCATGAGCGGTTAATTCACAACGATCATAGACTGCTTTAAGGGCTTCAATATTTCCTTCATCCATTAAATCCTTAAACTCTTTTGGTAATGTAACTCTTTTCTTTGCCATATTTAGTTCCTTTCTTCTGATTTAGCATCTAGGGCAAGCCAATGAAGATTGTCAACAGTTTTCAAAGTCAGGGCTTGTCCATCATAATCATTTTTCAACTCAAGACCGTTTTGCTCAATAGATATATTATTGTACCAGTGGTCTAGGCTGGCGTATTTCCCCATGTGAATGTTGATGAGTATACTGGTTATGGGATCCCAAGTCCCTTTCTTAACAGTTTCAGCTAAAAGATAGTAAGCGTCTAAAAATATGAGATTTCTCCCATAGATCCAAAAGGGCAGTTCAAGCTCTAACAAAGGCAACTTGGCAGAAAAAATCTCATCACCGTGTGGTGGCACGGTTTCATAATGAAATTCTATCTCACTGCCATAATAGGCAATCAAGGCTCCCTGACATCCGATATTTTGAGGAATTCCTTCCTCAGCTACTATAAATTCCATGACCTGCTCCTTCTATCTTGACTTCATAATCTTATACTATAGATATACTTTTAGTTATGTTAGACTCGGAGTTTATTCTGTCTTTAATCTGCTTTCTTATCTCAATTATACTCCAAAACTATCAAATAGAGATAAAATACCAGTATTTTCAGGGATTATTTTCAATGAACAACTTCTCCTAATTATAGCAAAAAGCCATTCCTCAAGGGAACAGCTTTATCACTTATAATTAAAGGTTTCCCCAGCCAACTTATCTGCTAACTTGGGAAAGAGGGTATAAAACTTATGGGCTATATTGAGTAAGACTGGTAGATTGATTTCACGTTTGTTTTTTCCTATGATTTTGACAATTTTTCTAGCTACTGCATTTGGCTCTAGTAGGAAACGGTCAACCGATTTGAGATAACTGCCGTCTGGATCTGCCTGGTCGAAAAAGGCTGTACGGATAGGTCCTGGATTGACCGTCGTTACATAAACACCGTAAGGCATGAGTTCTAGACGTAAAGCATTTGAAAAACCAATGGCTGCAAATTTGGTCGCTGAGTAGAGACTGGACTTGCTAGTCGCTATCAATCCTGCCATGCTAACGATATTTATGATATGTCCTTTTCGAGTCTCCTTCATAAGAGTTCCAACCAAACGAGACAGATTCATGAGAGCAAAGGTATTAACCTCAAACATCTGATGAATATCTTGATCAGAAATCTTGTCAAATTCCTCAAAAATCCCGTAGCCAGCGTTGTTAATTAAAACATCAATCTTACCATAACTCTGGTAAAGTTCAGCTACTAGTTCTTCTAAGGCTTGAGCATCTGTAATATCAATCTCAACCAATTCAGCCTGTGGATGATTTCCGTATAGTTGAGCTAATTTTTCTCTATTTCTACCCAACAAAATCAATTGATCATTGGGCAAGAGTTTGACCATTTCTTGGGCTAGACCACCACTAGCACCCGTAATGAGAATAGTAGACATACTTATCCTTTCTCAATCTTCTAGATTTCCACTTCTTCTAGGTCTTTAACCACATGGACATTTTCAAAAATCGTTGCCGCATCTTTCTTGAGCTGGCTAATGTCCTTTGAAAGGAAGCGTGCACTGATATGGTTAAGCAAGAGTCGTTTGGCTCCTGCTTCTGCCGCTACTTGTGCAGCCTGCATATTAGTTGAGTGACCGTGGTTGCGGGCAATCTTCTCATCACCCTTGCCATAAGTGGACTCATGGACAAGAACATCTGCATTGACACCAAGACGCACACTGGCATCTGTTTTTCGAGTATCTCCCAAAATGGTAATAATCTTACCAGGTCGCGGTGCTGAAATATAATCTGCTGCCTTAATCTCGGTGCCGTCTTCTAAGACGACATCCTGACCGTTTTTAATTTTTCCAAAGAGAGGGCCGAATGGGACACCAGCAGCCTTGAGTTTCTCAGCATTCAAGGTCCCTTCTAGGTCCTTTTGCATGATACGATAGCCGACACAGAAAATAGTGTGATCCAACTCTTCTGCATACACCATGAATTTATCAGTTTCGAGAATTTTCCCTAGGGAATCCTTGTCAAATTCATGGAAATGAATCTTATAGGGTAGACGAGAACCAGAGACACGCAAACTAGTCAAGACAAATGACTTAATACCTTGGGGACCATAGATTTCCAAATCAGTCTGCTCTTCATTGGCTTGAAAGGCACGACTAGAGAGAAATCCTGGCAAGCCAAAGATATGGTCTCCGTGTAAGTGGGTGATAAAGATTTTGCTGATTTTTCGTGGTCGAATCGTAGTTTCCAGAATGCGATTTTGTGTTCCTTCTCCACAGTCAAAAAGCCAAACTTCGTTAATCTCGTCCAAGAGTTTCAAAGCGAGACTTGAAACATTGCGGGCTTTGGAGGGCTGACCAGCCCCCGTTCCTAAAAATTGAATATCCATTCGATACTTTCTAATTAATCAATATATAACATAGCGGTGCGGTTTTCTGAGCGATAATAAAGCTTACCAGAAAGCTCTAGCTTCTTGTAGTAAATCCTCTTGACTATAACCTTTGAGGCGCTTACGACCATCTGCTAAATTTTCTAGATCTGTTAAAGCTGTGAGATTTTCCACGCTAACAACTTCCTCTTCTCCGATTGCCTTCATATAAATCTTTCCAGACTCCTCAAAGACTAGCTGATGAGGGAAGATTTGCGCAATCTCAAAGAGCAAGTCAGCAGTGATGACTTCCTCAACTTCTGAGAAAATCCGTCCAAGACCTTCTCTCTCATAGCAAAAACCAAAAGACTTTCCTGAGAGATTGAGGCGGATAAAAGGTTTGCTTTCTTCTGTGAAACTTGGCTTAACATTGTATAGATTCAGCTCCTGACTTACTTCTGCAAAATAATCTGTCGCAGCTTGAGGACTCTTTTTCTGGTAGAGTTCTGCAAAGTAAGCATTGACCACGCTTGGTGGAGGGGTGATGAGAGCTAGCTGCTCCTCTTCAGACCTACCAGCTAGAAGCTGGTCCAAATAGACCTTGTCTAGACTTGTATAGCCACCATACTTGAGTGCTAAAGTTTTGATATCAGTCATAAAATTCTTCTAATCTCCATTTATTTTTCTCAGCAATGTAGCCTCTGATAACTTCGCCGTCATCTTGATAATCCCTTTCTTCGAGAATAGCGACACTTTCTAAATCATGAATCTTGTAAGACTTAGAAAAAGGTACGCGCAGAGTAAAGGGTTCAAAAATTTCTTTGATCTTATCTAGCAATAAAGCCTGCAGCTGTTCGCGACTATCTTTAGACTTAGCAGAAATCAATGCATAAGGCGTTTGAGTAGGCGTGAAATCTTCCACCAAATCTGCTTTGTTATAAAGGGTTAGACGAGGAATATCCTCCATGTCCAAGTCTTTCATGATAGAAAGAACTGTTTTTTCATGTTCCTCATGGTAAGGATTGCTGGCATCGATCACATGAACTAGAAGGTCTACATGCTTACTTTCTTCCAAGGTCGACTTGAAACTAGACACTAACTCTGTCGGCAAGTCTTGAATAAACCCAACGGTGTCCGTTAAAGTCACCTGTAGATTGCCACCAAGATGGATGCTTTTTAGTTGTCGCATCCAGAGTCGCAAAGAGCTCATCTGCCTCATACTGGGTCTTGCTGGTCAAGGTGTTCATGATAGTTGATTTCCCAGCATTGGTGTAGCCAATCAAACCAATCTTAAAGGTACTTGACTCCAGACGTTTTTTTCTCTGACAGTCGCCCGATTTTTTTCTCAACGACTTTGAGCTGACGCTCGATATCTGTGATTTGGTTACGAACACTACGACGATTGAGCTCCAACTGACTTTCACCTGGACCACGAGAACCAATGCCCCCTGCCTGACGGCTAAGCATAATCCCCTGCCCCACTAAGCGAGGCAAGAGGTATTTGAGCTGAGCAAGATGAACTTGAAGCTTTCCTTCATGGCTTCGAGCTCTCATGGCAAAGATATCCAAAATCAACTGCATGCGGTCAATAACCTTGACCCCTAGAACTTCTTCTAAATTGACATTTTGACGAGGTGTCAGACGGTTGTTGACAATGACTGTCGTGATTTCCTCTGCGTTCACCATTTGAGCAATTTCTTCCAACTTACCAGAACCGACGAAGGTCTTGGAATCGTATTTTTCACGTTTTTGTCTGTAACTATCGACTACAACTGCCCCTGCCGTTTTAGCTAGACTAGCCAGTTCTTCCATGGAGAGGTCAAAATTATCCATGCCCTGGAGTTCAACACCAATCAGCAGGACTCGCTCCTCTTTTTTCTCCGTTTCAATCATTTAAAAACTCCTCAATCTGGTTTAAAATACGGTCTTTTACACCAGATTCTCCAATCTGATAAAAGGTCACCTGCATGCGATTACGGAACCAGGTTAGCTGGCGCTTGGCAAAACGGCGTGTCGCCTGTTTGAGACTCTCGCTAGCCTCCTCCAAACTTTGCTCCCCTCGAAAATAGGGAAAGAGTTCCTTATAGCCAATCCCTTTAGCAGCCTGCACATCTGGATAATGGTCAAACAACCACTTGGCTTCATCCAATAGTCCAGCTTCAAACATCAAATCCACACGGTGGTTAATCCGTTCATAAAGCTGACTACGTTCATCATCCAAGCAAATAATCAGCGGCTCATATAAAGTCTCTTGATTTTCCAAGTCTTGACCAAAATGGGCAATTTCCAAGGCACGCATGGCACGACGACGATTAAATTGGGGAATTCCCAGGCCTGCTTGCTCTAGGAGCTGGGCTAACTCCTCATCTGAAAAAGGCTCTAAACTAGCTCGATAGGCTAAAATATCCTCATGTGGAGTCTCTCCACCTAAATGATATCCTTCTAGCAGACTCTGGATATAAAGACCTGTCCCACCAGCTATTATGGCAAGCTTACCACGACTTTGAATATCCTCAATGGCTACTTTCGCTTCTGAAACAAAATCAAAAGCCGAGTAAGACTCGGTTACCTCTCTCACATCAATCAAGTGATGAGGAACACTTACCTGCTCCTCTGGACTAGCCTTGGCTGTCCCAATATCTAGTCCTCGATAGACTTGTTGGCTATCTCCACTAACAACTTCGCCATTAAAATGCTTAGCAACTTCAATGGCTAGAGCTGTCTTTCCAACTGCAGTCGGTCCAACAATCACAATTATTTTTGTTTTCATCTTTTTTCCTTGAAAAATTCCCATTTTTTCGTTACTATTATTATATCACAAAAAGGTCAGTCAGAAAAATGCGACCTCTTGAGGTAGCTGGCTGATTTATAAGTTAAAGGAGGAATACTCATGGCTAAAGGATTCGCTAAAGGTCTTGTAACAGGTGTCGCAGGAACTGTTGCTGCAGTTGCAGGTGCAGTATACGCAGTTAAAAAGAAAGTGATCGAACCAGAAGAACAAAAAGCAGCTTTCATCGAAGAAAATCGTAAGAAGGCAGCTCGCCGTCGCGTATCACGTTAAGCAACAAAAGAAGTTGGGATTTTTTCTCAACTTCTTTTTTTCTATATTTATACTCAATAATAACCAAATAGGAAACTAGGAATCTAGCCTGATTTGAAGAGATTTTCAGAGAGTATTAAATTGCCAAGTCAAACTTCAACTGTGGTTTCACTGGATCGTAGTCAACCAGCTCAAAATCCTCTGCTTTAATATCAAAGAAGTTGGTCTTGTCTGGTACATTCAAGACCAGACGTGGTTGGCAGTTTGAAGGTTCACGACGAAGCAATTCCTGAGCTTGTTCAAATTGATTGTCATAGATGTGAAGGTTGTTGATAAAGTAGAAGAATTTCCCAACCTTCCAACCAAAGTGTTTAGCAATCATCATCTGAAGAGCCACATACTGCATGGCATTGATGTGGTGAGCTACCAGCATATCATTAGAACGCTGGGTCAAGGTGGCATCCAGATAGATGTCCCCATCTACTCGACGGACATCAAACATGGTCTGAAAGGCGCATGGTAGAAGGCCATCTGTTTCCTCAAAAGCTTGATAATCCCAAAGTGAGATGATATTGCGACGGTTCCAAGGATTGGCTTTCAACTGTTTGAGGATTTATTGATGATGTCGTGCTTCTTAACCACAGCCCCATAACGCTCCCCAATAGTACCTGTGTCTCCCACTTCCCAATCATTCCAGTAGTGAACATTGTACTTGTCATTGAGAACTTCCAGACTATTAGACTGGTCTTGGTAGATCCAAAGCACTTCTTTGATGGCTGATTTAATTGCGATGGGGCGCAAGGTTGTGATGGGAAATTCCCCCTTAGACAAATCATACTCCGCAAAAGCACCTGTGATGTACTTGGAGTTAGCCACTGTTCCATCCTTATACTTGGGACGTGCTTGCTCGGAAAACACACCCTCATTCAAGATTCGCTCGATATTTTCTTTAAAAATCGTATCTGCTTTTGTCATTTGCTATCACCTCATTCATTGTCTTAACTAGTATAGCATAAAAAAAGAAAGGAGGAAAATCACTCGCTTACGGAAAGCAATTTTCTCCTTTTTATGTTTATTTATTGCAAGACAAGTGATGCTGCTCCGATAACTCCAGCGTCATTTCCTAGAGTAGCAAGAGCTAGCTTAGTTGTTGTGCGAACTTGTGGGAAGGTATTTTCATCATAAACCTTTTGCACACCTTGAAGGAGGAATTCTCCCGCAGCTGATACACCACCACCGATAACGATTGTTGATGGGTTTAGGATTGAACCAATGTTGGCACATGCAATACCCAAGTAACGTGAGAAGTTACGGTAAACGATCAAGGCAAGGTCGTCTCCTTCTTTTGCCAAATCAAAGACAGTTTTAGCTGTTACTTCTTCTCCGTCATCAATCAAGCGTTTCAACTCTGCATCGCCTTCGTATTCATCTGCATAACGGCGAGTCAAGTTGACAATCCCTGTTGCAGAAGCAACTGTCTCAAGACAGCCTTTTTTACCACAGGTACATGCGATTGGTTGGTCAAAATCAACTGTGATATGGCCTAGCTCACCTGCAGCACCTGCAACACCGTGAAGTAATTTTCCTTCTGCCACGATACCGCCACCAACACCTGTACCAAGTGTCATAAAGACAACGTCTGGTTGGTTTTCACCAGCACCCATCCAACGCTCACCAAGAGCAGCTACGTTGGCGTCATTGTCGATAAAGAATGGAATACCCAAGGCTTTTTCCATTTTTTCTTTGATTGGTTGAAGAGTTTTCCAGTTGAGGTTATAGGCACCGATAACAGTCCCTTTTTCACGGTCAACCACACCAGGTGACCCCATACCAATCCCACGGAAATCTTCAGCAGACAATCCAAGCAAGCCCAAACGATGTTGAATAGTTTCAATCATATCGTCTACGATATGGCTTCCTTCATCCAAAATGTTAGTCTTGATAGACCATTTTTCTTGGATTTCTCCTTCTTGCGTTAAAATAGCGAACTTGATAGAAGTTCCACCAAGGTCAATCCCAATAATCTTTTGACTCATCGTCTTCTCCTTATCCTTAATTGAAAATGCTTACAGTACTAGTATAACAAAATCTGCCATCCAGTGCAAAGGTTTGCATTATATTAGTGACAAATTTTAGTTAAGATAGTCGCCACCATCAAATCCGTAGTATTCTTCAAGTGTCAAACCACTTGCTGCAATTTCTTTCGCTTCTTTTCCAACATAGCGTAAATGCCATTCTTCGTGCATATAGCCAGTTACACTTTCTTTTCCTTTAAGGTAACGAACAACAAATCCATAGTCAGCTGCGTGATCAAGTAACCATTGAGCGGCACTTTCATCTTCAACTAAGTTTCCATCTGTACCAATTAGATCAAATGCAAGTCCTGTTTGGTGTTCACTATAGCCAGGTCTAGCTGAATAACGATCAGCTGCAGCCTGACCTTCTCTATTTACATAGCTTTGATATAATTGTGCTTGAGTTCCATAACTTCTAAATCCACTATAGTTATTGCCAATAGCATAGCCTTCTTTTTGCATCTGTGCAATCAGTTTTAAAAAGGCAGCTTTAGCAGTTGGGTTTTCACCTGGATTGTAGTCTTTAGACAAAGGATAGTGTTTATTTACAACAAGAATCTCATCGTACTTCCCTTGAACGCTATAATATAAGCCTTTATTAGTTACTTTGGAATTCGAATTCGAATTTGAATTTGATTTCCACAAACCTGAGTCATCTACATAATAACGCCCACCATCTACCCATTCATTGACAGCCATTTTACCATTTGATTTAAGATAGTATGAGCCTTGCCATGCATTACGGGCATATGAACCATCTGATTTCAAATAGTACCAGGCTTGATAGGATGTATCATAAACCCATTCACTCTGAGCCATTTTACCATCTGATTTGAGGTAGTAGTTTCCTTGCCAAGCATTACGGGCATAAGATCCATCTGATTTTAAGTAATACCAGGCTTGGTAAGAAGAGTCATATACCCACTCACTCTGAGCCATTTTACCATTTGACTTGAGGTAGTAAGCACCTTGCCAAGTATTATGCGCATAAGATCCATCTGATTTGAGGTAATACCAGGCTTGATAAGAAGAATCATAAATCCATTCACCCTGAGCCATCTTACCATCTGATTTGAGGTAGTAACTTCCTTGCCAAGTATTGCGGGCATAAGATCCATCTGATTTGAGGTAATACCAGGCTTGGTAGTAGTTATCGTATACCCACTCATTCTCAGCCATTCTTCCATCTGATTTGAGGTAGTAGGCCCCCTGCCAAGTATTTGTTACTGGATTTCCATTTTCAGAAAAATAGTACCAAGATCCATTCTGACGAACCCAGCCACTTACAGCTGCTGCACTAGGAGCAGGTACTGCACTATCAGGTTCTACATTGTTGTTAGCTTGAGTTGTACTCGTCTTTTTCTCTTTTAAAACTCCCTGAGGCGCATTCTTTGATTCACAAGCGATTCCATCATGATCCTTATCCAGAGTGGCAGAATAACCTGGTTCTCCCTTATGAATATCTGCATATCCATTCTCCCAAGCTTCCTTACAGCTTGAAAAATGGATACTTTCATCTGCCACAACAGGTTGTAAAAACAAAGCTAGAACAGGTAAAGAAGCTAGGCCTAGTTTTAATAAATGACGTTTGTTCATGATTTTCTCCTGAAATTATAATATCAATCTCAATATTATTTTATCAAACTTATTTCTGCAATTCAAGAAAACTTCTAGTTATTTCTGCAAACTCTTTTGGTTTGGCCCTATTCAGAACATGAGGTCCATCAGGAATAATCTGAATCTGAGAATTTGGAATCAGTTGTTGCAGACCTTTCATAGACTTTAGATTTGGCTTATCCTGACTACCACAAATTAATAAAGTTGGATAGGGACAATTCCGGGCAATCTCTCTTAAATCAAGTGTTTTTAATTCCTCAGAAACTCCAACCATAAGAGCCTTATTTGCCCCCTGCTTCTCATATATCCTCTTAGGAAGCAATTTGAATATCAGCAACTGAATGTAAAAAGGAATGTTACCTGCTAATTTCAGTGGACATCCTGACAAAACCAAGGCCTGAAGATTTGGTATCTCAGAACTTGAAAGCTCCAACGCTAGTGCAGCCCCTAAAGATAAGCCAACTAAGACAAAAGGATCTGTTTCCTTTGATAAGTGCTGATAAATGCGTTCCTTGGCTTCTTGGTAGGTCCCAACTCCTGAAGGAAATAAGTCCAGGGCTTCAGAGAGATAATCTGCCAGTAAATCCTGAACTTCTTTCCAACTATCTGCTGACTGTCCCAAACCGTGTAAAAATATGAATTTCAATTAGTTCTCCTTTACAGACAACTCATACAAGCCCCTAACTGCATTGCAGCCATAGATAGCTTCTGCTTGATTCAAATCTGCTAAAGTCAGAATTTCTCTTCTACTTGCCCATTTTCAAGTAAATGCTGGCGATAAATCCCTGGGAACAGGTCAAGAGTGCTAGGTGGGGTATAGAGCTTGCCATTAATTTTTAAGACCAGATTGCCAATAGAGGTTTCAAGCAATTTTCCATCAACAGTGTAATAGATGATTTCCTGCTCTCCCATTGTCAAATGTGGTCGGTATGTCGTCTTAAAGTAGGTAAAGGCCTGCTGCAAATCAGCTTCTTGCAGACAAAGTTTAGCCTGACAGAAGCTATAACTAAGTGGTGTCAATACTTGTCGATCAATTTCTATTTCTCCAGACTTATTGAGACTGATTCGCAAACGGTAGTCTTGATGGAGGTCACAAACCTGACACTCCTTCTCTATTTCTTGTCTCAAACCAGCTTCATCAAATGGAAAGGCAAAGTAACGACTAGCCTTTTGTAGTCTTTCTAGATGCTCTTTTTCAAAGAGTAATTTCTTCTGGCTGATTTTCCCTGTCGTTATTAATTGAAAACGAGGCTGTTTTCGGTAAAGAACAGCTGCCTTTTGCTGGACTTCACGGTATTCTGACTCCCAAGTACTATCCCAAGTGATGCCACCGCCGACTCCATAGATGGCTTGCCCTCTATGCAGTTGAATGGTTCGAATAGCCACATTGAAAATCCGTCGTCCATTGGGAAGTAGGAGGCCAACAGTTCCACAGTAAACTCCTCTAGCTTGCGGTTCCAAGTTCTTGATAATTTCCATGGTCGCTATCTTGGGTGCTCCTGTGATGGAACCACATGGAAAGAGTGAACGGAAGATTTCTACTAGGTCAATATCTGGTCGTAACTGACTCTTGATGGTCGAAGTCATCTGCCAAACCGTTGAATACTGTTCCACCTGACATAAACGTTCCACATGCTCACTTCCCACCTCAGACAGACGATTCATGTCATTGCGCAAGAGATCCACTATCATCATATTTTCTGAACGATTTTTGGGATCCTGCTCCAACCAAGCTGCTTCTTTCAAATCTTCAGCATCAGTCAGACCACGTTTAGTCGTTCCCTTCATAGGACGAGTTGTCAATTCACGCCCATTTTGCTCAAAAAATAGTTCTGGACTCATGGAAATTACTGCCATGTCATCATGCTCTACGTAAGCATTATATCCCGCTTCCTGCTCCACCACCATACGATTATAGATAGCAAAAGGATTAGCGCTTAAATTCTGTTTGAGTTGGACAGTATAGTTGACCTGATAAGTATCCCCTTGACGTAAATGATGGTGAATTTGGGCAATCGCCTTTCATACTCCTCTGCAGATGTTACTTCCTGCCAGTTTGATGGCGAAGCCACCTCCTCATAAGTCAGAGGGATGCTGGATCTTTCAACACTGTCATGGACGGTGAAATAGAGCAGATACTCTCCCAATAAAGGAGTTTCGTGAACCGCCAACTTCTCCTCAAAAGCTGGCGCAGCCTCATAGCTGACATAACCCACCACATAATAGCCCTGTTCTTGGTAGCTTTCCACTTGAGCTAACAAGTCTGTCACTTCTGCTAAATCTCTGGTTTTCAACTCTTTGATAGGCTGGGTAAAGGTGTATCGCTCACCCAAAGCCCTAAAATCAATCACTGTTTTTCTATGCATATCCTAAGTATACCATAAAAGCCAGACCCCAACAGGAGATCTGGCAATTTTATTCTTTGAGAATGATAAAGTAGATGTCACTTTCTAAGAAAATCTGAACATAGCATCCTCTTTTATCACACCGACTTTTTATCTATCCTTTAGGAAAGAGTTCGGATGAAAAGGCATCTGTGACCTGCAATAGTTTTTGGAAGACTTTTTTCTTCAGAGCTACTGTATAATTGGCAACTGAGCCTCCATACTTGAAGTTTCGGTAATCCGTTTCTACTGCTTGGTCAAACAAATCTTGCAATTTCTCATAAGAATCAATTTGCTGACCATCAATTTCAAAACTATGGATTCCTCGTTTTGCCTTAGCAATAATAGCGTCAAACCAAGCCTTCTTCCATTCTTCCAAGTTCTGGAACTTGCCTTTCGAAACCTTCTGGATAATGAAATCATCCCCAAGGGTGTCACGTCCCTCGCTTAAGGCCTCATCCTTGTATTTATTAGAAGCATAACCTAGGAAACCATTTTCGTAGCCATAATAACCCCACATACGGAAGGCATTATGCTTGAAGGAGATGGCTCCTGGAGCTCCCTGACTTGTATTACCGCCGTAGATAGCATCTACCATCTTGACATTGACATAAGCTGTCTTGAGTTCTTCTGGTCTGTAAGTTCCCTGATAATGCCTATTGGTGATGATGTTATGTTTGATGAGGTCATCTACAGAATTTAGCTGAGTCTTGGCTTCCTCATCCGTCAATGGACGGACATAGTCCCACTGGTTAGGAGCAAGGAGTTTATTATCCTGGTCCTGATAGCGCATTTGCTTAGTCATCTTACTGAACCAAGCCTTCTTCAAAGCCAGATCATTCTTAGCGAGAACTCGTTCTCCTTCCAGATAATCTAGAAGCATCAAGGCCTCATTATAACCTTTCATGTAGTGGTCAATCTGCTGGCGTGTTTGCAACTTGGTCGGATCAGGATTGTACCATTGGTCCCCATCATTTGGTCGCATGTATGCCATGTTGATACCAAGAGCTCCATATTCACCCTGATGACCTTCCTCAGCCGGTGACTGGAGCATGCCCTGAGCATAGGCTTCTACATAGGTTCCTTCACGATGTTTGTATCCCCCCAGATAGACAATACGATCGTTGACGTGCGTTGTCTCATGGGTGTAGACAGACAAGCCATACTCACTGATCATGTCGATTTCCACAAAGTGCACAGCATCTCTGGCATTGATATTAGGATAGATAGAGGCATAGGCTCCTAGCTTATTGTCCTTATAGTAGCGACCTGCTGGCCCAAATACTTCACGAATTGGCGCGTAGTCTGCCATACCACTTGTATGTCCATAAGGCTCTACCCAGCCACGTCCATCAACGCGATAGCCTTCCCAAACTGGTGTAGCTACATTAAAGTCACTCTTAACCATACGGTCTTTGACATCATCAGCGGCAAGTCGATACCAGAAGTCCAAGTAAGTCAACTGACGGTCCGCTACTAGGTCAATGTCAGCTTTCATCTGGTCTATGGTTTTGCCAGATTTATCAGCTGATCCGAAAGTAATGGTATTGTAGTTGGAAATCAGGAACATCTGTGCCTTCTTCACATTCAACAAAGGCAGAATCATATTGCGATGCAACCAGTTATTCAGATTGTCATAAGCCCGATGCTTCCGATTTGCAATTTCTTGATTCTTCGAAGCTCGCTCTGCTATGTACACATGGCCCTTGGTGGCATTCACAAACCAGTCATTCATATCCTTGTCAGTCGTCAATAACTGTCTGTTGTAGTCTAAGAAGGCATGTAAATCTTCAGATTTGTATCCTTGGCTAGGACTCTTGCAAAGGTTTCATGAGTCTGGTCGCCTTTTAGGTTGCTTTCTCTTGAACCGAGTTCAATCAACCGATCTAAGATATCCACATTTTGGCCATAAAAATCTGGTTTAAAGAGCATGAGTTCTTTCAGATTGTAATCGGCAAATCGGATACCGTAATAGCGATTGAGATAAGCAAGTCCCAGCATGATAGCTGACTGATGATCCTGAACCTTTTGCTTCAAGGAAGCCCTGCTAGCAGGCGAATCGTTCCACTGGTAGTCTAGATTGGTGAGTAACTTATCAACCAGAGTTCCCAGCTGCGCTTTGACCTCTGCAAAGCTTTCTTCTAGATACCAGTTCTTCACAGCCTCAGCCTTCTTATCAAGGCTAGTAGTTTGATCATCTAGGACTCGATAAACTCCATCAGACTGTAAGTCCACTGTTTTCAAGATTGAGGTCAGGTCCTTGGCTAGGGCTGAACGGTCCTTAACCAGCATATCTGGAGTATACAGCACATCCAAGTCAGCAATCTTGTATTCCTTGATGGCAGTCAAGCCAGAATTTTGTGAGGTGATTGCAAATACATCCTTGGTCTGATCTGCATAATGAACCATGATATGGTCTGCCGCTGACAGGTCCGTCACAAAGTCTTGTCCCTTCATAGCAATAACAGAGACTACCTCTTTCTTGGCTAGATTGTGATCAAGATCAAGCTTATTTCCTTGATTAACGATCCATTCTTTATTGTAGAAAGGTTGCAATTTCAAGGTTTCGATAGGCTTGATCATGGCGACCATCATAATCTTGAATATCCTGATAAGTGTATTCTTTTCCATTTGCAATAGCAGGAGATTCTGTTCTCGACTTAGCCAGGTAGTAGCTATAGCCTTCTTCAAAGGTTTTCTGAGCATTACGTTGAATCAAGTCAGTTGCTTCAGCAGTCACCTTGTAATACTCTTTTCCATTTATTCTCTCAGTTTGAATAGACTTGATGGCTAAACGGCTGGTCTTATGATCTTTAGAGCTGACCTTGAGATAGTAGTTTTCCAAATTCCTTGGTGCTTCCGACAATTGTTGAATCTCAGTCTCTCTGCCATTGTCAACCTTGATAAGGCTTGTTTCCTTGATATCTTTTATTTCCAGCTTTTTAAGCTCTAGACGGAGATTTTTGTCTTCAAGCAGAGTGCTCTCCTCACCCTTACCACGATTAAAGACCATCTTTGTAGATATGGTGTAATCCGTATAAAGTTTTAGATTCTCAACGGTTGCTTCAAGCTGTTCACTCGTCAAATCAAGAGTTTTATCCTCTAACCCCTTGGCTTTGATAGTGGCACTAATTTTTGAGACAGTAACGCCATCTGCCTTCTCCAAGTTATAACTTAAGCGAGCTGAACGGCCCATCGAATTTCCAGTAATAGTTGAAAGAGTTAGGACAGGTTCAGGTTTAATTTCTTCCTTTTCCTTACTACCACGGATGATAACCTGATCTTTAGCTTCTCTTAAAATCCGTGTTGTTTCTTTCGGCTCTGAAATACGTTTCCCATCTTTTTCCTCATAGCTGGTAACAATCTCTTTCTCACCATCTTGACCGACTTGCTCGATTCTTGTTTCACCGACAAGCATGTCTGGATCAATCTTTTCCCTAGTTTGTTTAGGAATCAACTCTTTTCGGACTTCAATATGTAAAGTCGGGTTTGTATCCTGAATCAGCGCTTCAGTAGCATTCACACCACCACTATAGCTAGGGATTTCCTGTTTCAGAGTATCAACGGGAACTGTACCACCTTCATAGTCTTGTAAGGTTTCAGCTACTGCTCCTTGGCCATTAACACCACCCTCAAATGTTGGTTTTGTTGGCTCGACTAAGGAGTCACCTGATACTCCACCTGTGAACTCTGGGTGCTCCTGTTTCAGAGTATCAACTGGAACTGCGCCTCCTTCATACTCTGGTAAGGCTTCGGCTACTGTACCTGGGCTATTGACTCCACCTTCAAATGTTGGTTTTGACGGCTCAACCAAGGATTCGCCGGATACGCCACCTGTAAACTCTGGTTTGGCGTGGATTTCTGGCACGCCACTTTGACTACTCGATTCTGGTGTGTACTCTGGCAAGGATTCAGCTACTGTACCTGGGCTATTGACTCCACCTTCAAATGTTGGTTTTGTTGGCTCAACCAAGGAATCGCCGGATACGCCATCTGTGAAGTCTGGTTTGGCGTGGACTTCTGGGACGCCACTTTGACTACTCAATTCTGGGGTATACTCTGGCAAGGATTCAGCTACTGCTCCTGGGCTATTGATTCCACCTTCAAATGTTGGTTTTGTTGGCTCAACTAAGGATCCGCCTGATACGCCACCTGTAAAATCTGGTTTGGCGTGGACTTCTGGGATGCCACTTTGACTGCTAAACTCTGGGGTATACTCTGGCAAGGATTCAGCTACTGTACCTGGGCTATTGACTCCACCTTCAAATGTTGGTTTTGTTGGCTCAACCAAGGAGTCGCCGGATACTCCGCCTGTAAAGTCTGCTTTGTCGTGGACTTCTGGCACGCCACTTTGACTACTCGATTCTGGTGTGTACTCTGGTAAGGCTTCAGCTACTGCTCCTAGGCTATTGACGCCACCTTCAAATGCCGGCTTAACCGGTTCAACCAAGGAGTCGCCGGATACGACACCTGTAAAGTCTGGTTTGTCATGGACTTCTGGCACGCCACTTTGACTGCTAAATTCTGGGGTATACTCTGGTAAGGCTTCAGCTACTGCTCCTGGGCTATTGACTCCACCTTCAAATGCCGGCTTTACCGGTTCAACCAAGGAGTCGCCAGATACACCACCTGTAAAGTCTGATTTTTCATGGACTTCTGGCACGCCACTTTGACTGCTAAACTCTGGGGTATACTCTGGCAAGGATTCAGCTACTGTACCTGGGCTATTGACTCCACCTTCAAATGTTGGTTTAGTCGACTCGACTAAAGATTCGCCAGATACTCCACCTGTGAATTCGGGAATTTCATAAACGTCTGCTTGATTTACTGGTTTTGCAGGAATCTCTGGATTTCCACTAGATGTTAGATCTTGCCCTGTTCCTCTTAAATCCGACTCTAATAAATAGCCGACATAGTCATAGCCTTTAATGTCAATAATCCCTTGAGAGAAACCATCTGCAGACACAAGGGTTTTAGTCTGATCATAAGCTAGCAAGTCCTTGTGTTCGAAAGCAAATACTTGATAAGGTAGGAATAAACTCTTACCTACAGAAGCAATCAATAACACTCCAACTATCTTAGAAGGTTTTTTCTTGGAAAACAGAAAAACCACCAAACTAGCAGTCAAAAGACCAAGACCAGCCAAGGGGAAGCTGATAGATCCTGTTTGAGGTAAGACGGCTTGTCCCTGCTTGCGATAAACTAGATAATAGTTATCTTGGCTCAAATCTTGTGGCAATTCATGATGAATGAGTTCACGTTCAGCAGCTGTCAACTCCGATTCTGCTAAGTAATGAAAGGAAACTTGCTTGGTTTCATCAGCCTGAACCAGTTTCGGTTCAAGTGTTCCTCCAATGAAGGCAAGTCCAATCAATACTGAGCCCACTCCCATGCTCAGTTTACGAATGGCAAATTTTTGTAGCTTTTTTCTATCTTCCATATCAGCTTCGTTCTTGTCCTTAAAGACATCTCCTTCATTCCGTTTTCATAATCTTATTATAATATTTTTGTTGATTTTTTTACAAAAATATTTTTCGAGATAAATCGAACATTTTTTTAATTTGGTAGATATTCCAATAAATCATCTGGCTAGCGACTTAGTTATTAGTAGATAGCTTCAAGCATTGAAAAACGGATAACTTTCGCCTTACTTATTTTCAATATCAAAAAAATTTTTCAGGAGTGATTCCAACACGTTCGATTAAATTGCTCAACCGCTTCTAAAATCCAAATTCTACACTTCTTATGAATTAAAAATATATTTCTAGTAAACACTTTTTAATAATCTCAAGATCACTCAACATAATCCAACAAATAGCCATAGCCCTTTTCTTACATTTGATCCTTTGGGATAAAATGGATGGATAGACTATTGATACAATAGCGTAGACCTCCCTTGTCCTGAGGTCCATCTGTAAAGACATGTCCTAGGTGAGAATTCCCTGTTCGACTTCTGACTTCCGTTCTGACCATATTGTATGACTTGTCTTCCTTATAGGTCGCAACATCTGGACTGATCGGCTGGGTAAAACTTGGCCAACCACAACCCGATTCAAATTTATCTTTCGAAGAAAAGAGGGGTTCGCCAGTAGCTACATCCACATATATACCTGCTTCAAATTTATCCCAGTAACGATTTGAAAAGGCACGTTCTGTTTGACCATTTTGAGTTACTGCATACTCCTCTGGTGACAAAAGTTTTTTCAATTCATCGTCGCTCGGTTTTGGATATTGACTTGCATCAATAACAGGATAGGATGCTTGATTGACATTGATATGGCAATAGCCATTAGGATTTTTCTGGAGATAATCTTGGTGGTAGTCCTCAGCCACAATAAAATTGCTTAAGGCTTCCTTTTCAACCGCTAGAGGCTGGTCGTATTTCTGAGCAACTTGTTCAAAAACTTGATTGATGACTTCTAGGTCATGCTCGTCCTTATAGTAGACACCAGTCCGATACTGAGTCCCCACATCATTTCCCTGCTTATTTTTACTAGTTGGATTGATAATGCGGAAATAATGAAGCAAGATCTCTTTTAGAGAGATTTGATTGGCATCATAGGTCACATGAACAGTCTCAGCATGTCCAGTCTGGCCGATTAATTCATACTGAGTTGTTTCTCCTCTACCATTTGCATAGCCAGAAACAGCATCTGTCACACCTGCTACTCGTGAAAAATACTCTTCTACTCCCCAGAAACAACCTCCCGCTAGATAGATATCATGTAAGTCAGCATCTTTACTTGGAGCAGTTTTTTTCTTGGCCTTTTGTCCTTGACTAACTGCTGCCTTCTCGATTTGAGTAGTATCTGTGTAGCTTGTGCTCCTTTTTTCCAAAAGAAATAAAAATCCAATAATAATGCAAATGATGATTCCTATGAATACAATTATTTTTAATTTATCATTCATGATGAGCCTCTAATCTATGCTTTTTAGCGTCTGTAAAAATAGTTTCCTTGTCCATAAAGCCTGGCTGGGTCTTAACGAGTCTACCTTCCTTATCAATAAAGGCCTGAGTCGGATAAGAACGAACTCCGTAACTCGCTAAAAGTTGTCCCGAAGGATCTAGCAATACTGGTAAATCTTTATAGTCTAAGCCCTGGTACCATTTCTTGAAGCCTTCTTCTGCTTGCTCGCCTTTTTGACCAGGAGAAACGACTGTCAAAACAACATAGTCATTGCTTTCTTCTTTAGCCAGCTCATCGGTATCAGGGAGGCTGGCTAGACAAATAGAGCACCAAGATGCCCAAAATTTGAGATAGACCTTTTTACCCTTATAATCAGATAGATGATAGGTTTTTCCCATCAACTCCCGTAAGTTCAAAGTCTGTAACTGCTTCTCCGTTTTTTGCTACCTGAGAGCTAACTTGCGCTTGTTTGTCTCCATTTTGTTTATCAGCCTCGCCCGTCGTCTGATTTTTACAAGCCGATAAACAAACCAGACTAGTGCAGACCAATACAGTTGCTTGCCATGTTTTCATCTTCATCACCTTCTTTTTTGTTATATGAATATAGATATTCACTTTGTAGTTCTATTATATACCTACCTTGCTAAAAATACTTAGAATCTGTTTGGAAAATCAATAAGCTTCTTGATTACAAAAACTCCCACCTGCTTAGCAGATGAGAGCTTTGGATTATTTAAAGATTGAAGTTTTAAAGCTATCTGTTTGTTGAAGAAGTTTCTTGAAGACTTTTTCTTTCAAAGCAACAGTATTGTCAAATTTAACAGATCCGTTATTTAGAGTAGCCTTATCTTTATCAACTGCTTCAGCAAATGCGCGTTTCAAGTCTTCATAGCTATTGTATGTTTTACCATCAATTTCAATAGATTGAATTCCATTTTTGGCACTTGTCACAACTTCTTTGAAGTAAGCTTTCTTCCAATCTTCAAGATTGTTGAATTTTCCTTCAGAAATCTTGTTAATGATGAAGTCATCACCTAGAGTCTCTTTACCAGCTTTCTTAGATTCAGCTTTTAGCATATTAGATGCATAGTTTAAGAATCCTTTTTCGTAGCCATAGTAACCCCAGATTCTGAAGGTATTGTGTTTAAATGACATCGCTCCAGGAGCACCTTCACTTGTGTTACCACCATAGATACCAGACATCATTGGAACGTTCACATAAGCAGAATCAAAGTCAGTAGGATTATAAACTCTGTTACCTGGACCACGGTTAGTCATAAAGTTATTGGTTACTAAGTCATCTACTGTGCGTAAAGGAATAGCTTTTTCCTCATCACTTAAAGGTCTAACCTTATCGAATTGGTTCTTGGTGTTATTTCCTCGGTATTGCTTATCAACCTTCTTGAACCAAGCATTGTTCAAATCTTGATTTGCCTTATCGAGGACAGCCTCTCCTTCCAGGTAATCCAGAAGCATGAGGGTGTCATTGTAGCCCTTCATGTAACGATCAATTTCGTCACGTGATTTCAGATCATTTGGATTGGTGTTATACCATTGATTTCCATCATTTGGACGTTCATAAGCCATGTTAAGACCTAGGGCTTTATATTCACCGTTTGGATTTGACACTGATGGAGTTTGCAACATTCCTTGTGCAAATGCTTCAAGATCTGTTCCTTCACGGTGTCTTGAGCCACCTAGATAAACCATTCGGTCATTGACGTGAGTCGTTTCGTGAGTAAGGCAGAAACTCCAAAATCACTAATCATGTCCGTCACCATAAAGAAAGACAGAGTCATCTTTATATGGATTGGCATAAACACGAGCTACCGCTCCCATACGCCAGTCTGTTGCATGGTAACGTCCTGTAGGTCCGTATAATTCACGAATAGGAGCAACATCTTTACCACTCTTAGTATGACCGTATTTATCAGTACTAATATCTTTATAGTTTTGGTTATCTAAAACAGGTGTTGGAACCATGTTATTGCTCTTCAAGAGTTGATTACGAACCTTGTCAGTTGCTAGACGTGACCAGAAGTCTAGATAATTCTGTTGCCCTTTTGCAACCTTATCAATTTCAGCTTTGAAAGCATTACGTTCTGCTTCAGTATACTTACCATATTTCTCAAATGAACTATAAGCCATTGTATTGTAAGTTGAAATCAAGAACATATGAGCATCTTTCAAGTTCAAGAGTGGCAAGATCATCTTACCGTGCATATCATTGTTTAAGCCTTCATAAGCTCTGTGTTTCTTATCAGCAAACTCAGGAGTTGTTGTTGCTGGTTCAACGATATAAACATTGTCTTTGGTAGCTTTGATAAACCAATCGTTCAAGTTTGTATCATTTGTGAATAGACGCATATTATAGTCTAAGAAACTATTTAACTCGCTGATACCGATAACTCCACCGATAGTTTCGCGATAAGCTTCTAAAGTTCTATCACCTTTAATGTTATTTTCTTTAGAACCAATCTTAATCAAGAAGTCTAACACATTGACATTTACCATAGAAGTCTGGTTTGAACAACATGAGTTGCTTGATATTGAAGTTATCAAACTTAACTCCGTAGTAACGATTGAGGTAAGACAAACCAAGAAGAACAGCAGCCTTATTGTCATCAATTTTCTTGATCAAGGCACGTTTTGCAGCTTCATCTATGTTTAATTGATGATCTTCATTTTCAAGCAACTGTTTGACAAATTTAGCCAGATTATCCTTGACTTCTTTGAAGCTTTCTTCTAGGTAAAGATCTTTTATAGCGTTAACTTTATTTGGTCCTGTTCTACCTAGGTGTGTGTAGATAGGATCTGATTGCAATTCTACTGGGCTTAATTTTTCAACGATAGCATTGATGAGATCACTACGATCTTTGTCAACCATGTTCGGAGTGTAAACAACTTCTCCAAGTTCAGCAACGCTGTACTCTTTGACTTGTTTGACCTTAGAGTCTTTCAGCGAAACTGTAAAGATGTCTTTGGTCTTATCACCATAATGAACCATAATATGGTCAGCGTCAGCTAATTCTGTCACAAAGGCATTGCCCTTCATGGCAGTAACAGACAAGACTTCCTTAGTCAAGAGAGGACTTCCTGCAGCCAATTTGTTTCCTTGGTCTACGATCCACTCTTTGTTGTAGAATGGTTGTAATTTTTCGATATTACGGTAGGCAAGTTCACGAGAAGCGTCGTAACCATCGATTGTTTTGTATTGATCAGCTTTATTGACAATGTTATTGAGTTTGTCTTCAACAGGTTTGGTGCTTTCAAATTTATCAGCAGTGATTCCCATTGCTTCAATCTTCTTGTCAGCTTCTTCTTGTGAGATGCTAGGAATCTTGCGAGAATTCTTATAAGATTTATTACCCTCACTTACACCCTCAACACTGAAGTTACGTTTTGTTCTTGAATACGTGAAGTAATCATCTGCATCAATATCAGAGTGACCGAAGACCATCTCACCTGTTTTGACTTTCATCATGGTGATGTTGTCTTCAATAGCACCCAAGGCCCAGTTGGTACCCAGCAAGCCACCAGATTGAACAGCTTCTTTCAGCTCGATAGAACCTTTAGCAACTGAATTTCTGAGAACACCTTCTCTTCCTAGTGTATTGTTATTTCCACCATTTTGAGAAGAATAAACTAATCCTGCAGCTTTTGCCTTGTTACCAGTAATTTCAGCATCAACGTAGGCTTTTTCTACAATACCTTTCCAGTTTTCGCCTAGAACACCTGCTAAGTACCAACCTTTGTTTCCAGCAGCGTGAATCTTACCGATGAAGGCAACATTACTTACCTTACCACTACCATCAATTTTATTGATAATACCAGCTACATCGTTGCCCCCGACAACATTACCTGTTACCTTAACATTTTCGACAGTTGCATTATTTTTGATGACATTTGCGATTGGTGCTACTCGATCAAATCCAGGCATGTCAATATTGACATTTTCAAGCAAGAGATTCTTGACAGTACCACCTTCAATGTTACCAAACAATGGTCTCGTAATGTTATGGATGGCAAATTTATTACCTTCTGTACTTTCCAATGTTCCCTTGAAGGCATTGGTTACATAAGACTTGCCAGCTGGTTGCACGTTACTTGCATTCATACTGCTACCAAGCTTAAGGTACCAGTAGGATTGGCCTGCATTGCTTTTACAAGGTCATTGAAATCGTAATAAACATCACCTTCATGGGCTTTTGGTTTAGCAAAGTAATGGACATATTCCTCTGTAAACTGATTATCTGAGTTACGTTGAACTAGATCTGGTGCTTTAGCAGTCACTTTGAACAATGCTTTACCATCAACTGTGACTTCTTCAATCTTATCAACAGCAAGTTTTGTCACCTTGTTATCATGAGTAGTCACTTTCAAGTAATAAGGTTTAACATCTGATGGTTTTGCTGACAAGAGACTATTATCAGTTTCTACACCTTGGTCATCAACACTGATAAGGCTTGTTTCCTTAATGTTTTTGACTTCGACTTTTTTGAGATCAAGTCTTAGTGGTTCTTCCGTGAGAACTACTTCTTCATTCCCATTTCCACGATCGTAAACCATCTTGGTTGCAATCTTGTAGTCCTTGTAGTATTTCAAGTCTGTAAGATTTGCAGTCAGGTCTCCCTCAGACATGTTGACTGTTTGAAGGCTAGTATCACTATCTTTCAAGACAACTTCAAGAGATTTAATGGGTACACCTGTTGGTTTCACCAATTGGTAACGAACCTTGGCACTACGCTCTAACTCTTCTTTATCAATTTGAGTAAGTGTCAACGTTGGCGCAGTCAGGATTTGATCACCTTTTTTGATGATACGATCTTGAACTGCTTCAACAACTTCCTCTGAAATCGTTGGAGCATCTGCAGTTTTCACTCCTTTAAGAGTCTTATAGACTTTGGTAATCTTTTTCTTACCGTTTTGACCAGCTTGAGCAACAACTTCTGTTCCCTTCGGAAGAGTGCTATCTACTTCTGTTCTTGTCTCGAAAGGAATTTCTTCAAATGAAACTTCTTCAACTTGACCTTCAATAGCCTTGGTACCACGACTAATTTTTTCGTTTACTGGAGCCTTAACAGTTTCTGTACTCGTGCTGATTGAATCCCCAACTTTTTGGCCATCGACTGTCTTATAGACACGATGAATCAGCTGACTTCCTGCTTGACCGTTTTGAATCACTGTTTCTTCATCAGTGTAACGAGTATCATCAGCCACATACTCCTTTGTATATGGAACTTCTACAGTTTCAGTTTCCGTGATAGTTGCTTCAGCTACTTTATACTCTGGTAATTCTGGCTGAACTAGGGATTCACCTTCGTGACCTGCTTCTTGGGTTCCTTTGGCACTAATCTCGCCGGTATAAGCTGGGGATTCTGGCTGAACAAGAGATTCACCTTGGTGACCCTCTTCTTGGGTTCCTTTGGCACTAATCTCACCGGTGTAGGCTGGCAACTCTGGCTGAACCAAAGATTCACCTTCATGGCCTTCTTCTTGGGTGCCTTTAGCACTAATCTCACCGGTGTAGGCTGGCAATTCTGGCTGAACAAGAGACTCACCTTGGTGACCTTCTTCTTGCGTGCCTTTGGCTGTAAGCTCGCCGGTGTAGGCTGGCAATTCTGGTTGAACTAGAGACTCACCTTGGTGACCCTCTTCTTGGGTGCCTTTGGCACTAATCTCGCCGGTATAAGCTGGAGCTTCTGGTTGAACTAGGGATTCGCCTTCTTCTTGCGTGCCTTTAGCTGTAATCTCGCCGGTGTAGGCTGGCAATTCTGGTTGAACTAGGGATTCGCCTTCGTGACCTTCTTCTTGCGTGCCTTTCGCGCTAATCTCGCCGGTGTAGGCTGGCAACTCTGGTTGAACCAATGATTCACCTTCGTGGCCTGCTTCTTGTGTACCTTTGGCACTAATCTCGCCTGTATAAGCTGGAGCTTCTGGTTGAACTAGGGATTCGCCTTCTTCTTGCGTGCCTTTAGCTGTAATCTCGCCGGTGTAGGCTGGCAACTCTGGTTGAACCAAAGATTCGCCTTCATGACCTTCTTCTTGTGTACCTTTGGCTGTAATCTCTCGGGTGTAAGCTGAGGATTCTGGTTGAACTAGAGACTCACCTTGATGGCCCTCTTCTTGAGTACCTTTAGCTGTAATCTCACCCGTGTAGGCTGGCAACTCTGGTTGAACTAAGGATTCGCCTTCATGGCCTTCTTCTTGGGTGCCTTTAGCGCTAAGTTCGCCTGTATAGGCTGGTAATTCTGGCTGAACTAGGGATTCGCCTTCGTGACCCTCTTCTTGGGTGCCTTTGGCACTAATCTCACCGGTGTAGGCTGGCAACTCTGGTTGAACCAAAGATTCGCCTTCGTGGCCTTCTTCTTGGGTGCCTTTAGCACTAATCTCACCGGTGTAGGCTGGCAATTCTGGTTGAACCAAAGATTCGCCTTCGTGGCCTTCTTCTTGGGTACCTTTGGCTGTAATCTCGCCTGTGTAGGCTGGTAATTCTGGTTGAACCAAAGATTCGCCTTCATGACCCTCTTCTTGCGTTCCTTTAGCGTTAATCTCACCGGTGTAGGCTGGCAATTCTGGCTGAACCAAGGATTCGCCTTGGTGACCTTCTTCTTGGGTACCTTTGGCTGTAAGCTCGCCGGTATAAGCTGGGACTTCTGGTTGAACCAAAGATTCGCCTTCGTGACCTTCTTCTTGAGTACCTTTGGCTGTAAGCTCGCCGGTATAAGCTGGGGCTTCTGGTTGAACCAAAGATTCGCCTTCGTGGCCTGCTTCTTGGGTGCCTTTGGCTGTAAGCTCGCCGGTGTAGGCTGGCAACTCTGGTTGAACCAAAGATTCGCCTTCGTGGCCTGCTTCTTGAGTTCCCTTAGCAGTCGTCATTTGCTCTGGTTGGTCTTGGAAGTCTGATGCTTTAAAGTAACCGACGTATTCGTATCCTTCGATTTGAATGACACCTTTTGCCAAGTCCTCTTGACTACTTGCTGCAATCGTTTGGTTGTAGGACACCAAGATTTTATTCTCAAAGGCTTGAGCTGACTGAGGGATAAAGTAACTACCACCTAGAGCTCCAATAAAGAGAAGGCCAAGCATCTTATTGCGGTGTTTTTTAGACATCACCACAACAACCATAGACGCTGTTGCAAATCCAAGAGTTGCCAGTGCTAACTCCTTGCTTCCAGTGTTCGGCAATTGTTGAGAATTCACTTCCTTCTTTCTGTAAACAAGATAGACAACATCATCTTGTTTTAAATCAGAAGGGAGTTCGTGATGGATCAAAGCTTTTTCTGCTTCTGTCAATTCTTGTTCAGCCAAATAACGGTAATGAACTTGGTTGGGTGTTGCCACTTCGTTAGCTGAAACAGTTTCAACTAAAAAGTTATTTGCCCCCAAAAGAAATGTCCCGATAATCGCAGAACCGACACCAACCGAGAACTTCCGAATAGAGTATTTAATGACTCTCTCAAACTGCATTTTTCTAGTATTCATTTTATATCTTCCTAATATGATCTATTGGATATTGAGCACGCGCCCCTCCAATGAGTTTTGGTCGACTAGCAAGTGCCGTTACATGAGCCTGACCAATCTCTCTTAAGACTGGTCGAATGGGTACCTGAACATGTTTGATATGCATACCTATAGCTGTATCACCAATGTCTAGACCAGCATCTGCCCTGATAAATTCGACCTCCACGGGATCCTTCATATAGCGGAAGGCGGCCAATTGACCAGAACCTCCTGCATGTAAGGTCGGGAGTACACTCACAATCTCCAACTGATGTTTCATAGCTACTTCTCGTTCAACAACTAAAGCCCGATTGACATGTTCACAACCTTGAACAGCCAGGTGAATTCCCTTAGCCGTCAACAGTTCCAACATAGTCTTGACAATAAGTTCACCGATTTCCTGACTCGAATCTTTTCCGATGTGTCCTCCCAGCACTTCACTCGAAGACAACCCCAAGACAAATAGTGCTCCCTCCTGTAAAGAAGCCTTGTCTAATACATCTTCAAGTATCTGCTGTGTTTCTGTTTGAATCCGTCTTTGGTCCATTTTTCACCTCGCTTTTTTTCATTCTATCATATCGTTTTTCATCAATTTTAGCAAGATTGGAAGGCATAGGAACACCATTTGCTAGGATTCAAAAACTATATGAGGGCTCTTTTTAAAAACTGATTCAAATTCATCTAGTTTCAAATATAAGATAAAAATTATACTTTGAAAACAAAAAAATATAATAGTTTAGTAAAATCGTTGATGTAATAACATTTACACCTAAAAGATTTGTCAGTCAATTCGATTATAAACTACCGAAAAGCAACTTCTACCATTCTACCCCATTTCTTTTTATTAAAGCTACTACTTTGCTTATTTTTTTAGGCACTTTTTTTCATACTTGTAGCTTCAGATTATGATTCAGAAAAATTTTTCATGAAATTATGCTAAAACTTTAATTTTTATCCTCGAATTATAATATGTCTGTTTTTTTGATACAAACTGTATCCGAAATTTTAAAAACTAGATTTTACAAAAACAGAGAAGGGTAGCTTCTCTGTTTTTTTAGATCAAACTTTTTGGAGTCCTTGAACCGCATCATGATTGATGAGTAGTTGCCCATATTCTTGTAGGACAGAACGACTGATATCACTATCATCCGCAAATTCGCGCATACGTGCCAACAACCAAGCTGGATAAAGGCTAGGTTGATCTTCTACATCAACTAAAACTGTCAGATAGTACTGGTCATTCATCTTGTAGAGTTCTGAAGTTTCCATTTGGTAGTCAACCGTTTTGGCAAAAGAAACCAAACTAGATAAATCGTCAAAACGTAAGATGTAGTAGATATAAGGCTCTCTTTTTCCTTCTTCTACTTCGAGGGTTTCATCAAGCGCTGCTTCTTCTTCCTTTTCAACCTGCTCTAAGGATTGAATGGCTTCAATATCATCTTTAGTTTTTTCTGCCATGGTTTTCTCCAAGGTTTTCAAAAACTCATCTGGAGACATTTTGGCCAATTCGTCCATATCTGGAAGGTCTGCCAAATCGTCAAAGTCCAAATTCTGATCAATCTTAGACTTGGTCACAAAAACATCAACCTTGTCTGGCTTAGGTGTTACTCGAAAGCTAAGCATGCCTGTGTCCAAGAAACTGTCTGGCATTTCTAGTTCATCCAAGATTGCGTAGAAATTCTTCTGTTTTCTCTTGTGGAACGAGAAAGTCTGCGATTTCCATCCCTCGATCCATCAAATCCTCTAAAGACATGGTGATCTTTAATGTCGTATCACTGATTTGTTTCATTTTCATAGTTCGTAACCTCATACTTTCAGTTCTATCTATTATACAAGATTTCAAAAATTTTATCAAAAAAAATGGCGTTGGGTTATCGATTACTATCTAGTATAGAATACTTATTACGCTATCACCCTCTTTATTATCAAAGATAAAACACTTCATTATGCACTTGACCTAGTTCGTGCAAGGATTAAAAGAGGATAAAGGTCTGTATCCCTCTCAAAAGTGTTCAGATTAAATATTATGCAACAAAAAGAAGACCTTACAGAGTCTTCTTTTTTCTATACGGTCCACACAATAAATACTCACTCAATAAACTTGTTAGAGCATACGAAGTCAAGACAACACCGACCTAGCTTTAAAAAATTTAGAAAGAGTATCACTTACAAATCTACTGTTAGTACCTTCCCAGCTCTCACGACTTGCTCACCTGCAATGTAGACGTCATCAACATCACTGGATTTGACAGCATATACTAGGTGAGACAGCATGTTTTCTTGAGGTTGGAGATGGATTTTTCCTTGGGATTGAATAACTAGAAAATCAGCTTGCTTGCCGACTTCCAGACTACCAATCTCATCTTCCATTCCCAACACCTTAGCACCCTCGATCGTCAGGGCCTTGAGGGCAGTTTCGATTGGAAATTGGCTGGCATCACCACTCTTCATTTTCTGTAAAAGTGCTGCAGTCCGCCCTTCCTCAAACATATCGAGATTATTGTTAGAAGCAACTGAGTCAGTCGCAATACCAACTGGCACTCCTGCCTTTTGAAGTTGGACGACTGGTGCAATGCCTGAGGCTAGCTTGAGATTGCTGATAGGATTGTGGGCGATAGCAACTTGTGAAGCTGCCAAGCGTGCTATCTCTGCTTCATTTAACTCCACACCGTGGGCAAATACAGCCTGATGATCTAAATAGCCAAGTTCATCTAGAAAGGCTAGTGGGCGTTTGCCATAACGTTTCAGGATAATCCCTGACTCTTCTTTTGTTTCTGCCACATGAATATGAAGTGGAATATCTTCTTTTTTTGCTAGGTTCAAACTAGCCTCTAACAATTCTCGACTACAACTGTAGGGCGAATGAGGAGCCACCATCACCTTGAAATTGGGATCCTGATAGCCTTTGATTGTCTCGATAACAGCACGCGTTCTGGCTATAGTCTCGTCTGTCGTCTCCACATCTGAAGAAAAGAGGGTTGGAGAAAAATAGCAACGCATCTTAGATGCCTTGACTACATCATAAATCTTCTCTATCTCTACTCCATTGGGATTGTACATATCATTGAAAGTTGTCGTTCCTGACTGGAGCATCTCTGTTAGCGCCTCTTTGACGGCTTTTGTAGTCATCTCTGGTGTAAATTCTGCTTCTGCTGGCCAGATATAGTCTTCTAGCCATTCGTGGAGATTGCTATCATCACGAATCCCCCTCAAGCCTGTCATGGCAGAGTGAGTATGGCAGTTAACCAAACCAGGCATAATCCAAGCACCCTGATAGTCTATGATTTGATCTGCTTGCTCGAGAATCTCTTGATTTTCCTGACCGACATAGACGACTTGGGATTCTTTAACAGCTAAAATCCCATCCAAGTACACGTGGAAATCTTGGTCACAAGTCACGATATTTACATGCTGAAAGACTTTCATTCATAGGCTCCTTTTCTATATAAGTATTCATACTGGATAATTTTTCTAGCTATTGTAACAAAAAAGTCACCCGAAGGCAACTTTTCTTGTTGTTTATTGGCATTATAAAGGCTTTCCCATTTATTCTGGACTAAAAGCTGCTACTTGCTGCATTTGATAGTATTTGCCTTTTCTCGCCATGAGTTCTTGATGGCTACCATATTCGACAATATCTCCATCCACCAAGACAAGAATCAAATCAGCATCCTGAATGGTCGACAAACGGTGAGCGATGATAAAGCTTGTCCGTCCCTTCATGAGTTTGGCAAAGGCATCCTGAACCAAGACCTCTGTCCGGGTATCGATGGATGAAGTCGCTTCATCTAAGATAAGAATCTTAGGAATGGCTAGAAAGACACGGGCAATAGTTAAGAGCTGAGCCTGACCAACAGACAAGGATTCACCTGCATTTTCAAGCTTAGTATCATAACCCTGTGGCAACTGTTGGATAAAGAAGTCTGCGTTAGCTGCCTTGGCTGCCGCAATAACCTGATCTCGGCTAGCATCAGGATTGCCAAAGGCAATATTGTCATGAATGCTTCCTTGCTTGAGCCAAGTTTCTTGAAGCACCATCCCAAACTGCTGTCGAAGAGAAGCTCGGGTGTAGTCATAAATCGAATGACCATCCAATAAAATATCTCCAGAGTTAATCGGATAAAAACGCATGAGGAGATTGATGAGGGTAGACTTCCCAGCACCCGTTGGCCCAACGATGGCAACCTTGCTACCAGCCGGAATGTCAATAGACAAATCCTTAATCAAGATTTTTTCTGGAGTATAGCCAAAAGAAACATGCTTAAAGGAAATAGCTCCCTTGACTTGGTCGCTGTTCAATTCTTTAAGACCAGTTTCTCTAATCTCAGGGCTTTCTAAAACAGTATAAACACGTTCTGCACAAGCCAAGGCACTTTGTAGCTCAGCTAAGACTGATGAAATATCATTAAAGGGCTTGGTATACTGCTGTACATAGTTCAAAAAGGTCACTAAACGCCCAACTGTCAAAGTAGAACCCGCCATGATACGGAAGGCCCCTACTCCAGCAAGGAGGGCATAAATGAGGGCATTGACAAAACGGGTTGAAGGATTGACTGTCGAAGAATAAAAGATGGCCGACTGAGAATAACCTGCATAAGTATCATTTACCTCATGAAGTCTATCGATGAATTCTTCCTGGACATTGAAAGACTGGATAATCGTTTGTTGAGTGAGTGATTCCTCAATTAACTGGGTTTGAATACCCCTAGACTCTGTCTGTTTTTGAAAAAGATGGTAGGATTTCTTGGCAATAAAGCGTGAAATGACCATAGACAGAGGTGTTAAGAGCAAGACCAAGAGAGTCATCAAGAGATGGATTTGAAGCATAGCAAGGATGCTGACCAAAATCATCAAAACTCCGATGAAAAATTGGTTGAAAATCATATTCAGACCCGCCGCCAACTGTTCAATATCTGTCGTTACACGGCTGACCATTTCCCCACTACCTTGTCTATCTACAAGGGCAATCGGAAGACGATGGAGTTTTTCAATGATTTTTTCGCGCAAATCTCTGGTATAGGAGAAAATCAGTCGATTATAGAGGAGAGGATTGGCCCATTGTACCAGTGTATTTCCTATCACCACCAATATCATCTGGAGGAAAATCTGCCAAAACACCTGAGATGAGCCCGTCACTAAGACTTGGTCAATTACTTGTCCAATCAAGATTGGAAGATAGATTGATAGGGCTACTTGGGCAATGGTTCCCAAGAAAGCCAGGAAAAGAAGGACGGGATGACTTGCTAAATCTTTTGCCAAACGTTTGAGGGTTTGACTTGCATGTTTACCTTTCATTCTAGTCCTCCTTTCCATGTTGAGATGCATTGATTTCACGATAGACTTGACTAGATTTCATCAATTCCTCATGATTTCCAAGTGCTAATTGTTGACCTTTTTCTAAAAGGAGAATCTGGTCTGCAATCTTCAAGGTCGAAGTTCGTTGGGAAATCAAAATCAAGCTGGTGTTTGGCAAGTTCTCCTGAATGGCCTTTAGAAGATTGGACTCAGTAATGGTATCAAGGGCTGAAGTCGCATCATCCAAAATGAGAAATGGTGCTCGATGCAAGACTGCTCGGGCAATAGACAAGCGTTGCTTTTGTCCACCTGAAAAATTACGACCGCCTGCTTGGACTTCTGCGTCCAGCTGATCTTCCTTATCGCTGACAAAGTCCTTGGCCTGGGCAATTTCTAAAGCCTGCCAGAGTTCTTGGTCCGAGACAGGTTTTTCCATACCTAAAGTCAAGTTGGAACGGATGGTTCCCTTAAAGAGTTCAACTTTTTGAGGGACATAGGCCATACAGGACCGCCATTGAGCAAGATTTTGAGGACTATTCCCAGCCTGATAGAGGGCCACTGTTCCTTTATCTGGTTTGTACAAACCAAGTAAAACCTGTACCAAGGTTGACTTACCAGAACCAGTTCCTCCGATAATCCCAAGAATCTCCCCTTGTTGCATATCAAAAAAAATATCCCTTAGCGAAGGTTGGGCAGCATCTGGATAAGTAAAGGTCAAGTGACTAACTTGTAAAACTCGATGTCCAGATACTTTTCCTACATGAATCTCAGAATGAATATCCTCAGGTTGTTCAGAGAAGACTTCCTCAATCCGCTTAGCTGATATATAAGACTGGTTTAGTGAATTAATCAGCATGGCTAGTTTAATCAACTCTACCAAGATCTGTAAGAGATAGTTGATTAGGGCAATCAAGGCACCCTGACTGAGCCAGCCTCCCTGGATAGAAATATAACCATTCCAGATAATCACCAACAAAGTTCCGTTGACGATCAAATAGGTCAAGGGGGTCAATAGACTAGACCAGTAGCCTGTTCTCATTTGGATAGCCGTATAGACTTGGTTGAGTCGTTGGAAATTCTCAATTTCTCGTTTCTTGGCCAAAGGCTCGAATCACACGCATACCTTGTAGTTGTTGGCGTGTTTCCTGAACCAACTGGTCAGTTTTCTTTCTCAAACTACTGTAAAGAGGATTGACCAAACGTGATAAAACGACAATGACAAAGATCAAAATGACAACCATGACCAAAAACCATAGAGTCAATTCAGGCGAGAGACGATAAGCCATAAAAATGGCACCAAAAACAATAATAGGCGCCCTTAAAAATAAGCGCAAGAATTGATTAATGCCAGTTTGAATCTGATAGGTATCTGAAGTCAAACGCGTCACCAAACTCGAAGTCGTCAAACGATCTCGACTATCCTTTGGCAAGGAAAGAATATGACGATAAAGGTCATTAGTCAACTCCTTGGTGAAGCCGACTGCTGCCTTGGCCGAGTAAAATTGAGCAACCAAAGCCACCAAAACACCAATAACTGCAAACATAAAGAGGAGGCCTATTTGCATCCACAGATGCCCCTGATTTTTGTGAGGGATAGATTGGTCGACAATCCCTGCTATCACCATGGGAACCAAGAGTTCAAAAACGGCTTCTAGCAATTTAAACAGAGGTGCTAGGAAAGACTCCTTGAGGTAGGTTTTAAAGTAAGAAAGTAATTGTTTCATATGTCCCTTCTATTTTCAAAATGAAGAAGGTGGAAAAACCACCATCTTTTTATTTGTTCAAATATGGAAGTAGGTAGCCATAACCAGCCTCTTCCATCTCATCCTTCGCGATGAATCGTAGAGAGGCAGAATTGATACAATAGCGTAAACCACCTAGTTCCTGAGGTCCATCAGTAAAGACATGTCCCAAGTGAGCATTGCCAGAACGTGATCGAACTTCGATACGCTCCATACCGTGACTCAAGTCCTGATAGTAATGAATGAGTTCCTTGGAAATAGGACGGCTAAAACTTGGCCAACCGCAGCCTGAGGCAAACTTATCTTTGGCAAAGAAGAGGGGCTCACCTGTCGTGATATCGACATAAATTCCTTCCTCAAAAGTTTGGTCGTAGGCATTGCTAAAGGGAGCTTCCGTCGCAGCTTCTTGCGTAACTCGATAGGACTCCTCAGACAGTTGTTCTCGTAATACTTCCTGACTAGGTTTTTCATAGTTGGCGGCATCTATCAGTGGTTTTTCAGCATCCCTCACATCAATGTGGCAATAACCACCAGGATTTCTTGAGGTAGTCTTGGTGATAGTCCTCAGCCAAGATGTAGTGTCGAAGTTTCTCTACTTCAACTGCTATCTTGCGTCCAAGCATGCGCTCCTGCTCTTGGACAAGAGCATAGATAGTCGGCAAATCCTCTTCATCTTGATAATAAATCCCTGTGCGGTACTGACGACCACGGTCATTTCCTTGTTGATTGACAGACAGGGGATCGATAACTCGGAAATAATAAAGTAAAATCTCACGGAGCGAGACTGCCTTTTCATCATAGATAACTTGCACAGTCTCTGCGTGATCTGTTTCTTTGATTAATTGATAATTGGTAGTTTCTACCTGACCATTAGCATAACCAACACTGGTTTGCAACACTCCAGAAATTCTGGAAAAATATTCTTCCAAACCCCAAAAACAACCACCTGCTAAATATATTTCTGCCATCTCATACCTCCTTGACCATCTATCGGTCAGCAAAAGTGGGAAACATTTCATATCCCATCTTTCATTTTCAAAAAAAGGATAGGAAGCCCTCTAATAGAGAGTTTCCCCATCCTATTGCTATCTTTATTTTGCTTCGACACGAACGCCTTGTGTATCTACTTGCAAATCATGAAGTTTACCTTTGAAAGGTTGTTTTTCAAGCTCTGCCTTAATCTTAGGCATCTTATCAGGATCAGCTAGAACCATTACAGTAGGTCCAGCGCCAGACAAGTAGGTCGCATAAGCACCGTTTCTCTTAGCAACTTTTTTAATTGTCGCAAATTCTCGCACCAAATCTTGACGATAACGCTCGTGGAAAAGGTCACTCTCGATAGCTTGGCCAGCTTTGACCATGTCTCCTGTCAGTAGAGCTGCGATAGCCACATTAGCGATAGAACTAGCTGCAACAGCTTCTTTATAAGACAGTTTTTTGGGCAAGACACCACGACTATCTCGAGTACGCAATTCATAGTTTGGAATATAAGCTAGGAAAGCACACTCTGGGAAAGGCGCCACAACAGCTGAAACCTGACCTTCGACTGAGCTTGCAATGACCAGATTACCATAGATAGCCGGTGCAACATTGTCAGGATGGACTTCAATCTTAGTCGCCAATTGCAATTTGTCGTGATCGCTTAATTTAAGATTTCCTAATTGATTTGCCAGTTCAATCCCTGCAACGATGACCGAGCTCGATGAACCAAGTCCACGCGCAAGTGGAATATCACTGATCATTTTCAGACGTCTTGGTTGTAGGTCTGGAACAATTTGTAAAGCAATCTTCAGCAAAAGATTACGCTCGTCACGTGGAATCCATTTGCCTAATTGGTGCTCAATCATCCATTCTTCGCGTTCCTCACAAACCTGAATTTCTAGATACTTCGTTACAGCTACACCAACTGAGTCAAATCCAGGACCCACATTGGCACTTGTAGCAGGTACAATAATCTTCATCTTAGTCTCCTAAAACCTTGAAGGTGTTGAGAAGTTCAAATTCAGCTACACCCTTCAAAGCTGCTGTAATATTTTCAAGTTGCGCCTTGTTGATCTTATGGCTGATGATAACAACACGAGCCTTGCCTTCTTGCTTGCCATCTTGTAGGATTTGCTTGAAGGAAATATCTTCTGCATTAAAGAGCTCAGCCAATTTCAAGACTTGACCTTTTGAATCTGGAGCCAAGATTGAGAAATAGTAGTTAGCTTTGACATCTTCTGGCTGAGCCAAAACAAGGTCACGATGATATTCGTTGAAGGCTTTTCCAATTGTACCGTCATTCAAACGACGAACGATACGAACGATATCAGCTACGACACTCGTCGCAGTTGGTTTTTGTCCGGCACCTGGTCCGTAGTACATAGATTCACCGATACCAATAGACTCCACAAAGACTGCATTCATGACCCCATTGACACTTGCAAGTGGGTGAGCCTTAGGAAGGAATGTTGGTGTAACCTCGGCAGCGATTCCAGATGGTGTTTCTTCGATAGAACCTACTAATTTAACCACATACCCAAGATCTTGGGCAACTGCCACATCCTCTGGAGTGATGTTGCGGATTCCTTGATGGGCCACATCTTCAAATTTGACATTCATCCCAAATGCAAACTGGCTAAGGATGACCATCTTGTAGGCTGCATCAATCCCATCAACGTCATTTGTAGGATCACTTTCAGCAAAGCCAAGTCGTTGGGCTTCAGCGAGGGCATCTGCATAAGACCAACCTTCTTCTACCATTTTGGTCATCATGAAGTTAGATGTTCCATTGACGACACCAAGAACACGTGTGATTTTGTCTGATGCTAGTGAGTTAACCAAGGTACGAAGGATTGGAATTCCTCCCGCAACAGCTGCTTCATAGTAAAGAGCAACATTATGAGCTTTAGCAATCTCAGCAATTCTGCACCATGAACAGCCAAAAGGTCCTTGTTGGCTGTCACGACATGCTTCCCTGCTTCTAAAGCACGAGTGATAAATGTTTTAGCAGGCTCGATACGTCCCATCAACTCAACAACGATGGTGATGTCTTTATCTGACAAGATTTCATCGATATTTGTTACAAAATTAAAATCATTTCCTGCCTCAAGCAAGCGTGCTTTCTCTTGATCGTCTTTGACCAAAACCTTGGCTACTTCAATTTCTGAATGTGCTGCTTGAACAATTTTTTCTCCATTTTCCTTTAATAAGAATGGTACACCACTGGCTACTGTACCAAATCCAAGTAAAGCAATCTTAACTGACATATTTGTCTCCTCGAAATTTTCTAATAGTCCTATTATACCAAAATTGTGAGAAAATTCCTACCATTCTGAACTAAAAATAGGAGGGTCAAATCATAAAAAAGCCTGCCCTGATACAACCTAGGACAGACTCTATTTTCAATCTATTTCACAAAAGCCAATTCCTTGCCAGTAGACAGGTCTTCTCGATAGTGGAAACCTGCAAAGCTGAGCTTTTTGATTTCTTCTACCGAAGTCACCTGATTTTCCATCAAGGCTGTTAAGAAACCACCTCTAGCTTTCTTTGAAATGGTTGAGTGGACTTTAAGTTTTCCATCTCTGTCTTCCATAAACTTAAAGGTCACCATTTGCTCGCGAACCTCTTTAGGGAAGACAGTTTCAAACTCCGAAGACAAGAGTGAAAAAATGCAATCTTCATCCTTCACCGACTCTTCATAAGCTGACTGCCAGTGACTTTTCAGGCTTTTCCCAGCGATTTTAAGCTTCATCAAAAAGTCCAGTCTGTGAGGTGCAATCGGTGCAAAGGCTGGAATCACACCGTAAAGAGCTGACGTTATCATGAGGTGTTTCTCCAGATAGGCTTGTTCAGCCTTGGTTAGATTGTCCCTTTTGATGTTACGATACATAAGTCCATCAAAGAGTTGCAAAGCAGGATAAGAGTTTGCAATTCCATTTTTTAAAGCTTGGATGCGTTCATACTCTTCTTGTGCTTTTTCGGCAGAAATTTTATAAAAATTTTCCAGTTCTTGAGCAGAATATATAGTTAGTTCGTCTAGTACAGCCTGACTTTCAGGACACAAGGGTTTTGCCTCTAAACTAGGAATGTTTGTATTCATTTCTTTTGCGGTTGGGATTAGAATTTTCATAGTGTTAGTGTAGCATATTTTTCTTGAAGCACCAAGGATTTAAGTCTAAATAATACGACCTTCTAAATGGTCGAGTTCATGCTGACAGATCTGAGCTGGAAAACCCGTCAGGGTAATGGTCTGTTCTTTCCAATGAATATCTCTATAGGATACGGTAATTTTTTCATACCTGATTGTCGGTCTCACACCCGTCAGAGACAAACATCCTTCCTCGGTCTCGTAAGGTCCTTCAAAAGACTTGAGAACGGGATTAAACATGACCATTGGAATCATGCCGATATTAAAAATAATCACTCGCTTTTGCACCCCAATCATATTAGCCGCTAGTCCAACACAGGTCTCTCGATTAGCCTGTAGGGTATCTTGTAAATCCCTTGCTAGAGGTAAATCCTCCTGACTAGCAGGCTGGGATACCTGCGATAAAAATAAGATATCTGTTACAATTTTCTTTTCCAACTACTATTCCTCCATCTTTATCTTTCCACTTGATTATAGCATAAAATCTATCTCCATTTATCATATATAAAAGCAAAAAAGCCATCCGAAGATGACTTTTCAATGCTTAAATCGCGTTTTTATCTTTTCCAAGTGCACGTTGAACTGCTTTGACAATCTCAACAAGGACAACAATCATAAGTGCTCCTACAGCAACCACTATCCATTGAGTCAAGCTCAAATGTGAAACGTGGAAGAGGCTGTTAAATCCTGGAACCAAAATTGTCACCATCAAGAGGACAAAGGCAACTGGGATTGACCAGTTAAAGGTCTTGTTCTTGAAGAGTCCAACCGTAAAGATTGATTGGTACACAGACTTAACGTTAAAGGCATGGAGCAATTGAATCAAACCAAGAGTTGCAAGGCCATGGTAAGGGCATCTGCGTGGATTTCAGTTTGAACTTGATGCTCTGGGAAGAGAATTGCCCAACCGTAAACACCAAGAACAAGCATGGTTTGGAAGATACCTTGATAAAGGATAGCTCCGAAGACACCACCGTCAAAGAAGTTAGATTTACGTCCACGAGGTTTGTGGGTCATAACGCCTGGCTCAGCTGGCTCCACACCAAGGGCGATGGCTGGTAGCGTATCTGTTACCAAGTTGATCCAGAGAAGATGCACTGGTTGAAGAACGTCCCAACCAAAGAGGGTTGCAAAGAAGATCGTGAAGACCTCAGCCATATTGGCAGACAAGAGGTATTGAATTGATTTTTGGATATTTGAGAAGACCTTACGTCCTTCTTCTACCGCTACGATAATGGTTGCAAAGTTATCATCAGCAAGGACCATATCAGAAGCTCCCTTAGAAACCTCCGTACCAGTAATCCCCATACCGATACCGATATCAGCTGTCTTAAGTGATGGCGCATCGTTGACTCCGTCACCTGTCATGGCAACAACTTTACCTTCTTTTTGCCAAGCTTTCACGATACGAACCTTGTGTTCAGGTGATACACGAGCATAAACAGAGTATTGTTTGAAGACCTTTTGGAATTCTTCATCAGTGAGTTCATTCAACTCAGCACCAGTGAAGACATGGTCTTCTGTATCATTTGGATCGATGATTCCAAGACGTTTAGCAATAGCCTCTGCTGTATCTTGGTGGTCACCCGTGATCATGATTGGACGGATACCTGCTTCCTTAGCGACACGAACAGCTTCTGCAGCTTCTGGACGCTCAGGGTCAATCATGCCGACCAAACCAGAGAAGATAAGGTCAGACTCAACAATTTCAGATTCCAAGGTTGGAATTTCATCTCTAGTTTTATAAGCCATCATCAAGACACGAAGGGCTTGTTTAGCCAAATCTTTGTTGGTTGCAAGGATAGCATTCTTGTCTTCTTCTGTGATTGGACGAACTTCCCCATTAACTTCAATATGTGTCACACGTTTGAGCAATTGGTCAGGGGCACCCTTGACAGCGATAAAGTATGAACCATCTGCTTCTTTATGGATGGTAGACATAAGCTTACGGTCTGAGTCAAATGGCAATTCTGCAACACGTGGCTCATCTTTCAGAACTTCACGAACGTCAAAGTTGTGATCCAAACCAAACTGTACAAGGGCTGTCTCAGTTGGGTCACCAATCAATTTACCAGATGGGTCCACCTTGGTATCATTGGCAAAGTTCATGATGCGAAGGGTATTGTTGCTAGCAGCAATCTCAGCTGCTGAGCTTTGCAATTGACCGTTAGTATAGACTTTTTCAACCGTCATTTGGTTCATGGTCAAGGTACCTGTTTTATCAGATGCGATGATTTCTGTTGAACCAAGTGTTTCAACGGCTGGCAATTTCCGAACAATCGAATTACGTTTAGCAAGAGTTGTAGTTCCCAAAGAGAGAACGATGGTAACAATGGCAGGAAGACCTTCTGGAATCGCCGCAACCGCAAGGGCTACTGCAACCATCAAACCTTCTAATGGATGTTCCCCACGGACGAAGACACCAACCAAGAAAGTGATAATCGCAATCACAACGATTAAGTAAGTCAAGGCTTTAGATAATTGTTCCAAGCTTTGCTTCAATGGTGTTTCTGTCTCATCGGCATTGGCCAACATATCCGCAATCTTACCAACTTCTGTATACATACCAGTGTTGGTCACGACACCAATACCACGACCGTAAGTTACGTTTGAGTTTTGGTAACCCATGTTAACACGGTCCCCGATACCAGCATTCGCTTCAACAAATCCTGTCACATCTTTTTCAACTGGTACAGACTCTCCAGTAAGAGCAGCTTCTTCGATTTTAAGAGACGCCGCTTCCAGCAAACGCATATCCGCAGGCACTACATCTCCTGCTTCAAGCAAGACGATGTCCCCAGGCACCAATTCTTTTGAGTCGATCTCAATGACATGACCATCACGACGAACACGGGCCATTGGGCTAGACATATTTTTTAATGCTTCAATAGCTGCTTCAGCTTGACCTTCTTGGTAAACACCAAAGGCTGCATTCAGGACAACTACGGCCAAGATGATAATGGCATCTGTTAAACCGTCCATTCCTTCTGTAATGACAGAAAGTGCCGCTGCCGCTAGCAAGATGATGATCATCAAATCCTTAAATTGATCAAGAAATTTAGCTAGTAGGCTACGTTTTTCGCCCTCTTCTAACTCATTTCGACCATAAGTCGCTAAGCGTTCTTGAGCTTGAGCAGTTGACAAACCTTCGAGAGATGAATCCAAGTTCTTTAGGACTTCCTCAGAAGATTGCGTGTAAAACAAATCTTTATTTTGTTCTTTTGACAAAACAGTCTCCTCCTTTTTGGCCTCTTTTTACAAAAAAAGAGACCTGTTTTTTAAAAAAACAAGTCTCGCTGTTTAATATAGTGCCGGAAATAATTCGTAATGACGACACTATCGCGGTTAACCGCCAGCTACTCCCTTGAGTAGTTCTATTATAACAGATTTTCAAAAGTTTTCAAGTGCTGGGGTGGGATTATTCGCGCTCCATTTGAATTTTCCTTGGAAAACCAGTATAATGATAGAATACAAAAATTCTAGGAAGAGAGTCAGATGAATCAATCCGTTTCAAATTTGAAATTAGCTGAACGTGGTGCTATTATAAGCATCTTGACCTACCTTCTCTTGTCAGCGGCTAAGTTAGCAGCAGGACACCTCCTTCACTCATCCAGTTTGGTGGCGGATGGTTTCAATAACATATCAGATATCATCGGGAACATTGCCCTTCTCATTGGGATTCGTATGGCCCGCCAACCAGCAGATAGAGACCATCGTTTCGGTCACTGGAAAATTGAGGACCTAGCAAGTCTTATCACCTCTATCATTATGTTCTATGTTGGTTTTGATGTCTTGCGCGATACGATTCAAAAGATTATCAGTCGCGAAGAAACTGTGATTGACCCACTTGGAGCGATTCTGGGAGTAGTCTCTGCAGTGATTATGTTTGGAGTCTATCTCTACAACACTCACCTCAGCAAGCAATCCAAGTCTAAGGCGTTGAAAGCAGCTGCCAAGGACAATCTATCAGATGCGGTCACCTCACTTGGAACCACTGTCGCCATCCTAGCTAGCAGTTTTAACTTCCCTCTCGTGGATAAGTTGGTTGCCATCGTTATCACCTTCTTTATCCTCAAAACTGCCTATGATATCTTTATCGAGTCATCCTTCAGCCTTTCTGATGGTTTTGATGAGCACTTGCTTGAAGATTATCAAAAGGCTATCATGGAAATCCCTAAGATTAGTAAGGTGAAATCACAGCGAGGTCGTACCTACGGTAGCAACATTTATCTGGACATTACTCTCGAGATGAACCCAGACCTCTCTGTTTTTGAGAGTCACGAAATTGCGGACCAGGTTGAATCCATGTTGACAGAACGATTTGGTGTCTTTGATACCGATATCCATATAGAACCAGCACCGATTCCTGAGGATGAAATTCTTGATAATGTCTATAAAAAATTACTTATGAGAGAGCAACTAATTGACCAAGGAAATCAACTGGAAGAGTTACTGGCTGAAGACTTCATTTATATCCGCCAAGATGGACTAGAACTAGACAAGGAAGCCTATAAAGCAGAAAAAGAATTAACCTCTGCTATCAAGGAACTTCACTTAACGTCCATTAGTCAGAAGACAAAACTCATCCGCTATCAGATTGGTGATACTATTCATACAAGTATCTGGCGCAGACACGAAACTTGGCAAAATATATTCCATCAAGAAACGAAGATTGAAAAAGACTAAAGAAAGAGGCCGGGATAAATCCCGACCTCATTTTTTTGCTTATTTTGCTACACTCTTAGCAAGAACGAAGTTTCCAAGTGTCGCTGAACCATTGCCAGCAACAGCTGGTGTTACAATATAGTCACGCACATCTGGAACTGGTAGGTAACCATTGAGAAGAGCTGTGAATTTTTCACGTACACGATCAAGCATGTGTTGTTGGGCCATAACCCCACCACCAAAGACGATAACGTCTGGACGGAAGGTTACAGTTGCGTTCACTGCCGCTTGAGCGATATAGTAGGCTTGAACATCCCATACAGAGTTGTTAAGTTCGATGTTTTCACCACGAATTCCTGTACGAGCTTCCAAGCTTGGACCAGCCGCAAAACCTTCTAAACATCCCTTATGGAAAGGACAAACACCGTTAAATTCTTTCTCCTCATCCATTGGGTGTTTTGCTACATAGTAGTGCCCCATCTCAGGGTGACCAACACCACCAATAAACTCACCACGTTGGATAACACCAGCTCCGATACCTGTACCGATTGTGTAGTAAACCAAGTTTTCGATTCGTCCACCTGCGTTATTACGTGCTACTACTTCACCGTAGGCAGAACTGTTTACGTCTGTTGTGAAGTACATTGGTACATTTAGAGTGCGACGGAGAGCACCAAGTAAGTCAACATTCGCCCAGTGAGGTTTTGGTGTAGTTGTGATAAATCCGTAAGTTTTTGAATTTTTATCGATATCAATAGGACCAAATGAACCAATTGCAAGTCCTGCAAGATTATCAAATTTTGAAAAGAATTCGATCGTTTTATCGATTGTTTCAATAGGAGTCGTTGTTGGAAATTGTACTTTTTCTACAACGTTAAAGTTTTCATCACCGACAGCACAGACAAATTTTGTACCGCCCGCTTCCAAGCTTCCATATAATTTTGTCATGATAAACCTCTAGTTTTTATTTTCTCTATTATAGCATATTTCCAGAAGGAAAGTTGCTCAATATTTTAGTTTTTCCTCTGTAAATTTTACGATTCAATCAAAAACGAACAAACATAACATTTGTTCGTTTTTTTGATTTATTAAGCTTTAACTTCGATGATTGCATCACCTTTAGCAACTGATCCAGAAGCAACTGGATTTACTGAAGCAAAGTCTGCAGTGTTTGTTACGATAACCATAGTAGTGTTATCAAGACCTGCAGCAGCAATCTTAGCTGAGTCAAATGTTCCAAGAACATCTCCAGCTTTAACCTTATCACCTTGAGCAACTTTATGGTTGAATCCTTCACCGTTCATTGAAACAGTGTCGATACCAACGTGGATCAAAATTTCAGCTCCGTTAGCTGTTCTAAGACCGTATGCATGTCCTGTTGGGAAGACAATTGTCACTTCAGCATCAGCTGGTGCGTAAACAACATCTTGACTAGGTTTTACAGCGATACCTTGTCCCATAGCTCCACTTGAGAAGACTGGGTCATTAACGTCTGAAAGGGCAACTACGTCACCAACGATTGGTGTTTGGATGACACCTTCGCTAGGTGCAACAACAGTACCAGTTACTGCTTCGTCAGCTAAACGTTCAGTTGTAGCTTCTGAAGCCACTTCTGCTTCATCTTCATAACCAAACATGTAAGTAAGAGCAAAACCAAGAGCGAATGATACAGCTACCATAAGAAGGTATTGTGGAAGTTGTCCGTTACCAATGTAAAGCATTGTACCAGGGATGATTGTGATACCATTACCAGTACCAGCAAGACCAAGGATTGAAGCAAGTCCACCACCGACTGCACCAGCGATCAATGAAAGGAAGAATGGTTTACGGAAACGCAAGTTAACCCCGAAGATAGCAGGCTCAGTAATACCTAGGAAGGCAGAAAGAGCAGCTGGGAAAGCAAGTGTTTTAAGTTTAGGATTTTTAGTTTTCACACCAACGGCTACTGTTGCAGCACCTTGAGCAGTCATGGCAGCTGTGATGATAGCGTTGAATGGGTTAACATGGTCAGCAGCAAGCAATTGAACTTCAAGCAAGTTAAAGATGTGGTGAACACCTGATACGACGATAACTTGGTGAACTCCACCAATCAAGAAACCACCAAGACCAAATGGCAAGTTAAGGATAGCTTTTGTTCCAAGAAGGATATAGTTTTCAACAACGTGGAAGACTGGTCCGATCACAAACAAACCAAGAATTGACATTACGAGGAGTGTTACGAATGGTGTTACCAAGAGATCAAGTACATCTGGAACCACTCTACGAACAGCTTTTTCAAACTTAGCTCCGACAACCCCGATGATGAAGGCTGGAAGAACTGAACCTTGCAAACCAACAACTGGGATAAATCCGAAGAAGTTCATAGCAGTTACTTCACCGCCAGAAGCAACAGCCCAGGCATTTGGAAGTGAACCAGATACGAGCATCATACCAAGAACGATACCAACGGCTGGGTTACCACCAAATACACGGAAGGTTGACCAAACAACCAAACCTGGCAAGATAATGAAGGCTGTGTCAGTCAAGATTTGAGTGTAAGTTGTAACATCTTCTGGAAGTGTCATTCCAAGAGCATTCAAGAGTCCACGAACACCCATGAAGAGACCAGTTGCTACGATAACTGGAATGATTGGTACAAAAACGTCACCGAAAGTACGGATGGCACGTTGGAACCAATTTCCTTGTTTAGCAGCTTCTGCTTTCATTTCAGCTTTTGTTGAAGTTGGCAAACCAAGAGCTACGACTTCATCGTACATCTTGTTTACTGTACCAGTACCAAAGATGATTTGGTATTGACCTGAGTTAAAGAAAGCACCTTGAACTTTTTCCAAGCTCTCGATAGCATCTTTGTTAATTTTCGCTTCATCTTTAACCATAACGCGAAGACGAGTCGCACAGTGAGCTACACTATTAACGTTCTCACGTCCACCTAAGGCTTCGATGACTTTTTTTGCAATTTCTGTATTCGTCATTTGCAAAAATCTCCTTATAAAAAATTTGTAAAATGTTTGAAAGCGATTTTATCCGCCCTACGAATATTATTCTATCACGTTTAAAAAAATATGTCAAGCGTTTTGCAGAAAAAAATTTTTGCTAATTTTTTTATTTTTTTGATTGTTTTTTTGCTATTTTTTTCATCAATACAGCAATAAATACCCTATAAACTCAAGGTTTTCACTTTGAAATTTTCAAAAACTTTCATATTTTTCATTGTTTTTTTCATAAAATAGTGCTTCTATATTATGTCAAACGTTTGACATTTTTTTCGCTAATTTAGTGTAAAAGACTTGCTTTTTTATAAGGAAACGTTTACTATAAAGATAGTAGAATTTTATGGAGGAAATAGAAATGGAATGGACTACTGAACGTCGGTACAGACGTTATGAAGATTGGACACAAGAAGAAAGAAAAGAAATCCAAGAAAAGATGGCGCAATCCCCATGGCATGTCAGCTATCACATTGAACCAAAGGAAGGACTCCTTAACGACCCGAACGGTTTTTTTCTTACTTTGATGGCAAGTGGGTTGTCTTTTACCAAAACTTCCCCTTTGGTGCAGCTCATGGATTGAAATCTTGGGTTCAGCTTGAAAGTGACGACTTGGTTCACTTTACTGAAACAGGTGTAAAAATCTTACCTGATACTCCACTTGATAGCCACGGCGCTTACTCTGGATCTGCTATGCAGTTTGGCGATCAATTGTTCCTCTTCTATACAGGAAATGTCCGTGATGAAAACTGGGTTCGCCACCCTTATCAGATTGGTGCCTTGATGGATAAGGATGGAAATATTAAAAAGATTGATAAGATCTTGATTGATCAGCCTGCTGATGCTACTGACCACTTCCGTGATCCACAGATTTTCAACTTTAAAGGACAATACTACGCTATCGTTGGTGGTCAAGACTTGGAGAAAAAAGGTTTTGTCCGTCTCTACAAAGCGGTCGATAATGATTATACAAACTGGCAAGAAGTTGGAAATCTTGACTTCAACAACGACCGTACCGCTTATATGATGGAGTGCCCGAACCTTGTCTTTGTTGGAGAACAGCCTGTCCTTCTCTACTGCCCACAAGGTTTGGATAAAAAGGTTCTTGACTATGACAACATCTATCCAAATATGTATAAAATCGGTGCTTCCTTTGATCCTGAAAATGCTCGTATGGTAGATGTGTCTGAACTACACAATCTAGACTATGGTTTCGAAGCATATGCCACTCAAGCCTTCAATGCTCCTGATGGACGTGCACTTGCTGTTAGTTGGCTTGGTTTGCCAGATGTGTCTTATCCATCTGATCGTTTTGATCACCAAGGGACTTTCTCATTGGTCAAAGAATTAACCATTAAAGATGGCAAACTCTATCAGTATCCTGTAGCTGCTATCAAAGAACTCCGTGCTTCAGAAGAGGAATTTTCAAATCGTTCTGAAACCAAAAACACCTACGAGCTCGAGCTTAACTTAGCAGCTAATAGTCAAAGTGAAATCGTCCTTCTTGCAGATAAAGATGGCAAGGGACTCTCCATCAATTTTGACCTTGTCAATGGTCAAGTTACTGTTGACCGCAGTCAAGCAGGTGAGCAATATGCTCAAAAATTTGGAACTACTCGCTCATGTTCAATTGACAACCAAGCTACTACTGTAAATATCTTCATCGATAATTCAGTCTTTGAAATTTTCATTAATAAAGGAGAAAAAGTATTTTCTGGTCGTGTCTTCCCTCATGAAGATCAAAATGGAATCCTCATTAAATCTGGAAACCCAACTGGAACATACTACGAATTAGAATATGGTCGCAAAACTAACTGATGTCGCAAAATTAGCTGGCGTCAGCCCTACTACTGTTTCACGTGTTATCAATAAAAAAGGTTATCTGTCTGAAAAAACTATTCAAAAGGTCAATGAAGCTATGCGGGAGTTGGGTTATAAACCCAACAACCTAGCTCGTAGCCTCCAAGGGAAATCAGCCAAGTTAATTGGGTTGATTTTCCCAAAAATCAGCCATGTTTTCTATGCTGAATTGATTGACAAATTGGAACACGAACTCTTCAAAAAAGGCTACAAGACAATCATCTGTAACAGTGAGCACGATTCGGAAAAAGAACGTGAGTATCTTGAAATGCTAGAAGCCAACCAAGTGGATGGAATCATCTCCGGTAGCCATAACTTAGGGATTGAGGACTACAATCGCGTAACGGCTCCAATTATTTCTTTTGACCGAAACCTATCACCAGACATTCCTGTCGTTTCTTCTGACAACTATGCTGGTGGAGTCCTTGCAGCTCAAACTTTAGAGAAAACTGGAGCTAAGTCTGTCATTATGATTACAGGTAATGATAACTCCAATTCACCAACTGGACTTCGGCATGCAGGATTCGCTTCTATCTTCCCAAAAGCTCCCATCATCAATATTTCCAGTGACTTTTCACCCCTCCGCAAGGAAATGGAAATCAAAAGTATCCTAACCAAACAAAAACCAGATGCTATTTTTCGCATCGGATGATTTGACAGCCATCTTGGTGATGAAGATCGCTCAGGAACTTGGTATTTCTGTTCCAGAACAACTTAAGGTTATTGGTTATGATGGAACTTATTTTATTGAGAATTTCTACCCTCACCTCACTACCATTAAACAACCCTTGGAAGAAATTGCTCGCCTGACAGTTGATTTACTCCTTCAAAAAATCGAAGGAAAAGAAGTTGCCACGACTGGTTATTTCTTACCAGTCAGCCTCTTACCAGGTAAAAGTATTTAATACTCTTCGAAAATCTCTTCAAACCACGTCAGCTTCCATCTGCAACCTCAAAACAGTGTTTTGAGCAGCCTGCGGCTAGCTTCCTAGTTTGTTCTTTGATTTTCATTGAGTATAAACAAAAAAACTCGGACTGAATCAGTCTGAGTTTTTCTTATGATCTTAAGTTTTTCAAAAGAGTTTGGGCTTTTTCTAGATTAAAAGTTTTTTCAGCAATCAAGTTTTCTACTAGCTTAGGTACTTCTGCCTCAGTCGCACCTGCTAAAAGTGCTAACGATTTTGCCTGAAGTTTCATGTGTCCATGCTGAATCCCTGTACTGACCAAAGCCTTAAGGGCTGCAAAATTCTGTGCAAGACCAATCGAAACGATAATTTGAGCCAATTCTTTGGCCGATGGATGACCTAGCAACTCATGACTGAGTACGACTCGAGGATTGAGACCAATCGAACCACCCTTGGTGGCAACTGGCATCGGCATGGTCATCTCTCCAATAAGCTCTTCGTTTTCCAAATCTATAGTCCAACGACTAAGTCCTCGATAGGCGCCATCATGACTTGCATAGGCATGCGCTCCCGCTTCTATAGCACGCCAATCATTTCCAGTAGCAATTAAGAGAGCATCGATTCCGTTAAAGATTCCCTTGTTGTGAGTCGCTGCTCGATAAGGATCTGCTTGAGCAAACTGGCTAGCTAAAACCATTTTTTCCGCTAGTTCACGCGCTTCATCCTTCTGGCGACTCAAATAACGAAAGGCAATACGACAAGTTGCTGTTACTAGAGAATCTGTTGCATAGTTGGATAGAATTCCCATTAAACTTTGCCCTTGACTTAGAGCCTCTAGAGTTGGTTTTAAAGCTTCAAGCATGGTATTGAGCATATTAGCTCCCATGGCTTCCTGAGTATCAACATGGAGATAAACTACTAAAAAGTCAGCCTCACCAGAAATTTTCTCAACTGTTAGCTCTCTGGCTCCACCACCACGTTTGACAATAGAGGGATAGGCTTGGTTTGCTTGTTCGAGTAGCTCTGCTTTCTGACTCAAAATAGCCTGACATGCTTTATCTCTATCTAGAACCTGATAGAGAGCCACTTGACCGATCATTTGGCGTTGGTGAACCTGAGCAGTAAAACCACCTGCTCTTTTGATAATTTTGCTTGCAAAACTAGCTGCAGCAACAACAGATGGTTCTTCGGTCACATAGGGAACGGTATACTCCTGACCATTTACCAGAACTTCTGGAACTACTGAGTAAGGAAGCGAGAAGGTCCCCACCACATTTTCACTCAATTGGTCCGCAACTGCTAGACTGAGATTTTCATTCTGCTCAAGACTTTCTTGAGCTTCAATAGTAGTTAGCGCCTGAGACTTAACTAGCTCGAGGCGCTCTTGAATTGATTTTTTAGCAAATCCATTCCAATTTTTTTTCATTATTTTTCAACCTTGCTGTAGCGACGTTGGTGGTCTACAATCTCAACAAGGGCATAGTCTTGCCCTTCATAACCTGACATCGTTGCAGATCCAGACTCATCTAAGTTGGCTTCCTCAAAGAAGATTCGTTCATAGTCAGCAACACTCAAAGCTTGACGCTGGTCTAGCAATTCTAAGCGATTTTTCTGCAATTGCTGTTCATAGCCTTCAACCAATTCCACACTGAAGAACTCAGATACAGCACCACTACCATAGCTATAGAGAGCTAGCTTGTCCCCTGCTTTGAGACTATCAGAATTTTCAAGAAGAGATAAGAGGCCTAAAAAGAGTGAACCTGTATAGATATTCCCAACTTTTTGGCTATAAATAATGGACTCATCAAAGTGTTTTTGAAGTAAATCCTTTTTCTCTTGAGGTAGAGATTTATCAAGAATTTTTTTCAATCCCTTGAGAGCTAGCTTTGGATATGGCAAATGGAAACAAATAGCTTCAAAATCATTCAAGTCGCAATCATAACGCTTTTGGTACTCTTCCCAAGTCGTTTTTAAGCTATCAAGATATTGCTGTGTTGAGTAAACCCCATTTACAAATGGTGTTGTCGAGTAATTTGGACGCCAGAAGTCCATAATATCACGAGTTTGTGCAACATTATCATTATTGAAGACCATAACACGTGGATTTTGGCTAATCAACATAGCAACACAGCCTGCTCCTTGAGTTGGTTCTCCAGAAGTTTCAACACCATACCTTGCAATATCACTGGCTAGTACCAAAACTTTTGATTTTGGAGAATTTTCTACGTGTAACTTAGCATAGTGAAGTGCCGCAGTTGCACCATAGCAAGCTTCCTTAATTTCAAAACTACGAGCAAATGGTTGAATCCCAAGCAAACCGTGTACAAAGACAGCTGCAGCTTTACTCTGGTCAATCCCAGACTCTGTCGCTACGATAACCATATCAATCTCTTGCTTATCTTCTTCAGTCAGGATAGAATTTCCTGCACTGGCAGCCAAGGTAACAATATCCTCTGTCAAAGGAGCAATACTCAATTCTTTTAAAAGGAGTCCTTTACTCAATTTTTCAGGATCAATTCCTCGGGTTTCTGCTAAATCTTGTAATTTCAAAACGTATTGACTGGTCGCAAAACCAATCTTATCAATACCGATTGTCATATTTACCTCTATTTTTATCATTCATTGTAAAAAATCGTTCACCTCTATTTTATCACAATTGAAGTCAAATGAGCTAAAAAAGACTTGATTCACCAAATCAAGTTCACTCATAAATTTAAGCATCAGGCTTTAATCAAACAAGGTCCTACCATAAACTGATCAGCACAAAAAAATCGAGTCTTAACTAGCTCGATTCTTTTTGAGATAATGATACAATTTCAACAAAACTGTCCCACTGGCCATTCCAATGGAGATAACGAGAGCCAACATCATGACTAACATGGCACTAGAAATGGCATGACTGTAGTCACCTGTAACGAAGAAAGAAGTGGTTCGATAGGACAGATAACCTGGAACTAGTGGTGCCAATATAGCCAGAGCAAACAACTGCTGGTGTCTTATAGAGGATACTCATAATTTGGCTGACACAAGAACCAATCACAGCAGCAATAAAGGTTGCCAAAATGACATTGGTTGGTTCCTTGAGTATCAGATAGAGTAACCAGATAGACATCCCCAAAACTCCACCAGGGATGAGCATGGAACGCTGGACATTTAAAACGATTAAAAAGGTAATAATGGCAAGCAAACTTGCCAGAGCTTGCAATAAAAATGTTGTTAGTGTCATATTAGTTCATGAGTACGAGGGCGACAGAGGTACCTGCCCCTAAGGCAAGGGTAATCAGCAAGGATTCAAACATCTTGCTCATACCAGAGTTAATGTGATTGGTCATAATATCTCGAACAGCATTGGTCAGGGCAATTCCAGGTACAAAAGGCATGACCGCACCCGCTATCACCAAATCAGCTGTCGACGGCAAACCAGAATAGCGTGCCCAAAATTGTGCAATCAAACCAAAGACAAGTGCTCCTGCGAAAGCAGTCATAAAGGGAATACGAATAAATTTTTCTACATAAAGGGAGAAAGTAAAAGCAAACAAGGTTGCTACTCCTGCTCCAATCGCATCGTAGACATTCCCACCAAACATGATTGAGAAGAATGGAGCACTGAGAGTTGCTGCTGCAGTTAGTTGAACATTGGTGTAGGGAGACGGTTGGCATTTAATTCCTTTAATTGGATAAAGGCTGTCTCCAAATCAAGCTGTCCCGCTACAAGCTGCCGTGAAATCTGGTTGACATCACACACCTTCTCAATATTATAAGCAGAGGAGGTCACTCGCTTCATGCGAGAGATATTTGTATTTTCAATGGAGAAAAAAATGGCTGCAGGCATGGCTAAAACATTACAATCCATAATACCTTGTGAATGAGCAATCCGAATCATGGTATCTTCAACACGATAAATCTCAGAACCATTGCGAAGCAGAATTGTTCCAGCTAGCATGATGACATCAATAACTGCATTCAGTTTTTTTGATTCTTCCATGTTTCCCTCCTTTTCAAACTCCATTTTATTTTATCATAATTTCGGAGGAAAAAAAATCTTTGCCACAAAAACTGTGACAAAGATTGATTAATTATCTGTGTTATGTTCGTCTGTTTGATTATGTGTTGACGAAGATGGAGTCGATTGACTTTGTGATGGCACTGTATTATCTACTCTGTTAGTGTTACGCTGGCTCGAAGACGGAACCGAAGAAAAAGAAGAAGAAGAAGAAGAAGAAGGTGGTGGTGGAGTTTTTGTTTTATAAATAGAGATCTTTATACGTGTCGTAGCTAGATCAACTTTCTCACCTAGTTTTGGACTTTGATCGACAACAGTTCCTTCAGCAGTACCCTCAGGTGCTGTCGAAACCTCTACTACTTCGATATTAGCTTCCTTGACACCAACAATTTGAATTAAGTTATTCTTTGTAAATTCAAGACTTGAGCCAATATAACTTGGCATGGTCACGGTTGTCACCTTTTTAGCAACAGTCAAAACGATAGAAGTTGCCTTGCTAAGATCATAGGTTGTACCTTCTGCTAGGCTCTGTTTTAAAATCACACCTGGTTCTGATTCACTGGACTCTTCTTCTTCAATCTTAATCAGATTTTCAGGAACCTTTTTCCCTTTCAATTCTGCTATGACATCTGTAGATTTACGACCAACATAATTTCCAAGCTTGAAGGATTGTTGCCCTGACGAGATAATGAGATTAACTTTAGTTCCTTCTTTGCGAGCTGAGCCAGCATCTGGATCTGTTCGGATGACCCGACCTTCTTCTACGGTATCACTCGCTTCGGTCTTCTCCTCACCAATCTCAAAATTCGCTTTTTTCAGATTTTCTTTTGCCTCAGCGACAGTTTGACCTGCAACTTTTGGAATCTCAACAGTAGCTGGTGTTCTAGACAAAATCCACACCAGAGAAGCAGCAACCAGTACGAAACTTGCTAGTAGAACTAGATAACGTGCTTTAAAACGACGTTTTTCACCGGTTTTTCCACAGATTTTTTAGCACTTACTTCTGGGCTAGCTTTAGTTGCCTGATGGCTATCTGTCTGTGGTTGAACCTTAGGAATAGAGGTCAAGGTTGTCTGAGAAACCTTTGGCAATGTCTTTGTGTCTGCCTTAGTTGCATCATCAAAAACAAGTTTAGGTTCATTTCTGCGATTATAAGATAGACTGCTAGATAAATCAACATACATCTCTGAAACCGACTGGTATCGATCTGTAAGCTTTTTAGCAGTTGCTTTGATGACCACATTCTCCAAAGCTTGGGGAACAGATGGGTTTTCAGCTATGACCGAAGGGAGAGGTTTTTGGAAATGCTGGAGGGCTATAGTTACTGCACTATCGCCATCATAAGGGATATGCCCTGTCAGCATCTCATAAAAAATAATCCCCATGGCATAGATGTCACTCTGGACAGTTGCCTTAGAGCCACGAGCCTGCTCAGGTGACAAGTAGTGAACAGAACCCAACATAGAGTTGGTCTGAGTCAGACTGGTCTCTGCAAAGGCTACAGCAATCCCAAAGTCCGTTACCTTAGCCGTTCCATCAGGAGTCAAAAGAATATTTTGAGGTTTTAAGTCACGATGGACAATACCTTTAGTGTGCGCCAAGCGCATCGCTAAGAGAATCTGTCCCATGATACGGACAGCTTCTTCATTTGAGAGGGGATAGTGTTCTTTGATATAGCGCTTAAGATCAAGACCAGCTACATATTCCATAGCTAGGTACTGTTGACCGTCCTCTTCGCCGATATCCGTTATCCGAACGATATGGGGATGATCTAAGTCAGCCATTGCACGCGCTTCACGCTGAAAACGAGCAACAGCAATCGGGTCAGTCTGGTAGTTAGTCCTCAAGACCTTAACAGCTACCTCTTCCCCATCTAAAATCAAATCCTTGGCCAGGTAGACATCTGCCATACCTCCACGGCCAATTTGTTTGATAATCCGATACCGCCCGGCAAAAATCTTGCCGATTTGGATCATTCTGCCGCCTCCTCCTTAATCGAAACAAGGGCAACTGTAATATTATCAAGCCCTCCGGCATTGTTGGCAAAGCGTACCAAAGTGGCTGCCTTATCATCAAGCGAAATATCGCTTGTCACAATATCATAGATCTCACTGCCTGAGATCATATTGGTTAGACCGTCGCTATTCATGACCAGATAGTCACCTGGTTCCAAGCTGACAATTCCAAAATCAGGTTGAATTTCGTCTTTTTGTCCGATAGATTGGGTGATGATATTCTTTTGTGGATGTGCTTCAGCTTCTTCAGGTGTCAATTGACCTGCCTTGAGCAATTCATTGACCAAAGAATGATCACTTGTCAGTTGACGGTATTCTTCACCACGAATCAGACCGATACGAGAATCTCCAATATGAGCATAAATAGCTTGATGATCAATAATTGCAAGGGCTTCTAGAGTTGTCCCCATTCCCTTGTAGGCTTCATCACGCCCCATTTGATAAATCTTTTGATTTCAACTTCTAGATGGTGGGCAAACCATTCGCGAACTTCATTAACGGTGTCAATCTGCGTATCAACCCAGGCAACACCTAAATCCGTAACTGCCATCTCGCTGGCAATATTACCCGCACGGTGTCCTCCCATCCCGTCAGCCAAGATAATCATCGTGCGACCGGCACGGTTGACAAAAAGATTGACATAGTCTTGATTATTTGTACGTTTCTGACCCACGTCTGTTAATAATGAAATCTCCATTGTATCAGTTCCTTCCTACTTGGATATCTTGCGAAATTGGCTGATAAAGAATCCATCACTTCCGTATAATTCCGGAGTAATGAGGATACAACCATTTTTCACGATATCCTTACATTCGTGTTCTAGTTTAACCTGCTCGAACTCTGGATGACTTTCTAAAAACGCTTGAACAACTTGAAAGTTCTCTTCAGAGACAATAGTGCAGGTACTATAAGTTATTATACCACCTTTACGTAGCGTTTGACAAACACTACCTAATATTTCCAACTGAATTTCCTGTAATGACGCGAAATCTGCTGTCTCTTTATTATATTTGATATCTGGTTTTCGACGCAATAGACCAATCCCTGAACAAGGGGCATCAACAAGAATCTTATCAAATTGATCCTTACTAAAAAATTCATGCACTTTTCGAGCATCCAGTTTTTGCGTTTGGACACGGTCCGCTACACCTAGTCGCTCTGCATTCTCTTGAATCAAAGTGAGTTTATGGTCGTAGAGATCTAGAGCCGTTACCTGACCTGTCGTCAGATAGGATGCCATATGGGCGGTCTTTCCGCCAGGAGCTGCACAAGCATCTAAAACCTGTTCGTCGCCTTGTAGCTCTAGTGTCGGTGCAACCAACTGACTAGACTCATCCTGGATGGTAATAGACCCTTCAGCAAACAAATCATGGCCTGCAAAGTGCCCCTGTTCCTTAACCAGACCAGCAGGAGATAAAAGAGAATCACTTGCACCAAGCAAAGCTTTGATTTCCTCTTTTCGGCTCAAATCGGTCACACGGATACTGGCTTTATTCCGTTGCAATAGACTTTCAAAAATAGCTTGAGCTCGCTCTTCTCCATACTCTTCCTTGAGTTTCGAAATCAACCAAACTGGTAAAGAGTAGGCAATGGAATCACGCTTATTTTTACGCTTGATACTGGCAATATCTGGCAAGCCCTCACGCAAAATACGACGAAGAACAGCATTGACCAGTTTTTCACTACCCTTCTTACGAGATTTTGCAATTTCCACTGCCTCATTGACCACTGCATGGTCAGGAAGCTTATCCAAGTATTGGAGTTGATAGACGCTCATGAGAAGCAGAACATAGAGCCAGCTATCTAGCTTATCTCTATCCTCAATAAAGTGAGAAATGTACCACTCCAATGTAAGTTTTCGAGCTACAGTACCATACACAAGCTCTGTCACCAAACCCTTATCTGCAGCTGACAGTTGACTTCCCTTGAGATGTTTATTTAAAGCGATATTGGAGTAAGCTTGTTGGATAAAGACATCCTCCAATACCTCTAGGGCTAAACTTCTAGCCGTTTCTACTTTAGTCACCAAATCGTTCTCCTACTGCCAAAGTTCGTCCCACACCGTTGAGGAAGGAAGCAATATCCATCTTAGGTTTTCCTGCTGGCTGAACCTGTTTAAGAGACAAAGCTCCTTCTGCTGTTGCGACGATCAATTCTTTCTTGCCGATGGAGAGTATCTCACCTGGAATCCCTTGACCATCTACTGGTAGAGCTTCATAGATTTGAAGCGTTCGCCCTTGAGGAAGGTATGAGCAACTGGCCATGGATTCATCCCACGGATTTGGTTAAAGAGTTGACGATTGGTCTTGTTCCAGTCCAACTTTTCTTCCTCAGGTTTGATATTTGGAGAGAATGTAACTTGGCTTGGGTCCTGTGGTTCTGGTTGAATCTCGCCAGCAATGTATGCAGGCAAAGTATCCAAAAGCAGATCACGACCAACAATTGCCAATTTTTCAAACAAGGTCCCAACATTGTCCTCATCAGTAATGGGAATACTGCGACGAGAAATCATATCTCCTGCATCCATTTCCTTGACCATTTCCATAATGGTTACTCCTGCCTCCTCATCACCCTGAATCAAGGCATAATGGATAGGAGCACCACCACGGTGTTTAGGAAGGAGGGAAGCATGAACGTTGACTGCAAAATCCATGCTATCAAGGAGTTTACTTGGGAGAAATTGCCCAAAGGCGGCTGTTACAATCCCATCAGCACCCAAATTCATGATAGCTTCCATTTCTGGACTACCTGATAATTTTTCGGGTTGATAGATAGGAAGTCCTGCCTCTTTGGCTGCTTGTTTAACTGGGGTTTCTTGAATAACTTTTTTACGTCCGACAGCACGGTCTGGCTGAGTTACAACTGCTAGAATCTCATAGCGATCGTCTGACAAAAGCCCCTTCAAAACGGTTGCTGAAAAATCGGGAGTCCCCATAAAGATTAATTTTGTCATATCTTCTCCTTCTTATAAAAACTGTTGCGGTTCGTGATCAATACTGAGACGAAGTTCGCTATTTTCCCGTTCTTGAGTCAAGGCCAAGACCTGGTTAAGGGTTGGACCCAGCTCATCTTCTAAACGGTATTTAATTAAAATCTGATAATGATAGAGGTTATGAGTACGAGCGATAGGTTTTGGCGTTGGACCAAGAATTATACTAGCATCCGACAAACCTGACCGCAATATTTCCATGACTTGATAAGCACGTTTAAGAACCTCTTCTTCTTTCTTATGAGACAAGGTAATTCCAATTGTGAAATAATAAGGTGGATAACCCAACTGACGTCTGATGCCCATTTCATAGGCATAGAAACCTTCATAATCCTGATCTTTGGCAAAACGAATGGCATAATGCTGAGGATTATAGGACTGAATCAAGACCTGACCTGCCTTTTCAGCACGACCTGCTCGTCCTGCCACCTGGGTCAAGAGTTGAAAGGTTCTCTCAGAAGAACGGAAATCAGGCAGATTCAAGGCTGTATCCGCATTAAGAACACCAACCAAGGTTACATTTGGAAAGTCCAAGCCCTTGGCAATCATCTGGGTTCCCAGAAGAATATCCGCTTCACCCTTGCCAAACTGCTCAAGAAGTGCTTGGTGACTGCCCTTTTTGCGAGTTGTATCTACATCCATTCGCAGAATGCGAGCATCTGAAAAGAGTTCAGCCAGCTCATCGTAGGCCTTTTGAGTTCCCGTTCCATAGTATCGAATACTACGACTCTGACAGTTTGGACAGACATGTGGGATTTCCTTAGAAAAACCACAATAATGACAATTCATAGTCTTGGTATCCATGTGAAGCGTCAGGGAAATGTCACAGTTGGGACAAGTATCTACCGTCCCACATTCCCGACACATGACAAAGCTAGAATAACCACGACGATTGAGCATGAGAACAACCTGCTCTTTTTTAGCCAGACGGTCTTGAATGGCTTCTAGCAAAGGAGGCGTAAAGTTTGACGTCTCGTTTTGTCCGATATAGTCCCGAAAATCAATCACTTGAACCTCAGGAATGGTAGCTAAAGGATTAGCACGTTGGGTCAGACGTAAGTGTTGATAAACGCTTTTTCCAGCCCGAGCACGACTTTCTAGACTCGGTGTGGCAGAACCAAGGACTAGGGCAGCTTGATTATACTGAGCTCGTAAAAGAGCCACATCTCTAGCATGGTAACGAGGATTACTGTCTTGCTTGTAGCTGGCCTCGTGCTCCTCATCGATAATGATTACCCCTAGATTTTTCAAAGGTGCAAAAATGGCAGACCTAGCACCAACAACTACCTGGGCTTCTCCTCGCTCCACCTTGCGCCATTCATCATACTTTTCACCATTAGACAAACCTGAATGGAGAATGGCTACTTTCTCACCAAAACGAGCAATAAAACGCTCTGTCATTTGAGGTGTCAGAGAGATTTCCGGAACTAGAACAATCGCTGTTTTTCCCATATCCAATGCACCTTGGATAATCTGCAAGTAAACCTCAGTTTTCCCACTTCCAGTGATTCCTTGTAAAAGAAATGGAGGATGTTTTTTTCCAATCGCTCCAACAACCGCCTCACAGGCTTCTTTTTGTTCTGGATTTAACTCTAAGGATTGGCTAGCCTCAATGCCTTCAAAATAAGCCGCTGAACGTTGCACTTCTTTTTGCACTATGGTGATAGCACCATGTTCCACAAAGAAATTAACTTGTTCACGTGAGTAATGTTCTAACAAATCAGCCAAAGGAACTGTTTCAGGATGTACTAATAAGTATTCTCGCAGTTCCAATTTCTTCTTGGCACGATTTGAAATTTCTAGCTTTTCTAACTGTTCAAGATGAACTTCAACCCAAGACTGCGTCTTAACCTTCTTCTGATCCACAGCCTGGTACTCTAGTTTTAAAAGCCCTTTTCGAGTCAATCGCATCATCTCAGCCTGCTTTTCTAAGTCTAGAGATGAAAATGCTAGAGACTCCTGTGAACCGAATAAGCGTTCTCTATCTTCTTGACTTAAGCCTTCCAGAGGATAGAGGATCTTATCATAGCTAGAGTTCAAAAATCCAGGAAGCATAGCTTTAAGAATAGAGATTTTATAGGAAAAGACTGACTTACGTAGTTCCTCAGCCAACCAAAGTTGTTCCTCTATTAAGACTGGTGAAAAATCCAGCACTTCGGCAATCTCTTTCAAGTCATCGTCTGCCACTTTCGCATCATTTTCTTGTTCAATTCCAAGTACTATCCCTTGAATCAAGCGATTGGCCTTTCCAAAGGGAACGTGGACTCGCATGCCAACTTCCAACATTTCCTCAAATTCTTCTGGAATCTTGTAGCTATAGGGCTGGTCTGTCTGCATCAAGGGAACATCCACAATGATTTTTGCAATAGCCATATCCTCACCTCCTTCTCTTCTTAAATCCTTTTAATTAATTGAGTATTCTTGCAATAGAAAAAATAAGATTGAGTCCCCCCAACCTTAAATTTTTTCACCTTCTTCTTTTTCTTTCGCGATTTGCTCTTTGATTTTCTTTTCTTCTTCTTCTTTCAATCGTCTTTCTTCTTCGATACGACGACGAACAGCTTCGCGTTTTCCTTCTGGATCTGGATGGATGGTTACATTCCCTGATTCAATTTCTTCCAAGGCACGAAGAGTAGATTTCTCAGATTTAAATTCTTGAGTTGGAGGTGCTCCAGCTTCTAATTCGTGAGCACGTTTTGCTTCCAAGATTACGAGTGAATATTTTGATGGTACCTTGTCAAGTAAGGTATCGATAGAGGGTTTAAGCATCATTTGTTTGTACCTGTTTTCTATAGTTTATCGAATAGTCGGAGACTTTGGTAGCATATCCTGGTAGTGACCGATGACACGATCGACACGGAAATGTTCTGCTTCAATCACACGTTTGACACGTTCTGCGGCAAGAGCAACATGGTCATTGACAATAGCATAGTCATACTCACGCATCAAAGCAATTTCTTCTTTAGCTTTTTCGATACGTTGGGCAATCACTTCTGCACTATCTGTACCACGGCCTACGAGACGGTCTTGCAATTCTTCCAAATCTGGTGGTGTCAAAAAGATAAAGACTGCATCTGGAACTTTTTTCTTGACCTGGAGAGCCCCTTGTACTTCAATTTCAAGGAAGACGTCGATTCCCTTATCAAGGGTTTCATTGACATAGGTCAGAGGAGTTCCGTAGTAGTTGCCTACATACTCTGCATACTCTAACATTTGTCCTTGACGGATCAATTCTTCGAATTCTTCGCGTGTACGGAAGAAATAGTCAACTCCGTCTACTTCACCTGGACGTTGCGCCCGCGTTGTCATAGATACAGAATATTGGAATTGATTTTCAGAACTCTCAAAAATTTCTCGTCTAACCGTTCCTTTCCCAACTCCAGAAGGACCTGAAAAAACGATTAGTAAGCCACGGTCTGCCATGATGTCTCCTTTGGATAGTTTGTGAAATGACTCGAAAATTCATCTGAATTCACTATGTAAAGCCATTTCTGCTTACTACAATCTTTCTATCTAGTGTAACAAAAAAGCAGTAATTTTTCAACTGCTCTTTCTTATTTATTTTGCATAATCAACTGCACGAAGTTCACGAATCACGGTTACCTTGATATTTCCTGGGTAATCGAGATTGTTTTCGATTTTCTCACGAACTTTATGAGCCAAGATTGTGACCTTGTCATCTTTGATTTGACCTGGATTTACCATAATGCGGATTTCGCGACCAGCTTGAAGGGCAAAGCTATTTTGAACACCTTCAAAGCTATTAGCAATTTCTTCAAGATCATGGAGACGTTTGATGTAGCTTTCGAGTGACTCACTACGAGCTCCTGGACGGGCAGCACTCAATGCATCCGCCGCAGCAACGATGACTGCGATCACACTTTCAGGTTCTACATCTCCGTGGTGACTGGCAATAGTATTCACCACAACTGGATGTTCCTTGTACTTGCGAGCCAACTCAGTACCAATCTCAACGTGGCTACCTTCTACCTCACGGTCAATGGCTTTACCAATATCGTGAAGGAATCCCGCGCGACGAGCAAGGGTAGCATTCTCACCAAGTTCGCTAGCCATGATACCAGCCAACTTAGCAACTTCAATCGAATGACGCAAGACATTTTGTCCGTATGAAGTACGGAACTGCAAGCGACCCATGATCTTCATCAAGTCTGGGTGAAGGTTTGGTGCACCAATTTCATAGGCTGCGGCTTCACCATATTCACGAATCTTGTTATCAATCTCTTGACGATTTTTCTCAACCAACTCTTCGATACGAGCTGGGTGGATACGTCCATCCTTAAGCAAGGTTTCCATCGTCATACGGGCGATCTCGCGACGGATAGGATCAAAACCTGACAAGGTTACCACTTCTGGCGTATCATCAATGATAACATCAACCCCTGTTAAACTTTCAAAAGTACGGATATTACGTCCTTCACGACCAATGATACGACCTTTCATGGTATCATCAGGCAGATGAACCGTAGAGTTGGTAGACTCAGCTACATACTCACCAGCAATTCTCTGCATGGCTTGGGACAGAATATCCTTAGCAAGCTTATCAGAACGTTCCTTGACTTCTTGCTCAGCCTCACGAATGCGACTAGCAATTTCCTTAGTCAAGTTTTCCTCTGTCTGGGCCAAGATAATGTCTTTTGCTTCCGACTGAGTCAGAGTTCCAATACGCTCTAGTTCAGCTTGCTTTTGTTTCTCAATTTCTTCTAGTTGCTCTTCACGTACATCAAGGTTTTTTGCTCTATCAGAAATACTTTGTTCTTTTTGTTCAAGTGTTTTTTCTTTGTTCGTCAAATTGTCATCTTTACGATCAAGACTGCTAGCACGTTCGGTCAAACGACTTTCGATTTGCTTGAGTTCTTGACGTTCTGATTTAAATTCAGCGTCCACTTCTTCACGGTATTTTCTGGCTTCTTCTTTGGCCTCCAATAGTGCTTCTTTTTTAAGAGACTTGCTTTCGCTCTTAGCTTCATTGAGTAATAAATCCGCTTCGCGCTCAGCTTGTCCTCGTAAATTAGTTGCTTCTTGTTCAGCATTTAAAAGCATCAGCTCTGCAGCCTCTTGTGATGATTTCATCTTGACTGAGATGCTGACATATCCAATGACTAAACCAATGATGACGGCAAAAACAACGATAACAATCGCCATAATTTCCATGTTTTTACCTCAATTTATTTGTTTATCCGAATGATATGCATTCTTATACATTCTACCATAAAAAAATCATTTTTTTAACAAACCTTAATTTGAAGTTGTTTTGGTCATTTCAAGGTTAAAAATCCTTATTTTTCCCTAATAAAATAAGCTATTCTCCCTAAGTAAATTTTTTTAAAGATTTTTTTAGAAAAAAAATAAGTTAAAAAGCCTACCTCAAAGTAGACTCAGTATGATTCGATTTTAATTGGCACTCGACCAAAATTTTGTTCTGCGATACTTGGGTGTCCCAGCTGATAAATTTGGTCCGCCTTTTGGGTCATAGCATCCCAGGGTTCTTTGCCGATTCGGCTAACTAGATTAACCTGCTCCTTAAGAGTTTTAAGGTGTTGTCTGCCTTTTTCGGTAAAACCAAGGATATGAATGGCTTCTGGCAAGGCACTTTCTCTGGATTGTACCAAGATATAAGTCAAGAGGCGACGTACACGCGCCTTTGTATAACGTTTGGTGGCAACTACCTCGACCAATTCTTCCACAGACTGAGTTGTCTTTATAGCATCCTTGATGCGCACCGCCATTTCTTTGTTGACCTGATAAATGTTAGTTAGGACAGGATTTGACAAAATTTGATAGCGAAGCAAAGGAAAATAATCTTCCCAGTTTACCTTGCTATCATTTTCAAAAAGAGCAACCGAAGGCATAAAACGTTCTAAGAAATTTTGATCATTTTGATGTTGACGGATAGCAGTCGCCGAGGCAAAGTCCACATCCTTGTCCACAGAATGGTAACCAGCTCCCTGACGTTGAATTGGATGAAGTTTGATGTTGCGCCCCGCGACCGCCTTGGCATAGGCGAGAGCAAGGACATGATTGGGCGTATCACCAGAAAAATCAAGACCTGCAAACTCCTTCCACATAGCTTGCGTTTTCTGAGGGTAAGAAAGAGAATCAGGTAAATTATCCACAAATTTCTCCATCTCTTGACCACGTTCTGAGTATAGGTCTGCAATTTTTTGGTAATCCAGAACTTCTTCTGTCCCAAATGCCAGGGTATCAATCCCCAAACGAGCCAAGATAGCCACTGCACCTTGGCCAAAAAAATCCGCCGCTTGGACACTGACTAAAAAGGGTAATTCTACGACCAAATCCGCACCATTTTCCAGCGCCATCTGTGCCCGTGTCCACTTGTCCACAATAGCAGGCTCGCCCCGCTGCATGAAATTCCCAGACATAGCCACGATTTTCAATCCCTCCGCCTGTTCCAGCAGGTATTTGTGTCCATTATGAAAAGGATTGAACTCCGCGATAATACCTGTAATGGTCATGATATTCTCCTACTTCTGTGCCACAAAAAACCAACGGGTACTGGTTTCTGTTGGCTCCTTGTCTTCAAAGTCCGCAAAAAGTTTAAAGGACTTGAAACCAGCCTGTTCCAGTAAAATATCATAGGTCAAAACCTCATAAGTCCGTTCCTCATGAACTTCATCATGACGACTAAAGGAACCGTCCGCTTCCTTGATAAAGAAGGTCAGTTCATGCACGATAGAATGTGGTGCTGCATCCTCATAGGTATCCCAGAGCATGGCAAAATCTTCCGCATTTTCATGATAAGAATAACCAGGAAAGACATCATCTGTCTGGTAAGTCGAATGCACATCAAAGATAAAGACCCCGTCCTCATTGAGAGCATTATAGACTTCTTTAAAGACATCCCCTACTTCCACCTCATCCTGCATGTAGCAGATAGAATCGGAATAGCAGGTCACAAAGTCGTATTTACCAGCCTTGGATAAATCCAGCATATTGCCTTCAATGAAATCAATCTTTTGCTTGGCTGAAGCAGCTCTCTTTTCGGCAATCTTCAACATATCCGCACTCAAATCAAGCCCAGTCACATCAAAGCCAGCTTGCGAAAAGCGCACAGACTGAATCCCTGTCCCACAAGCCAATTCCAAGAGTTTCTTTCTCTCCTTAGTCTTAGGTAGATGACGGAGGGAAAGTCCGTCCATTTGTCGTATAAACTATCATCCATAACTGCATCATAGACCGCTGCAAACGTTTCATAAGTCGCCATCATCATGATACCAAGAGCGTCCATGGCAAACACCACTCGCCCTATACCTTTCTATCCAATTTTCTAAAATAAGCAAATAAAACCCAGTTGACTGCAACTGAGTTCAATTGTAACGCTATAGTCTTTTCGTTTGCTTTTAGTACTAGGCAACGAATTGCAGGCATAACTAGAGTTAGGCAAAATGAGTTAACGCCGTAATAAAAGATAAAGGAAAAGACTATAAAGTTTCTGAGAGATCTACAGAATTAGCCTCATGCCAAAGTTTTTCTAGATTATAGTGGGCACGCATTTCTTCTGAGAAGATATGCACAACGACACTGCCGAGGTCTAGCAAGACCCAGCCTCCAGCTGCATCACCTTCGACATGGCTGCCTTTAAAGCCTGCTTCAGCTACTTTTTCACGGATATTGTCAGCGATAGCATCCAACTGACGGCTATTCATTGAGCTAGTGATAACAAAGTAGTCTGTCACGCTGGTCAAATCTTGTACATCAAGTGCGAGGATATCCTCCGCACGTTTCTCATCAGCCGCCTTCACGACTAGTTCTAGTAATTCTTTTTCGTTCATTTAGTCCTCTTTCAAATAGTGCACATAGGCGTTATAGGTTTCAAGGGTTTGGGGATAGATGGGAAATCCCTGGTGAGCTAAATGCTCCACTGTGTGAGCTGTCTCATAGGCCACAGCCTTATTGAGTGACAAACTTGCAATCTCACGTGCCTGGTCCACACCTGGAAAGGTACGATTGTGCTCGATATAGTCTGCGACGTAGATGACCTTGTCTAGGTCCGTCATCCGGCCAGCTCCAACTGTATGGATTTCTATTGCACGCAAAATTTCAGGATCTTGCAAGTTCAAATCTTCCTGAATCTTGTAAATGCCGACCATGCCATGCCAGACATTATTTCCCCAGTTTTTAAGGTCTGGATCTAGTTGATATCGATCAATCAAGTCTAGAAACTCTTGATCTGATAGCTTTTTAGCATAATCATGAAGTAGCCCTGCTAGACCTGCTTTTTCAACATCCACACCAAGGCTCTGAGCCAATTCTATGGCTGCACGCTCTACACCCAGACAATGGGTTAGACGTTTTTCAGGTAGGAGCTCTGCCATTTTTTCCAACAATTCTTCACGCGAACAGTTGATATAGTCTTGGTATGCCATCAGTAAAGCCCTTCTTTCTCAATATAGTCTAGTACAGGCTTAGGTAGGAGAAAGTTGGGTGTGCGACCTTGGGCGATGAAATCACGTACCATACTGGATGAAATATCCATGAGAGGCACATCCACCCAGATGACTGGATAAGAAGTCCCAGCCTTGTAACGTGGGCGCTGAACTCCTACAAACTGAACCATGTCAACCAGGTTATCAATTCGATACCACTTAGGCAGATAGTCCACCATGTCAGCACCGATGATAAAGTAATAATCCGTATCTGGATGTTGCTCTGTCAAATCTTCATGGTGTCGTAGGTGTAGGAAATGCCCTTGCGCTCTAGCTCAATAGTCTCAATAGCTAAACCTTCGATTCCGTCAATTGCCAATTCAAGCATTTTGAGACGATGGTGCTCAGGGATGGTTTCCTTTTTGTCTACGTGAGGTGGTTGGTATTCAGGCATGAGCAGAACTTGATCCAATCCCAACTGCTGGCGTACTTGGTCTGCCACGATCAGGTGGGCATTGTGAACAGGGTTAAAATTTCCACCCAAGATACCGACTTGTTTGCGTTTTTTATCCTTTATTTCTGGCTCTAACTCCACTTTTGTAAAGGGAGTTAATAGTTCGATTGCCATAGGCTAATCTCCTTTAGTCTTCTGTAAAAACAGTTTTTTGGAGTATGTTTTTAGATTTCTCTAACTTTTTTAGAAATCTTACGATTTTCTTTCTTGCTTGATTGCTTATACAAAATCAAGATACGGCCGATTTTTTGGACTGTATCCACACCGATTTCTTCTTCCAATATTTCAGCTACTTCGTGGATATTTTCATCTGTATTTTGCAAGAGTGTAACCTTAATCAATTCACGAGCATCAAGTGCCTGACGAACGCTGGTTTTGATTTGGTCGTTCAGTCCATTTTTCCCGATTTGGATGATGGGTTTGAGGGTGTGTGCCTGGCTGTTGAGGAAGGCACGTTGTTTCGATGTTAATGACATATTCTTTCTTCCTTTTTTGATAGTTATTTTAGGTGGTGGGGGACGGTCGGAACTAATTTTTCAATGATTTCATCTTTGAAAAATGGATTTCCGGACCTCACAATTGAGCCTAGGTCTCAATTGTGCCCCTTGCCAATCTATGGATTGGCAATCACACCACAACAATAACTATCTTTTTATGAGCTCACTTTGTTCGCTCAGTGATTTTATTTTAAATAATTGCTTTTCGTGTGACGACTGCGACGCCTTCTGGGGCCCAGACGGCGACTTTGGCTGTTCCTGTTACGCGGATCCAGCCGAGTCCTGAGATGACTAGGTCTGTCTTGTCCTTGATAGTAAATACATGTTGGACCAGTTTTGGAAAGTCTTCTTTTTCCTTGTTATTTGGTGGTGTAAGGAGGGTTCCAAGGTGCTTGTCATAAAAGGCACTAGCCCCTTCAAGCTTGGTACGGTGAAGTTTGAGTTCATTGTCAAAGAAAGCTGTAAATCCTTGCTTTTCTCCTGCAATGAAATCAAAGCGTCCCAAGCCACCTAAAAATAGGGTTTGTTCTGGATTGAGCTGGTAGGTTTTAGGTTTGATTTCCTTTTTAGGGCTGACATATTTGAGGTTTTTAGCTGTCAAGTAGTGAGCCATCTGATGACGATGGATAATTCCCGGCGTATCATAGATATAAGAACCATCATCAAGCGGAATCTCGATCTTATCTAGAGTTGTCCCTGGGAAACGTGAGGTTGTGATGACGTTCTGGTCACCCGTGATTTCCTGGATGATGGCATTGATAAGGGTTGATTTCCCGACATTGGTCACACCAACTACGTAAACATCACGTCCCTTACGGTAGTGCTCGATCTTGTCAATGACTTCCTTAATGGCATGCTTATTTTGCGCTGAAGTCAAGACAACATCGACTGGACGAAGTCCTTCTTCATGGGCACGTTCCATGAGCCACTGGCTAATCTTACCAGGTTTAACTGACTTAGGCAGGATATCTTTTTTATTCCCAACCAAGAGCACGTCATTACCTGACACAAAGCGTGGCAAACCTGGGATAACAGAGCCATTGAAGTCAAAGATATCAATGACATTTACTACCAAGGCATCGCTATCTCCAACCTCGTGCAAGAGTTTGAGGAAATCATCATCCGTTAACTGAACATCAGTGATTTCATTGTAGTGACGAAGACGGAAACAACGCTGGCAATAAACTTCTCCAGTTTCCAAACCTTTTTCAAGTGCTGACTGAGGCGTAAAACCAAGCCCAGTCTTATCTTCCGTCTGAATGATTGCTCCACAACCAATACAGAGAATTTCTTCCATAATTAGATTCCTTTTTTATATGTAATCGGTCCGTACTTTTCAGCGATTTTTCTCATCACACGACGCTCACGCGCTCGGTTAATCTGAGTCTTAATAGAGTCGTGTTGAACCAAGGGTTTAACCAAAATCGAGCGAATGCCTGCTCGGTGGGCTGCTCGAATATCCGTCATCAGCTGGTCGCCTACCATGACCACTTGGTCTTTTTCATAGTGGAAATGTTTCATGGCACGGTTAATTCCTAAAGTAAAGGGCTTCAGTGCCCAATAAACATAGTCAATATCAAATTTTTCAACTGCTCGTTTGACACGTTTGGGAGTATTGTTAGATACCACAATGATACGTATCCCAGCATCGCGCAGATCATGTAACCATTGCTTCATCTCTGCTGTTCCATCTGGATTATTCCAAGCAATCAGGGTATTATCCAGATCAACCAAAACAACCTTGATCCCATGCTCCTGCAGGCTTTGGACTGTCAGATCATAAACTGCTTCCACAGCAAAATCTGGCATATAATTTTCAATCGCCATTCTGGCTCCTTTTCTTTCTATTTTTTAGTTTCTAGCAATTTTCTTTAGATACTGAGCCAAGATTGCCCATAAAATTAAACTAGCAATCAAAATATATATCCAGGCATTAGGCTCTTCTGTAAATGGCAGAGGGACATTCATTCCGAAAAATCCTGTAATGACTGCAAGAATGGCTAGCAAAACTGAGATAATGGTCAAGGTTGTCAAATTATCATTCAGATTGTTGTTTAGGATATTATTGTAAGATCCTGAAAGTTGTTGTAAAACCTGGGAAATCAAATCTGTCATGGACACCAACTGATGAGCTTCAATCATAGCATCATCAAACTGCTCTCTTTCCACTTCGTTAAAGTTCCGATAAAGCGCATGTCCCTGGATATGCTCCAAGAGGAGGCGATTTTGTTTAGCTGCAGCTGTCAAGTAAACCATACCAGTTTCCAAGTCAGAGAGGGCAAAGAGATTTTTTTTAGTGGTTGTTTGACGCAACAAGGCACTGATTTCATCCTTACTTTTATCCATCTGTTCAATGACAGGATAATAGGCATTGCTAATAAGCTCTAAACCAGCAAATAGAAACTTGTAGATTGAAATGATTTCATGATTTTCAAGATAGCCTAGCATCTGATCAATGACATAAGCGTTCTTATGATTGCTGATGGTAATCATTCGTTGTTTTTCCACGATAAAGGTCATAGGAATAGCTTCATAGTATTCCTTGTCCCTTTCTAAGTCAAGAACGTTATAGATAAAGGTCACTGTCCCATTCTCACGGTTATAATCCATGTGGGCCCGTTCGTTTCTATCCAGCGCATATTCGATGGTTTCTTTATCCAATCCATAGATTTCAGATAAATCTTCAAGATTTTTGATGATTTCCACATCTAGATTAATCCAGGTGCAACCATTCCCTAACTGCTTATCTAAAAACATCGTTTCTCCTTTACCAAACTCTTTCTATTGTACCATAAATCAAGTAAAATTTCAGTTCTCTTCTTTTCTTGAAAAATTGCTAACCACAGTAATATTGCGGTTAGGAACAAAGTGAAGGGCTTGGTCATCACTTCTCAGTTGAGTCGTTCGAATTCCGACACTAACTACTTTTCCTGATACAGTAATAGGCCCATTGGTCAAAACAACTTCATCTCCTACATCCAACTGGCGTTCAAAGAGAATAAAGAAGCCATTGATGACGTCTGATAGAAAACCTTGTGCCCCCATACCGATAGCCACCCCAGCAATCCCCGCACCTGCAAGCAAGCTAGAAACAGGCAACCCTAAAATAGACAAGATACAGTAAATCAAGAAGAAATAAAGTGTATAGTTGAAAAATATTTTTCAAGCAAACGAGAAATGGTCTTTTGTCTACCTGCATCTCGATTTGAAAACTTAAGTGAAGGTTTAACAATCTTTCCTACAGCAACATGGAGGAACTTTTTAGCTATGTAAAATAGAAGGATAAGAAGTAGAAGAGAAATCACCTTGGTCAAGAGATTCTCTAAAACAGTTGTTAGATCTAATTTATCCAGATAACGTTGAAAAAATTCTTGCATATAAAACTCCTTTTCTATCCATTATACCATAAATCCTTCCCAGCCCTCCTTTTCATAAATATTCATTAATTCCAATGAAACTTATAACTCACTTGCTTTTCAAGCATATTTATACTATAATCATAAACAATACACAAAAAGGAGACCTCTATGAAAAGAATCATTCGTGCTTGGAACAAAACAAATTTGATCAAACGTATCGGAATCGGAATGGCCTGGGAGCAATTCTAGGTCTACTCTTTCCTAATCTAACTGGCATTGGTTTATTGGGAGATTTATTTGTAGGAGGACTAAAAGCTATCGCTCCTATCCTGGTTTTTGCTTTAGTCGCTAACGCCCTTTCCCAACACCAAAAAGGCCAAGATAGCAATATGAAAAGAGTCATTTTCCTCTATTTGCTGGGGACTTTTGCTGCGGCTCTTGTAGCAGTTTTGGCTAGTTTTCTCTTCCCTGTTCAGATGGTCTTGAGTAGCGCTAGCACAGAAGTTACTCCTCCAGACGGTATCGGACAAGTACTCAGCAATCTCCTACTGAAAATAGTAGATAATCCTGTCAATGCCATCATCGAAGCTAACTATATCGGAATTTTGTCTTGGGCTATCGTCTTTGGGATTGCCATGCGAGAAGCTAGCAAAAATAGCAAGGAACTACTCAAAACAATGGCCAGTGTGACTTCAAAAATCGTCGAATGGATCATCAACCTTGCGCCCTTTGGTATCCTGGGCTTGGTCTTCAAAACCATCTCAGACCAAGGTATCGCTAGTTTAGCAAATTACGGAATCCTACTCGGACTTTTGATTGCCACTATGGTTTTCGTTGCCCTAGTGATCAATCCTCTGATTGCTTTTCTCTTTATCAAGAAAAATCCATATCCCTTGGTGTGGAAATGCTTGCGTATCAGTGGCGTTACAGCCTTTTTCACCCGAAGTTCCGCTGCTAATATCCCTGTTAATATGAAACTCTGTGAGGATCTAGGTCTTAATCCAGATACCTATTCTGTCTCAATCCCCTTGGGATCAACCATCAATATGGCTGGAGCTGCTGTTACCATCAACATCTTAACCCTAGCAGCTGTCAATACTCTAGGAATATCAGTTGATTTTGCAACAGCCTTTGTACTCAGTATCGTTGCATCCATCTCTGCCTGCGGTGCTTCAGGAATCGCCGGAGGTTCACTCCTACTTATCCCAGTTGCCTGCAGTCTCTTTGGGATTACCAACGATATTGCTATGCAGGTTGTGGGTGTTGGTTTCGTTATTGGTGTTATTCAAGACTCTTGCGAAACAGCCCTCAACTCTTCAACAGATGTCCTCTTTACAGCAGTAGCAGAATTTCCTCTGCTCACAAAAAATAATCTAGACAAGCCTTTTTAGGGCTTGTTTTGTCTGGTTTCTATCATTCATTATAGGAAATGTCTCATGTCTATCACCCAACGTACTTTTAAACTCGTTCTGGCAACCTGTTTGGCCTGTGTTCTAGCCTACTTTCTCGATTTATCTTCAGCAGTGTCAGCTGGTATCATTGCCCTTTTGAGCTTGTCTGATACTCGTAGAAGCACTATAAAACTAGCTCGCAATCGTCTATTCTCTACCCTTCTTGCTCTTTTCATTGGTGTCCTTTCCTTTCACCTGACTGGCTACCATATCTGGAGTTTCGGTCTCTATTTGGCCCTCTATGTTCCCCTTGCCTATAAATTTGGCTGGGAAATTGGCATTACCCCGAGTAGTGTCCTGGTCAGTCATCTCTTGGTTCAGAAGTCTACATCACCAGATCTGCTAGTGAATGAGCTCCTCCTATTTCTTATCGGTACGGGATTTGCCTTGACTGTCAATCTCTATATGCCTTCTCGGCAAGAAGAAATCCATCTTTATCATCTCAAGGTAGAAGAAAAACTCAAACACATTCTACAACGTTTTGAATATTATCTTGGAAAGGGCGATGGCCGCAACCGTGCTCAACTCGTTGAGGAACTGGATCAGCTTCTTGAAGAAGCTCTCAAACTGGTCTATCTTGATCACTCTGACCATCTCTTTCATCAAACCGACTATCATATCCACTATTTCGAAATGAGACAGAGACAGAGTCGCATTCTTCGCAATATGGCCCAGCAAATCAACACCTGTAATCTAGCAGCAAGCGAAAGTCTAATCCTTGCCCAGCTATTTGCTAAAATTGCGGATCAACTCAGTCAGACCAATCCAGCCAACGATTTATTAAATGATATTGAAAGCTACCTGCAGGTATTTCGCAATCGCACTCTCCCTAAAACAAGGGAAGAATTTGAAACGCGCGCAACCTTACTTCAACTCCTGCGCGAATTGGAAAACTTTATTCAACTGAAAGTTGACTTCTATCAACGCTATTCTGAAGAAAAAAGCAATCTATCTTAATCAAAAAAACTTCTATTAGCAACAAGTTGGCTAATAGAAGTTTTTTGTTATTTTAGGATTCGAATTGATGACTAATGTTTTTTTCGAATCGACATGAGACTGATATCTCGCAAACTAAAATACGTAAGGACCAGCATGGCTACTGTGATAAAGAATTCTGTTGGTAGCTGAAAGATTTGCAGGATGGACAACATAAGCAAAATCACGAGGGAAACGAGACCAAAAACAAGAATTACAATATTAACCGTTCCCTTGATACTTTGAGGTGTCGCAAATATATAGAGTAAGAGTAATAAAATCCCTATAATTAAATAGACCATTTTCTGCTCTTTCTAGCTCTTATTCAGCTGATTTTTTCTTTTTGTTTGCTTTCTCACGCTCTGCCTTGTTAAGGATTTGTTTACGCAAACGGATAGATTCAGGCGTTACTTCCATGTATTCATCGTCGTTCAAGAACTCAAGTGATTCTTCAAGAGTCAAGATACGAGGAGTCTTGATAACCGCTGTTTGGTCCTTAGTTGCTGAACGAACGTTGGTCATTTGTTTCGCTTTCGTAATATTAACCGTCAAGTCATTTTCACGAGAGTTTTCACCGATGATCATTCCTTCGTAAACCTCAGTACCTGGGTTAACAAAGATTGTTCCACGTTCTTCGATAGACATGATAGAGTATGTTGTTGCCTTACCAGTATCGATAGAAACAAGTGCACCACGGTGACGTCCACCGATTTCACCTGGAATCAATGGCAAGTATTGGTCGAAGGTATGGTTCATGATACCGTAACCACGAGTCATTGACAAGAACTCAGTTGAGTATCCAATCAAACCACGCGCTGGAACAAGGAAAACCAAACGAGTTTGACCATTACCAGTTGAGATCATATCCAACATTTCACCCTTACGCTCTGAAAGACTTTGGATAACAGATCCTTGGTACTCTTCTGGTGTGTCGATTTGAACACGTTCAAATGGCTCACATTTAACACCATCGATTTCTTTTACGATAACTTCTGGACGAGATACTTGAAGTTCATATCCTTCACGACGCATTGTTTCGATAAGGATTGACAAGTGCAATTCTCCACGTCCTGAAACAGTCCATTTATCTGGTGAGTCAGTTGGTTCAACACGAAGAGAAACGTCTGTTTGCAATTCTGCTTGAAGGCGCTCTTCTACCTTACGAGAAGTTACCCATTTACCTTCTTTACCAGCAAATGGTGAGTTGTTGACCAAGAAGGTCATTTGAAGAGTTGGTTCATCGATGTGAAGAACTGGAAGAGCTTCAACTGCGTCTGTCGGAGTGATGGTTTCACCGACAAAGATATCTTCCATACCTGATACGGCAATCAAGTCACCAGCTTTGGCTTCTTGAATTTCACGACGTTCCAAACCAAAGAAACCAAAGAGTTTGTGACACGGAAGTTCTTAGTTGTACCATCAAGTTTAGAAAGGGTAACTTGGTCCCCAACCTTTACACTACCACGGAAGACACGTCCGATACCGATACGACCTACGAAGTCGTTGTAGTCAAGAAGTGACACTTGGAATTGAAGGGGCTCATCTGAGTTATCAACTGGAGCTGGAATGTGGTCGATAATGGTATCAAAGATTGGCGCCATAGTCTTTTCTTGATCTGCTGGATCATCTGACAATGAAGATGTTCCGTTGATCGCTGACGCATAAACGACTGGGAAGTCAAGCTGGTCATCATCCGCACCAAGCTCGATGAAAAGTTCCAAGACTTCATCCACTACTTCTGCTGGACGAGCTGATGGCTTATCGATTTTGTTAACCACAACGATAGGCACAAGGTCTTGTTCCAAGGCTTTTTTCAATACGAAACGAGTCTGTGGCATAGTTCCTTCGTAAGCATCTACGACCAAAACAACACCGTCAACCATTTTCATGATACGTTCAACTTCTCCACCGAAGTCCGCGTGTCCTGGTGTGTCCATGATATTGATACGAGTTCCGTTGTAGGCAACTGCTGTATTTTTCGCAAGGATAGTGATTCCACGCTCTTTTTCAATATCGTTTGAGTCCATTGCACGCTCAGCTAACTCTGTACGCGCGTCAAGAGTTTCAGATTGTTTCAACAATTCGTCAACGAGGGTAGTTTTACCGTGGTCGACGTGGGCGATAATCGCGATATTACGGATATCTTCTCTTAATTTTTGTCATGATTTCCTCTATTGTATTCAAAAAAATTTATTTTTCTAACTGAACGATTATACCACAATTTTAAGCAAATGACTTAATTCAAGTAAGTGTAAATGTTTTTCAAAAGAAAATTCATTCCTTCTCTTTTCTTTTCAAAAATCCCGACTTGTGATAAGATAGGCTGGTATGCGTTTAGATAAATTATTAGCCCAGGAAAAAATCAGTCGAAAAGCTATGAAACAAGCTCTTCTGAAAAAAGAAATCTTTGTAGATGGACACCCTGCTCGTTCCCTTGCACAGAATGTTGATACAGGGTTGCAAGAGCTGATGTTCCAAGGCAGAAGAATTCAAGGATACGAACACACCTACCTCATGCTCCATAAGCCAAATGGAGTCGTAACTGCAAGCAAGGATAAGAAACTCCCAACGGTCATGGACCTCCTTCCTCAGCATCTCCAGTCTGACCAACTCTACGCCATCGGCCGTCTGGATCGGGATACGACGGGTCTCCTCCTCTTAACGGATAATGGTCCCCTAGGTTTTCAACTCCTCCATCCTCAATACCATGTCGATAAAACTTACCAAGTAGAGGTCAATGGGCCACTAACTTCCGACAATATTCAAGAGTTTAAAGATGGGATTGTTTTTCTTGATGGAACTATCTGTAAACCTGCTCAACTTGAGATTTTATCCTCAAGCCTTAGTCTCAGCCAAGCCACTATCACCATCTCTGAAGGGAAATTTCATCAGGTCAAGAAAATGTTCCTCTCAGTTGGTGTCAAGGTCACTGCCCTCAAACGAGTTCAGTTCGGGGATTTTACATTAGATTCAGAGCTAGCAGAAGGTCAATATCGACCCTTGAATCAAGAGGAATTGGAAATCATTAAAAAATACTTAGAAAAGAGTAGGTAAAACAAAAAAAGCTTTAAAAATAAAGCTTTTTTAGATTATTGCTTAGCTAAAATGTACAGCGACGCCTACAATCCAGATTAGGACTGAAATTACAATCCCTAGGATGGCCAGATTTTTTTCTCTCTTATAGTCTAGTCCAGATTCTTTTTGATGTGAGTTAGCTAAGACTAGACCAATAATACCCAAAAATCAAACTTACCACTGGCGAAAGCAAACCAAGAATGATAGACAAGATCCCTAAAACAAGTGAAGCTTTTTTCTTTTCTTTCATCTTCAAAAACTCCTTAAACTTATTACGCAATCATTATACCATACAAACCGGCTTTATCTACTAGATATAGTCATTTAGTTTTAATACTGGACTAAAATCAAAAAACATCTTATAATAGTAGTTATGAAACTTACAAACGAAGAAACACAAAAAATTGAACAACTCTTAAAAGATTCATCGTACGCCAAATATCACAAACGTCTACAGATTATTTATTTTCGCTCAAAAGAAAAGAGTTATAAGGAAATCATGGATCTCCTAGATTGTAATAAAACAACTGTTTGGAGGAATTTGAAAAAATATAAGGAGTTTGGTTTAGAAGCTCTTCTTCAAGAAACCCGTGGTGGACGTCATCGAGAATATATGACTTACGAAGAGGAACAAGCATTCCTAAAACGTCATATAGAAGCTGCTCAGGCTGGGGAATTTGTAACTGTCAATCAGTTATTTGAAGCCTATCAAAAAGAGATTGGTCGCACTTCCACACGTGATGGTTTCTATTATCTCCTGAAACGCCATGGTTGGCGAACGGTCACTCCTCGACCTGAACATCCCAAGAAGGCAGACGCTCAGACAATTGAGACGTCTAAAAATAAAATCTACATTCGAGACCTTAAGTAAGCGCTTTAAAGAGGAGGGGACTTATAACAAAGTACGCTTGATGTACCAAGATGAAGCTGGTTTCGGGAGGATCAGTAAGATGAGTTCTTGTTGGGCTCCTCAAGGAATTCGACCTAGCATTCCGAGTCATTATATGCGAGAATATCGCTATTGTTATGGGGCAGTAGATGCTCAGACAGGAGATTCCTTCTTCCTTATTGCTGGAGGATGTAATACTGAGTGGACGAATGAATTTCTACGGCAAGTCTCACAAGCTTATCCAGATGACTATATTTTACTTGTCATGGATAATGCTATATGGCATAAATCAAGTACCTTAGAGATTCCAAGTAATATTGAATTGGCTTTTATCCCACCTTATACACCAGAAATGAACCCTATTGAACAAGTCTGGAAAGAAATTCGAAAAACGAGGTTTTTAAAAAAATAAGGCTTTCCAAACATTGGAAGCCGTCATTGATAAGCTTCAAGAAGTTATTCTAGGACTGGAAAAAAGCGTTTTAAAGTCTACTGTCAGCAGACAATGGACAAGGTTGCGTTTTGAAAATAATTGAGTATAAAAAAGCACTCTAGACATTCAAAGATATTTGGGACTTCTCTTAATAAATTTGTTACTTTCTTTTTCAAGACAGCCCAAGCTTGCTCAATGGGATTCAAATCTGGTGAATAAGGTGGTAGAGGTAAGAAAAAAAGTGTTTATCTTTGACGCAAAGTTCATCCAAAAATCTTCTTGGGATGAAAAACTAGCATTGTCCATGACAATGACATGAGGTGTCTTCAAAGTAGGCAGGAGTTGCGTTTTTGAACCACTTCACAAAGAAGTCGTTCGTCATGCTTTCCTTGTAAATCATAGGAGCTATAAACTCTCCATCTACTTGTCCTGCAACAATTGAAGTCCGCTCAAAACGCCGTCCATTAATCTTTTTCATAGACTTTCTCTCCTCTAGGAGCCCGTGCATGAGAACGATAGAGGTAGCGGTCGATTCCTGTTTCGTCAATATATACGACTGGTAAATCTTTTAGATTATCCAAAATATCAAGAAATTCAGCGACTTTCTCTGGATCTTGTTCCTTAAAGCTAGTCGTCTTTTTTTAAAGTGACATTGATCTGCTTTTAAAGCTGCCCATACTGAAGGAACAGCACAATCAAAATGTGCTGCAATTTCCCGTAAAAAAAGCATCTGGATGAGCCTCTACAAAGGCCTTCAACTCCTCCAAAGGAATCTTTCGGCTTTTGGCGACTCTCTTTTTCCGCTCTAAGTGCCCTTGTTCACGTAATTTCTTTTCCCATGTGAAGAGAGTTCTGACGCCAACATCAAAAACTTTGGATGCCTCGACATGGCTGTGTCCCTCTTTGATGTAATTTAATGCTCGTTGTTTAAAATCTGTACTATATGCCATAGCTTTATTATAACATGTATTTTTATAAACTAAGTGACTATAACACGTTTTAGAACTATGAAAACCTGTCCCTGAGCCAGAAAGAATTAGAAATGATTAAAAACCACTTAACGAAAAATAGGTAAAACAAAAAAAAGCTTTTAAAGATAAAGCTTTTTTTGTTAGAAACCTGATTAGTGCATCATCAAAACGACTCCTGCAATCCAGTTAAGGACTGAAATGACAATCCCTACGATATTAAGAATTCGTTCTGTTTATAGTCTAATTCAGATTCTTTTTGATGTGAATTAGCCAAGACTAGACCAATGATCCCCAAAACGAGACCTACTATTGGAGATAGCAAACCAAGGACGATAGATAGGATACCTAAAACAAGTGATGGTTTTTTCTTTTCTTTCATCTTCAAAAAACTCCTTAAATTTTATACTAACAATTATACCATAAAAAGCCAAGACTTTATATTAAACATATGTGACAACTTTTTTCACATTGTTAATTAGATTTCACCTTCCCTGTCCAAGAATCCAATCCGTAAGAGAGAATATAGATTTCTGAGAAACCTTGTTTTTTCAAAAACAGTGCTGCGTTTGTGACACGTTGCGCACGTTGGTTTTCATAGAGAAGGACAGGTTTATCCTTGCGAAGAGCTGCAAGACTTGTCTTCAATTGATTTGAAGGGATATTACGAGCTCCGAGGATATGTTTTCTATGAAAATCAGCTGGATCACGCAAATCAATCAACTGACCTGTACGAATCAAAGACTCAAACTCTGCATTGTCTACAATTTTCGCTGCACGGCGAATACGAAGATAGTTGTATCCCATCCAAGCCAACATCGCTATAATAAGTCCCCATAATACCCAAGTTACCATATTACCTAATCTCCATTTTTTTCTAAATAGTCTAATTCTAGTTTGTGCTCTCTGCGAAGAACAGCCTCCGCTTCAAGATAATCCAGCTTGTCCATCAAGCCTGCATCATAGATTCGAGATAGCTCGATCTTCATCAGTTCAATGTCATAGAGACGTTTTCCCATATAGACAATGATACCAAACTGTTTGAGAAATTGTTGCACATCGTAGAGTGTTTTCATAGCTTTCATTTTAGCAAATAATCAGAGTTTTTTCAATAGTTCCCTAATAGTTCGGGGTAGGTTTCCTTTTTCACTTTTATCTGAATTTCTTTACACTATGACAAAGAAGAAATCCTAAAGTCATTCCAACGATATTTTGCATGAGATTTGGAATGATTTCTGGAATAGCTGCACCCCAACCATTCATCCAAGCTGATGCCAAGGCATAACCAGCTACCATGAATAAAGTCGCTAAGACTAAGCCTAGCCATTGCCATTTCCCTTTAAAACCTGCGAAATAACCTTGGAAACCATGGTTAATTAAGCTAAAAATCATCCACTGAGGGTAGCCTGAAATGAGATCAATAAGAAATCCTGCTAAACCTCCAACAACAGCCCCTTCACGACTGCCAAAGTAAAAGGCTGTGAAGAAGACTCCAACGTCCAAAAGTGTTAGAAACCCAGTTGGTGTCGGGATTTTTATAAAATACCCCAATACGACAGAACTAGCTGCCAAGATGGATACTAGGGCAATTTTAGTTGTTTTGGTTTGCTTCATATTGTCTCACTCCATATTGATCTGCTTGTGCAATGGCACGGTAAACAAAGGCTTTGGAAGTTTCAATTGCTGGTAATAGTTCCTCTCCCTTGACTAACTGACTAGCAATACTTGAGGCAAAGGTACATCCTGCACCAGCATTTTGTCCTTGGATGACTGGATTTTCAAGGATTATGTAATTTTCTCCGTCATAAAAGACATCCACAGCCTTATCCTGACTGAGGCGATTTCCACCCTTGATAATCACTGCTGGTGCACCCAAATCATGTAGTTTTTTGGCTACAGCCTTCATATCTTCTAAGGTTTCAATCTTTTGGTCTGCAAGCAACTCTGCCTCAGGAAGATTCGGAGTAATCACTGATACATAAGGGAAAAAGCGAATCAACTCTTGACAGAGCTCACTGACTGCAACGTCGTGCGTTTCCTTACAAACCAATACAGGGTCCAAGACTACTGGAACTCCTTCACGTTCCTTGATAAAATTCAAGGCTTTCTCAGCAACACCAACTGTCGGCAAGAGACCAATCTTAATCCCTCCAAAGTCTACACTTTTAAGACTATCCAACTGTTGTTGGAAAATAGTCTCATCCGTCGGGTAAACCTCAAAACCATTTTCTGTCAAAGCAGTCAAGCAGGTCATGGCTACAAATCCATGCAAACCATTCAAAGTATAGGTCGCAAGGTCAGCTGCCAATCCACCACCACTAAAAATATCATTTCCTGAAAGTGCTAAAATACGATTATTCTTCATAACGAATCTCCTTCAAATACAAACCATTGGGTGCTGCAGTTGGACCTGCCAACTGTCTGTCTTTCTTCTCCAAGATGAGGTCAATCTGTTCAATCGGCATACGATTGTTACCGATTTTCAGCAGGGTTCCAACCATATTTCGAATCTGCTTATAGAGGAAGCCATTGCCAGAGAATGTAAAGGTCAAAAACTGCCCTGTTTCATCAACCCTAAGACTAGCTTCTGTGATCGTTCGAACCTTGTCTTCCACACTAGTCCCTGATGCTGTAAAACCAGTAAAGTCATGTGTTCCCTCTAATTTTTTTACAGCAAGTTGCATCCGCTCCACATCTAGCGGATAGGGATAATGAGTCGCATAATGGCGACGCATAGGATTTTTAGGACGTCCTCTATCTACGATAAACTCGTAGGTCTTGCTATGCTTGGCATAGCGGCAATGAAAATCGTCAGCCACAATCTCAATCGAAATCACATCGATATCTTCAGGACTTTGGGTATCAAGAGCAAAGCGAAGTTTTTCCTCATCCATCTGATAGGGAAGATCAAAGTGGATAACCTGTCCTAAAGCATGAACGCCACTGTCCGTTCGCCCAGCGCCATGAATGGTAATGGCCTGTCCTTTATTTAATTTGGTTAAAGTTTTTTCAATTTCCTCCTGAACACTACGCGCGTGAGGTTGCCGTTGAAAGCCGGCAAAAGCGTAGCCATCATAGGAAATTACAGCTTTATATCTAGTCATGTATCTATTTTATCAAGAAAATTTCTCTGCAACAAGTTTGAAAACCAAAAATTGTACGGGTACAGTTCTCGGTATCATCTAGTCCTTACCTAGATTTTCTCATTATGTATTTACGTTCTGGAACTTCAATGGTTTGAACGATTTCAAATCCCTCTTTTTGGTAAAGATTTTTGGCTGTTTGATTTGATTCAAAAACCGTTAGGGAAATACTTTCTATTTCTTCATTTTCAAACATTTCTTGAACGAAGTCTTGGCAAACTTTCCGACCTATTCCTTTTCCCTGCTTCTGTGGATCTATGAGAAATCTACCGATATGAAGATTGTTATCTTCTAATTTGATTTTCTGGATGATGCCTACAAACTCTTCTCCAGCAAAAATGGAAAAAATCCCTTCCAGCTTTTGTAAGGATTGAGCAATTAAGGGATAAGAAATTTTGGGACCCATCCATTGTTTCTGAAAACTTTCTCCCAAAGTATTAGACCACTGGCTAATGAGTCGGGCATTTTCTAACTGAAGTCCTTTTTCAAAGTGAATTTTCATATTTGCTCCTATAACTTCTCCTATATCCAACTATTATACTCTTTCTCTTATTCTTTCCGAATAAATAAGTATGATTCATCTTTACTTTTTTCTTGTTGGAACGATTCTTGCTTCCTTTCTAGGCTTAGTCATCGATCGCTTCCCTGAACAATCCATCGTCTTTCCTGCAAGTCACTGTGATTCTTGTCAGACTCGCTTGAGACCACTAGATTTGATTCCGATTGTGTCCCAGATATTCAATCGCTTTCGCTGTCGCTATTGCAAGGCTCGCTATCCTGTTTGGTATGCCCTCTTTGAGTTGTGCTTAGGACTGCTCTTTCTAGCTTTTTCTTGCAGTTTTTTAACGTTGGGGCAAATCATATTGATCACCACTGGCTTGACTTTAAGCATCTATGACCTTCGTCATCAAGAATATCCCTTGATCGTCTGGCTAATTTTTCACTTAATCCTCATGGCTTGCTGTAATTGGAATCTGGCTATGGCTTTCTTCTTGATTCTTGGAATCATTGCTCATTTCATCGATATTCGCATAGGAGCAGGTGATTTTCTCTTTCTAGCCTCTTGTGCACTCGTCTTTACACTTACAGAAATTCTGATTTTAATTCAATTTGCTTCCACAACTGGCATTCTAACCTTTCTCCTACTAAAGAAAGGAAAGACTTCCTTTTGTGCCCTTCCTCTTGCTTGCTGCTTGTGTGATTATTTTTGGTAAGCTACTGCTTCTCGGATAAAGCCAGCGATTTCTGCTACTTGTCCTTCATGTAGAGCCTTAACAATCTTGGAACCGACGATGACGCCGTCTGATACTGCATTGAAGCGTTCCACATCAGCCTGTGTGGATACACCAAAACCTGTCAAAACTGGAATGTCAGCCACTTGATGAAGTTGAGACAAGTGCTTGTCCAAGTCATCTCGGTAATTTCCTGATTTCCCTGTCACCCCATTGATAGCAACGGCATAGACAAAACCTTCAGCTCCCTTGATCAACTCTTTTTGGCGCTCAATTCCTGTTGTCAAACTAACTAAGGGAATCAAAGCAATGTCTGTGCCTGCCAAGAAGGGCTCGACAAAGTTGGCATGTTCATGAGGGAGGTCTGGAATAATCAAGCCCTTAACTGCTGTATCAGCAAGATCTTTAACCAATTTCTCAACACCGTATTGAAAGAGGGGGTTAAAGTAGGTCATGATGACAAGCGGAATTTCTGTTTCAATGGTTTTCAAGGTTTCGACTAGAGCTTGAGTAGAGGTCCCATGGGCTAGGCTACGCAAGCCAGCTTCTTCGATAACTGGACCATCTGCAACTGGGTCTGAAAAAGGAACTCCTACCTCAATGGCAGACACACCCAAATCTTCTAAAAAGTGAATTGTTTCACCGAGACCAGCCAACCCTTTTTCGTGGTCTCCAGCCATGATATAGGGGACAAATTCCCTTTCCTGCTGCTTTAATTGCATTCAGTTTTTCTGTTAGTGTCTTAGGCATGAGCTTCTCCCTTCTTTGCTGCGTCTGCTTCTAAACGGTCTTTGACTTGAACTACATCCTTGTCCCCGCGACCTGATAGACAGACAATCATAGACTTGTCTGGACCAAGTTCTTTGGCTAATTTCACCGCAAAGGCGATAGCATGACTAGACTCTAAGGCTGGGATAATCCCTTCCACACGAGACAAGAGTTGGAATCCTTCCAAGGCTTCCTCATCTGTCACAGGAACATAGGTTGCACGCTTGATATCGTGATAATGAGAATGTTCTGGACCGATACCTGGGTAGTCCAAACCTGCTGAGATAGAGAAGGCTTCTAAGATTTGTCCATGGGCATCTTGGAGAACATCCATGAGAGAACCGTGAAGAACTCCTGGGCGACCCTTGGTCAAGGTAGCTGCGTGATGCTCTGTATCCACACCAAGTCCTGCCGCTTCAGCTCCATACATAGCTACAGATTCATCTTCCACAAATGGATGGAAGAGACCGATAGCATTAGAACCACCACCAACACAGGCTACTAGGGCATCTGGCAAATCTTTCCCAGTCAAGTCACGGTACTGTTGTTTAGCTTCGCGTCCGATAACACTTTGGAAATCACGAACAATTTCTGGGAAAGGATGAGGTCCCAAGGCAGAACCAAGGATATAGTGAGTGTCATCGATATTTGCCACCCAAGAACGAAGGGCTGCATTGACCGCGTCTTTGAGCACGCGCGAACCATCTGTTACAGCTTCTACCTTGGCTCCCAAAAGTTCCATACGGAATACATTGAGGGATTGGCGTTTAACATCTTCCTCACCCATATAGATTGTACATTCCATGTTGAAAAGGGCTGCAGCAGTTGCAGTTGCTACACCGTGCTGACCGGCACCAGTTTCAGCGATAATTTTCTTTTTGCCCATACGTTTAGCGAGAAGAACTTGGCCCAAGGCATTGTTAATCTTGTGTGCACCTGTATGGTTGAGATCTTCACGTTTGAGGTAAATCTTGGCTCCGCCGATATGCTGGGTCAAGTTTTTTGCGTAATAAAGAGGTGTTTCACGACCTACATACTGGCGCAAAAGTTGGTTTAATTCCTCTTGGAAACTTGGATCTGCCTGACTTTCACGATAAGCCTCTTCCAATTCCAATACTGCTGTCATCAATGTTTCTGGGACAAAACGTCCACCGAATTTCCCGTAAAATCCATCTTTATTTGGTTCTTGATATGCCATGTTTTACCCTCTCTATAAATCTTCTAATCTTTTCATGATCTTTTTGTCCGTTTGATTCTACCCCACTTGATACATCTACTGCAAAGGGGGTAAAGTGTTGAATAGCTTCTTCTACATTATCCTCATTGAGCCCGCCTGCGATGAAGAAAGGCTGGTCTAATTCAGTCGTATCCAGTCGGCCCCAATCAAAGGTTTGACCACTCCCTGCCACAGGTGCATCAAAGAGTAGATAATCTGCCTGAGAACTTGGCACGTGACCATCTCCCACCTGCACTGCCTGAATGCTGGCACAAGGCAGATTCTCAAATAGATCATCTGCCACTCGACCGTGAACCTGTACCAAGTCCAAGCCAACTTTGTCAATCGCTTCTAGTAGTTCTGATTGACTAGGCGAAACAAATACCCCAACCTTTTGAATATGGCTAGGAATGAGCTTTACCAACTCGGCAGCCTGGTCCAAGGTCACCTGTCTTTTGCTAGGAGCAAATACAAAACCAATATAGTCTGCTCCAGCCGACACAGCTGTTTCTACCGCTCCTTTGGTCAATAGTCCACAAATCTTAACCTTTGTCAATCTGTAACTCCTTGATTCTCTGGGCGACGTCTTCTGCTTGCATGAGGGCTGTTCCTACCAAAATTCCGTTAAAGTAGGGGGCAACTCGTTCCGCATCCTGCCCTGTGAAAATGGCAGATTCAGAAATGTACAAGCAATCATCTTTGAAATGTTTAGCCAAGTCTACACTGATCTGTAAGTCGACCTCAAAGGTGGTCAAGTTGCGGTTATTAACCCCGATAATCTCAGCACCAAGTCTATGAGCCACTTCTAGTTCAGCTAGATTGTGAGTTTCCACCAGGACTTCCAGACCAAGCTCTGTCGCGTAGTCATACAGTTCCTTGAGGCGTTCTTCTGATAAAGCCGCTACGATGAGCAAGATAACTGACGCACCTGCATTGCGAGCACGGATGATTTGCTTTTCATCGATAATAAAATCCTTGTTTAAAGTCGGAATCTGTACCTGACTGGAAATCTCACGAAGATAATCCAAATGACCCTTGAAGAAAACTTCATCTGTCAGAACAGAAATCATAACAGCGCCGTTAGCCTCGTAAGTCTGAGCCTGTTGAACGATATCCACATCCAGATTGATATCACCCATACTTGGGCTTGCCTTCTTGACCTCCGCAATGATTTGCAAACGGTCCTGATGGTTTTTCAAATATTCAGCCAAACGATAACTTTCACGCAAGGGCTGAAGTTCCTCTCTCTCCATCTTTTCAACTTCACGCGCCTTCTGCTCTAGGATACGTGATAAAAATTCCTGACTCATTTTTGGTACTCCTGTAATAGTCTGAGTTTTTCAAGTGCCTTACCACTAGCTATCACTTGACGTGCCAATTCAACTCCGTCCTTGATACTGTCTGCTTTACCATTGGCGTAGAACCCGAGACCAGCATTTAAAACGGTTGTTTCCAAGAATGGACTTGGTTCATTATTAAGAACGCTAACAAGGATGGCTGCATTCTCATGAGCATTACCACCACGAATGTCCTCAATGGCAATGCGTTCCATTCCCAAATCTTCTGGAGTAAAGGTTGACAAAGTGATTTCTCCATTTTCAAGAAGGGCAATGCTGGTAGTACCATTCAAACCAGCTTCATCCAATCCTTCTGGACCAGCTACTACGACAGCACGTTTACGACCCATGTTTTTCAAAACCTGAGCAGTACTTTCCAGAAGTTCAGGACGACTGATTCCTAGAAGCTGTGTTTCCAAGACCATTGGGTGAATCAGTGGGCCTGTCAAATTCATGATGGTTGGAATTCCTAACTCCAAACGTGCCGGCATAATATATTTCATAGCTGGGTGCATGTTTTTGGCAAAGAGAAAGACAATACCTGTTTGATCAAATACCTTACCCAATTGTGCTGGATTGAGATCAATATTGATTCCCAAAGCTTGCAAGACATCTGCTGAACCAGATTTAGAAGAGATAGAACGATTCCCATGTTTAGCCATGTGGATGCCACCACCTGCCAAGACAAAGGCTGCAGTTGTAGAAATGTTGAAGCTAAATGACTTATCTCCACCTGTACCACAATTATCCATAGCATCTTGAATGTTGGTTGGAATGTGTTGAGCATGTCCTCTCATGACTTGAGCGAGGGCTGTTCTTTCTTCAGGTGTTTCTCCCTTCATCTTGAGGGCTAAAAGGAGTGAAGCGATTTGTGCTTCTGTCACTCGCCCTGTTACGATGCGTTCGATCACATCTGTCATTTCAACACCTGATAGATCTTCAAAGTTCGCTAATTTTTCAATAATTTCTTTCATTTTATTTTCCTCACTTTACAACTTTCTCGATAAAATTCTGAATCGAAGATAGGCCATCTGGTGTTCCAATACTTTCTGGATGATACTGCAAGCCATAAATCGGCAATGTTTTGTGTTGAATCCCCATAATAGCTTGGTCATCTGTTGAACGAGCTGTCACTTCAAACTCTTCAGGCATCTCTTCAATTAAAATACTGTGGTAACGCATGACTGGACGATTATCCTCGATTCCTTGATAGAGAACTGAAGGAGTCTCAAATCGAATCTGGCTTTGTTTACCGTGCATAACTTTAGGAGCCAAACCCAACTTACCACCGAAGACTTCTGCGATGGCTTGGTGCCCTAAACAAATCCCTAGAATCGGTTTCTTACCTGCAAAATCACGAATCATTTCTTCCATTTTCCCAGCATCAGCTGGTACCAACCTGGTCCAGGAGAAAAGACCAGTCCATCTGCCTTTTGTAGCTTCTTCATAAAGGGTTGGATCATCATTTCTCAAAACCTGAACTTCTGCGAAATTCCCGATGTATTGGGCTAGGTTATAAGTAAATGAATCATAATTATCAATCAATAAAATCATGGTCTTAGTTCTCCCATTCTAGTCATAGATTTAGCTTTGTTAATGGTTTCTTGGTATTCATTCTGAGCGATAGAATCATAAACAATTCCTGCTCCAGCCTGTACGTAGGCTTTTTTATTTTTTAGAATCATGGTTCGAATTGCAATGGCAAAGTCCATGTCTCCAGTTGCTGAAAGGTAGCCGATAGCACCGGCATAAACGCCTCGCTTCTCTGTTTCCAACTCATATATGCGTTTCATAGCACGAATCTTAGGGGCCCCAGAAACTGTTCCTGCCGGAAGAGTCGCCTTCAAGGCATCCATGGCAGTCAGTTCTGGTAACAAACGTCCTTTAACCACGCTGGTCAAATGCATGACATAGCGGAAAAGTTCCACTTCCATATACTTGGTGACTTGGACACTTGCTGTTTCAGCAATTCTACCGATATCATTGCGTCCTAGGTCCACTAGCATTCGGTGTTCTGCCGTCTCCTTTTCATCAGAAAGTAGATCACTAGCTAATGCTGCATCTTCCTCATCATTGGCTCCTCTAGGTCGTGTACCTGCAATCGGATTGGTTGTTACAATGCCGTTTTTTACGGAAACCAAACTCTCAGGACTGGCACCAATGATTTGATAATCTCCAAAATCATAAAAGTAGAGGTAATTTGATGGATTTGTCACTCGGAGATTTCTGTAAAAGTCAAAAGGATTTCCAGTTACCTCTGCGGAAAAACGCTGACTAAGCACGCATTGAAACATATCTCCATTGCGAATTAAGTCGCGCGCTGTTTCTACCATCTCTTCAAATTTCTGAGGTGCAATATGTGGTCTAAACTGAAGTGGTGAAACGTCCAAATCTTCAAATTCGTTCGAAGCAGGGATTTTTAGTTCCTCTAAAACTTGATCTAAAGTCGCTTCTAGTTCATCATTGCTACGATTACTGTAGAGAGCATCCTCAATGATATGAATTTTTTCTTTCTTGTGGTCAAATACCATATAACTCTCGTAAACAAAGAAATGCATATCTGGCGTCCCAATCGTATCCTCAGGACGCTGGCCAATTTCTTCATAGAGAGAAATCATGTCGTAACCAACAAAGCCGATGGCTCCACCACCAAAAGGTAGGTCTGAATGGTGCCGGCTCTTATGAGTCACCTCATAAAGGAAATCCAAGGGGTCACGATCAATCACCTGACCATTTTGATAAAGAACTCCATTCTCAAACTTAATCTCAAAAACTGGGTTATAGGCTAAGATAGAAAATCGAGCATTTTCCTTTTCTCTTGGGATACTTTCAAGTATGACCTTGTGTTGTCCCTTTAAGCGCATATAAGCCAAGATTGGTGATAAAACATCTCCATGAATGATTCGTTCCATTGTATTTTCCCTTTCAGTTCTTCTTAAATCCCGTGTTTATTCTACAAAAAATCCCCACGCAAAATAACTTGCGTGAGGACGAAATTCGCGGTGCCACCTCAATTATAGGATTTCTCCTATCTCTCAATCCTGTCTCAGAACCTTCTTGTAACAGGCTGTGCGATAAAGGGCACTCCCTTGAGAATCATGTTTCTTCTCTCATTTTCAGATGGACCCAATCTTACAGCTTTCTCTGCTTGTTTTCAGCAACCACAAGCTCTCTGTGAGAGAAATCTCTGTATCTTTTCCATCTTTTATTATTTAGCTTCAAGGTAGTCTGCAATAGCAGCTACGTCCTTGTCTCCACGACCAGAGACATTGATGACGATAATCTCATCTTTACTTAGTTTTGGTGCTCGTTTGACCGCTTCTGCAATAGCATGGGAGCTTTCAATAGCTGGGATAATTCCTTCAGTCTTGCTAAGTAAAAGCAAGGCTTGGACAGCTTCTTCATCAGTCGCTGCAACATACTCTACACGACCAGAGTCTTTAAAGAAGGCGTGTTCTGGTCCAACCCCTGGATAGTCTAAACCAGCAGAGATGGAGTAAACAGGTGCAACATTTCCGTCTTCGCCAAAGACTGCATAGGTCTTCATTCCGTCGACAATTCCTACACTACCCTTGGTCATTGTTGCAGCGTGTTTATCGGTATCTAAACCGTGACCAGCTGCTTCTACCCCAACCAATTTAACTTCTTCATCAGCTACATACTGCGAGAAGGCACCGATGGCATTAGAACCACCACCCACACAGGCAATGACGTAGTCTGGCAAACGTCCTTCTTTTTCCAAGATCTGACGTCGAGATTCTTCACTAATAACCTTTTGGAATTCATGAACAATCGTTGGGTAAGGGTGCGGACCTACAGCCGAACCTAAAACGTAGAAAGCTTCAAGGTCGTTCATCCATGCTCCAAAGGCTGCATCAACCGCATCTTTAAGGGTACGTGTTCCCGTTTCAACTGCATGAACAGTTGCTCCCATCATCTCCATACGGAAGACGTTGAGACGTTGACGTTCCACATCTTCTGCCCCCATGTAGACATCACAGGCCATACCAAATTTAGCTGCAGCTGCAGCTGTCGCAACACCGTGCTGGCCAGCTCCTGTCTCTGCAATCACACGTTTTTTACCCATGCGTTTAGCAAGAAGAATCTGTCCAAGGACATTGTTAAGTTTGTGTGAACCAAGGTGGTTAAGATCTTCACGTTTGAGATAGATCTTAGCACCTCCTAGATAATCCGTCAAACTTTCTGCAAAATAGAGCGGAGTCTCACGACCTGAATAATCTTTCAAGTAATGACGATATTCTGCCAAAAATTCTGGATCGTCCTTGTATTTATCAAAAGTCACTTCCAACTCATCTAATAAAGCCTGAATTGGTTCTGGTACAAAACTACCACCAAACTGTCCAAAATAACCTTTAGTTGTCATAAGATTCCTCTTTTCTACTGTTTCCAAGATAAGAAAAAGCCCACACACGGAATCTATTTCCATGTGAGGGCGTTCGTAACGCGGTACCACCTCAATTGTAAAGAGAATATCCCCTTTACATCTCTGCCTTGTCTAACAACAAGTTGCACTGTAAGGTGTGCCTACCGAATTTTCATTGTTTCAAATTCACTTTTAAAATCAGCCCAATTTCACTAGTTCCAACCACCTGTTCACAGTAACCACAGGCTCCCTGAAGATTAAAAATAATTACTTTTCTGATTTGTTGAGTTAATTATATGTTATTGTTTTTTCTTTGTCAACCGTTTTCACTAATTTTTTACTAATTTTTTTAATTATTTTTGTGAAGCACTTAGAACTTCATCAGAAACTTTGACAAAAGTCTCAATGATATAATCTACTTCTTCATCCGTTAATTTGGTGTGAAGCGGTAGTGTAATCTCGTTTACAAAGTAGGCATAAGCTTTAGGATAGTTTGCCATGTCAAAGCCAAGATTCTTATAGGCAGTCAAAAGTGGAAGCGGTTTGTAGTGAACGTTACTTGCGATTCCAGCTTTGGCCAATTCTTGGATGATTTGGTTGCGTTGCTCGAGACTAGCACCTTCTACATGGGTAACGTAAAGGTGACGACAAGATTCAACAGTATCTGTTTCATGAGCTAATGGGTGAATACGAGTTCCTGTAAATCCACGGTCATAGCGTTCCACAATATCTTTACGACGTTTTAGTAAAGCAGGATAACGATCTAACTGGACCAGACCAAGTGAAGCCATGATATCCGTCATGTTGCACTTGTAAGCAGGAGATACGATATCGTATTCCCATGAACCTAGTTGCATCTTAGCTAGCGCATCTTTTGTTTGACCATGAAGAGATAGGATTTGGAATTCCTTGTACATTTCTTCATCATCAATAGCTGGATTAGCTTTCCAAGTAGCACTTCCTCCTTCAGCAGTTGTGAAGTTCTTAACTGCGTGGAAAGAGAATGATGTAAAGTCAGCAATGGAACCAGCTGCTTGTCCTTTATAAGTTGAACCCAAAGCATGGGCACTATCAGATACTACAACAATACGATTAAAGACTTTTTGCCACTTGCTAGCAGCTGTAAAGAGGTCACGTTTTTTCTCGACAACTTGGAACAAACGGTCATAGTCACAGACAATCCCTGCAAGTTCAACTGGGATGATAACCTTTGTCTTCTCAGTGATCGCTTGTTCAAGCTTGTCATAGTCCATTTCAAAGGTATCACCTTGGATATCAACCATTACTGGTGTAGCACCTACGTGAGTTATAACGCTACATGATGCTGTATAAGTCATAGCTGGAACGATAACTTCATCGCCAGGGCCCACTTCAAGAACGCGCAAGATCAATTCAAGGGCTGCTGTTGCAGAGTTGAGGCAGACTGTCTTAGGTGTCTGAGTATAGACAGCTAGACGACGCTCCAATTCTTTTGTCTTTGGACCTGTTGTGATCCAACCAGAGCGGAGGGTATCTGCTACTTCAGCAATTTCTGCTTCAGTAATATCGGGTGGTGAAAATGGAATATTATACTTTGTCATTGATTTACTCCTTTTACTGTATTCACTCTTGTGACTACTTATTTTAAAACTTCAAATACAGTCTGGAACATGATTTTGATATCTCCGAAGAAATTAAAATCACGTAGGTAGGCTAGATTATAGTGCATCTTTTCTGGTAGGACTCTCTCAACATAAGCCTGGTCGACCGACATACCTTTTGCAGTCATTTGACTGATAATGGCATCCTCGTCCTTATAGTTAATGCTGGCAAGCGATGTAATCCCTGCTGGCAAGAGCAAGGTAGCCATCATTTTAGGGCTGTACTGCTCTGTATAACGTGGTACTTCTGGACGAGTTCCCACAAAGGACATCTCCCCTTTGAGGACATTGACCAATTGCGGAAGTTCATCCAAACGAACACGGCGAATGAAATTTCCAACCTTGGTGATGCGACTATCATTTGCAGAAGTTACTAGACTTCCTTTTTTATCCGCATCGGTTACCATGGTCCGGAATTTCCAAATCTTGAAATGTCGGTTGTACTGGGTTACCCGCACCTGCTTGTAAATGACTGGACCCTTGCTATCTAGCTTGATCCAAATGCTTAGAATCAGAAATACGGGTGAAGTCAAGATTAACAAGACCAAGGCTAGAACCAAATCTAGACAACGCTTGAGAATCAGAGACCCTTTTCTTTTAGAAACAAGCTGGTAGTATGGTTTTACCTCACTTAATTGCATTTCTTGAGGTAGTTCATCCCATTTCAGCATGCACATTCTCCTCTGTTTTTTAATATGTAATCTTTAAACATTCTACATTATACCACAAAATGAAAGAGGCAGTGCAAGAAATCTGTATTTTAAAGGAATTCTTCCTTAGGACAGAGCTCCTGCTTGTAAACTATACATCTTGTGATAAGTACCTCCCAAGGCTAAAAGTTCCTCGTGTGTACCGCTCTCGATAATTCGTCCCTTATCTAGTACATAGATACAATTAGCATCCTGAATGGTAGAAAGACGATGGGCAATGGCAATGGTGGTTCGACCTTGTCTCATCTTGGCTAGGGAATTTTGGACCAAGGCTTCTGTTTCAGAGTCAATATTGGCTGTCGCTTCATCCAAAATCAGAATTTTTGGTTGACTGGCAACAGTTCTAGCAAAGGCAAGGAGCTGACGTTGACCAGTTGAAAAACTCGAACCACGCTCAGACACAGGGGCATCATAGCCTAATGGAAGATCCTGAATGAAGAAATCTGCATCGACAAATTCTGCCGCAACCTTAACCTGGTCATCGCTGATATCTTGGTACATGGCGATATTGGACTTGATGGTCCCATGATAGAGGAAGGGGTCCTGTAGAACCAGACCGATATTTTTTCTCAACTCCTCTTGACTATACTTACGAATATCCACACCATCTAGGAGAACTCGACCAGACTGGAATTCATAAAAGCGCATGAGAACATTGATGATAGAAGATTTCCCAGAGCCAGTATGTCCGACAAAGGCGATGGTTTCACCTTTATTGACTGTAAAGGAAATATCATCGAGAATCTGGTGTTTCCCGTCATAAGAGAAGGACACATGTTCAAAACGGATATTTCCTTCTCTAATCTCGGCTTGTCCATTTTCTTGGACCGGTTCATAGTTGGTCTCATCGATAAGTGCAAAGACACGACCTGCTGACACCATGGATGTCTGAAGGGTAGAAAAGTTTTGCGTTACCTCGATGAGGGGATCAAAGAGACGATTGATGTACCGGATAAAGGCATACATAGTTCCTGCCGTTATGCCTAGATAAAGACCACGATAACCAAAGTAAGCCATCAAAACCGCATAGCCCAAAAGCTTCAGTAAGCTCATGGCCGGACGTAAGAAGAGGGAATCTAGGGCAACCGAACGGTTAGCGTAGACTAGGTGTTCCTGGTTTATCTCATCAAACTCTTCTTGCAGGCGCTTTTCTTGGTTAAAGGCTTGAATAATACGAATCCCTTCGATATTTTCTGCCAGCTTACTGTTGATATCTGACAAGAGACTTCTGGTTTTTTCAATGACCTTGACGGATTTTTTACGGTAGAGATTAACCAAAAGGAAAATCAAAGGTAGAAAGAGCAATACTAAAGCTGTCAGACGATAATCCAAAACGAGCATGGTATAAAGGGTTGTCACAAAGATAAAGACTGCTGAGACAAAGCTGGACAAAATCCCTGAAAACATATCACTAATAGTCTCAGTGTCATTGGTCAAACGCGAAACAATGGAACCTGCAGGTGTTTTATCAAAGTAGGACATGCCTAGCTTCTCCATATTGGCAAAGGCATCACGTCGAATATCTCTAACGATGCTGTAGGACACACGCGCAAATAGGAGATTTCCCACATATTGAACAATGGTTTGAAGAATGTAGAGACCATAGTAGGCTAGCAAAACTGTAACGGCAAGCTGATTGAGGTTATGTAGATACTGGTCGATAAAGTGCGAAGCTACCAAGGGGATGATACTCTTGATAACAGTCGTCGTAAGGAGAAAAGCTAAGGCTAAAAAGGTTAGGAGACCATAGGGCTTTAGATAGGACAACAAGCGTTTCAATACAGTCCATTGTTCTTGTTTATTGCGCATCTTCTTCTCCTTTCATTTCTAACTGTTGGGACTGGTAGGTTTGTGCGTACCAACCATCCAAGGCGAGTAAGTCTTCATGTCTGCCTCGTTCAATGATGCGGCCATTTTGCATGACCAAAATCAAATCCGCATGGACAACAGCACTGAGACGATGGGCTGTGATAATGGTCGTTTTATCTTTGCGAGTTTCCTTGAGATTATCGATAATAGCGAACTCTGTCTTGGCATCTACAGCTGACAAGGAATCATCTAAAATCAAGATATCAGGATTTAAAATCATAGCCCGACTCATAGCCAGACGTTGCTTTTGTCCACCAGATAGACTGACACCCTTTTCACCGATAACTGTATCAAATCCCTGGGGCATGGCTTGAATATCTTGATAGACTTGAGCCAACTTGGTTGCTTCTTCTACTTCTGAGAAAGGCAGGTCAGGATTTCCAAAACGAATATTATCTAGGATAGAGCTAGCAAAGAGAAATTGGTCCTGTGGGACGTATCCCATCAAACTACGCAAGTCAGCTAGTCGATAGTCACGAATGTCATGGCCATTTAGATAAATGGCTCCTTGGTCAACATCATACTCACGTAAGAGCAACTTAATCAAAGCAGTTTTCCCTGAACCAGTCTGACCAACCAAGCCTAGAGTTTGCCCTTTTTCAAGACTAAAGTAAATATCTCGCAGCGTCTCTTCGTCTTCAAAGGCAAAACTATCAATGGCATAGTCCAAACGCCCATTTTCAATCGCGTCAAGTGGAGATTCTGGATCTTTGACAGGTGATTCTTGAGACAAGAGGCTCTCAATACGTTGGTAGGAAACTTTCCCTCTCTGAGTAATATTAAAGAGAAAACCAATTGCCATCAAAGGCCAGACCAGCATATCCAAGTAAGAGATAAAAGTGACCAGATTCCCAACAGTCACCTGTCCCGCTTGCACCATAAAGGCACCGACTAAGAGAGTTAAGGCATAAGAAGAACCAACAAAGAGCAAAACCATCGGGTCAAAGAGGCTATCATATTTCATGGTTTGCAGATTCTTTTGGAAGGTCAAATCATTAACTTCCTGGAAAGATGCCAATTCATCTGACTGATAGCCAAAGGACTTGGTTACCTTGATACCTGATACAGACTCTTGTACCTTATTGTTGAGTTCTGAAAAGGCTGCTTGTGATTCTCCGAAAGCCTTATGGGTCTTTCTCCCCAGACGACTAGTCGCATAGGCCATAAATGGCAAGGGAAGAATAGCAACCAAGGTCATCTGCCAAGAAATGCTAAAGAGCATGGTTAGTAAAGTCACCAAGGCTGTGATCGAGGCATCCACCGCAGACATGACACCTCCACCGGCTAAACGAGTCAGGGCATTGATATCATTAGTTGCGTGAGCCATCAGGTCCCCTGTTCGATAATTCTGATAAAAAGCAGGAGACATTTTTGTAAAGTGTTCAAATAGTCTTGAACGCATGATTTGCCCAAGTCGGTAGGAGGTTCCTAGGATATACATGCGCCAAACATAACGCAGATAGTACATCCCGAAAGCTGCCAGCAGGAGATAAAAGAGATGTAGTAAGAGCTCGTCCTGTGTTAATCGTCCTGAAATAATGGCATCAATTACGCGCCCCATAACCATAGGTGGGATGAGGTTAAGCACAGAGACTAAAATCAGAGCTACAATTCCAACTAGGTAACGACGTTTTTCTAACTTAAAAAACCACCAGAGTTTTTGGATGATAGACATAAAATTCCTTTCTAATGACAAATGGAAACCTGAGGCATGAACCTCAGGTTTTTCTTATTCATAGGTGACGACGCTTAGTTGACCTTTATCATACTCAGCGATAAAGATATTGGCCACATTATCATACCCTTGCTTATTCAGATGATCTAGGAGCCATTCTTCCGTTAAGCTGAGAGTATCAAGGACATCCGACTGAATGACACCATCTGTGATGACAGGATACTTAGGATTTTCATCTCCATTTTGTACCACGATGAGCTGACCGTTTTGCTCTCGTACAGCACGCTTGACTTCTTTAAGCTGGAAAATACCTTGGCTACGAAGTTTAAGGGCTACGTCAGAAGCTGATAATCCGACAGAACGGCAGGCTTCTGGATCGATTTCCCCATTTTTGATGAGCATAGTTGGTTTTCCATCAATCATTTGTTTCACAAAACCAACATTGTTCGTAAGCCATTTAAGAGACAAAACCAAAATCGTCCACATAATCAAGATAACTGCATATTGAAGGATGGTAATAGAGCTATTATAGATAACCCCACCGATAATTCCCCCAAGAACATAGTTTTGGATTTGGTCAATTGCTGAGTTGGGCGCTAGATTTCCCTTCCCTGTCACGTTGATAACAAAGACAAGAGATACAAGACCTAAAGCCAGTTTAATCAGAATTTCGATATAGTTAAATGTCATTTGTTTGCCTCCACTAATTCAATGTCACTTGTTTGATACAAGTCAAGTTTTTCCAAGAGATATTTATCCGGCTCACTGCCACTTAAGGCACGGTAGAATTTGTCTCCTACCTTGAGAAGGGCACCATCTGTCGTTGCAGAAGTATTAACGTAGACCTCTGATTTATCCACCCCTAAATCCTCAGAAACAACTTCTATAAAGTGAAGTGAAGTTTGAAATTGGTTGTTGGAAGCTTGATTTGACTGATAAGTAGATATAATACCGAGAATGACAGCCAGTAAAGCCAAAGACGAGATCATCACCAACTCGCGAAACTTGGTTCCTCGATGGTCGCGGTAAGCCTTACAAGCAAAAAATCCAGTGATGGCAAGCAAGAATACTCCAAAACCAATCATGACACTATTTTGTTGGCCAATCTGGCTCAAGACATATTCATATGAGTAAAATTTCATTTATTTCTCTTTCCTTTACATAAATCATTTTTTATTATAAAGGAATGACCTTGATTTTTCAAACTATACGTTGGGGAAATACGCGTATCAGACCAACTTCTCTAACTAACGACTCAAATACCTATTTCAAGATTCTGATTTTGATAATTGATAAGAATAGACACTAGGAATTATCACTACAAAGAAAAGTGTCAAGAAAAATACCCAGTAAACATATAGCTGAACAAAGGCATTTAGAAACAATAACAATCCTCCTAATACCCAAATTTTTCCAGCTATGCGATGCGTTTTTCTCCAGTTTTCATCATTCTCCAAGGTCCACGGTAGTCGAATACCGATTATATAATTTCGGTGTGTTTTTGGTAGATAATTTCCAATTACAATCATCATGACTCCCATAAAAATTTGAGCTAGAATCCACTCATCATAGAATAACCCAAAGATGCTCCGTAGATAGAAATCATCGATAGACAAGATACAAAAGGAATAATCCAGTAAATCAAAAGTTGTATTTTTGAACTGATATTGCTAGATTTAGGATCCTTAATCATTATAAATAGAAGCAACCAATGCATCAAAAGCATGAGAGTCGGCAATCCAAAGATAGCAGACATTTTATGATTGTAGCCATCTGCTTGACCCAGTAGATTAAAATGAGTGGGTATCTCCTCTGGTAATTGATTCCAGAAAACACAACCTACAAGGGAAGGTAGTAGGATGAGAATGCTCGTAAATAATACCAATTTCTTATTGATTTTTATCTTCATCAAAATGATCTCCTTTCAGATCTGCTAACCAAACCATTATATCCTCTAAAACCGATGTATTTAACTCATAATAAATAAAGTTTTTTTCTTTCATTTCATGAATCAAATCCGCTGCTTTCAAAATCGTGAGATGGTGTGAAATCGTTGCACTTGTCAACTCGAATTGACTGGCAATTTCTCCTGCAGATAATCTACCTGCTTTGAGTAAATTTAAAATCTCTCTCCTAACTGGATGAGATAAGGCTTTAAAACTATTTGCAAAACTCATAATGACTCCTTTCCCTTTGTAATATTAGTAGGGCTAGGACTAAGCAAGGTAAAACTGATAGTATTCCTGTCGGTGATGGACCTAAAATCAAGAGGCTTGAAACTTTTTCTCCTGGTAATTGGAAGAGTAACCCAATACCTGCAGTTGCATTGATTGCCCCATGAAATAGGGCAGAAGCCCAGATAGAACCTGTCTTTTCCAACAACCAGCTTAACAATATTCCTACGCTAAAACAAAATAGAAACATGGCGACAACTCCCAAAACAGGATAAGCAAAATAAGATAGTCCATAATTATAGCCTTGCAAATTGATTGGTAGATGCCAAAGACTCCAAATGAGACCAAGCAAGACATGAGTCTGGACTCTTGAAAAGCGTCCTCTTAGAGCTGGGTAAAGATAGCCACGCCAACCAATTTCCTCTCCCAATGCAAATAAACTATTAAGAAAAGGAGCGTAGGTCAAACTAGCTAGGATTTGAATCAAGACCAAGAAAGATAAGGGAATCGGTGATTGAAGGACTCCTTTTTCTTGTAAAATAGCTTGAATAGATTCAAAACCAAGGCTGAAATTGCTAGGGAATACAAGAAAATAAAGTCCTGCTCCTAAAAAACTGATAACTGCTGGTAACCAGATAGCTAGTAAGTAAAAGCGCCAGTTCCTCTTGATATTCACTGCTAATTTAGATTTGATTCCACTAGGTTGATTCGTTATTTTCCCTAAGAGAAAGACTGCAAGCGCAGGCATCCACATGGCTACAATACTAGCAAGTTGACTCCATGGAGAATTTAGACCAACACCACCTATCCATAGTGCCAACCATATTATCCAAGCAAGGGCATAAGCCAAGACCACAAAAAGAAGGATTGTTCTCTTATTTGACATATATGTAACTTCACTTTCTATTTAGATGTTTTTCTAAATAACATTATACACCTTTCTATTCTAAACACAAGAACTATTTAGATTTTTTTCTAAATAGTTTAGGGGATTTTTATTTTCTCAGGATAAAGTCTAAAGAGTAATTTTTCAAACCATACGTTGGGGAAATAGACCTTTTTTTGGTATAATAAAATCTATAATCTGAATGAAAAAGGTAACTTTATGAAACTTATCTCATGGAATATTGATTCCCTCAACGCAGCCCTAACTAGCGACTCAGCTCGTGCCAAATTGTCCCAAGAAGTTCTCCAAACTTTGGTCGCTGAAAATGCTGATATCATCGCTATCCAAGAAACCAAGCTTTCAGCCAAAGGTCCTACTAAAAAACACCTTGAGGTACTGGAAGAACTCTTCCCAGGTTACGAAAACACCTGGCGTTCCTCTCAAGAGCCTGCCCGTAAAGGCTATGCTGGAACCATGTTCCTCTATAAGAAAGAACTCACTCCAACTATCAGCTTTCCAGAGATTGGCGCACCTTCTACTATGGACTTGGAAGGCCGCATCATTACTTTGGAATTTGATGAATTTTTCGTGACTCAGGTCTACACACCAAATGCAGGTGATGGACTCAAACGTTTGGAAGAACGTCAAGTTTGGGATATCAAATATGCGGAATACTTGGCTGAGTTAGACAAGAAAAAACCAGTCCTTGCTACAGGTGACTACAACGTTGCCCACAAAGAAATCGACCTTGCTAATCCAGCAAGCAACCGCCGTTCACCAGGTTTCACAGACGAAGAACGTGAAGGATTTACAAACCTTTTAGCCAAAGGATTTACTGACACCTTCCGCCATATCCATGGCGATGTGCCAGAACGCTATACTTGGTGGGCACAACGTAGCAAGACTTCAAAAATCAACAACACAGGCTGGAGAATCGACTACTGGCTCACAAGTAACCGTGTAGCAGACAAGGTTACCAAGTCAGATATGATTGACTCAGGCCCACGCCAAGACCATACACCGATTATCTTGGAGATTGAATTATAAGGATTTTCTATATGAACTACAATGCAGTTATTCCCGAGTTTATGGTCTCAAATTTAGAACAGTCTCGTTCCTTCTACTGCGATTTACTGGGTTTTACAATCGAATACGAGCGACCAGAAGAAAACTTCCTCTTCTTATCGCTTGAAGATTGCCAGCTAATGTTAGAGGAAGGGAGTAAGGAGGAACTAGCTGAACTCAACTACCCCTTTGGTCGTGGAGTCAACATCTCCTTTGGCATAGAGGATGTCCCTCGACTCTATCAGAAAGTAATAGAGTCTAACTATCCTATTCATCGTCCTTTGACCAAAGAGAATTTCGTGTTGGTGAACAATATATCTATCCTCATGAATTTGCAGTTTTAGACCCAGATGGCTATTTTTTAAGATTTAGTGAATAGTATAATACAGCACTAGAGTATAAGAAAAAGAGGCACATGCCTCTTTTTCTTATTTCCTATATCCTCACCTGTCTATCTTCAGATCGTTGTCCTGTGACAAACATGGTGAAGGTTGCCTTGCAGACATTTCGGCCATCTTGGTTGATGATGTCAACATCGACAACACAAGTGGTACGTCCTTGGTGGACACATTCTCCTTTGATAGTGAGAACGTCCCCTAGATTTCCAGCTTTCAGATAGTTGATAGAAGACTGGAGTGTCACTCCGTCTAATCCTAGCGAAATCACCACAAGACCACTGATTTGGTCACAAAGGGTAAACAGATAGCCTCCATGAGCATTCCCATAGTAGTTGAGTGAGGAGTCCACTACTTTTGTCGTTACCACAACGTGACCATCTCTCATTTTTTCGATTTCGTAATTTTCAAAGGCAGATATAGCGTCAAAGTGAAAATCTTTCATACTTTCCTCCTGATGTTTCAAACGACACTATGATACTACTTTTCAGGACTCTGCGCAAGAGAGAAGCACTTATTCAGGTAAAACTCCAACCTGCTCGACAAAGCGCATAAAGGCTGCTTGTCCTTCTTCTGTTTGCTTGTAAACACCTGCATCTTCTAAAACTCGAGCAATATCTTTCCGACAGATTCTTGGACAATTTCAAGAGCTTGGTCTTTATCAGTCAATCCAGGATGACTTTCTTTTAACTCATCCGCCCATTCTTGGTGATAAGCTGCGACTGATACTTCCTCTCCGACTAGATAAGCTGCCACTTGCTCCACTTCTTCCTTCAAGCGTGGTGGCAAGATAGCCAATCCCATAACCTCTATCAAGCCGATATTTTCCTTCTTGATATGTTGGACATCCTTGTGGGGATGATAGATACCATCTGGATGCTCTGGAGATGTTTGATTGTCTCTCAAAACCAAGTCCAACTCAAACTGCCCATCTCGCTTACGGGCTATCGGTGTGATAGTATGATGCGGAGTTCCATTACTTTCCGCCAAGACCTGTACACTTGGATCGGAGTACTGACGCCAAGCCAGTAAGATTTTCTCAGCAAGGTTGGTCAAGTCTTCTTTCGAATTTGAAGTTAGTCGAATCACAGACATAGGCCATTGAACAATCCCTGCTTTGACAGATTCAAAACCTTCAAAGGTAAAGCTTTTCTGAATAGGAGCCACTTCCATTGGGAAGACATGACGACCTCCTTGATAATGATCATGGGTCAAGATTGAACCACCAACAATTGGTAGGTCCGCATTCGAACCTGCAAAATAGCCTGGGAACTGCTCCACAATCGCTAACAAACGTTCAAAACTTTGGCGACTAATAGCCATAGGACGATGTTGGCTATCTAGGAAAATACAGTGCTCATTAAAGTACGCATAAGGCGAATACTGGAAGCCCCACTCCTGCCCAGAAATATCAAAACGAATGATGCGATGATTGCTTCTAGCTGGATGATTGACACGACCATGGTAGCCTTCATTTTCCATACAAAGCTGACATTGAGGATAGTTACTAGACTTGACTAACTTGGCTGCCGCAATCTCCTTTGGATCCTTTTCAGGCTTAGACAGATTGATGGTAATCTCCAGTTCACCGTAGTCAGACGGTACACGATAAGCAATATTCTTTGCGATAGCCTTTAGTTTGATGTAGTCATTCTTCTGACTGAGTTGGTAGAAGTCCGCAATCGCCTGCTCTGGTGACTGGGCATAAGTAGCCCAAAAGTCTCGATTAACCTGACTTGGACAAGGGGTTACCAAGTCCATGAGGTCGGCACCGAGAATCTCACGCGCAGCCAGACTATCTTCAATCATTTCCAAGCGAACGGCTTCCTCGACAAGCTGGTCTTTTAGTTCAATCATGTTATTTTGATCAGTCTCAACTTCAAGAACTCCATCTCCCACCAGTGCCAAGACGCGATTGCTCAGATAAATCCGATCCAACTCTTCAAAGGTGCTTTCTGCAATGACTTTGGTAACAAATCTTTCTACTAAGGTCACTCGAAAACCTCCTTCTTACTTTCTAAATAGTCTCTAACAGCATCCAAATCCTGAAAAACTTGTTCTGTTTTATTTAAGAAAGACTGTGCTGGTATTTTTAAATCTGGAATACAAATAACTGGAATCCCAGCTCTAGATGCCGCTTCAATCCCTGCTTCACTATCCTCTAGTACCAAGCAATTCTCTGGTAAAACGTTCAAATCGCTACAGGCCTTTAAAAATATATCAGGGTAAGGTTTGCTTCGCTTTACATCTTTTGCAAAAACTAAATGGTCAAATAGGGATAGTATACCATTGCTATCCAATATCATTCTAGCTCGAGATTCAACACTTGATGTTGCTAAAGCGATTGGAACGCCTTCTCTTTGCAAATAAGTAAGCAAATTTAGCACCTTTTTTTAAATTTACACCTTGAGCTAAGATTTGAGCTTCCAGTTCATAAACTTTAGCCAAGGTTTGGTCAAAGTTCCAAGGTAAATCATAGGTGTCCAAAAATCGTTGAACATTCTCCTCTTCCCTATGTCCACTGTAGTCTCTAGAATAAGTTTCTTCTGTGAAAGGAATTCCAAAATCTCTAAGCAATTCTTGATAAACTTTTAGAGAAATGATTTCAGTATCGGCTAATAAGCCATCTAAATCAAATATTACAGCTTCCATATCCTTCTCTCCTAATCTAAGACGCGAGTACCACCTGCAACTTCAGCGATATAGAAGCTTGGTGCATAGCCAACTACTTCTTCGTAGTGCTTGCCAACAGCTTCTTTAAAGGCCTCAACTGCATCTTTTTGAACCAAGGCGATGGCACAACCACCAAAACCTGCTCCTGTCATACGAGCACCGAGAACACCCTCTTGAGCCCAAGCAGTGTGAACAAGGGTATCTAATTCCAAGCCAGTCACTTCGTAATCATGCTCAAGAGAAACGTGAGACGCATTCATCAAACGACCAAACTTGTCCAAATCTCCTGCTTGAAGAGCCGCTTGTGCTTTAAGTGTACGTTGGTTTTCAAGAACGGCATGGCGAGCACGTTTCAAACGATTTTCATCTTTGATGAGGTAACTGTATTCATCAAAAGCCCATTCATCCAATTCGCCTAAAGTCTGGATATCCAAGGCCACTTGAAGTTCTTCCACTGCCTTTTCACATTCAGCACGGCGTTCATTATATTTAGAATCTGCTAGTTCACGACGTTTGTTGGTATTCATAATCACAACGACATTGTCTTTCAAATCAAGTGGAACCAAGTCGTATTCTAGAGTGTTAGTATCTAGGTAAATAGCGCGTTGGTCAGCACCCATACCGATAGCAAATTGGTCCATAATACCAGAGTTCACTCCGATAAAGTTATTCTCAGTTAGTTTTCCGATTTTTACTAAGTCTAGACGGTCCAATTTTAGGTCAAAGAGGTATTCTGCCACGACACCAGTCAAAAGCTCCAAAGATGCTGAAGAAGACAAGCCCGCACCATTTGGGATATTCCCAAAGACATAGAAATCAAAACCTTTGTCAATCACATGCCCAGCTTCTTGCAAGAAATGAAGGACACCTTTTGGATAGTTGGTCCAGTTGTGCTCTTTCTCAAACTTAAGGTCAGCTAGAGGAACTTCGATAATTCCTTTATCCTCAAAGTTTGCTGAGTAGAAACGCAAAACTTGGTCATCACGCTTACGAGCAGCCCCATAGGTTCCGAGTGAAATAGCTGCTGGAAAAACATGCCCACCGTTATAGTCAGTATGCTCCCCAATCAAGTTGATACGGCCTGGTGAGAAGAAGGTTTGATCCGCTTCTTGACCAAAAACAGCAAGAAAATCCTTGCGAAGTGCTTCAGCAGTAAGATGTTGTGTCATATGAATTCTCCTTTTACGAAATATTAGGTAAAAAAGTTTATCCTGTAATCGTTTTCTTCTATTGTACCCAAGGGTTTTGCTTAGGTCAACATTTTTACCGATATTTTACTAAACTATGAGTAAAAAGGAAGAAAAATATGCTATAATAACCTAAAAAGGAGGGGAATTATGGCTACACTCAAAGATATTGCTCAGCTAGCCTCTGTCTCGATCGCAACTGTATCCCGTGTCCTCAATCGCGATCAGAGTCTATCTGTCACAGAAGAAACCAGACATCGTATTTAACCGTTGCCGAAGAACTAGGCTACACCAAACATCTCAAAACAGGTGAATCTCATAAACTCAAACAGAAAATCGCTATCATCCAGTGGGTCAGTGAACAGGGAGAGTTAGAAGATCTCTACTACTACCAGATTCGACTAGGAATTGAAAATAGAGCACAAGAATTAGATTACGACATCTTGCGCTATTTTAATGACCAGCCTTTCACGCTTAGCGAAGAAGTGATTGGGATTCTTTGTATTGGGAAATTTAGCCAAGCACAGATTGCATCATTTGAGGAATATCACAAACCCCTAGTATTTTTAGACAGTGATACGATTGCTCTTGGTCATACCTGTGTCATTACAGATTTTTATAATGCTGTTAGACAGGTTGTTGATTACTTTACAGATCATGGGCTTAAAAAGATTGGTATCCTATCCGGTCTTGAAACTACTACTGACCAAGAGGAAGTCATCGCAGATAAGCGTTTAGATTACTTTATATCCTATACGCAAGAAAAAGGAATTTATAACGAAGAATTCATTTTCCAAGGCTCATTTACTGCCCAATCTGGATACGACTTGATGAAGGAGGCTATCGAAAAATTAGGAGAGAAGCTTCCACAGGCCTTTTTTGCTGCCAGTGATAGCTTGGCCATTGGTGCCCTTCGCGCCCTTCAAGAAGCTAGCATCAGCATACCGGAGCGCGTCAGCATTATTTCCTTTAATGATACCATTCTAACCAAGCAAGTGTTTCCTCCACTTTCTAGTATTACCGTCTACACCGAAGAAATGGGACGAACAGGAATGGATATTCTGAACAGAGAAGTCCTTCACGGCCGTAAAATCCCAAGCCTCACTATGCTGGGAACCAAACTGACTTTAAGAGAAAGTACCTTGCATTAAGCGCAATAGTTAAACACAAAAAAACCTAATAGAGATTCTCAAATCTCTATTAGGATTTTCTTTTTATCCTCAATGAAAATCAAAGAGCAAACTAGGAAGCTAGCCGCAGGTTGCTCAAAGCACTGCTTTGAGGTTGTAGATAAGACTGACGATGTCAGTTACCTATATCTACGGCAAGGTGAAGCTGACGTGGTTTGAAGAGATTTTCGAAGAGTATTAATCCATCACAATCATAGACTTGATAGTCTTGCGTTCATCCATGTCTTTATATGCTTGATCAATCTCGTCCAGGGTATAGCTATCAGTAAAGACACGACCCGGATTGATATCACCGTCAAGAACTGCTTTTTAATAAAACTTGTTTATCATAAGTAGTAACTGATGCTGCTCCACCTGCCACTGAGATATTTTTGAGCAAAGGTCGAACCAAGCGCACGGTTATTGTAGTGAGGCACACCGACAAATCCCATGCGTCCTCCATTATGGAGTACACCGAGAGCTTGGTCGACGGCTGCTTCTGTACCGACACATTCGAGAGCTGCATCTGCTCCACCACCAAGAATTTCTCGCACCTTGGCAATGCCTTCTTCACCACGTTCAGCTACGACTGCTGTCGCGCCTGACTCCAAGGCCATTTGTTGACGGTCTTCGTGGCGACTCATGAGGACGATTTGCGATGCACCACGCATCTTAGCTGCGATAACCGCACATTGGCCTACAGCCCCATCCCCGATAACGACCACCTTATCACCCTTTTGCACATTAGCCACACGCGCCGCATGGTAACCGGTCGGCATGACATCAGCAAGTGTCAAAAGTGACTTGAGCATGCCTTCGCTATAATCTGAAGGTTGACCTGGGATTTTCACAAGTGCCCAATTGGCAAAGTGGAAACGGATATACTCAGCCTGAACACCACCTGACCAGTTGGTGCCAATATGGCGGTCACAAGTCCCATCATAACCGGCACGACAGGCATCACACTCTCCACAACCATGAGTGAAAGGCGCGATGACAAAGTCACCTGGTTTTACAGTAGTGACAGCCTCACCAACTTCTTCGACGATTCCGATAGCCTCATGACCACTATTACTATGCCCTTCTTCGATTTCGGGATTACGGTAACTCCAAAGGTCGGAACCGCAAACGCAAGTGCGAACAATGCGGATAATGGCATCATCTGCTTCTTGAATGTTTGGACGCTTGATTTCCTCAATACCGACCTGACCTGCCTTTGTATATACTGCTGATTTCATTTAAAATTTTCCTTCCTTGTAAAGTTTAATTTTGTGATTTAAGCGATTTAAAGCCACCTGTAACTGAGACAAGCGCTCCTCTAAGTTTTTCTTTTCCTCTTCTAAAATATCAAGCCTTTCCTCTCTCGTTTCATCCCCCTCTTGGTAGAGCGACATATAGTCAACTAAACTGTCCACAGAGACACCTGCCGAACGAAAACACTTAATAAATTCCAGCGCTTCTATGTCATGTTCTTTAAAATCACGAATCCCTGTAGCGGTTCGAGTAATTGGTGGCACAAGACCAACCCGCTCATAATACCGAATCGTATCCGCTGAAATTCCCAACAAATCACTGGCTGATTTAATATTCATACACTAACCTCCTCTCATTTTATTTACTGAGTTTAAGCTATTCTAACTCACTTATCTTATTATATAACTTTGAGTTGACTCTAAGTCAAGCATTTGGCATCTAATCGAAAAATTTTTATAATTAGCATTCATGTATATGGAGTTTGTACAATGCTCTTAACTTACCAATCTTTTAAAGTACTTAAATAATAAAGAAAGTTCTCTATTCCAAATAAGATAGTACCCAATCATTTTTCACTTTTTTCTAATGATGATGCTCATAACTCCTCTCCAACTCACACACCTTTCGCTTATGGCCTTGATGAGTTGCTAGGTCTGCATCAACCTCAATGGTGATATTTTGGAAACCACAATCTTTGAGTAAGGTTCGAATGGATTCTTTACAGACCTCCATCTGTTCAATTTCTTTTAGACAAACATGGACAATGGCATTTTTCTCCAAACCATCCATGGTCCAGAGATTAAGCTGATTGATACTAGCGACATGGTCCAATTGCTCCAAATCACTCTTGACTTGCTTGATATCGACACCTTCTGGCACAGCATCAAGGAAAATCTTAAGTGTAGACCAAAAACGTGGAATGGCTTTTGACAGAATGAAGAAGGAAATGATAAGAGATAAGAGCGGATCCAGAATATACCAGTCGGTAAATCGCAGAACAATGGCTATCAGGATAACAGCCAGCCAACCCAGAGTATCTTCTAGAAAGTGCAGGCTCAAAATAGACTCATTCTTGGTTTTTCCCTTACGAACTACTAGACTTGCCAGCACATTAATGCTAACAGCAATGCTTCCTAGCCAGAGGATTCCCTCATCATTAACAGGTTGTGGATGAAAGAGTTTCGTTATATTTTCCAAGATAACCAGAACAGAGCCTGTCATGAGAATCACAGCCGTTACCAAGGCTCCTAAGAGACTAAACCGTTTGTAACCCAAGGTGTAATGACTATCTTCTTCACGATTGGAAATTGTTTCAAGAACGGCTGATACCCCAATTGCGATGGCATCTCCCAAATCATGGACAGAGTCAGCAAGAACTGCACTGGAACCAAATACTCCACCAGCGATAAACTCGATAATGGCATAACTCAAATTTAAGAAAAAAGCTAGCCAAACCGCACCTTTCGTTGTCATTTTTTCATCCTCCTTTGGTATAATAGTAGTATAAATATTCCCTTTACTAGTATTATCTCTTACTCCGAAAAGAAAGGATAGGAGCAAACTGTTCTCTTTGTAAGTTACTGAACAATTTGTTCAAAGTGTCCATATGACTAGTCAAGACCGCCGCATTACCAAGACACGAAAAGCTATCTATACTGCTTTTTTACAATTATTGAATCAAAAAGATTACGAAACTATCACAGTTCAGGAGATTATAGACCTGGCAGATGTTGGTCGCTCCACCTTTTACAGTCACTATGAGAGTAAGGAATTACTCCTAGATGAGCTCTGCCGGTATCTCTTTCATCATCTTTTTGAACGCGAGGAAAATATATCTACAGAAGCTTATTTGTCCCATATCTTTTCACATTTCAAGAAAAACCAGGACCATATCACCAGCCTCCTTTTCTCTAAAAATGACTACTTCCTCCGTCAATTACAGAAAGAATTGGAACACCATGTCTATCCAATGGTTGCCAAAGACTTACAAGTTTCCTATCCTAATATTCCTACTTCCTACCTCAAACACTTTGTTGTAACTAACTTTATCGAAACACTAACCTGGTGGCTCAAAAAAGGAAAATCTTATAAGGAAGATCAAGTAGTGAGCTTTTACTTAGATGTTTTAGAGATGAAGTAGCAAACACAACTATAGATTTCATATCCACTCAAAAGAAAAATACTAGTCGACATTCTATCATTCAAATATTCCAATTCACCTTGAGTATTTTTACATCTACTTTCTACTTACTAATCTGATCAAACTATGATTTTTTTAAGCCAGTAAATTCACTAAAAAAATTCTAAGACAAGAAGTCTTAGAATTTTTTTATCGTAACCAACTTTCGTCTAACTGGCCTTTACTTTTGCTAAAAGCTTTCCCATGCTCATCAATAACAGCATGAATCTCTTGGCATTGTTTGAGAGTGAGTCCTTCCAAGACATCACTATAAACAGCATGCATTTCATTATAGGTATCAAAGTTTCCAAATCCTAAGCGTCGAAAAAGTCTTCTCGCATATTCATCCGAAATAAAAACTGGACGATCAAAAAAATAAAGTAAAAGTGCATCTGCAGTCTCTGGTCCAATCCCTTTTAACTCCAAAAGTTGCTTCCGTAAATCTTCTGTCCGAAACCTAGCAAGAACCTCAAAACCACCAACTTCTCTTAACCAGATCAGAAGTCCCCTAATCGTTTGAGACTTTTGCTTAAAAATCCAGCAGGTCGAATACGTTCCTGTAACTCTTCTAGCGATAAATCCAGAATCCCCTCTACTGTCATGACATCCATAAGACCTGCTAAAGCTAACTTAGCATTCTTCTCAGTTGTTCGCTGGATCAAAATAGTCGATACCAAATCTTCCAGCTTGTTATCCGATTGCCACCAATTTTGCTCTCCATAGTGCTTGCAGAGTCGCAAAAGAGTTTCTTGTATTTCATCTTTCTTGATCATTTCTTCAATAATCCCTGTTCCACCAAGAAATCATGTGCAACAGTATAAGCATCCTTACCATCAATACCAACCTGGTAGTTCATCTGACTCATCTGGCTCTCGGTGATTTTTCCAGCTAGTTTATTAAGAACAGCTTCCAACTCCGGATGTTTTTCGAGTAATTCAGCTTTCATGAGTGGAGCGCCTTGATAAGGAGGAAAGAGATGTTGATCGTCTTCTAAAATTTGAAGTTGGTAACGTTCGATTTCTGGGTCTGTCGAGTAGACTTCCATAATCTGTATATCACCAGCCTTGATTGCATCATAGCGAAGAGCTGGCTCCATTGTTGCCACATTTAGATTCAATCCATAAACAGACTGTAACCCCTTGTTTCCATCCTCACGGTCGTTAAACTCCAGAGTGAATCCTGCCTTCAGTTTATCTTGAACTCCCTTAAGATCAGAAATCGTCTTCAAATTATATTCTTTCGCAATACTTTTTGGAACTGCAATCGCAAAGGTGTTTTGATAAGCCATGTGATTCAGCAAGACTAGATTATCCTGTTTCTTAATACCATCACGCGCAGCTTCGAAAACTTCTTCAGAGTCATTGCTGACTTTAGGAGCTGGCTGCAAGAGAGAACCTGTAATAGTCCCTGTAAATTCTGGATAGATATCAATGTCTCCTTTTTTCAGCGCTTGATAAAGGAAATCTGTCTTCCCAAAGTTAGGCTTAACCGTCACCGTCATATCCGTATTTCCTCAATGAGAAGCTTGTACATATTCATGAGAATCTCAGGTTCAGGTCCCAACTTCCCAGCTATAACCAGATTTTCTTTCTCTTTATTTGGAATCATGCTTGGAGCATAACTAGCTCCCAAACCAAGCACCATAACAGCAAAGGCTGAAACAATCGTACGCAACTTTGTCTTTTCCAACCATTTGAGAACAACATTAAAGAGAATGGCCAAAATGGCTGATGAAATAGCCCCGATTAAAATCAGACTAGCATTCCGACGATCAATCCCCAAAAGGATAAAGGAGCCCAATCCCCCAGCTCCAACAAGAGCGGCTAGAGTTGCTGTCCCAATGATCATAACGGTTGCTGTACGAACCCCCGATACAATGACAGGCATGGCAAGTGGAATTTCAAACTTCTTGAGTCGCTCCCACTTGGTCATTCCAAAAGCAATCCCTGCTTCCTCAAGACTAGGATCAATGCCGTTCAAGGCTGTGATTGTATTTTCCAAAATCGGGAAAATAGCGTAAATGACTAGAGCTGTGAGAGCTGGTAAGGTTCCAATCCCCATGAAAGGAATAAAGAGACCCAACAAAGCCATTGAAGGAATGGTCTGGAAGATACCCGCAACTTGTAGCACCCAATTCGCTGCTTTTTTGTGGCTATTTAGATAAACCGCAAGTGGAATGGTCAGAAAAATAGCAACCAATAAGGTCAAAAGAGATAATTGTAAGTGTTGCCCAAGAGCGGTTAACCATTCCCCAAAACGCTCTTGAAAGGTTGAAATCAAATTAGACATGAAGGCTACCTCCAAACAAGTTTGCTACAAAGTCTGTCGCAGGCGCTTGTAAAATTGTTTCAGGTTCTGCGACCTGGCGAATTTCTCCATCCTGCAGAACTGCAATTCGATCCCCTAATTTTAAGGCCTCGTCCGTATCATGGGTTACGAAGATGGTCGTCATGCCGAATTCTTTATGTAAATCTTTTGTAAGAGCCTGCAACTGCTTGCGAGAGATGGCATCCAAGGCTGAAAAAGGCTCGTCCATTAATAGAATCTTTGGTTCCCCAATGATGGCTCGTACAATGCCAATCCGCTGTTGCTCCCCACCTGATAACTCGCTTGGTAACCGATGAGCATACTCTGCAGCAGGCAGGCCAACCTTATCCAAGAGTTCTTCTGTTTTAGAGGCGATTTGTTCTCTAGTCCAGCCCTTCATCTCAGGAATCAATGCTATATTTTCAGCAACCGTCAAGTTAGGAAATAGGGCAATGGCTTGAAGGACATAGCCGGTACTGAGACGTAATTCTCGTTCATCATAGTCTTTGATGCGTTTCCCATCCATATAGATATTGCCATCTGTCGGTTCCAAAAGACGGTTAATCATCTTGATCATAGTGGTCTTTCCAGATCCTGAAGGTCCCACAAGAACCATAAATTCTCCATTTTCAATGCGGAGATTGACATCTTTTAAAATATCCTTTTCCGTGTAGCGCAAGGCTACATGTTTGTATTCAATCATAAATCATCCTCAAGCAACTGTCTTTCTTTCAAAACATCTATTAAACTCATAGCTGGACGTCCTAATACTTTTTCGACATCTGCTGAAACTCCAGCTTGTTCCCCAGCTTTAATTGCTGTATAGGTGCTGACCCAGGCATCGTACTCCCAAGTTTGTGCTGGCCATTTTTTCCGAGACTCATAAGCTTCTTCTACCGATTCGTCTACATACGTGATGGCATTACCGGTCTCTTTTGAGAGAAGCGCTACAATCTCTTCCATAGAAAAATCCTCTGGTCCTGTTAGATTCAAGGTTTGATTTTCCCATTTCTTAGCATGTAAGAGAATCTCTGCTGCAACACTAGATGTGTCCTTACGGGAAACTGCTGAAACTTTCCCACTTCCTGCTGGACCACGAATTTCTCGATTTTCAAGAGCAATATCTAACAAGAAGTCCAAGTAAAAATTATCTCTCAAAAATGTATAGGTGAATCCTAACTCCTTGATATAGGCTTCCGTCTTGGCATGATCTCGAGACAAGGTAAAGGTTGCTTTTTCATCTGCTCCGTAAAAGGAGGTATAGACGATATGCTGCACCCTAGCAAGCTTTGCGGCATCTAAAACTCTTGTGTTCCTCAACACGCTCTGGATTTTCCCGAGCAGAGACCATCAATAAGACATCGATACCCTTTAAGGCCTCAACTACCTCTGGAGTATTGGCATACACCATCTTACGAATTTCTGCTGACGCGTAGACTTTTGCACGTTCTGGGCTTCTTGCCAGATGGATAGAAGCAATTCCTTGCTGATCTACAAGATCAGCCACATAAGAGCCTAATTTCCCTGTTACACCTGTTATTCCAATCATAACCGTTACTTCCTTTCCCTACATGTCATTTTCTTTAGCCTTTAGATTTGAGATAATTCGCGCTTGATAGGCTTCAAATTCTCGGATTTCTTGATCTGAAAAACCTTGGTAGAATATTTCACCCAACTCTTTACTAACGCGGTCACCGATTTCTTTTTGCGCCCAACCGAGGTCTGTCAAAGAAATATATTTTTTCCTTTTATCCTGCGTGCAAGGTTGAATCGTAACCAAGCCTTGTTCTTCCAATTTCTTAACCATACTGGTCAATGTATTATTGGCTAGACCCGTCGCAAGAGCGATATCGGTCGCTGTAGCGCACCCCAACTCTTGCTTCCACAAAATCGTTAAAATTTTTCCCTGTTCACTTCTGTATTGAGCATCTGGTTCCTTGTTCAATAGTTTTTGAAAGATACGCCCATTCAACAAACGAATCTGTAGAGCTTGGTAGCCCCCTAACATCTTATCCATTTTAACTCCTTTTTGTTCTATATCGAACCTTTTGAACTATTGTAACAACCTGAATTACATCTGTCAACTATTTTGATATAGAAATATCAATTTTTTAATAAATCTGCGTAAATCGCGTAATCCAGATCTTTAAAAACATTGAATACAACTATCATATCAGGGTGTTTTTTCTGAAACTGTACAACCGTCTCTATCGCAATCTTGGCTGCCTCTTCATTTGGAAAACGAAATTCTCCTGTTGAGATACAACAAAAGGCTAAGCTTCTAAGACCTTTTTCATAAGCTAAGTTCAAACACTCTTCGTACGACGAGACTAACTGTCGTCTTTCCAAATCTGTCACTTCTTCATAGATAATAGGGCCCACTGTATGAAGAACATAGCGTGAAGGTAAGTTGTAGGCCTTGCTCATCTTTGCCTGACCTGTAGTTTCATCCCTTCCTTGCTCTTGCATGAGCTCATGACACGCTAGACGCAGTTCAACTCCTGCAGCTGTGTGAATAGCATTGTCAATACACGAATGATTAGGTACAAAACAACCTAAAAGCTTACTGTTGGCCGCATTGACAATGGCATCAACCGCCAGACGAGTGATATCGCCTTGCCACAGGTAGAGATTGGGCCGAATGGGAGTTAAGTCTCTCAAGTCTATAACTCCTTTTTCTAATAGTTTTTCTTGTAAATAACGGTCTTGTTGGTAGAGAAAGTCGGCTGTCACTGGTGCTGGATAGCGGACATTTTGAAGAGCCCGATATAAAACTTCTTGCTCCTCTACCTTTTCAGGAATCTCTAGTTCTGTCAATCCTTGCTCGCTTTTTAAAACATCAATCAAATATTCTAGTCTGCTAGCCATTGTTGGAGAACCTCCCTCATATCATCTTTTATAGAAATTGTTTTTTCTTTTGGAGTACCAAAGCCTTCAAGATCATCACGATTGAGACGAATCAAATGAGCCTTTGGAAATACCGCTGTCATTTTCTCAAAAGGATAGCGAATGATGGTCGGCGTATTGTAACCGACACCCAATTCTAAGAAGACAACCTTTTGATCTTCTATCCCTTCCAAAAATCTTTGATAGGCTTCATAAGATTCCTCCCAAGTCTCATCTTGAACAAAATCCTGGTCTACACGTAAATGCATGGTCATTGGCGCCCCACAATGAGGACAATACGGTATCAAGTCGGTTGGAATTTTCAAGTCCTTGATTTCTTTTAGCATCTCCATGACAGCTCCTTCATTGTCAAAGACTTGCTGGCGACAAGGGACGGAACATTGCCACTCTCCGTAGTTGCCCTGTATTTCAAAGAAACGTTTCGGAGCAAATCCTGTCTTCATAAACTGCCCATCTACATTGGTCGTAATCACAAAATAATCCTTGTCCTTTACCAAGCTATAAAGTGGAAGTCCATCCGGTTGGTAGCGATTATGATAGATATGTTTGGCCCAATAGCCCCAGCGCTCTTCAAGAGCCTCAAAAGGATAAAAAGCTGCAGAATACAGGTCCTGCATGCCATAACGAGCAATATAATCTTTAAAAAAAACCTGAAAACGTGACCCTGAGTAGGTTAAACCCGCCGCTGCAGATAAACCAGCTCCTGCTCCAATCACAACCTTATCTGCTTCTTCAATAATTTTCTTTGCTTCTTGAATCTTTGTCATCTTATCTTCCCTCAATTTCAAATCTTGCTTGGTAGGGAGGCAATTGCGTCAAATCATAAAAATCCCCTACTACTTTTTTAAAACGAAAGACTTGTAGGTGACTACGCCCCTCTTCTGTCGGATAAATCTCATACATATATGGATTGGCTTCCAACAACTCTTCAAGATGCTCTTTTCCAATCCACTCCACCTGACCCGTTAAGGAAATGGATTTACGGTCCATGGTTCCTGCTCCTTGAGTCATCCCTGTCAACGCTACACGTCCATCTTCCTTAAGACGCTTGTAGAGGGGTTTAAAATCAGCTGTCAAAAAATAGACTGTTTTCCCATCCTCCCACATCATATCCATGACAGCTGTATGCGGATGTCCCGTTTCATCAACCGTTGCCACTACAACTGAATGAATCTCTTCGACTAGTACTTTCAAATAATCCATTATATAACACCATGTCTTTCTTTGAATTTTAGTTCCATATCGAACTTTATGAAACAATTGTAACTATTTTTTTATTACACCTGTCAACTATTTCGATATAGAAATAATAAAAAACTTCCTACCAAAAAGTAGAAAGTCATCATTTTTATAAAATTAAACATGAATCACATCTGAAGCATTTCTCTTAAAGAAATTACTATGCACCAGATAAGGACCATACTTACAATTTTGACTATAAACCAACCATAAGGGAATGATAAAAAAATTTTTTTATAAAATATAGTAAACAAAAAGAGTAAGAAAAGACTAAAACTAAGATTCCTTAATTCAAAAAAATAAAGATAAAAAGAAAATTAAAGCATTCAATAGAATATTAACCCCCGTAGCAAAAACTAGCTGATAAGATATTCGTCTTGATCTGAGAATTAAAGAGTTTGACAGCAAATAAAGCCAATAAAGAAATATTATAGACACAAATTGGCTTGTAATCATGACGATAAAAAAACTAAACATTTATTGTTATAAAAAAATTAATCCCACTACTAAAAATTACTCGACTTGTTAATCCAAACATGCGAAACTCCACTAATATCACTCCAAGGAACAAATAAAGCTAATCTTCTAAGATAAATCCCTTTTTGGAGATATAGAAAATTTCCAAGGACAAAGAAAAATTTATTCCAATGCCAACTAAAATTAATAAAAGAAGGCAATACACTAACTGTGTTTGATGAAAGCTAAAGGCGTAATTAAAAAAATATTAACTGTTTGAAATCCTCGACCAACAATTTGATGAACACCTAAAAGATATAAAACAACTATAAAAAGAACAAATCTATAGTAAATACTATGAAACTTCACAATTTTTGGCATATATTCTCCTTACTGATAAAGTCATCATCGAATGACACTTTTCTATCTAACTTAACACAAGTATACCATTAAACACTCAAAAAGCATAAAAATGGAAGAAAGAGATTTTTATAAAAAGAGCTTGGCCAAGACCAAACTCTTCATTTTTCTACTCTTCCTCAACTAAGCGTTTAAACTCTGCTTGGATCTCTGTATTCTCTGTCGGTTTTAAATACATGACACCACCATTTGTTGTTGGAGAATGAAACAATCGCTTCCCCTGTATCAGTTATCGCAAAAAAGTAGCTATGCACGTCCGGGTATTTATCCCAGTTACTATAGCGTTCCACAATTCGATACTTAGTGTTACCTAAACCTGTATCAGTGTATTCGGCATTCATTTTCTCGCTTGGTCCATCTCCAAAGCTATAGAGATTATCCGCACCAACATCACCACCAGAAATTCCTTTTTTGTAATTAGGTTGACCTAGTCTTTCGCCCCATCCTTTAATGAAGGATTCTAATTTTGCAGATTTGCTTGCATTCCAAGGAGCTTTTTGTTTTTCTCCCGAAATGGTCGTGCTAGTAGAGCTTTCAAATTTTTGCCAATCAAAACCTCTTAGGTCAATTTGATCAGATTCAGTTTTTCCAAAATTAGATCCAATATAATTAGATTCTATTTGAAATTCTTTTTCCTGAAGTTTGCTAGCCCCCTTTTGCTTTTCATTTAACTTATAAAGAGTTCCATAACCTTTACCAGTTCCTGACGACCAACTTAATTCAAGAATCTCCCCACCTTGATAAATAATTGCCGCATTCCTAGCTCCACCATGACCTGCAGCAAATCCTTCTGCTAAAAGCACAGGTTTACCTTCTTGTAAAGAGTACACTCCAGTTAAAAAGTATTTTCCACTTAAATTAAGATCAGCAACAAGTAACTCCACAATACCATCATCATTTAAATCAACAAAAGAATAACGCATATTATCTGAACGATTTATAGCATTTTCAATAGACCAACTATTAATAGGACGTTCAGTAGCTTTTAAACTTTGATAAAGATTTGAAATTGCAGTTGAATCATTCGAAGTAGAAAATATTTTTTGGTAATCATCAAAAACTGACTTGTACAAATCTTTATAATCTTTCTTAGACTCCCCAGACTTTATCTCGTTACTAGTAGTTGAAGTAGATAAACTAACATCTTTACTAGAAAGCTCAGAATTTTTGATTACTACAACCAACTGTTAAAAAAATAAATATAAGAATAAACAGACTTCCTACTATACTTTTTATGACCCATAAAAAAATCTCCTCTTGAAATGAATGGTGACCATAGCTTTGCTTACATTATATCAAATATTTGAGAGATTCGGTAAGATAAAAAAATCTTATATACAAATACTAAGTAAATAAGTTCTATAATTCTTATATTCGATACACCTTCAATAAATACTATGTAGCTAAATACATTGTAGAGAAATCTCATAGAGTACTATAAAAGAGAGATTAAACCATTATTTAAAAGCTAACCTATAATACAGCTAAATGATTATACAAGCTTACAGGAAATTAAATAAAAAGACTATTGACGCATTGAAACAATAAAAATATAAATGAAAAAAATAGAAGCTAGGAAAAGTCACGAAATCATTAGACAATACTTTTTATACTCCGTGACTTTAATAACATTAAATCAAAATCTTCCTAAATTTGAAAACAAAAAAAGAGCTAACCATTTTGTTTCGCTCCAGATAGTAACAATTCATCACTCAACCACAGTTGTCAAAGAGGGCAAATTTGATAATTAAGGGCAAAAAAAGAGCTAACAAGCTCTAATTACGGAGAATAAGGGATTCGAACCCTTGCGCCAGTTACCCGACCTAACGATTTAGCAAACCGTCCTCTTCAGCCTCTTGAGTAATTCTCCTATTAATGGGCACGAGTGGACTCGAACCACCGACCTCACGCTTATCAGGCGTGCGCTCTAACCACCTGAGCTACGCGCCCAAGTTAAATAACTTGGTAAATGAACTAAATGTTCAAAGCGGGTGACGAGAATCGAACTCGCGACAACAGCTTGGAAGGCTGTAGTTTTACCACTAAACTACACCCGCATAAAAACAAATATGGCGCGAGACGGAATCGAACCGCCGACACATGGAGCTTCAATCCATTGCTCTACCAACTGAGCTACCGAGCCTTATTGCGGGAGCAGGATTTGAACCTACGACCTTCGGGTTATGAGCCCGACGAGCTACCGAGCTGCTCCATCCCGCGTTAATAATAAAGGAGGATGTGGGATTCGAACCCACGCACGCTTTTACACGCCTGACGGTTTTCAAGACCGTTCCCTTCAGCCGGACTTGGGTAATCCTCCATAGTATTTAATGGACCTTGTAGGACTTGAACCTACGACCACTCGGTTATGAGCCGAGAGCTCTAACCAGCTGAGCTAAAGGTCCAACAAGATCATATATAGCGGCGAAGGGGATCGAACCCCCGACCTCCCGGGTATGAACCGGACGCTCTAGCCAGCTGAGCTACACCGCCATCAAATCGGGAAGACAGGATTCGAACCTGCGACACCTTGGTCCCCAAACCAAGTACTCTACCAAGCTGAGCTACTTCCCGAGTTAAATGAAAAATGCACCCTAGAGAGTCGAACCTCTAACCGCCTGATTCGTAGTCAGGGTACTCTATCCAGTTGAGCTAAGGGTGCTCATTATATATATGCCGAGGACCGGGATCGAACCGGTACGATCGTTACCAATCGCAGGATTTTTAAGTCCTGTGCGTCTGCCAGTTCCGCCACCCCGGCCTCTCTCAAGCGAACGACGGGATTCGAACCCGCGACCCCCACCTTGGCAGGTGGTGTTCTACCACTGAACTACGTTCGCATCGACCTCTGGTTATATTAAAAATGCCGGCTACATGACTTGAACACGCGACCCTCTGATTACAAATCAGATGCTCTACCAACTGAGCTAAGCCGGCTTATTTTCTATTATGCGGGTTAAGGGACTTGAACCCCCACGCCGTTAAGCGCCAGATCCTAAATCTGGTGCGTCTGCCAATTCCGCCAAACCCGCAAATATGACCCGTACTGGGCTCGAACCAGTGACCCATTGATTAAAAGTCAATTGCTCTACCAACTGAGCTAACGAGTCTAAAATAACTTCCGTTATCTTAAACGGTCCCGACAGGGAATCGAGACCCGCGATCTTCGCCGTGACAGGGGCGACGTGATAACCGCTACACTACGGGACCTATGGGAGTTAACGGGATCGAACCGCTGACCCTCTGCTTGTAAGGCAGATGCTCTCCCAGCTGAGCTAAACTCCCTTTGAGCTAAGCGACTTCCCTTATCTCACAGGGGGCAACCCCCAACTACTTCCGGCGTTCTAGGGCTTAACTGCTGTGTTCGGCATGGGTACAGGTGTATCTCCTAGGCTATCGTCACTTAACTCTGAGTAATACCTACTCAAAATTGAATATCTATCAAATTCCAAGAAAACCTTCACACTTTCGTATTCTCAGTTACTTTGGATAAGTCCTCGAGCTATTAGTATTAGTCCGCTACATGTGTCGCCACACTTCCACTTCTAACCTATCTACCTGATCATCTCTCAGGGCTCTTACTGATATAAAATCATGGGAAATCTCATCTTGAGGTGGGTTTCACACTTAGATGCTTTCAGCGTTTATCCCTTCCCTACATAGCTACCCAGCGATGCCTTTGGCAAGACAACTGGTACACCAGCGGTAAGTCCACTCTGGTCCTCTCGTACTAGGGAGCAGATCCTCTCAAATTTCCTACGCCCGCGACGGATAGGGGACCGAACTGTCTCACGACGTTCTGAACCCAGCTCGCGTGCCGCTTTAATGGGCGAACAGCCCAACCCTTGGGACCGACTACAGCCCCAGGATGCGACGAGCCGACATCGAGGTGCCAAACCTCCCCGTCGATGTGAACTCTTGGGGAGATAAGCCTGTTATCCCCAGGGTAGCTTTTATCCGTTGAGCGATGGCCCTTCCATACGGAACCACCGGATCACTAAGCCCGACTTTCGTCCCTGCTCGAGTTGTAGCTCTCGCAGTCAAGCTCCCTTATACCTTTACACTCTGCGAATGATTTCCAACCATTCTGAGGGAACCTTTGGGCGCCTCCGTTACCTTTTAGGAGGCGACCGCCCCAGTCAAACTGCCCGTCAGACACTGTCTCCGATAGGGATCACCTATCTGGGTTAGAGTGGCCATAACACAAGGGTAGTATCCCAACAACGTCTCCTTCGAAACTGGCGTCCCGATCTCGTAGACTCCTACCTATCCTGTACATGTGGTACAGACACTCAATATCAAACTGCAGTAAAGCTCCATGGGGTCTTTCCGTCCTGTCGCGGGTAACCTGCATCTTCACAGGTACTAAAATTTCACCGAGTCTCTCGTTGAGACAGTGCCCAAATCATTACGCCTTTCGTGCGGGTCGGAACTTACCCGACAAGGAATTTCGCTACCTTAGGACCGTTATAGTTACGGCCGCCGTTTACTGGGGCTTCAATTCATACCTTCGCGTTACCGCTAAGCACTCCTCTTAACCTTCCAGCACCGGGCAGGCGTCACCCCCTATACATCATCTTACGATTTAGCAGAGAGCTGTGTTTTTGATAAACAGTTGCTTGGGCCTATTCACTGCGGCTGACTTAAAGTCAGCACCCCTTCTCCCGAAGTTACGGGGTCATTTTGCCGAGTTCCTTAACGAGAGTTCTCTCGCTCACCTGAGGCTACTCGCCTCGACTACCTGTGTCGGTTTGCGGTACGGGTAGAGTATGTTTAAACGCTAGAAGCTTTTCTTGGCAGTGTGACGTCACTAACTTCGCTACTAAACTTCGCTCCCCATCACAGCTCAATGTTATAGATATAAGCATTTGACTCATATCACACCTCACTGCTTAGACAGACACTTCCAATCGTCTGCTTTGGTTAGCCTACTGCGTCCCTCCATCACTACATACTCTAGTACAGGAATATCAACCTGTTGTCCATCGGATACACCTTTCGGTCTCTCCTTAGGTCCCGACTAACCCAGGGCGGACGAGCCTTCCCCTGGAAACCTTAGTCTTACGGTGGACAGGATTCTCACCTGTCTTTCGCTACTCATACCGGCATTCTCACTTCTATGCGTTCCAGCACTCCTCACGGTACACCTTCTTCACACATAGAACGCTCTCCTACCATACCTATAAAAGGTATCCACAGCTTCAGTAAATTGTTTTTAGCCCCGGTACATTTTTCGGCGCAGGGTCACTCGACTAGTGAGCTATTACGCACTCTTTGAATGAATAGCTGCTTCTAAGCTAACATCCTAGTTGTCTGTGCAACCCCACATCCTTTTTCCACTTAACAATTATTTTTGGGACCTTAGCTGGTGGTCTGGGCTGTTTCCCTTTCGACTACGGATCTTAGCACTCGCAGTCTGACTGCCGATTATATCTCGTTGGCATTCGGAGTTTATCTGAGATTGGTAATCCGGGATGGACCCCTCACCCAAACAGTGCTCTACCTCCAAGAATCTTAATGTCGACGCTAGCCCTAAAGCTATTTCGGAAGAACCAGCTATCTCCAAGTTCGTTTGGAATTTCTCCGCTACCCACAAGTCATCCAAGCACTTTTCAACGTGCCCTGGTTCGGTCCTCCAGTGCGTCTTACCGCACCTTCAACCTGCTCATGGGTAGGTCACATGGTTTCGGGTCTACGACATGATACTAATGCGCCCTATTCAGACTCGGTTTCCCTACGGCTCCGTCTCTTCAACAACCTCGCATCATATCGTAACTCGCCGGTTCATTCTACAAAAGGCACGCTCTCACCCATTAACGGGCTCGAACTTGTTGTAGGCACACGGTTTCAGGTTCTATTTCCTCCCTCCCGGGGTGCTTTTCACCTTTCCCTCACGGTACTGGTTCACTATCGGTCACTAGGGAGTATTTAGGGGTTGGGAGATGGTCCTCCCAGATTCCGACAGGGATTTCACGTGTCCCGCCGTACTCAGGATACTGCTAGGTACAAAGACTATTTTTAAATACGAGGCTATCACTCTCTTTGGCTGATCTTCCCAAATCATTCTTCTATAATCTTTGAGTCCACATTGCAGTCCTACAACCCCGAAGAGTAAACTCTTCGGTTTGCCCTCCTGCCGTTTCGCTCGCCGCTACTAAGGCAATCGCTTTTTGCTTTCTCTTCCTGCAGCTACTTAGATGTTTCAGTTCACTGCGTCTTCCTCCTCATATCCTTAACAGATATGGGTAACAGGTAGTACCTGTTGGGTTCCCCATTCGAAATCCCTGGATCATCGCTTACCCTACAGCTACCCAAGGCATATCGTCGTTTGTCACGTCCTTCTTCGGCTCCTAGTGCCAAGGCATCCACCGTGCGCCCTTATTAACTAACCTTATTTTTTTGACCTTTCAGTCATAAACTCTTATTAATACTACAGCGTTTTCGGTTTATTTTTCTTGTTACTATTTGATATAGATATTCAATTTTTCAATGTGCATTACTTGGTGATCTCTCACCAATGGAGCCTAGCGGGATCGAACCGCTGACCTCCTGCGTGCAAAGCAGGCGCTCTCCCAGCTGAGCTAAGGCCCCACAAGACCTCTCAAGACTAAACAAGACCAATGTGCAGTTCCTTATCCTTAGAAAGGAGGTGATCCAGCCGCACCTTCCGATACGGCTACCTTGTTACGACTTCACCCCAATCATCTATCCCACCTTAGGGCGGCTGGCTCCTACGGTTACCTCACCGACTTCGGGTGTTACAAACTCTCGTGGTGTGACGGGCGGTGTGTACAAGGCCCGGGAACGTATTCACCGCGGCGTGCTGATCCGCGATTACTAGCGATTCCGACTTCATGTAGGCGAGTTGCAGCCTACAATCCGAACTGAGACTGGCTTTAAGAGATTAGCTTGCCGTCACCGACTTGCGACTCGTTGTACCAGCCATTGTAGCACGTGTGTAGCCCAGGTCATAAGGGGCATGATGATTTGACGTCATCCCCACCTTCCTCCGGTTTATTACCGGCAGTCTCGCTAGAGTGCCCAACTGAATGATGGCAACTAACAATAGGGGTTGCGCTCGTTGCGGGACTTAACCCAACATCTCACGACACGAGCTGACGACAACCATGCACCACCTGTCACCTCTGTCCCGAAGGAAAACTCTATCTCTAGAGCGGTCAGAGGGATGTCAAGACCTGGTAAGGTTCTTCGCGTTGCTTCGAATTAAACCACATGCTCCACCGCTTGTGCGGGCCCCCGTCAATTCCTTTGAGTTTCAACCTTGCGGTCGTACTCCCCAGGCGGAGTGCTTAATGCGTTAGCTGCGGCACTAAACCCCGGAAAGGGTCTAACACCTAGCACTCATCGTTTACGGCGTGGACTACCAGGGTATCTAATCCTGTTTGCTCCCCACGCTTTCGAGCCTCAGCGTCAGTTACAAGCCAGAGAGCCGCTTTCGCCACCGGTGTTCCTCCATATATCTACGCATTTCACCGCTACACATGGAATTCCACTCTCCCTCTTGCACTCAAGTTAAACAGTTTCCAAAGCGTACTATGGTTAAGCCACAGCCTTTAACTTCAGACTTATCTAACCGCCTGCGCTCGCTTTACGCCCAATAAATCCGGACAACGCTCGGGACCTACGTATTACCGCGGCTGCTGGCACGTAGTTAGCCGTCCCTTTCTGGTAAGATACCGTCACAGTGTGAACTTTCCACTCTCACACTCGTTCTTCTCTTACAACAGAGCTTTACGATCCGAAAAACCTTCTTCACTCACGCGGCGTTGCTCGGTCAGACTTCCGTCCATTGCCGAAGATTCCCTACTGCTGCCTCCCGTAGGAGTCTGGGCCGTGTCTCAGTCCCAGTGTGGCCGATCACCCTCTCAGGTCGGCTATGTATCGTCGCCTTGGTGAGCCGTTACCTCACCAACTAGCTAATACAACGCAGGTCCATCTGGTAGTGATGCAATTGCACCTTTCAAGCAGATATCATGCGATATCTACTGTTATGCGGTATTAGCTATCGTTTCCAATAGTTATCCCCCGCTACCAGGCAGGTTACCTACGCGTTACTCACCCGTTCGCAACTCATCCGGAGAAGCAAGCTCCTCCTTCAGCGTTCTACTTGCATGTATTAGGCACGCCGCCAGCGTTCGTCCTGAGCCAGGATCAAACTCTCATTAAAAGTTTGAGTTCTCACTCATTTCTGTCACTGACAGATTTATTGTTTTTTCATTGTTCAGTACTACAACCTTAGTTGTAGTGCCCTGCACATTGGTTCGTCTTGTTCAGTTTTCAAAGGTCTTTGTCACTCGCTTCTCTCAAGTGACAACTATATTAGTATATCACAGCTCGCTTTCGCTTGTCAACACTTTTTTTGAAACTTTTTTTAATTTTTTTCATCTAGTGTTTCATCTGCAATATACCATAGTCCGTACAGGGATTCGAACCCGTGTTACCGCCGTGAAAAGGCGGTGTCTTAACCCTTGACCAACGGACCCGAGTTGTTATTTTTCAACTCTTACTATTATACCGACTTTTTCGTACTTTGTCAACACCTTTTTTTAATTTTTTTAGAAGTCTTGTAATGTTCCCTTCAGCTCTCTGAGAAGGGCTTTGCGGCCTTTAAATCGTTCGTCTGCCCAGAGGCGTTCGTAGGCTTCTTGTTTATCTTCTGGTAATTTTCTTCTATAAGTATCCAGCAATTCATGAAGGGCGTAGTAATCATCCAGCCACAATCCTCCTTCTGGTAGGCGATGGCTAATTTCTCCTACTTCTTCGTAGGTCCATTCGGTCTAGGCGACGTTTTTGACTCTCTTGTTTTCTAACGCTATCAAGGATTCGATTGCGGAATTTTGTTTTGAAGTAGACGTAGAGTTTCTTTTCCTCTTCCACTAATTCTGGATGGACCTCAAGCAGTTCATAAAGACAGATCATGCCCTCTTGGTCCCAATCCTCTTTCTCCCACAGGTGAAGATAGTAATCTTTTCGACATCTATGGACAATTCCTTTTACCTTCTCATAATACTTCTCAAGCATTTGCTTTCTCTACAATTGTCTTTACTTTGTAATTTTAATTGATGAAATGTCCGATTAAAGTTCTGCAATCTGGTTAAGATTTACTTCTGCAACTGTATCATTACCAAACATTGAGATAATCATCTTGACTTTGTTGTTATCAATTTCTGTGATCTTACCTGTGTAATCTGCGAAAGCACCGTCAATAATACGAACAGTTTGACCAACTTCAACATCAATATCAAATTCTTGGACAGTTTGACCCATAGAAACTAAAATATCGCGAATTTCCTGTTCCAAAAGTGGAGTTGGTTTTGATCTATTTCCGTGTGAACCTACGAATCCTGTTACGTTTGGTGTGTTACGTACAACAAACCATGCTTCGTCGGTCATAACCATTTCTACAAGGACATACCCTGGAAAGCGATTTTCTTCGATTTCTTTTTTCTTTCCATTTTTTTCTACTTGCACTGTTTGTGTAGGAATTTCAACACGTAGAATATTTTCTAGCATATTGTATGTTTGTGCACGTTGCAATAGATTTTCTTTTACTTTATTTTCGTAGCCAGAATAAGTTTGTAGCACAAACCATCCTTTATCAAAACTATCCATGTTTTTTCCTTTCCTAACTGAAGAATTTCAGCGACTTGATCTTTTTCTTAGCTTATTTTAAAAAATATTAATAAAACGAATTAATCCGCTAACAATCAATTGGTCAAAAATATAAATCATCACTACAAAGAAAGCAGTATATTCCATGATAGATTTAAAATCTAACCAACTTTCCTTGCGAGTCGGCCAAGTTGTTTCTTTAAGAAGTTTAAAAATGTCCTTAATAAAACGCATCGTTTTCTCCTATCTCGTTTCTCGGTGTGTGGTGTACTTGCCACAGTGTTTACAAAATTTATTTACTTCTAAGCGTGTTGGTTTTGGATTTCCACTAATCTTAATCGAATAGTTTCTAGAACCACAAACCGCACAGGCTAGACTTGCTTTTTTAAGTGCCATAACGCCTCCATCTTACTTATTATAACAAGAATCCTCTGCTTTGACAAGCTTAATTGTTTTTTGAATTCTTAAATCTTGAACGGGGTAATTTCTCAAAGTAACTTCCACTTGTACTAACGGTAAAACTTAGTTTGGGAATTCAGCCTTCCAAAATCTCAGCTCAAGTTTTCTTCTACCTCAGACTGTATGTTTCGAAAATCAAAAACCTAGGAATCATCCTAGGCTTTATGATGTTTATTTTCCAAGGTAGTATTCAGAAACTACGTTCAATTTTTCGTCAAATTCGAATACCAATGGTGGGAAGTTAGGGATTTCCACGTCCATGATTTCATCGTCTGACAAACCTTTGATGTGTTTTACAAGAGCACGGATTGAGTTACCGTGTGCTCCTACGAATACGTTTTTACCATCTTTAAGAGCTGGAGCGATTTTATCTTCCCAGAATGGAAGGGCACGTTCCAAAGTCACTTTCAAGTTTTCAGCATCTGGGATAACTGAGTCGTCAAGTGAAGCGTAACGACGGTCAGTGTGAGCTGAGTGCTCATCGTCGCGATCCATTGCTGGAGGCAATACATCGTATGAACGACGCCAGATGTGAACTTGTTCATCACCAAATTGTTCAGCTGCTTCAGCTTTGTTTTTACCAGTCAAACCACCGTAGTGACGTTCGTTCAAGCGCCATGATTTCTCAACCGGAACCCACAATTGGTCAGATGCTTCAAGAGCCAAGTTAGTTGTTTTGATTGCACGTTTCAATACTGAAGTGTAAGCTTGATCAAACTCGATACCAGCTTCCTTGATCAATTTACCAGCGTCAATCGCTTGTTGTGTTCCTTTTTCAGACAAATCAACATCAGCCCAACCAGTGAAAAGGTTAGCTTTGTTCCATTCAGACTCACCGTGGCGAGCAAAAACCAATTTTACCATTTGATGGATACTCCTTTTATTTTCCGAGGTTCCCCTCGTTTATCTATTCCATTTTACACAATTTTTCACAAAAAAGCTAGTCAAAATTAATCAAAAAAAGAAGAGACTCCTTGACTCTTCTCTTTATGTATAGAACTATCCTTCGATTTGGAAATGTTTTAAGCTTGACAAGTACAGCGCTCCACCAATGATGAGGATAATTCCACCGATCCATCCCAAGAACGGAATCAATGATACTACCGATCCAACGATAAATAAGATAGACGGAGCAAGTGAGATACGCTTGTCATCCTTATAGTAGACAAGAGTGAGAGTTCCTAGGATTAGAGTTGCGATTTTTACTAAAGTAAAAACAAGGAAAACAATTCCCAAAACAACTCCCGCAAAATCTTCATTTTCAGAAATAGCTGCAATCATAACGATAACGACTGGTAAAATTGCTAAAACAGCTCCTGCAATGATCCCAATAATTCCATCAACTTGTGCAAGTGTTTTTGTCTTCATAAATGTCTCCTCAAAATTTATCTAATCGTTATTTTACCATATTTTAGTTTTTATTTAAAGTTTTTACCAGTCTGGTATGGAATTGATGATTCCTTTACTGGCTCTCTATACGAATCAAACTAGTGATATTTCAAGTGTAATAGTTATATTTTTTTACTTGTTATTTTTACATTATGTTCAGTCATTCAAGTAATCCACTTATTTTTTTCATAACCTCGTGAAATATTCTCACTCAAATCAGAAACTATATCTAACTTACCTCTAATTAGTAGAGAAGTATTTATCATTAGATTTGTTGCTAATCTTTAGTATTACCCATTTATTAATTTAGGTTATACTCATCATTTATTTTTTTGATTATTCTATTATTTTTTTGAGGTTAACTTTAGTTACAAGTCAGTTTCATTCTCAATCTCGATTATCTTCTAGATTTTTCTAACTGTTTATATTTTTCTATTTTTGGTGGGTTACACCCTTATGTAAGGCTATCTGAGTTAAATATCCGTTTTCTTGTTCTATGCCTTACTCAGATTTAATTTAGTGCTCTTGATCGTTTCTGATAGAACTATACAACTACAGTGGATTGAACCTAGAATAGTACGACAAGGATTCTAAAACGTTTCTATAAATTAATTTGACTTTCCTAGCCTCATTGTTCATATCTTTTTTTCAATCCATTATATAATGGATTGAATCTAGAATAGCACACCAAGGATTCTAAAGCGTTTTTAGAAATTAATTTGACTTTCCTAATCTCTTTGTTCACATCTTATTTCAATCCACTATAGTATTAATAAATTCTTGACTAATTTACATTCTGCAATTTTTCCGAGATATCGTTATCAGGAAAAAATTTTATTTATCTGACTTCAAATAATAGTAAAACTAGCCTTAAAATCATAACCACCCGTCTAACGGGTGGTTTGCACCAGGGCTATAAGCCCAAATTACCAGCCAGCGCCTAAAGACGCTGGCTTTCACGTTGTTCAAGCCTCATTGCTCTTGACTCGTCACTTGCCTCTTAAAGAGGCGTGAGTATTACTTACCACTATCCCTAAAGGGATCCTCATATTCTTTCACACTTAATTTATCTAGTGCTATATCATGCTTTTCCTGATCTTGTATGTATTTCCTTATCGTGGCTTCATTAAGCCCTACTGTACTCACATAATAACCTTCCGCCCAGAAATATCGATTTCCAAACTTGTACTTGAGGTTGGCGTGTTTGTCAAACATCATGAGTGCACTTTTACCCTTTAAATAACCCATGAAACTTGAAATACTTATCCTCGGTGGAATACTTACCAACATATGTACATGATCAGGCATTAAATGACCTTCGATAATCTCAACACCTTTATAACTGCACAAACGATGAAATATTTCTCCCAAACTACTTCGATATTGATTATAGATGACTTTTCGTCTATACTTAGGGGTGAACACAATGTGATACTTACAGTGCCACTTTGTGTGTGATAAACTATGAGATTTTTGTACCATGATTTTCTCCTTTCGCTTTACAATTGGCTTGAACACCTTTATTGTATCGCGTTTGGAGTTTTTTTGGTATAACCTTCGACGCGCACCCGCATAGCGGGTGGTTTATTTGTCTCGCACCTCTCGGAGCGAGACGGACTAATAGTCACATAAATTAAAAAGCTAGAGTTCCACAATTTGGAACCTCTAGCTTTTTTGTAGCTGAGAACTATTTTGTCTCAGACTCTTTTCTAGCAGTCTCAAAGAATAATCATTCTCAGTTTTGCTTTATTTGAGCTTTTTATTTACTCTTCTTCCTCACGTTTTTTAGCGATGAGGAGTCCTCCTGTCGCTGCTGCAAGAAGTGCTAGAGCAAGTGAAGCGCTAGATTGTTTTGTACCAGTGTTTGGCAATTCTTTCGCTCCTGCTTTCTTAGCTGGTTCTTGAGCAGGTGACTCTTTAGTTGCTTCTTTAACAACGTTTTCAGAGGCAAGTACTGCTACTGATCCGTCCGCAAAGGTTACAACTACTGATCCATCATTATTAACCTTGATGTCTGTTGCTGTTGGGTTAGCCTTCTTAACTTCATCTGCTACCTTAGCTTTTTCGGCATCTGTAAGAGCTGATGGGTTTACTACTGGGGTGATTGCTGGAGTCTTAACGCCATTTGAATCAGCTTCTTTCACTGTCTTCTCTGGTGTCAAGAATGCTACTGAACCATCTGGGAAGGTTACTGTTGCTGTACCATCGTTGCCTACTTCTACCTTGCTTGCTGTTGGGTTAGCTTTCTTAACTTCTTCTGCTACCTTAGCTTTTTCTGCATCTGTAAGAGCTGATGGGTTTACTACTGGGGTGATTGCTGGAGTCTTAACGCCATTTGAATCAGCTTCTTTCACTGTCTTCTCTGGTGTCAAGAATGCTACTGAACCATCTGGGAAGGTTACTGTTGCTGTACCATCGTTGCCTACTTCTACCTTGCTTGCTGTTGGGTTAGCTTTCTTAACTTCTTCTGCTACCTTAGCTTTTTTTCTGCATCTGTAAGAGCTGATGGGTTTACTACTGGGGTGATTGCTGGAGTCTTAACGCCATTTGAATCAGCTTCTTTCACTGTCTTCTCTGGTGTCAAGAATGCTACTGAACCATCTGGGAAGGTTACTGTTGCTGTACCATCGTTGCCTACTTCTACCTTGCTTGCTGTTGGGTTAGCTTTCTTAACTTCTTCTGCTACCTTAGCTTTTTTTCTGCATCTGTAAGAGCTGATGGGTTTTACTACTGGGGTGATTGCTGGAGTCTTAACGCCATTTGAATCAGCTTCTTTCACTATCTTCTCTGGTGTCAAGAATGCTACTGAACCATCTGGGAAGGTTACTGTTGCTGTACCATCGTTGCCTACTTCTACCTTGCTTGCTGTTGGGTTAGCTTTCTTAACTTCTTCTGCTACCTTAGCTTTTTCGGCATCTGTAAGAGCTGATGGGTTTACTACTGGGGTGATTGCTGGAGTCTTAACGCCATTTGAATCAGCTTCTTTCACTGTCTTCTCTGGTGTCAAGACTGCTACTGAACCATCTGGGAAGGTTACTGTTGCTGTACCATCGTTGTCTACTTCTACCTTGCTTGCTGTTGGGTTAGCTTTCTTAACTTCTTCTGCTACCTTAGCTTTTTCGGCATCTGTAAGAGCTGATGGGTTCACTACTGGTGTGATTGCTGGATCTTTAGTTGCTACTTTTGGCGTACTTTCATCTGATGTCTTACCATCTTTGCTTGCTTTAGCAGTAACTGGACCTGCTGGGATTTCAACTGTTGGAGTGATGCTCGCTTTGCCATCTTCTCCCGTTACACCTTCACCAATCTTATTGCCATCCTTGTCGAACAGTTCTACTTTAGTACCTGGGTCTGCTGTTACTTCAACTGGAGTCTTAGTGCCCGCTTTACCTGTAAGATCTGTTGTAACAATTGGTTTACTTGGTTTATCTGAAGTTTCTGGGGTCGCTGCTGTAGCTTGAACTGGATCGCTCGCTTCAGGCTTTTGACCATCTTTGCTTGACACAACAGTCACATTACCTTCTGGAATATCTACTGTTGGTGTAATCGTTGCTTTGCCATCTTCTCCTGCTGTTGCTTCACCAATCTTGTTGCCGTCTTTATCGTACAATTCAACCTTAGATCCTGGGTCTGCTGTTACCTCAACTGGAGTCTTAGTACCCGCCTTACCTGTAAGATCTGTTGTGATTTCTGGTTGAGTTAGTGCACTCGAATCTTTAACAGTAACTTTAACTGGAACTTCATCTTTAGATCCGTCTGGGTATGTTACAACTACTGTCGCATCTTTTTCACCATCTGTTGCTGTATCGACTGGTGTCTTGAACTCGAAGGTTGTTCCTTCTGGTAGTTCACCAACGTTGCCGATTGAGCCTTTAGCATCTGGTGTTTCACCCTTGTTAACGTTTTGTTCTTTCGCAACTGGAGTATTCTTATCTGCATCTGTACGTGGATCTTTCACAGTCACCTTAACTGGAACTTCATCCTTAGAACCATCTGGGTATGTTACAACTACGATAGCGTCTTTGTCGCCTTCTGTTGTTGTATCTACTGGTGTCTTGTACTCGAATTTAGTTCCTGATGGAAGATCACCTACGTTGCCGATTGAATCTTTAGCGTTTGATTTATCACCTGGTTTAACACTTTGATCTTTCGCAACTGGAGTATTCTTATCTGCATCTGTACGTGGATCTTTCACAGTTACTTTAACTGGAACTTCATCTTTAGATCCGTCTGGGTATGTTACAACTACGATAGCGTCTTTTTCACCATCTGTTGCTGTATCGACTGGTGTCTTGAACTCGAAGGTTGTTCCTTCTGGTAGTTCACCAACGTTGCCGATTGAGCCTTTAGCATCTGGTGTTTCACCCTTGTTAACGTTTTGTTCTTTCGCTACTGGTGTGTACTTGTCTGCATCTGTGCTTGGAGTTTTAACAGTAACTTTAACTGGAACTTCATCTTTAGATCCGTCTGGGTATGTTACAACTACTGTCGCGTCTTTTTCACCATCAGTTGCTGTATCTACTGGTGTCTTGAACTCTGCTGTTGTATCCTTAGGAAGTTTGTCAAAGTTACCAATTGAGCCTTTAGCATCTGGTGTTTCACCCTTGTTAACACTTTGATCTTTCGCTACTGGTGTGTTCTTGTCTGCATCCGTGCGTGGATCTTTCACAGTAACTTTAACTTTAACTTCGTCTGTTGACTTATCTGGGTAAGTAACTACTACTGTCGCGTCTTTGTCACCTTCTGTAGCTGTATCCACTGGTGTCTTGAACTCTGCTGTTGTACCCTTAGGAAGTTTGTCAAAGTTACCAATCGAACCTTTAGCATCTGGTGTTTCACCCTTATTAACACTTTGATCTTTCGCTACTGGTGTGTTCTTGTCTGCATCCGTGCGTGGATCTTTCACAGTAACTTTAACTGGAACTTCGTCTGTTGACTTATCTGGGTAAGTAACTACTACTGTCGCGTCTTTGTCACCTTCTGTAGCTGTATCCACTGGTGTCTTGAACTCTGCTGTTGTACCCTTAGGAAGTTTGTCAAAGTTACCAATCGAACCTTTAGCATCTGGTGTTTCACCCTTATTAACGCTTTGATCTTTCGCTACTGGTGTGTTCTTGTCTGCATCCGTGCGTGGATCTTTCACAGTAACTTTAACTTTAACTTCGTCTGTTGACTTATCTGGGTAAGTAACTACTGCTGTCGCGTCTTTGTCACCTTCTGTAGCTGTATCCACTGGTGTCTTGAACTCTGCTGTTGTACCCTTAGGAAGTTTGTCAAAGTTACCAATCGAACCTTTAGCATCTGGTGTTTCACCCTTATTAACACTTTGATCTTTCGCTACTGGGGTGTTCTTATCTGCATCTGTACGTGGATCTTTCACAGTCACCTTAACTGGAACTTCATCTTTAGAACCATCCGGGTATGTTACAACTACAATTGCGTCTTTGTCGCCTTCTGTTGTTGTATCTACTGGTGTCTTGTACTCGAATTTAGTTCCTGATGGAAGATCACCTACGTTGCCGATTGAATCTTTAGCGTTTGGTTTTATCACCTGGTTTAACACTTTGATCTTTCGCAACTGGAGTATTCTTATCTGCATCTGTACGTGGATCTTTCACAGTTACTTTAACTGGAACTTCATCCTTAGAGCCATCTGGGTATGTTACAACTACAATAGCGTCTTTGTCGCCTTCTGTTGTTGTATCTACTGGTGTCTTGTACTCGAATTTAGTTCCTGATGGAAGATCACCTACATTACCGATTGAATCTTTCACGTTTGGTGTTGAACCTGGTTTAACACTTTGATCTTTCGCAACTGGAGTATTCTTATCTGCATCTGTACGTGGATCTTTCACAGTTACTTTAACTGGAACTTCATCCTTAGAGCCATCTGGGTATGTTACAACTACAATTGCGTCTTTGTCGCCTTCTGTTGTTGTATCTACTGGTGTCTTGTACTCGAATTTAGTTCCTGATGGAAGATCACCTACGTTGCCGATTGAATCTTTAGCGTTTGGTGTTGAACCTGGTTTAATACTTTGATCTTTCGCAACTGGAGTATTCTTATCTGCATCTGTACGTGGATCTTTCACAGTTACTTTAACTGGAACTTCATCCTTAGAGCCATCTGGGTATGTTACAACTACGATAGCGTCTTTTTCACCATCAGTTGCTGTATCTACTGGTGTCTTGAATTCAAATGTTGTGCCACTTGGTAGATCACCTACGTTGCCGATTGAATCTTTAGCGTTTGGTTTATCACCTGGTTTAACACTTTGATCTTTCGCAACTGGAGTATTCTTATCTGCATCTGTACGTGGATCTTTCACAGTCACCTTAACTGGAACTTCATCCTTAGAACCATCTGGGTATGTTACAACTACGATAGCGTCTTTTTCACCATCAGTTGCTGTATCTACTGGTGTCTTGAATTCAAATGTTGTGCCACTTGGTAGATCTCCTACATTACCAATTGAATCTTTGGCAGATGGTTTATCTCCTGGTTTAACAGTTTGATCTTTCGCTACTGGAGTATTCTTATCCGCATCGCTACGTGGGTCTTTAACAGTTACCTTAGCTGGAACTTCATCCTTAGATCCATCTGGGTAGGTCACAACTACTGTTGCGTCTTTTTCACCATCAGTTGCTGTATCTACTGGTGTCTTGAATTCAAATGTTGTGCCACTTGGTAGATCTCCTACATTACCAATTGAATCTTTGGCAGATGGTTTATCTCCTGGTTTAACAGTTTGATCTTTCGCTACTGGAGTATTCTTATCCGCATCGCTACGTGGATCTTTCACAGTTACTTTAACTGGAACTTCATCTTTAGAACCATCTGGGTATGTTACAACTACAATTGCGTCTTTGTCGCCTTCTGTTGTTGTATCTACTGGTGTCTTGTACTCGAATTTAGTTCCTGATGGAAGATCACCTACATTACCGATTGAATCTTTCACGTTTGGTGTTGAACCTGGTTTAACACTTTGATCTTTCGCAACTGGAGTATTCTTATCTGCATCTGTACGTGGATCTTTCACAGTTACTTTAACTGGAACTTCATCCTTAGAGCCATCTGGGTATGTTACAACTACAATTGCGTCTTTGTCGCCTTCTGTTGTTGTATCTACTGGTGTCTTGTACTCGAATTTAGTTCCTGATGGAAGATCACCTACGTTGCCGATTGAATCTTTAGCGTTTGGTGTTGAACCTGGTTTAATACTTTGATCTTTCGCAACTGGAGTATTCTTATCTGCATCTGTACGTGGATCTTTCACAGTTACTTTAACTGGAACTTCATCCTTAGAGCCATCTGGGTATGTTACAACTACGATAGCGTCTTTGTCGCCTTCTGTTGTTGTATCTACTGGTGTCTTGTACTCGAATTTAGTTCCTGATGGAAGATCACCTACGTTGTCGATTGAATCTTTAGCGTTTGGTTTATCACTTGGTTTAACACTTTGATCTTTCGCAACTGGAGTATTCTTATCTGCATCTGTACGTGGATCTTTCACAGTCACCTTAACTGGAACTTCATCCTTAGAACCATCTGGGTATGTTACAACTACGATAGCGTCTTTGTCGCCTTCTGTTGTTGTATCTACTGGTGTCTTGTACTCGAATTTAGTTCCTGATGGAAGATCACCTACGTTGCCGATTGAATCTTTAGCGTTTGGTTTATCACCTGGTTTAACACTTTGATCTTTCGCAACTGGAGTATTCTTATCTGCATCTGTACGTGGATCTTTTACAGTAACCTTAACTGGAACTTCATAAGTTAACGAATCTGGGTAAGTAACTACTACTATCGCGTCTTTTTCACCTGGTGTTGCTGTATCGACTGGTGTCTTGAACTCGAAGGTTGTTCCCTTAGGAAGTTTGTCAAAGTTACCGATTGAATCTTTCGCAGATGGTTTTTCACCAACTTTAACAGTTTGATCTTTAGCTGTTGGAGTGTTGTTTTCTGCAGATGTCTTATCTGGATCTTCTACAGTCACCTTAACTGGAACTTCATCTTTAGATCCGTCTGGGTATGTTACAACTACTGTCGCGTCTTTTTCACCTGGTGTTGCTGTATCTACTGGTGTCTTATAAGCAAAGCTAGTACCATATGGAAGTTCACCAGCATTGTCGATTGAACCTTTAGCGTCTGGTGTTGAACCCTTGTAAATGTCTTGAGCTTTAGCTTTTGGATCGTTCTTATCTGCATCGCTACGTGGATCTTTTACAGTAACCTTAACTGGAACTTCATCAGTTGACTTATCGGGATAAGTAACTACTACTATCGCGTCTTTTTCACCTTTGGTTGCTGTATCTACTGGTGTCTTATAAGCAAAGCTAGTACCACTTGGAAGTTCACCAGTATTGCCGATTGAGTTTTTAGCGTCTGGTGTTGAACCTGGATCAACTGTTTGTGCCTTAGCAGTTGGTGTGTATTTGTCTGCTTCCTTAGCCGCTGGTGTAACTAAGTATGCAGCCGCAATCTTATCTGTAGATTTATCAGGATATGTAATGACAAGATTTCCTTTTTCGTCGACACTATATGTAGTCCCTGGAGGGAAACTTGCATTTGCTTTTGTAGTTGCTGCGATAATCTTATTTTTTTCATCTTCACTAACATTGTTAGGATCAGCAACTTCTACTTTTTCACCTGCAACAGCATCAAGTTTCTTAGTAAGTTCCAAAACGGTAACTTTAAGGTCTCTCGTTACAGTCACGTTTTTCTTACTTGTAACTGCAAATTTTACAACAGTATCACCTGCTGGTTGTTCCCAAGAAACAGTACCCTCATAAGAAGCATTACGCTGTCTAAAGGTATATGAACCAGCTGTCGTCAAGTAAGCACCTAAAGGAAGTACACCTTTCACAGCTTTTGGATTTTGAGGAACCCAGAAGTGTTCAATCGCATTAGATGCTGCTATAACATCAACATTAACAGCTTCACCTGGATAAACAGTGATATGTGATTTACTAACAAGAAGTTGGGTATTATCTCCTCCTCTTGAAACACCACCATCAGCTGAAGGTTTTTCTGCACGTGTCGCTGTAATAGGAGTGCTCTTAGGAGACTCACTTCCACCTGCTGGTGTAGCTGTCGCTGTAATTTGTCCTTCTGGAAGACTATTTATTGGAGAGATAGTAGAAATACCTTGATCATTTGCTACTGCTTCGCCAATAACCACTCCATCGTTATTATAGAGTTTCACTGTAGAACCAGGTTCTGCTTTAACAGTCACATCAGCTGGAGTACTTGCTTTACCTGATAGGTTTGAAGTGATTTCTGGCGCTTGGCCTGCTGGCTTATTAGTGTCAGCAGGTTTATTTGATGGAGTAACGAGATATGAAGCGTCAATCTTATCTGTTGATTTATCAGGATATGTAATGACAAGATTTCCTCTTTGATCAACATTATATAAAGTGCCTGGAGGGAAACTTGCATTTGCTTTTTTAGTTGCTGCGATAATTTTATTTTTCTCGTCTTCAGAAACATTGTTAAGATCAGCAACTTCTACTTTTTCACCTGGAACAGCATCAAGCTTCTTAGTAAGTTCCAAAACGGTAACCTTCAGGTTTCTCGTTACAAGTACATTATTCTTACTTCTAACTGCGAAGGTCACAACAGTATCACCTGCTGGTTGATCCCAAGCAACAGTACCTCCGTATCCGTTATTACGTCTTGTATAGGTCTCTGTTCCAGCTGTTTCTAAGTAAACACCTGTAGGTTTCAAACCCTTGACAGCTGTTGGATTATTAGGAACCCAAAAGGTTTCCATCTCTTTAGATACTGCTGTAACACCAATCTTAACAGATTCACCTGGATAAACAGTGATGTGTGATTTGGTAACGAGTAGTTGGGTATTATGACTATCGTTCCCTCTTGAAACACCACCTTCTACAGTTGTCAATGTTGGTCGTGTCGCTGTTACAGGTGCACTCTTAGGAGACTCACTTTCGCCTGCTGGTGTAGCTGTAGCAGTGATTTCACCTACAGGAAGGCTATTTGTTGGCGTAACAGTAGCTACACCTTGAGCATTTGCTACTGCTTGACCGATAACAGTACCATCACTATTGTAGAGTTTAACAGTTGAACCTGCTGGTGCTTGGACAGTTACATCCGTTGCAGAACTTCCTTTTCCATCAAGGTTTGAAGTGATGACTGGAGCTGCTACTGCCGCACGTGCTCTACGTGGTTTAGCTACTTGAGAGCCATCTTTAATAGTTTGAGCTGCTGACAAGCTTGCAGTCGAACCATCTGCAAAAGTAACAACTACTGATCCGTCTGCTTGAACTTGAACATCAGTTGCTTTAGAGTTAGCTGCCTTAACAGCTGCTACAACTTTTGCTTTTTCTTCATCAGTAAGTCCTGATGGATTGTAGACCACTGTCACTTCTGGAGCTTGGATGCTATCTGCTTCCTTAGCTTTTTCTGTCGCAACTACTGGTTCTTCTTTAGAATTTTGAGTAGTTTCAACTTTTTCTTCAGCCACTGCTGCTGGAGCTACTGGTGTTGAGGGAGCTACTTCGACAGCTGGTGCTGCATAAGTGACATTATCGCCAGCTACAACTGGCTTAATCTCCTCTGTTGTAGAACCTGCTTCTGGATTAGCTTCTACTGTATCTGCTTTGACTGACGGAGCCACCAAAGCTGCCCCAATTGCAAAGACAAGCGAACAACCAAACAGGAAATGTTTTCCTTTTTTGATCATACGCCAGTTCTTCTGTTCCGCATTTTTACGATTAAAATACATGAATCTTTTCTCCTAATTTTTAAAAATTATAGTATGTCTTTAACATACAAATTACATTATAAAATATATCATTATTTCAGTCAACAATTTCAAACTTTATCATTAAAAAATTTTTTTCAATACAAAAAAATTCCAAAATGTTATTTTTTTGTTCTAAAACACAATTTTTTTATTCTAAAAACACAATATAGTAAGTTCAGACAGATTCTTTGTTTTTTTAATTTACTTGTAATATAATAACTAACATCTAAAAAAATATAATTTTTTTGTTTATTATGTTCAAAAATTATTACAGGAGGAATGATCTATGAGAGCCCTATTATCTCAAAAAGAACAAAGGCAATTAAGAATTTTAGAATATTTATTTGAAAATCCAGACTGGATCCACCTAGATCCTCTGGCAGAAGCCCTAGATATCAACACGCGTATTATCAAAAGTGATATCAAGGAGATGCGCGAAGTCCTCTCTTGCTTTGAAATCCAGTCTTCAACAGCTGGTATCAGACTCGCCAATAATGACAATCTAGGCATTGAACGAGTTTACCGTCATATTTTACAAAATTCTTCTAACTTCCAGGTATTACGAGCATTCTTTTTATTAGAGGAACCATTTACCTATGAACATCTAGCTCAAAACCTTGATGTCTCGCTTCCTGCCCTTCGCAAAAAAGTCGCTGAGATCAATCATACCTTACAAAATAAATACCGCTTCAAACTCAAGGTCACTCCAATCTCTATCATTGGAGATGAAAAAGATATCCGTTTCTTTTTTGCCCAGTATTTCCATGAAGCCTATGGTTACTTCAAATGGCCATTTACTGATTCTAAGAAAGACATTGAAGAATTTGTTGCTTTCTTTCTAAACATGACAGGATTTCCGGCCAACTATGCTAACTTGTTGCAGCTAGAAACACAAATAGCCGTTAATTTGCACCGATTTAAGATTGGTGCCACCATCCAAACAACGAGTGACTCTACAAATGATCTCCCTATATATGATCAACTGCCAGAGTTCCAAGATCAACTCGAACCATTGGCTAAGCGTCTGAACATCGAGGTTAACCGTCATACCTTAGAACAAATCTTTGATTCTTATACCCAAAAAGGAATCTTCTTTACTGTTGAAGAGTTTCTGGCTGCCCGTTCTGAAGACAAACAGGTTGATCACTCTTACCACGCTGCTCGAGATGTCCTCGATAACTTGACTCGTGAATTTGGGATTCACTTTACAAATACTGACGAGCTAGTTTGGCACTTGCACAATACCGCTCTTCTTGAACGGCAAGAGATCAACTCAGAATCCATCATTTCTCATAATAAATCCTATACGCTCAATAAAATCAAGAAATTCTTCCCTGAATTTATGAAGCAGCTGTTTTCGAAATGATGCGTTATAAGTCTAGCTTGGGACAAAAAGAACAGGCACATGCTGTTGTCCATCTGGTATACACTCTCTTGACCCACGCTTCAGATTTGATGGAACAACTGTTAGAATCTCAGAATAAGGTCCGTGTCCTCGTTTTGAGTGAGTTTGACTTTGCTCATCCTCACGCTCTCATCTCCCTCTATAAATACTACACTTCTAAAAATATCCAGTTTGAAACTTGGGACAAGGCTACATTGAATGTTGATGAGATTATGGAGGCTGGATATGATGCCATTCTGACTAACTTTGATGTCGAAGGCTTAGAGCATCCAAAACTAATCAATATCGGACGTATGGCCCAGCTTCAAGTGATTAACGAACTGAACACCATTTCGATTGGTGACCTTTAAAAAAATATTCAAAATTAGAGTCGCTTAATCATCCGAATCTTAGAGAACAATTTCTATAATCTATAAAAGATAAGAGACCGGAACTCCGATAATTGGAGTTCTGGTCTCTTATCTTTTTACTATTTTGATTTTTAAAAAAAGGAAATTTAGTGCTTCAAACCGAAAAAGACTCTTTCTGCTACATGTATAGTTTCTATTTCTCTATCCTTGCTTCTGCATCTGCCACTACTTGGGCAAGATTGGTTTGGGATTATCATGAAAACTAAAGAGTTGACCTGTCTTTCCTAGACACTCAACTGCTTGGTAAACATCTAAAAGACTGATATCCTCTAGGTCTTTGATAATCTCTGCGCCACCAGTTCCACGCGCAACTGAGATCAACTCAGCTTTTTTCAGTTGAGATAAGGTCTTACGGATAATGACAGGATTAACTCCAACGCTACTAGCAAGAAAGTCACTGGTCACCTTACTTTCTTTCCCTTTTAAGGCTATGATAATCAACATATGGGTCGCATGGCTAATCTACAAGTCGTCAATGAACTCAATACTCTTTCCATTGGTAAACTTTAAAAATAGCCTCTGTTTTATGACCAAACAAGCAGGCTAAAACAGATATAAACGTATAATATCAGGCATCTTAAAAACTTGATATTATGCGTTTTTATACTCTTCGAAAATCTCTTCAACCTGCGGCTAGTTTCCTAGTTTGCTCTTTGATTTTCATTGAGTATTACTTTCAACAATGGATTCGCACTTATTGATAAATTTCAGCTCATTTACAATATTGTGGATTGAAATAAGATAGGAACAAATAGATTAGGAAAGTCAAACTTATTTCTAGAATGTTTTAGAATTCGTAGCGTACTATTCTAGATTCAATATACTACGCATTGTGAATTCTAAAAAAATTGCTAGAAATTGACTTAACTTCTCTAGTAAATTTGTTCAGATTTTATTTAACTACGTAAGCATATATATTTTTGTCTAACAAAAGACTTTTCCTTGCTTGGCTAGAATATAGCAAGATCTACTGATTAGTTGGTCAATTTCAATGTTTATACCTAGGCTACGATATTTCTTCAGTAGACTATCAACAAAAAGGGGCTTTTATTTTAATGGAAGATGATTTTTCACCTAGTCTGATTTCTTATCTATAAAACAAAACAAAAGAAAACGATTGCATAAACTCTTACTCCATGATATACTAGGATAAAAATAAACGATAGGAGAGTGTCTATGAAAAACACGTCATCTCAACCAGATAAAAAAATGATTTACAGTATCCGTTCTCTGAAAAACGGAACTGGCTCTGTCCTTATTGGAGCAAGCTTTATCCTCCTTGCCTTAACAGCACCTTCTGTATCTGCAGCTGAAACTAGTCTTGGCACACAAGAAAATCTAAGCGCTATTAGTTCAGGCCCAGCTACTACAGAAACCAGCCAAGCTGAGGAAAAAACGCCTATTTTGGTCCCAAAAGATGCAAACGCTTCCCTAGAATCTAAAACATCTGAGCCGGTAGCCGTTTCTGAAACAGCTACAACCGAGACTAGTGCAAGCCTTCCAAACAATAAAGACGAGAAAACAGAAGTATCAAGTCTAGCTACTGAGAAAGCTTCGCCAGCAGACACTGTATCTGAAAATCCAATCAAAGACAACTACTTCCGTATCCACGTCAAAAAACTTCCCCAAGAAAACCAAGATTCGCAAGGTCTTTGGACTTGGGATGATGTCGAAAAACCATCTGAAAATTGGCCAAATGGATCCCAGTCTTTCAAAGATGCCAAGAAAGACGACTACGGCTACTACCTTGATGTCAAACTTAAAAATGAGCAAGCCAAGAAAGTCAGCTTCCTCATTAACAACACCAAAGGTGACAACCTTACTGGAGACCGTTCGGTAGAGCGCCTCTCTCCAAAGATGAATGAAGCTTGGCTTGATGAGGACTACAAGGTCCACAACTACCAACCTCAGCCTGCGGGAACAATCCGCGTCAACTATTTCCGCACCGATGGCAACTATGACAAGAAATCTCTCTGGTACTGGGGAGATGTGAAAACTCCAAGCAATGGTGAATGGCCTGACGGTACAGACTTTACTGCAAGTGGAAAACACGGACGCTACATCGACATTCCGCTCAATGAAGCCGCCAGAGAATTTGGATTTTTACTATTAGATGAGAGCAAGAAAGGCGATGATGTGAAAATCAGAAAAGAAGATTATAAATTTACTGACCTGAAAAACCACAGTCAAATCTTCCTTAAGGATGATGACGAAACAATCTACACCAACCCTTACTATGTACACGACATTCGTATGACTGGTGCCCAACATGTGGCTAAGTCCCGTATTGAAACTAGTTTTTCTACCTTGGTTGGTGCAAAAAAAGAAGACATTCTCAAACGCTCAACGATCACAGACCACCTAGGCAATAAAGTGACAATCACAGATGTTACAGTTGATGAAGCAGGTAAGAAAGTAACCTACATCGGTGATTTCTCTGACACTCAAAACCCATATACAGTCGCCTATGATTCAGACCATTTTACAACTCGTTCTAGCTGGCGTCTCAAAGATGAGACTTACAGTTACGATGGCCCTCTTGGTGCTAACCTTAAAGAAGATGGCAAACGTGTTGATCTGACTCTCTGGTCTCCAAGTGCTGATAAAGTTTCTGTTGTCATCTACGATAAGAAAGATCCTGAAAAAGTGGTTGGAACCGTCGCTCTTGAAAAAGGAGAAAAAGGAACTTGGAAACAGACCCTGGATGAGAACTCAGGACTTGGTATTAGTAACTATACTGGCTACTACTATCACTACCAAATCGAGCGCCAAGGCAAGACTGTCCTCGTACTTGATCCTTACGCTAAATCTCTGGCAGCTTGGAACAGCGATCTAGCTAAAACAGATGCTGCCCATAAGGTTGCTAAAGCTGCTTTTGTGGATCCAGCAAAACTTGGACCTCAAGACCTGACTTATGGTAAAATTCATAACTTCAAATCTCGTGAAGATGCTGTTATCTACGAGGCTCACGTTCGTGACTTTACCTCAGATCCTGCTATCGCAAAAGATTTGACTAAACCATTTGGTACCTTTGAAGCCTTTATCGAAACTAGACTACCTCAAAGACTTGGGTGTAACCCACATCCAGCTCCTTCCAGTCTTGTCATACTACTATGTCAATGAATTGAAAAACCATGAACGCTTGTCCGCCTATGCTTCAAGCGATAGCAACTACAACTGGGGTTATGACCCTCAAAACTACTTCTCCTTGACTGGTATGTACTCAAGTGATCCTAAGAACCCAGAAAAACGTATCGCAGAATTTAAGAACCTTGTCAACGAAATCCATAAACGTGGCATGGGTGCTATCTTAGATGTCGTTTACAACCATACTGCCAATGTCGATATCTTTGAAGACCTCGAGCCAAACTACTACCACTTCATGGATGCAGACGGAACACCTCGTACTAGCTTTGGTGGTGGTCGTCTAGGAACAACCCACTACATGTCTAAACGCGTCATGGTAGACTCTATCAAGTATCTAGTTGAAACCTATAAAGTAGATGGTTTCCGTTTCGATATGATGGGAGATCATGATGCAGCTTCCGTCGAAGAAGCTTACAAGGCTGCACGCGCCCTCAATCCAAATCTCATCATGCTTGGTGAAGGTTGGAGAACCTATTCTGGTGATGAAAATATGCCAACACAGCCTGCTGACCAAGATTGGATGAAACATACCGATACTGTCGCTGTCTTTTCAGATGACATCCGTAACAACCTCAAGTCTGGTTATCCAAATGAAGGTCAACCTGCCTTTATCACAGGTGGAAAACGCGATATCAATACCATCTTTAAAAATCTGATTGCTCAACCAACCAACTTTGTAGCAGACAGTCCTGGAGATGTCATCCAATACATCGCAGCCCATGATAACTTGACCCTCTTTGACATCATTGCCCAATCAATCAAAAAAGACCCAAGCAAGGCTGAAAACTATGCGGAAATCCATCGTCGTTTGCGCCTCGGAAATCTCATGGTCTTGACAGCTCAAGGAACTCCATTTATTCACTCTGGTCAGGAATACGGACGTACCAAACAATTCCGTGACCCAGCCTACAAGACTCCAGTTTCAGAAGATAAGGTACCAAATAAATCTCACTTGTTGCGTGATAAGGACGGTAACCCATTTGACTATCCTTACTTCATCCATGATTCTTATGACTCTAGTGATGCTGTCAACAAGTTTGATTGGACCAAGGCAACTGATGGAAAAGCTTATCCTGAAAATGTCAAGAGCCGTGACTACATGAAAGGTTTAATTGCACTTCGCCAATCTACAGACGCCTTCCGACTCAAGAGTCTTCAAGATATCAAAGACCGTGTCCAACTCATCACTGTCCCAGGCCAAAATGGTATGGAAAAAGAAGATGTAGTGATTGGCTACCAAATCACTGCTCCAAATGGAGATATCTACGCAGTCTTTGTCAATGCGGACGAAAAAGCTCGTGAATTTAACTTGGGAACTGCCTTTGCACATCTAAGAAATGCTGAAGTTTTAGCAGATGAAAATCAAGCAGGACCAGTAGGAATTGCCAACCCTCAAGGACTGGAATGGACTGAAAAAGGCTTGAAATTAAATGCCCTTACAGCTACTGTTCTTCGAATCGCTCAAGGCGGTGCCATCGTTGCCCCAGCTGTGGAAGAAAAACCAGAATTTGATCTTTCTAGCTTAAAACAAGAGCAAGGTCAAAATAACGACCAAGACAATACTCCAAACCGAGTCGTCAAACCGGAACATCAAAATCCAGCTCCACAAACTAAACCTGATTCTACAAAACCAGATGCAAAAATAGCGGATGCGGATCATAAACCTAGCCAAGCTACAACTGATTCACAAGCTGAAAAACCATCACAAGAAGCACAAGCATCATCTGTAAAAGAAGCGGTTCAAAACGAATCGGCAGACAACTCTAACAAGGAAACTATACCTGCTCCCCTAGCTAAACAAGCTGAACTTCCAAATACAGGAACCAAAAACGATCACAAACTCCTGTTTGCAGGAATCAGTCTCCTAGCTCTCCTTGGCCTTGGTAGCTTCCTCAAGTCAAGAAATGAACAATAAAAGCAAGGACTCTATAAATCTATCACCTTAGTATAAAGACATGTAAAAAAAGCTGGGATAAAAGTCTTTAAAATCAGAAAAAAACGCATATTATCAGATGTTTAAAAAAACTTGATAATATGCGTTTTTATTGTAGAAAAGATTTATACTCAATATTCTACTAAAATTATGTTTATACCTCAACTCTTCAGATTAAAGAAAAAGATTCATTTTGATCAAGTTGCTTCAATCTCTTTCTTTTTACTAGAGAAAATAAAAAAACTCTTAAAAAAATAGCATTATGTCAGCATTTCTAAGAGTTTTTTTACTATATAGTATCCAACCTCTATAAGGGCAATTTTTTTATTACTGATAGGGTAGGTCTACGTTCTGCCTCTTTCTAGAAGCTCTTATTTCTCTATCCTTGCTTCTGCATCTGCCACTACTTGGGCAAGACTGGTTTGGTTCAGTTCCTGCTCCATGGCTAGCTGAATCTTTTGTAATTTCTCGTCTAAAATCCCATGGATATTTGCACCAACTGGACAGGCTGGATTGGGATTGTCATGAAAACTAAAGAGTTGACCTGTCTTTCCTAGACATTCAACTGCTTGGTAAACATCTAAAAGACTGATATCCTCTAGGTCTTTGATAATCTCTGCGCCACCAGTTCCACGCGCAACTGAGATCAACTCTGCCTTTTTCAGTTGAGATAAGGTCTTACGGATAATGACAGGATTGACTCCAACGCTACTAGCAAGAAAATCACTAGTCACCTTACTTTCTTTCCCTTTCAAAGCTATGATAATCAACATATGGGTCGCGATGGTAAATCGACTTGAAATTTGCATAAGATTCTCCTTTTTCTATTAGACTAGCTCGTTTTTTACTTATATTTATTATATCTCTTGTAGTTGTAATGTCAAGAGTTACCACTCAGCCAGTCATCTAGTTCTGCATCATGCCCTTGACTTTGGGCAATTTCATGAAGTAATTCTTGATTATGAGTATGGTGAACCCCATTAACCAAGCTTTCATAATAAACTTGGTAGTAGGGTAAATTTAAGTCTTTGGCTAGCTGCAATTCTGCCTCAATATCATAATCTACCCGACGAAAATCGATATTTTTCAAGCCTTTTTCATCAAATTCTAAGATCATGTATTGAGCACGCATGTCCTTGCGTAAATTCTCAGATAAAAAGAAGGGTTGCCCAATGGAACCTGGATTCAGGATAAGCTGTCCACCACTACCATAACGAAGAAACTGTTGATGGATATGCCCGTAAATGGCAATATCACAGTCTGGATTGGTGACAAGACGGTCAAAGTCCTCTTGCTTCCCAAGATGGATCAGCTCTCTTCCCCAATTTTTATCAGGCAAGTGGTGGCTAATCCCTAGCTTCAAATCTCCAAACTGGCGGTGCACTTGCAAGGGATAGTCCTGCAGTGCTTCAATCTCCTCAATACTGAGTTCTTCCATAATATACTGACACTGGCGTAAGAGATAACGATGACTGGGTCTACTTTCATCTAACTGACGATGGCAGGCGCGCCATAAGCTCTCCTCCCAATTTCCCAAAACTCTAAGGGTGATGGGTAAAGTGTCCAAGCTCTGGAGAATATTTTTTCGTCCTGTTCCAGGCATGAGGATATCTCCCAAAAGCCAATACTCATCAACCTCCGCCTTCTGCGCATCTGTCAGAACAGCCTCCAAAGCTGTCGTATTGCCATGTATATCCGATAATACTGCAATTTTTGTCATATCTCTTCCTCTTAGCTTTTCTCTTTTTATTATAACAAACTCCAAGTCAAAGTCAAAAAGCATCTATATTCCTATCGTTTTTTACTTTACTTTTTTAGTGAAAAGGAATACAATGAAGGTAATAAGAATGAGGAGGTTTTTTTGCTATGGCACAACGTTATGAAAAATATCATGGTAGCGGTTGACGGTTCTAAGGAAGCTGACTTGGCTTTCATCAAAGGGGTTCATTCAGCACTACGTAACCAGGCAAAACTAACGATTGCCCATGTCATTGACACACGTGCTCTTCAAAGCATCTCAACATTTGATGCCGAAGTTTACGAAGAATTGCAAGTAGAGGCCAACGATTTGATGGCGGAATATGAAAAACGTGCAAAAGATGCTGGGCTCACAGACATTAAAGTTGTTATTGAGATGGGAAATCCTAAAACTCTCTTAGCTAAAACAATTCCAGATAAAGAAAAGGTTGATTTGATTTTAGTTGGGGCAACAGGACTCAATGCTTTTGAACGCCTGCTAGTTGGTTCTTCATCAGAATATATCCTACGCCATACCAGCGTTGACCTTCTCGTCGTTAGAGATAAGGATAAAACTTTGTAATAAAAACAGAAATGAGGTTGGGATTTTTCTCCTAACCTCATTTTTGTATAAACTATTGATGTCGTCGTTGAAACTAGGAACTCAAACATCATTCCAGGCTTCCTCTGCTATCGCCTATTTTTTATCTTCTATTTCCTTATGGCGCTCATAGGCCTTTATCTGGCGCTCAATCTCCTTTTTAATGGCTGGTTCTGGAGCGTATTTTTCTTCCCAATCATCTGGTTTTAAGATTTTGTGGGTCACTGGATCAAAATGAGCTTTTCCATCAGGAAACATTTTCCCCATATTTGCTTGATGGACAATGTCAAAAATCCGTTCTGGGTCCACCCCCATCAAAACAAAACTACCATAGGTAAAGTATAGGGTGTCAATCAAGGCATCTACTTGCCCCACCAAATCTTGCTTAGCAGGCGTTTTCTTAGCAACTTTCTCTGCTGCTTGATCAAGAGCTTGGTGTAACTGTCCTACTGCCTGTTCGAAATCTTCCTCAGAAGAGCTAGCAGCTCGAACAAACTCCACCAATTCTTCTATCTTAAAGCCCGCTCTATGGGTGGCTCCTTCTAAGTCCCAAGCTTGGGGCTCCTCTTGAGTTCGTTCATCCATCATGTGGTGGAAGGTCTTGACCTTATTAAAATGGTAATCACGGCTGACAAAGACTTTTTCTGAAGCCAGAACACCAAAATGCTCTAAAGCTTTGTGAATCCCATCTTGTTGGTTGCTGGTTGTGATATGCTTGGCGACTTCCTTGACACTGCTACTACCATTGCCCATGGCGACTGACATCCCAACACCCGCCAGCATCTCTAGGTCGTTGTCCGAGTCACCAAAGGCCATGACTTGATTGAGATCAAAACCATACTCTTTTCCGACTCGGCGAATGCCTTCTAGCTTGGGAATTCCCTTGATTGATGACATCGGCCGCAAAAGGATTACTACGAGTCAATTTCAAGTCGTGAAAGTCAGCTGCTGCTTTCTCAGATTCTTCTGGCGTCATTAGCATCAAAACTTGATAAATGGGCTGATTCATCAACTGGAGCAGATCTTCTTCCTTTTGAGGAACGACCTTACTCACCATTCGATTAAAGGAATGACTAACTGTACGAGTCAACATAGAAGGGACAAAACGACTCACTCTTTGAGAAAAAGAACCTAGACCAAAAGACATGATTTTTTTGAACCCAGCATGGCATCCTTAGTCCCCAAAGCAATCTCCTTGCCCTCTTTTTTTGGCATAGGCTATCAACTGCCGTAAATGAGATTTGGAAAGCGGACTTGTAAACAAGACTCTGTCTTTATTAAAGATATATTGGCCGTTATAGGTTACAGCAAAATCCAGATCTATATCTTCCATTAAATCCTTAACAAAAAAAGGTCCTCGCCCTGTCGCTACTCCAACAAGCACTCCCTGTTCCTTCACAATCTTAATCGCATCCTTAGTGGATTTCAAAACACTCTTGCGATCGTTGACCAGTGTTCCATCGATATCAAAAAAAACAGCTTTGACTTCCATCCTACCTCAATCTCCCCTTTTGTGATACAATGATTATACCACATTTCAGAAAGAGTGAGTAAATCATGCCTAAGAAAATCCTTGTTTTACATACGGGTGGTACTATTTCCATGCAAGCTGATGCCTCTGGCGCTGTTGTGACTAGTCAAGACAACCCTATGAATCATGTATCCAATCCACTTGAGGGAGTTGAAGTCCACGCTCTCGACTTTTTTAATCTGCCAAGTCCCCATATTAAACCAAAGCATATGCTGGCCCTCTATCAAAAAATTAAAGAGGAGGCCGATCATTATGACGGTTTCGTGATTACACATGGGACAGATACCTTGGAGGAAACTGCCTATTTCCTTGACACTATGGAGGTTCCTCACAAACCAATCGTACTAACAGGTGCCATGCGTAGTTCCAACGAACTTGGAAGCGACGGCGTCTACAATTATCTCAGTGCCCTTCGCGTAGCGAGTGACGATAAGGCTGCTGACAAGGGTGTCTTGGTCGTTATGAATGACGAGATTCACGCTGCTAAGTATGTGACCAAGACGCACACGACAAATGTTAGCACCTTTCAAACGCCAACCCACGGCCCTCTTGGGCTCATCATGAAACACGAGATTCTCTACTTCAAAACAGCTGAACCCCGTGTTCGTTTTGACCTTGATAGAATTCAGGGCTTGGTCCCTATTATCCCTGTCTATGCTGGTATGACAGAAGAACTCCTTGATTTACTTCCCGTTGACCAACTGGATGGACTTATTATTCAGGCCTTCGGTGCTGGAAATGTTCCCAAGGAAACAGCACAAAAATTGAACGCCCTCATCCAAGAAGGACTTCCAATCGCCTTGGTCTCTCGTTGTTTTAACGGGATTGCTGAACCTGTCTATGCCTATGAGGGAGGTGGCGTTTGCCTGCAAAATGCTGGTGTTTTCTTTGTCAAAGAGCTCAACGCTCAAAAGGCCCGTCTCAAACTCCTCATTGCTATCAATGCTGACCTTAGAGGAGATGAATTACGAGCCTATATGGAAGGATAATACTCTTCGAAAATCAAATTCAAACCTCGTCAACGTCGCCTTGCCGTACTCAAGTACAGCCTGCGGCTAGTTTCCTAGTTTGCTCTTTGATTTTCATTGAGTATAAAAAAGTCGGTGAGATAGAAATTACTCGATCAAGTCTTGTTTTCTAGTCCCCCCAAGCCTTCTACCATCAACTTGATGCTTGAACTATTGACCAAAAAGTTTTTACTACTAAAAAGCGAGGTCGGGATTTTTATCCCGACCTCTTCTTGTTAATCTTTACGAGTTGAATGACGTTCTACCAAACCATGTGGCAAAAGAACTTCACGCTCTTCTAACTCTTCCTTATGCATAATCTTCGTCAACATACGCATACTAATAGCACCAAGGTCATACAAAGGTTGCGCAATGGTGGTTAGGTTTGGACGAGTGTAACGCGCGATTTGCGAATCATCACTGGTGATAATTTCAAAGTCTTCTGGTACAGAAACTCCCTTGTCAGCAAGTCCGTTCAACACACCTGCTGCCAGTTCATCTCCTGTTACGATCGCTGCTGTTGCTTTAGAAGAAATCAAACGTTCTGCCAAGGCATAGCCATCATCATAACGGTATTTTGATTCAAAAACAAGACCTTCACTGTAGTTAATTCCCGCTTCTTTCAAAGCATCTTTGTAACCAGCCAAGCGAATTTTACCATTAATATCATCCACTAATGGTCCACTAACGAAGGCAATTTTTTTGTTTCGCTTCAAAAGATGGCGGACTGCATCAACAGTAGCATGTTTATAGTCAATATTGACACTTGGAAGTTGGTGCTCCACATCCACTGTTCCTGCAAGAACCACAGGTGTGCGTGAGCGTGAAAACTCTGAGCGAATCTTCTCAGTTAAATGATAACCCATGAAGATAACGCCATCCACCTGCTTAGAAAAGAGAGTATTGACCACAGATACTTCCTTTTCATCATCCTCGTCGCTATTGGCAAGGACGATATTGTATTTGTACATCTCCGCGATATCATCAATCCCTTTAGCAAGGGTAGAGAAATAAGTATTTGTGATATCTGGAATAACAACTCCAACTGTTGTAGTTTTCTTACTTGCTAGACCACGAGCTACTGCGTTAGGACGGTAGTCAAGGCGATCAATGACCTCTAGAACTTTCTTACGGGTGTTTTCCTTGACATTCTTATTGCCATTGACAACACGACTGACAGTCGCCATTGACACTCCCGCTTCTCGGGCAACGTCATAAATTGTTACTGTATCATCTGTGTTCATTCCGTTTCCTTTCTACTTTGAAAATTTTGTTTTCATGATTCCACTGTTCTCATTTTACCACTAATTGTAAGCATTTTCAAGCATTTGATGAAGATTCGTTGAAAAAATTTCAAAATCATTCTCATCTTTTTAAAGGTAGTTGACTTTTCTTGATTTTTCTAGCAGTTTGCAGTATGATAATAAAAAAATCAATTAGGAGATAGGGATGGCTTTTACAGATTCTCATAGACGATGTGCCAGTTTCGGTGTGGTGACTAATTTACCCGACGATGTTATCGACTCAATCTGGTATATAATCGATCATTTTTTAAAGCATGTTTTTGAGCTAGAAGATGAATTAGAATTTCGACTTTTGAATCATGAAGGCTCCATCACTTTTCGTTTTTCTAGTCAACATCTACCAACTACGATTGACTTCGACTTCAATCATCCCTTTGACCCACTCTATCCACCTAAAGTTCTGGTCATGGATATGGATGGGAAGGAAACCATTCTCCTACCAGAAGAAAATGACCTATTTTAAAAACTCTAGTCTCCTCTTTCTACTTAGGAAACTAGAGTTTTCTTTTTGCTAATAAATGGAACGACTGACTACTATACCACTTGGTTTGGTGTATTCTAAGTCAAGATAATCCTGATAAGTTCCCGGGACGATAAATCCTTGGGGGCTGAGAATGTCTGTTCCAGCTTTACCCACGATAGAGTCAGCCAATAAGACACAATTTGTGCTGAGAACAAAATAGGTCTTAAACTTGGACGAACTGAACTTATAAAGAGTGGCATCTGCTTCGTGTTTCAGCTGATAAGAGTAGGTATGCTTGATCTCCCCTTCTCTTCTTTTCATGAGTTGAGAACTTGGTTCCCAAGGAATTAAGAGTTCTTCAATTTCTCTCAGTTGTTCTTCTATAGCTTTTTTCTGTTGCTCAGACAAGCTTAAGCCATAGACAAATAGAGTTTTCTGACTTTCTCTCTTACAGAGTTCGATATACTTTTCTCGATTAGCCTTAAATAGAACCCCATCCCCAATCATCCCAAATAAACGCTCCGAGTGAGGATCATAAGAACCATAGGAAATAACCTGTCCTTGATAACAAATATCCACATGCCCCATGGCTAAAAAGAATGAGAATTCTGAAGCATGGATAAAAATTTCCAAATCAACTGTCTGGTCATTTTTCCTCTCTGAATGTACTTTTCCGTCTTCAGAACCATGATTAGAAAACCATTTGTTCAATCGACGTAAGGTACTAATAGGAATTAAAGCTGTTACAAAAATAGGCAGTGTCATTCTCATTCTGCGCTTCAGATTGGGATTACTTCTCCCTTTTTCAAAATAGAAACCATCCCTGACACTACTCGCTCCCAACATGATTAAGTAAAAACCTAACAGAAGCAACTCAAAATTTGTCGCATCATGAAAAGGGGAGATACTATAGAGACCAAATCCCATCATCCACAAAGCATCAAATAAGTAATTGACCCTCGGATGGATATGATTATTTCGGTAAATCAACCAAGTAATCAGACTGGTCAGACCTGTAAACAGTTGATAACCTCCGATAATCATCACAAGGAGATAGAGGGCTATCCCTTGCAGGATGACTGAATCAAATAGGATGACTGCAAGAAAGAGCTTGGCTATGGTTACAAAAATATTTTCTCTACGGGACTTTTCCTGAAACCATCGTGTCAATAAATGCCAAATAGCAGACAAGGAAAAGTACCCCATCAAGAGTTGATAACCAAGTCTCGGTACAATCTGCCCAAAACAAATCAAGAGAAGACCTAGGACAATGGCTAGCACTCCCTCCCCTAGACTTCTCCATTTACTATAAGTTTCGGAAAACTTAGGCATTTTCTTTCTCCAATTGACGATACAAGTGCCGAATCGGTTGTTTCAGTGTTGGATGAATAAAATGCGGAGCTATTTCCTGTAAAGACTCTAAAACAAAGAGGCGCTCAGCAATATAAGGATGAGGCAAGATGAGGTCGTCTGTATAGATGATCTGGTCCTCTACAAAAAGCAAATCCAGGTCAATCAAGCGAGGTCCCCAATGCACCTCTCTGACCCGTCCCATTTCTGCCTCAATAGCCAACAAGGTTTCTAACAAGACTGGAGCTGGCAACCAGGTTTCCACTTCAATGACTTGATTGGCAAAGCTATCCTGCTCCACACCACCCCAAGGCTCAGTCGTAATTACGCTAGACTCCTTGAGAACATGGATACCACGAGCTTGCATTTTGTCAATCGCTTGCTGGAGATTAGCCGTCTTATCCCCCATATTGCTTCCTAAAGCGATAAAGGCACGCTGTTTGCGACGGTGGATGGTTACTGAACAAGTATCCAGCGGTAGATGAATAGGTGCCCATGGTTTTTTAAGTTCCAGCTCAATCTCTTGAACGAGAGGGTAGGTCTCAAAAGTACGCTCTACTAGTTTGTAGGCTACTGTTTCAATCAAATCCTCACTCGTTTCCTGAAACCATGTCGCCCATTGCTGGCAAAGTTCTCCGTAATGGACAGAAGCAGTTAAATCCAAGTCTGTCGCAGCCTTGGTCATATCATAGGATAAGGTGGCTGAAACGACAAACTTCTGCCCCAGTTCCTTCTCACTAGGAAAGAGTCCATGAAAGGCGAAAATTTCTAGGTCTTTAATTTGCAGTTGATCCATAACTAGTCCTTTCTAGAAAAATCCGCTTGACGCGGATTTTTTATAGTCCCATCAGACGATAAGCTTGGTCACGAAGATCCTTATCTGTCTCAAATAGACCACGAGCTACTGTCGTCAAGGTCGCAGTTCCTGGTTTCGAACACCACGCATACTCATACACATATGCTCTGCTTCAATGACAACAAAAGCTCCCTTAGCACCCAAATACTCCATCAAAGCATCAGCAACTTCGATATTCAAACGCTCTTGAATCTGTGGCTTTTTAGAGTAAACTTCCACAGTACGAGCTAACTTTGATAAACCTGCTACACGCCCATCTGGGATATAGGCAATATGAGCTCGACCATAAAATGGCAAGAAGTGGTGTTCACACATGGTATGGAAAAAAATATCCTTTTCCACTACCATATTGTCATCGATAATCTCAAAAGATTTTGACAGGTGCTCTTCAGCAGTTTGCCCAAGACCTGAAAAAATCTCTTGGTACATACGAGCAACACGGGCTGGTGTTTCCTGCAAGCCTTCGCGATTTGCATCCTCACCAACTGCCTCGATAATCATTTTTACAGCTTCTTCAATCTTTTGTGTATCCATTCTAATTCTTCCTCTCCATTAGGTAGGCTCTCACTTGGGCTAAAAAGTATAATGAACCCGTGATAATCCTAACTGTTTTTTTCTCTTCATTTCCTGATAATTTTTGGTCTAGAAATTCTTGCCAATCTTGGTAGTTGAGATTTCTAGAATCAGCCAGCTCTTTCAAGACTTTTTCATCCGTCGCTCGACTATCCTCAAAATGAGTTAGCGTAATCTTAGTATCGGGCAAGGTTTCTAGCAAGTCCAACATATCCTCCAAGGCCTTGGTTTTGATACAAGTAAAGAGGATTTCCTTCTGATAATTCGCAAAGCGTTCTTTCAAGGTAGCCAACAAGGCCTTGATGGCATGAGGATTGTGGGCCCCATCTAAAATCATCAAAGGTTCTCTAGAAACAACTTCCAAACGTCCAGGCCAGCTTGTTTCCTCTAAGGCTTGAGCTACTATGTCATTACTTGCTAATTCTTGCCCAGTCGCTTGGCAATAGCTATCTAACAAGGCCAGCGCCATCCCTGCATTCTCTATCTGGTGCAAACCCAGCAATCCTGTCTGGAAGCGACCTTGTCTAACAGCACTTGTATAGCCAAAGACCTCTCCAGTGACAATACTCTCATGATGACTTACCTGATAATCTCTTCCATAAACAATTCTAGCAGCCTGTTTTTCCTCTGCAATTTGATTTATCACATCCAATGCTTCTGGGACAATGTGTCCTGTCACTAGAGGAATTCCTTGTTTGATAATCCCTGCTTTCTGCTCTGCGATGGCTTCCAAGCTATCCCCTAAAAGCGCTACATGGTCTAATCCAATAGTCGTGATGCCAGTCAAGATAGGTTGACAGACATTAGTGCTATCCAAAAGTCCGCCCATACCAACTTCCATAATCGCCACATCGACTTGCTCAGATGCAAAATAGTCATAGGCTATGGCAGTGATAATTTCGAATTCTGTCGTTCCTTGCAAGGCATGAGCATGTTCACCTTCAAGTAGCGAGCGATAGTCTGCTATCAAGGACTCTAATCTTGCTTCTGGGATAGATTCCCCATTAATGGCAATCTGGTCGGTATAATGAATCAGATAGGGAGAGCTAAAGACACCAACTCTTAGTCCCATCTTTTCCAACAGATTCTTCAAAAAGGCTATAGTAGAGCCCTTACCATTGGTTCCACCGATGTGGATAACCTTAAGCTTAAGATGGGGATTACCACGTAAAGCTAATAGCTCCACCATCCTCTCCAAACCAAAATGCGGTTGGTCTGTCCGGTAGTGGGCAATCCACTGATTGGTTTCGTTTTTATTCATCTTACTTATATTGTTTCAAATCTAAATTTTCCGCATGATCTGCTAGACGGATAGCAGACGCAATTTCAACTGCCATCTTGTGACTGGCTACATCGTGCACGCGCACCACTTCCACACCTTGTCTGGCAGCAATACTGGTTACATGAGCCGAAGCCGTATCACGATTTCGGAAGCCTGCTTCAGTATCAGGGTTTACTTCAAATCCATTTTCTTCAAGAATATTGATGACAAAGCGCTTGCGAGAGACTCCTAAAAAGATAGGATAGCCCATTTCGTGAAGCTTATCAAGGTCACGTAGGAGGATGAGATTTCCTTTTTGGTCAAACCAAAGCCAATTCCTGGATCCAGCATGATCTTTTCTTTTGCAATCCCAGCTTCCTTCGCTCTTACTAGAGAACGGTCAAAGAAAGCTGTCATCAACTCTTCTACTGATAGTTGTTCAAAGTCTGCTAAGTCTTCCTTTGTAAAAGTCTCTCCAAATCCAAAATGAGGGAAGATAAGTGAACTAGGGTGCTGAGGGCGTGCCATGACTGGATTAAACATGATGACTACCTGAGCTCCAGCCTTAGCAACCACCTCCGCCATGACCTCATCACCCATAAGACCTGTGATGTCATTGACTATATTGGCACCAGCATTTAAAGCTGCTTCTGCCACCTGACTCTTCCAAGTATCGACCGAAATCAGAACATCACTTTCTTGACGAATAGCCTGAATGACTGGAACCACACGCTGGATTTCCTCTTCAATCTCAACATAGCTACTTCCAGGTCGAGTAGATTCTCCACCGATATCTAAGATAGTGGCACCTTCAGCTATCAATTTTCGAGCCTGTTTTAAGGCTTCCTCAATAGCAAAAAATTGACCCCCGTCAGAAAAAGAATCTGGGGTGACATTGATAATTCCGCAAATAGCTGTTTTTATTAGATTTTCTCTTTTCTCCACGCTAGTCTCTCAATTTTCATTTAGATTGGTATTCCTCTATTTTACTGTTTTTTTTGGATTCTGTCCAATTATCCCTCAGTACTCTTTAACTTTAAAAGAGTGCAAAAAAAGGAGAGTGGGACAGACAGCCATGACGACATAGCCGTCACCCACAGAAACACGAAAATAAAGACAAGAGCCCTCATTTAGAAGTATAATCTAAGTGAGGGCTTTGTGGTTGATAATTTCTTGAATATCACTTTCGCGGGACAAACTAATCCACTCTACCGACGAGTACCCCAAAATATCGCCTTGAGCATGAGTATAAAAATACGACAACGTTATCGGTAGACAAGCTCTCTGACTTTATAAATAGAGGGAATCACAATGGATGTTCTCTATCAATCTTGTGCAGGTATTGATGTCCATCAAGCTACTGTTGTGGTTTGTATTCTACATGGTACTGCTCACTTCTACTCGTCCAAAGCGTGAAATGGCTCAGTTTGATACAACGACAAAAGGATTAAAAAGCCTGTCATGATTTTTCTCACTCAATTTCATGTAGAAGCCGTCGGCATGGAAAGCACAGGAGTTTACTGGAGACCTGTCTGGCATGAACTCTGTGATGACTTTGAACTCATCCTAGCACAGCCTGCTCATATGAAAGCTATTCCAGGTCAAAAAAAACAGATAAGAAAGATGCTCACTGGATTGCCCAATTAACACGAATCTACTCTGCTCCCTCGCAGTTTCGTTCCTGATGAAACCATTCAAGAATTGAGAGAGCTAACACGACAACGGAAACACTATGTAGAGAGCCGTAATCGTGAGACCAATCGGATCCATAAAAATCCTCCAATCAGGAGGTATTAAGCTGACAACCCTACATAGAAGATATCATGGGTGCTTCTGGTCGAAACTTACTGCAGCTGCTTATTGATGAGACGCCCCTTACCCCAAGAATGATCCATCAATCTGTTTATACCAGTTTGAAAAGAAAAGTTCCCCAACTCCTTGAGGCACTTGATGGGTACTTTTCGGCTCATCATCGTTTTATGTTAGGTCAGTCCTTAGAGATTTACGATTTTTTTATCAAAAAAACAAATCGATTGTTTGGAAGAGCGTATAAACGGCTATCTAAATCTCTATGAGAGACCAGTGGAAATCCTAGATTCTATTCCTGGTATGGATCTTATTACAGCCTCTGTGATCATAGCGGAAATTGGGGTAGACATGAGCCAGTTTCCAACAGCTGGACATCTCGCTTCCTGGGCTGGTTTGTGTCCTGGAAATAATGAAAGTGCCGGTAAAAAGAGGAGCACAAAAAAATCAGACATGGCAATTCCTATTTAAAAAGGTGTCTCTGTCAAGCAGTTTTTTTGCGGCAAAAAGACAAAAAAGGAAGTCCACTAGCAGAGCGTTATTACCAAATTCAAAGTAGGAGAGGACCGCAAAAAGCAACTATTGCACTCGCACATCAACTTCTTAAAATAGCTTATATCCTTTTGAAAGAAAATCTCACTTATCAGGAGTTTGTGCTACAAAAAAGGCTACTAGAGACGAGCCAGTAGCCTAATACAATTTTTTCACCTTCATTATATCACAAGGGGAGTCTTTTTGCGCTCTTTTGAGTTTTCGTATAAGAAATCGGTAATTCGATTTCGTCGTCCCACCTCCGCACAGTTGAGTAGGGTTGTAAAAGCTGATGAAATCAGCGTAGTAGAGCCCACTCAACCACTGCGTCCTGCTCGAAAATCCAAAGACAATTGAGAGGCTAGAACTTTTGTCCCAGCCTCCTTTTCTATATTCTTATTTTTCAGTCAAAGCTGCAAGTCCTGGAAGAACTTTACCTTCGAGAAGTTCCATTGATGCTCCACCACCAGTAGAGATCCATGAGAACTTGTCTGCACGACCAAGGTTGATAGCTGCGGCAGCTGAATCACCACCACCGATGATTGATTTAACGCCTGGTTGTTTCACGATAGCGTCCATCACACCGATTGTACCAGCTTGGAAGTCAGGGTTTTCAAATACACCCATAGGTCCGTTCCATACAACTGTTTTCGCACCAGTCAAGGCTTTATCGAATTCAGCAATTGATTTAGGACCGATATCCAAACCAAGGAAACCTGGGTCTACTGCTTCACCTTCAGTGTCTTTAACTTCAGTGTAGTCAGCAAATGCATTAGCTTCTTTTGAGTCAACTGGCAAGATCAATTTACCGTTTGATTTTTCAAGAAGAGCTTTAGCAACATCAAGTTTATCTTCTTCTACAAGTGAGTTACCGATTTCGATACCTTGTGCTTTGTAGAATGTGTAAGTCATACCACCACCGATAAGAACTTTATCAGCTTTTGCAAGAAGGTTTTCGATAACACCAATCTTATCAGATACTTTAGAACCACCAAGGATAGCTACGAATGGACGCTCTGGAGTTTCAACTGCTTCTTTGATGTAAGCAATTTCGTTTTCAAGAAGGAAACCAGCAACAGCTTTATCAACGTTTGCTGAGATACCAACGTTAGATGCGTGTGCACGGTGAGCTGTACCGAATGCATCGTTTACGAAGATACCATCTCCAAGTGATGCCCAGTATTTACCAAGTTCAGGATCATTTTTAGATTCTTTCTTGCCATCAACATCTTCAAAACGAGTGTTTTCAACCAAGAGAACTTGTCCATCTTCAAGAGCGTTAACAGCTGCTTCCAATTCAGCACCACGTGTAACACCTGGGATAAATTTAACGTCTTGACCCAATTTAGCAGCCAAGTCAGCAGCTACAGGAGCAAGTGATTTGCCTTCTTTATCAGCTTCTTCTTTTACACGTCCAAGGTGAGAGAAGAGGATTGCACGTCCACCTTGTTCAAGAATGTACTTGATAGTTGGAAGGGCAGCAGTGATACGGTTATCGTTAGTGATCACGCCATCTTTTACAGGTACGTTGAAGTCAACACGAACGAGAACTTTTTTCCCTTTCAAGTCAACATCTTTAACAGTCAATTTAGCCATTTGATCAGACTCCTTAATTTTTTTACGTGTTAATTATATCACAAAATCAATAAAAGAGATAGCAAAACCTTAAACTTTTCCAGTTCTTTATTGCCCTTTATTTCTTATTGTTTTATAATAAAAAATAAGATAAGGAGCGCTAAATGATGAAAAGTACTCTAACAGATAAGCAAAAAGAGGCAGATTCAGACCTCAATATCATTGTCATTTTGACAATTCTTTCGTTTATAGGATACATCCTTTTCCAAAAACAAATACTTGACTTCTCTCACCAAACAGAGTTTCCCGTCTGGATTCGTCTTCTTTTTCTCGCAACTCTCCAGTTTTGTGTTGCTGGATTGGGGACGAGCGTGGTAATGATTCGAAGAAAAGAAAGCTGGAAACAATATGGTTTGCTAGCTAAACACTTCCTCCCAACCCTCATTCAGACGGCTACTATCTGTCTCCCCTTACTTCTTTTTCTCATCAGTAGAGGGCAGATTCATTCCTATATCCCCTTTCAATCCATCCTCTTAACCAGAGAAGTTCTGGCAAGTTCTTTTCCGACAAATATCTTGGGTTTCCTCCTTATTGGACTTATCTGGGGATTCTGGGAAGGTTTTAATTATGTTGTCATTGCAAACAAAATTAACTGTCGCTTTCCATCGCATCAGACTTGGCTTGATTACGGAGCCTTGACTTGTGCTCTTATCTGTCTGATGATTCATGGGATGATTAGCTTTCATCTCCATGCCATTTTAGAGGCTTTGTCTGTTTTTATCTTGATTTATGGTATGCTCGTCATTCAAAAGAGAACAGGTAACGCTTGGGGTTGTATTTTTATCTTCCTATTCATTTGGAACGCATTTTAACCCCCAAAACAAGATTTTCACTTTTTAAACTCAAAAAAAGATTTGACTCTATTATGAATCAAATCTTTCTTTTTATTTCTAAGAAGTTACATTAAGCAAAGTTATTAACTTACTCTTCTTTTTTCTTTTGAGCGAGAAGTCCAAAACCACCTAGAACTCCGACCAAGCCAAGGGCTAGGAGGTTTGCATCTACTTCTGCACTTGTATTTGGAAGTTGTTTTCCTTCAGTCTTTTCAGCTTGTACTTGTACTTCTGCTTTTGCTGGTTCTTGCTTCGCTGCTTGGCTTACTTGAACTGGCGCAACGGATGTTTCAGTCTTAGGTTCTGTTTTTGAAGTTTCCTGCTTAGTATCTTGAGTCACTAGAGCAGGTGTAACTGGTCTGTCACCTGGTACTTTAACTACTTTTGTACCGACTTCAACAATTTCAGTTACGGCTTCCTTGAGAACTTCTGTCCCCTTAAGACTGCGATGTCCTTCAGAATCAATCTCTACAAGGTTTCTACGAAGGCCTGCAACTCCTACTTGAACCAAGCGACGTTCTCCTACTGGGAGGCTAGGATTTACTCGTTCTTCATGTCCATAGGCAAGAACTTCTTCTTCCACAACCAAGCTTGGTTTCTTAACTTCTAAGACTTTTGGACCGTCAAGCGGTTGAGTGCTACTTTCAATCTTAGTACCAACTTCAGTGATTTCTGCAACTGCTTCCTTGACTACTTCTGTTTTAAGAAGAGTACGGTTACCTTTGGCATCCACTTCAATCAAGTGACGGATTTGACCTTCTACACCCGCTTGAACAAGACGTCGTTCACCCAACAAGAGGTCTCCTGACGGACGTTCTTGACTCTCGAAGGCTTGAGTTTCTGTCTCAACCACTAATTCAGGTAGTGCTTCAACTGTTGGCGCAGTTTCGCCTTCTTCTAAGCTACCTACATGATGGCTTTCTTTAACAAGGAGTTTTTTATTGAGTTCTTCCTTGAGGTTGGCAAATGCTTCTGGAGTTGGATTTGTTGAGCCAATAAGAGTTTCTGCTTGAGCGATGATTGGATCGTCTGCATTTTTCTCACGAACTTTTCCTAGAAGAGTTTCAAGCTCTTCCTTAGCTGTTTGATAAAGCTGTACACCATTCAAGTCAGAACCTGCTTGTTTCAAGTCATTCAAGGCTTGGTTGACTGCTTCTTGACTAGCATCATGGTTTTCTAAAATCGCTTTCGCTGCATCAATCTTCTCAACGAGAGCTGCTTGTTTTTCAGCATCCGCAAATGTATAAGCTGTCGTTCCTTTGCGTCCTTGAGCAGATGTGATTTCTTGTTTCAGATATTCGTCGTTAATGGCTGCCTTAGGTGATACTAGAACATCAAATTCGACAGTTTGTCCTTGATAGTGCAATTGGAGTTTTTGACGGCCTGCTTTTTGAGAATCATAGCCTGTAATTTCGACTCCTTGGTCTGTAAAGTTATGTTCAGTCTCCGTTTCATCATCATACAAGACCTTGAAACGTCCTTCTGATAAGTCAAGAGTATCGCCTACAAAGTAATCAATTTTCGGTTGCTTGCTAATATTCAAGGCTGCGACTTCTTTTGGACCAGCTTCTTCACCTGTCACTTGAACCTTAAAGCTTCCTGCAACTGGAAGACCAAGATAGGCTACTGTCAACTCTTGTTCGCCATGGTGGTGAGCATCGTAGCCATTAACAGTAACACCTGCATGACTAAGGTTGATGACTTCGTCTGCTTCTTCACCCTCATATTTAACACGGAGAAGACCACCTTTGAGATTCAATTCCTCACCATCTTGGTAACTTGTCTTTTTAGGTGCTACTTCTAGACTGACAGCCTTAATCTTTCTTTCATCCTGAGGAATCGTTACAGCAAGAGTATTACTGATTTCTTTACCCGGCAATTGTGTACGATAGTAAAGAAGGCTCGGACGTTTTTCAAAGCTCAATGGATCTGTCGCCAAATCTCCTCCAACTGCTGTATTTAAGGTAGCGATTGGAGTTTGTGAATCTGCCTTGTCATAAACTGTGATGGTAGCTCCAGCAGGAACTTCTGAGAAGCCAAGCTGAATCTTATTGTCCGTTAGGACACGCGCTGCAACTTTAGCCATTGGAATATTTTGGCTCTCCGTATCAAGAGTTTCATACATCTTCCAGTTGTAGATACGAATGGCTTTCCATGGTGTTCCATTGTCAGACGTGATGACGTTTAAGCGCCAGTCTTGCGCAGTGATTGGGCTATCAAGGGTGATATCTGAAACATGGGCTTTATTGCCACGAACTGCTTTTAGCCAGTTTCCATTCTCCAGCTTCATCCTTGTAGTAGAGGTCGAAGTCCTTCGTGTTCATCAAACCGTCGTTGACTGATTCTCCACCAGCACCGGCATGGTCCATGACCCATCTAACGACACGGCGTGGTTGTGTCAATCGAATATCAACGCTACCACTCAACTGAGCAGAAGACCATTTGTCAGATAGGCTAGTGATTGTACCATTCAACATACCTTCGATGCCTTCTCCACCTTCTGTATTTGGGAAGGTACTTCCAATAACAGTCGCTCCTGGAACGATATTTTCTGCTAATGGTCTTGGGAGACTTGTATCTTGAACCGTCATGCCCCATTCGAAGTTTGTGGTTGCAGCTTCAGAGCGAAGGCCATTCTTCCCAACTGCGACAACCTTCAACTCTTGACTAGTACCAGTTGCACTAGCTGAACGGCTAACTTTTGGTAGGTAGATAGTAGTAGCAGATGAACCTGTCAATAGACGCCAAGCATCGCCATCCTTCTCATAAACTTCATAGAAATCCGCGTCTTTGTTACCTGTAAATTGAACAATAGCTTCCGCTTCTTGGGCATTTTTGAGAGATTGCTTGGCTACTTTAAGAGCTGTTGGTGCTTGAGGAGCCTCTTGATTATCTGTCACAGTCAACTCACCCAAGTTAAATTGATAATCCTTAAGGGCAGCAGTATTTTCGAAAGTAAGTTTGATACCGTAAATGGTCTGACCTGCCAAGGCACTCAAGTCAAATTCGTCTTTTGTCCAGTCGTCAGATAGAGTCAGTTCTTTACGAGCATTCTCACCACCATAAGTATAGTTTTTCTGAGTCGCAAATTCTACATAAACCTTGCTTCCCTTACCACCCTTATGGGCAACACGAAGTTTCGTTTTATCTGTTACTTCCAGTTTTGTAGAGTAAAGACGAACATCTTGGTTGGTATTTTCAGCTAAATTACCCGCAAATTTGAGTGAGTTACCGCCATTGTAGGCATCTTCAAAGTCATAGTCGGCTTGAAGTTTAGCACCTGATGATGTTTGCCACCAACGCCATGTAGGCAAGATACCTGATACAGAACGATAGTTCCATTCAGAATCCTTGGAAACTTTACCGTCCACAAACCATTTTTTGCCATGTCCTGTGTTAAAGGATGTTGTAAAGCTACGTCCTACTGCTGGTGTGCGGTCAGCTACGAGGTTGGCAATCCCGTACCAGTCCTTGTCATCTGGTTTTTGACCAGTTGGATCTCCTTGGTAACCTGTGAAGAAGATATTTTCATTCTTATGATAGTCTTCACCTGTTTTCCCAAGACTCGTGATAGTATCTGGGGCAAAAAGTCCAAGTGATAAGCGAAGTTTGCCATTCTCATCAAAAAGGGCATCCCATTTCACTTTTGTCTTGTAAGAACCACCTTGTTGCAATTCCAAACCTGCAAAAACATCATACTGACTGCGTTCTAGCCATTTGGCCATAGCTACAGAGTAATCATTTTTCTCTTTAGTCCAGTTAAAGTTGGCAAAGAAGTGATCTGCAGGAACCTTATCCCCTTCTTTTTGCATGAATGGATAGTTGTATTCACCAAGTCCATCTTCGTGATAACGACCATATTCATAGGTCATGGCATCGTACCAAGAATACTTGACAGGATGGTTGACTTTAGCAGCATATTCCTTGGTATAAAGCATGAAGTCACGCATTTTCTTACCAAGAGGCGTTACGATATCACCTGTTGTTTCTTGGTTGATAAAGTAACCATCAAAGCCGTAGTATTTAGCCAAATCAACCAACTTGCGAGCGATAGGGAATGTTCCATCTTCGTCTTGTTGAAGGGCTGCAGCGAATTTTTCTTGGTCTGCAATACTGTTAGACCAGTTGAAGAAGAGTGTACCCAATACAGGGACACCATTACGGTGACCAGCATCAATCACGTCCGGAGTTGGAACGAGCCCTTCCCAGAAGACCATAGAATTCAAGTATTGCCAGTAGTCAAAAGCATAGGCCTTAAACTCTTCACCACCTACAGAAGCATGGTCTTTAGCCTTAGAGTTAGTGTTAGCAAGGGCTTCAACCTTGGCATCCTTATTAGCTTTTTCATTGACAACATGTCCACGGTAGCGCTTGGCTAAAGCTACTGAAGAACGGTTAATAGCATCGTCTTCGCGGGCACCTGGTTCCCATTTCAACAAATCTTCCCAAGTGTCAAACTTAATTTCTTTTGGTCGAAGACTTTTTTCTTCTTTTTTAGGAACGTCAGAGACTGTGGCTTTTTCTTCTGGCTTATTTTCTGTGGTAGCAGGCGCTTCTTCAGCCTTAGGAGTTTCAGCAGCTGGACTAGTTACTTCCTTATCACCTGCATTCAACTGGTCCAAGGTTGGTTTTTCTTCTGAAACTGGTTGCTCACTTGCCTTGTCTTCCCTTGCTTCTAGCTCTTTCAATACTTCTGGTGCTGGTGTAGTTGCTTCTGCTGGAGTAGTGGTTGACGGTTGCTCTGAAGCTACTGCTGTAGTTGTTGTCCCATTTTTCTGGAACGACAGACTCTTCAGCCAAAGCTGGACCTGCAAATAGAACTGAACCAATCATCAATGAGCAGGCACCCACTGACAATTTTCGAATACTATAGCGACAACGTTTTTTTCAAAAAAATGGATTCTTCATCTTTTTCTCCTTTGACTTTCTCCTGAAAGTAAGCGCTTTATTTTTGAATTAAAAAAAGTAGCTGTTCCAAAAATACACAGAACAGGTCATTTTTTTATTTTACGATATTTAGAAAAAAAGAGTCAACACTAGCCCTTCAAGAACTATAAAGAAGTGAAGAATTAATATAAATTAGACAATCATCTGCCATTTTTTTCGAATAAAAACCAACATTTTTCTCAAAAAAAGATCATTTACTACTTGTTAGATTTACTTTTTATCCTTTAAAATAGAATGGGAGAAATTCCGCGATTATTTTTTTCGGAGGAAAAAGAAAATGTCCATTAATTGGCAGGAAATTATTTTTTTCACTTTTTTTAGGTGGTCTGGGACTGTTTTTATATAGTATCAAGACCATGGGAGACGGTTTGCAACAAGCTGCTGGAGACCGCCTTCGTTATTACATTGACAAATACACAAGTAATCCCTTCTTAGGGGTCTTAGTGGGGATTGTCGTCACTGCCCTCATCCAGTCAAGTACAGGTGTAACGGTTATTACGGTTGGACTGGTTAGCGCTAGTCTCCTCACCCTTAGACAGGCCATCGGGATTATCATGGGAGCCAATATTGGAACGACCGTAACGTCCTTCATCATCGGTTTCAAACTTGGCGAGTATGCCCTTCCCTTGATTTTCCTTGGAACCATGTTCTTATTCTTTACAAAAAACCGTACTGCAAATAATATTGGACGTATCCTTTTTGGTGTGGGTGGTATCTTCTATGCCCTCAACCTCATTAGTGCTGGGATGAGCCCTCTTAAAGACTTGCCTCAGTTCAAGGAATACATGGTTACCTTGGGGCAAAATCCTATCTTGGGAGTTGTGGCTGGTGCTGTCATTACCGTTCTGATTCAGGCATCTTCTGCAACCATCGGGATTCTACAAGGTCTCTATGCAGGTGGATTCCTCGACCTCAAAGGGGCACTACCAGTCCTATTCGGAGATAATATCGGTACAACCTTAACCGTTATTATCGCAGCAGCCGGAGCGAACGTTTCTGCTAAACGGGTTGCAGCAACGCACGTTACCTTTAACGTTTTAGGAACCATCCTCTGCTTGATCTTGTTAGGCCCATTCACTGCGATGATCGAGTACTTTCAGGCACTACTTCACCTCTCACCTGAGATGACGATTGCCTTCTCACACGGTGCCTTCAACGTAAGTAATACCATTGTACAATTCCCATTCATCGGTGCCTTGGCCTACTTTGTTACTAAGCTCATCCCTGGTGAAGACGAAGTTGTTAAATACGAACCTCTTTACTTGGATGAACAACTCATCAAGCAAGCTCCTTCTATCGCCCTAGGAAATGCCAAGAAAGAACTCTTGCACCTAGGAAACTATGCGGTTAAAGCATTTGACCTTTCTTACGACTACATTATCAATTCTAATGAAAAAGTCGCAGAAAAAGGGCACAAGACCGAAGAAGCTATCAACACAATCGACGAGAAATTAACGCGTTACCTCATTAGTCTATCTAGTGAAGCATTGAGTCAAAAAGAGAGTGAAGTCTTAACCAACATCCTTGATTCTTCTCGAGACTTGGAACGTATCGGTGACCACGCTGAAGCTTTGATTAATCTTAACGACTACTTGCAATGCAAGAATGTTCAATTCTCTAACTCAGCCCTAGAAGAGTTGGAAGAAATTTACCGTCAAACAAGTGAGTTTGTTAAAGATGCTCTTGAGAGTGTTGAAAACAATGACCTTGAAAAAGCTCAATCTCTTATTGAACGCCATGAAGCCATCAACAAGATGGAACGCGTCCTTCGTAAGACTCACATCAAACGTCTCAACAACGGTGAATGTTCTACACAAGCAGGTGTCAACTTTATCGATATCATTTCACACTACACTCGTGTGTCAGACCACGCTATGAACCTTGCTGAAAAAGTTTTGGCTGAACAAATTTAAGATAAAAAAATGCTTTGATTCGAAAGAATCAAAGCATTTTAAATAGCTCTCCAATCATAAAGGAAGAGGCAGCTGCACCCTTGTACCTAGCTTCTTCCTTTTTGATATAGCGGGCCAGATTGACTAACTCTGGCGCTGGAGTCTTGGGATTCTTGAGTAGTTCAAGTGTGACTAGCCCTGAAAGTCGGACTGCTAGCAAGCGCTCATTGGTGCTGGGCAACTGCTTAGCAGTTTCTAGGAGTGCAGCCACTAAATCTTCACTCAAGTTTTGACGGGCATGATTGTAAAGGTCCCGTATCAAGGTTTCTAGGTTTGGTTCTTCCATACCTATCACCTCCATCTTTTCAGTTTAATAATTTTTGATTAAATCTACAGTAGAGCGATCTAATTTTTTAACCAAGGCTTGTAGGAAAGCTTGAGCTTCTAAGAAGTCATCCATGGCATAAAGTGTTTGGTGAGAGTGGATATAACGAGCGCAGACACCGATCGTTGTAGATGGAACACCACCATTTTTCAAATGAGCTGCTCCTGCATCTGTACCACCTTTTCCACAATAGTATTGGTATTTGATTCCAGCTTCTTCAGCAGTTGTCAAAAGGAAGTCCTTCATACCTGGGAGAAGCAAGTGACCTGGGTCGTAGAAACGAATCAAGGTTCCGTCACCAATCTTGCCTTGACCACCATAGACGTCACCTGCTGGTGAGCAATCCACAGCAAGGAATACTTCTGGATCAAATTTTGTTGTAGATGCATGGGCACCACGAAGCCCAACTTCTTCTTGGACGTTAGCCCCAAGGTAAAGTTCATTTCCTAGCTTTTGACCTGACAAGTTTTCAGCCAACTCACTAACCATGAGCACACCGTAACGGTTATCCCATGCTTTTGAGATGATATTTTTTTCATTGGCAGTTAGGATAGCACTACTATCTGGCACAATTGTATCTCCAGGACGGATACCAAAACTTTCAGCCTCAGCCTTATCTGCAAAACCACCGTCAAAAACGATATCTGAAATAGCTGGCATAGTCGGTCCACCTGTACCACGAGTCAAATGTGGAGGAACTGAACCTGAAATTACTGGAATCTCACGGCCTTCACGTGTAAAGAGTTTAAAACGTTGGCTGCTGACAACCATAGGGTTCCAACCACCAATGCTGACTACTCGGAAAGTCCCGTCTGGCTTGATTTCACTAACCATGAAACCAACTTCATCCATGTGAGAGGCTACCAAAACACGAGGTGCATTGACTGCTTCTGAGTGCTTAACGCCAAAAATGCCACCCAAGCCATCAGTCACCACTTCATCCACGTGAGGTGTTATTTTTTTCACGAAGATAAGCGCGAACAGGTGCTTCATGACCTGAGATAGCGGAAAGTTCTGTTACTTCTTTGATTTTAGAAAATAATGTTGTCATTTCTATCCCTTCTTTCTTTCAACCATTTTACCACTTTTTATAGGAGAAAGGTAGTGGAAAGGTGGATTTCTAAATTTGTATCTTATTCTGCTTTCTACAAATCATATCTTATTTTCTAAGTAGAAAAAACGGTATTCCCTTGTATATGAGGGAAGGTCTAAAAAAATTATCAAAAACATTTGACAAACAACTTTATATATAGTATATTAATCCAACAAGGGATTGGACATGAATATTGCTAGGTCATTTAGAACGTCAAAATTCCTTAAATGAAACTAAAGATATTATTCGTTCAAAAAAATACAGCAGTCAATAGTCGGAAATATAACTCCTATTATTTGATTTGGCAAAAAAATAAAAAAATTATATTGCTTAAATACATCAACTTTTATCAGGGATTCAATTCCAAGGCAAAGAAATTATTATAGCATATGAAATTTTTGAGTGCAACATTGAGTGGGAATAAAGACTATAGTTTAGAAGATATCTCTACTCATTTAACTATACTGCAAAGGTATCTGTTCTTATCTAGTCAACTATATAATTTTTAAATATAAATTAATATTTTAGGAGATTTACAGTGCGAAGATATCCCAAAATTATTAATTAGGATTCGATGGAGTATTGATTGGTGATAGAACAAATACATTATTAGAAGTATTCAATTTCTTAAATCAATAAAAAAATTTTTTTAAACCAGTATAAACTTAGAAAGAAGTAAAAATCATGACTAAAACAATTCTTGTTACAGGCGGAGCTGGCTACATTGGCTCACATACTGTCAAAGCTCTTTTAAATGCTGGATATCAGGTTCATGTCCTAGATAACCTCTCTACAGGACACCGATCAGCTGTAGATAATCGTGCAAACTTTAAACAACTTGACGTTTATGATGCTAGTGCCTTAAAAGCCTACTTGGAAGAAAATAAAATTGATGCAGTTCTGCATTGTGCAGGTGAAATTGTTGTGAGCGAAAGCATTGAAAACCCAAGCAAGTACTTTACTGCCAATGTTGCTGGCATGAACCAAGTTCTTAAAGTCTTATCTGAAGTTGGCATTCAAAAAATCATGTTCTCTTCAACTGCTTCCCTCTATGGTAATAACTGTATTGACAAGCCAGCGACTGAAGATACCCTGCTCGATCCTGTCAATCCTTATGCAGAAACAAAATTGATGGGCGAACGAATGATTTACTGGATGGCTAATCGCTATGATTGGAAATATGTCATTTTCCGCTATTTCAATGTAGCTGGTGCAGAAATGGATGCTTCAAATGGTCTCCGTGTAAAAAATCCAACTCACATCATTCCAAACATCAACAAGACTGCATTGGGACAAAATGATAGCCTGAAAATATTTGGAGATGACTACGATACGCGCGATGGTTCATGTATTCGAGATTACATCCATGTTTTAGATCTTGCACAAGCCCATGTTAAAGGGATGGATTACCTATTCCAAGAAACTAGTTCTTCTCAAATCTTTAACTTAGGAACTGAAAAAGGTTATACCGTAAAAGAAATCTTTAAAACTGCTGAAGAATTACTTAATCAAGAGATCCCACACGAAATTGTTGCTCGCCGTGCTGGGGATCCAGCTAGCGTCCTTGCAGATGCCTCAAAAGCTAAACAATATCTTGATTGGGAAGCTAGTTACTCTCTAAAAGATATTATTTTATCGGATTATCATTGGCGTGTTAAAGAAGGCAAAAACATTTTGTAATAAATAACAGAAACATCAATAATAAATAAAAACAGTCTCTATAATATTTGTAGTGGGTAAATCCCCTATGGATATTATGGAGCCTATTTTGTTGTAGAAAAAAAGTCCCATATCATCTATAATAGATTGAATCTGGAATAGCACACCAAGGATTCTAAAGCGTTTTTAGAAATTAATTTGACTTTCCTAATCTCTTTGTTCATATCTTATTTCAATCCACTACAGTTGACAAAGAGACTAAAAAATCCTAAATTGGCAAGGCCAACTTAGGATTGTTTTGTTTTGAAGTGATAGTAAGCTCCAAGCATACCCGCAGTATTTTGATGACGCGCAAACTCTAATCTTGTTTTTTCCGCTAAACTTGGAACAAGCGCATCTTTCAGAGCTGTACGAATTTTCGGTTTCAAAATCGCTTCCTGCCCCATAATACCACCACCTAGTATAACAATCTCTGGATTGGCAACATAACAGATGTTAGCAAGACCTTTCCCAAGATAGTCTACCATACGGTCAATTCCCTCCATACAGAGTTTATTGCCTTCTGTAGCTTCTTTGAAAATTCTACGACCATTCCAATGGGCTACTTCTTCACCATGAGCCTTGGCTACATACTCGACCAAGGCAGTTGTAGAAGCTAAATCTTGGAAAGCCCCATCTTGCATATGCATATAGCCAACTTCACAGGCCGAATTACTAAATCCATGGAAAATCTGGCCGTCAATGATTAAGCAACCGCCGATACCTGTTCCGATGGTCAAACATAGCGTTATTCCTGCACCTTTTCCAGATCCAGAAACAGCTTCTGCTAGCCCTGCACAGTTGACATCATTTTCAATTTCACAAGGAACTTGGAAACTTTCTTCAATTTCTTTTTAAATTGAGTCCCTGCATAGTTCGGAATCTGTGGACCAGCATAGAAAATCTCACCCTTATCAGGATCAACCATTCCCGCTGAGGAAATAGCCACACCAGCCACTGGTTCTTTTTCTAGATAGCTAGCGACAATATCTTTTGTTTTCTGTAAGATATGTGGACCGCCCTTATGAGCCTCAGTCGCTACTTCGTGAGACTCAACAAGTTGTCCATCTTGGTCAATCAAACCATATTTGATATTAGTTCCACCAATATCAATTGCAACGTAATTAGTCATAAAGCCTCCTATTGATTAGAGGAAACGCTCCTTAGTTTCACGAATCAATTGAGCAGCTGCTTCTACAACTGGACGATCTTCTTCGGTCACTGGTGTAAGTGGAGAACGAACTGATCCGATATTAAGTCCTTCATTGATTTTCAAGACTTCTTTGATAACGCCGTACATATTTCCATGTGCAGCAGTCAATTTACCAATGATAGCGTTGATAGCGTATTGCAATTCACGCGCTGTTTCTAGGTCTTTGTCTGCAATCAATTGGTTGAGTTTCAAGAAGAGTTCTGGCATAGCACCATAAGTACCACCGATACCAGCTTTAGCACCCATGAGACGTCCACCTAGGAATTGTTCATCTGGACCATTAAAGACGATATGATCATCACCACCAAGACTAACAAAAGTTTGGATATCTTGAACTGGCATTGAAGAGTTTTTAACACCGATAACACGTGGGTTCTTCAACATTTCTGTGTAAAGGCTTGGAGTCAAAGCAACACCTGCCAATTGAGGAATGTTATAGATAACATAGTCTGTGTTTGGTGCTGCTGCACTGATATCGTTCCAGTATTTGGCTACTGAGTATTCAGGCAAACGGAAGTAAATTGGTGGGATTGTTGCAATAGCATCTACACCCAAGCTCTCTGCATGACGAGCAAGTTCAATACTGTCTTTAGTATTGTTGCAAGCCACGTGAGCAATAATTGTCAATTTACCTTTAGCAACTGCCATGACTTCTTCCAAGATCAATTTGCGATCTTCTACGCTTTGGTAGATACATTCACCTGAAGAACCGTTGACATAAAGTCCTTGAACACCTTTATCAATAAAGTATTGCACCAAAGCACGAGTACGTTCTGGGCTTACTTCGCCCGCATCATCATAACATGCGTAGAAGGCAGGAATGACGCCTTCATATTTTTTTAAATCTGACATAGATTTCTCCTAAGATTTCTTATTTTCTGCTCTGGGCAGATGATTTTTTACTATTTTAGTATACACCTTGTGAAAAGCGCTTTCAATACATCTAAGTCACTTAGATTTTAATTTCTATTCATCTCCCATAGCTTTTCATGTTTGAAAGTAGTTTCATATCATTTTCAATCTGCTTGATATTTAGCAAACAATTTTTCCATTAATCCAGACTGGCAAAAGGCAAGAAGACCAAAGCCAAAGAGTAGAAATGCTGAACCACCAAGTACGAGCGTAAAGCCTGATAGATAGAGAAGCATCATGATTAATAAAATAATCGCAAGCATCAAGAAGAACCACACGAAGTTAAAGCTAACTAAGAGCAAGCCCTTTTGGAGTACTTCTTTCCAAGTCAAGTCATAGCGTGCTGCAATTGGATAGCTAGCCAACATAACCAGAGTTAAAAATATTAGAATTCCTAAGCAAATGGCTTTAATGAGCTGGAAGCCTAGGCCTGTTTGCCCCCAGAATAGAGACAAGTCAACTACACTAATTAGAAAAATTCCTAGTTCCAACAAACCTAACTGGAGGCCTAACTTCAAATTTTGCTTAAAGGCTCTCATATACGTTTTAAAAACAGGAACACGTCGACTACCCTTAACTTCGAAGATTGTCTGATAGAGACTGATCTTCGCTACTCCAATCGTCACAATAGGCAAACAAGACACAACAAAGAGTAGGTTAACCGTCACGATATCTAACACTTTCTCACAAAAACGCATCAGAAAGTTATCCGTATCAAATGCCGCTTTTATCAATCCAGATCCTTTATGTGCCATTGTTTGCTCCTCCTAACTGACTAATCGATTAAAATTTTAAATAAATATTTGCGAACTGTATCTTCCATACCTGCATAACCGTTAGGCTGATGAGGTTCTCCTGGGAAGAAAACTGCAAAATTGTGATATCCCAACAAAAGTGGGTAATGTTCGTGACAATGAACAAAGCCGATATCGCTAGCTTCGTCAAAGGCTACAGCCTCGTCTTTTACACGAGAACCGTAGCTAGAATACTCATGCCCTTCAACTAACAAATGCAAATCTGCATATTTTTTATGATGCTCAAAGCGATCATTTTCTTCTTGGTTAAGAACATTTTCCTGTACAACTAGGAAGACCTTATCTCCATCAATCTCGTATTTGCCTAATTCAAAGCTATCCTTACGATGCTCATAGAGATAATCGATGGCCTTATCGAGATTTGGATGAATTCCTTTGTAAAGCTAATGTTTTTTAAATCATCAAAAATCATAGTAATTTCCTTTACCTGATTGTTACCTTCAGACCTAAGATGTCTAGCCAGTAAGTTTATAAGTGTCTAACAAAACTTCATGAAGTAAGCAACTCCTCTCCATTTTGTAGACACTTATATATCCTGTATTCTCTTAGTCTATCAACTATACTGCTGCATACTGATAAACAAATTGTACTATATTCAATTTTCGCAGAGTACTATCCTTTGACAGCTCCCATAGTAATCCCTTGAGTGAAGGATTTTTGGAAGACAAGGAAGACTGTTACGATTGGCACAGCTGCAAGGGCAGCCCCTGCCATGATCAAACCATAGTTGGTTGCCATCTCGGCCTGCATAGTCGCAACCCCAAGTGAGATGGTCAAGTTTTGACGTGAAGTCAACATTACCAATTGCATGAAGTAGTCATTCCAAGTATTGATGAAGGTGAAGATTGCAAGAGCTGCAAATCCTGGCTTCACAATAGGGAAGGCTACGCTCCAGAATGTACGAATCTCACCGCATCCATCGATTTTAGCAGATTCAAGCAATTCTGTCGGAATGTTTTCACTGAACTGTTTCATAAGGAAGACCCCGAATGGCCATCCGATCAAAGGTAAGATAACTGCCCAAAGAGTGTCATGAATTCCCATGAAGTTGACGATACGTACCAATGGTACAAGGACAACTTGTTTTGGAAGAGCCATGGCAGCGATAAAGATTGCAAAGAGAATGCGTTGTCCATAGAAACGTTTCTTAGCCAATACATAACCTGCTAGTGAAGAGGTTGCACAAACCAAGAACATCGTTACTAAAGAAATGAACACTGAATTCCACATCCATTGCAAGGCTGGGTTTTGCACCATCAATTGTTGGAAATTCTCCATAGTTGGAGCTTTAGGGAACCATTGTGGTGGAATCATAATGGTATCTGGTTGTGATTTGAATGCACCTGTCAAGATCCAGTAGAATGGGAAGATAAACAGTACAGTCAACAAGAGCAAAATAATTGTTGAAATAACAGTAAAGGCTGTTAATGGTTTCTTTTGTTGTGTAGGTTGCATAGCTGTCTCCTTTCCTTAGTATTCTACATCGTTTCCGAGGATCTTGAATTGAGCGAAGCTGACAAGGGCAATCATAACTGCCAAGAATACACCAATAGTATTGGCATAGCCATATTCAGTCAATTGGAAGGCTTTCGTATAGGTAGTACATAAGTGTACTTGTTGAGTAGTTTGGACCACCAGATGTCAACAACTGAATCAAGGCGAAACATTGGAATGAGTTGATGGTTGTGATGATTGCGATATAGAGAGTTGTTGGAAGGAGGCTTGGCCATTTAATCTTCCAGAATACTTGGAACTCAGTCGCACCGTCAACACGCGCTGCTTCTACAAGTGAGTTATCAATATTACCCATTGCAGCGATGTAAAGAATGATTGGTTGGCCAACTGATGTTGTCAAAAGGATAATCATAATCGCCATCAAAGCCCAGTTTTTATCTCCCAACCAAGAAATGTTTTGGCTGATGATGTGGCTTGACTTAAGCACGAAGTTCAAAATACCTGATAGTGGATCGTAGATCCATTTCCATACTACTGTTACGGCAACACTACCTGTTACTACAGGAAGGAAGAAGACGAAACGGTAGAAAGATCTAGCAACGGCATTTTGTTGGTAAGTTTGTGATGCCACAAAGAGCGAGAAGAGTACAACGACTGGTACAGACCCGATAACCAAGATTACGGTATTAATCAAAGATTTTGTAAACACAGGGTCTTTAAACATACGAATGTAGTTGTCCAAGCCAACAAACTCAAAGCTAGTCATCGAGTAGTTAAAGAAACTTGTGATGAAGCCCATGATCATTGGAGCTAAAACGAAGACGGTAAAGAAGATTAATACTGGTGCTAGGAATGCGTAGGAAATAATAGTTTCCCGCATGCGAATTTTATTGATTTTCACAGTCGGCACCTCACTTTCACATAGTTTTGTTTTTTTGACTGTTATCTGACCCTGATCTAAAATCAAAATGAAATTTTTCTAAGATTCGTCAATGTAAAAACTTCATTTTAATTTTGACCTGTCAGTTGCTTCTATTTCAAACAAAAGTCCCCCTTTTCATACACAGATATGCTCAGGGAAAAGGGGGGAACTCAGTTTTTATTTAGGGCTTATTATTTAGCTGCTTTTTTGATTGTTTCATTCGCTTTTTCAGTGAATGCTTTCAATGCTGCAGCAGGTTGTTCGTCACCATTTGATACAGCTTGCAACATTGGGAACCAAAGTGTTCTCATTTCAGCAAATCCGTCGATTGTGTTGTAATATGGTGAGTAGTATTGAGTCCAGCTACCGATTGTTTCCATACGTTTGTCATCATAAAGTTTTCCAAATGAAGTACGAACTGGGAATGCACCTGTACGAACTACGTCTTTAGGACCCCATTCTTTGTCATCTGCGATGAATTGGATGAATTTCTTAGCTGCTGCGACTTTCTTTTCGTCTTTGTTGTTAAATACTGCAAATCCATTTACAAGGTATTCAAGAGCTGGTTTACCTGAATCAGATGGGAATGGTACTTCAACCACTTCAACTTTACTTGCTTCCAAAAGTTTAGCTTGGATACCATTTTGAGCTGGTGCCCAAAGGATTGTGTAAGAAGTTTGACCGTTTGCAAAGTTTTGGATGTCTGCTCCACCGTCAAATTGTGAACCGTTGTTCAACAAACCGTCTTTGATCCAGCTAGATGCTTTTTCAAGACCTTTAACGAATTTAGGATCGTCAGTTGTGTATTTAGTTACTTCTTTATCAGTTACAGATCCGCCATAAAGGTTAGCGATGAAGGCACGTGTTCCTTGGTCTCCCCCTTGACCTGAACTGAACAATGAACCTGGTGTATATCCTTTATCTTTAAGCGCTTTCAAAACTTTTTCAAAGTCATCAGTTGTCCAACCTTCTTTTACAAGGTTTGCAACTCCTGCATCTTCCAACATTTTCTTGTTCATAGCCATGTAGAATGGTGCAGAACTGATTGGATACATGTAAGCTTTATCACCAGCTTTACTTGCTTGGATGATATTTTCGTTGTTGACATCTTTAACAAATTCATCTGTAAAGAGGTCGTTCAACTCAGCCAATTTACCATTTTTACCGTATTGGATGATACGTCCTGGTGCGTCAAAGAGAACGTCTGGCGCAGTTCCTGCTTCGATTGCTGTTGTGATTTTTTCTGGACCAGATTTGAAGTCGATGGTTTCTAGTTTAACTTTAACATCTGGATTTGCTTTTTCGAAAGCTTCGATGATAGATTTTTCATAAGTTCCTACACCATCGCCAGTTTTTTCTTGAGTAAAGACTGGGAATGCCCACCAAGTGATTTCAGTTTTTCCACTGTCACTACCAGAGCTAGCAGCATCTTTGTTAGCATCTGATTTGCCACAAGCAGCAAGAGATAGAACCGCAGCACCCGCAAGTACTGTACAAGCTAGTTTTTTAAATTTCATTTGTATTCTCCTAAATGATGATAAGCGTATCCGAATCGGATAATGAGTAATGTCGACTTTGTATACGTTTTCATTTTTTCCTACTAATCAACCACTCTCCTCGTTTTTTATATTGTGTTATTTAAGACCCGCAACAAATCGTTCCGTAATCTCTTTTGGTCTAGTAATAGCGCCACCAACTACGATACCTCGCACTCCGTAACCTAGGATTTGCTTAGCTTGTTCTGGTGTGTGAATTTTTCCTTCAGCGATGACGTCCACTCCTGCATCACAGAGTTTCTTGATGAGTTCAAAGTCTGGGCCATCCACTTTTGGACTGTAAGAAGTGTAACCTGATAAGGTTGTTCCGACAAAGTCAATTCCTGCTTCAACTGCTGTTAGACCTTCCTCAAAGGTACTTGTATCAGCCATCAAGAGTTGATTTGGATATTTTTCTTTGATCTGACGGATAAATTCTTGGATTTCTAAGCCATCATGACGTTCACGCTTGGTACAGTCAAGAGCAATGACTTCGATGTCAAGAGCTGCTAGCTCATCTACCTCTCTCATAGTCGCTGTGATGAATGGTTCCTGTGGTGGATAATCACGTTTAATAATTCCGATAATCGGAAGTTTAGTGACCTCTTTAATTTCCTTGATATCTCGAACACTGTTGGCTCGGATACCGACTGCACCACCTTGTTCAGCTGCTTTCACCAACAAGGGGATAACTCCTCCCGCTTCTGTGTAGAGCGGTTCATGAGGAAGTGCCTGACAAGAAACGATGATTCCATCTTTGATTTGTTCAATCAAGGCTTCTTTACTAATTTGTGGCATCTACTTTCCTCCTTTTCTTTTCCTTTGTGTTTATGTGACTATTATAGCTTATTGTTAAAGCGCTTTCAATAACTTGTGCTAGAATAGATTGGAGTTTCAAAACAATTTTATGCAACAGTTTCTTCTGAAAGTAGTTTCAGGGACCTAAAATCTATCCTAACACCTCTTAAATCTTGAAACCAGCCCTTTTTTCTCGCAAACATGAAAGAAAAAAGGCCGTAACTAATTTTCGTTACGACCCTTTCTAACTAATACTCTTCGAAAATCAAATTCAAACCACGTCAGCGTCCCCTTGCCGTACTCAAGTACAGCCTGCGGCTAGCTTCCTAGTTTGCTCTTTGATTTTCATTGAGTATAAGATCTAGTTTCACTAAGGAAACCTTCACTTTCAACTATTTGACTAATCTTCTTTTCTCTTCCCCAAAGCAAACATACCAAGGAGCATCCCCACAACCCCTACAGAAGCAAGGGCAGAGGCATCTTCATTTCCTGTCTTAGGAAGAACATCTTGACGAACTGCAGATGCTTGATAGGTCTTATCTTGTGACATAGCCTGTGATACAATAGACTGCTGACCTTTGTGATCTGGATTTTTATGGCCTGCTCCTTCTGAACCTTTGGTGCCAGCTGTAAATCCTGGGATTTCTGTCGGTGCAACGTCATTCTTCACACTGCCCGTGAATGCTGGCACTTCATGCACCGCTGCTTCACTACCATTGACTCCACCCGCAAATCCTGGGTTTTCAGGAGTTACAGAACTATCAGCGCTTACTCCGCCTGTGAATTCAGGTACTTCATGAACAGCTGCTTCACTACCATTGACTCCGCCTATAAATTCTGGAAGTTCTACTTTCGGTGCTGCTTCTTCACCTACTGTACCAATAGCTTCAGTATACTCTGGAAGCTCCGTTACAGCAGCCTCTTCGCCATTCACCCCACCTTCGAATTCTGGTACTTCATGAACAGCAGCTTCTCCACCATTCACACCACCTGTGAATTCTGGTACTTCATGCACTGCTGCTTCGCTACCATTTACTGATCCAGGAATACCTGCTCCTTCAAGATTAACTGGAAGGTTGTGCATACTCTCAATTGCTCCAGAAGCAAGTCCAGTTATTTCTTGACCAATATCTGACTTGTCCATTTTAAATAGCAAAGTCTTAGTATCATACTGGGTCATGAAGTTTACTTTTTTACCATTTGCCAACTGAAGTGTTGGTACTTTGTTAACCAAAACTTCTGAATCAAATTCTACTGCAAGAATTCCTGGCCATTTTTCAATAACATTTTTAACTTTGGCTTCTTTAGGAGAAATTCTTTCCTTCGTTAAGAAATCCCAGTTGAATTTCTTGAAGGATAGAGTATAAGGATTGCCACCAGCTTCATGATGTTCATATAAGAGACCAAATTCTTTTGGTCCAATCTGTTGAAGTGAGTTATAGGCATACTCCCCTTCTTGAATCAAATGATGGTGCAACCAAGTCAACTCGCCATCTTCTTCTACGCGAGCCACTCGAATATGGCTATTCTTACGACCTGGTCCATTAGCATTTGCTAGAAGGATATACTCCTTACCATCTTGAACCGTATGAGTCGCCGCCATTTGAACATAAACATCGGGTACATCATAGCGTGCTACATAGTTGTCCCATGTAATACCACCATCATTACTTGTCGCAACTTGCAAATCACCTGTCAAACCACGCATAAAGAGTTTCAACTGACCATTGTTCAGCTGAACAACTGAAGCCTCCGTATTTTGAGCATAGTAATTGTTCATGTTACTTGAATCAACTACTGTGCCATCATAAAGTGTACGGTTATCATTGACACCGCCACCCATATGCCAAGTCTTACCATGGTCATCTGAGTAGATGATACGAGATGATTGAGAACCATTAAGGTGGTTTGTTCTATTCGTCGTATAGACAGGAACGACAATCCGACCTTTATGAGGTCCATTCTGAAGGGTAATGCCCACTCCAGGTCCCACACCTAAGAATTTCATCCAATTAGCTTGACCATTGGGGTAATATCTTGTGGCGCAGACCAAGTCTTACCATCATCATCACTGTAAGACATCCATAGGTAGCTGTCTTTAGCAATTCTAAATGGAGAAGTTTTATTACTTGTAAAATAGATATTTCCTAGTAACTGCTCACCCTGATAAAGATCACCTTTATCGCTATAAGCCGGCTTGACTGGATTTACAACAACACGGTAATCCGTTGCCTGGCCATCTGGTGTGTAGACAACACCATTTTCACGAATAGTATAGGCACCATTTTCTCCTTCACGATAGAGAATTTGGTAGGTTTTCCCATCAATTTCTTTATAAGCTTCCTCTTTTTCAGCTGACATCCCAAAGATACCTTTTCCTTCTGGGAACATATCATAGACTGAAAAGATTCGTTTGGTTTCAGTATCTTGGACTAAAACCATATCGATATTTACTGGTGAACCAACAGATGGATCAGTAGCTTTTGGATTGTCGCGTAGATTCGTAAGTGTGATACGATCTCCCCATGTTTGACCCTGATCTTCACTTCGTTTGACGACCATACCGATATCTCCCCAGTCATAGTGGTGCAATCGACGTTCGTCAGCTCCAGCAATCAGAGTGCCCTTGTCAGTCTTAAGGAGGGCTGGAATACGATAGCTATTAATACCATCTGGATTTGACTGCCCATTTTTACCAGCTTCAAAGACATCCTTTTTATCTGTTATCTCAGCTCCTTCTGGAAGCTTTTTCTCTAATTCGGATCTTTCAAAGAGGTAGCTACGATTTTGAACCTCTTCTGGACTCAAGGCACGATCGTAAACAGTTAGATTACGAACTTGTAAGCCTGCCCCCCAAACCATACTTCCTGCACGATTTGTGGAACCAATTTGTGCATGAGTCACATCAGGCATATCTTTGATAAACTTACTAGACTTGAGACTTGTACGAGATAAAACACCGTTAACATACAGACGAACTCGTCCATTAGGAAAGTCTGTAGTCGGTTTCAACTGTGAAAGTCACGGAATTCCACTGACCTGGTTTGACTGTTAACGGTGCGTCTGTGTATCTATCATAAAATTGGTCACCGTTTTGATCGCGGCCCTCAATCAAGGCAACGTTGTTGTAAACAGCCATGGTGAAATATTCATTTCTTACCTTATCACTTGATACTGAGAAAAGGTTATAAAATGCTGGTGCAGAAGCATCTGGTTTGAATTCCATATGAACGGTTGCATTTTGAAGTTCTTTTAGCTTATTCAACTCACCAGTCAAGTCAATTCTATTGTCATTTGAAGCATCTGTCTCTACATCTTCTTTTTCAAGAACAGTATTGGCGTTCTCTAACTCTCTAGCATAATAGTCACGTGGAAGCGAAGCTGGATCTTTTTCCGTTTCTCTAGTTGCTTCTGCCGTTTCTGCTGTTGCAGTTGTTTCTGCCGTTGCAGTTGTCTCTGTTCCAGTATGTGCTTCTGTAGATGTATGTGTGACTGTATCTACCCCATTAGACTCTGTCGTACTCTTTTCAGTATCTACTGCTTTTTCTGCCTGATCCTTGTCTACTCCAAGCTCAGTAGTCTCATTACTGGTAGCTGTTGATTCTTGAGCTAATACTGGTGACGCACCGAAAACAACTGCTCCAATCACAACCGAAGCTGTCCCAACTGCAAATTTACGAATTCCATATCGTTGTTTTCTCTCCAACTGATTATGCTTCATCTTTCTTCCTTTCATTTTTTAAAAAAATAAAGCGCTTTCTTTTTTTGCTTAAAAATTTTTTTAGCCATCTGACTAAATGACAAAAATTACTTTTTTTCACGAACGGTTACACTCGCTCTTTCAAAATTTCTCTCACTTAACGATCAACAATCTATCATCATCCCATCGTTAACTAGAGTCTCCCACTCCTTTCAAATTTTAACTTATTCTCATTATATAATAAATCCTCCCCTTTTAAGAGAGATTGAGACAGAACAGATTTTACTTTCAGTTTTTAAAACATAAACTCAGACATTTGAAACTACTTTTCAGGCTTTTTTTGGATTTTTTTCTAACATAAAAATTGCTTCATTTGATCTAATCGTATTTTTAATGAATTTTGTCCCCATCTCGATCATTCTCTCTATCAATCATTTAGTGCCACTTCATTCAAATCAAAAGGGCCGTAACCAGTTCTGGCTCTATAATATTTGTAGTGGGTAAATCCCCTATAGATATTATGGAGCATATTTTGTTGTAGAAAAAAAGTCCCATATAATCTATAATGAAAAGCAACCAAACCATCATTAGAAAGAATCATATGGAACAATTACATTTTATCACAAAACTACTCGATATTAAAGACCCTAATATCCAGATTCTAGATGTCATCAATTGGGATACACACAAGGAAATCGTCGCTAAACTGGACTATGACGCCCCGTCTTGCCCTGAGTGCGGATGTCAAATGAAGAAATATGATTTTCAAAAACCGTCGAAAATTCCTTACCTCGAAACGACTGGTATGCCTACCAGAATTCTTCTTAAAAAGCGTCGATTCAAGTGCTATCATTGCTCGAAAATGACGGTCGCTGAGACTTCTATCGTCAAGAAAAATCACCAAATTCCTCGTATTATCAACCAAAAGATTGCTCAAAAGTTGATTGAAAAGACTTCTATGACTGATATTGCCCATCAGCTATCCATTTCAACTTCAACTGTCATTCGTAAGCTCAATGACTTTCACTTTAAGCACGATTTTTCTCGTCTTCCAGAGATTATGTCTTGGGACGAGTACGCCTTTACCAAGGGAAAGATGAGCTTTATTGCACAAGATTTTGACAAGCTCAATATCATTACTGTTCTTGAGGGAAGAACACAAAGCCGTCATCCGAAATCACTTTCTTAAATATGATAGAGCGGTTCGATGTCGAGTGAAAATCATTACTATGGATATTTTTAGTCCTTATTATGACTTGGCTAAACAGCTTCGCTTTCGAATTTCTAGGCTCAGGCTGAAACAGTTCACTGGACTGTTTCACTTCCAAATGCAAAAATTGTATAGCGGATTGAAATAATATATGAACAAAGAGATTATGGAAGTCAAATTAATTTCTAAAAACGCTTTAGAATCCTTTACGTACTATTCTAGATTCAATCCATTGTACTTGATCGTTTTCACATTGTCCAACATCTAAGCCGTGCTATGAGTCGTGTGCGTGTCCAAGTTATGAATCAATTTGAACGAAAATCTCATGAATACAAGGCTATCAAACGCTACTGGAAGCTCATCCAACAGGATAGCCGTAAACTGAGTGATAAACGTTTTTATCGCCCTAATTTTCGCATGCACTTAACAAATAAAGAAATTCTAGACAAGCTTTTGAGCTATTCAGAAGACTTGAAACACCACTACAATCTCTATCAGCTATTACTTTTTCACTTTCAGAATAAGAAACCAGAGAAATTTTTCGGACTCATTGAGGACAATCTGAAACAGGTTCATCCTTTTTTTCAGACTGTCTTTAAAACTTTTTTCAAGGATAAAGACAAGATTATCAACGCCCTTCAATTACCCTATTCTAATGAAAAATTGGAAGCCACGAATAATCTCATCAAACTTATCAAACGAAATGCCTTTGGTTTTAGGAACTTTGAAAACTTTAAGAAACGAATTTTTAACGCTCTGAATATAAAAATGAAGAGGACATCAATTGTCCTCTCCAGATCTTATACTCAATGAAAATCAAAGAGCAAACTAGGAAGCTAGCCGCAGGCTGTACTTGAGTACGGCAAGGTGAAGCTGACATAGTTTGAAGTTGATTTTCGAAGAGTATTAGCTTTTATTCAACCCACTACAGTTGACAATGAGCCCGAAAAAGAAGCCACAAAGTGACTTCTTTTAAAGTGACGGTAAATTATTCTTCACCTTTGTTTTTCTTAATGATTTCTTCTTGTACTGACTTAGGTACATCTTCGTAGTGGTCGAATACCATCATGAATGTACCACGTCCTTGTGATGCAGAACGAAGAACTGTTGCGTAACCGAACATTTCAGCAAGTGGAACGTAAGCACGAACGATTTGGCTGTTACCGTGTGCTTCCATACCATCTACACGTCCACGACGAGCAGTTACGTGACCCATAACATCACCAAGATTTTCTTCTGGAACAGTGATCGTTACAAGCATCATTGGCTCAAGGATAGCTGGTTGTGCAGTCTTAGCAGCTTCTTTAAGTGCAAGAGATGCAGCAATCTTGAAGGCAGTTTCAGATGAGTCGACATCGTGGTATGAACCATCGTAAAGCTTAGCTTTAACGTCAACCATTGGGTAACCAGCAAGAACACCGTTAGCCATAGATTCTACCAAACCTTTTTCAACCGCTGGGATAAATTCACGAGGAACCACACCACCGACGATTGCGTTTTCGAATTCGAATCCTTTACCTTCTTCGTTTGGAGTAAATTCAATCCATACATCACCGAATTGACCTTTACCACCAGACTGACGTTTGAAGAACCCACGTGCTTGAGTAGAAGCGCGGAATGTTTCACGGTAAGATACTTGAGGAGCACCTACGTTCGCTTCAACTTTGAACTCACGACGCATACGGTCAACAAGGACGTCAAGGTGAAGCTCACCCATACCAGAGATAACTGTTTCACCAGTTTCAACGTTAGTTTCAACGCGGAATGTTGGATCTTCTTCAGCCAATTTTTGAAGGGCGATACCCATCTTGTCTTGGTCTGCTTTAGATTTTGGCTCAACCATCAATTGGATAACTGGTTCTGGAACGTTGATTGACTCAAGGATGATTTTCGCTTTTTCATCTGTCAATGAGTCACCAGTTGTAGTATCTTTCAAACCAACGGCAGCAGCGATATCACCTGAGTAAACAGTGTCGATTTCTTGACGGCTGTTAGCGTGCATTTGAAGGATACGTCCGATACGTTCACGTTTACCTTTAGAAGTGTTCAATACGTAAGAACCTGATTGAAGAACACCTGAGTAAACACGGAAGAATGTCAAACGACCTACGAATGGGTCAGTCATGATCTTGAAGGCAAGAGCAGCGAATGGCTCTTCGTCAGATGCTGGACGAGTTTCTTCTTCATCTGTATCTGGGTTGATACCTTTGATCGCTGGGATATCAAGTGGGCTTGGAAGGTAGTCGATAACCGCATCAAGCATCAATTGAACACCTTTGTTCTTGAAGGCAGAACCACACAATACTGGGAAGAATTCAACGTTGATAGTTGCTTTACGGATACCAGCTTTCAATTCTTCGTTAGTGATTTCTTCACCTTCGAGGTATTTCATCATCAATTCTTCGTCAGTTTCAGCAACTGCTTCAACCAATTTTTCACGGTATTCTTGAGCTTGGTCAAGGTATTCAGCTGGAATGTCTTCTTCAAGGATATCTGTACCAAGGTCGTTAGTATAGATTTCAGCTTTCATCTTGATCAAGTCGATGATACCACGGAAGTCATCTTCAGCACCGATTGGCAATTGAATTGGGTGTGCGTTTGCTTGAAGACGATCGTGAAGTGTGCTTACTGAGTAAAGGAAGTCAGCACCGATTTTGTCCATTTTGTTGGCAAATACGATACGTGGAACTCCGTACTCAGTTGCTTGACGCCAAACTGTTTCAGTTTGAGGCTCAACACCTGATTGTGAGTCAAGAACTGTAACCGCACCGTCCAATACACGAAGAGAACGTTGTACTTCGATTGTGAAGTCCACGTGTCCTGGTGTGTCGATGATGTTTACGCGGTGGTTGTTCCATTGAGCTGTTGTCGCAGCAGATGTGATAGTGATACCACGTTCTTGCTCTTGCTCCATCCAGTCCATTTGTGACGCACCTTCGTGAGTTTCACCGATTTTGTGGATTTTACCAGTGTAGTAAAGGATACGCTCAGTTGTAGTTGTTTTACCAGCATCGACGTGAGCCATGATACCGATATTACGAGTTTTTCAAGTGAAAATTCGCGTGCCATGAGGTTTGTTTCTCCTATATTTTTTTATTTCTATTCTATTATAACACGATTTAATAAAAACGGATAGGCAGGACCTACCCGTTCTCAATGTTTATCTTGTTATTGTTGGTTTCAACTTATAGATAAGTTGAGTTGTAGCTAAGAGCTGACCGAGCTAAATTGAACCCGGGCTAAAAGCTCAAGTTAACTGATTTGAACCCGAGCGAGGCCCGGTGCAAAAAAGATAAACTGCTTTGTGTTCACGGAACACTGCATCAGTTTCCTATTTTTGCCTTGGGCCTTTGCCGCTCTTAGTATCATTTTATTACCAACGGAAGTGTGCGAAGGCACGGTTAGCTTCAGCCATACGGTGAGTGTCTTCACGTTTCTTAACTGCTGCACCAGTGTTGTTAGCAGCATCCAAGATTTCTTTTGCAAGACGGTCTTGCATTGTGTGTTCACCACGAAGGCGAGCGATTGTTACCAACCAACGAAGTCCAAGTGTTGTACGACGTTCTGGACGAACTTCAACTGGGACTTGGTAGTTAGAACCACCGACACGACGTGCACGTACTTCAAGTACAGGCATGATGTTTTCCATAGCTGTTTCAAATACTTCAAGTGCATCGTTACCAGTAACTTCTTTGATTTGTTCAAAAGCACCGTAAACGATTGAAGCAGCTGTACCACGTTTACCGTCAAGCATAACGCGGTTGATAAGACGAGTAACTAATTGTGAATTGTAAAGCGGATCTGGCAATACGTCACGTTTTGGAGCTCTATTTTTACGACTCATTTCTCTTTATCCCCTTTCCTTATGCTTTTGGACGTTTAGTACCGTATTTAGAACGGCCTTGTTTACGATCGTTAACACCTGCAGTATCAAGTGCACCACGGACGATATGGTAACGTACCCCTGGAAGGTCTTTTACACGTCCACCACGAAGAAGCACCACGCTGTGCTCTTGCAAGTTGTGTCCGATACCTGGGATGTAGGCAGTAACTTCGATAAGGTTGCTCAAACGTACACGAGCAAATTTACGAAGGGCAGAGTTAGGTTTTTTAGGTGTCATTGTTCCAACACGAGTTGCAACACCACGTTTTTGTGGTGAAGAAACGTTTGTTTGAACTTTTTTATGACTGTTGTAACCAACGTTCAAAGCTGGTGATTTAGATTTTTCTACTTTTGATTTACGCGGTTTGCGAACCAATTGGTTAATTGTAGGCATCTACATTCTCCTGTGTTTTTTTATTTTTGGTGATGATACACTTGGTGACAGCTATCATCTGTGTGTACTTTTGCAACATTTGTCAGCACGTCCCTGTACACTCTTGAGAGACCAAAAGTAAAAAGTACTGTCTATTATTGTACCACGTTTTTTCTATTTTTGTCAATATATTTCTTCTTATTTTTTGATATTCTGACTTTTTTGAAGCAAGAATTTTAGCAACTACCACATAGTTTCTATAACCAACCACTTAGACAAGCGACCTTGTCTTTGTAAAGAAAATGGTGTTTAATAGATTTGTAAGTAAGAGATCTCTATTACAACTTTACAAAGGAGAAAATATGAAAGTCAGACTTGACATTGATCAACAATATGCAGAAGAACAAATCATCATAGAATCACCATCTTTGTCCCCTAGAGTTCAAAAAGTTCAAGACTTTGTTCAATCACTGGATCAAAAAGAAACGCTTAAAGGAAAATTCCAAGACCAGGTCTACTTGATTCAGATTAGTAAGATTCAACGAATATATATTGAAAATCGCAAAGTCTTAGCTGAAACGGATAGCCAAACCTATGCACTTGACATTCGTCTCTACCAAGCAAGTGAAATTCTACCTGCTTCCTTTATCCAAATTTCCCAATCGGAAATTGTCAACATTGATGCGATCAGTCATCTAAAACTAACCTCTAACGGCTTGATTGAAATCTATCTAAAAAACGAAAGTTTTACCTACTCATCTCGCCGTTACCTCAAAACCATTAAGGAGAAATTAGAACTATGAAAAAACAAATTTTCCACGATGCCACAACCGGTATCCTCATCGGTCTCATCCTATCCATTATCTTTTCGTTTATCCACTCACCAAGTAACTACGCACCTCTCAGTCCCAACTCTTTGATCGGTCAATTCATGACCCAACATCAGGTGCATGAATCACTCGTCTTACTTTACTGTCTGCTTATTTGGGCAGCGATTGGAATCCTCTTTAGTTTTGGCAGCCGTCTCTTTGCCCAAGACTGGAGTCTCCTTCGAGCTACTGTCACTCACTTCTTCCTTATGTTGCTAGGTTTTGTCCCTCTAGCAATCCTAGCAGGCTGGTTCCCGCTTCACTGGACTTTCATCCTTCAGCTCATCCCAGAGTTTGCCATCATCTACCTCATCATCTGGATTGTTCTCTACAAGAGAGAATCCAAAAAGGTTGCACACATCAATCAACTATTGGCTCAAAAACACTAATATACAAGAAACCCACTCACAGGACTGAGTGGGTTTTGACTTATAATTTTTGCTTCAGCTCTAACAAGAGATTCATGGCCTGCATCGGTGTCATATTGTACACATCTACTTTAGCTAATTCTGCTAGAATAGGATTTTCTTCCACCGAGTCAAACAGGGAAATTTGTTCAGAGACTGCATTCGTTTTCCTCATTGGAGCAGGACTCTCTGTCCCCTGACTCTCTAATTGAGTTAAAATTGCATCTGCCCTTGCTAGTAAGTCTGCCGGTAGGCCAGCAATCTTAGCTACATGGATACCGTATGATTTATCTGCTGGTCCTGGTTCTATCTTGTGAAGGAAGGTAACCTGGCCATTTTGCTCAAGCGTAGCCACGTGAACATTAACTAGATGTTCAAGACTAGCCTCAAGGCTAGTTAATTCATGGTAGTGTGTCGCAAAGAGGGTCTTGGCACCGATATGCTCATGGATGTACTCGATAATAGACTGGGCTAGAGCCATACCATCATAAGTTGCGGTTCCACGGCCTAGCTCATCAAAAAGGATGAGAGAATGCTCAGTCGCATGAGAAATGGCATTATTAGCTTCCATCATTTCTACCATAAAGGTAGATTGTCCTGAAACCAAGTCATCTGCCGCCCCGATACGGGTAAAAATAGCATCAAAGATTGGCAAGCGAGCACTTTCTGCAGGCACATAAGAACCCAGCTGGGCCATAACTGCTGTCATAGCTAGCTGACGCATATAGGTTGACTTCCCGCTCATATTAGGCCCTGTAATCAGCTGGATGCTAGTATCTTCACCCATTTGGATACTATTGGGAATATAGGTTTGGGCTCCCATGACCTTCTCAACGACAGCGTGACGACCTTTTTGAATGTCAATTCGCGAATCCTGACCAAACTCTGGACGGATCAAGTGCTGATTTTCTGCTACTACCGCTAGTCCTTGTAAGACATCGACAGTAGCGATTCCTTGGGCCAGGGCTTGCAGACGTTGAATATACTTACCAACCTCTTCACGGATACGCATAAAAATTTCATATTCAAGATTAGCCGACTTCTCACGCGCCTCTAGCATTTCACCTTCGATACGTGCTAACTCCTCTGTCCCAAAACGCTCAGAGTTTTTCAGCGTAGCCTTACGGAAAAAGTGGGCTGGAACATTACCTAGCTGCGAGTTGGTTACATGGAAATAGTAGCCATCCTTTTTATTGTAATCGATCTTGAGCGTACTGATGCCAGAGTTTTCTCTTTCCTTAGCCTCAATTTCAGCAATCCAGCTGGTTCCTTCTCTCAGTACCCGACGATACTTGTCCAAGGTCTCATCAAAGCCCGTCCGAATAATACCACCTTCGGTAATCACATGTGGAGCCTCTGGGGCAATGGCTGCGCTAATAAGACTTTCCAATTCAGGAATAGCATCCAGTTGTTCAATCAGATAAGCTAGAGCTGGTTGCTGCATTCCCTCCAAGATTGCTCGAATCCGAGGAACGCTCCCCAAGGTAGTCGCTAGCTGCAAGAGGTCTTTAGGATTGCTTTCCCAAAAGATACTCGACTTGCCAGACGCTCGATATCGTAGACTCCCTTTAGACTTTCCGTCAAATCACTACGCTCAAAGAAATAATCCAGAAAGACCTGTACAACCTCCTGACGTTCAAGGATACGATCCTTGTCAATCAAGGGACGATGAATCCAAGAGCGTAGGAGACGCATCCCCATGGCAGTCTTGGTTTCATCCAACAACCAGAAAAGACTCCCTTGTTTCTTGCCAGAACGAGCATTTTCTACTAGATCTAAACTAGCCTTGGTCGCATAATCCATCTGCAAGAAATCCTTGATTTCATAGCGAACAACTGGCTTCAAGTGGTTGAGCTCTCTCATCTGAGTCCGATGGACATACTGGAGAAGCTTACTGCTGGCAGCTTGTTCAACAGGTGCCAAGCGTGGATCCAGTAGATGGATGTCTTCAAATGATTCTTGCTCATAAGAAAGTACCAAATTCATTTGACGGCTGAGAATCTGTTCTTCCTCTTCAGTTAAGGCATAGCCGATGACGACTTCTCTTGCCTTAAGATTTCGGATTTCACCACAGACCAGGGTAAAATCCAATAAACCTGTCACATAGAAGTCCCCCGTCACTAAGTCCATGTATGCCAAACCAAATTGCTGACCGTCACGATCAATGGCCACCAAAAAGTTGTTTTGGCTATCTGGCTTACTACTATCGACGACTGTACCAGGTGTAATCACCTGCACAACCTCACGCTTTACAACACCAACAGCCTGCTTAGGATCCTCCATCTGCTCAGCAATGGCAACCTTGTAGCCACGCTCCACTAGGACATCAATATACTGTTGAGCAGAGTGATAGGGAACTCCAGCCATGGGAATAGGATTGTCCGCATTCTTATTGCGACTGGTTAGTGAAATTTCTAGTATCTGGGCAGCATTGACTGCATCTTCGTAAAATAACTCATAAAAATCACCCATACGAAAGAGCAAAAAAGCATCTGGATATTGTTTTTTGATATCCACATACTGTTGCATGCCTGGTGATAATTTTTCTGTCGTCATCCATTCTCTCCTTGTTAAAAATAGTCTTGAGAGAGACTCCCAAGACCTTATCTATCCTTCATCAAATCTAACAAACGATCTTCCATGAGTTTAGCGACATGCTGATCTCGGCAGATTACCAAGAGGGTATTAGCACCCGCAACTGTTCCTAAAATCCATTCATCCTTGTTGGCATCGACAACATTGGCTAAAACCGCGGCCTCACCCAGTTTAGTGTGCAAAACTAAGGTAAACTCAGCTCTTGCAACGCCTTCTAAATGATGGGATAAAAACTCAACCAGATCAATCTTCTCTGTCTCATTTGCTAGTACGTAGTAGACCATATCATTTTTCTTAACCTTGGTCAAGCCAAGTTCACGAAGGTCACGCGACAAGGTCGTTTGTGTCACAAAAACATTGCGTGCTTCCAAACGATCTTGAATCTCCTTTTGAGTTCCTAGCTTCTCCTCAGTGATCATCTGTTTGATCAACTGATGACGTTCTCTTTTTCTCATAACATCCTCTCGAGTGAATATTTATAACATTTTCATCTATTTAATAAGAACATTATACCAAAAAAACCGGATATTTCAAAAAAAATTTCGTCTTTCTTTAAAATTGTGATAAAATAGAAGAAAAGTCCAAAGGAGCCTATAATGAATACAAAACAATTGATCGCTAGTGAATTGGCTAGCGTCATTGATAGCCTGGATCAAGAGGCTATTTTCAATTTACTAGAACAACCAAAAAACTCTGACATGGGAGATATCGCCTTCCCTGCCTTTACTCTAGCAAAAGTTGAGAGAAAAGCTCCACAAATGATTGCAGCAGATATCGCTGAAAAAATCAATAGCCAAGCCTTTGAAAAAGTCGTCGCTACTGGACCTTATGTTAACTTCTTCCTTGATAAAAATGCCATTTCTGCTCAAGTATTACAAGCTGTTATCACTGAAAAAGAACACTATGCTGACCAAAATATTGGTAAACAAGAAAATGTTGTTATCGACATGTCTAGTCCCAATATTGCTAAGCCATTCTCTATTGGTCACCTGCGCTCAACTGTTATCGGAGATAGCTTGTCACATATTTTCCAAAAAATCGGTTATCAAACGGTCAAGGTCAACCATTTGGGAGACTGGGGTAAACAGTTTGGGATGCTGATCGTTGCCTACAAAAAATGGGGTGACGAAGAAGCTGTAAAAGCTCATCCGATTGATGAACTTCTTAAACTCTACGTTCGCATCAATGCTGAAGCTGAGAATGATCCAAGTTTGGATGAAGAAGCACGCGAATGGTTCCGCAAACTTGAAACGGCGATGAGGAAGCTCTCGCTCTTTGGCAATGGTTCCGTGATGAAAGTTTGGTGGAATTTAACCGCCTTTACAATGAATTGAAGGTTGAATTCGACAGCTACAACGGGGAAGCCTTTTACAATGACAAGATGGATGCAGTTGTAGATATCCTTTCTGAAAAAGGACTTTTGGTCGAATCAGAAGGTGCCCAAGTTGTTAATCTTGAAAAATATGGAATTGAACACCCAGCTCTTATCAAGAAATCTGACGGTGCAACTCTCTACATCACACGTGACTTGGCTGCAGCCCTTTACCGTAAAAACGAATATCAATTTGCTAAATCTATCTATGTCGTTGGTCAAGAACAATCTGCTCACTTTAAACAACTTAAGGCTGTCTTGCAAGAGATGGGTTACGATTGGAGTCAAGATATTGTCCATGTTCCTTTTGGATTGGTAACAAAAGAAGGCAAGAAACTCTCTACTCGTAAAGGAAATGTTATCTTACTAGAGCCTACTGTCGCAGAAGCCATCAGCCGTGCCAAAGCGCAAATTGAAGCCAAAAATCCGGAACTTGAAAATAAAGACCAGGTTGCTCATGCTGTTGGAGTTGGAGCCATTAAATTCTATGACCTTAAAACTGACCGTACAAATGGATACGACTTCGACCTTGAAGCTATGGTATCCTTTGAAGGCGAGACTGGTCCTTATGTTCAATACGCCTATGCTCGTATCCAATCCATCTTGCGCAAAGCCGATTTCAAACCAGAAACAGCTACCAACTATAGCTTGAATGATCCTGAAAGCTGGGAAATTATTAAACTTATCCAAGATTTCCCACGTATTATCAACCGTGCGGCGGATAACTTTGAACCTTCTATCATTGCTAAATTTGCAATTAGCTTAGCGCAAGCCTTTAACAAATATTACGCTCACACTCGCATCTTGGATAAAAGTCCAGAACGCGACAGTCGTTTAGCCCTCAGCTATGCAACTGCAGTTGTCCTCAAAGAAGCACTTCGTCTGCTGGGCGTAGAAGCACCAGAGAAGATGTGATTCAGTACTAACAATTGGAACTAAAGTTCCTAATTGTTAGACGCTAGCCGCTTTTATGCGGACTAGCTAACTGCTTCACTAGTAATGTTCTCTAAATATAATCGATTTAGAGAACATTACTTCGTAACTATGGCGATTTCCTAAACGCCTTACTAATGCATCCAAATAAATAATATCGATTTATTTGGATGCATGTCGTGATCTATTAAATTAATTTATTACTAAGCAATCTAAATAACTAACGCCAAATCCTATTCGGACTTTGGCTAGGGTGCTTCACTAGTCATGGACCCTAAATATAATCGATTTAGGGGCCACGACGTCGTAAATGAGGCGATTTGCCTAAACGCTTCACTAATTCACCTAACCAAATAATATCGATTTGGTTAGGCTCATGTCGTAGGCTTTTAATCACTTTATTGCAAAGCAATCTAAGCAACCAACGCCTAATCCTATTCGGATTTTGACTAGGCGACTTGCCTAAACGCTTTACTAATTTATCTAAACAATAACATCGATTCGGTTAGGTTCATGTCGCAATCTTAAAGTTACTGAATTGCAGAGCGATCTAAGCAACCAATCCTAAACCTCTACGGACTTTTATTTGGTACTAGGGGCGGAGTTCATTACATCTACTATTTTAGATTAGCGATCACTTGCCTAATTTCTATATTGTCATTACTTGAAAAGCGAAAAATCTTTTTCGCTTTTCTCTTGCTATTAATTTCTTTATCACTTAGGGAGAGATTTTATGAGCCAATATGCTTATATTTTAGTTGTCATCAGTCTTGTCGCTCTTTTTTCTCATCAACAAATACGAAAAAGGAAAAAAACTACAAAGACTTCTACAAAAAAACAGCTGTTAAAGGATGAATCTTTTTCGCGCTACTATCAAGGAAAAAGATTCAAACAACAGAAAAACATTAACGATGTCATCGACTACATCAATAAAGGATATCGTTTGGGAATCATGATTTCAAAGGAAATTGTTGAAGACATCAGAAAATAAAAAAGGATTCGAGATAGCATTTCTCGAGTCCTTTTCTATTTTTTCCTGAGAACTACGATTCCCACCAGTATAACAATCCCTAGTGATGCCATGGTTCCGTATGCTGACAAACTTTCATCAAGAAATTTCTTGGAGAACTGCAGCAAAGCGATCGCTAAGAGTAGCAAGGCACTGCAAAGCATAATATCCTTGAAGCTTGGTTTGTGTCTTATATACTTTAAAAAAATGATCTCTGTAATTTACTCATTTCGACTGTTTCCTTTTTGAAGTAAATCCTTTATTCATGGAATAAAACTCTTCCTCAGAAAATCTGACCTCTTACAAAGCTTCTAATTCATAGAGTTCCGCAATAATCCCTGCGACCTTCTTGATATCTCCCAGCATACCACGCATCTCAAAGTCTGCTAGAACAGGGAAACCGAAGCGTTGGCTGTATTGTTTGGCTGTCAAACAGTATTGGTTGTTGAAGTTCCGATTACCTGATCCTACGACACCAAAACACTTGCTGGCATTGTCACCGTAAGCGATAAAGTCCCCTACTGGAGTGGTCAAAATCTCCACATCACCATTGTCAACTCCATTGCCACCTTCTAGATAAGTTGGTAGAAAAGCGACATATGGATTGGTCATCTCAAAGAAATTCTCTCCCTCCTTGACCAGATCTTTAATATGGATCTTTTCCACTTCAATGTTCCCATACTGTTCTAAAAGGTATGCCTTCAGACGTGTGACGAAACTTTCAGTATTTCCACTCAGACTGATATAGACTAAGGAAATTTTTTTCATGCTCTCCTCCTTCTTTTTTGAATTCAAAAAAATAACTACCAAGATTGTATCTTGATAGTTATCCTTTGTCAACTCTTAGGCCAGTTCTTCCTCTTCTTGAGCTTCTGTTAATTCTTTTTGCTGACGCCACATTTTATAGAAGACGATTGCTAGGAAGATAACATTGAGTACGATCCCAAAAATGGCTGAACCTTTGGCACCAAGCTCCGCTCCCATACGGATGTTAGGATCTGTAAAAAGTGAAACCGCATCCTGAACGCCGATAAAGTTGTAGATAGAACCAACGATGGCAACGAAGACATAAGCAAGATAAGTGTAGTTAGCCAATTGAAGGTTTTTTTACGAATAAGGAAAACCAAAGCCACAACAACTAGAATAACAGATAAGACAACCAAGAGAATGCTGAAGACAGAATGGCCATGCTCCGATACCTTAATGGTGTAATCAACGAGCTCCTTAGCATAAGTAGCATTAACACCTGATGCTGATGTTTCTAGATTGCTCATACTCTCCGCAGTAGGTACTGGAGATATGATTCCAAATAGTGACATTGCTGAGAGTAAGGCTGAAAAAATCAGTAATACCCATAGATAGATTGGTTTCTTTTTTTCATCAAAAGCAACCCCCTTATGTTTTTTAGTTTATTATAGCATATTTTAACAAGCAAAACAAATCCTACAAGTTTGCTTCCACCTGTTTACGGTAGGCTTTAGGAGACTTTCCACACAGCTTTCGAAAGACCTTATAGAAATAACCTACATTACTGTAACCAACCGTATAACAGATATCCTCGATACTATCATTTGTAGATAGCAAGAGCTGTTGGGCAGCCTTAATGCGTTGCTTATTGAGAAGCTCCGCAAAGGTGGAATTGGTTTCCTTCTTGATTAGCTGGCCCAAATAAACGGGATTGATAAAGAGATCCTTGCTGATATCCTTGAGGGAAAGTTCTTTTTTGTAATCTCTACCAATGACCTCGAGCACACTGACCACATTTTTCATTCATGCGGTATTGACTAAAAGAAGGATGTCAAGGTTTCCTTGGTATAAGCAATTAAGTCCTCAAAAAGTTGTAATGGCATGGATATTCTTGACAATATCTGTCATGTCGTCTGCCTTCAAATGCTCAAAGAGATGAAAAACATCCATCACAAACTGAGTAAAGAGCTGCTTAGTGATAGAGACTCTCGGTGTATTTTTCAAGAACAATCTTCTCAAGTAAGGTCAACTCCTCGATAATCTGCTGGAGATTTCCCTGGATAATCACCCGATAGATGGGTTCATAATATGAGAAGAGACTTTCAGACTGATCTAAATTAACAGTTCCATAGAAGAGTGCCTTTTCTACATTAAATTTCCATTTCTCAAAGTTGGCTTGATAAGGGGATTCAAAAGGCATAACCAACAAGCCCTCAAATTCCTGATCAGAAAGGACAATTTGCCAATCTTGCCCCCAGAACGTAGTAAGGAATGACAAAAATTCCCTTGTTTTTTTCCTTGGAAAGTCCGATCCACCAATTTTTCTTTTTTTGGCTGAGATGAGTCTTGAATGCTTCTTCATCTAGTTGCTGACTCAATATTTCGGGCTCATGAGATTTTTCACCAAGCTGACTGGCAATCTTTTCAAGCAAGCGTTCAAGCTCAACCTTATCGACTGGTTTGACCAGATAATCAACGACATTGAGATTCATGGCTTTTTTGACATAGTCAAATTCTTGATAGCCTGAAAGGAGGATATAGTAAGCATTTGGCAACAACTCCTTCATCTCCCCAATCATCTCAAGCCCTGTCTTGTCAGGCATATTGACATCAGAAATGACAATATCTACGGGATGTTCTCGAACGTAGTCCAGAGCGTCATCAGCATGATTGGCTGTTGCAACTACTTCCATATCCCATTTGTCAAAAGGAATCAAACGTTTGAGTCCTTCTGTAATCATGTACTCATCGTCAACTAAAAGTACTTTATACATCTTTATCCTTTCTCTTCATTTTGAATGGTGATTCGATAGCGAACACCTTCTTTTTTTCAACTGATTCTACACTGATGTCATAGCGGTCGCCAAAGTAGAGTACAAAGCGCTCATGCACATTGACAATCCCAATGGACTGACGTTTCTCACTATAATCCACCGTATGTTCGAAGGTTCTTTGAGCTAATTTATCCTGGATCTCTGCTAGCTTATCAGCAGGCATTCCACGCCCATTATCGGTTACCAAGATTTCAACATATCCTTCTTTTTCAAAGCCTTGATACTGATCACATTATCTGTACGTCGATGATCAACTCCGTGGGCAAAATAATTCTCCACCAAGGGTTGGAGGGTGAATTTTGGAATGCGCATTTCTTCCAATCCAGGGTCGATTTTAAATCCGTAAGCAATGGATTTTGGATAACGCACCATACAGAGATAACTGTACTTCCGACAAAATTCCACTTCTTGCTTCAATGTTGTTTCTCGCTCGTCGGAAATATTATTGCGCAGGAGACTACTGAACTCATAGATGATATCTGCTAATTCATTTTGATTCTCCATCACAGCATACATCCGCAAAAACTCCAGAGTATTGTACATGAAATGTGGATTTATCTGAGCTTGTAGGGCGCGCATATTGGCATCTTTTTGGCTCAGTTCAAGCTGATAAATATCATGGATATTTCTCTCCAATCGATCCAACATATCATTTGTTGTCTCAGCGATTAAAAGTAATTCCTGGTCTTTTTTCGTGAGATCAATTCTTTTACCTTGCTCCCCTTGCGCAATATCATGGATAGTTTCCACTAGGTCAACAACTTGGGTTTGATACTTCGAAAATGTTTTTTTCAAAGTTACATATAAAATAACGATAAAGAGGAGACTCAAAGCAAGAATAAAAATCGAACTAGAGATACTCCCACTAAGGACATAATCCCTCGGAACTGCAACCTGAACCTGATAACCATGAGCTGTCTCATCTTGCAACCATTCCTCTCGATTACTTTTTTCACCTTGGTGAAACATATCCGTTTCAAAAGGAGAGGTGATGCTCACAGCAATTGGGATATTTCCTCTGGTATTGTCAATAGCCTTATAAAAAAACATCGGAAGATACAGAGACATAAATAACACTAAGAGCTTGATCCGATACTGGATCGGATACGGGAATGGCGAAACTATTGGCATCTGGCTTAAAGGCATCTGCAGAAACCTTGTAACCACTACGATTGTCCCTCTTCGAAACATAAACTTCTGTCGAGTCTTGCAAGACAATGGCTACACCCGTTACAAAATCATTGCGCACATAAAGGTCATCGATATTTTCATAAATAGATACCGAAATATAGGGTGATGCTTTACGCTCCAGTTGCCAATAGAAATAATCAGGGGTACTGAGGCTAAAATACTTATAAATCCCCTCAATTCGCGCTTGATTATCCACTAAACTTTGGGCTGAACGCGCTGATTCTCGATAATAATACTCAACCTCACTCACTGTCCGAGTCAAGACCCGCTGGGAAACCTGTCTTGCTTCTTTTTTCTCGACTATCCCAGTTCACATAGGAAATCAACAGAGCAAAACTAGCAATGATGACAATCATCACCCAAGTATAGGTTCGAAGGAGTGAATGAAGCCAAAATTGTTTCATTCTATTTGGACGCCAATTTTTCATGAATACTTTCATAAACAGGCTCCAATAAATCACTAATAAAGAAATGCCACATACCGATCCCTACAAAAATGATAAGGGCTGGCATATAAAACCCAATAATGGCTAACAAGACGCTACCAAGAAGAACTTTAGCCACTGCTGACAAGCTCATAAAAATTCCGATAAAGGCAAGCTTTAAGGTATTTTGATAGGATAAGTCAAAATAAACTTGCAATTTTAGAGAAACTGTATAGGCCAAAAATACCAAGGCTACCAAAAAGATATTTAGAAAGGTTGCTGCCAAATGGATAATGGTCTGATGCGGCAATTGGATCATGAGATACAAACCATAAATCAAGATCAAGTCAAGTCCCATAAAGGTGTAGAAACTGAGATTGCTTTTTACAAAATTACTCTTATAAAGAGTCCAAGCCTCTTTAAAAACCATAGGCACGGTAAGAATAACCATGTTCTGCAAATAAACTCATGATAGTCGCACTAGCTGGCGCTATACCAAAAACCACACCTCCCTGCTAGTGTCAATAACCAAAAAAATAAGCCGTTGCAATCATCCCCCAAAAAGAAACGATGAAAGACTAGCTCAATAAAATTTCCCACGGTTTGCCTCCAAAAAAATAATCTAGAACTATTATAACATATTTCAAGCGCTCTCAAAAATAGGAGGAGAGAAAAGGTAGTGAGAGTTTATCACTACCTGTTTACTATCATGTTATTAAAAAAATTAAAAACCAACGGTCGAAAACCATTGGTTTTTAAGATGTCTATAATAAGTTAACTCTTACTTAACTTCTGTAAACACAACGTGTTTGCGAAGTTTTTGGTGAGTATTTCTTCAATTGAAGACGGTCTGGAGTGTTACGTTTGTTTTTTTAGAAGTAAGGTACAAGCGTTCACCAGATTCTTTGTGTTCAAGTGTAATATTTACGCGCATGGTATCTCCCTTCTATTATTCAGCTGATGCAGCTTTTAGCGATCTTACGTCCTTTGTAGTATCCTTTTAAGTGATACACGGTGAGAACGTGAGTAATCTCCAGTAGTTTCGTCAAAGTTTACAGATGGAGCTGTTACTTTGTAGTGTGTACGACGTTTGTTTTTCTTCGCTTTTTGAAGTGCGACGTGCAGGTACTGCCATTTCGTTTTTTTCTCCTTTTAAGATATAAATTCAATTAGGGTTTGATTTTCATCAACTTTAATAGTATATCAAAAACTTTTTGTAAAGTAAAGTTACTTGACAAAAAAAGATGAAAAAAATTCCTATCCAAGGTTCTGGATAGGAAAGTAGGTTAAATATCAATCTCGAATGGTTCATCAATGGTTTCTGAGACGTATTTCCCATCTTTTTTTCGTTGTTTGACGCATTCGTTGAGAAGATATTCGATTTGCCCGTTAACTGATCGGAAGTCATCTTCTGCCCATGATGCGAGTGCAGCATATAACTTATTCGAGAGTCGAAGGGGATTTGCTTTTTTTAGCTTCTGCCATTTCTAATAAAGGCTTCCTGTATTGACAATTGGTTGTGCATCATGATTGCCACAGAGAACGACTAGGAGATTTGAAACCATCGCTGCTTTTACGCTCTTCATCTAGTTCAACCAACTCTCCTTCATTGAGACGTTCCAGTGCCATTTCAACCATTCCTACAGCGCCGTCTACAATCATTTTACGTGCATCGATAATGGCTGATGCTTGTTGACGTTGAAGCATGACAGCAGCAATTTCTGGTGCATAAGCTAGGTAAGTAATACGAGCCTCAAGAATTTCCAAACCAGCATCCTCTACGCGACTTTGAATTTCCTCACGAATACGCTTAGCTACAATCTCACTAGAACCACGGAGGCTTCCTTCATCGGCTTGTCCATCACCTGTAGTATCCACATTAGGAGACACATCATAAGGATAGATGCGGACAATATTACGGAGGGCGCTATCACACTGCAATGAGAGATATTCTTTATAGTTATCTACGTTGAATACTGCTTTGGCTGTATCAACAACTCTCCAAGTTACCGCGATTCCAATTTCAACAGGATTTCCTAAGCAATCGTTAATCTTTTGACGAGAATTACTCAAAGTCATAACTTTGAGAGAAATCTGTTTCTTGCCAATTTCAATGTTTACATCATTGCCATTGGATGATTTCATTCCTGAAAAAGGAGATTTTGTGCTAACATCGCCACTTTGTCCGAGTCGAGTGTGAATTGCAGGGTTGACTGCTATGCTAAAAGGATTTACAAAGTAAAAACCAGGTTCTTTGATGGTACCTGTATAGTTACCAAAGAGAGTCAAAACCAGAGCTTCCTGAGGTTTGACAACTTTTAAACCAGCATGAGCTAGAACTGCAATAAGGCTTAATAAAAGTCCGATAATAATTCCAAAAATGTTTTCTGAACCAGCACCAATGATAAATATAAAGACACCAAGTACGAGTGCCAACTCAATGAGTATCAATGCTACTAAACCATTTGGTTTTGAATTGATTAGTTTTTTTCAGTCATCAGAATGACCTCCTATTTTTTTGATATCTAAATGATATCACTTTAATTTTTAAATGTCAACAAAAAAATATGCAATCTTTTTAAGAAGATTTCAATGTATTGAATTTTTCTGAAAAATTCAAGAATTTTTCTTCTGTTCATTGCTTTTTAAAATGTGCTATAATGGAACAAACTGAAATGGGAGGGACTTGAATGACAGAATTAGATAAACGTCACCGCAGTAGCATTTATGACAGCATGGTTAAATCACCAAACCGTGCCATGCTTCGTGCGACTGGTATGACAGATAAGGACTTTGAAACACCGATTGTGGGAGTCATTTCGACTTGGGCTGAAAATACACCTTGTAATATCCACTTGCATGACTTTGGTAAGCTTGCAAAAGAAGGTGTCAAATCTGCCGGTGCTTGGCCGGTTCAATTTGGAACCATTACGGTAGCAGATGGGATTGCCATGGGAACGCCTGGTATGCGCTTCTCTTTGACATCTCGTGATATTATTGCAGATTCTATCGAAGCAGCTATGGGTGGTCATAACGTCGATGCCTTCGTCGCTATCGGTGGTTGTGACAAGAACATGCCTGGTTCCATGATTGCCATTGCCAATATGGATATCCCAGCTATTTTCGCTTACGGTGGTACTATCGCCCCTGGAAAACTGGATGGTAAAGACATCGACTTGGTTTCTGTATTTGAAGGTATCGGTAAATGGAACCACGGTGATATGACGGCTGAAGACGTCAAACGTCTGGAATGTAATGCCTGCCCTGGCCCTGGTGGTTGTGGTGGTATGTATACTGCCAATACTATGGCGACTGCTATCGAAGTTTTGGGTATGAGTTTACCGGGTTCTTCTTCTCACCCAGCAGAATCTGCTGATAAGAAAGAAGACATCGAAGCAGCTGGACGTGCTGTGGTTAAAATGCTTGAACTTGGGATCAAACCGTCTGATATCTTGACTCGTGAAGCCTTTTGAAGATGCCATTACTGTTACTATGGCTCTAGGTGGTTCTACAAATGCCACTCTTCACTTGCTCGCCATTGCCCACGCGGCTAATGTTGACTTGTCGCTCGAGGACTTCAATACCATCCAAGAACGTGTGCCTCACTTGGCCGATTTGAAACCTTCTGGTCAGTATGTCTTCCAAGACCTCTACGAAGTCGGTGGTGTGCCTGCGGTTATGAAGTACTTGTTGGCAAATGGATTCCTTCACGGAGACCGTATCACATGTACTGGTAAGACTGTTGCTGAAAACTTGGCTGACTTTGCAGATTTGACACCAGGTCAAAAAGTCATCATGCCACTTGAAAATCCTAAACGTGCGGACGGTCCATTGATCATCTTGAACGGTAATCTTGCTCCTGATGGTGCCGTTGCCAAGGTATCTGGTGTGAAAGTTCGTCGTCATGTTGGACCAGCTAAGGTCTTTGACTCAGAAGAAGATGCCATCCAAGCTGTCTTGTCTGATGAAATCGTTGATGGCGACGTTGTCGTTGTTCGTTTCGTTGGACCTAAGGGTGGTCCTGGTATGCCTGAGATGCTATCACTTTCATCAATAATCGTTGGTAAAGGTCAAGGAGACAAGGTTGCCCTCTTGACAGATGGACGCTTCTCTGGTGGTACTTATGGTCTGGTTGTTGGACATATCGCACCTGAAGCTCAGGATGGTGGACCAATTGCCTACCTCCGCACAGGTGATATCGTCACCGTTGACCAAGATACTAAAGAAATTTCTATGACCGTATCCGAAGAAGAACTTGAAAAACGTAAGGCAGAGACAACCTTGCCACCACTTTATAGCCGTGGTGTCCTCGGAAAATATGCCCATACCGTATCCTCTGCATCCCGTGGTGCTGTTACAGATTTCTGGAATATGGAACAATCTGGTAAAAAATAACTAAAAAAATAAGCAGTCGCTAAATGACTGCTTTTTCTAATCCTTTGTCTTATCTCGTGAAATGTGATAAGATAATTGCTCTAACTATGATTATGAAGGAGAAACAATGTTTTCAAAAAATACAGGAATTATGCTCTACGTAGATGATGTAGCAGCCGAGAGAAACTTTTTGGTCTGCTAGCGGTTTTGAGGTTTTTTTAATCAATCTGAAATTATGGATTTTTGAAACTTTTGAAATGAAAACTCACACGGACAGTACACTGAATTTTTACTGTCTACGCCAAAGACTTTATTCGTCAGGTATCGCCAGAGGTAGTTGATATGAAACCTAGCCTTCTCTTTGAGTCAGCGAACCTTCACGAGCGCATAGCTGCAATAACGGAGACCACAAGTCCGATCAACACTCAGCCTTTCCCTCACTTTAACTTTGCAAATCCAAGTGGACATTATTTCGCAGTTAGAGGAATTTACTAACAAAAACAGCTCTCTGTTTATTAGCAGAGAGCTCTTGTATTTTAGCGTGGTGGTAGTCCAAGTGCTATACGCCCATAGCGACTGATGCGTGTAATCTTCCAGGCAGGTGACCAGGTAACTTCAACCCTGACATCTTCAATCCCTTCAATCTGTTTCAAGCCTGCCACGATTTCGATGGGTAAACTTTCTGCACAGTCACAGGCAGTATCGGTGAAGGTCATGACAATTGTACAAAGACCAGCCTCGTCCAAATGAATCTCGTAAATCAAGCCAAGATTATAGACATCTAGTTCCACATCTGTATCGTAAACTTTCTAGCTTTTCAATGATTTGATCCCCTAATGCTAGAGCACGATCATTGATTTTGATATCTTCTCTCATTGCATTCCCTCCATTTGTAAACTGCACCTATTTTCTCATAATTCTGACAATTTGGCAAGTTTTTCCCCATCAAGACTGGATTCGCCATAAAAACTACAGACTAGAAATTAGTCATAGTTTGGCCAAACTGCTCAAAGACCTAATAATCTAGAGCAAGAGGATATTGGCATAGGTTAGAGAATTAAACTTAGAGAATGATTGAGTTTCTAAGAAATACTTTCTAAAAAGAAAAAGTAGAGAAAGGTCATCTCTACTTTTTAAATATTATTTTGACTTCACAGGCTTATCTGCCAAGGCCTTGATAGCTGATGCTATCGTTTCTGCGTAGAGCTTAGCTCCCTCTTCTAGTTTAGTATTATCACTTCCAAAATGAACCTGGTCCGTTCCTTTCCAGATGTCTGGATGATCTTTAGATACCTGATTCCAGTCTGCAACCTCAATGTAAGGATACTTCTGAGCTACTTCACGCACATAGCTAGCATACTGTTCTACATAAGGCTGAGTTGCTTGAGTTGTATCACCCTCATAAGGTGTCATAAGTACAAGTTGATGCCCCTTAGGTAGATTCGTTATCAAAGAATCGATGTCAGCCTTATAATCCTCAGGATTATTCACTCCAGTAGCAATAACCACTATTTTAGGGAGAGCCTTATTTTGGCTATTATTAAGCATAATAGCATTGGCTTGCTTGGTATTTCTGCTGACTTGACCATCTGTTTGAGCATCTGGTAGAACCTCTTTAAATCCAGGTGTTGCACGCAAGGTTACCGAATCTCCGATGATTGCTACACCTTCAGCTACATTGTAGCTACTTGCTTCTGCTTGATCCGCCATGGTTTTTGTACGGGTGATATTGGTTTGAGCTTGATTGAGACCATTTACCATCAAATCCGTTTCAAAAGCACCTACTTGGGGAGCAATAAGCATCACAATCAGTGTCAGTAAGCTAAGGAAACCAACGCTACCCGCAAAAATTGGTTGAATATGCGGAATTCCCTTTACCTTTTGCAATAAGCTACTGTTCTTCCCTGCAATGAAAGGTTCAATCACATAGAAAGAAAGGCTTGCAAAGAGATAAGAGAAGATAGTGGTGAGAATCACTGCTGGTAGATTGCTCATCAACTGCGAGAAAATGATATAAAACGGCCAGTGGAAAAGATAAACAGCATAGCTGGTGTCAGCTAAGAAGCTAATTACCTTTGGCTCTTCAATCGTCGGAGTTTTCTCATGCAAAAGTCGTGCTGCAACGATCATCAGAAGAGCAGCTATACTTGCCAACAAGAAACCAAGCAAGTAGGCAAAAAGATAATTGAATTTCACGAAGAAGGTCAATAAGAGCAAAACTCCGAGACCAGCTGAAAAGACTAATAAGGTCTGTTTCAAGTCCAAGGTTTTATTCAAACGTTTGAGAAGAGGTGTCGTATGACGGACTCCTATCAAGGTAGCTAGGACACTACCTAGGAAGAACGGATAAACATGAGTTAGACTTGAAAAGTAAAGCGTTGAGTAGGAGCTAACGATAAAGCTACCAATAAACATTGAAAGAAAGCTAACGACGAAGGTAGCTGAAGATAGTAGAAAGACCATTCCCCGTAGTTGCCCACCTGTTTTGGCTTGCTTAGATATGAGCCAAACTGCCAAGCCCCACAAGACATAGTAATGAACTTCAACCGCTAAACTCCAGTTGTGAACAAAGAGATGAGGAATGAACTGAGATTCATAACTTCCCCCTGTTAACATTTCATAGAAGTTGGTCATAAAACCAAGGACACCAGCAATCTGACCACCAATTCCAGCTATATAATCCTGACGAACCAAGAAAGTAAAGGGCATAACGACAAGGATCATCAAGACGACTGGGGGAAAAATCCGATAGAAGCGTCTTCTAAAAAATCCTAAGATATCAATTTTCCCTTTTTGTCCAAATTCTTCTAACAGGAGTGACGTAATTAGGAAACCTGAGAAGGTGAAAAAGACGTCAACCCCGAAGAAACCTCCTGGAAAAACCGTCTGAAAGAAATGGTACAAGAGTACCAAGAGTAAGCCTGTAATCCTTATCAAGGAAAACCATTTAATACGCATACGAGTTTATTCTCCGTTCATTAGAGTAGTAAAAAAACCATCTAATGTTCATTCCATATTACCTTTATTTTATCAAAAAAAGAAGAAAAATCCTAAGAGAAAACTTAGGATTCGAGCTTTAGATTGATAATCTTAGAAATTACGACCTGATTTATTGTAGCCATATTTTTCAACAAAATGCTCACGGAATTCCAAGAGATTGTCATCCATAATAGCCTGGCGAACCTGCTTCATAAGATTGAGCAAGAAGTAGAGGTTATGGTAACTGGTCAAGCGAATACCAAAGGTTTCGTCAGCCTTGAGCAAGTGACGAAGGTAGGCACGGGTGTAGTTCTTACATGTGTAGCAATCGCATTCAGGATCAAGTGGTGTAAAGTCCTCCGCAAACTGGGCATTCTTGACAACCAAACGTCCTTGGCTAGTCATACAAGTACCGTTACGAGCGATACGAGTCGGCAAGACACAGTCAAACATATCCACACCACGAATCACTCCATCAATCAAGCTATCTGGTGCCCCTACCCCCATAAGATAGCGAGGTTTGTTTTCAGGAAGGAGTTGAGTGGTGAAGTCCAAAACTGCGTTCATCTCTTCGTGAGTTTCTCCAACCGCTAAGCCACCGATAGAGTATCCTGGGAAGTCCATGCTGACAAGGTCCTGAGCTGATTGACGACGAAGATCTTCAAACCCTGCACCTTGTACAATCCCAAACAAACCTTGGTCATGTGGACGACGATGAGCTTCAACCCACGTTCAGCCCAACGGCTAGTACGTTCGATTGACTTCTTCACATAATCATAAGGCTGATAAAATTGAGGACATTCGTCAAAGGACATCATAATGTCTGACCCTAGATTGTTTTGGATAGAGATGGCTTTTTCAGGTGAAAGGAACATCTTGGAACCATTGAGGTGGTTCTTGAAGGTCACCCCTTCTTCAGTAATATTTCGGCTATCAGCCAATGAATATACCTGGAAGCCACCACTATCTGTCAAGATAGGCTGATCCCAGTTCATGAACTTATGAAGCCCACCTGCTCGAGCAATCAACTCATCTCCAGGACGTAGCCACAAGTGATAGGTATTAGAGAGAATAATCCCTGACCCCATCTCTTTCAATTCTTCTGGCGATTGGGTTTTAACCGTTGCTTGAGTCCCAACCGGCATAAACATAGGAGTTGGGAAGGTTCCGTGTGGCGTGATAATCTCACCCAGACGAGCTCCCGTGTGTTTTTCTTTCTTAATCAAACGATATTTGATTGGTGAATCTGACATTTTTTACCTCCGAAGCTGGGAAAGACAGTCCCAGTTCTTACTTTGTGCCCAAGGGCATACTGTATGATTCTATCAAAAAAAACAGGAACTGTCACGAACTATGGTATAATGAAAGAATGAAATACCCAAAAATTGATTTAAAAGAAGTTCGTCAACAAGCTAAACAGTTTCAAGCTGAACATCCACGTCTATTGCTTGTCTTTTTATTACCAAGCATTTTCCTGATTCTATCCAGCTTTATAAGCCCATTATCCTTACTTGATGAGGGGATTCTTGAGCAATCCTTCTTTACTTTTTTGATGAACTTGATCCAGTCTTCACTCTTTCCTCTAGCAGTCGGATTTACAAGTTCTATTATCCTAGCTGGTGCTCTGTTTACAACCATTAATCTTTATAGAATTTCCGAGATAGAGCTTTCCTTTAAAGATAGCCTGTCCTTACTTGACAACCGCTTCTTCACCCAGACCTTTCTGACTCTCTTGCTCAAGCGTTTCTATCTCTTTTTGTGGAGTATCCCTAATCTTTTTGGAGTCTACTTGCTCTTTTATAGCAGTGCCATGGCTCGCAAATTTGTAGAACTTCATCCCGAATTTCCAGCTGTCGACGTCACCAATTCAGATATCGAACATTTTCTGCTCACTTTTGCACTCTACTTCTTTGGTAGCGTCTTTCTGATGATTTTGGGAACCATTGCCTATCTGCCACAATACTACGCTTATTCCCAAGTAGAGCTTCTCCTTTGTGATACCCTTGCAATTGGAATTGCCAAGCCAAGCCGCGTACTCAAAACCAGTCGCTTCCTTATGAAAGGCTATAAGTTCCAACGCTTCGTCCTTGATTTACAGCTACTTCCTTGGTATCTCCTTATCTGGATCAGCTTCGGAATTGCGAGCATCCCTACTTTCCCTTATATCTATAGTAGTCAATTCTTCTTTTATCAAAGATTACTCGAAATCAAGCGGAGAAAAGTTTAATGTGAATGATTAAAACCAGCACCTTCTATGGAGAGTGCTGGTTGTTTTTATTTCAAGAAAAGGATACTCAAGAGTGCTAAGATTGCTGGACCACCTTGCTTGAGAATGATTTTTTTATCTGCAGTTAAGGAACCATAGGCCGCTGCTCCTATGACAAATAAAACAAAGATTGTTACGATTTCTAAGCTATGTGAGAAATAAATTCCATAAATAAGAAATACCCCAATCAAGGCATTATAAATTCCTTGGTTTTTAAACAATGAGGTGACAGATGGTCGTGCTAATTCTTCCTTGTTCATATTAAAGACACGGCTGGTGGCGTCTGATTGGGTTGCCATACTCTCCAAATAAAAGATATAAAAATGTTCGAGGGCAACAATAGTTGCTAAAATAGTAGTAATGATTGACATCGTTTTCTCCTTAAAATTCTATTTTTTCTAGACCTGACACTAGTTTAGTCAGTAAAGTCGTCAGCTCTTTCTGCTCAGCAGTCGATAAGATGCTCTCCATCTGTTTCTTCACCTTCAGGTGATGTTGAGGTGGATTAACTAAGAGTTGATTCTTGGCTTCTTGGGTTAATTCAACTAAGACTTCTCGCTGATTGAGCGGATTCCGATTGCGACTGACATAGCCCTCTAACTCCAGTATCTTAAAATGACGAGTCAAGGCTGCTTGATCGATTTTCAATTTCTCCTGAACGGCAATTTGGTTAGACGGTGATTTTTGCAGTAAAAACTGCAGGATTTGATAGCGGGTCAAACTAATTCCCAATTGTTTCTCAAAAAGTTGAGTGATGGTTTGATCTGTTAAATGGAGCTGGTACAGTAATTCATGCATTTTTAGTATTTTCTCCTTTCTTTTATATTTGATTTATCAATAGTTGACTTATCAAGTATAGTGCAATCTTAGTAAAAACGCAACTATTTTACTCACTCCTAAAAAATAGCCTCTTGGTTTCAATCCCAAAAGGCTATTACTTCTATATTCTAGATAAAATCCAGTACTAGCCTACCAAGTCTGCTCGAAGGATTTCCCCCTCTTTATTGATGACAACTTCGATGGTGTGACCTGCAAAAATTTCCTCGTTATCATCATAGTAGAGGGTCAATTCTCCGTCTTCGTTAATCGATAGTTCACTCAAGGAAAGTGAGTTGGTAAAATACTCTTCTGTTAACTCCACATCATTTTCATCTGAATCAATCCAGTCTTGAGCTGTTTCCCACAGTTCTTTGACGATATAGTCTTTAATCTTAGCATCTTGAACTTGGAAAGATCCCATAAATTTCTTTAAATCATCGAAAGAACTTGGAGGAAGACTTTCATCTGCACCCGCATCAAACATAGCATGAATCTTACCGCCTTCATAGGTGATGAAGCCTTCAAACCAAGAATAGGCTCTATTTAGGGTGAACTCGCCAAGAGCGTCTTGAATGATAACAGGTTTTTGATAGCTTTCAATCAAGGTCTCTAACCTAGCATCCGTAGATTGGTCATCTAGGTATTCCAGCAAGCGGTAGCAGTTGTTAGCAACTTCTGACATATAAGGCTCTAACTTCATAAAGGGACGTTTGACATTTTATACGGTGAACTTTGTAGGGCTCAAAGCTAAACCCCCAATGCTTTTCTTTAAATTCTTCCGGAGTCAGGAGCCATTCCAAACGTCCTTCAAGTTCAGAAAAGTCCTGAGTTGCGACATTGACACTAGCTTTAAAATGAACGGACGGTATTAGACACCCATCTTTTAAAGATATTGCTCCATTTACATTTTGGAGGGTAAAAATCAAGAGTTCAACAATTTCTCCAGTAAATTCCTGTTCAAAATCATCTCTTGTTTTCTCAAATGGAGTTTTTAATCGGTTTGTCATCCTTATCATCCTTTCTCTCTATGCTTAAAATCGTTAGCATAACTTTGTATCCGCTTACATTATATCGTGTTTTAGATTTTATTTCACTTATAAAGTGTGTCATAACAAAAAAAGAAGCGGAAACTCAAGTTCCCAACTTCTTAATATTCTTAGTTCATAGAAACGTGAACGTGGTCATAGTGATTTTCTGTAACACTACCACGGTCTGGCATTGGATTCCAAGTGTAGGCTGGTCCGTATTTGCTATCGTATGGTGCATAGAAACGTTGTTTCCAGATGATGTAGCTAATTCCACGGCTAGCCATATTTTGGATAGCATAATCTGCAATCTGGTCCCCAAGAGCAGAGCTTACTGGAACCATAAAGTCAATGGCAAGACCTTTTCCGTGGTCGCCACTATCTCCTGGACGATAACCACTAAATGACGTGATTCCGAACAAATTAGCTACTTCCTCTTTAAAGGCAGCCGTTTGTGGCTGAAGACCTGCATTTTCTGATTTTGAAGCTGCAATACTTGCATAATCAGGTGCTGCTGGTGCTGCATAAGTCGCTGATGAACCTTGGCTTGCTTCAGCTTGATAAGTTGATGGTGCTGATTGAGTCTCTGTAACTGGTGCTTCTGTTGTAGTCGTTTCTTCCTCTACAGGTGTTTCTGCTACCGGCTCTTCCACTGGTGCTGAAACTTCTGCAACGGCTCCTGTTGTTGTTTCTGCTGCAGATCCTTCTGCTGGTGTTGCAACTTCAGTAGTGGCTTCTACTACTGACTCTTCTACCGGTGCTACAACTTCTGTAACAGCTTCTGTTGTTGCTTCTGCCACTTGCTCAGCTACAGTTGTTTCTGCAACTGGTTGAGTTAAATCTTCAACCTGTACAGTTTGGTCATCTACAGTGACTTGGTTGGTTGTCAAATCTGCTGTTGCAGTTGTACCTTCGCCTCCTTGAACTGTCTCAGGGGTTTGAATTTCAACCTCTGTCACTTCTTCTTTTTCATTTACAGTTGTTGTAAGGACTGTCTCAGGGAAGATCAAATCAATATTACTGATCTTGTTCAAGTTAGCAAGAACGTTCACATCCACTCCCAAAGCTTCGGCAATGGTACTTAAGGTATCACCATACTGAATCGTATAGCTTGTTTTATTCTCACTCTTGGTAACATCATTTTGAATTTGCTCAACACTACGCGCTGTCCATGCTACTTCTTCTGCTTGGGTTGCCAATACTGGGGCAAATGACAAGGCTACTGTTGAGGCTAATAATATTCTTTTCTTCATTCTTTCAAATTCCTTTCAAATGAGTACCTGTTTATCATAACACAAAAAAAGCAGAAAAAAAGCCCTTTTAGGGCTATTTAACAGAACTGTACATTCATTGTAACAAATCACATTAGTTGAAATAGTTTGTTTGTATTTTGTTACAAAACTGACATATTCTCTTTCATAAAACTTTCAAAAAGAGAGAGAAGGAATATCCTCTAAACAAGAAATCTGATGATTGTAATCCATCGGACTTTCAAGAAAAATTAATACTCTGAATCCCACTATTTTGAGCAAATTCGATATCCAAAGTCCGATCCCCTATATAATAAGTTTGCTGAGGATCTAGTTCATACTTATCTAGAAGATAAATCGCAGCTTTCTGGACTAGGGCTTCCGAGAAAAAGCCACTTTGATTGGTTAAAAATTTCTGTGAAATAATGTACCAAACCCAAATTCTCCAAAAATAGTAAAAAGCATTGTCCCCTTTATGGGTATAAACAAACTGTTGAATTCCTTGCTTGTCCGCCCAAGCTAAGATTTCACGCGCCCCCGGCATCAGAACAACTTGAGCATTCTTCTCAGCCAAACTCTGAGCACGAACCTGATTGAGCATATCAGCATCCAAGCCTCTTTCTTCTCCCACCTTTTCCAACAGATCTTGAACGGAAGTTTTTTTAGAATAAAGGCACGAACCTCAGCCTTATCATAAGGAATATCAAACTGGGCAAAAAGTCTCTTCGATTCCTGCTAAAATAGCCTCGTAAGAGTCTAACAAGGTCCCATCTAAATCCCAGATAAATCCAATTTTTCATATGTCATCCTTTCAAAGAGATATATTGCTTATAACGATAGCGCAGGAAGAACCAGCGAAAACCATTATCCAAAGCGTCCCTGCCCAAATACCAGGCAAGCCCCAACCAAGAACAATTCCCATCAGATACCCTGTTCCGATACGGATACACCACATCCCGATACTTGTCGCATAAAAGGGAAGGCGTGCATTTCCCAAACCCTGCCAGACAGCAGTATAAATGACTGTTCCGGTCGTCATAGGTGTCCCCAGTAGAGAGAACAGCGTCACCATAACACTGGCTTCAATAGCCACAGGATCACTAGTGTAGAGGTGACTTAGGGGCGTTCCGAGAGCATAGATACTAAGTGTTAAGGGCAACATGAGAAAGAGCGATAGCCAAAAAGTTTGCTTACTGAGCTTGTCCACCCTTGCCCAATCATCTTCTCCAACTGCTCGAGCCACCTGCATGACTGTTGCTGTAGCGACACCAAAGGCTGGCATATAATTAAACTGAGTCAAGACTTCACCGATTGCATTTCCTGCGACTGCCTCAGTTCCGAAAGAAACAACCAGGGCAATAATAACCACATCTCCAGCTCGCATCATGAGACGCTCTCCCGCTGCAGGTAAAGCCAAAGTCAGTAAGTCTTTGTCCAGTCCAAAGCTTGGTCTTGTATATGGGAGTTTTAATTGTGACCATAAAATCACAACCCCGACCAAACGAGATAGAATGGTCCCCCAAGCTACACCAGCTATGCCCATATCAAGAACAAAAATAGCTAGACTTGAAAAGAGAATATTCAAGGCATTGGATAAAAGACTCACATAAAGGGGAAGGCGCGGATTATGGGTGGCGCGAATCAAGGCACCCAAACTAGTCATCAAGCCCAAGAGGACAATTGTCCCACCGACCAAAGCTAGGTATAGTCCACCACTCTCAGCTACAGACGCTTCTGTCCCCAAAAAAGTACCAATCATCTCTTGTAATGGCAAAGATGGACAAGCCCCCTAAAACTAAACTCAGTAGTAGAGTAATCTTGAGCGCTTCTGTCACATGATAGGCTAGTTTAGATTGATCTTTCTGTCCCAAACTTTTGGAAATGACGCTGGAAATAGCCGCTCCCAAAGCAATAAAAATAGCCTGATAAATGGTGATAATATTACCCGCTACAGACACACCCGAAATGGCGATTAAACCCAGATGTGCCACCAGATAGCTATCTACCATCCCCATGAACATCTGTAAAAAATTTTCACCCATGGCTGGCAGAGCTATGTTGAGAATGTCTTTATATTTCTTAAACAATCCTTCCTCCTGATGAAAAGAAACTCAGTTAGTTTCCCAACCGAGTTTACTTCCTCTGTTTTAAAGTCCTAGATAAGATTCTACTGCAGTCTGCATCTCTGCTGCTGCAACAGTTGTCTTGTGACGAACTGGAGCTGTTTCGAGTACCATCAACTGCTGGTGGCACTGCTACTCCTGAAATTTCGTGTAATTGAGCCAAGGCTTCAAAAATCGCTCAAACCTGATTGCCCAGTTACAGCTTCTACTGCAACCACTGGGAATTTGTAAGGACTAGCTGTTGATGCAATCACAGTCTTAGTCACATCGCCTGTAGCCACTTGGTATTTTTTTATAAACAGCTGAAGCAACTGCTGTATGAGGATCCTCAATATAAGAATCTGACTCGTAGACACGCTTAATTTCTGCAGCTGTTTCTGCTTCTGTCGCATATTCTGCTGCAAAGAGGTCAAGAATCTCTGCATCAAAATCTTTCAATTCATACTGACCTTGAGTGTTCAAAGCATCCATGAGTTCAGCTGTCTTAACCGCATCATTACCCAAAAGGTGGAAAAATCAAACGCTCCAAGTTTGAAGATACCAAGATATCCATAGATGGGCTAGTGGTTACCTTAAACTCACGCTTCTTGTCATAGACACGAGTCTTGAAGAAGTCTGTCAAGACATTATTGTCATTTGAAGCACAGATCAGTTTTCCAACTGGTAGACCGATTTGCTTAGCGTAAAAGGCAGCCAAGATATTACCAAAGTTTCCTGTCGGTACGGTGAAGTTAACCTTGTCACCAGCCTTAATCTCGCCAGTCTTAACAAGCTGAGCGTAAGCATAAACATAATAGACAATCTGTGGTACCAAACGGCCAATATTCATAGAGTTGGCTGATGAAAATTGCAACTTGTTAGCTGCCAATTTTTCACGAAGAGCCACATCGTTAAACATATGTTTAACATTTGTTTGCGCATCGTCAAAGTTACCATCGATAGCAATAACATGAGTATTGTCGCCAGTTTGAGTGGTCATTTGCAATTCTTGCACCTTGCTGACACCATCTTTTGGATAAAAGACGATAATTTCAGTTCCAGGAACATCCGCAAATCCTGCCATAGCAGCTTTCCCAGTGTCCCCAGATGTCGCTGTCAAAATGACAATCTTGTTTTCCAAGCCATGTTTCTTGGCAGCTGTTGTCATAAAGTATGGCAAGATAGACAAGGCCATATCCTTAAAGGCAATGGTTGAACCATGGAAGAGTTCCAAGTTGTATTGACCATCGAGTTTGACAAGAGGAGCAATAGCTGGTGTATCAAACTTGCTGTCATAGGCATTGTTGATACAGTAGTCCAACTCTTCTGCTGTAAAGTCATCCAAGAAAGCTGACAAGACAAGCTTAGCAACTTCCTGGTATGAAGCGTCCTTTTAATGTTTCAAAATCCAAATCAACCTTTGGATAACTAACTGGAGTGAACAAGCCTCCATCTGTTGCCAAACCTTGCAAAATCGCTTGGCTTGCTGTTACGGTATTTTTCGCATCACGCGTTGATTGATAAACTAATGTCATAAATCTCTATCCTTTATCTATAGTCTTATTCATTATAACATGATTTTTCAGAAAATTCTTCCTTTATAAGAAAATTATAGAGTCAATTTTTCTTTCAACGGCTCTAAATAAGTTGTTTCATCCTGACCTCTCATCTCAAGTCCTTGCTCTGCTATAGCCAGCAAGTCTTTGGAGAACTGGACAACACCAGCTGTCTCCTCATCTGAAAGCTGTTTCTGAGAAAACTGGCGTCTCAATGACTTGTAGTCACGACCAAAGTGCTCAAAGAAAGGAGCGGTTTCGAGATAAGTTTCAAGCTTGTCTAGATTTACCAACAAACCTAGATGAAAGGCTGCTGAAGAAAAAGTTCGGTCTAACGGCTGTGTACAAACACTACGGAATTCAACCGTCCCTCTAGTCGTCAAGTCTTGATATTGGTAACTACGGTGCGTTTGAAAATCCTTCTCTTGAGGAACAAGCAGAGTTTCTTTTCCATTTAGAGTATAGGCCGAAACTTCCTCAGTAGCTAGGTAATCTCTAGCCCGAATCGGAGAAAAAAATAGTAAGTTTCCCCATCTCGTTCTGCTGTAAAAAAATCGCAGAGTGGTCTAGATAATCAAAGAAATCATCCTCATCTTTGAAGAGTCTGGCATTGACACCAACATTCTCTGGATAAATCCCATGCATGGAAGCTTCCCAAAAAATATCCCGTGAAATCTTAGTATCCCATTCTGCTCCCGAAAACTCAGAATTGGCAAATAAGTAAGCTTTTGCTGCTTCAATCTGAGTAAAAGCATTGATGACACGTAGGTAGTTAGCAGTCGATACATCCAACTGAACTTGACTCCCACAGATAAAGGCTCCATATTGTGGGAAGTCATGCAAATTAACTCTCTCTTGGCGACTTCCCATATGCAAGTAATCCATCAGCATCTGGTAGCGTGGATAAGCCACAGGTCGATTGTCATTCTGATCCCAGTTTGGATGAATCCCCCAGCCCTGGATAGCATGATCCTTTTCGCCTAGTTTTTCCTGAATGACCTTCATATAAGCTTGAAATCGACCTTGGACCTCTTGGATTTTCTGGGCTCTGCCAAAGGCAAACTCCAAGGTCGTGTAGGAAACCTCAAACAGAATCCGATCCTGACTTTTTGGTTCTACAAGTTGAATCGGATTTCCTTCCTGGTCCTCTTTTTCAACTTCCAGGCTAAGAGCATCCACCAAAAAGCGCATCAAGTCCTTACTGACTTCAATATCTGTCGCTTGCCCATTTACATGAACGATAGGAAACTCCAACTCAATCCCAATATAGAGATCTGGATTTTCTTTTATATTTTTTAAATAACGGTTTTTCAATAACTGAATAGAAGGGGACATAGATACCTCTCACTCTAAATTCTCTTACTAGAAAGAACAATTGCTTTCTATATTATACCAAAATCCCCTCGAGAAGAAACTCAGAAAATTTGCTGAAAACCTTAAAGAGGCGATATAAAGTCAACTTTTCTAGCGTTTATAGGTATTTACTCGCCAATGCATCAATCTTACTTGTTCAATTTTCACAGTCTTATCAACCGGTTAAGCGATTACATATATTTTTACATCAAAACCATTGTACTATAGTAAATATCGTGATATACTTCACATATAAGCAAATAAGAGGGCAGTTCAAATTCGACTTCACTTGAAAAACCTCTCAAGCCAAGCCCCTTTTCCACTGCACCTCAACGACTAATCAAGGAGGATAGCTATGAAAGCTGTTGTTGTAAATCCAGAAGGCACTGGTGTTGCTATTGAAGAAAAAGTTCTCCGTCCACTCGAAAATGGGGAAGCTCTTGTAGAAGTTGAGTACTGTGGTGTCTGCACACTGACCTCCACGTTGCCCATGGTGACTTTGGTAAAGTTCCAGGACGCGTTCTCGGTCACGAAGGTATCGGTATCGTCAAAGAAGTTGCTCCTGATGTAAAAAGCCCTCAAAGTTGGCGACCGTGTCAGCGTAGCTTGGTTCTTTGAAGGCTGTGGTATGTGTGAATACTGTACAACCGGACGAGAAACTCTTTGCCGTTCCGTAAAAAATGCAGGCTACTCAGTTGACGGCGGTATGGCTGAACAATGTATCGTAACTGCAGATTATGCTGTTAAGGTTCCAGAAGGGCTCGATCCAGCCCAAGCTTCTTCTATCACTTGTGCCGGTGTTACCACCCTACAAGGCTATCAAAGAAGCAAAAAGTTGAGCCAGGTCAGTGGGTTGTTCTCTATGGTGCCGGGGGGCTTGGTAACTTGGCTGTCCAATACGCTAAAAAAGTATTCAACGCACACGTTATCGCAGTTGACATCAACAACGATAAACTTGCCCTAGCTAAAGAAGTTGGTGCAGATATCGTAATTAACGGTCTTGAAGTCGAAGATGTTCCAGGACTCATCAAAGAAAAGACAAACGGTGGTGCTCACTCAGCTGTCGTAACAGCTGTATCAAAAGTGGCCTTCAACCAAGCAGTTGATTCTGTTCGTGCAGGTGGTCGAGTAGTTGCTGTTGGTCTCCCATCTGAAATGATGGACCTAAGCATCGTCAAAACAGTTCTTGACGGTATCCAAGTTATTGGTTCACTTGTAGGAACTCGTAAAGACTTGGAAGAAGCCTTCCAGTTTGGCGCAGAAGGACTCGTTGTACCAGTCGTTCAAAAACGCCCTGTAGAAGATGCTATTGCTGTCTTTGATGAAATGGCAGCTGGAACCATCCAAGGTCGTATGGTTCTAGATTTTACTCATTAAGATAAAAAAATAAGTACAAAATCGAGGTAGGGACAGAAGATCCCACCTCGTTTTTTTAGTAATAAAATTTTGACATAACAATTAATTGGACTTGAGGCATTTTTTAGACGCCTAAGAGCACTACTGACGAAGACTTCCTAGTCCCTCCTCTTTTTTTATATTAAATTTTTTTACCATTTTTATAGACGATTTTTATAAAAAAAGTTTATATATCAATATTTGTAAAGATAAGGCTTTGAGATTTTTTTCACTCTTTATTATAATTAGTTGCATTTTTTTCTGAAAAACGATTTATACTTAAGGAGTCTTAAAGTTTTCTTAAACTACAAGTCAAACAATTTATAAGGAGGAATGACAATAATGAGTATCGGAATCATTATTGCGAGCCACGGTGAATTTGCCGCTGGTATTCATCAGTCAGGATCTATGATCTTTGGTGAACAAGAAAAAGGTTCAAGTTGTAACCTTTATGCCAAACGAAGGTCCAGATGATTTATACGCCAAGTTCAACAATGCTGTGGCTGCATTTGACGCAGAAGATGAGGTTCTAGTCTTGGCTGACCTTTGGAGTGGTTCTCCATTTAACCAAGCTAGCCGCGTAATGGGAGAAAAACCCTGAGCGTAAATTTGCCATCATCACAGGACTTAACTTGCCGATGTTGATCCAAGCCTATACAGAGCGCCTCATGGACGCTACTGCAGGTGTTGATAAAGTCGCTGCGAACATCATTAAAGAATCCAAAGATGGCATCAAGGCTCTTCCAGAAGAGCTAAATCCAGCTGAGGAAGTTGCAACTGCTGCAGCTGCTCCTGTAGCCCAAGCTGCTATCCCAGAAGGAACAGTTATCGGAGACGGTAAATTGAAAATCAATCTTGCTCGTCTTGACACACGTCTTCTTCACGGACAAGTCGCAACTGCTTGGACACCAGATTCAAAAAGCTAACCGTATCATCGTTGCTTCAGATAACGTAGCTAACGACGATCTTCGTAAAGAATTGATCAAACAAGCAGCTCCTAACGGAGTGAAGGCTAACGTTGTACCAATCAAAAAAATTGATTGAGGTTGCAAAAAGACCCTCGTTTTTGGTGAGACACACGCCCTTATCTTGTTTGAAACACCTCAAGATGCTCTTCGTGCTATCGAAGGCGGTGTGCCAATCAAGACTCTTAACGTTGGATCAATGGCTCACTCAACTGGTAAAACAATGGTCAACAACGTATTGTCAATGGACAAAGACGACGTTGCTACATTTGAAAAAATGCGTGATCTTGGTGTTGAATTTGACGTACGTAAAGTACCAAACGACACTAAAAAAGATTTGTTTGACTTGATTAGCAAAGCTAACGTTCAATAATTAACATTAAATAGAAAAAGGAATAAAACCATGTCAGATATTTCATTCATTTCTGCTATCTTGGTTGTAGTTGTTGCCTTCTTCGCAGGTCTTGAAGGTATCCTCGACCAATTCCAATTCCATCAACCAATCGTAGCATGTACCCTTATCGGTCTTGTAACTGGTAACCTCGAAGCTGGGGTTATGCTTGGTGGATCACTTCAAATGATCGCCCTTGGTTGGGCTAACATCGGAGCTGCCGTAGCTCCTGACGCTGCCCTTGCCTCTGTTGCCGCTGCAATCATCATGATTAAAAGGTGGTAACTTTACTACTGAAGGTATCGCAGTCGCAACTGCTACTGCAATCCCTCTTGCCGTAGCTGGACTTTTTCTTGACTATGATTGTTCGTACAATCTCAGTTGGTTTGGTTCACACTGCAGACGCTGCTGCTAAAGAAGGTAACATTGCTGCTGTTGAGCGTGCTCACTACCTTGCCCTTATTCTTCAAGGTCTTCGTATCGCTATTCCTGCAGCCTTCCTTATTGCTATCCCAGCTTCTGCTGTTCAAGACGCTCTTGGTTTAATGCCAGACTGGTTGAACGGTGGTATGGCTGTTGGTGGTGCCATGGTCGTTGCCGTTGGTTACGCTTTGGTTATCAACATGATGGCTACTCGTGAAGTATGCTAATTCTTCGCTATCGGTTTTTGCTCTTGCAGCAATCTCTCAATTGACTTTGATTGCCCTTGGTGTCATCGGTGTTTCCCTTGCCTTCATCTACCTCAACCTTTCAAAACAAGGTGGAAACGGTGGCGGAGGAGCTGCAACTTCTAACGATCCAATCGGTGATATCCTAGAAGACTACTAGAAAGGGGAACAATCATGGCTGAAAAAAATTCAATTATCAAAAATCAGATCGCCAAAAAGTTTGGTGGCGTTCACAATTCCTTCAAGGTTCTTGGAACTACGAACGTATGCAAAAACTTGGGTTGGGCTTACTCTTTGATCCCAGCTATCAAGAAACTTTTACACTAAAAAGAAGACCAAGCTGCTGCTCTTGAGCGTCACCTTGAGTTCTTCAACACTCACCCATACGTAGCTGCTCCAATCATGGGGGTTACTCTTGCACTTGAAGAAGAACGCGCTAACGGTACTGAAATCGATGACGCTGCTATCCAAGGTGTTAAGATTGGTATGATGGGACCTCTTGCTGGTATCGGTGACCCAGTCTTCTGGTTTTACAGTTCGTCCGATCCTTGGTGCCCTTGGTGCTTCACTTGCTGCAACTGGTAATATCGTTGGTACCCGCTTCTCTTCTTCTTTGGATGGAATGCAATCCGTATGTCTTTCCTATGGTACACACAAGAGTTTGGTTACAAGGCTGGATCTGAAATCACTAAAGACATGTCAGGTGGTATCTTGAAAGACATTACTAAAGGAGCTTCTATCCTTGGTATGTTCATCCTTGCCGTTCTTGTACAACGTTGGGTATCCATCAACTTCACTATCAACCTTCCAGGTAAACAATTATCAGAAGGTGCCTACATCAACTTCCCAGAAGGTGCTGTTACAGGTGGAGAATTGAAGGGTATTCTTGGTCAAGCACTTAGTGGTATGAGCTTGGATAGCGTTCAACCACAAACGCTTCAAGGTCAGTTGAACTCATTGATTCCAGGATTGATGGGACTTCTCCTTACTTTCCTTTGCATGTGGTTGCTTAAGAAAAAAGTATCTCCAATCACAATCATCCTTGCCCTCTTTGCAGTTGGTATCGCAGCTCGTTTCTTCGGTATCATGTAATCAGTAAAATCATAACCACCCGTCTAACGGGTGGTTTGCACCAGGGCTATAAGCCCAAATTACCAGCCAGCGCCTAAAGACGCTGGCTTTCACGTTGTTCAAGCCTCATTGCTCTTGACTCGTCACTTGCCTCTTAAAGAGGCGTGAGTATTACTACCACTATCCCTAAAAGGGATCCTCATATTCTTTCACACTTAATTTATCTAGTGCTATATCATGCTTTTCCTGATCTTGTATGTATTTCCTTATCGTGGCTTCATTAAGCCCTACTGTACTCACATAATAACCTTCCGCCCAGAAATATCGATTTCCAAACTTGTACTTGAGGTTGGCGTGTTTGTCAAACATCATGAGTGCACTTTTACCCTTTAAATAACCCATGAAACTTGAAATACTTATCCTCGGTGGAATACTTACCAACATATGTACATGATCAGGCATTAAATGACCTTCGATAATCTCAACACCTTTATAACTGCACAAACGATGAAATATTTCTCCCAAACTACTTCGATATTGATTATAGATGACTTTTCGTCTATACTTAGGGGTGAACACAATGTGATACTTACAGTGCCACTTTGTGTGTGATAAACTATGAGATTTTTGTACCATGATTTTCTCCTTTCGCTTTACAATTGGCTTGAACACCTTTATTGTATCGCGTTTGGAGTTTTTGGTATAACCTTCGACGCGCACCCGCATAGCGGGTGAGTTTATTTGTCTCGCACCTCTCGGAGCGAGACGGACTAATAGTCACATAAACTTAAAAGGAACCAGGTTCTAAAACCTGATTCCTTTTTTCTATGCTTTTTTACTAGATCTAATTTGGAAACTAGCCACAGTTTGCTCAAAGCGCAACTTTGAGGTTGTAGATAAAACTGTCTAATAATATATACCTACGCCAAGGCGAAGCTAGCGTGGTTTGAAGAGATTTGCAAAAAGTATTATTCTGCCAAGGCACCCATTGGATCCCATGGTGCAAGGACGATTGGTTCTGCTTCATAAGCAGCTTGTTCTTCTGCTGTTAGTAATTCTTTGCGAACAACGATTTGGTAAGTGTATTCGTCCATCCAGGCATCTGAGGCAACAAAGTAACCATCTGCACCGACCTTGTCTCCCCATGAGTTTTCAACTTTCCACTTAGTTGATTTACCATTTTCATCCAAATCAACACCTGTCAAGACCATAGCGTGGGTCATCAAGCTTTCGCTGTAGTCCAAACGACCTGCTTTGTCCTGAGTGAGTTGAATATCCATGCTTGATTCAAAATCATAAACATCTGTCGCAAGGATACCGGCTTTTACGGTTGCTGAGCTGGTAGACATCTGAACCAAAACCAGACAGTTTCTCCTGTTTGCATTTGGGCAATGGTACCAATTCTTTTCAAGCGTTCCATTGGTACGTTGATGTAGCGAACTGCACGGCTACCAACAACATTTCCCAACATTTCAACTGTATAAGATTTCCCATAGGGTTTATCAGCAGTTGGAGCATTGATCACAGAAACGTAGTCTTCTAGTGGAAGGTCAACGTATTTCTTGTAAAACTCTTGTGGCGTAATGCCTTTTTCGCTTTGGTAGTTGTTGTCTTTATCGCGATAAGCAAAGTCAAACTTGCGTGGAGGAAGTCCTAATGACATTGCAAGGAAGTTAAAGATCTCTTGCAAGAGGTCTTCTTTCTTAGCTTGAACAGTCGCTTGGTCTGCGCCAGAAGCCAAGAGGTCACGCAAGATTTGAGCATCTTGACGAAGCAATTTATTAAGGATTGCATTGAGCTCACGGCTACTGCTAGATGAAACAGACTCTGGATAAACAGACTTAGGAACGACACCGTATTTTTCAAAGAGAGCTACAACCATATCCCATTGACCACCATCTTGTTGTGGTGTTTGGAGTAGGAAGCTAACCTTGCGGCTTGTCAATTCTTGGTCTGCAGTCGCAATGACTTGCTCCAAGAACCAGTTAGATTTTTCATACTTGTCCCAGAAGAAGGTGTGAGCTTGTGACAATTCAAAGTTTTCAAGTTTGTATTGAGAGATGAGTTTGTGACGGAAAGTGTTGAGTACTGCAAACATCCAGCAACGACCAGAAGCCTTCTGGTTAGTGACCTTGTCCTTTGTCAAATCAAGTGAGAAAACAGGGGTGTTATCTACATGGCTTTGACGACGCTCAAGGGCTGCAAAGATTCCATTGTGGCTAGCAGCATTTTCGATAGCTTGGTATTTGACATTTGCTTCATAGTTAGCAAATAATTTATCTGTAAATGATTCTTGAATCGCGTTCATAAAATCCTCCTTTTATTCTACAGTCTATTATAACTCTTTTTCACAAAGGAAGCAACTAAAAAAACTGAAAAAAAGGCAAGGATATTTTTCCTCACCTTTTTTTCAAAAGATTACACAGTTTACCTAACACTTTCGAGCAAGCCTTCTAATTCCTCCTTGGTCAAGCGACGCCATTCCCCACGCTTCAGATTTTCATCCAAGGTTAAAGTTCCCATGGTCAGACGTTGCAAGTCCACCACTTCCTTGCCACAGTAAGCAACCATCCGTTTTACCTGATGAAATTTTCCTTCTGCGATGGTCACTCGGACCAAACTTTGGTTTTTTTCTCTATCAAGAGCCACAAGCTCCAGTTTGGCAGGTTGACAGGTAAAGTCCTTGAGCGGAATCCCTTGCGCAAATGTCTCAATGTCTTCATCTGTCATGATTCCATCGACTCGTGCCAGATAAGTCTTACCCACATGGCGTTTTGGTGAAAGAAGAGCATGAGCTAGCTTGCCATCATTGGTCAAGAGCAAGAGCCCATGCGTATCGATATCCAAACGTCCTACTGGGAAAACTTCCTTTGAACGAGCCAAGTCATCCAACACATCCAACACAGTCTTATGTTTAGGATCTTCAGTTGCTGAAATAACACCCTGGGGCTTGTTCATCATATAGTAAACAAACTCCTCGTAGTCTAGCTTTTGCCCGTCAAAACAAATCTCATCTGTCTCTTCATTGATTTGTAGCTTGGCAGATTTTTCCTTTTTACCATTGACCATCACGCGCCCAGCCTTTAGAAAGTTTTTAACCTCTGTCCTACTTCCTACAGCGCAGGCAACTAAAAATTTATCTAATCTCATAGCACTATTATACCATGAAAAAGCATAGACTTAGAACAAAAAATAAGCCGCCTGATTGGGCGACTTTATTTTATAGGGAGATTATTATGAAAAATTTTTAGGAGTTAAAGTTAAGTTCTTCTTAACTTATGCTTATAGTATAAGCTAGGTTCCTAAAAGTTTTTCTTAAAATTTTTCTCCTCAAACTTAAATTTCTTTAAATCTTCACTATTAAAAATCAAACGTTCTAGCAATACAGATAAAGATTAGTCAAAAGTTAAAACCATAAAGAGAAGCAACAACACAAATAGTGATAAGCTAACGAGTAAGGTTAAGACTTTAACAAGCGTATTGCTTTGCCAATAGCTGGGCTTTCCGATATTACTAGTCGCATCCATAGAAAAGATTTGAGTTTGCCTTGGTTGAATGGCCACAAGAATGATTAAGGCAATAGCTAACATAATGGTTACAATTATCAATAATTCAGTCATTTAACTACCTCAAAAGTCTTATCAAAGTAAATAGTAAACCAATCAAAATGATAAATCCTATTAAGAAAGAAAAGGTCTTACTAATTTTTTCACCACGTGTAGACTTTTCTTTTTTGATGGGTTGTTGTTTCATCTCTTCCATGCGACCTTCAACATCCTGATAAAATAGATCTTTTTTAGCCATGGCTTTCTCCTAAAATGGTTTCCATCCGCTCCTGATACAGGATTGGATTCACATAATTGGCATGATTCCCTTGGTCTACCAGAGCTCGTCCCATCTCTTTGACATGAGAAAGGGTTAACTCAATAGTTTGAATCATATCGTCAACTGCTTCCTTAGCGAAAATATGATTAGGAGCTGTATAGCGGCGATTATGGGCTGTTTCTTCAAAGGCTAGGATCAGTTGGTTGTGTTCAAAGGCCTGACGAACAGCCTGAAGCAGTTCATTACCATAGTTGATATCCAAGTAGATATCTGATAGTTGATAGAGATTCTGAATCTTTTTGAGGACTGGCATTTTTGATAGAGTACAACATTGGGGTAGCGAAGCATATCCAACAACTTGGATGACATCTCTGTCACTGCTGCGATACGGAAAGTAACCCTTGGCAAACTTTCCACTAGCTTTTCGACCTGCTCTAATTGGTCCGAATTGGTCACTATCAAGGCATCAGGACGAACAAATTATCGCGCTTAAAGTGATAATGATAGCCTAGATGACTAAACTTATAATGGAATTTTTCATCTGTCAACTGTAGAGCGCGTTCATAGGTCGCATAATCTGAAATGATAATGGTCTTAACTCGAAGATGGTCATTCTCCAAGATCAATTGCATATTTCCTGGAATATGATCCTGCAATGATTCTTGCCAAACCAGGATATCCTGACCTGATTTGTCTGGAAAATGGAAGGAAGTCAAAAACGATGTAGATAAGCTATTAAAGAGAATGTGGTCTAGATTCACTTTCAAACCTTGTAAGAAGTCTATAATAAAGGCCACTCGGCCAGAAAAATGGCGCAATCCTTGACCTTCCAAGGTCAACAGAATATCACCTGTGACATGGTTTTCCAAAATAACTTCCTTTTGATCTACGTCCCGATAAGAAGTCATGATAGCTTGACCAGAAGCATCAAAGGTGGTCTTAGCAAAGCAAGCTCCAAAACGGTTGTAGTGATCCACTTGAAAGATCCGACCTGCTGGTGTTTTCCATTCGACTTTTTTTACCAAACGAGCCTGTAAGCTATCTGCAAAATGAATCACAGCCCGTTCTTGATTAAGATCATTAATAGTCCCAAATTGATTATTCCCAGCAATTTCCCAAAAATCTGGGACAGGAACTTGGTTAAAGTACAAGGGTTTACCACTGTCATACCCCAAATAATAGGTGAAGGGTGAGACAACTCCATCTGGTAAAAATCCATCTGGTTCAATAACCACAGCCAAATCAGACAGTCCAGCTTCAGTCAGACTATAGTGCAAATCTTGGCTTTCTTGATTGTATACATCAAATAACTGAATCATCCACTACCTCCTTGATTGTATTTTCCCATTTGTCCAGAATCTCTTGAGTCAAGAATTTCTCAGCAATCTGATAGGATTTTTCTCTCATGCCCTCCAAACGATTTTCCAAATACAGTTGGCAAATCTTTTCTGCATAAGCTTTCTTGATTTCATCTTCGACATGGTCAGATGAGCTTGGAATCAAATATCCATTTTCGCCATCTTCGATGAAGGTTTGATTTCCATAAGGAACATCAAAACCAATCAATGGCAAGCCCGAACCAATTGCTTCCATGAGTGTCAACCCAAAGCCTTCACTTGTAGAAGCAGTTAGATAAACTTCATATTGAGAGTAAATATGAGACAAATCCGCATGGCCCTTAAGATGGATATAATCCTCCGCTTGATTTGTCGTAATGATTTGTCGCAATAAGGATTCTTCGCCACCACTACCGTAGATATCAAAGGTTAATTCTGGCAATTCCTTATGAGCTTCAATCACAGCCTTGACAAGCCAATCAATGTGTTTTTTTCCTTAGCTAGACGCGAGGCTGTAATAAGAGAAAATGGCTTACGACTCTCTTGTGGTTTTGTTAATTCATCAATGCTTCCAACTGGAATGGTCACAATCTTAGGAGCATGTGTCGTATAGTGAGCAAACTGTTGCTCTAAGACTTCCTTTTGACGATCCGTTGAAACGATGAAGAGATCGACCTTATCTGCATTTGTAAATTGGTAGTCATAATAGTTGTTCCACAAGATATAGTCAGCATTGGTCGCATTTTCACTATAATGCTCCGCATGAACGACCACCGCTAGATGCGCCGCCTGCGCTTCTTCAAAGACCACCTGACCAATCCCTGTCTCACGATCCAAAATCACTAGATCTGATTTACTTAACTCAAGTGTCTGCATGAAATAACGGATCAAGGCAGGCTTCCCGTATAAGATTCGATCCTTGAAACGGTAGACTTCCTCAGTCCCTTGATTCATGAACATCTCATACGCTGGGGTCCCATCTTCATTGTAGAAGGTTCTTTGATAGAGTGTCGCTACATTGTCTTTAGGAGCAAAATACTCTGTACAGTAGCGTGTGTAAGAGAAGTAATCTTTGCGAACTAAATTACCAGCATATACATACTCTACATGTTGGACGAAATCTTTTTCCTCATCTACCAAATAACAAGTGATAAACTTGTCTTCATCTGAGAAGAAGATTCGTTCAATTTCCCATTTCTTTCACGACGGCTTTCTACGCCTTCAAAATAAGCCAACACATCATCTACCGTCACACTGGTCGGCGCAATCTTGATATCTGTAAAATAATTATACAGCCAAATAACTTCTTCATCCTTAAAACCAATGTTAGCTGTCAAATGTTGGATATTATCTGCTAAAATCATATCTGTAAAGATAAACTTCGACGGTAAATCCAGGCTGCGAAAAATACCAGCACGATAAGCTTGGGAATATTCAATACCACTGCTGGCCCAGCCAATTCCTAAATTTATATTGTAAATTGTCATATATTCTCCTTCTTATGGAAAATGGGTTACGATTTCGCCCTTAGGTCCCATCTGTACCAATCCCATCAAGACATTCCGTACCATATCTGAACGAATCTGCTCTTTCATGGTTTCAAATCCCATATAGGCTTCTCGGTAGTATTCTACGATAGGATTCGTTTGACTGGCTGTTTGTCCCCCAATTGCCATCATCAATTGTTGCAGATAGTCCACCTGTTCGACCCAGTTATCATCAATGGCTTTAAGCATGGAAATCCTCAAAAATTGATCGTATAAATCATGAGGTTCTAACAAGGTCTTCTTATCATTTAACTCATTGTTAATGATCTGAATTAAGAAATTTCTCAACTCTTGTTCATCTTCAATGGCTAGATCAAGAGGTAATTCTCGGATATTAAAACTGATATTCGTGATAATATAGTGAAATAATTCTTCTCTGGTTTTTAGATTGTCAGATAAAATAGTTTCAATATACTCATCAATCATCTCAGATAATACATCTCGAAGATCCCTATCTCCATTTATTAAACGATTTCTTTCCTTATAGATGAGATCGCGCTGGATATTCATACTTTCAGCGTATTCAAGTGTTCTCTGTCTGTTTGTACGACTAGCACTATCACTTGCATTTTGAGCTTTATCAACCAATCGGTGGTATTTTTATTCCCTCAAGGACTTGTGGTTGAGTAATATCAGCAACACTGTACTCTTGGTACATTCTATGAACCCAAGATGGACCGAACTTCTTGATGACATCATCTTCTAGTGATACAAAAACTTCGATAGTCCTGGATCGCCTTGTCTACCTGAGCGTCCTCTGATTTGTAGATCAATTCGCTGACTTTCCATTCGTTCTGTACCAATAACTACTAGGCCACCGAGTTCAGCAACTCCAGGTCCCAATTTAATATCTGTTCCTCGGCCTGCCATGGAGGTCGCAACCGTCACAGCTCCCATCTGACCGGATTCTGAGACGATTTGAGCCTCACGTGCAGCATTATTAGCATTCAAGACGTTATGGGCGATTCCTTCCCGCAACAGTAAGGACGAATAGAGATGCGACATCTCAACAGATCCGACAAAAACTAGCAGTGGGTTCCCTTTGAGATGATATTCCTTAATACATTCAAGTGAGGCATAAACCTTTTCCGGTAGTGTTACATAAAGATTGTCTGGATAGTCTTTTCTGAGTAGGGGACGGTTGGTCGGAATTCGGATAACAGACATATTATAGGTTTCCAAAAATTCCTTCTCTGCAACTTTCCCAGTCCCAGTCATTCCTGATATCTTATTAAACATTTTGAAAAGACTTTGATAGGTGATAGAAGCCATTGCCCGTGTTTCAGGAGAGAGCTTCACATGCTCTTTGGCTTCGATAGCCTGATGGAGACCACCTTGTAGCTTAGTCATTTCCATCAAACGACCAGTTCCTTTATCCAGAAGGACCATCTCATCATCCCGGATGATATACTCCTTATCTCTCGTAAACAACTTATGCGCTCTCAGAGAATAGACTAGATGTCGTACGTAAGTAGCGTATTCTTCTTTATACAAGTTATCAATCCCTAGGAATCTTTCGGCAGTTTTAGCCCCCTTTGTAGTCAACCATATCTCTTCTTTTTCTTCTTTAAAGATATAGTCTTCATTTTCAACCAAAGTTGTCACTAAAGTATCAATGATACCATAGTAGTTGGACTGAACACGAGGAGACCCCGCAATGATGAGCGGTGTTTGTGCACTATCTAGTAAAATATCGTCAATTTCATCAATAATCACATAGTTAAATGGGCGTAAAAACTTATCTTTACTACTAGAAGCTAGATTATCAGTTAGATAATCAAAACCTAATGCACTATTAGTAGTATAAATAACATCAGATGCGTAAATAAGTTTTTTTTCTTCTGATTTATACTCATTTAGAGGATTACCTGTAAATGGAATTCCTACTGTCAAGCCAAGAAAACGATAAACTTGACCCATTTCTTCCGCATCACGCTTTGCAAGATATTCATTGGTCGTAATAACCATTGTTCCCTTTCCTGTAAGGGAATTAAGATAAACAGGTAGGGTGGCTGTTAGAGTCTTTCCTTCACCAGTATTCATCTCGGCAACATTCCCCTGATGAATAACAATGCCTCCCATAACCTGAACATCATAGGGAAACATCCCTAAGATCCGCTTATCAGCTTCACGTACAACTGCAAAAGCTTCAACAAGTAAGTCGTCGAGGGTTTCCCCTTTTGCTAAACGCTTACGAAACTCTACCGTTTTTGCTGCCAAGGCTTCATCGCTAAGAGCTGCCATTTTGTCTTTGAGACCATTGATCTTTTTTAAAGTAGCTCTTACTTTCCTGAGTTTTCTATTTTGATACAAATTATTAAACACGATCATACTCCTTAATTGAGAAAGAATAAAAATCGAGTGATTCAAATCCAGCAGTAACGAGAGAAACTTTATAGGTATAAGCATCCTCAGGATAAACGAAAGAAAAAGATAGGGTTTCCTCAACTTTTTCTTCTAGCACTTCTTCGTAACGGTCCAAAAAAACTAGCTTGATGTAAATGCTATTTTCAGGATAGCAAGTCATATTCATGGTGAATTGATAGCGATGATTTCCTTTTAAGAGAGGTAAACTGGGTTGGCTCCTGCTACCTTGATAATTCGAGCTTGAAAACCATGATTTGAGAACTTCACCTGGCGCTAGTAGTGGATTTGAAAGACTGATATGCCCATCTTTCCAAAACTGAAGGCGAGTTCCATACATATATGTTGCTCCCATATCTCCCCAAAGTATATCTTCTCTTTGATTTATAATCATGTCTCACCTCTTCCAAATTCTGCTTGTAATATCATGTTATAAAAATGGATAAACCAGGTAACGTTGGTTCCTGTATCATCATTATGTCGACCTACGGTTCCTTTTTGATAAAAATCTTTTGCTTCGGTTTGACAGAGTGTAGTAACTAGCTGTTCATAAGCATGACTGTCCATATCTTCATCCTTCATGTAAGAAAAACCAAAAGTTGTTTGAGAAAAATCTGCTTGTTTGAAGGCAGACCAAAAACGGTTATCTAACTCATCCATATGGGCTGGACTATTTCCTCCAGCTTGATGATGAAGCACGTCAAATCCCGTGGGAAAGACACCTGGTGCTTCCAATCTGCCCCGTCTTGCGATTGTTCCTAAATTTGCTAAGGGTTTACCTACAACGATTCCTTTAGGCTCAAAGAATGAACCATAGTAAAGAGCGGGAAAGGTTCCCATTGATAAACCTGATAAAATCAAATCTTTTTTATCAAAGCCCAAATATTCCTGATAGTGTCGAATGGTTTGCTTAATCTTTTCTTCTAATTCCTCACTACCTAGGTAAAAAGCTCCTCCCTCTAATCGAGGATCAGAGAACAAGATGAAAGGGCACTTGAAATTTTGCATCATTCTGTATCCTTCAAATCCCTCAGCGGGTCGAAATCCTGAAAAGTAGACAGCCAATGGTGGTTTAAAATCTCCAGGATGGAAGAAATAGTTAATCTCATCACGCTTGTTATCATGTAAGATATTACCACCGAGAACAAATTTCCCAAAATACTTCCGACTCCAACGTTGGTGTAGACTTCCTAATTTTAGGGTTCCCAAACCACGAGCCTCGATAGACATACATAGGTAGGAATTGTAATCCTGATCCATAATGAGGGCCGTTTTCAGGTCTTCTTCTGTAAAGATTAGGTCTTCAACTACTTCCGAAACTGAGCCTTCAGGCATTTTTCGAATACGAAACTGAAATTCTACACCTTCACTTTTTTCATACTCTAGCCACAACTCAATTGGAAGTTTTGTTGAAGAGACAAAGTTGTATTTCCAATTAGCTACTGGAGAAAATTCTGAACCAAAATCCCCCTCCAAGAGTAGATACTCAAACCCTTGATAAGAAATAGCCCCTTTAAAACTGGGATGAACCTCTATTGTAGCTGGTTTCATCTTATCTCCGTACCCACCACCAAATAAGGAAGTGGATAAATCTTTTAACAATTTCTGTGGATTTGAAAAGTCAACTGCTTGGGCACAGCGTTTTTTGATTAAATCCAAAATAAGGGGGTTGTTTGTTTGAAACTCTTTGTTATAGAAAATCGTATAGGGCTCGATTATTTTAATGATTGGGAGTAGGTCAGCTAAGTAACGGCCATCTTCGATGAGGATGGCATTGAACTTACGAATCTCATCCATTTTTACCGTTTCTTTAAGAGCCTTGGGAGAATTAGGGTAAAAATAATACCATTCCATTCTTTTAGGGATCTCATAAAAATGCTTCCAATTTCCCGTCCCTATCTGTAGGATTTTAAGATCCTTTGACATTTGTACTCTCCTCTATCCATTGATCTAGTTTTTCTACAAACTTCTGACCTGTATGTTCCTTGATTTTTATCAATTGAGTAGATTAGAGACTGATTCCATTCTTTTAGGGTATCTAGATAGTAATGGGCTGCTTTCTTAAATTCTGTGATAGTAGACAGAAGGTAGCCATTTTTCAAATGGTCAACATAAGCAGTCTCTACTTGATTCACCTGAGGAATTCCTGCACTAATCCCCGCTATTTGAGTATATAGGTGGGGTTGAGGATTTAAATCAACAATCAATCGAACATATTCTAAGGTCTTCATCATTTCCAATTCATCATTGATATTTAATAGACTATAGCGGAGTTGCTGTTGGGCATTTCCTTCAAAGGATTTTCAGCCCCTTCATAGTCGACTTCTTTCTCAAAAATCTCTGCCGAGAATTTTTCATCTATGATTTCTTGGATTGCCTCTGCTACTCTCTGCATCTGGTCGTTATTGGCAGCAAAAGCACCAAAAATTACCTCAGTGTCTTTGGTCTCTGCAAGGAAGGATAAGATTTGGAAAAGACCTTCTTTGTCCAATTCTTCTTCAAAATTAAGTTGATAATAAATAATGGATTCCTTCTTTGTCTGACTTTCCCCCAATCTTAAACGAGTATCAAAGGGCGATAAATGTTTGAAAAGATGTAGTTTATCTGGATACAAATTCTGTAGAAGTTCAAGGCTATCCTCCCTATCAACTAAAACCAAATCAACTTTAGATATAGGTTCAAGTAGATCTTTCATAGTCTCCTTTGGATTACGACCGATGAAAAGACTCAAGATTTTCGGGTTTACTTCAGGCAAACAGTCTAAAACAAAATCATTATGACGAGAGTCAGATGGGACAATAAACCAATCACTACCTTCTTTGATCTTCTCGATTCGTTTTTCAAAAAATTCAGCCACCAACTGCCCCATATCACTATAATAGAGAGAGTTGAAACGATAGCCAAAAATAGGATTAATCTCTACCCTACCATCCTCTTGTAAATACTCTCTGAACTGCCAAATTCCCTCAGTATTTAGATAGTCTTGGTAAGATGGATGATTGTCCTGATAATAAATAACACTTGAAACCAAGCCACGGTCATCCATAATATAGTGTTTGGTCATGTGACCCTGAGCATCACAATACTGAATATCACTAATAAAACCTTCCACACCATGCTCAATTTGGGCATAGCGTTTCCCATCTTTGTGGATAACAATAGCGAAAGGACTGTACATAAATTCACAGTCCTTATCCCACTCAATATCTCTGATATTCAGTACTTGTGGAGAAATATCCGTAATATCTTGCATTTCATCAAAAATAGAATATACTTCAGCCTCTAATACACTATGACGATGTAAGAAATAGCGAAGATGTGGTTGATAGGCTAAAACCAAAAGGCTTGACGGCAGTTCTTGTCTATCTAACAGACGAATCTGATTGAAGGTATCGTCAAACTCCAACTTAAAAGAAGACCGATACCAAGGGATGATATCTGCATGCCACTGACGATGACTACCATACCAAGCTGGAATAAAATAATACATAACTCTCTCCTAAATCAGTGGTTTATAAGTTTCGTTCAATTTCAGTGCTTTGATTTCATCTTTAATGTTAAAGATCATACCACTTAGAATCATAAACAAACCTGGAATCATACTCACTCTCAACAATTGTTCATCGACTAAAACAAACAACATTGGTAGACCAGCAAATAACACATTAAAGATACCACCTACAATAGCAAACCTAAAGACTAGATTATTGATAAAATTACTAGTGGCCTCACCTGGATAAACGCCATAAATGTATTCGCCTGAGTTTTTCATCCGTTCTGCCACTCGTTCCCCACTAATATTGACAAAAGCAAAGGCAATACTAAATATAAACAAGGTCGCTATATAGGTATAAATCCACAAGGGTTTCCCCGTTGCATATTGGGAACTTATGTGTTGATAAACTGAGTTACCTGGATCAACTAATTGTAGCAAAAGAAATAGGTAAGTTGGTAAGCTAATTAAACTCATCACATACATGAAGGGCATCCCACCTGCAGGATTCAGCATTATTTCAAAATAAGAATAACGCTTAAAGCGAGATTGAAGACCAATTTTATTCACCGGAATCCGATAACGAGCACGATAAAAAATTGCGATAAGATAGGCAAAAACAATTCCCATTATCCCTAGTAGTGTAATAATCCACATAGAAATTCCGAGCTTTTGTATTGATTCCATGATATCTTGAGGAAGATAGAGAACCATACTAGTCAATAAGATCGCAAGATAGCCACCAATCCCCATAGTAGAGTTAATATCTGACAGCCAGATCAAAAAGAAAGTCCCTGCGATTAGTAAAAGTGTGTTGAGTATGAGCACCAAGAATGAATTATAGTTGTCCTTAATCGGTAGATTTACCGCTAAGGCTAGCGATTGAATCAAGGCAATTATCAAGGTGAGAGACATCTTTCTTCTATCTTGAATCTCAGCCGAACCAGAGGCAAGATTCAAACGCTTAGATAAGGAGAACATTTGCCATAAAATCATCGACGACATCCAGGGGGATAGACCGACTGACAAGATTGACAAACTCCGTAAATTCCCACCTGTAATTGCGGTTGAAAAAGCTAAATAAGCCGTCGAACCCCCAAGAAAATCTCTGCTATTCAAATCGATAAAAGGAAGAGTTAATCGACTCCCCAGAACATAAATAAAAATTAAGAAAAGAGTTACAAACCCTTTTTTTATAACTATGGATGAAAAATGATTTTTCATAACAATTCCTTCCATTCTATACATAAACATCAGAAAAAAATCAAAAAAATATGTTTCTTTAGTTTACTTTATAAATACATAAAAAAACCATGATACAAAACTACTCGTTTTTTTGTATAAAATGTTATTTCCCTACATAATTTCAATGTCATTATTATAACAAAAAAAGCAGAAAAAAATCTGCTTATAAGATAATAAAGGTAAATATCGTTGGTTTTTTATCAAAGAATTTCTTGTTGTTTTAAGATGACTTTTAGAGTCTGATTGATTGTTTCCACACTTTTATTTGAAATCAATCGGATAATTTGAGATCCACTACTTCAATCAGTCAAGATAAACAAACAATCATTTTTTTCACCCTTGTTAATAGCACTGAATCAATCTCATAACCCTCATTTTCTAATCACAATTGATAGGAGGCTGGACTAGGCAATACAGAACTACATTCTTTGGATAAATTCTTTGTTTAACTTCAGGGAAAGTTTACAATTCTCTAATTAATAATATGATCTAGTTTTAAAGACTCTATTTTATGTTCCAATTTTTGTCTTTCTTCCAAATATCCATGATTTGACAATTCTGTCAACATACGCCTCAAAACATAGTCATACATTTTATAAGTTTTCCCCATATCAATCCCATCTAAATGTCTAGTCTTCTCAATCCGTTCTTCTAGTGCTTCAATATAATCCAGATGAGACAAATTAAAACTACTTGATAGGCCTGAATAATTGATACGATAGGAATAGATAACATGATTACAAATAGATATTGTAGAAGCCTTCATGTATAATTTCCAAGTTGTAAACTGATCTTCTGCATATTTTCCAAAAGGAAAACGAATCTCCTCAAATAAACTACGCTTGTACAGTTTTCCCCAAGCAGTTGAATACATAATAAATTGGAAGTCCGTAAGTTCGTCCATTTGATTCATAGCAAAGCTTTTATCCACAAAAGTAACAGGTAAACTCGGTAAATCTTCTTTTGAATATAAGAGAAAAGTTGGTTCATCAAATCTACAATAAGCTCCCACAACTAGATCTGAGTCTCCTAATAGTGCTGTTGCATATAATTTTTCTATAGCATTATCCATTAAAAAATCATCCGAGTCCACAAAAGTAATATACTCCCCTTCTGAACGATCTAAGCCATAATTTCTCGCATCTGAAAGACCTCCATTCTCCTTTTCAAAATAGCGACATCGGTTATCATATCCCACAAATTCTTGACAAATTATTCCTGAAGAATCGGTCGAACCATCATTTATCAACAATACTTCTATCTCTCGATAAGACTGTTTTAAAATGCTTTCAATACACTGTCGTAAATACTGTTCTACATTATATACTGGAACGATCACACTAATCAATGGTCTCATAAATAATTTTTTTCCTGACTTTCTAACCTAATTTTTAAATACTCAGAAAAAAAGTTTAAAAACTCATACAATTATTACAATTTAAACGAGTTTCGAATAATTTCTTTGTATTTCATTGTCTAACAGGATTAGATATAATAAAATATTATACACTTAACCCCTATAATTTTTTTACTACTAATTATATCATTTTTTTATCAATTAACTAATAATAAAAATGGCTCTCTACTATTTGTAGGAGTAAATCCCTATAGATATATATAGTGAAATGAAATAAAAACTGGACAAATCACTGAAAAAGTAAAACCAATTTCTAGCAATATTTTTAGAAATTGCAATGTACTATTTTTATATTCAATCTACTATGTATAGAGACTAGTTTGTTGTAGAAAAAAAATTCAAAAAGAAATCCTGAAAATTTAAACTTTTTCAGGATTTTTTTCTTATCTAACATTTATAGAACTACTCTATATAACATAGATATCTTAGATCTCATCTTCATTTTCATCTTTACTACGTTTTACAAACAAACCTAAACCAGTAATAGCTGTCAAAGCACCTAAAAGTAGAGATGAATTAGAATCTTCTGAACCAGTATTTGGTAATTGTTTTCTTGAATCACCTGTTGATTTTACTATTCCAGATGCTGAGGTGCTTGCTGAAGCCGATGTTGATTCAGAGACTGACGTAGATTCTGAAGCTGATGCGCTTGCTGAAGCTGATGTGCTTGCTGAGGCTGATGTGCTTACTGATGCTGATGTGCTTACTGATGCTGATGTGCTTACTGATGCTGATGTGCTTACTGATGCTGATGTGCTTACTGATGCTGATGTGCTTACTGATGCTGATGTGCTTACTGATGCTGATGTGCTTGCTGAGGCTGATGTTGATTCAGAAGCTGACGTGCTTGATGAAGCCGAGGCTGAAGTCAATACACTTTCGATGTTCAAACTTTCAATAGAATGAATCTCTGAAAGACCTTTACTTGTAACAATCGTTTCAGATGCAGACTCTGAAGCCGAGGTGCTTGCTGAAGCTGATGTTGATTCAGAAGCCGATGTGCTTGCTGAAGCTGATGTTGATTCAGACGCTGATGTGCTTGCTGAGGCCGTTGTACTTGCTGAGGCCGTTGTACTTGCTGAGGCCGTTGTGCTTGCTGAGGCCGTTGTACTTGCTGAGGCCGTTGTGCTTGCTGAGGCTGATGTACTTGTAGAAGCTGATACACTAGTAGATGTTGAGGTGCTTACTGATTCAGATGCACTCGTCGATGCCGATGCTGAGACACTCGTTGAAACTGATGCAGAGGTACTTGTTGAAACACTAGTAGAAACTGATGTTGAAACACTCTCACTAATAGAAGTAGATGTTGAAACTGAAGCTTGTTGTTCACCATCCTTATCTACAGTTCCTAAAACAACCTGATCCGAATTGACTAGGGTATCAGTTCCATCAACCACCTTCTCTACAGCAACTTGTTCATTAGCATAGACATGAGATTGAGTTGCAATCCCTCCACCTATTACCGTTCCTGCAGCAGCTATCCCCTTGAGGATATCAAGCCCAGTTAGGGATGTTGAAACACGATCTTCAACGACTTCTGTTGTAACTTGTGCTGTGTCAATACCACCACGAAGAACCTTGAACAAACCAAAAAGAGAGGTAGACGCTCGGAGCTAATGTTTCCCTGCCTTGATCAATTTATACCTCGTTACTCGGTCTGTTTCTCTATATCGTCCTTCCTGACGTCTAAAAAAAGCATATTTTTTTCTCCTTTAGTTCATTTTTATAAAAAAACAAGTTGCCAGAATCATTAAAAAGTAAATTGATGCTCCATTAGAACTTTTCTTCTTGTTTAAATATATCAATCGATGTTATTTTTTGAAAATTCCGATAAAATAGCCTCTTTATAAAAGCTCATTATAGCACATTTTATCTATTATTGTCCAACGATTTTGATAAAAAACTCTAAGCAGGTAGCACCGGCTAACTCATGACAGAAAAAAAATTTATCTTATACTCTTCAAAAATCAAATTCAAACCGCATCAACGCCGCCTTGCCGTACTCAAGTAAAGCCTGCGGCTACTTTCCTAGTTTGCTCTTTGATTTTCATTGAGTATTATGTTTATCTTATAATGAAGGTGAACAATACAAATCCGTGGTGTTTAACAGGGCTTTTCCTAGCTAATCAAAAAAGCCGCCTGATTGGGCGACTTCATTTTTTATAGGGAGATTATTCTGAAAAAGTTTTAGGAGTATAAGTTATGTTTTTCGTAACCTACGAGATAAGTATACAGCTCCTATCTTAAAGTTTCCTTAAGTATTTTTAAATGTGAGATTTTTCCATTTTTCTCGCCAATTTTTCTTGGATAAACGCTTTTGATAGAGCTTCATTCGGTATTGATTTTCTAAAAAATGAGGAGTCGGACGAACTTGAAAGTTCAAAATATCCTCCAAACCATAAGGCGCAAAGAGTTCTAAAGTTGCGTCAGCTTGCAAGCGAAGTCCTACTGCCGTACAACGCTCTGGATACTTACTCATGGCATCGCAGGAATTTCTATACGGAGGCGTATGGGGACTATGCTGATGCATATAGACCTGATTTTTCAGCTCCCACTGATACTGAGGAAAGTCCTCCCTCAACTTGTTTTCTAGAGCCAGCGTATCTTCATAACTTACATCTGGATCAAAGAAAATCACATCCACATCCGTTTCACGGTCAAAGGATGGCTTATCTGACAAGAGATTCCAGATAAAATTTCGGACCGATCCAGCCGCCAACCAGGAATCTTTCAACTCCAAGTCACGGATGATAGTCAGAATAGCCATCATATCAGCATTTTCTCTGAAAGAATCTAAAATTTCAGCCTTATTTTTCAATGTATTCATACCCCAAATGTTCATATGCCTTAGCTGTCGCGACCCGACCTGAACGAGTTCGCATGATAAAGCCTTTCTGGATTAGGTAAGGTTCGTACATATCCTCAACCGTCTCACGTTCTTCCGCAATATTCACCGAAAGAGTTCCTAGACCGACAGGACCGCCACCGTACATTTCAATCATGGTACGGAGAATTTTCTGGTCCACATAGTCCAAACCTTCATGGTCTACATCCAGCATAGTCAAAGCCTTATCCGTAATCACATCATCAATCAAGCCATCGCCCATAATCTGCGCAAAGTCGCGCACGCGCTTGAGGAGACGATTGGCGATACGAGGAGTCCCACGACTACGGAGGGCCAACTCAGCAGCTGCCTCGTGAGTGATTTCCATCTCAAAAATATCTGCCGTCCGCTCGACAATCTCTGTCAAATCATCATGGGCATAATACTCCATGTGACCAGTAATCCCGAAACGTGCACGAAGAGGATTTGACAGCATTCCTGCTCGTGTCGTCGCACCAATCAAGGTAAAAGGTGGTAATTCTAGATGGACACTGCGACTACCTTCCCCCGCACCAATCATGATGTCGATGTAGAAGTCTTCCATAGCACTGTAAAGCACCTCTTCCACCGACATAGGCAAGCGATGAATCTCATCAATGAAAGAACATCTCCTGGCTCCAAGTCATTCAAAATCGCTACCAGATCACCGGCTTTTTCGATAACGGGACCAGACGTTTGTTTGAGATTGACTCCCAGTTCATTGGCAATGACAAAAGCCATGGTTGTTTTCCCGAGACCTGGAGGGCCAAACAAAAGAACATGGTCTAGCGCCTCGTCACGCATTTTTGCTGCCTCGATAAAGATTTGAAGCTGATCCTTGACCTTGTCTTGTCCGATATATTCACGTAAATATTGGGGACGGAGGGTACGTTCTACCAACTCCTCATCGCCCATGATTTCATTATCTAAAATTCTACTCATGTTCCTATTATAGCAAAAATCCAGCCTACAAACAAAAAACCAGCTGATTTGGTGGCTCCCGAGTTTAGTACTGATGTGGTATAATATTTTACGGCACTGATACACCGCCTACGAAAGGAGGTGAAATAGCCCATGATGGAACTAATCCTTAAAACTATCATCGGACCAATTGTGGTCGGTGTCATTCTTCGCTTAGTCGATAAATGGCTAAACAAAGATAGATAGTGTCAAAAAAGACCCCAAGCTTAATGTGGAAGTTAGCTTGGGGTCTTTTCTAGTCCATGATATAGAACTAATCCTTAATTCCCTTATATTATCCCACAGTTCGAGAATTTTGTCAAAGGTTTACATCTTCATCTACTCAGCTTGTCATTTATAAGCAAAAATAATGTTCACTATACGTTTATCTGCCAACAAATAAAGGAGACATGCTACTAAGGTAACCATCCATATGACATATACAGAAACTGTTAAAACCGTGAACTCCTCCATGATGATTAGTAGTAAATTTGCCAGATAATACCGCCCAACAACCGTTGTTAAAGCAAACAAACCTGAAAATGACAATAAAAAGGCAAGTGGTAGGGCAAGGAGAAGTTCCTTTCGATATTTTCCTAAGAAGAGAACAATAACACTAGCAGACAGTGTATAAGCAAAAGCAATTACTCCATAACCAAGTCCCCACGCTACAATTGCAAGATTAGAGAAAGCAAAATCACCATCCATTAGCTCTAGGACAAGCATAGCCAAAAAGGTGAATTCACTGACTAGTAGATTTATCAACAAAGCAAGCATAAACTTCGCTTGGAGTAATCGTTTCAAATTGACAGGAATCAGTCTAAAATTTGAAATCGTTTTAGACACTTGTTCTATTCTTATCAAATCCACTAAAATCATGCTCGCAAAAGGGAGGAGAAAATAGTAGTTCAAAAAGAAGAAACCATTTTCTACATACCAGCCATTCACACTACCGTACGAATGACCTTGATAAACCTGGTGACCAATCATAAACTCTAACAAAAATAGCAGAATGACTACGAAGGGAATAATATACAGTATCTTTCGCCTTCTTAGTTTATTCAATTCTAGCATCAACATTTATTCATCCACCTTTCTTAACCAAGATTTAATGGACAAAAAAGACAAAACAAGTAAAGATAATCCTAGTACAATAATCGATAAGATAGCTGGCTGTTGAAGCACCACTCCTTCTCTGTTTCCTTCCCAGATTAAACTGTTAGCACTTGTAACTGGACTGATATTTGGACTCGTTCTTGCTAAAAAAAATGACACTAAAACATACATGACGCCGACCAAATTTCCAACTATCTCCTTGCCTCTTACTTTTATCATGAGCAAAGCAACTAAAGGAAATACGCCCATGGGAATTAAGACACCACTACTCATACAAAGATAGAAGAATCTTAATAATAAAGACAAACTGACTGTTGAAGAAAAGCGAGATAGTAGTGCAAATAAGGAAACCGAAATATAGGTGAATAACATGATACACAGAGCGTTGATTTCTATATAAAAAATCTTAGCCCAGAATGTCTTCATCAGATTTGCTGAAGCGAGTTTCAAGTTGTTCATGATGCGATAGCGATATTCTACACCAAATGCCTGTATTGTATAGGAAACACAATACAAAGGGAGAATCAAAAAGTTTAAATATGACAAAGAAAATTTATAGACAAAAGGAAAGGAGTCAAACAAGCCTCTCGCATCATTTACATAATAACAGATGAGAGTTAGGTAGAGGGAAACAACACCATATACGACAAAATTCAGTTTTTGATGCCTTTGTTTGATAAATTCAATTTTCACTAAATCAAGCAATTCCCTCACCTCCTGTTACCCGCTTAAAGTAATCCTCTAAACTTTCATTGTTTTTATAAGAATATTCTTTTAGAACTATTCCGTTGTCTTTTAAGGAATTAGATACGACCGCAATGTCAAAAGTAGGTGATTCTCCCTGAAGTTCAAGTTCTGTATCAGAGAGAATACTGATCTGTTCTTGCAGATTTATCCTGCCAAGCACTTCCTTAGCTTGAGAAGCATCTGAAACAATTAGGTGGATTTTCTTTTTCTCTGTACCATCTATCAATTCCTGCATAGTCTTCTCAGCCATAAGGTGAGCATCATGTAGTATCCCAACTCTATCCACAAGCTTTTCAAGTTCTGAAATAATGTGACTGGATATTAAAATCGAAATGCCATGATTCATACTGAGTTCCTTTAGATAACGGCGCATTTCAAGGATACCAATTGGATCTAAACCATTTGTTGGTTCATCTAATATCAGAATTTTCGGCTGGTGCATGATAGCGTTAGCAATTGCCAACCGTTGCTTCATTCCCAGAGAATACTGCTTGAATAGTTTTTTATTTTCTCCATCTAATCCTACTACTTGTAAAGCTTGCTCTACTTGTTTTAGAGAAATTCCTCTCAATCTCGCAAAAATAGAGAGATTTTCAGTTCCCGTTAAATTAGGATAAAAAGAAGCACTGTCCAACACCACACCGATTTGAGATAGCAAGTCCTTAGAAAATTCCCCTGACAGTTTTTCAGATAGAATCTTCACTTCACCACTATTGATCGCTGTCAAGCCTAAAATAGCCTTAATAAAGGTTGTCTTTCCAGCACCATTTCTTCCTAGTAAGCCATAGATTTCTCCCTGTTTTAGCGTAAAATCTATCTTATCTAAGACAATTTTCCCATCATAGGATTTTGATAAATTAGATGTCTGTATTACTGGATTTATCATTTCCATTCTCCTCCTAACATTTATACACCCATTTGAGAGATAGAGATATAATATAGTAGTTCCTGTATAACTAGTTATTTGAGAGAATAACAAGGTAAAATAAACTTACCAATCCCCCCGATCTGTGATATGATTCACTGTATAAATGTTACTTCACAAAAAGTTTTTATAAATCGTTCCGCTAGCCCAAAAATCAACTCTATTAGTTGTTTCAGCTGGTGATATATTTCTCGAACCCTAAATATATTGTGATTGTTTTACAGCTTTTTCCGAAAAAAAGCAACCGCTTACAATAATTCCTAAAAAAATTACATAAAAAAATGATTTTACGAAAGTTTAATAAAATACTCATATTAACCACATTTTTTTCTTATCTTTACACTTGTAAGTGTACTACTTTAAATATTCTTTGTCAATGAAAAAAATATTCTTTTTTTCAGTTTTTTTAAAATTTATGATTTTTATGACTATTTTTTTGTGTTAAAAAGTTGAAAATTCAAGATTAAAAAGTATATAATTAATCGTAAATTTTTTTAAAGAAGGTTTAAAGATGACCATATTATCTGATAAACTAAAAGCCAAGAGAAAAGAAAAAAAGGTTTATCACAAAAAAACACTTTCTGAAGGAATTTGTGAGCAAAGTCAAATCAGCAAAATAGAACGTGGTAACTATATGCCTGCTGCTGATTTACTCTATAAACTTGCAAATCGGCTTCAAGTTCCCTTAGAATATTTTTTTCGATGAACAGATTGAAACGACTTCCAATATAACACCGTTTAAGAAACTAGCAGAAAAATTACTTGAAGATCGTAATTACGAAGATTTAGAATACCTCTTAAACTTAGAAAAAGAAAAGTCTCAGTATCTGTCTACTGAGGATGAATTTTATCTTCTATGGATTCAAGCGATTATCCTTTTCTACTTACATGGTTCCAAAGATGAAGCTATCGCCAGTCTAGAAAAAACTTTGCCAAAACTTTCGTCTAGTTCATCTGTGTATCTTAAACTTCTCAATACTTTATCTAATTTTTATTTTTCTGTAGGGCGTGATGCAGAATATGAAGAAAATAATTCACTTCTTATCAGTTTGTACCAGGAAAAAGATTTAAACCACCAAGAGTATTTATTTGGTTATATTCGAGTTAAACATAATTTCGCCTATTATTTACACTCTAAAGGGAAGGAGTTAGAAGCTGTCCAAGAAGCTTTAGAAACTATTGACTTTTGTAAACAAAAAGAGACCAGCTATCAGTTGGCACCTCTTTTAACTATCGTTGCGAATGCTGGAAAAGATTTTTTAAAGCACGATGAAATTCTTGAATATTATTTACAAGCTCGTGATATCTGTAAAATTTACGACCACAAGCTCTTGATGGCTAAGATTGACCATTTTTTGAAAGATAAAGATAGGTAACTTCAATCCTAAAACTTTTAATTACCAATTAGCTAGAAACATAAAAGTGGAGAGAAACTAATATCGTTTTCTCCACTTTTATTAATATTCCCTCTTCCACTTGTATCCCACCAAGCTTGCTAATACAAGTAAAACTAAATTAAAGATGATAAAGAAAGTCGTAAAATCAAATAAGGTATTTTATGCGAAATCTGCCGTGTAAAGTTCAGTATCTGTAAAGAGAAGTTAAGAAAACTGACAAAACCAATCATGAGTCTGAGAAAAAAGTCTTTAAAATCAAAAAACGCATAATATCAGGTGTTGAAAAAACCTGATACTATGCGTTTTATTGTGGGAAGATTTACTTCATTTTATCCTGAAATTGAGTTTTTGTCCAATTGGTATAATATTGTTCGGCACTGCTACACTGCCTGCGAAAGAAGGTGAATTAGCCCATGATGGATACAATACTTAAAACTATCATCGGACCAATAGTGGTCGGTTTCGTTCTTCGCTTAGTTAATAAATGGCTAAGTGTCAGAAAGACACTCGGCAACCTAAATAAGTCAAACGGAAATTTAAATCTTACAAACGAAGCGACTACAGACCTATTTCTTAGTCATATTCGCTACAAAAGTCCCTGCCAATTCCCCGACCAAAATCCGAAAAATATCGGAAAATTATTTTTGGGATAATCTCAAAATGTTTGAAACAAACAAAAAAGCCACCTGATTTGGTGGCTTCATTAGGGAGATTATTATGAAAAAGAAAAGTTTAGGATTTTTTATTAAATAAAGGTTACTCAATGAAAATCGAAATCAGGCTAGAAAGAACGACGCAAGCATAACTAAAGTTAGCTAAGTCGATTCTAACGAAGGATGCTAAGATTTTTCGAAGAGTATTAGGAGGTCTTTATTTAATAAGTATATGATATAAGACATGACTTAAAATTAGCTTAAGAGAAAAAAATTATTTTAATTTTTTCTTGCTAGAAACCTTAACCAAGACTAGCCAAAGCAGAAAAGTTAGGAGGCAGATACTCAACACTATTAAGTATGTTTCCTCCTTTGTTAAAAGGTTCTGCCAATTAAACCGGATTCCTAATTTTTCTTGAAACTCTTCCAATAAGCTACTATTCCCCATAAATGTAGTTTCTAATTGCTCCTTCATTAAGACCTGTCTATAGAGAGAAGCAAGATAGGTAGCCGGTGTGCACTTCATGAGAACTTGAGCGAAGTTAGGAAGAATTCCCATTGGTACATAAGTTCCTACTAAAAACCCTGAAGCTGTACCTACAATGGTAGCCAATTTACCTAGACTATCTACTGACTGGAAATGATAAATCAAGAGTACATTTACCAATGTTGAAAGGAGACTACTTAGCAGCATGATTAGACTTATTTCAAATAGCTTACTCATAGCTGGAATTTCTTGAAAATAAAGGCTCATAACAATAAGCATAAAGGCTTGCATAACAAAGGAAATGATAAGGCTACTAATAAGATAAGACAGTTGCAAGCCCCAGCTCCCTAAGTCTGTCAAAAAGAGATCATGATCCACTTGATTTTCACGGTCTTGTACCATCTGGGTCAAAGCTGTAAAACTGGTTGTAATCCCAGTCACAGCCAAGGTTCCACCCATCAGCCAGTTATTTAATAGACTCTTATTATCAGGAAGTTGGGACCAGGCATCCATCAAATTTTTCTGCAAAAAAATGATATAGAGTAGAAAGGAAATCAAAGCTCCTAGTAATGAGAAAAAGACTCCTGAACGATTACGAAAATACAACAAAAAATCACGTTTTAATAAGGCTAACATTAGCGCACCTCTCTTCCTGTAAGGGCTATGAAGGCATCATCCATAGTTCCTGGACGAAATTCAAAGCCAGCAATCTTCTCACGAACTTGGGTCAAATAATCAATAGCTTCCAATTGGCTCTTAGGATAAAGACTATACTCAAACTCATTTTCCTTTTCCACAGGCATATTTTTAGGTAAGAATTTCTCCACCTGCTTATCTTTAAAACAAATTTTTAAAAGATTGGAAGCGTACTCACTTTTAATCTCAGTAGCAGAACCTTGGGCAATAACCTTTCCATTATCTATAATATAAAGTTGATCTGCCTCATCTGCTTCATCCAGATAATGAGTCGTTAAGATAATAGTCATCCCTTCATCTCTTTGTAGACGATACAATAAATCCCAAATGGATTTGCGAGTCTGAATATCTAGTCCAGTCGTAGGCTCATCTAGAAATAAAATATCGGGATTGGATAGGAGAGCCCGAGCAATGTCAACTCGACGTTTCTGTCCTCCTGATAAAGTTCCATAAAGTTGTTTCTGAAAAGCAGTCAACCCTAGTTGATTGATTAAATCTTCCACACGACCACCTTTAATCCCCTTATACTGCTGGGCTCGAATGGTTAGGTTTTCTTTGACTGTCAACTTTTCATCCAATACACTTGCTTGAAAAACAACTCCAATCCTAGTATTGGGCGCATAGATGATTTGACCATTAGTAGCTCGTTTAAGTCCGATTAACATTGAAATCGTGGTCGATTTGCCAGCCCCATTAGGTCCTAAGATTGCATTAAAAACTCCCTTTTTTTAAACTCTAAATTTATATTTCTAACTGCTATATGGTCTCCATACTTCTTAGTGAGTACCTTTTGCTTGTAAAATCATATTTCTTTCCTCCTTTTCACACCCTCAGTTTAACAAAAAGGAAAAAGAAAAAATATAGTTTGGTGTTAAGTGGTCGAAATGGATGATTATGTGGTCAATTTTATTTTAAAATTTCTACAGGTGAACATAAAAAAAGCCACCGAATTTGGTGACTTCTTTAGGGAGATTATTATGAAAAAGAAAAAGTTTAGGATTTCTATTAAATAAAGTTAGGAGGTCTTTATTTAATAACTATATGATATAAGACAATACTTAAAAATTAGCTTAAGTGAAAAAAATTATTTTTAAGTTTTTTTCGATCCACCCAAATCATTCCTGTACAATCATAAGTAGTTAAGGTTTCAAACCCCAGAGAACGGTAAAAACCCCAATGTTTTTCTCTGTCTGTTCAGTCGCTAGTTGGATTTGGTAGGCATCCTTGTAGTCAGCTAAGGCTTCTTTCATCAAGTTACTACCAATTCCCTTGGCGCTGATAGTTAGGCAAAACAATCAAATCCTGGACAAAAAAACAGATGAAAAAAACCGTCTCCAACCAGACGTACTAAACCAACGATTTCCTCACCATCACGGGCAAGATAAGTTGCTAGTGAGTGAGACAAGGCCTGCTCCAACATCTGTGGCTGATTGGTATAGTTTGTCCAACCAACTGCCTGATAGAGATGTAAAATATTATCTAAAGTAACAACTCCTTGCTTTCTAACGGTAATCATATCTCCACCTCTTAGAGCTCTCTTAAGTTCTTGTACTGTTGCCCATTTTTATCAAAATTTTCAGGAGTCAACCATGCTTCCAAACGAGTTTTGACTTGAGGCCAGTCCTTATCAATCATAGACATCCAGTCCGTGTCTCTGGTACGACCTTTATAAATAACAGCTTGACGGAAAGTGCCTTCGTAGATAAAACCCAAACGTTCTGCCGCTTTTCTAGAAGGTAGATTTAGTGCATCACATTTCCACTCATAACGGCGATAGTTAAGCTCTTCAAAGACATAACGAGCAAGCAAATAGTGGGCTTCTGTTCCCATCCTGGTCTGTTTGAGAGCCGGAGAAAAGGTCACCGCGCCAACTTCAATCACGCGATTGGCTTGGTCAATACGCATGAGAGAAAAAGTCCCCAGCGCCTTTCCAGTCACTTTATCGATAATCGCATAATAGAAGCGATCCTTGCGCTCAATCATCTGCTTTAAAGCAACAATTAATTCTTCAAGATTTTCTACTGGTGGTTGAAAGAGATAGGTCCACATCTCTCGAGGTGATTCTGGGCCATAAACAGCCAGCAAATCCTCCGCATGCTTTTCTACTGACAGAGCTTCGATAATCGTATACTGTCCTTCTATCCGTACAAGTGAAGGCAAAACTCCAGGTGTGTCATCTACAGGTTCACCAATCATCTGACCATATTCATTTACAGGCATAGTTTTCTCCTTGTCTCATACTTATAAGTTTAAAGATGTGAATAGTATATCACATCTCACGGGTAATCTACAAAAAGTCCTCCAGTTTATGGAGGATTGATCAAATATGGAAACGAGTGAGTTAATGCCCCCTGTGCTTCTCTCTACGTTTTTGCTGTTTGCGTTCGAATTTCTCTTGTTTGAGCAATTGCTTTTGGACACTAGATTGATGTTTTGAAATCTTTTTCCTTTCCTCATACTGCAACTGCAATAGTTCTTTCGACTTGGAAGAAACTTTTTGATTTACTTGTTTCCTCACAATTCGCTGTAATCGTTTAGGATTCTTGATTTTTACATGTTGCTTAACTGTAGTTTCTAGACTAAAAGATAATTGAGTAAACTGAGTCTGTAAAATCTCTAGAATTTCATCATCTTTTGGCTCCTGACCAAATGTCACACGACAAACTTGATAAGTTTCTCGATACACTTGTTCAAACAAACCATGCCAAAATCCATCTTCAAAATAAACTGTCAATCCAATTGAAATTGTTTCCACGACAGCACCTCCTTAAATCTATCCCTAAGAATAGACAACCAAGGAGGAAGGTTACTGATAGGCTTGCCTACGTCTGGACTACCAACCAGAACTGTGTTTATCTTAGTTGAGATAATTATAGCATAATCCAATTTAAAAATCCTCCAGATTCTACTCTGAAGGATTCATTTCTTATTTAACAACGATATTAACGAGTTTAGTTGGCTCAAACAGCTTGGGAAACTGTTTGAGGTTGGAAATCAGCAACTAAATTGATTATTTTACAACAATATTAACCAATTTAGTTGGCTTCAATAGTCCAGTGGACTATTGAAGGTGGCAGATAGGGCTAATAAACTCGTTATTTAACGACGATATTAACGAGTTTATTAGGTACACTAATCACTTTCACGATTTCTTTGCCGTCGATCTCTGCTTTGACTTTTTCGTCAGCTAGAGCGATTTCTTGCAATTCTTCGCGTGACAGGTCCTTCGCAACCATGAGTTTAGCACGGACTTTTCCTTTGATTTGAACGACGATTTCAATTTCATCTTCAATCAATTTGCTTTCGTCCCATGTTGGCCAAGCAACGTAAGAGATAGACTCACCTGTTGCTGCGACTGTTTGCCAGAGTTCTTCTGCCAAGTGAGGGGCAAATGGGGCGATCAATTGGATAAAGCCTTTGGCATAGCCCACGTAGAGTTTGTCTTCCTTGTTAGCCGCATTGACAAAGACCATGAGTTGGGCGATGGCTGTGTTGAATTTCATAGACTCGATTTGCTCTGTAACAGATTTAACGGTTTCGTTGTAAACCTTGTCAAGAGCGCCATTGTTTTCCGCAACAATTTCTTTACTTGTAATCAAACGGTAAACACGGTCAAGGAATTTACGGCTTCCTTCCAATCCTTCTTCAGACCAAGCGATAGAAGCATCGAGTGGTCCCATGAACATTTCATAGACACGAAGGGTATCCGCACCGTATTGTTCCACCACATCATCTGGGTTGACAACGTTCTTGAGGGATTTAGACATCTTGGCTGGTGCTTGCTCCAACTCTTCCCCTGTTTCCACATGGAAGAAGGAACCGTCACGTTTTTCAACCTTGTCAGTTGCCACAAGTGCGCCACGGTGGTCACGGTAGCTTGTTCCCAAGATCATTCCTTGGTTAAAGAGTTTTTGGAATGGCTCCTTAGTTGGAACAACACCGAGGTCATAGAGGAATTTGTGCCAGAAACGAGCATAAAGCAAGTGAAGAACGGCATGTTCTGCACCACCCACGTAGATATCGACTGGCAACCATTGTTTGAGAAGGTCCTCATCAGCCAATTTCTCTGTGTTGTGTGGATCGATATAGCGGAGGTAATACCAGCTTGAACCAGCCCATTGTGGCATGGTATTGGTCTCACGACGACCTTTGACGCCATCTTCACGAGTCACTTCAAGCCAGTCTGTCAAGTTAGCCAATGGGCTTTCACCAGTACCTGAAGGGCGGATGTCCTTGGTTACTGGCAAGACAAGTGGGAGTTCACTTTCTGGAACAGCTGTTGAAGTTCCATCTTTCCAATGAATAATTGGAATTGGCTCACCCCAGTAACGTTGACGGCTAAAGAGCCAGTCGCGGAGACGGTAGGTAACCTTCTCTTGACCGCAACCTTCTCTTCCAACCAAGCCACAATCTTAGCAATAGCGTCTTCTTTGTTAAGGCCATCTAGGAAGTCTGAATTGACATGAAGGCCATCTTCTGTGTAGGCAGCCTCTTCAACGTTTCCACCTTCCAACACTTCTACAATTGGAAGTCCAAACTGTTTAGCAAATTCCCAGTCACGTTGGTCGTGGGCAGGTACGGCCATAACGGCACCTGTACCGTAGCTAGCAAGGACATAGTCGGCAATCCAGATTGGAATTTCTTTACCGTTAACAGGGTTGATAGCATAAGCACCCGTCCAAACTCCTGTTTTTTCCTTGGCAAGGTCTGTACGAGTCAAGTCTGATTTAAGGCTGGCTTGGTGTTTGTAGTCCGCTACAGCTTGAGCCTGTTCTGGACTTGTGATAGCATCTACTAGTTCATGTTCAGGCGCCAAAACAGTGAAGGTAGCACCAAAAAGGGTGTCAGGACGAGTGGTAAAGACTGTGAATTCCTTGTCTGTCCCTTTTACCTTGAAAGTGACATTGGCACCAGTTGATTTACCAATCCAGTTGCGTTGCATGTCCTTGATAGACTCTGGCCAGTCAAGGTCATCCAAGTCATTGAGCAAGCGCTCTGCATAGGCAGTGATTTTAAGCATCCATTGGCGCATTGGTTTACGGACAACTGGATAGCCACCACGCTCAGATGTTCCATCCGGAAGTACTTCTTCGTTGGCAATAGCTGTTCCCAATTCCTCAACCCAGTTTACTGGCACCTCTGCTTCATAAGCCAAACCTTTTTCGTAAAGCTTGGTGAAAATCCATTGCGTCCACTTGTAGTAGTTCGGATCTGTAGTATTGACTTCACGGTCCCAGTCGTATGAGAAGCCAAGCGCATTGATTTGGCGTTTGAAGTTAGCAATGTTTTCTGCCGTGAATTCCGCTGGGTCATTTCCTGTATCCATAGCGTATTGCTCTGCAGGCAAACCAAAAGCATCCCAGCCCATTGGGTGAAGGACATTGTAGCCTTGCGCACGTTTGAAACGGCTGAGGATATCAGTCGCTGTGTAGCCTTCTGGGTGTCCTACGTGAAGACCCGCTCCAGATGGGTAAGGGAACATATCAAGCGCATAAAACTTAGGTTTTGAAGCGTCTGTTCCTGTCTTAAAAGTGTGATTGTCAGCCCAGTATTTTTGCCACTTAGGCTCGATTTCTTTATGATTGTAAAAACTCATAGCGTCTCTCCAATTTTCGTGATGCTCCTATTATACCATTTTTTAGAAGAATAGTGCTCTTCTTTTATTGGTTTTGAATGATGTCCAATTTGAAAATTAAGTGCTTTATTTGCTTTTTCTTAAAAATCTATCTAAAAATTTTATCCAATGAATACAAAATCCTAATAATAGTAGAATTCTTAGCTAGTTATATAGATGCAAGATAGTCCTTTTTATGGTAGAATATAGGAAAGTGCTTTCTCAGAAGGAGGAAAATATGGACAAACAAACCATCGCTGTTTTAGGGCCTGGTTCATGGGGTACTGCGCTGTCACAAGTTCTAAATGACAACGGACACCAAGTGCGTATCTGGGGAAATATTCCTGATCAAATTGACGAAATCAATACACAACATACTAACAAACGCTATTTTAAGGATACTGTATTAGACGAAAAAATTGTTGCCTATCATGATTTGGCAGAAACCTTGAAGGGGGTTGATGCCGTCTTGTTTGTGGTGCCAACCAAGGTGACCAGATTGGTAGCTCAACAAGTGGCTGCTGTTTTGGATCATAAAGTAGTGATCATGCATGCTTCAAAAGGCCTTGAACCCAATAGCCACAAACGTCTTTCAACCATCCTAGAAGAAGAAATCCCTGAAGAATTGCGTAGTGAGATTGTGGTTGTATCTGGTCCTAGCCATGCGGAAGAAACGATTGTACGTGACATCACCTTGATTACGGCTGCATCCAAGGATTTACAAACTGCTCAATATGTTCAAAAACTCTTTAGCAACCACTACTTCCGTCTTTATACCAATACGGATGTGATCGGAGTGGAAACAGCTGGTGCTCTTAAAAATATCATCGCTGTTGGTGCAGGTGCCCTTCATGGACTTGGATTTGGTGATAATGCAAAAGCTGCTATTATCACGCGCGGGCTGGCAGAAATTACCCGTCTGGGAGTTAAACTTGGAGCAAATCCATTAACTTACAGTGGTCTTTCTGGAGTTGGGGATTTAATCGTTACAGGAACTTCTGTCCACTCACGTAACTGGCGTGCAGGAGATGCTCTTGGGCGTGGCGAAGCCTTGGCAGATATTGAAGCAAATATGGGAATGGTCATTGAAGGAATTTCAACAACCAAAGCTGCTTACGAATTAGCACAAGAGCTAGGAGTTTATATGCCTATCACCCAAGCCATTTACCAAGTTATTTATGAAAATGTTAATATTAAGGATGCCGTTTCTGAACTCATGAGCAATGAGTTCAAGGCAGAGAACGAATGGTCTTAGTCACCGTTAGAAAGGATGCTCATGAAGCAAAGTTAGAAAAGCCGTTATCCCTGCTGCAGGACTTGGAACTCGTTTCCTACCTGCTACTAAAGCTTTGGCCAAAGAAATGTTGCCAATCGTCGATAAACCAACCATCCAGTTCATCGTTGAAGAAGCTCTTAAGTCTGGAATTGAGGACATTCTTGTGGTAACAGGAAAGTCAAAACGTTCTATCGAAGACCATTTCGACTCAAACTTTGAACTAGAATACAACCTCAAGGAAAAAGGAAAAACCGACCTTTTGAAACTAGTTGACGAAACAACTGGTATGCGTCTTCACTTCATCCGTCAAACACACCCACGTGGACTCGGAGATGCCGTCTTACAAGCCAAAGCTTTCGTCGGAAACGAACCCTTTGTGGTTATGCTTGGAGATGACCTCATGGATATCACTGATGACAAAGCTGTTCCATTGACCAAGCAGCTCATGAATGATTATGAGAAGACTCATGCTTCTACTATTGCCGTAATGCCTGTCCCACACGAAGAAGTTTCTTCATACGGTGTTATCGCTCCTCAGGGAGAAGGAAATGACGGCCTTTACAGTGTTGAAACCTTCGTTGAAAAGCCAGCACCTGAAGACGCACCAAGTGATTTAGCTATTATCGGTCGTTACCTTCTCACACCAGAGATTTTTGGTATTCTTGAAAATCAAACACCAGGAGCAGGAAATGAAATTCAGCTAACAGATGCTATCGATACTCTCAACAAAACCCAACGAGTATTTGCTCGTGAGTTTAAAGGTTCTCGTTACGATGTCGGAGACAAGTTTGGATTCATGAAGACTTCCATCGAATACGCTCTTAAACACCCACAAGTCAAAGACCACTTGAAGGACTACTTGATTAATCTTGGAAAAGAACTTTCAGGAGAAAAATAACAATTTGTCAAAAAGTCAGATTTAACTTAAATCTGGCTTTTTTGATGTCTAAATTTCGAACTCCAATCCCTATCCAAAGCCCTGTTTTAAGCCTAATTTCTTGTAAGAGATGCTTTTATGGTATAATAATAAAGAGTGAGGAATTCTATGAACAAACATGTAACAAGAATCAAACAAAAAGGACTGGCCTTACTTGGGTCTCTAAAATTAACAATTTCTAAAATGAATACAAAGAAAAAGAGTGGAAAAAATTCTAAGAAGAAAAAGCAAACGCAAACACCATTCGATTTCTGGACTTTATTTGCAAAAATTTTACTTGGAATAAAGGCAACTTTTAACACACTTTTCATCCTAGCTTTTATTGGCGGTCTCCTTGGAACAGGGGTTGCCTTGGGGTATGCTGTTTCTCTCTTTGATCAAGTTAGTGTCCCTCAAACGGAGGATTTGATCAAGCAGGTCAATAATATTTCATCTATCTCAGAAATCCGCTATGCAGATGGTTCCATGATTAGCGCTATCGAAAGCGATCTACTTCGCACATCTGTATCATCAGATGCCATTTCAGATAACCTCAAGCAAGCTATCGTTGCAACCGAGGATGAACACTTTGCAGAGCACAACGGTGTTGTTCCTAAAGCGGTTATTCGTGCCAGTCTAGGAAAATTCATCGGACTTGGTTCTTCCAGTGGAGGATCTACCCTAACACAACAGCTCATCAAACAACAAGTGGTTGGTGATGCTCCTACGCTTGCCCGTAAAGCCAGTGAAATCGTTGACGCCTTGGCCTTGGAAAGAGCCATGAGCAAGGACGAAATCCTAACCACCTATCTCAACGTTGCTCCTTTTGGTCGTAACAATAAAGGTCAAAATATCGCAGGGGCTCAACAGGCTGCCAAAGGGATTTTTGGAGTGGATGCAAGCAAACTAACCATTCCTCAAGCAGCTTTCCTAGCAGGTTTACCACAAAGCCCTATTTCCTACTCACCTTACGAGTCTACTGGTGAGATGAAGAGCGAGGAAGATATTGAACTCGGTATTAAGCGCTCCAAAGATGTTCTCTACAATATGTACAGAACTGGAGTGCTAAGTCAAGAAGACTACGAAACCTACAAGGCTTATGACATTAAGCAAGATTTCTTGCCAGCAGAAAATGCTAGCGTTACCTCTAAAGGCTTCCTCTACTTCACTGCACTCGATGAGGCTACCAAGATTATGTATGATTATCTGGTGCAAAAGGACAATGTTTCTGACCAAGAACTACAGAACGAATCTATCCGAAAATCTTATCAAGAATTGGCCGAAAAAGAAATCCAAAACGGTGGTTACCGTATTACAACTACCATCGATAAAACGATTCATACTGCTATGCAAAATGCCGTAACGAACTACGGATACCTTCTAAATGATAGCTCGGGTCAACCTGAAGTTGGGAATGTCTTGATGGACAATCAAACTGGGGCGATTTTAGGTTTTGTAGGTGGACGAGATTATCAGACCAATCAAAACAATCACGCCTTTGATACCAAGCGTTCTCCTGCCTCCACTACCAAGCCACTATTGGCCTACGGTATTGCTATCGATCAAGGGCTTATGGGAAGTGCTAGCATCCTCTCAAACTATCCAACAAACTTCTCTAACGGAACTCCGATCATGCATGTCAACAGTCCTGGAACAGCCATGATAGACCTTAAAGAAGCTCTGAATTATTCTTGGAATATTCCAGCCTACTGGACCTACCGAATGCTCCGTGAAAAAGGGGTTGATGTCCGTTCTTATATGGAAAAAATGGGCTATGAAATCCCAGAATATGGTATTGAAAGTCTTCCTATGGGAGGAGGAATTGAAGTTACTGTAGCCCAGCATACCAATGGTTACCAAACGCTAGCTAACAATGGTACCTATCATAAGAAATACATGATCTCTAAAATTGAGAAAACGAGTGGTGAGGTTTTCTATGAACATCAAGCTAAACCCATTCAAGTTTACTCTAAAGCCACTGCAACCATTATGCAGAGTCTATTAAGAGATGTACTTTCATCCCGAGTCACTACAAGCTTCCAAACGGATCTGGCTTCTATCAATTCCAGTCTAGCAGGTGCTGACTGGATCGGAAAAACTGGTACAACCAATGAAGAAGGGGATATGTGGCTAATGGTCTCTACTCCAAGATTAACCCTTGGAGGCTGGGTCGGACATGATGACAACAGCTCTCTAGCCAAGGGAGCTTACTACCGCAATGCAAAATACATGGCTCATCTGGTAAATGCCATTCAGAAAGCAGCTCCTTCTGCTTGGGGGACAGAACGATTCAACCTTGATTCAAGTGTCACTTCATCTCAAGTCCTCAAATCAACTGGTCAAAAGCCAGGAAAGGTGACTATCAATGGGAAAGAAATTAATCTGAGCGGAGAAACGGTGACTAGCTACTGGGCAAACCAAGCTGGTGCTCCGACTACCACTTATAAATTCGCTATTGGTGGAAGCGATTCAGACTACCAAAGTGCTTGGAGCACCATTTTAGGAAGTCTGCCTAAAGCATCTTCTTCCTCATCAAACAATAACAATCGTAATAATAACGGGAACAGTAATAATAGCTCGAGTTCCAATAACAGAAGCAGCAATCAACGGCGCTAACTAATACTCTTCGAAAATCAAATTCAAACCACGTTAGCTTCACCTTGCCGTACTCAAGTACAGCCTGCGGCTAGCTTCCTAGTTTGCTCTTTTGATTTTCATTGAGTATAAACGTCACAATTATTGAGAGTAGGAAAGAAATGATTTTTCTCCACTCTCTTTTTTCTTTCTTCCTTTCATGGTACAATAGCAACATGAATCACTATCAAAAAAATATTTTTAAGGGAACCATTTATTCTCTCCTATCTGGCTTGATCTGGGGAATCTGCGGAATCTTTGGAGAGTACTTTTTTTCACATTATCAGGTCTCTTCAGGGTGGATTACTTCTATGCGTTTACTCGTCGCAGGTAGTTTCGTAATCATCTTATCTAGCCTTAAACTCCGGTTCCAGCTTTTCGATATCTGGAGAAATCGAAACAACTACCTTCCTTTTCTCGCCTATGCTATCTTAGGGATCTTCTCCGTACAATTTTTCTTTTATCTCTGTGTGGAGTACTCCAACGCTACAACTGCAACTATCCTCCAATTTATCAGTCCTGTCTTCATTCTTATCTACAACCGTATTATCTACAAGAAAAAGCTTCTAAAAAAGCAATTTTCTATGTTCTGACTGCTATGCTTGGAGTCTTTTTGATGGCTACCAAAGGAGATCTATCCAAATTATCTATTACACCACTTGCTTTACTGACAGGACTTCTCAGTGCCCTAGGCGTCATGTTCAATGTCATCTTACCCCAACCTTTCGCTAAAAAATACGGTTTTGTGCCAACTGTTAGCTGGGGAATGATTATCGCTGGACTTTTTAGTAATTTTCTCTACCCCGTTTATAAGATTAGCTTCCAGGTTGATGCCATCAGTATCTGTATATGTTTGACCATTGCCTTTTTGGGAACTGCCTTTGCCTTTTTCCTATCGATGAAGGCTGTCTCTCTCGTTTCCCCATTGGTGGTGTCTGTCGTTAGCGCAAGCGAACCTTTATCATCTGCTATTCTAAGCGTTCTCTTTCTAGGTTTAGTCTTGGATGGGTATCTGCTACTGGCTATGATTTTGATTATCATCCCCATGATCTTTCTATCCATTGAAGAATCAAAAAACAAACTAAAAGAATCCTCTTTTAACACTTAAGGCTTCAAAATTGAAGCCTTTTTTGGTAGAATAGTAAGCATTACAAAGAGTGAGGAGACACCTATGACTGCTACAAAAATGAATGCGCAAGAAATTATCCAATTTATCGCAAATGCTGAGAAAAAGACAAGTGTAAAAGTGACCTTTGAGGGGCAACTTGCTGGAACTATCCCTGCTTCTGTTATCAAGCTTGGAAATGTTCTCTTTGGAGACTGGAAAGATATTGCCCCACTTCTTAAAGGACTTACAGAAAACAAAGACTATGTTGTTGAACAAGATGCTCGTAACTCAGCTGTACCTCTCCTTGATAAACGTGATATCAACGCTCGTATCGAGCCAGGCGCTATCATCCGTGACCAGGTTGAGATTGGCGACAATGCTGTTATCATGATGGGTGCTGTTATCAATATCGGTGCAGAAATTGGATCTGGCACTATGATTGATATGGGAGCTATCCTTGGCGGACGCGCTATTGTCGGTAAATAGCCACGTTGGTGCAGGTGCTGTTCTTGCAGGCGTTATCGAGCCAGCTAGTGCTGAGCCTGTCCGTGTCGGTGACAATGTTCTCATCGGTGCTAACGCTGTGGTTATCGAAGGTGTTCAAATCGGTAGCGGTTCTGTTGTTGCAGCAGGGGCCATCGTCACTCAAGATGTTCCAGAAAATGTTGTGGTAGCTGGTGTCCCAGCTCGTGTTATCAAGGAAATCGATAGCCAAACCCAACAAAAAACAGCGCTAGAAGATGCGCTTCGCACCTTGTAATTAGTAACAGAGGCGGAAATATTTCCAGCCTCTTTATCGTATTAATAGAAGGAAATTAGATATGTTAGATTTGATTCAAACTCGACGCGATCTTCACCAAATTCCTGAGATTGGTTTAGAAGAATTCAAGACTCACGCTTATTTACTCAATGTTATTGAGAAATTAACAGCTGGCAAGGATTTTGTTCAGATTCGTACCTGGCGAACAGGTATTTTAGTTTACTTGCAAGGAAGTCAGCCAGAACGTACCATTGGTTGGCGAACAGACATCGACGGACTCCCAATTGTTGAACAAACAGGCCTTCCTTTTGCCTCTCAACATCCAGACCGCATGCATGCTTGTGGGCATGATTTTCACATGACTATTGCCCTTGGAAGTCTCGAACGTGCTTTAGAAAAACAACCAAAAAACAACCTCCTCTTTCTCTTCCAACCTGCGGAAGAAAATGAGGCAGGCGGTATGCTCATGTATGAAGATGATGCTTTTGGCGACTGGTTGCCTGACCAATTCTATGGACTTCATGTTCGCCCAGACTTAAAAGTTGGACAAATTGCGACCAATACTCATACACTCTTTGCTGGAACATGTGAAGTTAAGATTCGCTTTAAGGGTAAAGGCGGACACGCTGCCTTTCCACATGAAGCCAACGACGCTCTGGTTGCAGCTAGCTATTTCGTTACCCAAGTTCAGTCAGTTGTCAGCCGTAATGTCGATCCTATCGAGGGAGCTGTCGTCACTTTCGGTGTTTTTCAAGCTGGTACAACTAATAATGTCATCGCTGATACAGCCTTCTTGCATGGAACGATTCGAGCTCTTACACACAGCATGAGCCTCTTGGTACAAAAACGTGTCAAAGCTATCGCTGAAGGTGTCGCAGCTGCCTTTGATATGGATGTAGAGATTGAACTCAAACAGGGAGGTTATTTACCAGTCGAAAACAACCCTGAATTAGCCCAGGAATTAATGACCTTCTTTGATGAAAAAGAGGGAATTGAACTAATCGACATCGAACCTGCCATGACAGGAGAAGACTTTGGTTATCTTCTCTCCAAGGTTCCTGGTGTCATGTTCTGGCTTGGAATTGATAGCCCCTATGCTCTTCACCATCCACAGATGAGTCCTAAGGAAGAAGCTCTGGCTGTCGGTGTCGAGGCTGTATCAAGCTTTTTAGCCAAGAAAGCTGCGGAGTAAACTATGAAGAAAAGCTTACGCAAGCAGGTCTTGCAAGGACTTAAGTCTCTATCCAAGGAAGAAAAGCAGAGCATGAACGATTGGCTCACAGAGCAGTTCTTTCAACATCCTTTTTATAAGGAAGCAAAAACCATCGCTACTTACCTGTCTTTTCCTCATGAATTTCAGACAGCTGAACTCATCGAACAAGCTCAAAAAGATGGGAAGACGATTCTCATTCCCAAAACTTATCCACAAGGGAAAATGGACTTGGTGCTCTATGAACCAGAGAAACTCGAAAGAAATTCTTTTGGACTTCTTGAACCACAGGGGGAAGCTATTGTCTTTGAGCCATCTCAGATTGACTTGATCCATGTTCCTGGTTTAGCTTTCAATCCTTCTGGCTATCGGGTTGGATATGGTGGTGGCTACTACGACCGCTACTTGGAGCAATTCTCAGGCCACAGCATTAGCACCATCTTCCCTTGTCAGATTCAAGACTTTCATCCTGATCCACACGATATTCCCGTTGAGGAGGTACTCATCTATGAAAGAGATTTTTGATCGTCGTTATCCTGTCACGAGCTTCTTTCTTCTCGTGACCACCCTGGTTTTTATACTCATGTTTCTAACCAGTGGTTTCAATTACACAAGCGCAGCTACCTTGTATAAATTCGGAGCTGTTTATCCCCCAGCAATCAAGGCCATGCCTGAACAAATTTGGCGCTTATTCTCCGCAACCTTTGTCCACATTGGCTTGGAGCACTTTTTAGTCAATATGCTATCCCTTTACTTCTTGGGACGTCAGATGGAGCAAATCTTTGGCTCTAAACAATTTTTCTTTATCTACCTTCTATCAGGTATGATGGGAAATCTCTTTGTCCTCGTTTTTAGCCCTAATGCTATTACCGCGGGTGCTTCAACTGCCCTCTACGGTATGTTCGCTTCTATTGTCGTTCTCCGTTATGCCTCACGCAACCCCTATCTTCAACAGCTTGGTCAATCTTACCTCTCCCTCTTGGTCATCAACCTAGTAGGAAGTATTTTAATGCCTGGTATTAGCCTTGCTGGACACGTAGGTGGAGCTGTCGGTGGCGCCTTACTAGCTATCGTCTTCCCCGTTCGAGGAGAACGAAAGATTTACAGTCCAGGCCAACGTGGTCTAGCAACCCTAGCCTTTATTGCTTTATCAGCCTTGATGCTTTTTGTGGGCTTGTTATAAGCTAGTCTCATCTAGGGAGTATCTTTATTTTCAAACAAAGATTAATTCATTTCATATGAAAACACCTCATGAACTAGAAAATGCTCTAGTTCATGAGGTGTTTCTTATTACAGCGGTTCACTTTTTATGCTATTAATCATTGGGAACAAACCACAAGCCTTTATTATTTTTTTCTAAATAATCTTTGAATTCTTTTGAATGGTAAGCGTCTTTGATTGCCTTTGCCCAGTCACTATCTTTATTTTCCTCTTTAACGACCACTTGCAAAATCAAATGGTCCAAGATATCCTCTTGCAAGAGGGCTGTTGAAGCATCGATTCCTGCACTGTAGACAATACTTCCTGTTATGACTGCGTAATCAAAGTCATCCAAAGCTCTAGGAATATTGGCTGAATCCATTTCTGTAATCTCAAGTTGATAAGGATTTTCAACAATGTCATCTTTCGTCAATTTCGAAACAGATGCATTTGGATCCATTTTTAACCAACCTGCTTTTTCAAGCAACTTGTAAGCACGAGCTGTATTTGAAGCATCACTAGGAATGGCAATTTTAGCACCTTTAGTGATAGCTTTTAAATCTTTATGTTTTGATGAGAAGATTCCAGCTGGAATTGTTGGAATCTTGCTAATGGCAACAAGATCTCCATTTTGTGTTTTATTGAAATTTTCCATATAAGCAGTATGTTGTTCAACATTGACGTCAATCTCGCCTTCATTTAGAGCTGTATCATTCTGTAGTAAGTCTGAAAATTCCACTACTTTAAATTGATACCCTTCTTTTTCTAAGATGGGAATAATCGCATCCTCAAACAATACTGTATAAGGGCCTGCTGCCTTACCATACTTAATAACTTTCTTATCAGAAGACTGTTCTTTTGCAGATTCTGTACTTCCACCATTTGTTGAACATGCTACTAAAAACAGTAACCCTACTAAAAATAGAATCACACTTGTTAGTTTTTTCATTGAGTTTACCTTTCCTTCTATCTAAATTTTTGAGATAAATAATTTCCAATTGCTTGAATTAACTGTACAATCACAATCAATATCACGACCGTAGCAAACATCAGAGGGGTGTTAAAGCGTTGGTAACCGTAAGTTAAGGCCAAATCACCAACTCCCCCACCTCCAATCGTACCTGCCATAGCAGTCGCTCCAAGCAAACCGATTGTTCCTGTTGTCAAAGCTAAAATAAGCGAGGCTTTTGCTTCTAGCAATAGAAAATACCAGATAATCTGCAATGTACTGGCTCCCATTGCTTGAGCTGCCTCCAATACACTAGATTTCACTTCCAATAAAGAAACCTCTATTAAGCGAGCTAGGTAGGGTGCAATATACAAAACCAGAGGAACAATGGCTGCAGTCGTACCAATCCGAGTTCCCACAACAATTTTTGTTACTGGAGCTATAAACACCAATAGAATAACAAAAGGAACGGAACGGACGATATTGACAATACCATTGATGATCCAAAATACAACTAAATTTTCCTTTAGACCACCTTTTCTGCATAAAGTCATTGCTAAGCCCAGAGGAATCGCTAGTAACATTCCAAAAAACAAGGACCAACCAATCATATAGATGGTCTGATTCGCTGATTCAACTAATTTATCACTACTAATTTGTAGCCAATCCTTCACCATATACAACCCTCTCTATTGAAACTTGATTTTTACGAACATAGTCCTCGACCTCTTTGAGTAAATTTTCTTCTCCCTCAATTTGGATAAACAAGATTCCTAAAACAGTTTCCCCCACTTCATTTACAGAAGCAGATAAAATCCGTGTCGAAACCTTATATTCCTTATTGATTCTTGATAGAAGATCTTGTTCTGAATTCTCCCCTAAAAAAGTTAATCTATAGATAGGATATCGTTGATCAAGTCTTTTTAAAATACTTCGTGGAATATTGTGATTCACAATGGTATGAATAAAACTTCTTGTCAAGTCATTCTTTGGAGAAGTGAACAAATCTACAACACTACCTTGTTCTACGATTTCCCCATGTTCCATGACAGCCATTTTATTGCAAATTTCCTTTACAACTTCCATTTCATGAGTAATCAACAAAATCGTAATTCCAAAATTTTGATTGATTTTTTTTAATAATTTCAAGATGGACTGTGTTGTTTTGGGATCTAAAGCGCTTGTCGCCTCATCACAGAGTAAAATCTCTGGATTTGTGGCTAAAGCCCTAGCGATACCTACACGTTGTTTTTGGCCTCCTGACAATTTATTTACTGGAACATCCTTTTTATCCTTTAAATCCACAAAATCAAGTAGTTCTTCTACTCTTTGAGCGATATCACTCTTATTCTTTCTTAACAATACCAAAGGAAGTGCAATATTTTGAAATACAGTTCTTGTTTCTAATAAACTAAACTGTTGAAATACCATTCCAATTTTTTTCCGAAGTTGATTGAGTTCATTTTCTGTCAAATCTTTGATTCGCTTACCTGCGACAATAACATCGCCCTCATTCGGCTTCTCTAATCCATTTACCATTCTTAGCAATGTTGACTTTCCAGCACCTGAATAACCGATAATTCCAAAGATATCACCCTTTTCAATTTTTAGGGAAACTTTATCTAAGGCAGTAACCGTGTGCTGTTTGGTTTGAAACTGTTTCGTAACATCTCTTAATTCAATCATTTACTCCCCTTTCTCAACAAGTTTCTCTAAAGATTCTTTCCCAATTCTTGCTAGCAAATTCGAAGTAGCAAGAAGAGCTGCTGGGTCCACTTGAAACTCTGGATGGTGTAAAGGATAAGATTCGCCTGTTCCTACCAGGATAAACATTCCTTTAATCTTTTCTTGATAGAAGGCAAAATCCTCTCCTCCTAAACTATCTGCTGGTTTGACAACTTCCAATCCACTTTTTTGAGCAATTTCTGCAGCAAACTCAGTTAACGCCCCATCATTCTTGGTTGCTGGAGTCCCTGCTATCCAATTAATCTCAGATTTCAAACGAAAGGCTTGTGCAATATTTTCTGTTAATTCATAAATTCTCTTTTTGATAAATTGCCTATCCACTACATCTAAAGTTCTGACTGTCCCTTCAACAAAAGTATCTTCTGGTATCACATTCCAAGTTGCTCCAGCTTTTATATGAGTTACACTAATTAAGTTTGTTGAAAAAGGATTGACATTTCTACTGATGATTGACTGTAAAGCTGTCACTAATTGAGTTGTTCCAATGATGGGGTCAATTCCCTGATTCGGGTGAGCTGCATGAGTACCCACTCCTCGGAGAGTAATTTGAAAACGATCCACGGCTGCTGTAACACTACCTGCTTTAATAGCAACAGTTCCTACAGGCAAAGAGGGATTAGCATGTAAACCAAATATAGCATCGACATCATCCAAAACGCCCGTTTCCATCACATGAACGGCTCCAGAAAAGATCTCCTCGGCTGGTTGAAAGATAATTTTTATAGTACCTTTTAAGTCTTTTTTTAGCGCATGCAACTGGAGCGCAGCTCCATATACAGAAGTCAAATGGAAATCATGACCGCATGCATGCATCACATCTGAACGGAGAGAACGATAGGCTAGAGATGTTTTCTCTTGGATAGGAAGGGCATCAATATCTGTTCTGATGGCAATTGTTGGTCCACTCTCATCACCTCTAACAATTGCTACTAGTCCCGTTTTTAATGGTAAATCTAGAATCTCAATGCCAGCATTTTCTAATAACTGTCGTACTCGTTTTGTTGTCTCGAATTCTTCAAATGACAATTCGGGATGACTATGAAACCATTTAAATTCTTCTTCTAAATGAGATTGACTGATACTCATGTTAATCTCCTCCATTTCATCCATTTAGATTGTCACCATCTTACCACTCCATCTTGTGTTTTCCTAATATATATTGACTATCAATCCGATTAGATTTTTTATATCAGCAAAAGAAAAAACTCTGAAAAGCTTGTTTTTATTAGCTTTCCAGAGTTTCTTTTATTTCTAGTTTTTTAAAGATCAGACGGGTATATAGATTTTTTATCAATTTGATTGGATTTTTTTATAACCCTTCTTTCATGGCAAAGTAAGCACGCACTTTTGGTGCCACTTGCGTTCCAAAGAGTTCAATGGCTTTGAGAACTTGATCATGTGGCATAGAACCAAGTGGTAGGTGCAACATAAAGCGATCCAAGTCTAAATCCTCAACCATGCGGATCAACTTTTCTGCTACCTGATCTGGATCTCCCACAAACATAGCGCCATTTGGACCAACTTGCTCCAAATATTGCTCATAGGTCATCTCCTGCCAGTGTGGACGGTCTTTAGAAATAGCATCCACCACTTGCTTGGTCGGATGGAAATAATCTTTCACTGCCTGCTCGCCATCTTCAGCAATCCAGCCCCAAGAATGAGCGCCCACTTTCAGGTCTTTGTCAGCATGACCGGATTCACTTCCAATCTCACGATAAGCCTGAATCAGCTTTTTAAAATAGCGAGGATTGCCACCGATAATGGCATAGACAATCGGTAAACCAGCTTGAGCAATCTTCACTGTTGACTCTACATGACCACCTGTCGCCACCCACAAGGGCAATTTGTCCTGAACAGGACGAGGATAAACTTCTTTTCCAGCAATACTTTGGGTCAATTCTCCACGCCAGTTCACCTTGGTGTTTTCATTTGCTAGCTGGAGCAGGTCCAATTTTTCATCAAAGAGGGCTTCATAGTCTTTCAAGTCATATCCAAACAGTGGAAAGGACTCGGTGAATGAACCACGCCCAGCCATAATCTCCGCACGACCGTTTGAAAGGGCGTCGATGGTTGCATATTGTTGGAATAAACGGATGGGATCCATACTCGAGAGAATGCTGACGGCACTGGTCAAACGAATCTTCTTGGTATTCACCGCACCAGCTGCAAGGACAATCTCTGGCGCTGATACTGCAAAGTCCTCCCGATGATGCTCCCCAATGCCATAAACATCCAATCCAACCTTATCAGCCAGTTCAATCTCTGCTACCAACTGACGGATTCGTTCATCATGACTGTAAACTTGTCCAGTCCCCTCTAGCGCTGTTGTTTCACCAAATGTTGAAATTCCTAATTCTACCATACTGATTTCCTCGTTTTAGTATTAGTTATTTGGGTATTTTATCACTAGTCAATTATAGTTGCAACGAATTTGCTCAATAGAAAGATCTGGATTAAGTAGACATTTTAGTTCCTTGTGTGGTTATTTAAATTGTGAGAAAAAAGGGTATAGAATCGTGAGGACGATATCATCTATGCCTTTAGCAACATTTTCTTATGCACTGGTGAGAAACTTGGTGATGATTTTATAAGAAAAAATGAGATGAAAATCATCTCACTCTTCTTATTCTTAAAATCCATTATTGTCACTGAGTTCTTTGAACCAGTGGCCTGATTTTTTCAGGCGGCGTTCTTGCGTTTCAAGGTCAAGCTCGACCAAACCATAGCGATTTTTGTAACTATTGAGCCATGACCAGCAATCGATAAAGGTCCAGATCAAATAGCCTTTACAGTTGGCACCGTCTTCAATGGCACGATGAAGCTCACGCAGATGACCTTTGACAAAGTCAATACGGTAGTCATCCTGAATCATGTCATTTTCACGGAATTTGTCTTCACCTTCAACACCCATCCCATTCTCTGTCAGCATCCACTCAATATTACCGTAGTTTTCCTTGATGTTTTGGGCAATGTCATAAATTCCTTGCTCGTAGATTTCCCAACCGCGGTGTGGATTGATCTTACGACCAGGCATGACATAAGGTTCATAGAAATGTTCTGGTAAGAGTGGACTATCAGGATGCTTAGCAAACGTGGCGCCATGACACGCAAAGGTTGATAGTAGTTGACTCCAAGGAAATCTACTGTGTGTTCACGAATGAGTTCCAACTCTTCGGCTGTGTACTCTGGTAACAAGTCATGCTCAGCCAAAATTTCCACTAACTCTTCTGGATAAGCTCCTAAAACAGACGGATCTAGGAAAGATTGTGCCTGAAAGAGATCGGCAATACGAGCAGCCTTGACATCCGCAGGATGCTGGCTACGTGGATAGGCTGGTGTCAAGTTGAGGACAATCCCAATCTTAGAGCCCGGTAAGACCTCATGGCAGGCTTTAACTGCAAGAGTGCTGGCTAGTTGTGTGTGATAGGCAACCTTAACTGCCGCTTTGGCGTCCACCTTGTGAGGATAATGGGCATCATAGAAATAGCCAAACTCAACCGGAACGATAGGCTCATTGAAGGTAATCCATTGGTCAACCAAGTCTCCGTAAGTTTCAAAACAGAAACGAGCATAGTCTTCATAGGCCTTAATAGTTGCTTTATTTTCCCAACCATCCCCATCTTCTTGAAGGGCAAAAGGCAGGTCAAAGTGATAAAGATTGACTAAGAGGCGAATACCCTTGGCCTTGATGGCTTCAAATACCTGACGGTAGAAAGCCACCCCTTGAGGGTTGACTTCTCCACGGCCCTGTGGGAAAATACGAGACCACTGGATAGAAGTTCGAAAGGCTGTGTGGCCAGTTTCTAACAAAAGTTCGATATCTTTTTCCCAGTTTTCATAGAAGGTCGATGTTTTGTCAGGTCCAATCCCATTGTAGTAGCGGTTTGGCTCTACTTGGTACCAATAATCCCAGAGATTATCTCCCTTGCCATCACCAGGCACTCGTCCTTCTGTCTGTGGTCCAGAAGTTGAGGAACCCCAGACAAAATCCTTTGGAAATTTTAGCATAGTACTACCTCTTTTTACGCTTTTAATGTTTATACTCTTCGAAAATCAAATTCAAACCGCGTCAACGTCGCCTTGCCGTAGATATATGTAACTGACTTCGTCAGTCTTATCTACAACCTCAAAGCAGTGCTTTGAGCAACCTGCGGCTAGTTTCCTAGTTTGCTCTTTGATTTTCATTGAGTCTTACTTTCTCTCATTATACAGAAAAACAAGGCAAAAACTAGTTACATTTTTGTCTTGTTTTTCTTCTGATTATAGATTTTATTTGTTGGTTAAGATTTCAAGGGTTTCAAGCAGGTTATCTGCATGAACTTCGATTGTATCTCCTGTTGCTTTAATCTTGACTTCTACGATACCGTCAGCTGCTTTCTTACCAACAGTGATACGGATTGGAAGACCAATCAAGTCGCTATCACTGAATTTAACACCGACACGTTCGTTACGGTCATCTGTCAAGACTTCGTAGCCTTTGTTGACTAAGGCTTCTTCGATACGATTAGTCAAAGCAAGACTTGCTTCGTCCTTGACATTAACTGGAATCAAGTGTACATCAAACGGTGCCAATTCTTTAGGGAAGTTGATTCCCCAAGCGTAACGGTATTCACCTTTTGGAGTTTTGTTAACAAAGAGGCGAGCGTGTTGCTCCATAACTGCTGAAAGGAGACGACTGACACCGATACCGTAGCAACCCATGATGATTGGCACAGCACGGCCATTTTCATCCAAGACATCTGCACCCATACTTGCTGAGTAACGAGTTCCAAGTTTGAAGATGTGACCAATCTCGATACCACGCGCAAAGTTGAGAATACCTTGTCCGTCAGGAGAAATTTCACTTTCACGAACTTCACGGATATCCACATACTCGGCAGTGAAGTCACGACCTGGGTTCACACCAGTCAAGTGATAGCCATCTTCGTTGGCACCAACAACAGCATTGCGGCTATCTTGCACCTTGCGGTCTGCGATGATTTTAACATTTTCTGGAAGGTCTACTGGCCCAAGGGAACCAAAGTCCGCTCCCAACAATTCTTTCACTTCCGCCTCAGTTGCAGGTTCCAAGAAATCTGCTCCAAGGTAGTTTTTCAATTTGACTTCATTGAGTTGGTCATTGCCTACGAGTAGAGCCACAACTGGTTCCTCATCTGCGATATAAACCAAGGTCTTGATGGTTTGCTCTTCAGAAACATTCAAGAAAGCTGCCACTTCATCAATGGATTTGACACCTGGTGTTTCCACGCGAGCCACTTGATCTTCAGTCACAACACGATTGCTTGGTTTATACTCGTTCGTTGCCATTTCTAAGTTAGCTGCATAGCTTGATTCACTTGAGTAGGCAATGGTATCTTCACCAGAAACCATCCATTTGAGCAATTCTGCCTTGATTTCTTCTTGCACTTCTACAGGAATCTCATCAAATGATGCGACTGACTTGTCTAACACCACCCAACGGTCAAGATCTGTACGAGCAGGTGTGATGGCCATAAATTCTTGGCTATCCTTACCACCCATAGCTCCACCATCACCGATGATAGCTTTGAAGTCTAAACCACTACGAGTGAAGATACGCTCATAGGCTGCCTTGTACTCATCATAAGTTACATCCAAGCTATCGTAGTTAGCATGGAAGCTATAACCATCTTTCATGATGAACTCACGGGTACGAAGAAGTCCATTACGTGGACGTTTCATCACGATACTTAGGCTGGATTTGATACAAGTTCAAAGGTAATTGCTTGTAAGACTTGACAGAATCACGGACAATAGCTGTGAAAGTTTCTTCGTGAGTTGGACCCAAGATAAAGTCTGACTTCTCACGGTTTTTCAATTTGTACAAGTCCTCACCGTAAGTTTCATAACGACCAGATTCACGCCAAAGATCTGCACTAAGAAGGGCTGGCGCCAACATCTCAACAGCACCAATCTTGTCAAACTCTTGACGCATGATCTTCTTAGCTTTTTCGATAACACGGTTAGCAAGTGGCAGGTAAGAATAGACTCCTGCTGATACTTGACGAACATAACCAGCACGCAACATAAGAGCGTGGCTGATAACTTGAGCATCGCTTGGCATTTCGCGAAGCGTTGGGATTAGCATTTTACTTTGTTTCATATTTTTCCTCTAATTCTTAAAAGAAGGTTCGCATGATGTCGTTCCATGTAACGGCAATCATCAAAACAACCATAATCACAACTCCGACTAGAGTAACATAGGTTTCAATTTCTTGTTTCAGTGGTTTGCGGCGAATAGCCTCAATAATATTGAGCACGATTTTCCCACCATCGAGTGCAGGAATCGGAATCAGATTGAAAATCCCGATATTGATGGAAATCATAGCCAAGAAGAACAGGACGTTTTCAAGTCCATTCTTAGCAGCATCGCTACTTGCCTTAAAGATGGCAACAGGACCACCCAGTTTATTCAGGTCAGGTTGGAAAATCAAGTTTTTCAAGGCATTAAGAATGCGCAAGGCTGAGTCAGCTGCAGATGTGAATCCACCTACAAACATAGACCAGATATCCGATTTAAGTCTCGGTTGAACACCCAAAATATAACGCCCTTGGCTTTCCTCAGGTGTCACACTGACTTGTTTTTCAGTTCCATTTTCAGAAACCGTCACATCCAAAACGGGCGCTGTTTTATCCTTGGTTTCTGCATCAACCGCCTGGATCAGATCTGACCAGTTTGAAATCTCATAACTTCCGACCTTAGTGATTTGGGCCGTATTTTCAACTCCAACCTTAGCCAAAGCGCTATCTGGAATAATACTGAAATTGTTCGTTTGCGTATCACGAACGCCACCTTGCATGAAAATCAAAATCCAAAAGACGATAACTCCTAGGATAAAGTTATTCATAGGACCAGCAAAGTTGGTAATCAATTTGCCCCAGACAGTCGCATTTTGATATTGGACGTCTAATGGAGCGATACGAACTTCCGTCCCATCAGCTTCCACAATGGTTGCATCATGGTCAACTGAGAAAGTCTTTTCCTCCTCCAAGACCAAGCCTCTAATAAAGAGTTTATCCTCAAAATCAAACTGGGTAACCTGCATGGGTAAAGCAGTCTGGTCAACCTTTTTCCCAGAGAGATTGATACGCTTGACCTTACCATCCGCTGCCAATGTTAGACTTGCAGGGGTTCCAGTCTTAATCTCTGTCGTATCTTCACCCCAACCTGCCATCCGAACGTACCCACCAAGAGGCAGAAGACGAATGGTATAGGCAGTACCATCTTTCCGATGTGGGCAAAGATTTTGGGCCCCATACCGATGGCAAATTCACGAACTAAAATCCCGGACTTCTTAGCAAAGTAAAAATGCCCGAACTCGTGAACTACCACGATAATCCCAAAAACTAGGATAAATGTTAGTAATCCTATCATTTAATTTCTATTTACCTTTCCTTAAAATAAGCCAAAGAGATGCATAATAGGGAAAACGACTAGCATACAGTCAAAACGATCCAGTACCCCACCATGACCAGGGATAAACTTGCCTGAATCTTTGACACCAAAGTGACGTTTCATAGCACTTTCGATCAAATCCCCCAACTGACCAGCTAGACTAAAGAAAATAGCAAAGACCATCATTTTGTAAATCCCATAAGGTAAAGCGACAGTACTATCAACTAGCATAAAGATCAAAGTCACTAGCATAGCAGCCAAGATACCTCCTATAGCACCCTCTATGGTCTTGTTAGGGGAAACTCTCGGAGCTAGTTTTCTCTTACCAAACTTCATCCCTACCAGATAAGCACCACTATCAGTTGCCCAGACCATACACAGTCCCAAAAGAGCCTTATCCAAACCTGCAATACGAGCATCAACCAAAGCATTAAAGCCAAAGCCAACATAAAAACTCATGGCAATCGGAAAAACAGCATCCTCAATGGTATAGTTCTTGCTAAAAACCGTTGCTCCCAGCAAAATGAGAATCACGACACTATAAGCAACAACGTTCCCATCTACAGGCAAAAACTTCAAGTAATTTTCCAAGGGAATGGTTAGAAAAAAGGTTGCTAGTAAGGTCAAGAGTCCTTCAGGTGTCATGGTATTTAACCCCTTCATGCGAAGCAACTCATGGACTCCCAACATAGCCACAAGTCCCATGACAATCTGGAGCCATAAGCCACCAATCGCCAAGATTGGGATAAAGATAGCCAAGGCTAAGATAGCAAAGAGAGTTCTCTTTTGTAAATCCTTTATCATAATATCTCCTACACTCCTCCAAAGCGACGGTTGCGACGATTGTACTCGATGATAGCTTCTTTCAAGGCTTCCTCATCAAAGTCAGGCCACAAGACATCCGTGAAATAGAGCTCGCTATAAGCAGCCTGCCAAGGCAAGAAATTACTCAAACGAAGCTCCCCACTGGTCCGAATAATCAAGTCAGGATCTCGCAAGACTTTTGGCAAACGCCCCGTAAAGAGGTATTCTCCAATCAACTCTTCTGTGATACCACCAGGGTTAATTTTAGCATCTAAAACATCCTGCGCAATCAGCTTGACAGCTTGTGTAATCTCAGCTCGTCCACCATAATTAAGGGCAAAATTGAGAATCAAACCTGTATTTAACTTAGTCAGCTCTTCTGCCTTTTTCAAAGCATCAAAAGTCTGCTTCGGCAAACGATCAGTCTCCCCAATCATTTGAATCTTCATGTTCTTCTGATGCAATTCAGGAACAAACTTATCATAGAATTCAACTGGCAGGTTCATGATAAATTTGACTTCCTGATCTGGACGGGTCCAGTTTTCGGTTGAAAAGGCATAGACTGTCAAGGCTTTGATGCCCATATCGCTAGCAGCAATCGCTACCTTTCTTAAAGCATCCATTCCAGCCTTATGGCCAAAGACTCTCGGTTGCATCCGTTTTTTAGCCCAACGACCATTCCCATCCATGATAACACCGATGTGGTCTGGCACCATTGTCGGGGTTTCTGTTGCTTTATCTTTTTTTAAAAATCCAAACATGATTGTATTCCTATTCAAAAATCTATCATTTCATTATACCATATTTTTCACTTTTCTTCTATTATCATCCATTATTCTAAGGCGAAATTTTCCATATATATCCTGCACCTCCAGTATATCAAGCCTTGCAATTCCTAAAGAAAGTTGATACAATAAAACCATAGAGATTCAATCCTTGTTCAGCCACAGGGATTTTTTATTGAAAGGATTTTATCATGTCAAAGACACTCCAACGTAAAAAACAATTAAGAAACAGCCTTCGTCGCTCAGGTGCTTTTTCAAATACTGTAAACAAGGTTATCGAAGAAACAAAGAAAGTCGTGAAACATGCTGAAAAAGCAGCAAGTGATGCAGGTAAAGCTGTCTCTAAGAAGGTTGAAAAAACTGTAGAAGTAACTAAAGAACAAGCACAAAAAGTTGCTACTTCTGTAGAAGATTTCGCAGCTAACCTAGGGGGACTTTCAGTTGACCGCGCCAAGACTTTCTACGATGAAGGCATCAAGTCTGCTGCTGACTTCAAAAACTGGACAGAAAAAGAACTCCTTGCTTTGAAAGGAATTGGTCCAGCAACTATCAAGAAATTAAAAGAAAACGGCATTAAGTTCAAGTAATCTTTCTTGTTCCTTGCTTTTCCGTCAAAAACTTGTTAAAATAAAGCCATTAGAGGTGTTTTGAGTCCCACATTTTACAGAAAGTGGCGGTGCTGAGAAGTCCACAAATGTGTCAAAAACTGGTTGCTAATGGATGAAATTAAAAATTGAAATATAAATGTCTTTTTTTGTTTAAAAGACGAGAGATGCGGGCTCTGCCCGAAATTGGGTGGTACCGCGGATAAACACATTCGTCCCTGTCAGATTGATGGCAGGGGCGATTTTTTGTTGCGACCTAGTAAAAGGAGGTTGTCATGAAACAATCTTTTAAAACAAGTAAGCTCTACTTTGGTTTTCCAATCTTCATTTTTGGGGTATCAGGACCAGAACTTTGAGCACAATATCACGACCTGCAGTTCCTCCTATAGTCTAGGCGATTGGCTAGTCATCGGGGTTGGTGCTGAGGAAAATGCGGCAGACCAGATTAAGCATTACCAGAAATTCACTGTGAACATCCCTGACGAAAACCTCATGCTTGAGATGGAGCAGGCTGGCTTTATCAGCCATCGAGAGAAATTGAAACACCTGGGCCTTGACTATGAGATTTCTGAACGATCTCAGGCACCGATTTTGGAGGCTTGTCCAGTCGTTTTGGATTGCCAGGTAGATCGAATTATCGAAGAAGATGGCATCTGTCATATCTTTGCCAAGATTATAGACCGTCTGGCTGACCCAGAACTCTTAGATGACAAGGGACATTTTAAAAATGGCCGTTTTGCACCGACTTACTTTATGGGGGACGGCCATCAGCGTGTTTACCGTTATCTAGATGACCGAGTCGATTCCATGGGAAGCTTTATTAAGAAAGCGAGGCAGAAGAATGACAAGAGCAACATTACCTGAACGAATCGAAACGGAGCGTCTAGTCTTACGAGTCCGTACAGTAGCGGATGCAGAGGATATCTTTGACTATGCTAGTCTTCCAGAAGTCTCTTACCCAGCAGGTTTTCCACCTGTCAAGACCTTGGAAGATGAGATTTATTACCTAGAACATATCCTTCCCGAGCGCAATCAAAAGGATAATCTTCCAGCAGGCTATGGAATTGTTGTCAAAGGGACTGATAAAATCATCGGCTCTGTTGATTTCAACCATCGCCACGAAGATGATGTGCTGGAGATTGGCTATACCTTGCACCCAGACTATTGGGGTCAAGGCTATGTGCCCGAAGCAGCACGTACCTTGATTGACCTAGCTTTTAAAGAACTGGGGCTTCACAAGATTGAGCTAACTTGTTTTGGCTACAATGTCCAAAGTCAACGAGTCGCTGAGAAACTTGGTTTCACCCTTGAAGCTCGCATAAGAGACCGTAAAGATGCCCAAGGCAACCGTTGTGACAGTATGGTATATGGCTTGCTGAGGAGTGAGTGGGCAAAACAATCATTAGATGTGAGGAAGATTAATTGAATTCAACTTATTCATTCAAGCCCAATCGTAGATTTAATTTAAAAAGAATTTCTTTCTAAAAAGAAAGATGCCAGCAATCTGCGATGATTTGAGATACGGCTTGCTGAAGAATGAGTGGGAGGTGATTTGATGCATCTTTTCATCATTGGTGCTCCGGCCTCAGGAAAAATGACGATTGGTCAAGAACTATCTCGACTGACGGATTCTACCCTCTTTTATAACCATCAAGCCATCGATTTTGCACTAGAAATCTATCAGGACTATACAGAGGAAATGTGGGAATTTGTTCGTGGAATGACCTTTTCTTTCCTTGGAGCAAGTGCAAGAAATCAGCGATCAGTAATTTTAACAGACGTAATTGATTTTTCAAATCATTACCAACTGATGTATTTGAAAGCAAATTCAGGATTTGTTGGATGACTATCATCAAGAGATTCTTTTTGTGGAGTTGGAAACAAGTCTTGAGGAGCGCTTACGTCGAAATCGAACGGAGAATCGGTTGAAGCACAAACCCTTAAAACGACATATTGAGGTATCTGAAAGAGAAATTTTAGAGACCGCTGAAACACTTCAATTAAATTCCCAACATCAACCGAATGAGTTGCACCACTACTTTAAAATAAATAATACGAATCTGTCTGCAGAAGAAGCTGCTAAGCAGATTCAAGAAAAAAATGAAAACAATAGAGAAAGGACAAACACATGTCTAAAGAACTTTCACCTAAATACAATCCAGCCGAGGTTGAGGCTGGTCGTTACCAAAAATGGCTTGACGAAGATGTTTTCAAGCCTTCAGGCGATCAAAAGGCTAAGCCCTTATTCGATCGTGATTCCACCACCAAACGTAACTGGGAAACTCCACCTTGGTCACGCTTGGGATACAACTCTTCAAGATATCATCATCCGTCAAAAACGCATGCAAGGTTTTGATACGCTTTGGCTTCCTGGTATGGACCACGCTGGGATTGCAACTCAGGCTAAGGTTGAGGAGCGCTTGCGTGGTGAGGGTATTAGCCGTTATGACCTCGGTCGTGAAAAATTCCTTGAGAAAGTCTGGGAATGGAAAGACGAATATGCCACTACTATCAAGGAACAATGGGGCAAGATGGGGCTCTCTGTAGACTACTCTCGTGAGCGTTTCACTCTTGACGAAGGTTTGTCAAAAGCTGTTCGCAAGGTCTTTGTGGACCTTTACAAGAAAGGCTGGATCTACCGTGGTGAGTTTATCATCAACTGGGACCCAGCAGCTCGCACAGCCCTTTCTGATATCGAAGTTATCCACAAGGACGTAGAAGGTGCCTTCTACCACATGAACTACATGCTGGAAGACGGTTCACGCGCCCTTGAAGTTGCGACAACTCGTCCTGAGACCATGTTTGGGGACGTTGCCGTTGCAGTCAATCCAGAAGACCCACGCTACAAGGACTTGATCGGTAAAAACGTCATCCTTCCAATCGCTAATAAATTAATCCCAATCGTTGGAGACGAACATGCAGACCCTGAGTTTGGTACAGGTGTCGTGAAAATCACACCTGCCCACGATCCAAACGACTTCTTGGTTGGTCAACGCCACAACTTGCCACAAGTCAATGTCATGAACGATGACGGAACTATGAATGACTTGGCCTTTGAATTTGCAGGCATGGACCGTTTTGAAGCTCGTAAGGCAGTCGTTGCTAAGTTGGAAGAAATCGGTGCCCTTGTTAAAATCGAAAAACGTGTCCACAGTGTTGGTCACTCAGAGCGTACTGGTGTTGTGGTTGAGCCACGCTTGTCTACGCAGTGGTTCGTCAAGATGGATCAATTGGCCAAAAATGCTATTGCCAACCAAGACACAGAAGACAAGGTAGAATTCTACCCGCCACGTTTCAACGATACCTTCCTCCAATGGATGGAAAATGTCCATGACTGGGTTATCTCTCGTCAGCTCTGGTGGGGTCACCAAATCCCTGCTTGGTACAATGCTGAGGGTGAAATGTACGTCGGTGAAGAAGCGCCAGAAGGTGACGGATGGACTCAGGACGAAGACGTCTTAGATACTTGGTTCAGTTCTGCCCTTTGGCCATTCTCAACCATGGGCTGGCCTGATGTCGATTCAGAAGACTTCAAACGTTACTTCCCAACGTCAACCTTGGTACAGGTTACGACATCATCTTCTTCTGGGTATCTCGTATGATCTTCCAATCTTTGGAATTCACTGGCCGTCAGCCATTCCAAAACGTCCTTATCCACGGTCTCATTCGTGATGAGCAAGGACGCAAGATGTCTAAATCTCTCGGTAACGGGATTGACCCAATGGATGTCATCGAGAAATACGGTGCCGATGCCCTTCGTTGGTTCCTTTCAAACGGTTCTGCACCAGGGCAAGACGTGCGCTTCTCTTACGAGAAAATGGATGCTTCATGGAACTTCATTAACAAGATCTGGAACATCTCTCGCTACATCCTCATGAACAATGAAGGCTTGACCCTTGAGCAAGCAACTGCTAATGTGGAAAAAGTTGTTAACAAGGGAGCTGGAAATGTCACTGACCGCTGGATTCTCCACAACCTCAATGAAACCATCGGAAAAGCTACTGCCAACTTTGATAAGTTTGAGTTTGGTGTCGCTGGACACATCCTCTACAACTTCATCTGGGATGAGTTTGCGGACTGGTACGTTGAGTTGACTAAAGAAGTCCTTTATAGCGACAACGAAGAAGAGAAAGTTATCACACGTTCTGTTCTCCTTTATACTTTGGACAAGATCCTTCGTCTCCTCCACCCAATCATGCCATTCGTGACAGAGGAAATCTTTGGACAAATCTCAGAAGGCTCTATCGTTACAGCAGAATACCCAACTGTCAACCCAGCCTTTGAAGACCTTGCTGCTCACACTGGTGTCGAAAGCCTCAAAGACTTGATCCGTGCTGTTCGTAATGCGCGTGCAGAAGTAAACGTAGCACCAAGCAAGCCTATCACCATTCTTGTTAAGACTAGCGATAGCGACTTGGAAGCCTTCTTTAACAGCAATGTCAATTATATCAAACGCTTCACAAATCCAGAACACTTGGAAATTGCATCAAATATCCCTGCACCTGAACTCGCTATGTCAAGCGTCATCACAGGAGCAGAAATCTACTTGCCACTGGCAGACCTCCCTCAATGTCGAAGAAGAACTGGCTCGTCTCGATAAGGAACTAGCTAAATGGCAAAAAGAACTGGATATGGTCGGCAAGAAACTCTCTAACGAACGCTTCGTAGCCAACGCCAAACCAGAAGTTGTCCAAAAAGAACGCGACAAACAAGCCGACTACCAAGCGAAATACGACGCGACCGTAGCACGTATTGATGAGATGAAGAAGTTGGTGAAATAAGTGACTATTTGTGGCCCTAAGACTAACCCCTCTCGCACCACGGTACCTGCCGTTCGGCATACGGTCAGTTCAACTAACTTTAACGCATGTCGTTCAAGGTATTAATCAAACACGAAACCAGTCCACGTTTTCGAGGACTGGTTTTGATATATCACGTTTAAGTACCGACCTCTGAGCCCTAATTGATAGTGGTCATCCCAGCCAGATTCTTATCTGCTATCCTTTTAGGAATTCCTAACTTGAGTAGGCCCGACAGTCGTTTAGATTTCTTCTTCCATTGCTTCCATATAATCACTGATAGACGAGTACGCAAGCGCTCATCTATGCTGGTGACTATGCGCTTCATATTTCCCAATGAGAAATAGTTTATCCATCCCCTAATGGACAAATTCAGTTGCTCAAAAGTTCACTGGTAGTAAGTGTCCCACAGAGGACTTCCACCTCAGATGTCACGACATGTCCATCGTACAAAAACGGCAAATCCCTCAAATTGAGATGCCTTTATATATTCAAATCGAGCCTCACCCTGCCAGTAGACATGATCAAAAAGCTGACAATCC